>MAAC01009706.1_pt1 | contig 139303 bp, 131 predicted proteins | sample 1115981 | NCBI WGS metagenome assembly MAAC01 (sample SAMN04961126, study PRJNA320927) | seawater metagenome | isolation source: sample BD02T64 sea water enriched with oil for 64 days | place: USA:Gulf of Mexico | collected 2013-07-27
CTCAATTGAACCGACCAATATTGCAAGAGGCGTCCGAAGTTCATGACTGGCATTTGCAATGAAATCAACACGCATTTGTTCTGTTTTTCTTGCAACAGTCAAATCATGTAGAGTTATGACTACACGTCGCTCTTTTGCATCTTCGCCGCTCAAAACAACAATATGTGCCGCAACATATCTCACGACGTTTCCGGAGATTTCAAACTCTATAGGTTCTTGTGCCTCGTCCGCCAATAGAGCAGCATCCACTGCCTTAACGAGAGCCGGATGTCTTAGATATGCAGTAATATCACCAGAAATTTCGGTGCATCCAAAAAATTGCAAAGCAGCATGATTAAATTGAATTATTTGACGTTTGGTATCTACAACCAAAACCGCATTTGGCAACAAGTTGAAAAGCTGCAAACTACTTTCCTGTTGCGCTTTCACGTTTTTGAACATTCTGGCAAGTACGCGTTTATACTGCACCATCGTTAGAAGAAAGTCGTTTACCGGAAGAAACCCAGCTCGCAATGCAACTCGTTCGATTTGATCCCCCAGTGGATCTGTTGCGGCTTGCCCCATCTTCTGGGTAAGAGCACTTACCTCCCGTAATAACCGGTTATAAATGAGAACTGCGGGTCCGATTGGGGTGAGGGAAAGCAAGATTGCATATTCAACAACGATCAAATCATGGATCACAAGCCAATAAGCCACAATAGCAACCGGTGCGGTTACGAGAATGATAAAGAGCATCATTTTGCCCATGAAACCCGAAGTATTAAGCATTCAAACTCTCGTATTAGAAACGATATTTAGTAATGATTATGGAGTATCCAGCACTATGCTATGCATCTTTTACATATTTGTGACACCACGGAGAGTTTCTCCAATTTCCAGATTCAACGTCATCGTAGCGATAGGATCAAGTGGTGTTGCTTCTCGGTTCAAAATGACAAGCTCCGCACCATGTTGGCAGGCACGAACCGGAATATCAGCGGCAGGATATACGACAAGTGAGGAGCCAACCACAATGAACAGATCACAGTCAATTGCGTGTTTTTCTGCACGGATCATTTCATTTATCGGCATCGCTTGCCCAAAGGATATTGTTCCTGTTTTGACAATACCGCCGCATTTTTGGCAGATAGGAAGCGTTTCATCCACATCAAAAGTATCTTTGACATCCTTTAATGTCATACGAGTGTCACAGTCCAGACATTTGGCATAAGTCGTGTTTCCATGAAGCTCAATGACGTCGGCTTCAGGTATTCCAGATGCTTGATGCAAACCGTCAATATTTTGAGTAATTATCGCCGCAACTTTTCCTTCGTTATGAAGATGCTTGATTGCATTGTGTCCTTGGTTGGGTTTCGCACCGCTCAAAACTATTTCCATTGCAAATTTTCGACGCCAGGATTCTCGTCTCGCCTCTTCTGATGCCATAAACTCGGAAAAATCTATAGGACGGTTCTTTTCCCAAAGTCCCCCGGGGCTCCTAAAATCCGGAATACCAGACTCAGTGCTTATCCCCGCGCCCGTAAAAAATACAATTTTCTCACTGCTTTCAATTAAGCTTGCAAATCGTTCAAGAATTTCCATTTCGCCCTCCTCTCCAGCCAATTATTGTATGTGTAATACTACCGCTGCCATTGCGTGCCTAAACAATTTTCTCACAATAACATACAACAGACGTCCCTGTTCCGAGCACTGCTGTAGTTGCAGCGGTTTAACAATAAGACCGGGAGACGGAGAATGAGTACTGGAAACAGGAATAATATTGTCGCTAAAGAGTTATCTGATGCGATGGCCAAGTGTAAACAAAATGGCGTTGACGAACAATCGCTACGAACGGGCCTACTTACAATCACAATTGCAAATTTCGTAAATCGTATCGGCATGGACAATACGGTGGCTCTTTTTTCAGAGTTACCTCATCAAATTTCGTCAGGAATATTTGACCGTTACATTGATCCAGACACAAACGTTGCAAGAACGCCGGCTCCGCCTCCCCAGCATTCATACGCCCAGCAATCAGCACCGAGGGAGGCGCAAGCTCAAACACCCCAAGGTAGCTATCAGAACTCCGTTTTACCGCAAAGCTTTGTACAACCTTATGCCCCCCAGCAAAATCAACATCTAGCACAACCCTCCCCCGCATCAATGCAGTCTCACTCACATCAAATTAATCAAACCACTGAAGCCAACGGAAGAAGACGCCTAGCTGAGTGAAACAGTCGACCTTTACCAAATATTTAAGCAAAATGTTTTGTTAATCTTAACGGTTTTTAAGGATAGCGGTTCTAGACTCTGATCAAATATTCCGCATAAGGAAGGGGAGGCTAGGGCCGTGCTCCAGATCAAAGATATTCTCAGCAGTAATAAAGCAATGCTTTTGCTTACTACAAGTTTGGTCGTCGGTGGTTGTACCACAACCGACCAGCAAAACTATGGCAATGAAAGTAGCGATGAAACGCCCATTGCCGAGAGCGTGCCGGCAACTGAAGCTGGAGACCTTTCAACAAAAAGATTAATGCGAATTGCCAAACGGGCATGGGATAGAGGAGATGCTCCCACTGCTTTACGTCTATATTCAATGGCTAATCAAAAGTCTCCAAACGATCCGGCTCCTTTGTTAGGTGCTGCTGAAGTACTCCGAAAAACCAACCGCACTCAGGCTGCTATGGATTTGTATCGTAAAGTCACAGCAAAGCAGCCCGAACTAGTCGCCGCGCACTCGGGTATCGGTTACACTTATCTTTCTGAAGACAAACCTTATCTCGCCGCAAAGGCATTTGAGCAAGCTGTCTCCCTAGATAACAACAACGGTAAATCATTGGGCGGTTTGGCGCTTTCCCTTGATACGGCGGGCGAGCATGGGAAGGCTCAGGATTACTACCGGCTTGCTATCAAATCGGATCCTAATAACCTTACATATCAGAACAACCTTGCACTATCTTTGGCTCTCATAGGCAGAACAGAACAAGCAATTGCAATGTTTGAAATTATTACTGCACATCCCAAAGCCACAGCACAGCACAGACAAAATCTTGCACTTGTTTATGGAATGGCGGGAAAATCTGCTGATGCGATGCGGTACTCTCGCATGGACTTAAACGAAAAAGATGCCCGAAATAATGCATTATATTTTCAAGCATTGAACCAACCCGTTCAGGAACAACAAATTGCTGAACAGGCACAAGCGAATGCTATGATCGCAGAGGCTCATGCTCAAAAAAACTATAGAGCACCTAATACGAGCAGGCAGGCCTATACATATATTGAGGCAAACAATGAAACAGTCGCCTTAAGCACAAACTCACACAGCGATGGGCACTCAAACGTGCTGCTAGCCAAAGCTGAAGATGATCCTCTAACATCTCGATCCGTGGCAACAGCACGTAAACCCTATACAGTAATTGAAGCAAACTCAGAGACTGTTGCGCTAAACACGAATACTTCACAAGAAAAATTCTCAGTTGCCCAAATCTCTAAAAAGGTAGAATCAAACCCAACCTACCGTACAACTGAGACCGGACGCCAGCCACATGAGCTTGTAAAAAAACCAGTCGTTGCGGTAATTACGCTTGAACCTGCGCAAACGCAGGTGAAGTTATCAGAACCAACGGTAGAGCCAAAAATTGCGAAAACGCACTATGTTGAAGCGCCGCTAGATGTCGAAGAAATAATCGCAGCCACAAGTTACGTTATACCGCAGGGAGACCCGACTAGGTATAACGTAGCAGCCAAAAACACCTTTGAAGCGACTACAGGTGCTGGGCTATATTATGTTCAGTTGGCGGCCTTCAGATCTCCTGAACGTGCTCAGAACGCATGGAATATGCTCCGTAAACGTCACGGTGACTTACTTGATCAGTTCCAGCCAGTATTTTCTGTTGCCGATCTTGGTGAAGATAAGGGCGTCTTTTATCGAGTTCGCATCGGCGGCTTTTCGGAGCAGGCGATCCGAAGATTGCTACTTGCCTCGCGTAAATGCCCCAACGGTAATCGAAGATATTGATAATGCTATTGCGAAGGCCAAAGTAACCTCTAATGACGGCGAACATACAGCCTACATTGCATACTAAAAATAATTAGACTGCAATCCACTCAAAATTGGCCCAAGAATTTTCTTGGGCCTTTTTTATTTCGTTTATTAGGAAGAAAATGCGTCTATTGCACGCAACACAGCGGGACCGATTAGAACAACAAACAAAGCAGGTAAGATAAACAGGATCATTGGGATGGTCATGATTGCAGGCAGGCGAGCAGCTTTCTCTTCAGCTTTCATCAATCTCTCTTCCCGCATTTCTGCGGACAGAACACGCAACGCTACGGCAAGTGGCGTTCCATACTTTTCGGTTTGGATAAGTGTATTGACCAGTGTTTTCATTGCCATAAAATCTACACGTGCAGACAAACTGCGAAGAGCTTCTTTTCTGTCAGGCAAAAAGCCCAGTTCAATTGCTGTTAACGCAAATTCGTCAGCAAGTTCTGGCGACGAGTTTGAGATCTCGCGGCAAACACGATCCAAACCACTATCAAGATTAAGGCCTGCTTCAGTACAAATCACCAACAGATCTAGACCGTCGGGCAACGATTTACGCATTTCTTTATAGCGTTTACTAATTTGGTTTTTTATCAAGATACCAGGCAGCATATAGCCAATGAAGGCAGCACCGATTGCGCCTGCAATTGAACCGCCAGTGGGCCAATCAAATGGATTAGTTCCAAGCAGATACAGCAATCCTAATCCACCAAATAAGATAGGCAGCGATATTCTTGCAAATAGATAGGTTGCCAATGCATCTTTTGACCGCCACCCTGCCTGTGCTAGATGGGCGGAAATGCGGCGAGCTCCCTCACCTTTCATCAATTGTAATTTTTTCACAACCCGGTGCATTGCATTTTCACGCGCAATAAGTTGACTCCGTTGCCGGCTTTCCTTCACTGCTTGATCTCGCAGCTGTTTACGCCGTTTCTCTAATCCCTGGATCCTGCCCGGCAAATTGTCTTTTACAAGAAGGGCGTTCCAGATCATCAAAAAAGAAATAAGCGCTGCACCGCCTGCAATCAATGCCAGAACATCTTCAGATTGCAACCAGTTTGGAAGAAGAGTTGTAAGATCCATAGCCGTCTCCTAAATCTCGAACCGAACCATCTTGGCCATCACACCAACACCACCAGCGATCATGGTCAAACCGAGGCCGATTAGATAGATCCCTCGCGGATCATTGATCAGCGTCATAATGTATTCTTCGTTTGCCAACCAAAGCAGGAGGAACATGATAAATGGCAGGGATCCGATAATCCACGCGCTCGCTCGCGCCTCTGAGGACATAGCTTTGATTTTCAGTTTAATCTGTCGGCGTTTACGAAGTGTATTTGCCAACCCAGCTAGTGTTTCAGCCAGATTTCCGCCCGTTTCCCGTTGAATGGATATAGCAATAATCAAGAACTTAAAATCGGGAACATCGATGCGTTTACAAACATCCCAAAGACCTTCTTCAACAGATTTTCCGAGACGAATAGCATCAGCTACCCCGCGAAACTCAGTTGCGATAGGTTCTTGTGCATCGTTCCCAACAGTAACAATGGCTTCACTAATCGGTATGCCAGCTCGCAACCCGCGGACCAACAACTCGATTGCTTCAGGGAAGTGTTTAATAAACTTGTTTACTCGGCGTCCGCCCAAAAAACCAACTGTCCAATGCGGGAACATCAAACCACATGCCAGACCGGCTGGGAATGCCAGAATAAAAGAGGATTCATAGACGAAATACATGACCACCCATATCGCAGACATGACAACAATTGTTATCAGTGCGTATTCGGCAATGGTAATTTTAGATCCAGTTTTCGCCAGGCGCCCACTCAACTCTGCAGGCTTTGGTACAAGTTTTTGAACCAGTGTTTCCAGAATTTTAATGCTGCTTTTTGATCCGGTAAGGCGTGCTGAACTTCGCTGTGTATTCGTCGGAGCTACGGGTCCATGCCCCTCACGAACCTCAGACAAACGGCGTTTTGTATTAGCCGCAGTATTGTCGCCGCCAACCAAGGCAAAACCCAGTATGAGTGCTACAAGTAATGTTGCACCACCGACGACAAGTGCCAAAAGTAATTGATCATCTCCACCAAACATTACATCGCTCCTATCAACATTTTGTCTAGTCCGAAATATGCGGCTCTAGGAGCAAAATGTGGACGCAATCCAGATGATTTAAACTCACCAATCAGGCGACCGCCTTTATCTTCACCTTGATATTCGTACCAGAACAAATCCTGCATGGTGATAACTTCTTCTTCCATGCCAACAACTTCAGAAATATAGGTAATGCGCCGGACACCATCACGCATACGGCTTATTTGAACAATAAGATCAATCGCCGATGCGATCTGACTTCTAACAGCTTTTGCAGGCAAATTGATGCCCGACATTCCCACCATATTTTCAAGTCGAGTAAGGGCTTCTCTTGGCCGGTTAGCATGAATAGTGGACAAAGAGCCATCATGCCCCGTATTCATCGCCTGCAACATATCAATGGCTTCGCTGCCACGGATCTCACCGAGGATGATCCGATCTGGGCGCATACGAAGCGAGTTTTTGAGCAAATCACGCATGCTGATTTCACCGCTGCCCTCTAGGTTAGCTGGTCGTGTTTCAAGCCGAACCACATGGGGTTGCTGAAGTTGAAGTTCAGCCGCGTCCTCAATTGTGACAATCCTCTCTCCGGGATCAATCAGTTGCGAGATCGCATTTAAAAGCGTCGTTTTACCGGAGCCAGTACCGCCCGAAATTAAAATATTCAAACGACAACGCCCTCCCACACGAAGTACTGTAGCTGCAGATGGAGACAAATTGCCCTGCTTCTCCATCACATCGAGTGTAATTTTCTGCTTCGCAAATTTACGAATTGAAATACTGGGCCCATCAATGGCAAGTGGCGGGATAATAATGTTAACCCGACTGCCATCTGCAAGCCGCGCATCAACCAACGGATTGGACTCGTCCACACGTCGTCCAACATGGCTCACAATACGGCTGGCGATACTCAAAACATGGGCATTATCGCGGAACTGGCAATCGGACAAAATAAGTTTACCGCGCTGTTCCACGTAAACCTGTTTCGGTCCGTTGACCATGATGTCCGTAATACTCTCGTCCGCGAGCAGCGGTTCGAGTGGTCCAAGCCCAAGCATGTCATGCATGAGCCTCTCAATAAGCTCACGTTGTTCACGCTGATTGAGCTGAATGCGCTCCTCAATCAAAATATCGCCAACGATATCAGAAATATCACGAGCAAGATCCAGCCGGTCCATTGAAACAGCAGCACTGATGTCAATCCGTTCAAGCAGTAACGGTTGAATGCGCTCTTTAATCAAATCTATTTGTGAGGCTGCCCGCGGTGCCTGCGCCTCAACCACAGCCTCCAAACGCATGACCTCTGCCGGCTCTTCAGGAACTGGCGCAGCCTCTGACTGGAATGTGGGCTGCTTTGCACTACCGGCTACTGGAACTGACGGTTCAAGAAAATCTTCTTCTATATCCAGCTCATCTGGTTTAGCGAAATCAATATTGTCTGGACGTTCAAACTGCGCTTTAACTTCAGCAGGGGCCTCAGCATTGACACCGAAAACCGTTACGCCTTCTTCGATGATTTGTGTGACGGCCGGTGCCGCATAGTCACCTAATTGTCCATCGTCCAAGCCATCAGTGGTTTCGATCTCTCCGACTGGGGCGTCGGGAATCAAGGTTGAGCGGTCTGTTTCAACTTTGGTCCAAATTCGGTCCGAAAGCGCAGCTACCAAATTTCTTTGTTCAAGAACGTTTAGAGAAATATCTTCTTTTTCCAAACGATCTCGAGTGAATTGTTTTACTTTAGTTGAAATCTCAGCACGGGCAGTATCGTGTAGAATGTCGCCAAGTAACTCTTCACAAGCGAGACCGAATAGCTTTTCTACTAAATCAAGATCACCGCCGCCACCTCCGACTCCTGCCGAAGTACCGGGCAACTCTTTGCCTTTTTTTTGATTACTTGAAGACGACCGCCACAAACTCACGTCTATTTGTCCTCAGTTTTCTTGGCTGATTTTGAAAATAACCCAAACAAACCTTTTTTCTTTGGTTCTTCAAAATCAGATAAATCAGCTGCAAGTTCCCTAAGTACCTTCGTAATCGGGGCTTTAGCAGAGACAGTTGGGATGGATTTTCCGGCATTTGCGCAAACTGTCAGAGTTTTCGCATCTTCTGGAATGAAATAATCAACAGGGTCCTCTAATGCCTTCTGAAAATCAGCTTTCGTTACCTGTGCTGCACGTTCATTTCCAACACGGCTAATAACTTTTATGATCCGACCCTTAGTTGAAAGCGAAGTCATAGCTTGAGTAATGCGGTTTATGTCGCGGATACCTGCCAAAGTCTGATCTGAGACAAGTAATACAGTATCAGCAGAGGCAAGAAGAGACCCCTGTGTTGGCAGTAAGTGACGCGGTAAATCAATAATAATCTGATTGTAATCTTGGCTAATTTCACCGATCAACGTGTCAATACTATCAGGATTTACATCGACGAATTCTTCGATCGGCTCTTCGGTACCCAATACAGCGAGTTTGTCGCTGGCCTTGACTATTGCGCTATCTAAAAACAACTTGTCCAATCGGTGTGGATTTTCCAACGCTTCACGAAAACCACCACCGGATTCAACGTCCAGTGAGAGTGTTGTTGTTCCAAAATGAAGATCCAAATCCAACAAAGCCGTATTCAAATTTTCTTCGTTGGCTATGATCCAGGCAAGGTTGGTTGCAATAGTAGAGGCACCTGCGCCACCTCGAACACCGATCACAACCGTCAGTCGGCCGCTTTTAGTAATTTGATGTGATGATGACTGCCTGTCCACATTTTCGATAGCATCATTAAAAAGCTCTGTGGTTAAGGGTTTGACGAGATAATCATGCGCCCCTAATGAAATCATTTTGCGAAAAACAGTTACATCATTGGACGTTCCAAGGATAATAAGCGAATTCGTCGGACCCATTTTGCGAACAAGGCGTGTCACATCCCCTTCAGGATCTAGACTCCGGCTAATATCAGCAAATACTACTTTCGGAGAATTCCCAGGCTCGATGCGATTAAGGGCTTCAGTGATGCCACCATCTTGCACTGCATCCGCCGGTAGGCTCTTTTCTGCTACGGCCTGACGGCACACACTTAATGTCTGTTCGTCATCGACGAACGCCATCAATTCCTCGCACACTTGAGTGCCAAAGAGTGTACTTAAATTTGATGCTGCATTTGCCATGATTTAGACCTTCCTGTCAAAATGCGACGCTACTCTTCTGATCCGCCACTGGCGCCACCTTCAGACCCACCTTCGGAACTTCCACCACTGCTACCTGAGCGATAACTCTTGATAGAAAGCGACGCCCGTTCTCCGTCGTAGGGTCCAATTTTTTTGGGTGAAACCAGATCCTTTGGATTTGCAAGCATCTGAATAAATGCAGATGTGGTTGCACATCCCATATGGGGCAAAGGCAGATTCTCATAAGCTGTACCAGAAGGGAGATGCCATCCCTTGGTACATTCTGGGTCAATTGTTGCTACGTATTTCGTATAAAAAACCCGGAGAGAATCCCTTAAGCCATCATTGGTAACTTTTGGGATAATATTGAAACCTTCATCTTCCAGAAAGCTGCCAATAGCACCAAAACGGATTTTGTTTACACCAGCCGCGTCATCAAATGGCGGAAGTTCTAACTGAAGATCTTCCCCATATTTGATTTCCTGTGCTTGAAGAAAGCCGAGCAAACGGCCCTTCTCCATATCGCTAAAGCCGGTCCGATTAACATCAAAGCGCACAACAAATGTAGGATTTAATTTCTGAACATTTATCTTTTTACTCATCTGCGCATTTTGCGGCGTAGCCCGTAACTCCGCTAATCCGGTTTCCGGATCGATTGGTGTGCAAGCAGTAGCAAGAAGCGTCGCCAAAACAGCGGAAACTCCTGCCAGATTGTATGATTTATGCTTGATACTAGTCATGGCATCACTCCATAATAAAGCCGGCGGGGCCAATTAGTTTGACGTTATTTTTCGCAGTTGCTGGGTCTATATCAATCTTCGGAACAGCTGCATCTTTGGTCGGACGGAAAGATTTGCCGTCTTTATATGTATCCTTGTCATTTGGCGGAACATACCCATCGGTTGGCAGCGCGATCCGGGAGTTGACTGGTTCAACGAGATAGGGCGTTACGATGATGACAAGTTCAGTTTCATTTCTTTGGAAAGATGTTGAGCGGAACAACGCTCCAATAATTGGTAATTCTCCCAAGAATGGGGTTTTTGAAACGTTGTTATCTGAATCGCTATTCAATAAGCCCGCTAAAACAAAACTTTGGCCGCTGGCAAGTTCAACCGTAGTGTCTGCGCGGCGTGTCAAGAGCGACTGAATAAAGATATTATTGATATTTATAGCGGAAGCCGAAGAAAGCTGACTAACTTCAGGTTTCACCCGTAAATTTATACGGTTATTGCCAACAATATTCGGCGTAAACGTTAATGAAACACCAAACTCTTTATAATCAATACTAATGGCGCCATCTTCCTGCGGTACAGGAATTGGGAACTCACCGCCAGCTAGGAAACTGGCCGTTTCACCTGAAAGTGCCGTTAAGTTTGGTTCGGCAAGAACCGTAATAAGGCCTTCGTCTTCAAGTGCGTCAATAATTCCCTGAATAGAGGTCTGCCCATCATTAAATCCAGCGAACAAACTGCTTGTATTACCGTTTCTAGAAATAAGATTGCCAGTACCTACAACATCCCGACCAACAAAGGTCCCAAGTGAAAAATTACCTAAGCCGCTGCTCAAGTTTTCCCAATTAACCCCGAGCTGTTTGGTTACAGAACGTGCAACTTCCGCAATCTGAACTCGCAAATTAACTTGCTGAGAACCTTCAATAACAATCCGGTTCAAAATATTTTTTTCGGAAGTATACAGAGCCGCAATACGACGGGCATCTTCTGAAATTCTGGCTGTAGCCGCAAAACCGGTTAGAACAATACCGTCCCGAACAGATTGTGCCTTCAATTCCCCGTTTGGAGCAATATCCAGCAGTGCTTTCTCAAGTGAACCAACATCATGCCGAATTGAAATGGGCGAATTCAGGAGTACTACGCCCTTGCCATTCAAAGCAAACAAATTGGTCTTGCCCGGTTTCTTTGCAAATACATAAATAATTGTTGGTGACTGAACCTGAACATCTGCAAGCTCAGGATTACCAATAAACACCGATGTCGCTGCCTTGTCCAACTTGATAAGTTTGCCTGTATTCAAAGTGAGTTCAATTGGATCACCAATATCATTGATCACCTTCGCTGCGTCTGTATTAGCTGGCAGTGTTAAAACACCTAGCCCCAGAAGGAGCGTTAATGTCACCGCAGAAATTATTTTGCGCAAAATCCTATCCCCCTAGTCGAATGATTTTTGCTTCACGTCGCCGGCGCGAATGACCAAGACTGTGTTAGGCGCTTTACCGCTACGTGCTGGTGCGGATATTAATGAACTAGCTTCGCTATCCATCGTGAACCCGCGTCCACGTTCTTCTTTAAGAACTGCGCCACCATCGCTCATCTGCTCGATATCTTCTATACGTGCGATACTGCGAAGTGACAAAGACAAGCGGCCAAGTTCACGAGAGACCGAAATAATTTCAACTTCTTTCGGGCTAACCTCAAGTGTTGCAATACTGCGTACCGATGCCTCTTGTGTTTGATCATCTGTAGACTGATCCATTGCAACAACGCGAACATTCGTCAGGATCGTCTCACTCGCATGATGCGGAACTGACGTCTCACTTGCTCCTTGCATAACTTCAAGGGTCAGAATGACATCCACTCGATCGCCTGGAAAAACAAAACCGGCAATGCCAGCTGTGGCATCTATATTAATGGAGATAGCACGTGTGCCAGGATCAAGAACTGCTGCAAGGAAACCTTGCTGGCCGGGACGAACCATTCGATTATCGGAAATGGGTTCACCATTTGAAATACCTTGACGAACAACCGTGCCGTAGAACTCATCCGCTGTACGAACATTTTCAACGACATACATTTCCGCAAGATCGTCTGTTTCCGGCCACTCTTGCCATTTCAGGTGATTTTCGCGCACTAAAGTGCCAGCGGGTAGATCTCCTGCCGCAACCAAAATTTTAGCTGATGGCTTTTTTGGAGCCACAACTACTTCGGATGTTTGCTGCACTGCTGGCGCAGTAGATTGGTTTCCAGCCCAGCTCCGAACGAACCAGACAGTTGTGCCCGCAATCATGAGGGCAAAAACAACTAATATCAGTTTACGTGCCATAACCCTAGTTCCAACATTGACGATGATTCTATTATTAGACCGGTAGTGCTTAATTTCCTGTTAAGTACGCTAATTAACCAAAGAAACCGGTGCTATTTACGTGATGGAAAAATACTGTAATGCTGCCAAAAGCGATTGCGACACCATATGGAACAGGCGTTCGCGCCCGAATGGCAGCTTTCGCGCCGCGAATAAGGCCACCGGCCTCTTCTGATTGTTTCGCAGCTTCGCGTGCCAGAATAATAATTACCAGCACACCGCCTGCCAGCACAACCGACACCAGAAACGAAGCAATCAATGCCGGACCTGCCCACAAGCTCAGTCCAGTAATCAATTTCACATCGCCGCCACCAAAATATCCGCCTGCAAAAAGTAAAAAACCGACAACAAATGTAATGCCCGCGGTTAAAAGTGCGAACAACCAGTCAATCTCGACTGACGATGTTAAGACCGCCACCGGGTAGAGTGCGATTATTATCAGGCTTATGTAATTTGGGATGGTGTATTTGCGCAAATCTGTATAGGCCGCATACAATGTACAGAGAAGTGCAGCAAGAACCGTGACAAGAAAAATAGAAGTTATCCACATTGCGTAATCTACCTACTCGACACTTTTAAGCGCTATTTGGTTTTATGAGAATGTGCAGCTATCTGTACCTGATGCGGTCAAGGAGAAAGTCCCCCCTACTGCGTCGCATAAATCCTTAGAAATGTTAGCGAAACTATCGTTAATGGTATCACCAGTAGCCGTAAATGCGATAACACATACAATAGCGACCAGAGCTGCAATCAAACCATACTCAATCGCTGTGGCACCCGCATCATCGTATATGAAATTAATTAATATAGACAAAACATGCTCCCACCAAAATTGTTAAACCGTTAAACGGAAAGGGGCTGCGTAAGCGCAGCCCTTTACCATTACATTAAGAGAATGTGCAAGAGTTTGTACCTGTTGCTGTCAAGCTGTAAGTACCGCCAGCGCTTTCACACAAAGTTGTTGCAACTTCGTTGAATGAGTCGGCGATCGTATCACCAAGGGCCGTAAATGCGACGACACAAACAAGTGCTATCAAGGCTGCAATCAGGCCATACTCAATCGCTGTGGCACCGGACTCGTCTTTTGCAAAAGCGCGGAACATCTTAATCATTGTAAATCTCCTAATAATGGCACAGGAAATTTTATCCTGTGTAATTTGTTATTTAATCCGAGAGCTAACCTCTCAATTCGCGAACTTCTTAAACGCCGACTTAATAAGTCTTATCGAAGCTCTTAACTGTGAGGCGTTGCTCAAGTAACCCGTTGCCATTACATTAAGAGAATGTGCAAGAGTTTGTACCTGTTGCAGTCAAGCTGTAAGTACCGCCAGCGCTTTCACACAAAGTTGTTGCAACTTCGTTGAATGAGTCAGCTATGGTATCACCAAGAGCCGTAAATGCGACGACACAAACAAGTGCGATCAAGGCTGCAATCAGGCCATATTCAATCGCTGTGGCACCGGACTCGTCTTTTGCGAAAGCGCGAAACATTTTAATCATTGTAATCTCCTAAATAATGGCACAAGAATTTTTATTCTGTGTAATTTGTTATCTAATCCGAGAGCGAACTTCTCAATTCGTGAACTTCTTAAACGCCGACTTAATAAGTCTTACTGAAGCCCTTAACTGTAAAGCGTTGCGCTAGCGCAGCTCTTTTTTATTATATTAGCTGAATGTGCAAGAGTTTGTACCTGTCGCTGTCAAGCTGTAAGTGCCGCCAGCGCTTTCACACAAAGTCGTTGCAACTTCGTTGAATGAGTCGGCAATTGTATCACCGAGGGCAGTAAATGCGACAACACAAACAAGTGCGATCAAAGCTGCAATCAGGCCATACTCAATCGCTGTGGCACCAGATTCGTCTTTTGCAAAAGCGCGGAACATCTTAATCATTGTAAATCTCCTAAATAATGGCACAGGAATTTTTATCCTGTGTAATTTGCAATCTAATCCGAGAGCTAACCTCTCAATTCGAAAACTTCTTAAACGCCGACTTAATAAGTCTTATCGAAGTTCTTAACTGTGAAGCGTTGCTCAAGTGATCCGTTGCCTTGCTTCTGGAAATCAATTTGCCCCAAAATCATTAATCAATAGTTAAACCATGTAATATTTCTGAATAAAAATAATTTTTTATTATATAAAATTTTATGTAATTTGTTTTTAATAGTAAAAGGTAAATATTTATGTATTTTATATTCAATATTTACTTATTCTATTCTTTGCAGAACCGTAAACGAACAACACATACTACGAACATATTCTATTATATACATTGATTTATACATCATCTTTTAAATACAATTTGTTAGAAATTGATTTTTCTTTTTTATCTAACCTTAAGATTCACTCGCATATATATAAATGAATACATACTCTTCCTATTAATCGAGATAGTCATATGCAAACCTCTTCTTTACACGTTTCCTTAAAGAGATCGCTAAAACGCTTGGCTCGAGACACTCGGGGTGTAACTGCAGTTCTATTAGCACTGCTGGCAATTCCCATTTTTGGCGCAATCGGGCTATCCATTGATCTTGGCAGGGCTTACGTCCTGAAATCCAAACTAGCGACAGCACTGGATTCCGCAGGCCTTGCGGCTGGCCGAGTAATTTTTGCGGAAGATGCAGTTGTTTTGGCTGATGCCCAGAAATACTTCGACGCCAACTTCACCAGTGGGTATATGGACGCCAGTGTTAGCGCACTAGAAATCACTTGGGATGAGGGAAAAGAGAATATTGAACTAAATGTTCATGCAACATTCAATACGACATTCATAAGTGTTGTCGGGTTTAAGGACATGGCGGTTGGTGCCCGGACAGTTATTAACCGAGTAAATCGCGGCCTGGAACTTATCATGGTGTTGGATAATACCGGTTCAATGGCGCGGGATTCGGATTCAAACAGTTACGGCGGGGCGCTTGCAAACCAACGTATGGGATCTTTACGTGATGCGGCGACAGACCTTGTGGATATTCTTTATGGCGCAAACGAAACACAGAAAAACCTCTGGATTGGAATAGTGCCATATGTAACGCAAGTTAACGTGGGCTTTGCAAACATCGGATTTCTTGATCGAAACGAACAAATCAATATCGTAACCCCTAGCGGCGGGAGCCTGAGTGAATTTGTTGCAGACACATCACAGTTTAACGCTTTGGGCTGGGATGTTGATTCAGATGGCTCCAACGATACCAGTTATGGCTGGAAAGGCTGTGTTGAAATGCGGGATAACCTGGATGGCGGCACAATTGATACTACTGACAGTCCGCCGACTGAAGACTTCATGCCGTATCTCTATCATGATGGCCATAGAAATTTTTCATCCTCACGAGACAAAGATAACGACTGGAACGATTCCAGCCCGCGTACGGTTGAGGAAATCCCAGCAGCGAGCGTAGCCACTTGGAACAGTTTTTATGGTTCGGTAGGAACCGGACCTAATGCAGGATGCCCAACCGCAATTCTTCCGCTGACAGCTGAAAAATCGACTATTCAAGCATCCATAGACGCTATGCGCCCATGGTATAGCGGCGGGACAATGGGTAATATTGGGATGGTTTGGGGTTGGCGTACGCTTTCGCCAAGATGGCGGGGATTATGGGCCGGGTCGGATCCGACTCTTCCGAAAGACTATAACGAGCCACTCATTGATAAAGCTGTTATTATGATGACAGATGGTGAAAACACAATTTTCAGCCACGGCGGGACGAACTATTTCGATTACAACTCATATTCCAGGCATGCGAAAAACACTTGGGGCCGACATGTGAGCAGTCCAGGTGCAACTGATACTTGGACAAACCCCGACGGGCGCTTGCGCTATAACTCCAGCAGCTACTATCGCAATAAAGTTGATGCCAAGTTTTCGCAAGTGTGTGAGTCTATGAAGGCTGAAGGTATTATCATCTACACGATCAAATTCAAGTCAGGTAATGAAAGCCTTTACCGTAATTGCGCCACATCCTCGGCTCACTTCTTTAACTCACCGACCACCGCGTCGCTGAAGGAAGCCTTTAGAACAATTGGACAAGAGTTGAGTAATCTTCGCGTTAAAGAATAAGAAAACTAATACCCAATCCAAAAAGGCGCTCTGTATTATCAGGGCGCCTTTTTTTATTTGCTTCACCAAGTGAACTACTCGAAATGAAAATTGTTCCCTCCTACCCACTTCTAGAGATTACGTATAGCCGATATTTCTTATCCTCTTGGACAGTCTAGCGCTGCTTGCGATCATTTCCGGAAAATTAATACGGCCATCCAGCATATTATGGCTCCAAAGAATATTGAAAATGAACAAGCGGTTACTCGTTGGTTCCAACAAGATCTGAAGAAACTCGAATTCACGGAAGGATTAAACTGGAATATGGAAAGCTCTTAAGGTGGGAAAACGCAACAAAGGGAAAGCCGAATTTTTCAAATTAGCTCATAAAAAAGCCCCGCTAATTGCGGGGCTCTGGATACAGTTCCTAGGAACTAGTCGAATGTCGTTTGCTCTGAAAGACGAGGCCTAAAAAAAGACTGCCGATACATAACAGAGGAACCAAGAAAACTGGTCGCCAGGAAATCTCCGCCTGCTCCGGCAAAATAAGGGGCATAACTATAGAAAACCTCGGTTACTATGACCCCTTCTCCATCAGCGAGCGTCTGACCTGCTCCGTCCGTAAATACGGGTGGCAATGTTGCTTCACCGCCATCACTTCCGATTTTGCTAACCTCGCTGCCAACTGAACCCCTGCTACGTTGGCCGATAATTAATGGCTCTTGACCATCTCGCCCCACGACAGAAGACACAACCACCATGCCAGAGCCGCTAAAGTCAAAAGGTTTCGCTAAATGGTCTGTGGAGTTAAATAAATTGTCAACCTCAGCTGCGCTCAAAGCCTCAGCTCGAGCGACGAGGTCTCCAAGTGTTGCAGAAATACGGTCAATCTTCTGCGTCAGTAAAGCATACCTACCGACTTCGAAACTCCCCAGCATCAATACCATCATCATGGGTAAAAGCATCGCGAATTCAAGCATCGCTAAACCGGATTTTTCCCTGATAAATCGCGAGAATAATCCTGCCCTTTTTAACTTTTCAATAATTCTCAATCGTTTCATTGCGGGCTCCCTAGAAAGGTTCGTTACGAACGACCATTGATGCACTCATAGGGATAACGCCGCTCAAGATCGGAATGATCTGCCCGCTGAGGAAATTCCAATTATAGGTGATTGTATACAGAACGATCTCTCCGGGACCACCAAGGCCGGCAGCGCCCATATCATCATCCCAGTCTCCATTACCGTTAATATCATCGAACGGCTCACCGTCCGTGAACGAGCCATCACCGTTCTCATCAGAATATGGTTCTGGCATACCGATATCACCAAAACTTGGGTAAATTTTTGAAGAAATATCTGTGGGAGTTAAATTGACCATACCGAGAGAGGCGCCATTGACGATATCTGCAATAGTTTGCTCACGACTTCCCACGCCAACCTCCAGTCCGGTAAGACCCACACGAGAGGCATCCCGCAGACCGCCTTCAACCACAGTATTAACGAACATAGCTACACTCAGTTCAATAATACCAAACAAAATCAAGGCGAGAACCGGTGAAATCAACGCAAGTTCAACGGCAGTTGTACCGTCCTGATTGCGAATGAATTTCCCTACCACTCGTTTGCGTAGTTTTTGCAGAAGCATCGTAAAATATCCCTAAAAACAAGGGTATATCTTATGAAAGAAACATTAAATCGTCGTTAAGCATTAGGAATAGCTTTATCTAAAATTTTAGGAAATTAGGCCTCTTCTATGCCGCCAAATTTCGATTGCCATTCTTCGATCTCGTCATCGCTGATTTTTCTGAATAATACATCAGGTACCGTAAATTCATGACCTGCTTTTAGTACCTGTAATTCGTCGAGCATCGGGCCATTTATCCACGCCCCTTCATCCAATTCCAAACCAAGAGCCGTCATTAACGTTTTGCTCGCAGTAGGAATAGCTGGCGCACTTAATACGGCGAACACGCGGATCATGTTAATCGCAAATCGAAGACTTACAGCAGCAGCAGCCGGATCTGTTTTAAAGACTGTCCAAGGGGCGGCATCTGTTAGATACTCATTCCCCATGACCCAGATGGCCCGCAGTTCCTGCATGGCTTTGCGGATCTGCAACTCTTCCATATACTTGTTATAGGTCTCAACGCGTTTTTGCATGGCATCTGCAACGGCTATTTCACGTTCCCCAATTTCGCCGCCTTCAGGCAAAGCAGTGCTATATTTTGAAGAACAGAACTTCAAAATACGGTTTACGAAGTTGCCGAGTGTATCAGCAAGATCCTTATTTACCGTTCCAGAGAAACCTTCCCAAGTGAAACTGGCATCGGAGCTTTCCGGTGCGTTGGCGAGCAAATAATAGCGCCAATAATCGGCAGGCAGCATCTCTATGGCATCTGTCATAAAGATACCGCGTTGCTGGCTAGTGGAGAATTTCCCACCATAGTAATTTAACCAGTTAAATCCCTTAATATAGTCAACCATCTTCCAAGGTTCGCGACTACCGATTTGCGTCCCCGGGAAAGTCACCGTATGGAATGGGATATTATCTTTGGCCATAAACTCAGTGTAATGCACGTCTTTCGCTTCGTACCACCACGATTTCCAGTCGCGATTATCGGGATCTTCGTCCGCCCACTCTTTCGTGGCTGCAATATATTCGATGGGAGCATCGAACCAGACGTAATAGACCTTTTCTTCCATGCCTTCGCGGTCGACGGGAACGCCCCATTTCAAATCACGGGTAATTCCGCGATCATGAAGCCCTTCATCTAACCATTTAAGGGCAATCGATGAAACCAGAAGCGGCCATTCTTTATGTTTATTGACCCATTCCCGAATTTCGTCAGACAATTTTGACTGTAATAGGAACAGATGTTTACTTTCACGCACCTCAAGCTTTGTGCTTCCTGATATGGCTGAGCGTGGCTCTACCAAATCTGTAGGGTCAAGTAACCGTGTGCAACTCTCGCACTGATCACCGCGCGCTTTATCATAATTACAATGCGGGCATGTTCCCTCTACGTAGCGATCGGGTAAAAACCGGTCATCATCTACAGAGAAAATCTGCTTTGTCACACGCTCTTCAATAAAGCCGTTTTCAAGCAACTTTTTACCAAAATGTTGGGTAAGCTCATGATTTTGCGGGGATGAGGATCGACCGAAATAGTCAAACGAGAGAGAGAAAGCCTCCCCTAATCTGGCCTGTACTTCGTGCTGTTCAGCACAGAACTGAGCAACGTCGAGGCCTGCCGCCCGTGCAGCAAGTTCCGCTGGAGTTCCATGTTCGTCAGTCGCACAAATGAACAAGACGTCACGCCCTTGCGCACGCAAATATCTGGCATACAAATCAGATGGCAACATGGACCCGATCAAGTTACCCAAATGTTTAACGCCATTGATGTAGGGTAAAGCCGAGGTGATAAGGTGTCGTGTCATCAAACTATCCTGCTGAAAATCAAGCAAATTGGGTGTTTCCAGATCTTTTACAGGATTATCCAGACCGGCGCAAAATTTCTTTTTGTAGTATCGCCGTCATTGATCCTTCAGCACAATTTCCGCAGGACACGGATACTCACCATGTGAGAGGACTTGATTGAGTTTATAGTCCGGGAAGTTTTCCGGTATAAAAAGTGTTTTCGGGGCTGAGTTTTTATTTAGGCGTGCCTCCAGTTCAATGCTCCCTTTCCTCGTTCGAACTGTAATTAAATCTCCATCGTGGATGTTCATTTGAGAAGCATCATCCTTATTCATTTCGACATAGGGTTGATTTTCAATGCCATGAAGCGTTTTTGAATTCATTGAAACGCCCCCAGAGTGATATCGGTTTTCTCCCGTTATCAATAAGAAAGTACTGTCTTCACCATACTGATCTATTCTCACAGTATTTGGTGGCAATTCTGGTCTTTGGGAAACCCAATCTACAGGTATTTCTCTGGTACCATGTCTCTCCGTTTCAGCGTAAATATTCCCAACATCCAACGGTCCAATATCCTCGCCAAAAGCACTGGACACGAAATATAGAATATCCAAATTATTTTTAGCATTTTGGAATGGGGTCCTGATTTTATGTAATTTCTGAACCAAGCCTTCATTGTTAATAAACGTCCCGCTTTCTTCAGCAAAACTAGCAGAGGGCAGAACAATGTCGGCCATTTCAGTTGTCGCGGATTGGTGTGAGGCTTGAACCACAAGTGTTCCTACATTCTCCAGCGCTTGTATTGCAATTTCACGATCCGGAAAAAATGATATCGGATCACTGTGTAGACAATAAAGTAAATCCATCTCCTTCTCAGCGCAGCTTTTCAAAATTTGATGCGTGTTTTTACCTTTGGGTTTTGGAATATCATGACCCCAGATCTCTTCAAAATAATCTCGACTTTTCTTATCGTCTAGCGAATGCCAGCCGGGTAGTTGATCTGGCAATACTCCCATCTCCCATGCACCCATCTGATTGGCACGATCGAATAGAAATTGAAACGCGATTTTCTTTCCAAGGCTTTTCAACGTGACAATGTAGGTTTCAAGCCATCTCAACGTATTTCGAGCATTTGGCCCGCGAAAAATATCAGATCCAATTAACAATGTGACCGTTTCTGATTTCTCGAGTATGCGTCCCGCTTTTTCTGCAAAGCCATTAACCCCCTCGGCCTCCTGCCCAGTGAGCCCATTTGTCAGCTTCGCCTCCAATGCCGCGAAAAACACGTTCTCCTCGCCCGGTACGACCCTAAGATAGCCCGCAGCGACTGTGTCCAGCCTAGAAGGTCGAGCTGATGCTACTAAAAGCCGATCAGCGGCATCGCGCTGACTTAATCTGATCATATATTCACTCACCGGATTACTTTCAGTCACGCCAGATCCCACGACAATTATACAATCAGATTTCAAAGTGTCTTCGAGCGGCTCTCTCGTATAAAAATTATCAACTAAATCTATCAAAATTTCGCGACTGGAATGAGCTGCGTCTCGATCCAATGAAAATCGATTTGAGCTATCTACGGAATTAGTGAAAAATACAGTTCGCATCATCTTCTGAAACAGATACAACACCTCCGAAGTCATTGTTGCAGAAGCAAGGCCACCAATTCGAGTGCCGTCGGTGCCGGCCGGGAAACGGCTTTTCAATTCGGCAATTGCTTCTTCCCAAGAAACAGAAACTAGCATTCCCTCTTTGCGGATCATTGGAGTATCAATGCGGTTTTCGGCGTCAATCATATCAACGCCAAAGCGTCCCTTCACGCAAAGGGTTTCACCGTTTACGCCCGTCTCATACTTTGAACGAACACGGGCCAGTTTACCGTCCCTTACCCCAATTGTAAGTTGACACCCAGTGCCGCACATTCCACATGTCGTATCCGTTTCGACAAGGTCCCACGGTCGAGATGTATAGCGGTAGGGTTCACTCATCAAGGCGCCGACGGGGCAAACCTCGATACAGTTGCCGCAATGATCACAACTATTTAGACTATTTTCAAAGCCCGTAATTTCACTATCCATACCGCGATCGATTGTCCCAAGAGCAACCGCGCCAACGACTTCTTCACACATCCGGACGCATCGTTGGCATTGAATACAACGGTTTGCGTTAAATATAATAACTTTATTGAGAGATAGATCTTTGGATCGAAAGACCCGTTTTTCGTCTCGAAATCTGCTGACACCTGCACCGTACTCAAACACCATGTCCTGTAATTCACATTCACCCGCTTTGTCGCAAACAGGGCAATCCAAGGGATGATTTGCGAGCAAAAACTCAAGCATCGTTTCTCTTGTATCACTGACTAATGCCGTATTGGTTCTGACCACCATATTCTCTGCAACGAGAGTAACACAGGCTGGTGCTAATTTAGGCTGACCTTCTATTTCCACAAGACACATTCGGCATGAAGCAAGTGGGGTAAGACGTTTTTGATAACAAAATGTGGGAATTTCCGCACCACTTTTTGCAGCAACTTCAAGGAGTAAGCTACCGAGTTCCGCCTCCACTTCCTGCCCATCAATCGTCAGTTTCACCATGGTACATGTACCTTCCTGATCTTAGGATTTCAGAAGAATTCCCATTTAATGAAACGGGCATTTTCCCTGTTCAATATGTTGAACAAATTCTGGTCTAAAATGCTTGAGTGCCGATTGCACAGCCCAAGAAGCACCAACACCCAGCGCACAAAATGAGTTCCCAAATATCGTTGGGCAAAGCGTGTCCAGATGTTCGAGATCTTCATGTGTGCCCTCTCCCTCTTCCAACCGTCGAAGGATTTTTGCACACCAGTCCAGACCCTCTCGGCAAGGAGTGCATTTCCCGCAAGACTCGTGGTTAAAAAATTCGGTTATTCTTGTGATGACCTCAACCACACATGCGCTGTCATCCAAGACAATAACCCCTGCAGATCCAAGCATGCTGCCCGCTGCAGCTAATGATTCAAAATCCAGTTTGGTATCCAACTCACTTTCAGGGAACATTGGCGCAGACACACCGCCCGGAATAACGGCTTTTATTTTTCCTGAACAGGCTCCGCCGCCAAAGTCCTCGATAAACTCTCGCATTGTTATTCCCATGGGAGCTTCATAAAGACCGGGCTTGTTCACTTGACCGCTCAAGCAAAACAGTTTCGGCCCAGGACTACCCTCCGGGCCAATATCACGAAACCAATTTGCACCACGCTCAATGATGTGAGGAAGGCAGGCAAATGTTTCCACGTTATTGATAACGGTAGGGCTGTCATAGAGCCCTTTTATTGCCGGAAAGGGGGGCTTTAGTTTTGGTTGTGCGCGGCGCCCTTCAATGGACTCGAGCAAAGCTGTCTCTTCTCCGCAGATGTAGGCACCTGCCCCTCGGTGGATATACACGTCAAGACTGAAATCGCTTCCCAGAATATTTTTCCCCAAAAAATGCTTTGCCTGAGCTTCCTCAAGCGCCTTTTCTACTCGCTCAATACAAAGCTCATACTCTCCGCGAATATAGATGTAGGCCGTGCGGGCACCTATTGCGTAGGCAGCAATAATCATCCCCTCAACCATCATATGAGGATCTTTTTCCATGATGGCCCTGTCTTTAAAAGTTCCAGGCTCCCCTTCATCTGCATTACAACAAAGATACGGCGGATTTTCTGCATTCTTAGGCACGAAACTCCACTTGAGACCTGTTGGAAAACCTGCTCCACCGCGACCTCGAAGATTTGCCTGTTTCACTTGTTCGATCAGTTCATCAGGAGAATATTTTTGGAGCATAGTCGCAAGAGCCTTATATCCACCTGACTCAACATAAGCTTCCAATGTATGGCTTTGCGGATGATCCATATTCTTAAGGATAATCTTTTCGAACATAGATTATGTCTCCTGATCTGAGCTTGATTGTACCATCAATCTATCTAAAATTTGTTCGACAAATACTTGGTCGAGATTTTCATAATAATCCTGATTGACCATCATCGCAGGGGCTTTGTCACAAGATCCAATGCACTCCACTTTCGAAAGTGTAAACTTCCCATCTTCTGTCGTTTCACCCGTTTCGATCTGTAACCGTTCTTCCATATACTGTTTTAGGTGTTCGGCTTTTCCCAGCAAACAAGAGACATTGGTACATAACTGAATGTGGTATTTACCTACCGGTTCGGTGTGGTACATGGTGTAGAATGTCGCTAATTCAAACACCCAAATCTCCGGAACATCAAGTGTGACTGCCACCGCCCTCAGCACATCAGTTTCAAGGTATTGATATTGCGCTTGTGCTAGATAGAGTGCCGGCATGATTGCGGAACGGGCATTGGGATAATTGTCAGCGACCTGCCTAATTTCTCCAACCAGCTCTCCTGATAACTCCATGACAATGATGCCTCCGTTATTTATCTACCTCGGCGATAACCGGATCGAGACTGCCCAACATGGCAACAACATCCGCTAAATATTTCATATTTGTGGTTCCTGTTTCCAGCGCTTGCAGGTTTACAAAGGAAGGCGCGCGCACTTTAAAACGGGTCGGTTTTTCAGTCCCATCACTAATCATGTAGAAACCCAATTCTCCCTTTGGCGCTTCAATCGGAACATACACTTCACCTTTGGGCACCTTGAAACCATAAGCTGACAATTCAAAATGGTGGATGTGTGTTTCCATGGAATGGCTCAGAAGGTCCTTATCCACTGGAAACGCAATGGTAGGAATATCAACTTGAAACTTCCCGTCCGGCATTTGTTCGATGCACTGCAGGATCATTCGAACACTCTCCCGCATCTCATCCACGCGGCACATCCAACGGTCATAACAGTCACCGTTTTCTCGAAGGATTACATTAAAATCCAACCGATCATAGATCTCGTACGGGCAGTCTCTACGGATATCCCAGTCAACTCCTGATGCCCTGAGATTAGGACCGCTCAGGCCTATATCTACAGCGTCTTCAGGGCCGACAACGCCTACGTTCTGAGTCCGGCTGAGGAATATTCTGTTTTTTGCGATCAGACGTTCATAATCGATTAAACGATTTGGAAGGATTTCGCAAAATTCCAAAATTCGCTTGATTGCCCCTTCAGGTAGATCCTCCCGTACGCCGCCAACACGGCAAAAAGATGTATGCATGCGAGCTCCGGATATCATCTCCATAATGTCCATAATCATTTCTCGCTCCCGCATAGTGTAGAGCAAAGTTGTCATGGCCCCGAGATCCATTGGAAGAGCCCCCACAATAAGAAGATGTCCAGAAATTCTGGCTAATTCCGACATCATCACGCGGATATATTGCGCCCTTTCAGGAGCCTCAATGTCCAACAGTTTTTCAACGCCCAACACGAATGCCTGATTGCTAGTTGGCGGGCAAACATAATCAAGTCGATCGGTGAGAGGGATAATCTGAGTGTAGGTAAATGTTTCAGCCAGTTTCTCCGTTCCCCGGTGCAAATATCCGATATTGGGGGAAACACGCTCTACAATCTCACCATCCAGTTCGAGAACAAGTTGCAAGACACCGTGAGTACTCGGATGTTGAGGACCAAGATTTAGCAGGATTTCTTGAGAACCTAAACGGCCCTTTTCTTTGTCTTTTAGGATGGTAATTTCAGTCATTCTATTCCCCGCTCTTTTCTGGGCCGAACGGGTTGTAGATGTCTTTATAGCCGCGAACCGGAAAATCTTTTCTCATGGGGAAACCTTCGAACCCATCCCACATATAAATGCGTTGCAGGTTGGGATGGTCGCTAAAGACGATACCATACATGTCGTAGGTCTCGCGTTCATGCCAGTTAGCCGTCCTCCACACACCTGTTACTGTTGGTAAGGCAGGTGCGATATCTTCGGCTGTGTCTTTCAATCGGCATTTAAGACGCAGGCGATGTTGGAGTGGGATGGAAAACAAGTGGTAAACGACTTCATATCGATCCTCTTCAGGATGATGATCGACACCGCACAAATCCGATAAGAAATTAAACTGTAATAATGGATCCTCTTTCAGAAAACGGCAAAGATCCACCAAATGATCTAGCGTAACAGTAAGGCAATGCATATCAATGCCAGCGCCATCATTGCGAACTCTACCTTCAAACGTTTGAAGAATATGCGAGACAAAGGTGGGTGCTTCCATGCTCAATTCTCGGCCTTATTCAAGGGATGTTTCCGAAACACACGTTCCTTTTTTATTTTTTCCTGTAGTGTCAGCAAACCGTGCATTAGAGCTTCCGGTCTTGGAGGGCATCCCGGAACATGGACATCAACAGGAACGATACGCTCTGATCCTTGAACAACGGCGTAGGTGTTATATACACCGCCAGAGATTGCGCAGGTTCCCATTGCGATCACCCAACGAGGTTCACTCATCTGGTCATAAAGTCTGCAGATTACCGGTGCGAATTTTTTTGTCACAGTGCCTGCGATAATCATCACATCTGATTGTCGTGGCGACGATCTAAATACGACCCCGAACCTGTCCAAATCATAGCGTGAACACCCCGTTGAAATCATCTCTATCGCACAACAAGCAATACCAAACGTCATTGGCCATAATGAAGATTCCCGGCTCCAATTAATAAGGCTGTCAGCGGTGCTAAAAAGGACTCCATCTGAAAAACTATTTTCTAGTTTTCCCATTCCAACGCTCCCTTCGCCCATGCGTATGCATAACCAACTAGCAGCAGAAAAATGAACACGAACATTTCCAGATAGCCAATGAAACCAATTTCAGTGAGGACAACCGCCCAAGGGAACAGGAACATGGCTTCTACATCAAATATAACAAATAAGATGGCCACTACAAAAAACTGAACTCTGAACAAGCCGCTAGACGCTTCACCTTTGTGGTCGACCCCACATTCATAGGGCCGGTTCTTTTCCGGATATGGATTGGAGGGGCGGATTAGAGATCCCAATGTCAAAATGAACAGCGCCAAACCTGTGGCAGCTGCAACCATTAAAAAGACAGGCAAATAATCGATAAGCATAAACACTTCTCCTTAAAATTCTCAGGCATTCTGAGCAATTGGGACTGTGTTAAGTGCAGAAATCCTTTGACTACACTTCTAGTAACTTAGAGCGGCATTACCTATGGACCAGTGGCACTTGAAACAATTACGGTGTCGCTAAAAAAAGCAGCTTGCGCCTGAGCTAGAAACCAGTCCGGCGCGAGGCCGATCCCGACAGTCCCAATACCGGTGAGTAAAAGAACCAATATAAGCGCTGGTGTCAGAGACAATTTGAAATCATCAATCGGCTTTTTCATATACATAAGCATAATGATCCGAAGGTAAAAATACGCGGCGACCGCACTTAATAAAACAGCGATGACTGCGATCCACACATATCCTTCTTCAAGAAGTGCAAGAAGGACGTAAAATTTAGCAAAAAAACCTGCTGTTGGTGGTATTCCAGCCATTGAAAAAAGGAATATCAAAGTGAGAAACGCCCAGACCGGATGGCTCGCGGCTAACCCTGTATAGGCGTATATTTCGTCTGCTCTAGGCCCCTGCTTTTGCATCATGATGACAATTGAAAACAGACCAAAATTCATGAATGTATATATCAAAAGATAAAGCATCACACTCGTGACACCCTGCTCCCCGCCAGCAATTATACCCAACAGCGCAAACCCCGCGTGAGCGATGCTGGAGTACGCCAACATCCGCTTAATATTACTTTGCGCTAACGCGACGAAGCTACCAAGTGCCATTGTTGCGACCGCGATTACGATGACGATATCGATCCAAATTTCTGAAAGTGATGCCAAAGAATCCATCAAAATGCGGAGTAATATTGCGAATGCTGCGGCTTTACTTCCCACGGATAGAAATGCTGTAATAGGTGTAGGGGCGCCTTCATACACATCGGGTACCCACATATGCAATGGAACCGCGCCCACTTTAAACAGCAAGCCCACAACCAGAAAAATCACAGCAAGGATGAGCATCGGATCCTGCTTTGATGATTGTATAAACACACTCGTAATTTCAGAGAGCTGGGTCGAGCCTGTTAGTCCATAGACTAGGGACAAACCATATAGGAAAATGCCAGAAGACACGGCCCCGAGGATGACATATTTGAGAGCCGCTTCATTGGAACCCACGACTTGCCTTCTAAACCCAACCAACACATAAAAGCAGATAGACTGTAATTCTAAGCCCATATAGATGACCAACAAATCCGTACCTGAAACCATGATCATCATGCCAGTCATGGCGAACAGAATTAGGACGTGATATTCCCCTTCGACAATGTTCTCTTGCTCAAGGTAACGTCCCGACATCAAAATGGTCAGGGCAGTCGCAAGAAAGATCAGGCATTTAAAGAAGATCGCAAATGGATCCATGATGAAGCTACCGCCGTAAACTGCTTGCTGGCTTTCCAAAACACCTAAAGTCACAATTGCACACAACAGGACGACGACAAGAGAAGAGATCGTCAACAACACACCAAGACGCCGTCCCATAAACAAAGACCCAATAAGAATGAAGCACGCACCGACAATGGCCAGAATTTCAGGGCTACTGGCAATAAGGGAGCGAATGATTGCTTGTTCTTCCATCATCAATGCCTTCAGGTTCCAAGGACTTGCGTGAGCAAGTGGTCAAGGGTTGGCTTCAGAATTGACAAAAATAATTTGGGATAAAAGCCGATCCAAATAGCAAAAATTGCCAAAACGATTATCCCGCTCATTTCTCGTGGGTTAACATCCAAAAGCGTAGGGCCTTCGAAAGTAGCTGCTGTTCCCAGCGCAACCCTTTTAAACAGGCTAAGCATATAAACAGCAGCCAACATTGCCCCGACAATCGCAGCAACACCTGCAGCGGCATTTACTTCAAAAGCCCCGGATAGGATTAACAACTCACCAATGAAACCATTTGTGCCCGGAACGGCCATGGATGCCAGTGCAAATAGCCCAAAGAAGATTGTATAAACGGGGATAATTTTCATTAGCCCGCCATAGTCTGAGATCTGGCGCGTATGCGTTCTCTCATATAGAAGCCCAACCACAAGAAACAAGGCGCCCGTCGTAATACCATGGTTGAACATCTGCAAAACTCCGCCCATCAATCCATTATTGTTGAACGTAAAAATTCCCAACGTCACAAAGCCCATATGGCTCACGCTGGAATAGGCGATCAGTTTTTTAAGATCGGTTTGGGCAAGAGCTAAAAACCCCCCATATATGATGGCAATCGCAGAAAGCCCAATCACCATAGGTGCGAAATATTGCGATGCATCTGGCAACATCGGCAACGAGAAACGAAGAAAACCGTAGGCGCCCATTTTCAAAAGAACACCCGCTAGAATTATACTTCCTGCGGTCGGAGCTTCTACATGAGCATCGGGAAGCCAAGTGTGAACCGGCACCATTGGTACCTTCACCGCAAAGGCGACTAAAAACGCCAAAAATACCCAAAACTGTACTTCAAATCCATAATCTTGAGACATTAACATCAAGATATCAAAAGACTGATTTCCCTCGATATATAGAACGATAATTCCGATCAAAAATAGAAGACTTCCCGCGAGCGTATAAAGAAAGAACTTGAAGGCGGCATATACCCGATTGGGCCCGCCCCAAATTCCGATCAGTAAATACATAGGGATAAGCATGGCCTCCCATAGGACATAAAACAGGAAGAGATCCAGTGCACAGAAGACGCCAATCATTAGTGATTGCATGATCAAAATGCAGATCATGAATTCCTTTAGTTTCATCGTGATTGCATTCCACGATGCTAGAACACAGATCCATCCAAGCAAAGCGGTGAGAAAGACGAAAAGAACGCTGATCCCGTCCACGCCGACGTTATAGGCTATGCCTAGCGCTGGAACCCATTCCAACGTTTCGGCAAACTGCATCTGATGTGAGGTCTGCTGAAAAAGGACGAGTAACAGGATCGTCAGAAAAAAATCTGCAGCAGTAAATACCAGCGCAATCCAGCGAATTGAACGCGCATTCGTCAAAAACAGAAGAGGGATGACACCGACAGCTGGCAAAAGAATAATAAGGCTGAGAATTGGAAAATCCATCAATGCCCCCTATTCCAGCCAAAGGAGAAAATAGAAGGATAGACTGAGCGCTAGGCCGATGATCATAGCCGCCGCGTAATGTGTCACTATCCCTGTTTGAAGCCTTCTTGCTGTTGTCCCCACAAACAGGGCAGTTCGCGCGACCCCGTTTACGAAACCGTCAACCAAGCCCACATCTACTTCAAGACTTCTTGTTGCCGCTCCTCTAAGTGATTTCAGGATAACCGTGTCTGAGATATTGCTTATAGCCCCTTCAAAGCTCGCAATAGGTTTACTTGCGATCCACATAAAGACTTTTGCGCCTTTGCGGTAGAACCAATCTGTATCAAGACTGATGGTTTTTTCTGGATCAAGAAACTTCAGCATTAGAACAAAACCTGCTGCAGTAAACATCAAAATACCAAGGCTTGTTGTAATGTGGACCGCCGTATACGGAACGAAGTCTACCGGATAGGGTAAAAGAGCGTATAAAACGTTTGGAAAGACACCGATGCCGATACAAAGAACTGCAGCGATCCCCATAGCCAACAACATGTTTATGGGCGGCTCTATTGGTCTTAAACCACAATCTTTTCCAAAGAACATATAATACGGTAACTTCAGGCCCGTATGTAAAAATGTGCCGGAGGATGCAACAGTCAGCATAAGCACTATAATGGCTCGGTTATCGCCCGCAGCCGCAGCTATCACCATTGATTTACTGACAAAACCGCTGAAGAACGGGAACGCTGAAATTGCAAATGCCCCGATCATATAAAGAAACACCGTCCACGGCATTGTGCGATAAAGGCCGCCGAGTTCTGTCAGTTTCCGGCGCCCTGTCATATGAATGACCGCACCGGCCCCCATAAACAATAAGCCTTTATATATGATATGCGCAAAAGCGTGAGAGCCTGCACCATTGAGCGCCATTTCTGTACCAATACCCACGCCGACGACCATATAACCCACCTGACTGACGATATGATATCCCAGCAGACGTCGACAATCATTTTCCAAAACCGCATAAATGACCCCGTACAAGGCCATAATCACACCGAGCCAAATCAGAATTTCTGTTCCGGGGAATGTTCTAATCAGTACATAAACTGCGGTTTTTGTGGTAAAAGCACTCAGGAAAACTGCACCTGTTACCGTTGCCTCAGGATACGCATCAGTAAGCCAAGCGTTCAGCGGAGGAACCGCAGCATTTATCAGAAATGATACCAGAACCAATGTATATGCTATTCCCCCGCCCTGCCCGTTTTCATCAACAAGGGGCCCAAAAACAAACGACCCCGTTTCCAATCCGTGAAGGACGATCCCGCCAAATAACAACACACCGCCTGTCACATGAACCAGTAAATAACGAAATCCTGCCCGTGTCGCAGCTTCCTTGTGGGAAGCAAAAATGAGATACGCGGACGCAAAGGCCATGATCTCCCACGAGACCAATAAGGAAAACCAATCGCCCGCGAAAACGACGCAAAGTGCACTCCCCATATAAAGATAGGCAGCTACATGTTCCGATGGGTTTTTAAGATGCAGGCTAAAGAGATTTCCGATAAACGACATCAACGTGAAAACCCAGGCAAAAACCAGCGTCAGTTTGTCCACTTTTCCCATCAAAATGGTGACATTAGCAAACGTAAATTCTCCGTAATTTCCGGGGCTCATTGTTGCGACGGAGGTGATCGCAATTAAGGGAATTATCAGCAGAAATATGCGACGTAATGCAACATTTAGCAGCGGGATAATCAATGCTGTCGCTATAAATAAAAGACCGGGATGAAGCCATTCAATCATAATAGTCCTCATCCTGCATTATCCGCCCCTGATGTCCGATCGCTTTGCTAACAAAGATGATGAGGACACAAGATACGAACCCAAATCCGGCAGACCATGCAGGCAAATAATCCCAGAAAAAATCACCGTGATCCCGTGTCACCAATATGTCTGCAATGACGACTAATATTAAAACTGCTATCAGCGCCCTGAAACGTGTTTTCTGAAATTTGCTTTCACCAAAGAAATTGATAATTTTTGAGATCATGGAATTACCACCCTCGCCAATGTTAAGAAGTAATCAGGGTATATCCCCATGAACATTGACAAAATTGCTGTCGCAACCAATGGGATCGTCACCATTGGGATTTCGCGGATTTCACCACTCCCCCCTTTTTCGGCTTGTGGCCCGACAGCGGTTCGGAAAAAAGCGATGTAAGTGATGGGAAGAAAATATGCGGCGTTTAAAATCGAACTTGCAAGAAGGACGATCAGGAAAACCAGCTCGTTGGCTTCAACCGATCCCAAGACCAAATACCATTTGCTGATGAACCCGCCCGTTAAAGGGACACCGATCATACCAAGCGTGCCAATAAAAAATGCCGCCATAGTCCAAGGCAGATGACGGCCAATACCGTCCAGTTCACTGATTTTCGTGCGCCGGGTTGCGCAATAGATCGAACCTGCGCAGAAAAATAATGTGATTTTGGAGAGAGCATGTGCCGGCATATGCATAATGCCACCAATCATCGACATGGGTGTCAATAGCACCGCGCCCAATATGATATACGACAGTTGGCTAACGGTAGAATAGGCCAGTCGTGCTTTAAGGTCATCCCGTGTCAGAGCATAAATGGAGGCCATGATTATCGTAAACGACACAAGGTACGCAGTCGCAATACCGAGACCGTTCAAATCCATCAACCTTATACCGACAACATCAAATACCAAACGCAGGACGCAAAAAACGCCCATTTTCACGACAGCAACGGCATGTAAAAGGGCGCTTACAGGTGTCGGGGCAACCATGGCAGCTGGCAGCCAAGCATGAAAAGGCATTATGGCCGCCTTCGCAAAGCCCGCGAGATAACTAAAATAGATGACTGTCAGTAAACCGCTTGAAATATCAACCGTATCAAACAGACCGCCCACGGCAAAATCAAAGGATCCCGCTGTTTGATACGTTAGCGCCAGTCCCGCCAACAAAAAGGTTTTTGAAGCGCCCATCAAATAAACAAGATAGCGACGACTTCCCGTCCAAGATTGTTCATTTTCTTTGTGGTAGACAAGCGGATAGGTGATGAGACTAAGAATTTCGTAGAAAACCACGAGCGTAAACAGGTTGCCCGCAAAGGCACCGCCGATGGCAGCGGCAAGGCTGACGGCGAAACTCGCATAAAACCGAGTTTGGTTTTTCTCCTTTAGACATCGCATATAACCAACACAATAGACTGCCGCTGCAATCCAAAGCAGTGATGAGATAGTCGCAAATACCATACCCAACGCATCAACGCGGAAGGCAAAATCAACACCCGGTAATACCGAAAATAATGTGAGTTCTATAGTCCCTCCGCCAAGCACAGTTGGTGCCATGGAAATCACGATGAGAAATAGAATGAGAGCCGCAGGCAATGAAATCATATCGCGCCGCTTCGGGCTATCACGAAGCACCAAAATAGCGATCGCAGCTATCATGGCAACTGCAACAGCAAGGAGAGGCCGAAATGAAAGAATAGCTTCCAACTCTGGGTACCTTTCTGATTTTTAGTGTTTTTAAAAGGCAAACCCGATTTGGAGTTATCCTTTTAGTGTTGTAATTTCATCCACTTCTAGGGTTGCTTTGTTACGTACAAGTGCGACAAGCACCCCCAAGGCCACAGCCACCTCAGCCGCGGTTATTGCGATCACAAAAATTGCGATAATCTGACCCCGAAAATCACCAAATGAGTGAGAGAAAGCGACCAGATTTATATTCACGGAATTCAACATTAATTCTAAGGATAGAAGAACTATCAAAACGTTCCGGCGCAGTAAAACACCCGCCATTCCAATCGAAAAAAGAAGAACGCCAAGGATAATATACCAGTGAAGTGGGACCATTAACCTGTCCCCCTTGCTCTTCGTGTCAAAATAATCGCACCGACCAACGCCGCCAGCAAAATGACCGAGGCAACTTCGAAGGGAAACAGATACTCGGTAAAAAGGGTTGTCCCCAGACCATCAACCGTACTCATCTCGACTTTACGAGCGGAGGTAGTCAGATCGAATAGATATTCACTTCCCAGAAACAGGGTAATCATCTCCACCCCGAGAAAAAAGATACCCGCAACTGTCAGTTTTGTTCCTTTTCTCATAAATCGTATTCGCGCTTCCTCGCGAACATCCATCATCATAATAACAAACAAGAAAAGCACGATTACAGCACCGACATAGACAAACATCTGGATGACGGCCAATATAGGAGAGCGAAGCAGTAAAAAAACAGCAGCAATTTGAACAAAGCAAACCATGAGCGCTAGGGCGCTATGTATTGGGTTGCGTGCAGCAACAACTAATACCCCTGACCCCACGGCGACAACCGCTACCAATATGAAAAAGGCTTGCTCCATCCAGATGCTCTATTGGAGATCAATTCTCCAAGCTCCTATTTTTTGGAATAAGTGAGTTCCCTCAAAGATCGCTTTGATAGCTGTAACCGGTACCACTTATGTAATCGAGCATGGATTTTTCATCTCGAAGCGCGGTATCCAGTCGGTGTTTTACGATATCGCCGATACTGATAATTCCAGCAAGATCACCAGATTCATCCAAAACAAGAACGTGCCGTGTTCTGTGAGAGGTCATCAAAGCCATAACACGTGCTTGATGATCATCGACACCACAGCTGACGACTTCTGTACGCATCCCCGTCTCAACAGGCTCATTGACCGCTTTATCACCGCTCTTTGCAATTGCACGGCATATATCACGTTCTGAAATGAGCCCGAGTATTTTACCCTTATCATCTTGGACCGGAGCACAGCCGATGAATTTTTCTGCAAAAACCTTCAAGGTCTCCTGCATTGTATCTGTCGCAGAGACAGTAACTACATCGTGCCCCTTATTTTTCAGGATTACCGATATTTCCATCAATTTATCCTCTATATATGAATTTCTTTGGTAACTAATATTCAGTACTAAATATCCAGTTCTAATTTCGTCGTATGTCTTGCCACCAATCACGGCCTTGCCCATTCTCCACCTCTTTGACATGAACCCCATCGATCGTTGACAAAGAGGCGTCAAAAACTGCCCCACCTAATTCAGATTTTCTTGGCATTCCCATTAAAACATCTCTGCCAACAGTCAGTTCTTCGCTATTTTCACAGGAATATTCGTAATGCTGTCCAAGTTTTATTGCGTTTGCAGGACAGGCATCTTCACACAATCCGCAATACAGACAGCGACCAAGATCAATATCAAACACCTTAGGTCGTCGGTTCCCCTTTAGATCTTCAAACGGGACAACATCAATACAATCGCAGGGGCAGATTTTTGCGCACAGCTCACACGCGACACAATTTGTATCGCCCTCTTCATTTGTATTTAGAAAATGATGTCCTCGGTAACGAGGAAAGGGAACCCATTTCTCTTTGTCTGGATATTGCTCTGTTACTGTTTTTGAAAACATATAACTAAGCGTCAATGACAGCCCGCTTGCCAAATCACGGAAAAACGCCCACCCAATCCATTGGGACAGTATCTGCGTTGGTTTATTTTTCAATGTTTGGGTCAAAGGCAACATTTCTCTCCTTCCGACCATATTGAATTAGGACATGATAAAGCCGCTGACAAGTATGTTGGCAATAGACAGAGGTAGCAGAACCTTCCAACCAATGCTCATTAACTGATCATAGCGATACCGCGGGAAGGTGAAACGTAGCCACATAAACACCCAGATAAAAAATCCAACTTTCAGCGCAAACCAAACGAAAGACGGCAGCGGGACAAGAAAATCGTTCCACCCGCCGAAGAATAAAATCACAGTGAGAGAGGCCATAAAGACCACAACCATATACTCGCTAATCATAAACAAAGAAAATCTCATACCACTGTATTCTGTATGATATCCAGCACCGAGATCTCCTTCAGCTTCGGCAAGATCAAAAGGAATACGTTGGGCCTCAGCCAAACCCGCAATGAAAAAGACGGTAAATCCTAGCGGCTGATAAACGATGTTCCAAACTTCACTCTGCGCTTCAACAATCGAAACCAAGCTCATGGATTGCGCCAACATGACAACGCCAACAACAGCAAACCCCATTGGGATTTCGTAGGAGATCATTTGCGCACATGTTCGAAGACTGCCAAGAATCGCATATTTGCTATTGGACGCCCAGCCCCCTAAAATTACGGCAAAAACATGTAGTCCTGATACCGCAAGAACATACAAAAGCGCCACATTCATATCGGCTAGATAAAGTGTGATTTCCTGATCAAATACCGAAAAAGACTCGCCAAAAGGGAGGACTACAAACAGCGCAAAAGTAGCAACCAGCGCAACGATTGGGGCTATCTTAAACAGAAACCGGTCAGCTTCAGCGGGAATATGGTCTTCCTTTGTCAGAAGTTTGATACCATCGGCCAAAGGCTGCAAAAGGCCATGCCATCCCACCCGCATGGGACCCAATCGTTGTTGAATGTGACCCGCAATCTTACGCTCCAGCCACGTCAACGGAATTGGCAGGATCAACAGAACCACAATAACAACAATCAATTTAGCAAGAAGCACCACAATGGGTATCAACTCTTCCATAACTTCCAATCCGTTCTGCAGAGTACGAACTTCAAAAGAAGGTAACGCAGGTTTCCCGAAATACTAGAGAGGCGGATGAAGACCTATTACTTACGATCAAATCGCCACAGACGGATCAAAGGATCCGCCTGTGGCTTGTATGACTTTAATTATTTCCTAGGAAACCTGCTGTCGAAACAACAGTTGCGTAACTCATGGCAAGTGGTGCCATAAAAGCAGCGTGTACTTCAGGGGCAGATACAATTATACCGTTGAACTCTTGCTCTTTCGCACCGCAGGCATCTTCGACAACCGTCACACTATACCCGAAATCGGCTGCAGCGCGTGCTGTTGCATCAACACACATCTGGCTCATGGCACCGCAGATAATGACATTACTCACATCAGCACTTTTGAGCTCTACTTGAAGCGAGGTTCCTTGAAAACTGTTCGGGCGATCTTTTAAGATGACCGGTTCGCCGTCGTTCAGCTTTACTGACGTATGAATTTCTGCACCAACTGTTCCGGGACGAAAGAACGGCGCCTGATCTGATGGGATTTCATGGCGAATATGGATAATTGTCTCGTTGGAAGAGCGTGCGTTTTCTAGTAATTTTGCGGCATTATCTGCTGCTTTTTGCATCTCAAAAACCGGCCAGTTGCCGCCTTCAAAATAGTCGTTCTGAACATCAATGATAATAAGTGCTGTATTGGACATATTAAATCTCGCTTGTTGAAGTGTGTGTTCAACATGCTCTTCGCTGATCTCAAAAGATATTGGCGTAAATGACAATATATGTGCTATATACGCCAAATGACAATATCCACCTCAGATACATCTATCGCACTTGCCATTGTTGCCTACCCTGGCGTTCAAATGTCAGCGGTTCTGGGTCTTGCCGACCTGCTTTCTATCGCGAGCGATTATAGTGTTAAAAATGGAGGCCGTGGTTTCTCGGTGGATGAAATCACAAAAGCAGATATGACGCCCCCTTCTCAACAATATAGTGCGGTTATATTGCCCCCGAACTTAACAGGAGCCAAAGGGAAGGAAGAAACCGATATACATAAATGGCTATGCGACCAGCATACGGCGGGCTCAATAATGTGCTCTGTTTGCGGCGGCGCTTTTTGGTTAGGCTACAGTGGTCTACTAAATAGACGGCCCGTCACCACACACTGGTTACTGGATGACGAGTTTCAAACTACTTTTCCCGAGACGCAGATGCATGCAGAACATTTGTTAATTGATGACAATGACATCGTAACGACCGGCGGCCTTATGGCTTGGCTTGATCTCGGACTGTTCATTATAAACCGTTTCCTGGGCCCCGAGGTGATGACCCAAACTGCCCGCCACTTGTTAATTGATACAGGCGGACGTGAGCAACGCAATTACAGAAGTTTCAGGCCACCGCTAACTCATGGTGATCCTGACATTTTAAACCTTCAACATTGGCTTGAGAAAAATTCTGCTAATGAAATCACGATTAAGGTGATGGCAGAACAAACCAATTTTTCCGAGAGAACTTTTCTTAGACGTTTCAAGGCAGCAACTGCGTATTGAAAAAGCACGCGGCCTGCTGGAACGGACCCGTATCGCTATCACTGACATTGGATGGAAAGTCGGATATCAAGATGCCTCTGCCTTTAGCCGAGTATTCAAATCCACCACCGGCATCGGCGCTGGTGAATATAGAAAACGGTTCAAAGTTGAACGTATTTAGTCGTTTTAAAACCTCTATATCAGCTCTTCACCAGCATTTAGGACTGTCCGTCCAACTCCTCGCGATACTGTTTCTCAAAATCCTCTTGAATTTGACGAAGCTCACGGATGGCCGCCTGAATATCTGAGCTGTTATGAACACTTACCTCTACATGTTCACCCACGCGAGTAAGTTGACGACGGCGTGACAGTTTTCCGTCGCGCGCTACATTATTCACTTCAAACACCTCCACCGGGCGAGAGAACCCTTTTAGCGTGACAGTCTCTGGCGGATTGCAATCGATGGATCCGTTGACTAGGCTATGAGTGAGCTCATCAATCAGGATGGTATCGGGCTTCGCCCGCGCTTCTAGCCGCGCGGCCATATTTACGGGACGTCCCAACACCGTATAATCCAGTCGCTGCGCCGAACCGAAGTTTCCCACTGTGCAAAATCCTGTGGCGATACCCATCCTGACATGCAGACCACGTGATACCCCGCTCTTCTGCCAATGTTTCTGCATCTCAGCGATCCGAGTCTGCATTTGCAAAGCCATTTCGACACACTTCAGAGCATCCTCGCTCTCGCCGTTGCTCTCGGGGTCCCCGAAAAAAACCAGCACTGCATCGCCAATAAACTTGTCGATAGTGCCTCCATATTCAATAGCAATGGAGGCCATCTCAGAGAGATAGGAATTGATGACCGCAGCCAGTCTTTCTGGTTCAAGGCTGTCAGCGATATCGGTAAATTGAACAATATCGGATAGAAAAATGGTCAGGTTTTTCCGTGCATGGGATCGCTTCTGCGATTGATTGTCCGAGAACACAATATCGTAAATCTGTGGCGACAGATACTGCGCCAACCGGTCAGCAAGACTTTCAAGACGAGCGCTCTTCTCCTCGATGATCTCGCGATCGCGGTTCTTCTGCTCTATCAAATCTTCGCGTTCCTTACGCAGACGCCATTCATCAGTACGGTCTATAAACTGGCCCTGCACCCCTTTGAGATAGGAAAAGTCATCATCCTCAGTGCGCGTAGACAACAAAGAAAACACGTGATCTTCACCGTTAATTTGGATATGGACTTCTGGAATGAGGACAAAGCCCTTGTCGTTTATATTGGTGATGAATTCCTCAATCTGTGCCTCCGGAACCCCCAATTGTTTCAGGACGTCGGGGAAGTAGAAATCTGTAACATTGCCCAAAACCGGAAAAAACTTGAGAAAATTCTCGTTTGTCTTCCGAACTTTCAGGTTTCCGTCGGCGAAATAGGCAGCCGTGATGGCATTGCGAAAATTGAAGAAACTGAGATCCACAACTTTATCACTATTGAAGAAATTCTCCAAATTCATACTACTACCCTCGTCAGTTTATAGTTCATTATCGCGTTCCCTACGCAGGCGCCACTCATCGGTACGGTCGATGAACTGCCCTTGCACCCCTTTGAGATAAGAGAAGTCTTCGTCTTGAGTGCGCGTTGACAGAAGAGAAAACACACGTTCCTCGCCCTTGATATTGATATGAATTTCGGGAATAAGGACAAATCCCTTGTCATTGATATTGTCAGTAAATTCCACAATCTGTGCCTCAGGAACACCCAGTTGTTTGAGGACATCAGGGAAGTAGGAAGCCGCAATATTATCCAGAACCGGAAAAAATTTGAAAAAATTCTCGTTTACTTTCTTAACTTTCAGATCCTCATCAGCGAAATAGGCCGCTGTGATGGCATTACGAAAATTAAAAAAACTGATATCTGCAATTTCTTCGTTGTCTCTGCTCCATTGTGCGCGCTTACCGGTCACCGCTCCCCATGTAGCCACGCAATAGGGCACGCAAAAAGTGAGGAGTATTTTCCAGATCGGCGGCGTGCTACCAGACAAGAGGAGGTCTCCGTGATTGATAGCAGTCAATACGCTCCCGACCACAAAGGCGATCACGAGTGCCTTTTTCGGTGTGCCGTCACCAAAGATGAGTTGAACGGTAGAGGGCGGCGTATAATTCTGTTTACTTACAGTCATTATCGATCCGACTGGTAAATTCTATCAGGCATTGGAACACTCGCCGCTACTGTCCTTTAAAACTAGTTTAGAGAATAGGAGAATTCTCGCAAGAATACTAGGTATTACTAATTCAGGATGTAACCATTGTATTCGCGAAGTAATAAGGTAGGAAAAATGAGAATAAAAAGGAGCAAGTGCCGGGTGGTTGGAGAAATTAATTCTTTGTGAAACGATGTGATTTTGTGCAATCGTGCGAATTGTATGGATCACATGAGAAATATCCAATTGAATAAGCGGGTTTAGGGGATATGGGAGAGAATTTGCTGCAATTAAAAGCCGTGGGTGTAACCGTTTATGAGGGACCGAATATATTCGCACCCTATCCAGTTATTCGGTACCGTTTTCAACTGATCGGAGCTGAAAATCATGTATCGCCTAAACTAATGTCAGATTTTACAAAGCTTATTTCGGAACCCGGTCGGGCTAAAGTTAATGTGTCATTCGAGGATGATTACGTTGCAAGCCAGCCAGAACGAGTATTATTTCAGCTATATTCTGAAAATGTATTAGAGTTACAACGCCAAGCTGGCGACGAAAAAGATGTTGCGCTAATTCGCCGAGATCCTGAGACCAAAAATTGGGAATGTATCCTACCTTTTTCGATTAAGATCGTTGCTCGTAAAGCTGCGACGGAATGTTATCTGCTCCTCAATCAAGTTTTAGAAAAGGGATTGGATAGAGACACATTTGCTCTTCTTCAAAAGACCCTTCCTCCAATTCAAATGAGACTGCGGAATTTATTTGATACCTATGATTTAGCCGAACCAACGACAGAATTTATCCGCATTGCCAACCGCAGGAAAATTCCGTTCAAACGCCTTCCAGGTAAAAAACAGGTATTGCATTTCGGATATGGTAAGAATAGACGAAGTTCAAACAGGGTTATTTTGTCAACAGAAAGCCACTTAGCTGCTGAAATCGCCAATAATAAAGAACTTACAACCAAGGTTTTGGCGGAGGCAGGGTTACCGGTGGCACGGCAAATCATTGTTCGTAGCGAACAAGGGGCACTAAAAGCTGCAAAGAATATTGGCTACCCTGTCGCTATTAAACCTCTTGTAGGCATGATGGGAAATGGTGTCTCCCCGAAAGTTACTGCTGCTGAAGATGTACCAGAAGCTTTTGCGAATGCGGGTATAAATAACAATCAAGTAATTGTGGAAGAGCATATAATAGGTGAAGATTATCGACTTCAAGTAATCGGCGAAAAATATGCCTTCGGATTGTTACGGACCCGCGCTCAAGTAATTGGTGACGGAGTAAGTTCGATAGGCGAATTGGCCGAGATTATAAATGACGAGCCTTGGCGCAGAGATCACAGGGGAAACCTGATTTACGGACTTAAACAAACAGAGAGTTCACGCCGATGCATGGATAAACAGGGAGCTGACTGGAATACAATTCCTGCTAAAGGGGAAGTGATATTCCTGCAGGATGTTGCCAATACAAGTCAAGGAGGCGGCTTTCAAGATTTGAAGGGAAACATTCATCCGGCTAACGTTAGGCTTGCCGAGATGGCTGCACGTGTTGTTGGACTTCAAATAGCCGGCGTTGATTTTCTAACGAACGATATTACGAAACCGTATTGGGAAACTGGCGGGAAAATTTGCGAAGTGAACATCCAGGCTGGAATAGATGGCATGTCACCCGATCCTGAAAACTCAGGTTTTCATTTTGAACAGGTATTTTCATTGATGTTTCCAGAGGGGACGCGCACTGCTATTCCAATGGTTGTCATTTTGGAAGACGGCCCTTCAAAAACTGTTGCGGCCCTGAATGATGTTTTTAAAAGTCAGAATTTGATGGTTGGACGAAAAACGACGACAGAAGTGAGCATTGGTAACAATTTACTAGTTGACGTGATGGGCAATGCTGCTTCCGAAGCCGTCCTTTGGAACCCAATGATAGATGCAGCTATCATACAAGAAACCGCAAAGAGCATTGAAGCATACGGATTAGCTTATTCAGTCAGTGAATGTGTAATATTGCCGCGAATGCCATCAAATAATGATCCTGAAACTGTGAAGAAAATTCTTTCCACTCTCACTCAGACTGCTGTTCAGGCAGTTGTTTATAACACCGATGACAAACAATTATCCGACTGGGTTAGATCTAATGATCAGGAAAGATATTATCCCGTGTCATTAACAACAATTTCTGAGGTTTTCTGTGATCCTCAATATATTGAGAAAATAATTGGCCGCAAAGAAAAAACCGAACAAATGGCAATTCTGCTGGCCTTGCGGGCGGCAGAGATAATGGATATCCCACTTAGTGCGAGTTCATTTGACTAATACTTCAGATCAGGGTCAATTCAAATAAATCGGCAACCAGCTCTGCTCACGGGTCCGCTTGTTGCGATTATTTTAATACTTTGCTAATATACAAACACCTTCTAGAACCTAATAGATTATTTCGTCCTCGTAATGACAAGAAACTACGGCCTGCTGACGGAGTATTCGGAATAGAGGAACAATCATGTTGTTACGACCTATTCGATATTTGATTTACCTGCTTGCCGCTCTATCACTATTTGCATCTAGTTCGGCCCTAGCAGCATCGGGTAAACTGGTCCTTTATACCTCTCAACTGCCGGAAGATGCAGAACGTACTATTCAGGCATTTTCAAAACATTCTCCCGACATCCAGGTCTCTTGGCTGCGTAATGGCACCAGTAAAGTGATGTCACTACTGCAAGAGGAAATAGCTCTGGGAGATCCAAAACCGGATGTCATTCTGATCGCTGATAGCATGAACATGCAATGGCTCAAGCAACGAGGCCACCTATGGGCCTATACAGAGGCTCCCGTTAAAGGATTTCCGGATTCAATCGTCGACCCTGACTGGACCTATTTTGGCACGAAGTTCATCACAACGTTAATTGCTTATCATACCAGTGCTGCAAAACCGGTCGCCTGGTCGGATCTTCTACGGAGCCCGGCACGGGATCAGATTATTATGCCCAATCCACGCTATTCAGGTGGTGCGACAATTCACCTTGGCACGTTATCGATGGCTCCCGATTTGGGGTGGTCGTTTTTTGAAAAACTGGCCAACAATGGCGGTATAGCGGTACGTGGTAACGGTAATGCCATAAAGTCTGTCGTGCAGGGTGACAAGCAGTATGCCATTGTTGTTGATTTCCTTGCGCGAAATTACAAACGTAAAGGTGCCCCCATTGACTATGTTTTCCCGCGTGAAGGCGTCAGCGCAATTACCGAACCTATAGCCATCCTGAAAACGGCAAAAAACAAGGAAGCAGCGATGGCGTTCGTAGATTTCATCTTATCAGATGAAGGCCAGCAACTAGTCTCCCTTCAGGGCATGATACCGGCAAAGAACGGTATATCGCCGCCAGCAGGCTTTCCCAGTATCAGTAAGATAAAAGTTATTCCCAGTAATATTCCCCAGATACTAAAAATCGACGACCGAAACAAAGAACGATTTGCTGATTTATTTGGTGGGTAGAGAATGGGTTTGATAAAAAAAACGACTACGATAGAAAACCCGCGGTTGCCTATATTTAAAAACCTTGTGTTGGTGCTGTTTTGCATCGTAGGTGTTCTTGCAATCAGTGCCATTTCCTACTCTGTTAATGATAAAAACAAAGAACATCTACGCGGTGTATTTTTGCAAATCGCTGAGGACCGCATATGGTCACTTGAAAATAACCTGTCGCATGATCAGGACATCCTGCGGGCGATTGCATCAACCATGACAACATTTAATACAGTCAACCAAACCCAATTTTCTGAACTTATCGGAAGTCTGTTGAGCAAAGACACCAGCTTCAAGGCCGTATTCTGGGTTCAGCGTGGAGACAACGGGACCAACCATGATAGTGAAGGTAGCCCTAAATTTCCGGTAGTCTTTGGCAATCCGGCGGGACCGTTTGAAAAAATTCAAGGTCTAGACATGGCTGAAACAGTTGATATCCGCGACGCACTATTTGAAGCACGTGACAGTGGACAAGTAGCCACATCCTATGCGTCCCCGTTGTCCAAATCAAACAGCCGAGGCACCGAAATATTGATCATATTGCCTATTTATGAGTCCGGTGTATTGCTGCGCCGCGTCCGTGATCGGCGCCAGCATCTACGCGGTTTCATCGTTGGAATCTCAGAGGTCGCTCGTATTTTCAGAAAATCAACGGCGCGTTTTACATCCCAGACAAACTTCTCTGATGTTGATCTGTTTCTATTTAACAAGGCGGCAATTCTTGACAAACAACTACTATTTTCAAGTGCTGAAAAACACCGCAGTGAGTACGACTTACGGGGTGATATTCATCTTGCATATGCCATAGAAACAGTGTCGCGAGACTGGTTGGTGATCATTGCACCATCATCAAATTTTGTGACAGATCCGATCTTCATACCCGCGGCCCTAATTTTTGCAATCGGCATCATTGCCGTGCTTGCCCTAACAATCTATGTCTATCAAACATTAAGACAGACAGCCGTTATCAAGCTTAAAGTTGCGGAGAAAACATCAGATTTGAAGTCCAGTGAACGGCGATTTCGGAGGTTATTTGAAAATTCAGAAATTTCAATCTGGCGCGAAGATTACTCGAACATTTACTCAGCGCTGGACAAGCTCCGCGCTGAAGGCGTTCAAGATATCAGGCAATATCTAATCGAGAATGAACAAAGTGTGTGGGAGATGGCTGCTTCGGTCAAAGTTACTGACGTAAATGCTGCGACTTTAGAACTTTTTGGCGCAAAATCTGAAGATGATTTCATCTTTCAGATCGACAAAACATTTGGATCGAACACGATAGAAGTGTTCAGGGATCAACTTTGTGCCATTTGGAACAAGGAAAAGATGTTTCGGGCAGAAGCTGAATTCCTAACCATAGATGGTCAATCGATCGATTGCATCCTGTCGCTGCCCCTTCCTGAAACAGAAGAAGGGATGCGTAGTGTTCCGGTTAGTATACTCGACATTACCGACCGAAAACGGCTGGAGAAGCAGGTCCAGCATGCCCAAAAAATGAAAGCCGTCGGTCAGCTGACTGGTGGTATCGCGCATGATTTCAATAATATTCTCGGTATTATTCAGGGCAATTTTGAAATTCTCCTGCATAGTTTGAACGGCAATGAAAATGCTAAAAATCGCATTGAAGCCGGTCTCAAGGGAACCGCCAGAGGGGCTAATCTCACCCGCAAACTTCTCGATTTTTCGCGGAAAGACGCCGGCAGTATCCAGCGCATATCGATCAATCATTTTATCAGAGACATGGAAGATCTGATTGCCAAATCCCTGACCGTGTCAATAAGTGTCGACTTACGTCTAGACAATGATGCCTGGTTGGTCGATATAGACCCCGGAGACCTTCAGGATGTTATCATCAATCTAGCTCTTAATGCGCGCGACGCAATGCCCGATGGTGGTAATCTGATGATCAGGTCCCGAAATAAAGTCCTAGATGAAATCTATACTCGGCTCATTCCGGAAAGTAAGGCAGGCGAGTTTGTCCAAATATCAGTGAGTGATACGGGCCACGGTATGGAGGCAGAGGTCAAGGAACATGTGCTGGAACCCTTCTTCACCACCAAGGAGCAGGGCAAGGGCACAGGGCTTGGCCTCAGCATGGCTTATGGTTTTATCCAGCGTTCCGGCGGCCATATTGAGATCAAATCGGAACAAGGCGAAGGTACAACAATCCACCTTTATCTACCGAAGGCTGAGAAAAAACTGGTCAGTGATCAAGTTACTGATACGACTGAAACTGTCAGTTTGCCGACAGGCTCGGGCACAATACTGGTTGTTGATGACGAAGAAGACTTACGTGAAATAGCCGTTTTTCATCTAAATGACCTAGGGTATCAAACACTTACTGCGGAAAACGGCGATAAAGCCTTAGAGGTTCTGGGTGATGGTCACGACATCGACATATTATTCAGCGATGTCGTTATGCCGGGAGATATGGATGGCTATCAATTGGCTGTGACGGCACATGAGCAATATCCCAACCTCAGGATACTCTTGACCAGTGGGTTCACCAATAAACGAGCGAAGCTACGCGGCGCAGAGGATAAGTATCTGGTCAATCTAAACGATAGAATACTCGACAAACCCTATAACCGGGCAGAGCTGGCAATCGCCCTAAAGAAAACGCTAAATATGCAAAATTAATACATGCTTATGGCCAATCCAAATAAAATTCTACCTTTAGGGATGTCAGCTATTCGCCGTTATCAGAGGAAAAATTAGGCCTTTCAACAGTATTCTTCTGAAATTATTAATGCTCGCAATAATACCAAAAAGAAAAACCCGTTTTTTCTTTTATTTTGGAGCCATATTCCTATATCAAGGCTGAGTAATTATCAGAGGATCCAAGTGACCAAACTAAACCGCACAATAAGCATAGCCCCGATGCTGGACTGGACTGATCGGCATGATCGGTATTTCCTTCGTTTGATTTCATCAAAGGCGCTTCTGTATACTGAAATGGTAACAACAGGTGCAATTTTGCATGGCGATGAAACACGGCATCTAAAATTTGATCCAGCGGAGCAACCTGTTGCGCTTCAACTTGGAGGGAGTAATCCCACCGACCTCGCGAAATGCACTAAAATTGCTGACGGTTACGGCTATCAAGAAGTTAATTTGAACGTTGGGTGCCCATCTGATCGGGTTCAAAACGGTCGTTTCGGTGCGTGTCTTATGGCAGAACCAGAAACAGTGGCAAACTGCGTGCGCGCCATGAAAGAAGTTACAGATCTCCCTGTTACAGTAAAAAATCGGATCGGCATTGACGATCTGGATAGCTATGATCATCTTGTCAACTTTATCGGTACCGTTAAAGAGGCGGGCTGCGAGACTTTTATCATTCACGCACGTAAAGCGTGGTTGACGGGCCTCAGCCCAAAAGAAAACCGCACTGTTCCCCCACTCGACTACCCCCGTGTTTATCAATTGAAGAAAGATTTTCCAGAATTGGAAATCATCATTAATGGTGGCATTCAAACACTCGATGAGATTGATGAACATCTAACACATGTTGATGGCGTCATGATCGGGCGCGAGGCGTATCAAAATCCGTATTTTCTGGCACAAATTGATGGGCGCTACTACGGAGTTTCTGATGACACGCCGGAGCGCAAACAAATCGTTGACGAAATGCTGCCCTATATCGAACGCGAAATGGAAAAAGGCGTTCCACTTAAATCAATTACACGCCATATGTTGGGCCTTTTTCAAAGCCTCCCCGGTGCGAGAGCATGGCGGCGGCATATATCTGAAAATGCCCATCTCAAAGGGGCCGAACTGAATGTTCTTACGGATGCGGCGGCAAAGATCCGATAGTAGGCAAAAGAAAAGCCCGCCGAGGCGAGCTTTTCGGAAAGTTGGAGACTAAAGGATCATGCAGCGTTTAAGCGCGCATCCAAACTTAGCTTTCCACTGCCTTTTGAGACCAACAATAAGAAGGCACCTGTTATTGAAATGTTTTTCATGAACAAGATCATTTGAATTTGATCTTCTGGTTGGAAGTGAAAGATAAAACCTGAGAGCAAACAAAACCCTGCCAATGCGAGTGAAATCCATTTGGTTTTATAGCCGGCTATCAGCAAAAGACCGCCGCCGATTTCAAGCAAAATTACAAGGGGCAAAAGTACCCCGGGAACGCCCATTGCTTCCATATAACCCTGTGTTCCTTCAAATCCACTGATTTTTGAAAAACCAGCGAGAATGAAAAGCACCGCTAACAATACGCGGCCAGCCAGTTCCAATATAGGTTCTATTTTTTCCATAAACATAATCCATCCATAATATGAAAGAGTGATGGATCGAAAATATATTCTTCACCGTGGAATAAAATTGTTTAATTTCGGATATTTGTGTCTATTATTTCGACAATATGACCGAAATATCCAAAATCACCCTTGCCCAATGGGCCATCTTTAACGCCGTGATTAATCACGGTGGTTATCTAAAGGCGTCAAAGGCCCTTAATCGCAGCCATTCGTCACTCCATCATGCCGTCGCGAAACTACAAGAGCAGTTAGGGGTGGATCTCATCAAAATCGAAGGAAAGAGTCTGCGGCTCACGGAAATAGGCACCGTTATGTACCGACGGTCACACCAACTTCTCAAAGATGCTGCTGATCTTGAGAAGCTCGCCTCGGTTTTACAAGAAGGTTGGGAGACAGAAATCATAATAGGTGTTGAGAATATTTTTCCAAAACACGTAATTCCTAATATCCTGCGGAAATTTCAACAAACAAACCAAGTCTCACGCTTACAGATTCTGGATGTTGTTTTGATGGGGGCGGTAGAACTTATCGAAACAGCAGAGGCCGATTTGGTTATTTCTCCAATTGTCCCAAATGGGTACCTTGGTACACCTTTAACAACGCTCACTCTTTATCCGATCGCACATAAAGATCACCCATTGTTGCAATTTGATAGGCCGGTGAGCCAACGTGATCTAGCGGGCGAACTCCAAATTGTAATAAAAGACACAGCACGAACCGAACAAAGTCTGTCAATTGGTTGGTTAAGATCCGAGCAACGTTGGACTGTAAGTGATTTTTTTCATGCAAAGGAAATCCTCATATCCGGACAAGGGTTCTGTTGGGGGCCCATTCATTTTTTTGAGGATAAAATTGAATCTGGTGAGCTGTGCATTGTTCCAACCGTAGGTGATTTAGCCCGTGTTGCCACGTTATATCTAGTTGTCCCAAAACCAGAACATGCAGGTCCGGGCGTAGAATTACTAGCCAATTTAATAAAGGAGGAAGGGCCGAAACACCTTCCCCCTATATAACATCGTTCGGAGCGACTAAGTTCGCATATTATAGTGACTATAGTCTATAAGCGCTTGTGTCATTTGATGACGGAAACCCTGTTCCTCATTTTTTGAGAAAGCCTTGATTTGCTTACGAGTTTCTTTCAAGAATTCAATAATTTGCTTGGTTTGATCTGCAAGTTCTTTGTTATAGCCAGGGAAATTCTCAATACCTGATTTTCCACGGCGGAAGACACCGCGTTTGTGTCCTTCAATCATTTGGGTTTGAGTAAACTCAACTTTTGAGCCTGCTGTCGTAATAACAGTCGCTCGACCTGGATCATAATCAATTGCTTTTGTCGCCACATTTACTTCCAGTGCAAAACTACTAAACACACCAGCGCTGCCATGGCGGCCATTACTGTAACTCTCTTCTATGCGTGCAAAACGGATATCTATGGAAAGTTCAGCCTGATCAACCGAAGTATCTTCAACAAGATCAGCCAAGCTTTCCAACGCCTTGGTTATAATTTCCGCAAGTTTCTCACCTTTTTCACCGAACGGTTCCAAAAAACCCTCCAGTTTTTCAGCAAGCATTTCCATCATGTCGTCGCTGTTTTTCTTGCCTTCAGCAAAGGGGAGAGAGACCGCAGGGGCACTATGTTCTTCAGCAATAAATGCATCAAAGCTAAATGACGCTTCTTGCCGTAATGACGCTTCTGTGGAGGAGATACCCCTAGTGGGGTTGCTATAGGACGTTGCCTGAGCCAACGAGCTATAGGAAGACGAGGCGTTAAACCCCGCGATTAAGTCAGACATCGCTGTACCTTTCTCTTTTCAAGAGGGGTTGGCTTCATTCTAAAGCCATTTGTAACAGGACTGAAGTCTAGAAAACTCTTCTTAAAAAGAGGTTAATCTATCGTAAATATCTAATTAAAAATTTCGTTGAATTAGCCTTGTTGCCCACGGTGACGAAGAAGATGATCTGCTAATACACACGCCATCATAGCTTCACCAACAGGTACGGCCCGAATTCCAACACATGGATCATGACGGCCTTTAGTCACAATCTCGGCGTCTTCACCGCTTTTCGTCACAGTTGCGCGTGGCTTCAAAATTGATGATGTAGGTTTTACTGCAAACCGAACGACAACATCCTGACCGGTCGAAATTCCCCCGAGGATACCACCGGCATGGTTGCTAAGGAAGTCTGGTGATTGTCCATCACCTTTCCTCATTTCATCGGCATTACTTTCACCGGTTAGTGCTGCAGCAGAGAATCCCTCGCCAATCTCGACACCTTTTACAGCATTGATTGTCATCATGGCACCGGCAAGATCTGAATCAAGTTTACCGTAAATCGGCGCCCCTAAACCCGCGGGCACACCAGAGGCAACAACCTCGATCACAGCCCCAACTGACGATCCGTTTTTACGAATAGCATCCAGATATTTTGTCCAAACCTGTGCCATTTCAGCATCCGGGCACCAGAAAGGATTGTTATCAATCTCATCCCAATCAAATCGGCTTCGATCAATGACTTTGTCGCCAATCTGCGTAAGGTAACCTTTGATTTTCACGTTATCGCCGAGAACTTTACGTGCGATACCACCTGCAGCTACCCGGGCCGCAGTTTCACGTGCACTCGACCTTCCGCCGCCGCGGTAGTCGCGAATACCGTATTTTGTCTGATAGGAGTAGTCCGCATGTCCTGGCCGAAATTTCTCTTTGATATCACCATAATCTTTTGATCGCTGGTCAACATTTTCGATCATAAGACTGATGGGTGTACCCGTCGTTTTCCCTTCAAAGACGCCCGAGAGGATTTTTACCGCATCAGGTTCGCGACGCTGGGTCGTAAATCGGTTTTGACCGGGTTTACGCTGATCCATCCAAACCTGAATTTCTTCTTCGGTAATATCAATAAGCGATGGGCACCCGTCAATAATGCAGCCCAGCGCTGGGCCATGACTTTCCCCCCAGGTCGTAACCCGAAATAAGTGACCAAAGCTATTATGTGACATATTGGCTACCGCCTTGTTTTAAAGAATGCCTATGAACGGCCGATCAGAGATCATCCTGTTCGTCATCAATTTTCATACCGATCACATGATAACCGGCATCCACATGATGAACTTCGCCGCTGACACCTCTGCTCAAATCACTCAATAGATAAAGAGCGGATCCACCAACCTCTTCAATCGTAACATTACGGCGAAGCGGCGAATTGCTCTCGTTCCATTTAAGAATTTTTCTGAAATCACCGATACCAGATGCAGCCAGTGTTTTAACCGGCCCTGCAGAAATAGCGTTCACACGAATGGACTCTGCGCCCATTTCGGCGGCTAAATATTGGACAGATGCTTCAAGCGCGGCTTTTGCGACACCCATCACGTTATAATGGGGGACGACTTTCTCTGCTCCGTAATAAGTGAGGGTAACCATGCTACCTCCGTCCGACATCAATTTCGCGGCACGACTTGCAAGCGTCGTAAAGGAGAAGCACGAAATATCCATTGTCATCAAGAAGTTATCGCGTGTGGTATCCGAATACTTTCCGCGCAACTGTGTTTTGTCAGAATATCCTATGGCATGAACAAGGAAATCAATCTTGCCCCATTTCTCTTCCAGAACCTTAAAGACTTCATCCATAGAAGCCTCATCGGTAACATCACATTCTAAAACAGTATCAGAGTCTAGGCTTGCAGCCAGAGGCCTAACACGCTTTCCAAGCGCATCCCCTTGGTAGGTAAAGGCAATATCTGCACCGTGTTCATGTAATACCTTGGCAATTCCCCAGGCCAATGAATGACGATTTGCGACACCCATAATCAAACCTTTTTTGCCGCTCATCATGCCTTTTTGTTCTGTCATCCCTGAGGATCCCATCTTGTCCGTAAATAAATCACCAATATTCTTTTTATATTGACCGTTAAAAACAGTCAAAACCTTATACAAACTAATTGGCGATTAGGAATTTTTCCCAAATTTGGATCGCGGATCATAGTCGTGATCTTTTGACCAGTTAGAAACCCATTCTTGTAATTCTTCGTCTTGTTCGTCTGGTAAAACTACCTTTAGTTTAACAAATTGATCGCCGCGATCCTTTGCTTCTTTCTTACCGATACCTTTCCCCTTCAAGCGAAGAGTAGATCCTGTATTGGATCCGGCAGGAACCTTCAAATTCACCGTTCCGTCGACTGTCGGCACTTGGACTTTTGCACCGAGGACAGCTTCAGATAAGCTAATAGGAAGCTCCAAAAGGATATTATTACCGTCTCGGACAAAAACTGCGTCGGTCTTAACTTTTATATTAATCAGGATATCACCAGCTGGTCCACCAGCACTACCAGCATCGCCTTGCCCCTTAAGGCGAATTTGTTTTCCATCGGAAATGCCTGCAGGGATTTTGACATCCAGCGTTTTACCACCTTCACCCAGAGTAAGGCGTCGTGTCCCTCCAAGGGACGCTTCTTTAAAACTAACTTCTATTGCAAATGACTTATCACGACCCTTTGTAGCTTGTGGTCGTTGTCCGCCGCCACGTCGAAAATTCCCGAAAATCTCAGAAAATAAATCATCCGCACCACCGCCGAACCCGCCACCAGCTTGATTGAAACCGCCACCTGCACGTGGGCCACCTGCGCCGCCAAAACCATATTTTTCTTGGCCGTTTGCATCGATTTCACCACGATCAAATTTACCACGCAGTTTTTCATCACCTATAATATTGTAGGCCCCAGATACTTCCTTGAACTTCTCGGCTATATTTTCATTCCCCGCATTTGCGTCAGGATGAAGCTTTTTCGCCAGTTTCCGGTATGCTGATTTTATTTCCGTCTGGGATGCATTTTTCGTAACACCAAGAACGTGATAGGGATCTTTCATGAATAGTCTTACCAAACAAATTAAACAGCGCCTTACGGCAAATGATTTACATCAGTACAAATAGATTATCGCGCAGAGATACGGTATTAATTCGAATGCTGCAACCGTCGTTTTTCAAGAAAAGTGAGAGAAGTTTCCAGCTTTTCTAGAGACTTAGTCGCGACAATGGAGCCATTATCTCTGGCCTTTGCCCACCATTGATATGCCTTCACCCGATCGATCGGAACGGCGTAACCTTCAAAGAACATTTTACCCAATTGATATTGAGCCTCCGCATTTCCTTCTTGTGCCAACGGAGCCCAAACACTCAATGCCTGCTGATATTCTTCTACAGCAAATGATAGGCTGGCCATTTCAAGACGCTCGGGCACAGACAATCCACTTCCCGGTACAACATGGACACTTTCCACAGATTTTACTTGCGTCACTTGAATGGTGGATACTGGTTTAGGGGCGATTACCGCAGCAGTTGTTCCCACAACGGCTGTTGTTTTTGCAACCTCCACAGCTTCACTTTTCTCTTCGTCATCTCCCATGACAAGAGATTTCAAGGCACTAAAGAAGCCTTTGCTCTCTTCTGGCTCAGGATTTTCCACTTTTTCAGATATTGCGACAGGTTCGGCGACAGGTTCGGCTTCCTGCTCTATTTGCTTCAATTCTGGAGTTGTTTTTTCAGATTGCTCAGCTGTCTTCGTGATCGTTACGACATTTGGTTTTTCCGCAACAACTGGTTCAGGTTTCGGCGTTGCTGCCGGCATAGTTTTACTTGCCGTGCTAAATGCTGTTGGAACACCACTTTTTTCTGTTTTATCTGTTTCCAAATTATTTGCACTAGTCGCAAAGGGATCAAAATTTTTCGCAGCCTGTTCAGGCTCTACTATTTTCCCAGGAGAAGCTGGCACCATCGTTTTTTCAGGAGTAGCAGCAGTTTGAACAATTACTGGTTCAATTATTTTCTCGGGCGCTGGTTTTGCTTGAACGATTTCTGGTTCGGCTTTTTTCGCTGGCTCCTGTGCCGTCTGAACAACCGGGGTCGTTTTTTCAGTGATCGGTGCCGGCTTGGGATCCGCCGCTACAGATTGTTGTTCAATAGCGACATCTTCTTTAATGTCCGGGTTACCCGCGACCAAGATCGACACTTTATTGAGAGCCTGCTCATGGCCTGCTTTTGCGGCTAAATTGTACCAAGCGAGGGCCTTTGTCGTGCTTTTTTCAATACCTTTGCCATGCTCATACATGATGCCAAGATTATACTGAGCAATTGTATGACCATTCCGGGCAGCTTTAGTAAACCATTCAGCTGCTTTTACATAATCTTGAGGAACTCCTTGCCCACGTAGATACATGGACGCAACATTTGCTTGCGCACGGTCAAAGCCCATTGCTGCAGCACGCTTATACCAGTGCATCGCCTTCGCAAAATCTTGATCGACACCTAGACCGCGACGATAAATATGCCCGACATTACGCATCGCAGCTGGATCGTTATCCTTCGCAAGCTCTTTCCATTCTAGAAGGGCTTTGTTGTAGTCGCCGATTTCATAGGCTTTTACAGCATCATTGAAATCAGCATAGCCAATTCCTATAATGGAAAGCGAAAGAACAACACCAATACCAGTTCCCGCCAAAATATTTTTCAGTTTCAACATATAATCCGTCAGCAATTGAGTATTTCCCAGAAACCCTTTGTATTAGAAATCTGGGGGAAAATACAGAGCTATTGCTTAAAAGTACTAAGACATAATTTGCCAGGATCCGTCATCTTGTCGGCAGGCAGTCCCATAACCTTCTTCCAACCGACCATCGACTTCTATTGTTTGACGAAATTCACGACAATATCGACCTTGGGTATTTTCACCATCCCGCACAGCAGTGACGGTTCCGGAATTTCCACTATCTGGATTATTCCACGTTATAGTTTCGCCCAAGGGCGCAGTAGTTGCCTGCTTTTCTGCACTGTCGATAGCTGCCCTGTCTGCTTTATCCAGTGACTTACCAACTTCACTACCAATCATAGCGCCAACCAGCGTACCAACGGCAACGGCTGCCAGCTGTCCACTACCTTTACCAAAAACAGAACCGAGCAAAGCACCACCAATACCACCTAATACGGCTCCGCCAGTTTGCTTGCTAGGGCCTTCGTTTGATGAACAACCGCTGAGGGCCAGCATAATCACTACCAATCCAGCTAAGAGATTTTTGCTGAGTGTCATCGTAATTCACCTCCAAAAAATAAAGTTTCCAATTCAACCGGAAACCAATTCTATATCCAAAACTCGTTACCTGCATTTTTTTTCACAGGATTACGGCTTCATTAAGACAATTGGTCGACAGATAGCCGGGACGCCATTACATTGTCGATATCTATTAATATAGTGCTTTTCTTTACAGTGGAATGGACAAAAACTGTGACACAGCTAACTGATTTAATTGACGAGTTCAATTCATGGCTTTCCGAAGCTGAAAAATCTGAGCCAAACGATGCAAACGCAATGTCATTAGCGACAGTAAATGCGGATGGGGAGCCTTCTGTACGAATGGTGCTTCTTAAAGGCGTAGATGATCAGGGCTTTGTTTTTTATACTAATTTTGAAAGTCAAAAAGGTCAGGAAATTCTTGAAACTCGAAAAGCAGCCCTATGTTTTCATTGGAAAAGTCTGAGACGTTGCGTCCGCATAAATGGTGATATAGAAATCGTTAGTGACGTTGAAGCAGATGCTTATTTTGAGAGCCGCGCTCGAGATAGCCGGATTGGCGCCTGGGCCAGTCAACAATCAAGACCCATGGAAGGTCGGTTCTCATTAGAGGCCGCGGTTGCTAAATATACAGCTAAATATGCCGTTGGAAAGATCCCTCGCCCGCCTCATTGGTCAGGGTTTCGAATTAAACCAACCCGTATGGAATTTTGGCAAGACAAACCATTTCGGCTCCATGAAAGACGGCAGTTTACATTAACCGAGGATGGCTGGACAAAATCTGTCCTGTATCCATAAGCACTGTACATCGATGATAGGCAACCCAAAAAAAAGCGAATTAACAGCGTCGCAACGCGAAGGTTTGATGAGAGCCGCGACATATTGTGCGGTTTTGACAGCGACGGTACTCATCTTCATTAAGGGCTGGGCCTATCTTGCAACAGACTCAGTTTCTATCCTGTCTACTTTTGTGGACTCGCTACTGGATTTAGGGGCATCCTTAGTGAACTTACTCGCTGTTCGGCAGGCTTTGGTTCCCCCAGATGACGACCATCGGTTTGGACACGGAAAAGCAGAAGCTCTAGCTGGCCTTCTTCAATCCGCTTTTATCGTTGGTTCTGCCTTGTTTCTGGTATTGCAAGCAACAGAACGACTAGCAAATCCAGAACCAGTTCATGAAAGCGGTATTGGTATAATTGTCATGGGCATTTCAATTGCCCTCACACTGATGTTAGTTAGTTTTCAGCGCTACGTGATCAAGCGATCACAGTCTGTTGCAATTTCTGCAGATTCGCTTCATTACACAGGCGATATACTGGTAAATGTAAGCGTAATCGTGGCCCTTATCCTTGCTGATCAATTAGGCTGGATAATGGCAGATGCTCTATTTGCAATCGGAATTGCTGGATATATTTCTTATAACGCGTGGTCGATAGTTCGTCTTTCTTTTGCAGATCTTATGGACGAAGAATTGCCCGATGAAGAGCGAGACAAGATAATAGAACTTGTCACAAACCATCCAGATGTTTTGGGGGTGCATGATTTGCGGACGAGGCGCTCTGGACAAAAAGTTTTCATCCAGATGCATCTAGATCTAATGCCCGATTTAAATCTTGCCGAAGCGCACATCATATCTGAGGCTGTAGAGGCGAGTATTTTGGCAAGTTATCCGGATGCGGAAGCACTTATCCACCAAGACCCCGCCCCCCAAGAACTCGTCGATAAAATTCAAAATTGAGATCCTTTAATGATTAAATCTGATCTTGCCTCTCAACACAGAGAGCATGAGTGCATAATCCACTTTTTCAGCACCACTCCTTCGTTATGGGACAGCGATGAGACTCTAATTGAGGATGTTCAGCAAATAGAGACCCACGGAGCCACTGTCCTTCTTGGTCATGACCATGCGATAAAGATTAAGAAGCCGGTGCTGTTTGATCATATGGACTATAGCACCTCAGAGAAGCGTCGCGACTTTTGCAACCGAGAGGTTGATCTAAATAGGCGGACGGCACCTGAACTTTATTTGGGTGTGTTTGCCATTTATAAACAAAGCAATGCTGAATTTTCACTCAACGGCACTGACAAGCCCGTTGACTATTTTATCAAAATGCAACGATTTGCAGATGGAAACCGACTGGACAATGTATCAAGCCGCGAAGGCCTGTCGGCCCTTCTGTGCGAACAGCTTTGCAACGCCGTTGTGAATTTTCATAAAAACCTACCCTCAATAGAAAACGGCGCGTCTATTCCTGACTTTCATTCAGTAATTGATCAGAATTTCCTGCAACTGGATGATTATTGCCCAGACCTGTTTCGTCAAAAGGACGTTTCAGAGTATCGGAGAAACTTGCATGCCGTTTTTGATACCCTGAAACCCGTAGAACACAAACGACTGAAGGAAGGCTGGATAAGAGCGGGTCATGGCGATCTGCATTTACAAAACATCTGCTTGTTTGATGGAAAACCTCTTCTTTTCGATGCGATCGAATATGAAGATGATTTTGTAGTTGGTGACGTTTTTTATGATTTGTGTTTTTTATTGATGGATCTTTGGCATCGCAACCAAAAGCAAGCTGCGAACCAAATTTTCAACCAATACATTCATAAAATGGGATGGACTACAGCTGACAATAATTTGGATATTTTATTACTTTTACCGTTCTTTATGACTATGCGGGCTGGCATCAGAACGCATGTTGCGGCAAGCAGATACCTTCAATCCGACGACGGCACGGCAAAAGATCTTTTTGCAAACGAGGCGAGATTGCTTCTGAATTCAAGCCTCTTGTACCTCAAAAAAACTGAACCGCAAATCGTAGCTATAGGCGGCTTTTCAGGAAGCGGAAAATCTACACTTGCCGCAAATCTTGCGTCACATGTTGGCTCCGCTCCCGGCGCACTGCACATTCGTAGTGACGTGGTGAGGCGCATGCTTATCGGTTGGGATGATTATTCACCAATGCCTCAATCAGCCTACACTACAGCGCAGTCTCAAGCCGTTTACGCACATATGCAAGTGCTTGCGAGAAGGGCTATGATTGCTGGCCATTCTGTAATTCTAGATGCTGTTCTAGATCGGCGCCAAGACCGCCAAGAGTTCGAAAAAATTGCTCAGGATCTCGACGTCCCATTTAAAGGAATTTGGCTAAAGGTTGACAAAAACGTGATGGCAGAACGCATTGAAGGGCGCACACGCGATGCTTCTGATGCAACAGTTGAAGTTATGCTTGCCCAGATCCAACGACAGATAGAAGCCGTTACTGACTGGATGACACTAGAAGCGCATGGTTCAGAAATAGAGATTACACAAGAAGCTCTTTTACTTCTTAGGTGAAAGTAAAAATAAAACTGTTCTAGCCGATCACTACGCACTATATTCTTAATAGCTTAAAGAGTGAGGTCTGCATGTCAATAAAAGCAATACTTGTTCCCGTATATGGCTCCGATACCGGATGTGATTCCTCCGCACTTAATAGTGCTCTAACATTCAGCGAACGATTTTCCGGCCATGTCGATGCCCTCCATGTTAAAAGAGATCCACGCGCTGCGGCCTCTTTCGTTGGGGAGGGAATGACCACATCGATGATTGAAAGCGTCATTGATATGGCGGAAAAAGACGGTCAACGCCGTGAAAAGTCGGCAGCTTTACTATTCAACGAATTGTGCTCATCGCATGGAACAGTGATTGCGGGTGATGAAAAAATTTCAGCTTCAACCGCCTCAACAGCGCGCTTCATTATGCGCTCCGGAAATCAGGAAGATTTACTCCCGGAGTATGGTCGAATGTTTGATGTTATTGTTGTTTGCAAAAAAACAAAAGAACGCAGCTCCGACAATGACCATGTTATAAATTCTGCCATTCTAGAAACAGGTTGCCCTGTTCTTGTGGTAAATGATGCTCTTGATCCTGAATATGGAAAACGTGTTGCTGTGATATGGAATGGTTCAGTAGAATCAAGCAGGGCTATTACACTGGCACTTCCTGTCCTAAAAAATGCAGACGAAGTATCGCTCATCTGTGCGATTGATGATTTAAGCGAAGAAATTAGCCCCGACGAGGCTATCCGATATCTTTCAATGCATGGTATCGAGGCCAAGAGCTGTCTTATCCACGGCACAAGTGGCCGCACAACAGCGACGGCGCTTCTTGAAGAGGCCGATAAATTCAACGCTGACTTCCTCGTGATGGGTGCGTATACAAAAGGCCGATTGCGTCGCTTACTATTTGGGGCAGTAACGGGTGAAATGCTAAACAAATGCGCCCTGCCAATCTTGATGGCACATTGAGTTGTCATAACCCCGAATAAACTTGTTAATAACCAACCTTCTGAGTATTGAAACAGTTGATGCGACCTTTTGTCCCTTGCCAAGCGAGTGGGTAATTCGTTATTCAAAGTTTACAAATCATTTATGATTAACTGCTAATACAAAAATACCCTAAAAGCTAGAAAAGGATATTGAAGGCTATGACAATGAACTATGACAAAGTGTTCGAGCAAGCCATTCAAAACCTAAAAACAGAAAATCGTTATCGCATCTTTACTGAACTCGGCCGGCAAGCGGGTAACTTTCCACGCGCGACAAAACATTCCAATGACGGCGTTTCAGAAATAGTGATTTGGTGTTCAAACGATTATCTGGGGATGGGTCAAAATCCCAAAGTCTTGTCAGCCATGAAAGATGCCGTGGATCGCTTCGGCGCAGGCGCGGGCGGGACACGTAATATTTCTGGTAACACTCATATGATTTGTGAACTTGAACGCGAGCTGGCTGATCTGCACGGTAAAGAGAGTGCGCTTGTTTTTACTTCAGGCTTTGTCTCTAACGATGCAACGATTAGCACTCTTGGCAAGTTGATGCCCGGCGCAATTATTCTATCCGACGAGCTAAATCATGCATCAATGATTGATGGTGTACGGCATTCTGGCTGTGAAAAGGTTATTTTTAAACATAACGATGTTAAGGATCTTGAAGAGAAACTTCAGAAAATTGATCCGGATCGCCCAAAAATTATTGTGTTTGAATCTGTCTACTCCATGGATGGCGATATTTCCCCAATGAAAGAAATTTGTGATTTAGCGGACAAGTACAATGCAATGACATATCTGGACGAAGTCCATGCCGTCGGCCTCTACGGTCCACGTGGCGGCGGTATTGCCGAGCGAGAAGGTCTTATGGACCGCATTGATATTATGGAAGGTACACTTGGTAAGGCCTTTGGTGTTGTAGGTGGCTTTATTACTTCGTCAGCAAATATTGTTGATTCAATTCGCTCGTACGCATCTGGCTTCATATTTACGACAACCTTGCCTCCAGTTGTAGGCGCTGGGGCCCTTGCCAGCGTTAAATACCTAAAAAACAGTCAAAAAGAGCGTAGGGCTCATCAAGAACGAGCGGCAACGTTAAAGCGGTTGCTTGAAGAGGCGGGATTGCCTGTGATTAAAACACCAACCCATATCGTCCCTGTTATGGTGTATGATGCAGCTCTTTGCAAACAAGCAAGCGACATGCTTTTAGATGATTACGGAATTTATATCCAACCGATTAATTACCCAACTGTACCACGCGGAGAAGAGCGCCTACGCATCACGCCATCACCGTTACATGATGATAACATGATGGCAGCCTTGGTCAGCGCGCTTAAGGAAGTGTGGGGTCGTCTAGGGCTGCGTCAAGCTGCCTGAAACAGAATGAAAACGGATTGAGAAGATAAAAGCTGCGATCACTCGCAGCTTTTATCTTCCTCTATTTTCCTTTAAAGACGGGTTTTCGTTTTTCACCAAATGCGGTAATCCCCTCCACCCAGTCATCGGTTCGAGAGCACGCTGCGAAGCTTTCAGCTTCCATTGCCAGTTGCTCTTCCATGCTGTTCGTTAGGGACGCATGCATCAATTTTTTTGTGCGGCCAATGGCAACGGTCGGACCATTGGCGAGACGTGTTGCAAGCTTGACTGTTTCGGCTTCAAGATCTGCATCTGGAACGACATAGTTGATCAACCCAAGTCGATGAGCTTCTTGCGCATCAAAGCGATCCCCCAACATAGCAATTTCCATCGCTTTTTTAAGACCAACCATTCTTGGCAATGAATAAGTGCCCGAGCCATCTGGCGTAGTGGCGATACCGATGTATGCCAACGTATAGAATGAGCTTTCAGCAGCTATTACCATGTCACATGCCATCGCGAGCGATAGACCAAATCCTGCAGCAGCTCCGCGTACACTTGCGATAATTGGTTTTTGCATTCGGCGCATTGTGAACATGGTTGGATGTAAACCGTGAATTCGATTTTCAAAATTTTTGGCACGCTCGTCTGGTGACTGCTTCGCAATTTCACCAAATGAAATCACATCTCCCCCAGCCATGAAATGATCGCCAGCACCATTGATCACAACACAGCGGATGCTATCATCTGTTTCAATATCAACAACTGCATCAAGCATTTCGACTCTCCGGTCGGTTCATTGTGAGGGTTGCAATGCCCCCTTCTTTTTTGACGAGCAAATGATCAGACATTTTTATCTCCCTATTTATTATTTTTATTTCGGAATCATAATGTAATGTTTTTTACGCAACCGCGGTATCAACATTTTCTGTAAGCTGGAAACGCCAAACTCCATCGTCTCCGACTTGCCTCACCAGCTCGCCAGACTCCACAAGATAATGACAATGCGCAAGTCCTTCTGATATGGCCAATCGCTGGTCATTTTCATTAAGTTCGCGGTCGAATAGAACTGGTAACAATTCAAATGCCGTCTTTGGCGCATCGCACGCACTTTTCAGACGCATCAACCGTTCTTTATGGTGATCTTCATAGTAGGATAATTGATTATGTAGACCTATAAAGACATCATTATGGGCTGGCAGTACAAGAGTGTCCTCAGGAAGTTCCGATAAACGAGAGATTGAATCTAAGAACTTGTGCAACGGATTTCCCATAGGCTCGGATGGGTAAACACCGATATGCGGTGTGATCCTCGGCAATACCTGATCACCTGATATTAAAATGTCTTTCTCTTCACAATAGAGGCAGGCATGCTCAGGCGAATGCCCCCGGCCAATAAGTATCTTCCATTCATTTTCGCCAACTTTTAAGGTCTGCCCGTCTTCAAGACTTTCGACACTCTCTGGCAAATTATAAACGGATTTTCGAAGAAAATTAAAGCCACCTTTACGAACCTTTTCCAGCATTGTTTCGGTAAAGCCGACTTTTTTGTTAAACTTGATTACATGATCAGGCACAGAATCATCTGCTTCGAGATACAACATCCGACCGAATGTCCATTCTCCCATTGTCATGGTAAGCGGGATATCCCACTTTTCAGTAACCCATCCAGCCAATCCCATATGATCAGGGTGAAAATGCGTGCAAATCAGTCTTGTTACAGGCTTTCCTTTAAGGTGTTTTTCAAAAATATCCGCCCAAAGGTTTTTAATTGTGTCTGAGTTAAAACCAGCATCCACCATCGTCCAACCATCGTCTTCTTCGAGCAGATACAGATTTATGAAATCCAGCCCTTTAAACGGAATTGGCATTCGAACCCAATAAATCCCTTCGGCAACTTTCAGCAACTCACCGTCTTCGGGGCGTGTGCCCAGAGGATATGTCATTTCTTGTTTTTTATTCATTATTTTTCCTGACATGAACAACTATGGCGGCAGAAACCGCCATAGTTTTTAGTATCTTAATATTAATGCAGTTTACGTAAACGTCAACTTAACTGCTATTGATCAGGCGACCAGATTATCTTCATCAATGGCAAAAAGAAGGTCGGCACCTTCCGTGACTGGACCTAAAAGACCAGCAACTTGCGGCAAAATTTGACTGGCAAAAAACTTGGCTGTCACCACTTTTCCGTTCAAAAATGCAACATCAGGATCACCTGCTTTCAGGAGCTCTTGTGCTTTAACAGCCGATTTCGCCATCAAATAACCGCCGACGGTCACTGCGAACATTCTCAAATAAGGCGTTGCTCCTGCTGGAGCCGCGTTTGGATCATTAGGTGCATTGGTGTACATCCAGTCAGTCGCTTCTTTCAACGCCGTTACAGCAACGCCGAGCTGACGAGAGATAGCGCCAAAATTCTCATCATCGTTTAATTCACGAGCGAGTACTTCCATGTCAGAAAACAATTTCTTAACCGGTGCACCACCATGCAGGGAAAGTTTGCGGCCAATCAGATCCAAAGCCTGAATACCATTTGTTCCTTCATAGATTGGAAGAATGCGAGCATCCCGATAATATTGACCAACACCAGTTTCTTCAATAAAGCCCATGCCTCCGTGAATTTGAACTGCCGTAGAAGCTAACTCCACGCCTAAGTCGGTACACCATGCTTTAGAGAGCGGGGTCAAAAGTTCAGCAAGCCCCATACTGGCTTTACGTTCCTCTGCGTCCGGATGATTGTGACCTTTATCCAAACACGCACCATTGAGATAAACAAGGCAACGCATTGCTTCGATTTGCGCCTTCATGCTCATCAGATTGCGGCGAACATCCGCATGTTTAACGATTGAGGAGCTTTCCCCCTTAGCTGCACCCGATGCGCGCCCTTGTTTGCGGTCCAGCGCATATTCTACAGATTGCTGATAGGCACGTTCTGCAATTGCTAGTCCCTGCAAGCCAACGTTAAGACGTGCATTGTTCATCATGGTGAACATACATGCCATGCCGCTATTTTCGCCGCCGATCAAATAACCAACGCATTCACCGTTATCGCCGTAGGACATAACGCAAGTTGGACTTGCGTGGATGCCAATTTTTTCTTCAACCGAAACACATTTCAAATCGTTCCGCTTGCCAAGAGATCCATCTTCATTTACGAGGAATTTAGGTACAATAAACAAAGAAATCCCTTTTGTTCCTGCAGGTGATCCCGGTGTCCGCGCCAATACAAGATGGATGATGTTCTCAGCCATCTCGTGTTCGCCGTAAGTGATAAAAATTTTCTGCCCGCTTATAAGCCAACTTCCATCCGCAGCAGGTTCCGCTTTAGATCTTAATGCACCAACATCTGAACCCGCATGGCTCTCTGTCAGGTTCATTGTGGCAGACCATTCCCCGGTTACAAGTTTCTCAAGATAAGTTTCTTGTTGTTCTTTGGTTCCATGGGCAATCAGCGATTCAATAGCGCCTTGCGTTAGAAGCGGGCAAAGGGCAAAAGCCATATTTGAAGAATTCCACATTTCAACAGTCGCTAATGAAACAGCTTGAGGCATTGATCCGCCGCCAAACTCTTCCGGCGCAGAAATTCCATTCCATCCGCCTGCGACAAATTGAGCGTAGGCTTCGTTCCATCCATCTGGTGATGTCACGACACCTTCTGAAACAGATGTGCCGGCAAGGTCACCTACTTTATTGAGCGGCGAAAGTACATTTCCTGAGAGTTTTGAGGCTTCTTCCAAAACAGCGGCAACAACATCGCTTTCCGCATGCTCAAATTTTTCGATGCCTGCAAGTTCGTCAAGATTAACAACATTATTCAAGACAAAGCTCATATCTTTCAGTGGTGCGTTATATTCGCCCATCGGGGAAATCCTTCTAATAAATTTCTTATCTATATGGCTGCACTTATGCCATATTAAGGGCCGTAAAAAAAATTATTTTGTAACTTAGTTCGTACGAAATATGATCCGAAGTCCTAATGGGTATTTATGTCCTCAAATAATAACATCAAACAACCAACTGCAGAAAATTTGCAAACTGCAGCCTCAGCTCTTAAAAGCAGCGAGCTGGTCTCATTTCCAACAGAAACTGTTTACGGTCTCGGCGCGAATGCACTGGACGATTCTGCCGTAGCACAGATATTTGAAGCTAAGGGACGCCCGAGTTTCAACCCACTTATTGTCCATTTACCAGATCAAGAGCAGGCGGAGGAATATGTTCGTTTTGATGATACCGCAAATTTACTTGCAAATCATTTCTGGCCCGGACCTCTAACCCTTGTTTTACCGCGAAAGCCAGATTGTAAAATTTCCCGATTGGTGAGTGCCGGACTTGAAACACTTGCCATTAGAGTACCTGCAAATAAACTTGCGCGCGATCTGCTTAAGTTATGCGCTCTGCCCATTGCAGCGCCAAGCGCCAATCCTTCAGGGCAAATCAGCCCGACAAACGCGCAGCATGTAGCAGCAGGACTGGGAGACAAAGTAAGTATCATTCTGGATGGCGGCCCCTGCAACATTGGGGTCGAAAGTACTGTTGTGAGTGTTGATGGCGGCGTGGTTACATTGTTGCGGCCGGGCGGTGTTACGCGCGAACAACTCGAAAGCGTTGTTGGGAATGTTAGTGGGGCTAAAGCAGATAGCGCCATCACCAGTCCCGGCATGCTCCTTAGCCACTATGCGCCGTCCTGCCCGGTACGCCTGAACGCAACGACACATAAAGATAGTGAAGACTATTTGGGATTTGGCCCCGGAACAGAAGCATTTGAAACTAAAAACCTTAGTCCTACTTCTAACCTAAAAGAAGCTACTGCAAATCTGTTCGCGTTTTTTCATGATCTCGACCGACAAGGCGCGGCAGCTATTGCTGTCGCTCCCATACCTCGTACAGGTTTAGGTGTCGCGATAAACGATCGCCTACAACGTGCGGCTGCACCAAGAAACAATAAATAAGGACACCCTCATGCAGTTACTAGACAGACTGGAAGAAATTGTAGGCCCAAAAGGTATACTCCGTGATGCGTCAGACATGGGTGGCTACCTCACCGAATGGCGTGACAAGTACGAAGGGAAAGCCCTTGCAGTTTTGCTCCCTAAATCAACTGAAGAAGTTTCAAAAATCGTAACAATCTGCGCGGAAACAAATACTTCAATTGTCCCTCAAGGTGGCAATACAAGCCTGGTGGGGGGGAGCATCCCCTTTATAAGCGGAGATGAAGTTATCATTTCCCTCAAACGTATGAATGCCGTTCGAGAAATTGATGTCGAAGGTGGAACTCTCACTGTCGAAGCGGGCTGTATTCTTGCGGATTTACAGCAGAAGTCAGAAGATCTCGGGTTTATGTTTCCGCTTCGTATTGGATCTGAGGGAAGTTGCCAAATCGGCGGCAACATCTCAACGAATGCAGGCGGTGTGCAGGTCATTCACTATGGCAACACGCGTGAGCAGGTTCTGGGTTTGGAAGTTGTTCTTGCTGACGGTACCGTCTGGGATGGCCTTACAAATTTGCGAAAAGATAATACTGGTTACGACCTTAAACAGCTTTTTATTGGCGGTGAAGGCACACTTGGGGTCATTACGGCAGCAGTTGTTAAGATGTATCCCAGGCCAAAATATCAACAACTCGCGATGGTCGCCATTCCTGATATAAATGCTGCTGTATCAGTTTTGGGGCTTGCCAGACGCTTAAGCGGTGATCAAGTAACCGCCATCGAGCTTATCCCACGTATTGCAATCGATTTGGTAACAAAACACGTTCCAAATTTCGCTGATCCCATGCCCGAAAAATACAACTGGCAGGTATTAATTGAACTCTCCTCCAGCGCCACTGAAGACCTCAAGGGTCTGATGGAAAGTATTCTGGAGGCAGGATTTGAAGAAGGCATTATTCTGGATGCGATCGTTCCAGAAAGTCTTGCCCAGCAAGGTAAACTTTGGGCGCTTCGCGAAGAAATCTCAGGCGCTCAAAAGCCTGAAGGTGGAAGTATAAAACACGACATTTCAGTCCCAATCGCCAAAATAGCTGAATTTATCGAACGTGCGGATGCAGCGCTTCAAACCGTTATTCCAAATTTTCGGCCTGTAACCTTCGGTCATATTGGCGACGGCAATTTGCACTACAATCCCTTGCAACCTGAAGGAATGGAAAAACACGAATTTCTGGATAAATGGGAAGAGGTTAGCCGCACTGTTCATAACCTTGTTCATGAATTGCAGGGCAGCATCAGCGCAGAGCATGGTATTGGCCGCATGAAAAAGAACGAGTTAAAACTATACAAGTCTGCGTCTGAACTGGACATGATGCGCAAAATCAAAAACGCGCTTGATCCAAACGGCATTATGAACCCTGGAAAACTACTCCCCGATCTTTAATGCACGCTATCCAGATAATTTGCACGAGACGCCAAAGCAGGAATTAGATCCGCGGTAACGGCTTTGGAAAATGTAAAGCCTTGCGCTTCGTGGCATCCGGCCCTTTTAAGGAAAGCAATCTGCTCTTTATTCTCGACACCTTCAGCCAGAACCCTCATTCCAAGGTTATAGCCTAGCGAGATAATGGTCATGGCAATGGCTGCGTCATTACTATTAGTCGTCACACCATCGACAAAACTTTTATCAATCTTAAGAACAGATGCCGGCAAATGGCTCAGATAACTCAGTGATGAATAACCTGTTCCAAAATCATCGATAGAAAGACGAACCCCAAGCTCCTTCAACCGAATCATATTTCGCTTTGTTTGGCCGCGATCTTCCATAATCACGCTCTCGGTAAGCTCAATATCTAAAAGGCTTGCAGGCAATCCTGTTTCGCCTAGGATGCGGCGCACTAAGGGAACGAAATCCTCACTTTGAAACTCATTCAAAGAAATATTTACGGCAACAGGGAATTCAGGAACTCCACCTGCAGTCCAACGCATTCGCTGCAAACAAGCTTCTCGAATAACCCACTCGCTGATCGGACCAAGCAATCCTGATGCTTCCGCGATAGGAATGAATGTATCTGCTGGTACAAAATTTCCGTCTGCACGCTGCCAGCGAAGTAAGGCTTCAACGCCCACCATTTTTCCACTTTCCAGACAAATCTGTGGCTGATAGTTCAGTGAAAGTTGCTGTTGTGACATCCCTTCCCGTAACGCCCGATTAAGCGTAACCCGTCCATGGATTTCGATCTCAATCTGATTGTCATAAAAGCAGAAATTCTGACCGCCGGATTTTTTTGCATTTGCAAGAGCTGTGCTCGTATTTTTCCAGAGCTGCCCAGTATTATCACCATCTTTTGGAAATAAAGTTAAGCCAATCCGCGGCGTCAAATGGGGAAGCTTAAAAGTCTCAGGTAAATAGGTGTCAAATACATCGTTAATTAAATGAGGCAGCGCCTCAGCTTCTAGATCATTCTTAACGGGTATACATACACCGAAACCGTCTCCGGATGTTCGTGCAAGAGAGATCGCGTTTGGAAACATCTGACTAAGTTTATCGGCGGCACGGCAAATCAGATCATCTCCCGTTGAATAGCCCAACGCAATATTCAGTTCTGCCAGATTTTCCAAAACAAACTGAATAACGACAAACGGCTTCTTCTCTATTTCATTCTGCTCAATATACAGTTCAATGCTTTTCTTGAAACTGGCTCTGTTTCCAAGTGATGTCAGAGTATCACGAAACGCCAGTTTTTCTGCCTCTTCTAAAAGCAAACTGGTTTCATATCCTCTCGCGGCATTAACAGAGAAATACTCCAGCAAGCCAATATCCGATTGATCCCAGTCTGTTGTAGATTGCAAGAATATCGCGCCAAGACGCTGTTTACCGCGCATCAAACATAGTGCAGCCGATTTCTCGGAAAAAGTAGGTTTGCCTGTCTGCAAAGACTGTTTCAATAAAGCGAGTTGATTTGAATGAAGTGTGCCGGGGTTTTTGCCCGCTTTAGCAACTACCTTGTAGGCGCCATCGTCTGCGGATATCGTCAAAAATGCGCTAAAAGTCAGTGTCTCATACACTGCAGATAGCTCCGACAGCGTCGTCTGATAAAAACTTTTTGTCTGACGACAAGCTTGCATCAATGATAAAGCCCTTAGCAGTTTCTCTGCCCTTGAAGGTGCCTCTTCTATTTCGCCCTGCATCTGCAGGAAATCCATCGCGGATGACATAAATACGACCAACACATATACTAAAAAATACGCAAATCTGGAGCACTTAGTTCTTAAATGCCCCCGCTTACCTTCACTTTAGTGTGAACGGCGGCATAAGCCAAACCTTATAATTAGATTTACGAAAATTATAATACTCTTGGCTTAATCCGTTGTGGGAGCGTCGGCCTGCGCCATAAGGAACTTTCGAGCCTTATCGTCCCACTTTCCAGACGGTTTTCCGAATTCACGACCAACTTCATAGCCTCGGCGAAGTCCTGGCTTCGACTTAAGCGCGTCATACCACCGACGGACATTAGGGAATTTTTCAAGATCAATCTCTTGACGCTTGTAGGTGATGATCCACGGCCAGCAGGCCATGTCTGCGACAGAATAGTCGTCACAGATAAAATCCCGTCCCTCCAGTCGTCTATCAAGAACACCAAATAACCGGAGCGCTTCGTTGTTGTAACGGTCCTGTGCGTAAGGAATAGTTTCTAGTGCATAAAATTTAAAATGACCATTTTGCCCAAGCATCGGACCAAGGCCGCCCATTTGCCACATGACCCATTCGATCACTTGCATACGCCCCCGCAGATCCTTGGGCATAAACTTCCCGGATTTCTCTGCCAGATACAGTAAAATTGCACCTGTCTCAAATACAGATACGGGCTCCCCGCCATCCACTGGATCATGGTCAACAATAGCTGGCATTCTGTTATTGGGGCTAATTTCTAAAAAAGCATCCTGAAACTGATCACCACGCCCAATGTTTACGGGGATTACGTTATAATCCAGTCCCATTTCTTCCAGCGCAATTGAAATTTTCCAACCATTTGGCGTTGGCCAATAATATAAATCAATCATGCGTTTGCCTTCTTCAGCTTTGCTTCAATCAACGCAATTCTATCGTTTCCGAAGTACATATCGTCATCGTTCAAATACATTGTGGGAGATCCAAAACCGCCTCGCTTCACTAACTCCTCAGTGTTGATACGCAAGCGATCTTTATAGTTTTGCTCTTTGATTTTCGCAAAAAAATCTGTTTCGTTTAGACCGACATCCCGTACAATACTCTCAAGCACCTCATCTTGAGAGATATCCGCAAGCTCGCTCCAGTACCGCTGGAACACTTGTCTAGCGTATGGGACAAGACATCCCGCGTCGAGTGCGACAAACGCACCGCGCATCGCTTTGACACTATTAACTGGAAATACAGGCGGCTCCCCAATTTTGACGCCGAGCAGTGTAGCCCAATCTTGCATATCTTTTTTGCCATATGCCTGCTTCACGGGCACAGGATTGTCTCGGTTTTGATATACTGACGGGTTCACACTATTGAATACGCCGCCAACTAATATTGGACGATATTCAATTTCCACATCCGGACAACGACTTGATAGATCCTCTATCCCTTCAAACGCAAGGTAAGTCCAAGGGCTGGAACAATCGAAGAAAAACTCAATTTTTGACATAATACCTCCATTTCCGCATTGGCAGCGGTTGTTCTTTTTCTCAAGGCTAGAAGATACAGAGATGTATCGTCAACGCAAATTGCAGAAAATTACTGTTGTTGTGATGGCTTGATGCAACTGTGTTGCCAATAAAATGCGTCAGGAAGTTTCTTGGTAAAAGTCGAAAACGCGCGTCCAGTTTTTGATTTGGTAAATACCCGCCATTTCATTTCATGGGGAAATTGCTGATATGGCATTGCAGGCTTGCTCCCTACGGGGATCTCAAAACTGTGGCTAGCCCTACCATTTGTAAATTTTATAGCCTTACTTTTGTACACAATTTTCCGGCCATCCATGACTTGCAGTATAACATTACCATCGCCCCGCCCCTTGATCTCCACGTCAAAAGGAGCCTTAATCGGGCAGGATCCCCGCAAATTTTTCGGCCCATCCAGCACAACCGTTTCTTTGACTTGAAAGAAAGTCGTAATTGGCAGTTTTGGAGTAGCGATCACTTTTCCTGTTTTCAGTTTAGGAACCAATCGGCTGGTTAGCTTTTTATCAGCTTTATAGATCACATAAATCGGAACAGTTATGTTGGATAAAACACTTGAACGCTCTCCGTATTTCGTTTTCTTCGTCAATTTGTTGAAGCTATATTTTCTGCATATGGCCTCAAGTGTAACGGGCATTTGAAAGCGAAACTTCTGATCATTTTTAAGAAACTCTAACTTAATCGCTTCTGTTTTCAAACGATCCAATTTCCTTTTGAACGCCTCGAATGCATTAAATCGGTAGATGGTTTTGTTGAAAACACTCGGATCTACAACGAGTGTGTTTACACCCTTAAATTTTTCAATTTCTATGTCTGGATTTGCAAAAGCAGTGTCAGTCCAGTAACGATCCTGTTCTGTTCCGACATCTGTAAGAACGCTCTCCAAATATCGGCCTGCGCGAACAATGCGAGTTTCTACCGTATCCGGGTTACAGTGAACTTCTCCCTTTAATGAAAATTGAAGAGGGTGATCAACGCTTGAGATTTTAAAACTGTCCAGCTTATGACGCCTGTCTCCATTTTTAAGAACAATGGTCGGCGCATTCCCTTTCAAAGCAACATGCGCAAAGTCAGCACTGCTGCCTTCAATTTTCTCCGCTGCCGATAGACTTGGTGTCACGACGACATTAAGGCAAAATAGATAAAGCACTATTACGTTAGTATTCATTATTTTAGTCAATTTTGAATACCCTGTATTGTTCTTGTTTGGTGACTGCATTTTGCTGTTCCAAACAACGATGTCAATAACCGGCCTCCTTAACCCCGTAATGTTTCCATTACGGGACTTGCATTAGTTTCTGTCTGGGATATTTTTGAGTGCTCGAATTTAGAACTATTTTCGTTGAATGCCTGTCAGGAATTCTTTTATTTGGTCCTGCATATTATGAAAATCTTCAACCATACTATTCGCGGCATTTTGTTGGTTGTCTGCAGCCCCGCCGGTTTTTGAGGCGTCATCGGCAATTTCTGACACTGTGTCGGTTACGCGCAAAGTGGATTGCGCTGCCGATTGCGCGTTGGATGAGATGTTACCAATAACCGATGCCTGAGTTTCTACAGCATTCGCAATACTTGAAGTCGCCTCGTCGATTTGCTCAATTGTTTTGGCAATCTCTTCCGTCATGACAACTGAATTGGAAGTAGCTTCCTGAATTGCCGAGATTTGAGCTGTAATCTCCTCAGTCGCTTTTTCTGTCTGGCTAGCAAGATTTTTCACTTCGCTTGCAACAACCGCAAACCCCTTACCGGCATCACCTGCCCGCGCGGCCTCGATCGTAGCGTTTAGAGCCAGAAGATTAGTCTGACTTGCAATATCTTCAATAAGTTCGATCACTTGTCCGATACGTTTCGCGGTATCGGCTAAACCGTGCATCGTCTGGCTGGTAGATGCTGCATGTCCCACTGCTTTTTGACTGATAGTAGATGTATGTTCCACCTGATCCCGAATTTGGGCAACAGAGTTAGAAAGCGTATCCGCCCCCTCAACAACGATCTGAACATTTGACGCCGTTTCTCGTGATGCCTCATCCATAGATTGGGATTTCATAAGCGTATCTTCGATCATTTGGGCCATGGCACCAGCATTGGTTTTCACCTGACCTGAGGCAACTTCCACCGCACTCATTTTGCTTGCAATACTTGTATCAAATGCTGCAATCAACTCTTCAATGCGTTTGGCTTCTTCCTCATCTGCTTTTTTCTGAGCACCAATTTCGTCCGCACGTTGTTCGGCATTACGCCTTTGTTCGTCAACTTCATTCGCCATCTTTTCGCGCGCTGTTACATCTTCCCATGTAAGCATGTTCCTAACATGTTCACCTTCCGCATTACGAACCGCTGCAACAACAATTTCCAGTTGCTTGTCACCCAACGGCAATATTTCAGTTATTGGCAGATCTTCTGTAGAACTAAGCGTCGGAAGATTTTCTTCGTTTACACCAACCACATCCCAAATTTTTGCTTTGTTTTCAGAGGTCTCTTCAAATTTGACAATAGCCTGCTCATTTCCCACATGATTAACGAAGTAAATGCCTCCATTTAAACCGATCAATGCTGTTGGAATAGGGCTGTCTTCAATCATATTGCGAAGCTGGAAGCTATCTTCCACGCTTTTTCGAAGCCTCGCTAGCGCATTGACCATATCCAAGAATTCATCCTTACCAACTTTCGGCAAATCAATTTCAGTATGGCCTTTGCTAATCTCAGTGAGCTTATTTGAAAAACTTTTAATTTTCCCAAACAACGTGAAATGCAGCAAGACCCAGCCGACAACCCAAGCAACGACAATTCCAATGGCAATCGATACCATGGATGAGTTTCTAATCTGTGTGGTAAGTGCAGTAAAACCACTCACATCCCGTGTAAGATAACCGATTGCCCACACGTCTTTATTGGTGCCTGGAAGTTCAATCTTCAGCACATCCAATTGCGACCTAGAGGCCATTTCTGAGCTAGTTTCCCCATCGCTGGACGCATCAGTTGAAAATTTTCGATAATTATCCTCGATCAAAATGTTGTCGTGGATATCTTTAAAGACGATATCACCGCTTAGATATTCGGCGAGGCCTGTCAAATGCGGAAAAGGATTGGTGACTGTTTCAATATAGCCGGCGACACGGAAACCTCCAATAGGAGCAATAACGCTATGAACTGCACGTCCTTCTTTCGTTCGCCAATAAAAGGTGACGGGGATACGCGTCGCTTTTTTGTCTCTGCTCGCAAGTTGCTTTTTAAATTCTGTGATCCCCAAGACGGTTTGACCTTTGCCTTTGGTCGAAGTTCCCAGCAAATTCAAATCTTTATCAAAGATATTTGTAGTGACAAGATCAAATTCCTGACGCGTGATCACCGCATCATTATGAAAGGCAGTGGCTTGAATCTCAATATTCTGGGCATTATTATTTTTTACTGCTTTAACAAGCGGCGCAAACCGAGACCAGTCACGAACTTGAGGAACAATCTTATCAGCATATTGCAGGCGGATCCGGTCATTCACCAAAAAGGTCAACATATCGGTAGCGTTATCTCTAAAACTTTGTAGCGAAAACTCGGTGAATCTTTCTGCGACCTTGGCTTGCCCGAACATTAATGCTGCAGACATAACGATAGCAAGTGCAAGCAAGATACGCCTCGGCGTCCAAATCAGGCTTGCTTTAATGTCGGAAGAATCAGCTACGGTTTTATTTTTGAATAGAGCTTTAAATTCAATTTTTTTCATATACTTCACTACTAAATAAAATCTTCATTGCTTAATAGTGGAAACCTATCACAACATTTCTTTCCAAAGCCTTACCTAATAAATTCTTCATTAATATTTCGTTTTGGTATCGAAATCTTAAACGAACAACAAATGCCCGGTTTTCATCCAGATTGAGGCTCCCTCCAACCCGATATCAAGAGTTGCAAAATCGTTTTCGGGGAGGCGAAGCCATGAATTTCGGGTAAACGTTTCTCCTCCCAAGATAAACGTACCTTCGAGAACGAAAATTTCTGCGCCGCCTTGGGCGCCTACTGACATGTCCCCAGTCTGCCATGTCTCATATGTCACTCGCTCCCTCTGATCTTCAAACAGAAGCACTTTTTCCACTTCTGTACCCCCATTTGCACCCAATAGATCGGAGGACACAATATCTACAGAAAACTGATTTGTGTCAGTTGGATCAAATTGCCAAAGTTTCACGAGTATTGTGCACCCTTTGTCGGAACGGGGTGTATGCGCCGTACCCGGTGGGTTTCGAACATACGTTCCAGCAGGGTAGTCCCCATGCTCATCTTGAAATACACCTTCCAATACGACGAATTCTTCACCACCGTCGTGGCTATGCTCAGAAAATGAACTTCCGGCTGCATACCGCACAATCGTTGTCGCCCGTGCCACTTCACCTCCGATACGATCCAGCATACGGCGATCGACCCCCTTCATTGGAGACGGATGCCATGGTTCTTTATCGGCATGAACAAATACACGTTTTGAAAAATCACTATTAATTTGCATGGGGACCCTCATTCAAGTGGCTATGGCTGCACTTTCGCGACTTGCCAAATTATCTGCATATTTTTTCACATTAGGACAGTCTGCTGGTATATCCAGTTTTACAAATCCGGCGAACAAGAACCCAGCATAAGCGGTAATATCGGCTACGGTAAATTTGTCACCGACTAGAAAATCCTGTTTTTTCAGTATTGTTTCCATCCAGTGAAGAGTTGCTATGGCTTTTTCCCGTTGTTTTTCGCCCCACTCAGCAATTTGATAAGGCTCGACGTCAGGACCCAGCCCCTCTGTCGCGTGATGGAAATACGCAGAAATCGCATCCAAAAATCCTGTTTCAACTTTGCGCTGAACCATAGAAATTACACCGCGTTCTTGCGCACCCGTTCCAGTCAAAACTGGAGTCCCATCCAAATTATCGAGATATTCTGTGATGGCAACGCTTTCTGAAATCATTGTACCATCAGCAAGTTCAAGAACAGGGACTGCTCCTGAAGGGTTTATCGCTAAAAACGTTTCTGTCTTATGCTCCCCACCCGGAAGATCAACCTGAATGAAGTCCGCCTCCCCCATTAGTCCTTTTTCAGCAAGCGCCATACGGACACGAGCCGGATTTGGAAAACCTTTAAATTCATAAACTTTCATCATCAATTCCTTTTATCTATCTACTGATAGGTAGATAATACTCAAGAAAATTGACTTGTCAATACCTATCAAGTGATAGATAAATAAAAAATGGTTAGTAAAAACACACAAAACAGAATTGATGAAATCCTTGATGTGACAGAAGATCACATGCGCAAGGGTGGCTTTGACGCCGTCAGTTTCAGGGATATTGCAACCGCTGTAGGGATTAAAAGCTCAAGCGTGCATTATCATTTCCCCCACAAATCTGATCTCGGGAAAGCTGTTATTGAACGGTATGCAGAGAGGTTCATTAAGTCACTCGGTCAAGCTGACACGAATGCTAAAGACGTCCAAGGGCGAATAAGACGGCTGGGAGATGCCTATATAGGCGCATTGTCCGATAAAGGAACTATATGCCTTGGTTGCATTTTGGGATCAGAGCTTCCAAGCCTGCCGGAAGATGTGAGCACCGCAGTGCAAACTTTCTTTGACCAACTACTTGCTTGGACGGCAGCCGCCCTAGGGGGTAGAAGAGATGGCACTGAACGCGCACAATTCATCGTCAGCAGCTTTCAAGGTGCAATGACACTCTCTGTCACAATGAAAGATCCTAAAATTCTTTCAAGATGTGTAGAGCGCCTTTGCAGCTCAAACTTTTAGCTTAATCGAAAGCGTCTTCCCAAGATCCTTGAGTGGCAGCCTTTGAATATTCGGTTGAGCGATTTTCGAAGAAATTCGTATGCTCGACCGCATTCAGAATTGCGTCCAACCAAGGTAGCGGATTTTTTTCCAAATTGTATATTGGCTCAAGGCCTAACTGCACAAGGCGGCGATCCGCGATATAGCGGATATAGGCTTTGATCTCTTCCGCAGTAATACCTTCAATGTCTCCAGAGCCGAACGCAAGGTCGATAAAAGCATCTTCGTGCGATACAATCTCACGGCAAGCTTGATATAAGCCTTCGATAAGTTCTTCATTCCAGATTTCAGGGTTTTCCTGAACAAAGGTCCGGAATAATTTGATAATCGAATTACAATGAAGGCTCTCGTCACGAACTGACCATGTAACAATCTGGCCCATACCCTTCATTTTGCCGTGCCGCGGAAAGTTCAACAAAATTGCAAAACTGGCGAATAGCTGCAAACCTTCAGTGAACGCACCAAAAACAGCCAAGGTTTTGGCGATTTCAGCTTTATTGTCCACATTGAACTGCTGCATATAATCGTATTTGTCCTTCATCTCCTTATAATGAAGGAACGCAGAATATTCAGTTTCCGGCATACCGATGGTATCCAGAAGATGTGAATAGGCAGCAATGTGTACTGTTTCCATATTCGAAAAAGCGGCCAGCATCATCTGTACTTCAGTTGGCTGGAAAACGCGCGAGTAATGGCGCATGTAGCAGTTATTTACTTCAATATCTGATTGGGTAAAAAAGCGAAAAATTTGCGTTAAGAGATTCCGCTCATCTTCCGTCAGGTTTTTATGCCAATCCTTCACGTCATCCGCAAGCGGCACTTCCTCAGGCAACCAATGGATTTGCTGCTGCATAAGCCATGCATCGTAACACCAAGGGTAGGAGAAAGGCTTATAAACCGGTTTTGCATCAAGCAGTGACATGAAACACTCTAACTATTGATCAATTAATAAATTCGAACTTTGTCTGCCTTACTGGCAAGCGAGACATTCTTCATAATCTGTTGTCTCGCCAACGACTTCCAGCTTCGGTTTAACAGCAACACCGGCGATCAATTCACGAAGTGAATCTGGCATATCTTCCTTAGTCGCAACAACTTCAGCCCGCTGAATAGACTTAGAGCGACAATAATACAAGCTCTTCATGCCTTGCTTCCAAGCCTGCAAATGGATTTGATGCAGGTCGCGCTTATGAACGTCCGCTGGCAAGAAAATATTCACAGATTGAGACTGATCTATCATGGGCGTGCGATCTGCGGCAAGTTCGATAATCCAGCGCTGATCCAATTCGAATGCTGTTTTAAAGACATCTTTTTCATGATCGTCCAGAAAATCCAAATGCTGCACAGAGCCTTCATTCACGGTAATAGAAGACCAAATTTCCTCGTTATCGTGACCTCTTTCCGCAAGCAATGCTTTCAAATGCGGATTGCGTACATTGAAGGATCCCGACAAGGTTTTATGTGTGTAGCTGTTGGCAGCCGTAGGTTCAATCCCGGGGCTGGCACCACCACAAATAATGGAAATTGAGGCAGTTGGCGCGATTGCTGTCTTGTTGGAGAAGCGCTCATTAAAGCCATAGTCTGCAGCGTCTGGGCAAGCTCCTCGTAAATCAGCCAAGCTTTTTGATGCAGCATCAACATGCTTTTTAATATGTGCGAAGATGCGGTTATTCCAGACCTTTGCCATGACAGATTCTAGCGGTACGCGCTTGGCTTGCAGCAACGAATGGAAGCCCATGACACCAAGGCCAACACTGCGCTCTCTCATGGCTGCATATTTTGCCTTAGCCATTTTATCAGGGGCGCTATCAATGAAATCTTGTAAAACATTATCAAGGAAAAGCATCACATCTTCGATGAAGCCTTCCTCCTCGTTCCACTCGTCATACTTCTCAAGATTAAGAGAGGACAAACAACAAACAGCGGTTCGATCATTGCCAAGATGGTCTCTACCAGTCGGCAGTGTAATTTCTGCACACAGATTTGATGTCTTCACACTCAAACCTGCGAGTTTATGATGCTCAGGAACCTGTGCATTTACACGATCATTAAAAATCATATAGGGCTCGCCCGTCTCAACGCGTGCCGTCAGCATACGTATCCAAAGGCTGCGAGCATCCACCTTACGAACAACTGCGCCATCTTTCGGGCTGGTCAGTCCCCACTCTTCATTATTTTCTACAGCCCGCATGAAATCGTCAGACACCAGAATTCCATGATGCAAATTAGGAGTTTTCCGATTTGGGTCCCCTCCAGTTGGTCGGCGAATTTCAATAAATTCTTCGACTTCTGGATGTGAGATGGGGAGATAAACAGCAGCAGAACCCCGGCGAAGTGATCCTTGGCTGATTGCAAGGGTCAAACTGTCCATCACGCGAATGAATGGAACCACACCTGAAGTCTTCCCAACAGCACCAATGCCTTCGCCGATGGAGCGTAAATTTCCCCAATAGCTGCCGATTCCGCCACCTTTTGATGCCAACCAGACATTTTCTGTCCACAAATCAACAATGCTATCAAGGCTGTCGTCAGCCTCGTTCAAAAAACAGGATATGGGTAATCCGCGTGACGTTCCGCCATTACTCAACACAGGGGTTGAGGGCATGAACCAAAGCTTGCTTATATAAGTGTAAATACGCTGGGCATGCGCGTCACCTTCACCATAAGCACTGGCAACCCGGCCAAATAAATCCTGAAAACTCTCGCCTGGAAGCAAATACCGATCTTCAAGAACTGATCGTCCGAAATCAGTTAAATATTCATCCCGGCTATGGTCAATATGAACCCTTGCTCCGCCTTTAACTTGCACAACATCCGTCAACAAATCGACCGCATCCAACATAAATTTTATCCTCTCGCCCACAAGCGCCGCATTTTCATATCCTGCAGGCTGACACGGCGCAAAAAAACGCAGCAAACGGGCATATTTTCCCGATCCTCGCTTCATTTTCTCGACTTCGTGCATTCCTGCGAAACCACTACATATTGTAGAACTCCCCCCACGCAGTCAACAAATTGTAGTGTTCTTTTTATAAAAAAATCACTTGACGAGCAGCTTGATTTTCGTTTTCGCCGTTCTTTCAATAACTTCGGCGGTTTCACACAAATTTAATCTGATTTTCCGGTGACAATATTGTGTAATTGAAAGAACCGACCACACACCTTCGCAAACCTCAGTTTTTCATAATAAACGCAAAAAAATGCGCCAAGAATTTCTTGACGCATTTTCGAACAAAAGTTCAGAATTTTTTATGTTCGGCTGTCTAACTCGACAGCTCGTTTATTTTTTCTTTTAGCCTGAGTTTTTCCCTCTTGAGCTCGGTAATGTGCAGTCGATCAGCCGATGGATGTGTCATTTCTGACTGGATTTCTTCATCAATGCGGTGGTGTTTTTCCGTTAGCTGTGCAACATACTCAGTTGTGCTCATGTTTTATCTCCTCTAGTAACAAAGGCGGGCAGCCGTATTTTCAGGCTGTAAACAAGTCTATATTACAAAAAATTGAAACAAAATGATATGAATCAATGACATTTTGTCGATTTTTTTTCATTGGATCTACTATATGCCTAAAAAACAAAAACTTATCATTGGGATAGCGGGTGCCTCCGGTGCCGTCTATGGCATTAGATTACTTGAAGCCTGCAATGAAATAGGTATCGAAACACACTTAGTCATCAGCAAAGCTGCTGAGATTACTATTTTGCACGAGACCAAAACTAGCGCATCTGAGGTCAAAAAGCTTGCCACCAAATCGTATAAAGCGGCTGATATCGGCGCTGCGATTGCATCTGGCTCCTTTCAAAACGCGGGTATGGTGATTGCACCTTGTTCAATCAGATCAATGTCGGAAATAGCCACCGGTACAACTGGCAGTTTGCTAACACGTGCTGCTGACGTTGCTTTGAAAGAGCGTCGTCGACTGGTTCTCATGTTACGGGAAACACCGTTACACAGCGGTCACCTTCGAAATCTGGCTCTTTTGTCCGATTTGGGCGCCATTATCGCTCCGCCTGTTCCGGCCTTCTACACACACCCCAAGACAATAGACGATATTGTTAATCAGTCAGTTGGAAGAGTGTTGGATCTAATGGAAATAGACAATGAAATTACCAAGCGGTGGAGCGGCCTTAAAGACGACAATTAATCCAAATTGGGTGCCGTCACCGCATTTACATTGTCCAACCAGTTCGGAAACTTGCTCTCCTCAGAAAACACGGCCGCACAAATGATTTTGATGTCGCGCAAATCTTCTTCAGTCAAACCCACTTTGCTGCTCTTTAGAACATCGAGAGTGTTTCTCAATGCATGATCAATTTGGCTGTTTTCAGATTGCTGCACGTTCGGATCGCCAGAGAACAAATCACCTAAGGCTGTTAATTCCTGGCGCTCAGCACTCAATTCATTTTCCAGAATGGAGATGCGAAGGACTTGTATTTTTGTTCCTTCTGTCGCCCTATTTTTTAGAAAATTTCGAACCTTTCTTAACGGCTTAATCACACTTGTCTGCCACTCGTCACTAATTTTCAGCACACTTTTCAGGATGTTTGTCGAAAACACGCCGTGTCCAATTTTGCCAGCCCAAACAGAAAACAACAATAGACTTACATCAACATCGCGGCGTTCCTGAAGCGCAAGGCACGCCTCTTTCACTCCGTCCAGGGCATAAACTTGAACAACAAAGTCCCATAACGGGCGAGGAAGATTTTCTGCCATGAAGCACCTATAAATAACGGAATCTTGACTTGCAAGGCGATCAACCACATAACCTGCCTCACACTTATGATACTAGTCTATCTTATGGAAAAATGTTATTATACGCAGCGTTGGATTCTCACCCCGCAATTAACATATGTGATTTAGACGATCTAAACTTCGAGTATGTTTTTACAGGAAAAATGCAAGAATGACAGTTATTGACGAACAAGAAGCTTTAAAACAGCGACTTGCCGAACTCAAAACAGAACATCGTGATCTTGATATTGCAATTGACGCCCTTATCAATTCAGGTAATTACAATAACCTGCAACTTCAGCGGCTAAAAAAGCGCAAACTTATCCTGAAAGACCACATTTTCGTGACAGAAAACGCCTTACTACCTGATATTATTGCTTAAGGCTTGGCATAGCGCCGCTTACTTATCTTTTTTAATTTGCTGCTTTTGCTCATACATCTTGCTATCCGCTTCTGTTAGCGCTTGCTCTGGGTGTATGCCAGGCTCAATTGACACAATCCCATACGCCAATCCAACGTCCAATCGATTGCCTTCCCAAAAAATTGGATTACGTTCCAACTCTTGGGGTAGCCTTGACGCTAAAACGACAGCAGCCTCGGTATTTGTCTGCGACAAAATCAAGCCGAATTCATCACCGCCGAGACGTCCGACGACATCACTTTCCCGAACACTTTGAATAAGTCGTTTAGAAAATTCTGAAAGTACGAAGTCACCTGCTTGATGGCCGTGCGCATCATTAACGCCCTTAAATCCATTCAAATCAATATAGATCAAACTGGCAGGCTCCGCGTAACGTTCAACTGCGGCCTGAACCCGTGTCAACTCGCGCACAAAAGCGCGCCTGTTATAAATGGGTAAAAGAGGATCTTGATCCGCAAGTTTTTCAGCCTGAGCTAGTCTCTGGTTTACACCTTCCACAGAACGCCGCAAACGATCAACTTCCCCCATCAATGACATGATCGCATCACGCACCTTCGGCGTAAGCTCATTTTCCGGAATACCCATGACAGAGGTTGTATCTTGAATAGCACGCGGTGCCGCCGAGCTTGAATAAGCTGAAGCGGCTGCAGCCGAAGCTGTTTTTCTGGTTGCTACTGTCGCGGCTGGGCGGCCTGTCGGACCAATTTTCATGTACTGACCTGATAAAGTGCGTTTTCTTTTCTACTGAATCTTAAGGTATTTGCCGGAAAAACACAAAGATTACCAGTCGATTATTAACAATTGCCTTTATGTCACTTTCAGATTGAGGCTTTTCTTGCTTCTTGCATGCGCCTGCCTATAATCCGCGCTATATCACGACAAACAATTCTGACCACCGGGAACGGATGAAATACATGACACAAAGTGGGGCGCGAGTAGGCATAATTATGGGTAGCCAATCAGACTGGCCAATCATGAAACATGCCGCAGATACTTTGGCCGAACTCGGGGTGAATTTCGAAGCAAAAATTGTTTCAGCTCACAGAACACCAGATCGTTTGTTTGAGTATGCTAAAAGTGCAAAAGATCGTGGTCTAAAAGTTATTATTGCAGGTGCCGGTGGTGCAGCTCACTTACCGGGGATGGCCGCATCAATGACCCCAATCCCGGTCTTAGGTGTCCCAATTGAAAGTAAAGCATTAAAGGGAATGGACAGCCTGTTGTCGATTGTTCAGATGCCGGGCGGTGTCCCCGTAGGCACACTTGCAATCGGAAAAGCCGGGGCCATAAATGCAGCACTATTTGCAGCACAAATTCTGGGTCTGACTGATCAAGATACAGCGACAGCCATTGATGACTGGCGGGAAAAACAAACTTCCGCCGTCGCTGAAGAACCAACTGACATTCCTCAATAGGATAGACCCAATGACCATGATCGCACCGGGACAAACAATTGGTATCCTTGGGGACGGACAACTTGGCAGAATGATGGCACTTGCCGCTGCCGAGCTTGGGTACAAAACACACGTATTTGGGCAAGATCCGAATAGCCCGGCGGCACAAGTAAGTACTGCCGTTACCATCGCTCAATATACCGATGAAGACGCATTGCGTAAATTTGCCTCTTCAGTCGATGTAGTCACATTGGAATTCGAAAATATTCCAACGGCAACTCTTGATTTTCTGGAGGCAATCGTCCCTGTGCGCCCGGGAAAAAAGGTTCTGGAAATCACACAGGACCGGCATCTTGAAAAAAGCTTCCTCAATAGCCTTGGCGTCCCCACAGCCCCTTTTGCAAATGTAGAGTCTCTTGAAGATCTTCGTGCTGGGATTGCCAGGATCGGAACACCCGCGATCTTAAAGACACGACGTTTTGGATATGACGGTAAAGGTCAGGTTAAAATCAACGCTGCTACTGAGATTGATGAAGCGTGGGAAGAAATTGGTGAGCAGCCTGCAATTCTTGAAGGTTTCGTACCCTTTGAACTTGAGATTTCAGTTATCGTCGCTCGCGGTATCAATGGGGACATACAATCTTATATTCCAGTAGAAAACAAACACAAGAACCACATTCTAGATATCACTTTGGCACCGGCTGACATCTTAATTTCCATCTCGGAACATGCCGTAAAATTGGCACACAAAATTGCAGACCAAATCGATCTTGTTGGATTGATGGCCGTTGAAATGTTTGTAACTCGTGATGACGATGTACTGGTGAACGAACTGGCACCACGTCCGCATAATTCTGGCCATTGGACGATTGAGGGCTGCACAGCCAGTCAGTTTAAGCAAAGCATCCGTGCCGCGGCGGGCCTTCCTTTGGCGTCCGCTGAGCGGCATTCCAATGCAGTAATGCGTAACCTGATTGGTGATGATATAAATCACTGGAATGACATTCTCTGTCATCCAGAGATGAGCCTTCACCTATACGGGAAAGCCGAGGCACGCGAAGGCCGCAAAATGGGCCATGTCACGCGCCTGTTCCCACTGGGTACTGCGCCTAAAGTCTGAGTCTAGGCCCAACCACCAGCAAAATATAGCACCTGCCCTGTGATATAGTCTGACTTATCTGAAGACAGAAATGCGAGATATTCCCCCGCTTCTTCGGGCTTTCCAAGGCGTCCCAGAGGTATGGGCTTCGTAATTTTCTTTAAAGTCTCTTCGTTTTCCAAAAGCTCTTTTGGAAAATAAGTTGGGCTTTCAATAAAATTAGGCGCAAGTGAGTTCACTTGAATTCCTGATTTTCCAAGCTCTTTGGCAAGTGTCACCGCCAGCGCGTTCGCGCCACCGCGCGCTGCCACATACATCGAATAATTAGGTAAACCATGTTTTGGCACCGCAGACGAGATGAATATTATCTTGCCCGAGCCACGTTTTTTCATATGGGCAGCCACATATTTTGCATAAGTGAAGCCTCTTACCAACAGCGCATCCAAAGTGTTTCTGAAATCTTCAATATCCGCCTCGTCAATTGAGGCTCTGATAGCTGGATAGGCATCATTATTGACCAGAACATCCAGATGTCCTGCGATAGCCAATACGGCTTTTAAAACCTCTTCGGGGTCCTGCTCTGCCAGGGGTGTTACACCCGGCACTAATTCAGAAAAGGCAAGACGGGCATTTTCATCCACGAATGACGCATCTTGCGCAAATACCGTGGCCCCTTCTCTGATTAAAACAGAGGCGCCGGGCTTTCCGACAAAATGGGTCGCATCAGTGATCAGGATATTTTTGTTTTTCAGCATTGTTTTTTCCTGTTCGTCAAAATTATGTGACTGAGTTCTAGCGTGCTTTCAAATTCCGAAAAAACCGTGCTGGAGATATAAAATCGGGCGCAGCTGGTTTCTTCGAGAAGAATTTCTTTGTTTTGTATTTGACCTTTTCGAACTGCATGACATTTTCAATACGGCGATCCAAGAACGCCCACGTGCTATCGAAATCTTCTGAACTATCATCTAGCCAGAATAATAGTGTCGAGCAATACACCAAAGAAAGTGTAAAGCGCTTCGTATAGTAACTGAAATCTGTCGACGTATCACCCGTTGCGTACCACATACGGCTCACGGTGCTCTCCGTCAGTTTAAGGCCAAGAGCAGCGTTCTGCGGCAATGCCAGCAAAGTAAGCGCGTTCCGAATAGCTTCCCTATAAGGTGCATAGATTTCCAGTCGCAACCTTACAGCTAAGGTAATGCGTTCCCGGATTTTCATTGAGAGAACATTATGTTCGCTCAACTGCTCTTCCATATGATCATCAGCGTGCTCAATAAAGAACGCGATTAGATCAACGGGCCCGTTCGGAAAATGGCGTTCAAACAAGAAGGGATCGACTTTTAGATCCTCGGCCGCATGTTTAATCGCTTTTGTAGACCAACCATCGAACAAAACATGTGGCAGTACGGCTTCAAGTAAGCTTGCCTTTTCTTCGGTTTGAACCGTCATTTCATTCCTCCAAGATTAGTCAGATACCTTATAGGTTTCCATAAATGCCTGCATTTCTGTTTCATACACCAAATTACGCAGATCTGTCATCCGTTCAGGATACAAAATACCGTCTAAATGATCCACTTCGTGCTGAACGACACGCGCATGAAAACCATGAGCCTCTCTTTGAACCAAATGCCCTTCCAGATCTTGCCCGCTATATTGTATCTTTGTAAATCGCGGGACAAGTCCACGCAGCCCCGGCACAGACAAACAACCCTCCCACCCCAGTGCGGTTTCCTCTTCTAGAATTTCGATTTTCGGATTGATCAGAACAGTCTCGGAAATTCCCTCCCCCTCACCTCCGTCCTCCTGAGACAAACGATCGCCAGGAACAGAAAAAATCACCACTCTTAATAAAATCCCTATTTGCGGGGCTGCCAATCCAACGCCTCCGGCCTCTGCCATACTGAGTCGCATAACCTCAACTAAACTCCGAATCTCTTCGGTTGTAGGATCGTCAACTGGGGCCGCTAATTCACGGAGTAACGGATTTCCCATCTTCAATATCGGTTTCGCAGTCATTTCCACTTATCAGCACCCACATATTTATGTTAAATTGCAATTTCTTTGGTTGTTTTCCAAATTATAGCGTTTATACCTTCACAACGGAAAGAGGTCATGCTACTAAGCACGCCACTTTGTGAACGGATTTAATCACATTCAAGGATAGGAGCACTTTTAGCTGTGCAGGTACATGTTCGCGACAACAATGTCGATCAAGCGCTACGCGCTCTAAAAAAGAAAATGCAACGTGAAGGCATCTTCCGTGAGTTAAAACTCCGCGGTGCTTACGAAAAGCCATCAGAGAAACGCGCTCGTCAAAAAGCGGAAGCGATCCGTCGCGCCCGTAAATTGGCTCGTAAACGCGCCCTTCGCGAAGGTTAGATCTCGCATCAGAAGACTTTAAAGTCTTCCCTAAAATAATTACTCAAAGCCGCTCTGGTTCGCCAGATAGCGGCTTTTAGTGTTTGTTCAAATAACATTGCTTTGCCGCATTGGGGGATCACATGCAACCGGAAGAAATCGAAAGTATTCAAATAGATTTCGCTACGAGCGATGGTTGGATTCTAAAAGCAAATCGTTACGCACCGCCGTCAGGTGACATCAAAGCGATTGTTTTGTTGATGCCTGCAATGGGATCTCATTCTAGGCCAGCTCGATTTATGGCAAGTGCTCTTGCAAAAATGGGGAATCTTGTCGTTGCACTGGACCCGCGCGGTCACGGTCAGAGTAAGCCGCACCCAAAACGCGGCATTGATTACGGTTTTGATCATATTTTAAAATACGATCTCCCTGCTGTGGTCGCCTCCATAAAAGAAAATAACCCTGATCTGCCGATCTTTATGATCGGGCATAGTCTGGGGGGACACTTGTCAGCAATTTTTGCTGCGGAAAATCCCGATGAAATAAGCGGTGTGATAACTCTTACGTCTGCCCATCTTCATTCAAAAATAATTGGCCGACCAGCGCTTATTCTTTTCACAGCTTTCGCGGCGATTTCGAAGCTTTTTGGATATCTTCCTGGTCAACACTTCGGATGGGGAACGCCAATTGCACGGAAGCAAGTCATGGATTGGGCAAAATGGGGTATCACAGGTGTTTTACGAGGAACAGATGGGCGCAATCTTGAGCCTGTATTAGCGACGTCCGGCACCCCGACATTATGCATCGGCTTTACAGATGATCTTCGCATGGCTCCTACGCGCAGCACCAAAGCATTTTCAGAATTAATGCCAGCAGAAATCTCCACGCATTGGGAGATCGCACCTGCAGACGTCAATGCAAAAAAATTAGGACATTTTGATCATTTGCGAACCGGCACTGTTCTCTGGGAACGCCTCAATCATTGGATAGATGAACGAGCTTAAACGTTCGCCATCGCTTTTACGATTTGTTCTGTTTCTGCATTCGCTGGAAACATGCTTTCGACCATGATCTCTTCTGCGGTTACATCTTGCGGCGTTCCGAAACTGGCGATTGTCGTAATCCATGATAACGTTACGCCGTTCAGCTCCAGCTCAATGGGAAGTACGGGCAGGGCATCATGGCTGGGATCTTCAAATGAGAAGTCAGTTGGCACGCCCGGATAGGCGAGTACTTCATTGAGGATTTTCACTAACGGATCGTTTTCGTCGCGTCCGTTGACTTGTCTGTAAGCCCTATGGATCATATGACGCGCAGCTCGCTCCCAATCTTTCACGACAGTTCGAAATCCTTCGGGGTGCAACGTCATTCTCAGGATATTTGGCGGGCCCGCCTCCCCGCCCAATTGGAAACCTAGGGCTTGCATCAGCTTGGCGCCCGCATGGTTTATCATCAATACATCAAAGCATCTGTTCATGACTAAAGCCGGATATGGTTCCTGTTGTTGCAAAATATAATCCAGCGCGCGGCGCACCTGATCGAGCCCTTCTCCCTCTAATGGGCGTTCTGTATAGGCAGCACGATAGCCTGCATCACTTAGTAACCTGTTCCGATCCCGAAGGGGCAGGTCCATTGTGGCAGCAAGGCGCATCACCATCTCACGGCTCGGATGCGATCGCCCTGTTTCCAAGAAACTCAAATGACGAGCTGAACTATCCGCTGCCAACGCCAGATCCAACTGACTAAGCCCACGTATCTGTCGCCATTTACGAAGCAGAGCTCCAAACTCAGATACATTTTTCTTCAACGCTGCTTCCGACATGATGCTCTCCATTTTGAAACTGGCAGAAACTATAGGCTAATAAAAAGACGATAAACATTACCTCTCAGGTAATATTGATGCGATATAAATCAATGCCTTAGCTCTCCAAAACGACGGACGTCCGTCAACTGCTTTTTGCTTAGGTGTCTTTTCGCCCATAAACCAAGTTACTTTTTTCCAATTTAGCTATCGCCATATCCGCTACTTCCTGCTGGATTGGCAGATAGAGATATTCCAGCATATCATCAATTCTTTATTTACTATGACCGGTAATATGCCGAATTTTTCGGAGCCGCATCCCGCCAGTTTGGGATTGATAGCCGTTGTCCGTCTTGAATTTCTAGCTCAATGTATTTGAATTTCCATTTCCACACTACAGCGGACATTTATTGCAGGCGATTATCTTACAAGATCGTTGAGTAAGACTTGCGCGATGGCCTGGTCGTCAGGACAATCCCCAGCAGCGATGCTTTTGTAAACAGGATCGAGAACTGACAAGGCTTCCTCAAGCCTGCCTTGATCCTGCCAAAGTTGGGCAAGGTCAATTGCTGCACGTAATTCCCATAGTTTGGCCCTCTGCTGCCGAGCGACGTCGAGGGCGCTGCCCAAGTGCTTTTCTGCAACGTCATTGTCGCCAACGGCCTTAGACAAAGATGCCTGCAAACGGTAGAGGTCCGACAAAGCATAGGCCTCGCCTGTTTGGCTGATCATGTCCTGTGCCATACCGGCCAACTCGGCAGCCTCATCCCGAAGCCCCAGAGCTAAGGCACACCAAGCCATTGCAATACGCGATTGGGGCACAAACATTTTGACCTTCGTTGCAACCATCGCTGCATCTGCCATCATGTAGCGCTGGATACTGGTCTTGTCGTCATTTCTGGCTGCCACAATTTCCGACATCATCAACGAAAAGCCAAGCCACACAGTCAGTTTGTGTTCCTCGGCGATCGGTGCGACTTCCGCTGTACAGCGCTCAAACGTGGCTGTGTCATCTGCAAGCAAACTAAATATGTTCCGCATCATCAGCATATAGCAGATCGTTTGAGTGTGCCCTGTCGCCCTAGCAAGGCGCTCGGCGTCTTCAGCATGCGCCCAAGAGCGTTGGGTCTGACCTAGTAACTGTGTGTTAAGAGACGCGAATATGTTAATTGTGACGCCGATATCCTGTCCGTACCGATTGGCAAGCCCGGCATGCGTGACGGGATCATAATGCGTCTTGGCAATATCAAGATAGTGACTGGCTCCGGCCAAATCACCCATGAAGCAGCGTGTAGCCCCAGCGATCCGGTTGGCAACCACCAAAGGCGCCGTTTCCGACGACTTGATCGCCTGCTCGAGCAATGTTTCGGCCCGCCGCCATGCTGCTGCGTGCTCTCCTCTGATCCCCTTCGCAATCCACAAACCATACAGGATTGAATATCGCATCGGAGTCTCGCCAATTTTGTCGGCCAGTGTGAGTGCCAGCTCGAATGCTGCAATCGTTTCGTCAGCGCCATAGCCCATGCGAACCAGTAATGCCATGCCCAATTGAACCTGTAAGGACAGGGCATGCTCTATAGCGACCGGAATTCCACTTTCGACCATGGGGTTGATCAGGCCGATAGCATGTCCGAGATGTGCGATGCCTTCATCATAAGCTGGGCGGGCGATGGCGGATTTGCTCGCTGCCTCCCATAAATCAATGGCGTGATCGGTTTGTTTCGCTGTTTCGGCATGATATGCAAGCACTTCAGGTGCAATGTCAGGGGCTTTCTCCAGAGCAGTCAGTATAAGGGTATGAATTCCTCGGCGGCGTTCTTTAAGTAGGCTTTCATAGGCTGCGTCGCGTACCAACGCGTGTTTGAACAGATATGTCGCTTCGGGAGGAAGGCCGCGCCGATAGATCAATTCAGCCTTGATCAAACCGTCCATCGCGGCCGTCAACTCTGCTTCCGCCAGTGGAGAAATGTTCGCCAGCAAGCGGTGATCAAACTCCCGTCCGATGCAGGCCGCCGTTTGAGCGACTTCTTTGATTGGTTGCAGACGATCTAGTCGCGCCATCAGACTGTCATGCAGCGTGCTGGGAATAGCCAATGTATCGAGCGGACCGTCCAGAACTAATCGGTTGCCCTCATTCCTCAGAACTCCGGATTCTAGTATCGTCTTGGTCAGTTCCTCGACAAACAGTGGCACCCCATCTGTGCGACTGGTAATGATGTCAACGACCTCTTCAGGCAAAGCCTTGTTACCGGTCAGTTTGCCTACAATAGCGGCAATCTGTTCCCGACCTAGACGATTGAGAGCAAACCGAGAAACAATTGGATGACCGCCAAAGCCGTATTCAAAGACGGGACGTGCCGTTGCTAGGAGCAGAATGGGCTGATCCGCAATGGCATCAAGGGCTAGGTCCAAAAGTTCCAGAGTTGTAGGATCAACCCAATGCAGATCTTCAAATACCAAAAGCAAAGGTTTGTCTTGTGCCTGCTGAACCACTACTCGAACTAGTGCCTGCATGGTGCGGGCTCGTTGCTGTGTCGGGGTCAAGTTCAGCGCGCCGTACCGGTCGATTCCATCAATGCCGAGAAGCGCCGCGATCAGCGCAGCCGTTTCACCATCGCCGCCGATGGACGTTTCCAGTTTATCCAACCTAGCCTCTGTTCCATCGGTCGCCTTGAACCCGGCCACAAATGAGAGTTGTTGTATGATCGGATAAAATGCGCTGTCTGTGTGATAGGGCGAGCATTGATAACTCATGCGGACATGTTCGTCTTGCGCAATGGCGTCAATCACCGCGCGGGTGATACGCGACTTACCAATACCAGCCTCGCCACTGACCAAAATCATTTGCCCACCGCCAGCGCGTGCCGTAGACCAGCGCTCCAACATAAGTTCTGTTTCCAGCTTACGACCGACTATTGGGGTAAGCACGCCAAGATGACGGGATTCAAATCGGCTCGGCTCGGTGTTCTCTCCAATAACGCCAAAGGACTGAACCGGTTCGGCGATCCCCTTCAACCCATGTGCGCCCAGAGGGTTTAGCGCGAAAACATTGCCCAGCAGATTGACAGTTTCCTGAGGCAAAACTATCTGGTCGGGCTGCGCTAGACCTTGAAGGCGCGCAGCCAGATTAGGTGTTTCACCAACAACCGCTGCCTCTTGCGTGGCACCGCTGCCTATCAGATCGCCGACAATTACAACGCCAGTCGCTATACCAATACGCGATGCAAGCGGCGTACCATTCGGGCCAGTTGACCGCTTGACGCTGGCGATAATTTCCAGCCCTCCGCGGACGGCGCGTTCGGCATCATCTTCGTTGGCGTTGGGCCAACCGAAATAACATAAAACGCCATCCCCCATGAACTTGGCAACGAACCCGTCATAGCGGGCAACGACACCTGCAACCGTGTTCTGATAGCCGGTGATGATCTCGCGCATGTCTTCGGGGTCAATCCCAGCTGCCATTTCCGTCGACCCCACAAGATCGACAAACATTACTGTCAAATGTCGACGTTCCGCATCGGAAGACGAGATGGAGATCGAAGGTTGGGATACTGACGATGCATTGGCATCCTCCAATCGCTGGATGGCTCCCCAAACTTTACGGCGCGGTCCAAGAGGCAATCCAAGTTCCTTCAGATCGTCTTCTTCAAGATCAGACAACGTTTCAAAATCAATTTCGGCGTCTAAAAACGCAGAAATGTGTTTTTCTAAGCCAAGCTCAGTGAGCCAAAGTACAATATCTGACAATTTACTCCCCTCATCGGGCACAGAAATCACCAATTTTCGCAGTCCATTAGTATCGACAAGACAAACGTTAACCCAAAGCAGTACTTTAGTATAATCTAATGAATATCGCAAAACCGAAAATTCGGTATCCCAATTTAGGTGGAAGTTTGGATGAAGTAGGGTTTGTTTTCGCAGATGAAATGTAGATTAGCGGTAACAGTATCGTCGCGAAATCGACTAATTAACGCTGTTTGAAGGTGCCGTAAAAGAACACCACGAAAAAGAAATCTCGCATTGGTGATTAATAATCGTTAAAAGCAACATCTTTTCGTAACCTCACTCATTCTGGAAAATTCTTATGATGTCGAATGCCCTTTGCATTGGTTTGGATTTTGGTACGACTAATACTGTCATAACAACGATCTTACCATCAGGTGAGAGAATTCATCACAGTTTCAAATCCGACTTAGGAGAGAGCCGAAATTTTAGATCCCTAATTTGTTATTGGGATGATGATGAGTTCGGTAAACCGGTGCTAAAACACAGTTCAGGTCCATATGGCATTTCCGATTATCTGGAATGGGGATCCGATCAACGTCTCATCATGTCGATGAAATCCTACCTTGGTGATAAAAGTTTCAGCAGAACACAAATCCTAAGCCGTCAATTAGGGCTTGAAGAAATGATTGCCGATATTTTGCTCGACCTTCTGGAAAACGCGAAAATTTCACTAAATGATCAGCCCATAAAGGTCGTTGCAGGCCGCCCAGTTGTTTTTGCAGGTACTCGACCAGATGAGGAATTGGCATTAATGCGGCTGGATAAGGCCTTCGAGCGCGCAGGACTTTCAAATGTAGAATTCGCGTATGAGCCGGCCGCTGCTGGATATCAATTTGGGAAATCCAATGAAGCAAAAGGACTTGTCCTTGTTGCAGATTTTGGAGGCGGAACCAGTGATTTTTCCGTTTTGAAACTCGAGGATGGAACTGATCGTAGGTATCAACCAATTGCACATTCAGGCGTTGGTATTGCGGGGGATCGCTTCGATGCAAAAATTTTTGATTTTGCAATAGCCCCTATGTTGGGTAAGGGAAGTTCCTACGACTCATTCGGAAAAAGCGTCCCCATTCCGTGGCAACCTAGCAAGTTTATGTTGCACCGAATGGCGTTTATGGGGAACAAAAAGGAAATCCAATACTGGAAGAGCATGTGCCGGTACTCACATGAGCCTGAGAAAATTGAAAGACTTGTCCACATAATTGAAGAAGGTCTTTTCTTTCAGATGAACCGCCTTGTTTTAAAAGCAAAAGAAGAGCTTTCTCGCCAACATTCTACAGTCATTGATCTAAAAGAAATTGGAATAGATGTTGAGATCCCGATCACTCGCCAGGATTTTGAAGCGTGTATTAGTGACGAACTGGAAAAGATAAAAGCAAGTGTTGAAGCTGTTCTGAACAGTGCCGATGTTTTAAGTGGCCAAATCGATCAAGTTTTCATGACTGGCGGAACTTCATATACACCTGCTGTTCGACAGATATTTATAGAAATGTTTGAAGAAGATAAAATAAGTGGCGGGAATGAATTTAGTACCGTAGCCGATGGATTGGCCGAAATGGCATTTGATCAATTGAGTTTTCCATTCAAAAAATAACTTTTGGGCATCTCTCAAATGAGGCCTCCGCTTTGGGCTTTAGGCCAACCCGGCACCAATATTTGTAATTGACCGTAAAACTGGCAAACAACTTGAAGAAACCGTTTCAGGAGAATAATGGATCTGGTGGGCTTATCAAAATACTGGAGCCCATTTTCTTAACAGGATATATCATTGAACAGCCTTTTAATGTAGCTGAATCAAATGCAGGCATCTTGTCCCTTTCCAGCAGTTTCGGCTTTTCTTAGCACACAGTGTGCCGTCACGAGATCCTGCACGGGCCAAGCTCCCATCCCGCCACAATCTTTACACGCGTATGAATAGGCCATATCAATATCGCTCCATCAGTTTCACGATACTAACTCAATTACCCGAACCAAGGTTGACCATGGCATCACACCTAAGTTATCGATTGGTGTAGGGTGTGCCAGCGCGTTATTTTGGAAGTAAATTTCCGCTTTGGGTCGAACTGATAAGTAATAAATGATCTGAAATCACGTCCGCTTTGTCACACTTTACTGACATTGATGCCCAACAGGTCATCTTACAACCGCAATTCAGCAGAAATTGAACGATCCTGATTAGATCTCAAAAGTGCCAGAGGTAGTTGTTCTATATTGATTTAGAGGTGCCTGAATTGCGAACTTTGCAAACGTTCATTTGCATCACGGAATTTGGTGTTTTAACGTTCGATACACTCTTGCTGGTGACCACCCTCTCTTAAGAACAACTGGGAACGCATTTTATGAAGCCTTTGTCCGGTAAAATAGCAATAGTGACGGGAACATCTGCACCTCGGGGAATAGGGCGCGCGATCGCGATGCGTCTTGCAGAAAACGGGGCTTCGGTTGTTGCAACTGATATGGCGGGCCCCTTACATATTGACGACAATATATATAAGAAAGACGAACTCTTAGACTCTTTGGTCATCGACATTAGAAATATGGGCAATTCGGCAATATCGTTAAAGCTGGATGTCGCTAATGCTCACGATATTCAAGCTTGCATATCAGCTACAATGCAGGAGTTTGGTCGCATTGATATACTGGTGAACAATGCAGGATCATTGGCGGGTTCTGACAACTTTCTGTCAACGACAGGTGATCAGTGGGAATCCAGTTTTCGCGTAAATATACTTGGCCCAATGATGCTTTCTCAGGCAGTCATCCCGGAAATGCGCAACGTTGGCGGCGGGCGTATTATTAATATCGGGTCGACTGGCAGTCTGGGGGCTGAGGCAGGGTTTGGGGCCTACACCGCAATGAAGCATGGGCTGGTTGGTTTGACAAAGACAATTGCAGCAGAATTTGGTGCCGATGGTATTTTGAGCAACACCGTCTGCCCCGGATATATAATGACAGATATGCACGCAGCGGCGAATATGCGTCTGGCAAAAGAAAACGAAATCTCTGTAGAAGAGATGCAAAAGCGGCGCTATGCAAATGTTGCTGTTCGGGACGCCGGGCGCCCCGAAGATGTAGCCGAAGCCGTAGCTTATTTGGCAGGGCCGAACTCAGCCTATATAACAGGAATAAATTTGCCCGTTAGTGGTGGTGTTCCATTTGGCATTTAAGGTTCACAACTACGCCTGCAAAGGGTCACTCTCAGGCGAAAGACTGAAACAATATTGACGTCAGCTCCACCCCTGATCGGTCAGCACCAATTTTGGCGACATTTTGAAGCTCACTTTGCAGGCTTAACGCGGATTTTCCTTTTGTTAATCTTAGAGCCATGTAGCTTCTCGATAGCAGCCGTCGCGTCTTCCTCTAGTTCCATCTCGACAAAACCAAATCCTTTCGAAGCACCGGTCTCGTCATCTAAGACAAGGTTAAAAGCTTTAACATTGCCATAGGCTTTAAATAATTTTTCTAAATCTTGTTCATCAAAATCATACGGCAAGTTGAGGATAATAAGTTTCATTTCGGCTCCGATAAAAATAAAAAAGTGAGGCTTCAAGTGTCCTATCAGGACAAGGCTATAATGAAACCAAATCCGTTTCAGGTTAAAGCTTCAATACATTAAGTGTTCCTGTGATGCCAAGCGCTTCTTTAGCGATTTGGATATTGTAGTATAAATCCGTCAACTGCTTCCTGCTCATACTTCGTACCGATTTCAGATTTCTCATTTGTAAGATGGTCTATTTTGACCGACACTTTTAGCAATTTCGGTATTTGTGTCTCATACTTAACGTGTTTTCGAGCATTACCTCCAAGGTAATTGCGAGCATGACCCCGATTTGCGATTGTGCGCTCACAAGATACGACCGATCAATGGAAAGGATCAGGACAATGACGACTACTTCTGCTGATTTACTAAAAAAAACGCTTCTTACCAACGCAATTACGTCTGTTAGTGCTGGGCTTCTATGCCTCGTTGCAAATGGTCCCCTAACAAGCTTTATGGGGTTGGATAGCAGTCTCTATCTGTACATCTGCGGTGCAGGGTTCGTTCTCTTTGGACTTGATGTGGGCTATACGGCTCTTAAAGCCATAGACAACGGCCTTTATATCAAAGCCATTATCGCCGCTGATATTTTGTGGGTTGGTGCCAGTGTTGCCCTACTTATCCTTGCACCGCATTGGTTTAGTACAGCAGGTATGGTTCTGATTGATGTGGTTGCGTTCATGGTTGCCGTTTTTGCAGTCTTTGAAATAGTGGGTTTCCGCAGAATGACACGCCCTAATTTTCAGCTAGCATAAGACACAAAAAAAGGCTGCGGAAAACCGCAGCCTTTTCTTTTCTTTAAAGCGTTGTTAGAGAGCTTTAATGATATTTTCCACCATCTTCTTCGCATCAGAGAGAAGCATCATGGTGTTATCTTTATAGAACAGATCATTGTCGATACCGGCATAACCAGAAGACATTGAACGTTTCACGAATAGAACCGTTTGTGATTTGTCCACGTCCAAAATTGGCATACCGAAAATCGGACTTTGAGGATCATCACGAGCAGCCGGATTGGTCACGTCGTTCGCACCTACAACAAAAGCCACATCTGCACCGGCAAAATCAGAATTGATTTCCTCCAATTCAAATACTTCATCGTAAGACACGTTAGCTTCTGCCAATAGAACGTTCATGTGACCCGGCATACGGCCCGCAACCGGATGAATAGCATAGGCAACTTCAACGCCTTCTGCTTTGAGCAAATCACCCATTTCACGGAGTGCATGCTGTGCTTGTGCCACCGCGAGCCCGTAACCCGGAACGATAATCACTTTACCAGCGTTTTTCATGATAAAGGCTGCATCTTCTGCAGAACCCGCTTTATGAGGACGATCCCCTTTTTCAACAGATACCGCAGCATCGTCGCCGCCAAAGCCACCCAAGATTACGCTGATGAAAGAGCGGTTCATCGCCTTACACATGATGTAAGACAAGATCGCACCAGAAGAACCCACAAGAGCGCCCACGATAATGAGAGCCGTATTTTCAAGGGTGAAACCGATACCAGCAGCTGCCCAACCTGAATAGGAATTCAACATGGAAACCACAACAGGCATATCAGCACCACCAATTGGGATAATGATCAGGAAACCAATTAGGAACGCTAATGCTGTCATTGCCCAGAAGATAGATGGATCTTGGCCTTTGTCGATACAGAACCAAACAATCAAAGCCATAATCGCAAGACCTATAACTAGGTTCACCAAATGCTGTCCGGCAAATGTCACGGGGCTACCCGAGACAAGGCCCTGCAACTTGGTGAAAGCAATTACGGAGCCTGAGAATGTAATGGCACCAATAACAACACCAATAGCCATCTCTATCAAGCTAAGGGTCTTCAGTTCCCCGCCGGCATCAAGAATACCATAGGCTTCCGGGTTATAGAAAGCTGCGGCAGCAACAAGAACCGCGGCCAAACCAACGAGAGAATGGAACGCAGCCACCAATTGAGGCATTGCAGTCATAGCGATACGTTGTGCGATCACGGCGCCAATGGCACCGCCCAAAACAATACCACCGATAATCCATTCGTATGAAACAACGCTTGGATCAAGAATGGTCACAATCATAGCAATAGCCATGCCGACCATACCCATGATATTGCCACGTCTTGAAGTTTCAGGTGAAGACAAACCCCGCAGTGCGAGGATGAAAAGAATAGCGGCTACCAAATAGGCAAGCGCAGTAATATTTGCAGACACTGGCGTTCCCCCTACTTCTGTTTTTTCTTATACATGGCAAGCATCCGTTGTGTCACAAGGAAGCCGCCAAAGATATTTATTGATGCAAGAACAATGGCAACAAAGCCAAATATCTTAGCAAGATTAAACTCTGCGGGGCCCGCAGCGATCAATGCACCAACAATAATCACAGATGAAATGGCGTTTGTTACCGCCATTAAGGGAGTATGCAAAGCAGGCGTAACGCTCCACACCACGTAATAACCAACAAAAATCGCAAGGACGAAAATTGCCAGTCTGAAAACAGTAGGATCTACCATATCCATGATTAATTTCCTCCTTCTGTCAGAAGCGGATGAACAACTTTACCGTCCCGTGTCAGGCCTGTGCCTTTTACGATTTCATCTGCCCAGTCCATTTCCAAAGCAGCTGTTTCTTTGTTGATCATTGGCTGCAGGAAATTAAATAGGTTTTTCGAGTAAAGCGCGGACGCATCACATGCAAGTCGGCTTGGAACATTATGATGTCCAACAATTTTAACGCCATTTGCAGTTTCAACGACTTCACCAAGTTTGGACTGTGTCACGTTACCGCCCGCTTCCACTGCGAGGTCAACTACAACAGAGCCTTGCTTCATAACCGCAAGCATCTCATCACTGATCAAAATCGGCGCTTCACGTCCAGGAATGAGAGCTGTTGTAATAACAATGTCCTGTTTCTTTACATGTTCAAAAACAAGTTCAGCTTGTTTCTTCTTGTATTCGTCAGACATCTCCTTGGCGTAACCGCCTTCACCGTCACCGGTTTCATCGGATTCGACCATAACGAATTTTGCGCCAAGACTTTCAACTTGCTCTTTGGTCGCAGCACGTACGTCAGTCGCAGTCACAATCGCTCCCAAACGGCGCGCTGTTGCAATTGCCTGAAGGCCTGCAACACCAACACCCATTACGAAGGCTTTCGCTGGTGCAACTGTACCAGCGGCTGTCATCATCATTGGCATGCCCCTGCCATACTCATTAGCAGCATCCAGTACTGCTTTGTATCCGGCAAGGTTGGATTGAGAGGAAAGAACGTCCATTGATTGCGCCCGGCTGATCCGTGGAACCAGTTCCATAGCATGCGCTTCAATGCCTGCTGCTGCATAAGCGGCCACTTGTTCTTTATTTTGAAGAGGTGCCAACACAGAAACAAGCGTCGCACCTTTTTTCATTAATGAAAGTTCGTCTATGCCGCCTTCTTCTTTCGTTAAGGGGCGTTGGACTTTCAAGACTATATCGGCGTCTTTGAGGGCAGCTACCGCATCCGCGGCTATATTGGCACCGGCGTCTTTGTAATCCTGATCAGAGAAAGAACTTAAGTTCCCAGCTCCAGTTTCCAAAATCACTTCGGCTCCCAAACCTACAAACTTTTTAACAGTATCAGGAGAGGCTGCGACACGTTTTTCGTGTTCTCGCCGCTCCATCGGGATTGCGATCTTCATAATCGATCCTTTTGTACATTATTGATTAGTAGAGTGGCTTCCAGGCGCCCCTGCCAACGCCAAGCTTCGTCATCTTTCAGATGTTCCTTGAAAGATGTTTCTTCACATCACACCAGCGTAAGTGCCATGAGAGAAAGTAAAATAACTAGAAAAATACTTGTGTATGTCGTGATTTTAACAAAACTACCGTAAGAGCCATTTTGTTGTTCGATATTCATATTTCCGTGTTCAGACATTTTTTTTACCTATCTAGTTTAGTATCACTTTGCACCGCAATATAACAAATCACAGTATCTGAGCAATAGATTGTATCCTGTTTTTAATAATTGCAGTTTTTAAATCAGTTTTTGGCAGATTTACAAGAACTTCTGCTAAATAATACCTGTTTTATATTATCGGATGATGAAATGTGTCGCTGGCTTGCCTATTTTGGAACACCAAGAGTCATTGAAGATCTTGTCTATAAGCGAGATCATTCTCTAACTGCACAAGCCCGGCATTCCAGTGAAGCGAAACTTGGTGTTCATGGGGATGGGGGCGGACTTGGTTGGTATAGCCATCAAGATGAGCCGGGCCTTTATCGCAATCCGGGTCCTGCTTGGTCGGATCCCAACCTTCATGAACTTTCAAGGCACATTACCAGTCACATTTTCTTTGCACATGTAAGAGCCTCAACCGGTGCGCCGAACATTTTCGTAAACTGTCACCCGTTTCGATATGGCAAATGGCTTTTTATGCACAATGGACAAATTGGTAATTTCTCAAGCTTAAAACGGGATTTAGAAAAACTGCTAGATGATGAATGTTACGATAGTATTCAAGGGGGTACGGATAGCGAACTGCTTTTCCACTTACTCATTTCAAATGGTATGAACGATTGTCCGAAGGTAGCTTTACGCAAAACTATCAGGCAAGTAGAAAATCTGCGAGCGGAGAAAGGCATCAAAGAAGCTTTCCGCGTAACATTTGCGATCTCAAACGGTGAAAAATTGTGGGCTTTGAGATGGTCAAGCGACACCAAAGCACCGTCATTATATCAAACGATTGATAACGGATCGGTTCTTATCGTCAGTGAGCCACTTGATAAAGAAACAGAAATTTGGAATGAAATCCTACCAAATAGCTTGCTTTCTTTTTCCATAGGAAATGATGGAGAGATTGAGGAAGAGTTGGAACCCTTCCTCTAATCCCAAACCTAGAGGTTTTCAAGCTCGTCAATGAAGCCCTCAATAACACTCAATCCTTTAGACCAGAAAGCCGGATCGGACGCATCAAGATTAAAAGGTGCTAAGAGTTCTTTGTGTCGCATGGTTCCACCTGCTTTTAGCATATCGAAGTATTTTTCCTGGAACCCCTCTTCCGCTTCCTGATACACAGCATAAAGAGCATTTACCAAGCAATCCCCGAACGCATATGCATACACATAAAATGGGGAATGGATGAAATGCGGAATGTAGCTCCAGAAATACTGATACTCGTCATGCAAACGAATAGCGGGCCCTAGACTTTCCCGTTGAACTTCCATCCAAATCTCACCAATTTGATCTGGAGATAATTCTTCTTTGCGCCTCGCTGCGTGAAGTCGCACTTCGAATTCATAAAAAGCAATCTGTCGAACTACGGTGTTGAGCATATCCTCAACTTTACCTGCAAGCATAACTCGCTTTTTCGCGGGATCTGTTTCTTTTTCAAGGAGGGCGCGGAAAGTAAGCTGTTCTCCAAAAACGCTTGCCGTTTCTGCCAAAGTCAAAGGTGTATCAGCAAGAAGTGCCCCTTGTGGCCCAGCTAAAACCTGATGAACACCATGCCCAAGTTCATGGGCAAGTGTCATAACATCGCGGATTTTCCCTTGGTAATTAACCAGCAGATACGGATGAGCACTGGGAACTGTTGGATGGGCAAAAGCGCCCGGTGACTTTCCGGGGCGAACAGACGCGTCGATCCATGGTTTATCAAAAAACTCCTGCCCCATTGTCGCAAGTTCAGGGGAAAAACGACCATAGGCATCTAGAACCGTGTCTCGCGCTTCGTCCCATGGAATAAGGCGATCATCATCTTCTGGAAGCGGGGCATTTCTGTCCCAGTAATCCAGCTTATCCTGTCCCATCCACTTGGCTTTCAAGTGATAATATCGGTGTGACAATCGCGGATATGCATCCTGCACTGCACGAGAAAGGGCATCCACAACCTCATCTTCAACTTGATTGGACAGATGCCGCATAGACATTGGGCTTTCTGTTTTTCGCCACTCGTCTTCAATCGCCTTATCTTTTGCAAGCGTATTTGTAATTAATGCAAAAAGGCGTACGTTTTCGCCGAACACTTTTCCAAGGCTTTTGGCTGCCGCCTTTCGCACAGCGCCGTCTTTGTCAGAAAGCATGTGAAGTACCTGTTGAGACGCAAGCTTTTCGCCGTTCATCTCAAAGCGAAGGCCCGCCATACTTTCATCAAACAATCGAACCCACGCACTTCGACCTGAGACATTCTTCTCGTGAAGCATCTTTTCCAGATTGTCTTCAAGCTGATACGGTTTCAGTGCTCGAATATTATCAATCCAAGGCTTGTAGCGAAGAAGATCTGCATTTTCATACAAACCCGCAAACTTCTTCTCGTCAATTTTGTTGATCTCTAACGTAAAGAACAACACGTCCGTGGAGATAACGTTGATCCGCTCCTGCATATTCTGGAAGAATTTTCCTATCTCTGGATCGGACATATCACCAGCATAAACAAGATAGGCGTATGACATGATACGGCCAAGAATTTCTTCGAGCACCTCGTATTCTGCAATAGCAGAAGCCATCCCTGCGCCGTCCAATTGGTCCAGCTTTCCTTCATATTTGGCGGCAAATTCTTTGGCACCAGATGCGGAATTTCGAATATCACCTTCCAACTCAGCAGACGTAGTGGAAGGATATAAATCCGTCAAATCCCATTCAGGTAAATTGGACAAGGCTTGTTCAGACATTTATTAAATGCTCCAGAAAGAAGGTATATTTTTATAGATAAGTTAGGTTACTCAACTAACAAGAAAATTGGCGTTTGCAGTCGCAATTGGTTTATTGCGATCCTTCTGCCAAGCACGCACCCGCATATTCGCCACACGCCGACCAGGCTTGGTGATGACGGCCTCCGCAAAACACTCTTCCACCTTGGCAGAGCGTAGATAATCCACCGTAAATGTGATGATTTTAGGAAGCTGCGTAATTTCCTGTGTTAGGAGCAAATGAACCAATGCTGTGCTTTCAAGAAAAGCGCCGACGACACCACCATGCAAAGCTGGCAAGGTCGGATTCCCAGTGAATTTTTTCTCTTGCGGTAATCTGCAAGTAAATTTGTTATCCGTTTCATGGACTTCCATTCCCAAATACTTGAAATATGGAATAAGCGAGGAAACTGCTTCCCAATCTTTGGAAGCTTTGGCTTTTAGAATGGACTCTAAAAACTGCTCAGATGAATTGTCCGTCATTTTTTGTCCACCATCTTTTTTGAGGCTTCATTCAAAGGCTTTGAGGCCGTAGATTTCAACATGAATGTGCTAACGCTATTGGCGATGGGATCTTCAGGATCATCGTGATAGGCAATCGCACGAACAAAAGCGATCTGCTTTGATAATCGATAGCACGTCGCTTTTGCGAACACATCTCGCCCCGGTACCGCTGATTTTAAATAATCTATTCGGAGATCAAGCGTTGCAATTGGGATGTATTTTTGCATTTTGACGTAAATACACATGCCGCTGGCAGAATCAATCAGGGTTGTAATAATGCCGCCGTGTAAAACACCCGATACGGGATTCCCAACGAAACGGTCATCGTACGGCAGGCTCATAACAACGCCTGCTTCAGATATTTCTTCAACCTTTACACCGATATCCGCACAGTGGGGAATACCAACATCAATTATGTTCTGAATCTGCGATATATCAAATACACCCGACATAGGATCAGCTTTCCTTTTTATAACTTTTATACCAATCAACAAATTTGGGGATACCAACCTCCAACAAGGTTTTCGGCTGATAACCTACATCCTTTTGCATCGGACCAATATCAGCAAAGGTCTCTTTGACGTCTCCTTTTTGCATTGGCAAAAATTCGAGTTCTGCTTTCACGCCTAAAGACTTTTCAAGCGCTCCAACAAGATTCATCAGTGGTTCCGACCGATGGTTACCGATATTATAAATACGATAAGGTGGTTTTTCGCTGTCCTTATTTTCAGGCACAGCCTTTAACACCTTCAAGATGCCGCTAACAATATCATCTATATAGGTAAAGTCCCTTTTCATATCACCATTATTAAAAATTTTAATTGGATCTCCCTTCAACATGGCTTCGGTGAAAGACCAATAAGCCATATCAGGGCGCCCCCAAGGACCATAAACGGTAAAAAAACGAAGACCCGTTGTTGGAATTCGATAGAGATGACTGTAGCTATGCGCCATTAATTCATTGGATTTTTTTGTAGCGGCATAAAGCGAAACGGGCTGATCAACTGATTGTCCAACGGTGTATGGAAGCTCGCGGTTACCTCCATAAACTGAACTGGAACTCGCATATACCAAATGCTCAAGTCCTCGCAGGTTCCGGCAATATTCCAGAACATTTAGAAACCCCATCAGATTAGAACGGGCATAGGATTGCGGATGTGTGATGCTATACCTGACACCAGCTTGCGCCGCTAAATGAACGACTTTCGTAATACCGACAAATTTCCCAAGAATATCTGTGAATGTTTCTTCATGAGAAATATCAGCTTTAATTAACTGAAAATTGGGATACGGCTCTAACTCTGACAGTCTCGCGTTCTTTAGTGAGATGTCATAATAATCGCTCAGGCAGTCTAAACCGATCACTTTTTCGCCTGTCTCAAGTAATTCCTTACAGACATGCATTCCGATAAAACCGGCTGCACCAGTAACCAAAATGGTCATTTTTTTGCCTCGCGTGCTTATTTCTGCAGTTTATCTTCATTGAAGAGCATTTATTTCACGTAAAAGTCAAAAAATATTTATCACGTAATATTCTTTCTAAATGTCAGCAATATTGACCTTTATTGATTAAGCTGTTATTTTTCATATATTATATTATGCGAAACTGCTTGCTAGGGAGTTGAAGTATGCCGCTTGCTAATGTCTCACTCGACGACAAATACTTGCTGGAGAAAGGCCGTGTTTTCCTTACAGGAATACAGGCTCTCGTTCGTTTACCGCTTATGCTAAAGGCGAGAGATCGTGCCGCTGGATTAAACACTGCAGGATTTATATCAGGATACCGAGGATCACCTCTTGGCGGTTATGACCAAGCTCTTTGGAAAATTAAGCCGCTGCTCAAAGAAAATGACATCCATTTCGAACCTGGCATCAACGAAGATCTTGCCGCGACAGCTGTTTGGGGCAGTCAGCAACTGAACATGTATGAAGGCGCCAATTATGATGGTGTTTTTGGTATTTGGTACGGTAAAGGCCCAGGTGTAGATCGCACGGGCGATGTCTTTAGACACGCAAATTCAAATGGCACGTCAAAATTCGGTGGCGTACTTGCCCTTGCCGGAGACGATCATGGCATAGTCTCCTCCACAGTTGCCCACCAAAGCGAGCATGGATTTATGGGCTGGATGATGCCTGTATTACATCCTGCAAGTGTTCAAGAAGTTCTTGATTATGGCTTACTTGGTATTGCTATGTCGCGTTTTTCAGGGCTTTGGGTAGGGTTTAAATGCGTATCGGAAACCATAGAAGGCGGTGCATCTGTTTATGTAGACCCAGACCGGATACAGATAAAATATCCTGACATCCAGCTTCCCGAAGGTGGCCTTAACATTCGCGGTAATGACAATCGGTTTGACCAAGAAGTTCGATTGAACGAGCACAAAATTTATGCTGCACGTGCCTTTGCCCGAGCGAATAATCTCGACAAAATTGTTATGGATTCGCCAAAGCGCCGTTTTGGCATCGTTACAACTGGGAAAGCCTATCTGGATGTCAGGCAGGCCCTTCGTGATCTGGGCATCGATGACAGCCAAGCCGCTGATATCGGCCTCACCGTTTATAAAGTCGGCATGCCTTGGCCGCTGGATCCTCAAGGAGTTCGAAACTTTGCAGAAGGTCTTGAAGAAGTTCTTGTAGTTGAAGAAAAACGTGCGCTGGTTGAAAACCAGATGAAGGAGCAACTCTACAATTGGGATACTGGCGTTCGACCTCGCATTATCGGTGAATTTGATGATGAAGGTGAACATATTTTACCATCAGCGGGAGAGCTCACGCCCGCACGTGTTGCTAGGGTTATTGCAGCGCGTATTCGGCGTTTTCATACTTCTGAGCAAATCGAAGATCGTCTGACCTTCCTAGACCGCAAAGAAAAACAACTCGACCAATCCCCAGCTAAAATCAGCAGAACACCTTTCTATTGCTCTGGTTGTCCACATAACCGTTCAACCGTCGTGCCGGAAGGTAGCCGCGCCGTTGCCGGCATTGGGTGTCACTTCATGGTGACATGGATGGATCGCAACACAAATGAGTTCACACAAATGGGCGGTGAAGGTGTTCCGTGGGTTGGCCAACAGCATTTCACCAAGGAAAAGCACATTTTTGCCAATCTGGGTGACGGCACTTATCACCATTCGGGCCTACTTGCTATCCGTCAGGCTATCGCTGCCAAAGCAAATATCACATATAAAATTTTGTATAACGATGCAGTTGCAATGACAGGTGGTCAGCCTCTCGATACGCAACTGACACCGTGGCAAATCGCCCAACAAGTTGCAGGAGAAGGCGCCGTCGCTATTCGCGTTGTCTCAGATGAGCCCAACAAATACCCATCAAATATTGAATGGCCGAAAGGAACAACCTTCCATCATCGCGATGATTTGGATTTTATCCAGAAATCTATGAGGGAAATAGGAGGCGTTTCTGTTCTTATATTTGATCAAACGTGTGCAGCAGAAAAGCGCCGCCGCCGGAAAAGAGGAACGTTCCCTGATCCTGCAAAGCGGGTCATGATCAACGATTTGGTTTGTGAAGGTTGCGGAGATTGTTCCGTCAAATCAAACTGTATATCGGTAGAGCCACTTGAAACTGAATTTGGACGTAAGAGATCAATCAACCAGTCGAGCTGCAACAAGGACTTTTCTTGTGTAAACGGCTTCTGCCCCAGCTTCGTTACGATTGAAGGCGGTGCATTACGTAAACCTGCGAAAAGTTCAAAAGATGATCCCGCAGCGGGCCTCCCCATGCCAGTCATTAAGGAAATCACCCAGCCGTATCGCATTTTGATTACCGGCATTGGCGGCACCGGAGTTGTCACAATCGGTGCCCTAATGAGTATGGCTGCCCATTTAGAGGGTAAAGGTGTTTCCGTCTTGGATCAGGCCGGACTTGCCCAAAAAGGTGGTGCTGTTACTAGCCATATCCATATTGCCCCAACACCAGAAGACATCAACGCCGTTCGTATTCCAGCGGGTCGCGCAGATTTGTTAATTGGATGCGATATGGTTGTCGCCGGCTCATACGACAGCCTTGCAAAACTGGACGTTGGCATTGCAAAAGCTGTGGTAAATGCACATCCTGCTCCAACGATGGACTTTACACTTAATCCGGATGCCCCCTTCCCTGTGCAAAGTACTCTGGACCACATTCAAGCAGCTGTTGGTAAAGAGGATTGCCACCTGATCAATGCAAGTAACATCGCGACGACGTTGATGGGGGATGCAATTGCAACCAACTTGTTCATGCTCGGGTATGCCTTCCAAATGGGATTTGTTCCCTTATCAATGGATGCACTCATGAAAGCAATTGAGCTGAATGGTGTTGCTATTGAAGCCAATAAAAAAGCATTTTCATGGGGCCGTGCTATGGCAAATGATCCTGACTCAGTAATTGCAGAAGTTGCAAACCTTTCCGGTCCCAAGGGCTTTATGAAGCCATCAGATGATCTTGACGAAATGATTGCAAGGCGGAAACAGTTCTTGATCGACTATCAAGATGCGGCATATGCGCGGCGATATGAAAGTCTGATTAACAAAATTAAAGCCAAAGAAGCTGAAGTTGTAAAAGGCAGTGATACCTTGTCAAAAGCGGTGGTCAAGTCACTGTTCAAATTCATGGCCTATAAAGACGAATATGAAGTGGCTCGCTTGTACACCGATACCGGCTTTATGGATAAAGTTGATCGTATGATGGAGGGGGATTACCAAGTCAAATACCATCTGGCCCCGCCTCTGTTTGCAAAAAAAGATCCCAACACTGGTGAGCTTAAAAAAGCTGAATATGGACCTTGGGTGAAGAAAGCATTTGAAATTCTACCACGGTTTAAGTTTCTTCGCGGAACTGCATTTGATCCTTTCGGGTACCTGGCAGAACGCAAAGAAGAACGTCAGTTGATCAAACAGTTTGAACAGACGTTATCTATCATCATTGATAATTTAAACAGCGACACGTACCCACTTGCCGTAGAAATCGCTGAACTTCCTATGAAGGTTCGGGGCTATGGCCATGTAAAAGACAAAGCGATAAAGCACTATCAAAGTCAACATCAACACCTAATGACAATGTTCAAAACTCCCGCACCTAAATCGCAAGCTGCATAGTAATAAATACTGCCAATTGGTTCTGGAATATGGGAACCAATTGGCACTTTCCTGCTCCTGAAACACCTATTAGATTGGGTTTAAAGGAGATATAAATGCTATTATTAAAAACAGAATGTGAGACATGTCATGCACCGCTTCCAAACAGCGGACCTGATGCATACATCTGTACTATTGAATGCACTTTTTGCGAAAGTTGTACTGAAGAAACGCACAAAGGCTTTTGTCCTAACTGCAAGGGGAATTTGGTCTTAAGGCCAACAAGGCCTCAAAAATTTATTGAGAAATATCCGCAGCGCGACGAATAGATTTTCGACCTGAAACTCGTTTTCGTTTTTTAACCGGTTTTTTCTTTCTATTAGGATAATTGGTTTTTTCTTCACGATCGAACAAAGGTGCAAGTCCTGATGTCAATGTCCGGATAAGTAAAGCGGCTTCCATGTTCATTTCGATTTTGTCGGTATCGCCTTCAGCTGCATCTTCATGACGGCGTGCTGCAGCTTTCAAGATGCGCTTGACTTCGCGCTCGGACAGTATGCCTTTGATTACCATCTCTTGAAGCAATAGCTCGATAATCGTTAGGGCAGCAAAGCCGGTTCTTTCAACTGAAAAACGCTGCATTTTTCCTCACAAAAAAGGCTGTGCCATCTCATGATGACACAGCCCTTTTCACTTAATACGTGCAGAAGGAATTTCAAGTACTATTCAGCAGGAACAGCTTCCCATGTTCCTTGGCGAGTTAGATACTCTGTTCCATCGTTTCTATAGAACGTGTCCGCACCGGTTTCTTTCAGTACTTTAAGCATCGCCGGCACCGGTTCCCCTGCGGTCTCTAGCTTAGCGATAACTTTAGCTGGTGATAGTTGGTCCAAAAGTTCAAACGGACCTTTTGCCCAGCCAAATCCCCACCGCATGGCACGGTCGATATTTACGATGTCATCTGCAATTTCCGGGACAAGATCAGCCGCATAAAGAAGCGTTCCACCCATGATATCCCATACAAGCTTACCGCGTTCATCATCGGCAAAAAATACAGTTTCTGTATTTCCATGCACGTCCTCTAACGAGATACGGTCTGCAGAACGCCAGGTCTCGTTTGTCAGATCAAAGATTTCTTTTGTCTTGGTTCCGTCTTCCGCGATATTCAGACGATAAAAGCCGCCTTTTGCCTTCCGGCCCAGTTGACCGCGTTCAAGCATTGCCTGCTCTACTTTTGGGAAACACGTGAAAGCGCGTCCAACGTCTACATCAGGTAAATTGACGTTCAAATTCTTGCCAACGAGATCCATGATATCCAACCCGATCAGGTCAATCAGACCATACAAACCGGTCGGCGGCAATCCAACAGGCTTGCTGAGCAATGCATCTACCTGTTCCATGGTCATCCCGTTTTGTAGCGCGGCACCAGCTTTATGCAAGCCTGAAAGCATGAAAAAACAGCCGATACGATTACCGATGAAATTCACCGTATCTTTCGCATAGACCACACCTTTACCTAGCTTATTTCCGCAGAAATCAGCAAGGGCATCGGTCACGTCTTCGGTAGTATCTGCACTTGGAATAAGCTCCATTAAACGCATAATTTTCACTGGATTGAAGAAATGCGTCACTACAATGTCTTTACGAAGACGTTCTGGCATACCGTCAGCAATATCTTTAAGCGGAATACCAGACGTGTTTGTAGAGACGACTGAACCATCACGGCGCAATGGTTCAAGTTTCGCGAAAAGATCACGTTTTACCGTAACATCTTCAACAATGGCTTCACAGATCCAGTCATAATCCGCAATTTTGCCCAAATCGGTTTCAAAACTGCCGAGGGAAATTCGATCGGCAGAAGTCGGATCTTCGAATGCAGGAGGACGAATATTCTTCATCCGGTCCAAAGAAGCCTCCGCAGCTTCCATCGTTACATCAAGCAACAGAACATTTGCGCCTGCGTCAGCAGAAGCCGCCGCGATCCCTAAACCCATTGTTCCGCCGCCAAGCACGGCAACTGATTTAACTTCTCTCGTCATCACAATTCCTCGGTTACAAACTGCTATCCAGCAATTACTCAGTTTCTCTCTCATCAGTTACCATTTGACGCCAAACAATTAAACTGAAAAGTAACAGAGAGAAGTTCAAAACATCCCTAATTGGCTGTCTTTTTCCTCACCACACTGAAGGTTGCGCTCGCACGTGCGATTAATCGATCATTTGCTTTGACAATGCATTGAGCAAAGCAAAGCCGACCACCAGCCTTTAACACTTCAGCATCAAACAACAGCCACTCTCCGATTTCCCCTGACGAAATAAAGTCCGTAACAAGGGAGGCCGTTACTAACCGTGCGCCATCTCCAAGTGCAACACCGCACGTAATCCCCATTGTGTTGTCTGACAAAGCCGCGATTAAACCGCCGTGAACGAACCCTCTGCTATTGGTGTGCGGGGGTGCGATGGTAAGACCCAATTGTACGCGATCCGGGAGTATGTTGGAGTAAATTGGTTCCCACGGAGCAGTAAAGTCACTTTTTCTAAAATGCGGTTTAAAACCATTTGGTATTTGCATTGGAAGGACATCCTCATTATTATTTTATTTGTAGACCAGTCTATATAATAATTTATTTCGAACAACGGCAATTATTGATGAGCACAAAACCCAACCACAAACGGAAAATAATTCAGAGTGCAATTCGGCTGTTTAGAAGAAAAGGGTATTCAGCAACTGGGCTCAACGAAATTTTGAAAAGTAGTGGCGCCCCAAAAGGCTCCCTTTACTACTATTTCCCACATGGTAAGGAAGAACTAGGCGCTGCCGCCGTTAAAGCAGCTTCAGAAACAGTTTTAAAAACGCTTGAAGAATTGGAGCTGAATTCAGAAAATGGTCAGGACTTCTTCAGTCGCTATTGCCATATGGTTGCCTACTGGATTACCGCTTCGGGCTATAGTGAAGGATGCCCCATCACAACGACACTGCTCGAAATGTCCTCAATCTCCCCCAAAATCGAAAAAGCAGGAAGCATGGGATTTTCGTTGTGGAAAGATGTTTTCACCCGAGTATTACTGAAAGACGGCCTGTCAAAAGAGGAGGCCATTGAGATAAGCTTGACGCTCCTCTCTTCTATTCAGGGCGCTATTTTACTCTCACGCGTTTCTCGTAACACTGACGCCCTTAAAGCTGTCGGGAAACACTGCTACCAATCACACAAATAAAAAAACGCAGTTACACGACCGCAAAAAGAGCTGCGTTTCCAATTGTCGATTCCACGTATTGAGATTAAGCGTCGAGTGACAACGCAAAATCTTTGATGACTTCTTCAGTGATCTTAGAAGTAGGAAATTCTTCTTTGACCTTAATTAGAATTTCACTAGCATCTAGCCCATCGGCGTGATGCTCCATAATCATTCTTTGAATTTTCTCACGCTGAGGCTTCGTTTTGGCAACAGCGATACGAACTGAGGCATCTTTGGCTTCAAGAAGCTTCTGAAGAGCCACCATTTTCTGTGAATGGTTTGGCAGCTGATCTACCAATGAATGTGCCAGTTTATTGAATGGCTTACTGACATTCTGAAGACCTTCTGGAAGATGTTGAAAGTCAAAAAATGACAACATGTCTTCGTAAGGTGCACGTGCGATTGCAGCTTGACGTTTTGCAATATCTTCAGGTTTCTTCGCCATAAACTAGTCTCCTAAAATATACGTCTGATATATCAACAAACGTTTTACGGTCAAAATATTCTCACAGATCACGATACTACGCCCAAAGTTTGACTAAATTCTTAATCAAATTTGCAAATAGCAAAAAAATTACCTCACTCTTTTCGGCTACCTTTCCATGCAGCCCAAGCAAACCGTTAGGGACACTTACCGCTCAAGGTAAATGTGGTTGTACAGTCGCATTAGCACGGCGAGCGAATTCATCCTTTTGCCCGACTGGTGCGATATAATGAATTATATCTTCGGCTGTTTGCCAGTCTGTTTTTCTAGCGATTGCCCATGCGGCTAGATAATGCGAGGCAAGACATCCCCCCGCAGTTGCAACGTTACCAGTAACGTGCAAAGGCTGTTCGCTTATTATGAGACCTTTTTCAATAAGGCTCGGGGCCGTCATCGTATCCGTGGATACGGCACTCTTTAACAAATCCAACTGCTGTAAAATCAACGCACCAGAGCATTGAGAACCGATGAGTTGCCAACTTGGGTCTAATGAAAATGTGTTTAAAAAATCAGGATTATTCGCATATTCGGCAGTTTTCATACCACTTCCGAAAAGAACAATATCTGCGTCATTTGCATAGCTTAAGGGTTGCTGTGCGAAAATTTTAACGCCGTTCATCGACGTGACCGTTTCTGTCGGACAACAGATCTGTACTGTCCAACCATCTAACCGAACACGTCCAAAGATAGCCATTGCGACGAAGCTGTCGAGTTCGTTAAAGGCATCAAGTGTAATGATTGCAATTTTCAAACGACATCTCCCTTAAAAAAACAGGGCGGGTTCTCATAAGATCCCACCCTGTCATTTCATGTTCAGAAAACTTAAAAGGCATCGCCTTCAGGTGAGATTTCATTTGCCTCAAGATCTGCTTCTGACGGTGCAATATCGTCAAGCATACCCAAAGCGTGCTTATACAGATCGATCATATATTCTTGTTCTTGATATTCAGCTTTGTCCATTTTGCGAAACTTTAAGATTGCGCGCATAGCCTTCACGTCAAATCCTGTGCCTTTTGCTTCCGCAAAAACTTCCTTCAAATCCTCAGAAAGGGATTTCTTTTCTTCTTCCAAGCGTTCGATACGCTCGATATAGGACAGTAGATGATCTGCTGCAACGCCGCCAACATCAGCCATAATTTACCTCATATTTAATCTGGGTTAGTGTCGAATTTTGAATATTAATATTTATTTTGCTACTGATTTTCCGACAGAACCTAATTCGGCAAATGCCTGATCAAGTCGTTCAATCATTGTCTCTTCACCGCGACGCAGCCATTTTCTGGGGTCGTAGAATTTCTTCAAAGGCTGGTCTGTTTCCGGGTGGATTTGATGTAAGAATGCCATCGAATTTTCTGTCACGAACTCACCAACACCTTTGGAAAACGCAAATTGTGTGTCGGTATCAATGTTCATTTTGAACACGCCATAGTCGATTGCTTCTTTGATATTTTCTGCAGAAGAGCCTGATCCACCGTGGAACACGAGATCCAATGGTTTCTCAGATGACAGGCCGTGTGTGGCACTCACAAGTTTCTGGGATGCCTCCAAAATTTCTGGTCGAAGAACAACATTCCCAGGTTTGTAGACACCATGAACATTACCAAATGACGCTGCGACAGAAAAATGTCCGATTGGGTTCAGACGATCATAAGCTTCCAGAACGTCTTCCGGCTGTGTGTAAAGTTTGCTGTTGTCGATTGTATCAACATCACTACCAACACCATCTTCTTCACCGCCCGTGATTCCAAGCTCGATCTCAATGCTCATGTCCAGATCAACAACACGCTTTAGAAGCCTTGCAGATTCAGAAAGGTTCTCATCCAAAGGTTCCTCTGACAGATCGACCATGTGAGAACTGAAAAGCGGGACACCAAATTTCTTTTTATGATCTTCACCGCGATCGATGAGCGCATCAATCCAAGGGATAAGTTTCCGGTTTGCATGATCTGTATGCAGAACAACACAAATACCATAATGTTTCGCCAGCAAATGAACATGCTGGGCAGCAGAGACCGCACCTAAAATCATAGCTTCTGCCGCATCAAGGCCTTTGCCTGCATAGAAACTCGCACCACCGTTAGACAATTGAATAATAACATCGGAGCGGTTTTTTGCAGCAGCTTCCATGACAGCATTGATTGAGTCTGTTCCCACGACATTTACGGCAGGAAGAGCATAACCACCCGCCTTACATTCGCTAATTAGTTTCCGGTATTCTTCACCAAAAACAACACCTGCTGGTAGTTGATTTGTCAATTGTAAGCCCTTTTTGTCATGCCGAGTATATGCACAGTGAAACTGAGCATATACAATTACGTTGTTTGCTTGGATCAAAATCCTAAAAAAATATTGATGTGATTTACAGCCTTGCACATGTCCAAGTCAATCACTGCACCAATATTGTTAGTCCTTCGGTTTATTTTCTTCAAAACCAGCCAATTGTTCCGCTGTTGCCTCGCTTTGATATTTTTCTTTCCATTCGGCATATGGCATTCCGTAAATGATCTCCTGCGACTGCGCCTTATCCATTTCAACGCCGCGCTCATTCGCGGCCTGCAGATACCATTTAGATAAGCAGTTACGGCAAAAACCTGCAAGGTTCATCAGGTCAATGTTCTGAACATCTGTGCGTTCGCGAAAATGGTCCCGCATCCGACGATATGCTGCGGCTTCTAACTCAAGTGTTTTTTGATCTGTCATCCCTACCACCTATTTTTATAACTATTGCCCTAGCTTAAACCTGTTACCGTTTCTTTCAAAACTTGATCAACAACTTTTTGAAGAGCTTGCTTGTTTTCAATCCCGTTAGCCTTTGCAGCACGGTAGACTTCCAGCTGCCGCTCGGCTGACGTTCCGCGGTCAAGAATTGTCCGCGCATGTAACACTTCTTTTGTACAGCCCAGTGCATCGGCATCTTCTTCGACGAGGCCAATAATTTCTTCAATCAAATCACGTGTCGGAACAGGCCCCGGAATTCCAAAATCGATAAGTGATCCTTCAACGCCGAAACGTTGTGCTAACCATCTATTTTCTGCCACCAGTGTTCTAGGGTATACTCGCCAACGTTGATTACCTCGCCGAAGGCGATATAACATTCTGAGCAAGCTGGAATAAATTGCGGCAATGCAAAGGGCGTCTTCCATGAGAGAGCAGACATCCGTCATCCTCATCTCAAGCGTAGGGAATTTGGACGATGGACGCAGATCCCACCAGATTTTTGAACCGTCCTCAATTGATCCGGCTTCAACCATGATCTTGATCAGCCGTTCATACTCACCATAGCTGTCGAACCGATCCGGAACACCGGTCCGCGGCAAACTATCAAAAACGCTTAATCGATAAGATTTAAGACCGCTCTCTTCTCCCCGCCAAAACGGCGATGAGGTACTAAGCGCCAACAGATGGGGGAGAAAGTACGAAACCTGATTCATTAGATCGATACGTAATTCATCGTTATCAATACCGCAATGAACATGCATTCCGCATATCATTAAACGACGGACCACCGCCTGCAAATCTTGTGCGATTATATCATAACGTTCTTTTTTTGTATGTTTCAGCAGATGCCAATCTGCAAACGGGTGTGTGGACGCTGCCATCAACCCCAGCCCATGATTTCGTGCGACTTCAGAAACGGTAGAGCGAAGCTCACTTAACGCGTCCCGCGCTTCGGTAACATTATTGCAAACACGCGTTCCGATTTCGATTTGAGAACGCAAGAACTCCGGTGTCACTTGATGATCAGGCAAGCGTTCTTGGCATTCCTTCAAAATTTCCGAAGGGGGGTCAATGGCTAAATCCCGTGTTTCAGGGTCTACTAGCAGATACTCTTCCTCAATCCCGATGGTAAAGGCTGGTTCTTTCAGTGCCATTGTAATCTCCTTGACCCTGCTATTCTTTATTCTCAAACATCTTACGCTGAATTTGCCGGACAACATCTACCATAAGGTTTGCCCAGTGTTCTGCGCCATGATGCGTATCGATGAGGTCCTGCCGAATTTCAACGACAACATGCGGGATATCTTTTTTGGTTCCATGTTCATTCATAGTATAGCCGAGAGGTTCACGCGCAGAATATGGCTCGTTATCCCCCACAACCAATGTCGGGTTTTTACGTAAAGCCTCTAACATTGGTAAAGCGATGCGATCATCTTGATCCCAAAGGACGCCAATATGCCACGGCCGTTCAAAATCGTTCATAATAGGTGTGAAACTGTGCATCGAAATGACGATTGGTGTTTCCTCCAAACTACATTTCTTTTCAAGTAGCTCAGACACTTTGGCATGGTAGGGTTTAAAAAAACGATCTACCCGCTTCTTGCGCTCGCTGTCACTTACGTTTTCATTTGTAGGAACCGTCACACCATCACTAATATATGGCGTAGATGAAGGATCATCTGGATAACGGTTCGCATCGATAAGGAGCCGTGAGAATGTAGAGAATATTGCTGTGGCTTCCAGCTTCTCACACATTCTTCGGGTAACATCTTCAATGCCAATATCCCACGCTACATGACGGCGCAGCAAAGATGGGTCGGTGATACCCAGTGAGTTATACCTCTCTGGTATATGACGGCTTGCATGATCAGCTATCAAAAATATCGGAGACGAGTTCTCAGGATTTAAAAGTGTAAAAGGATCTGGCATTTATTGAACATCTTCAGGAATTAATACTCCCTTATGATATTCCACAATTAGCAGCGAAGAAAAGGCCTCGTTCAACGAAAAGCCGTTTTTATTTTTTAAACATGCCATCTTTCTTCAATGGCGTAGGCTATTCCAAGGAAATCCGCGTCTTCTTCCATCATCCCGCCAGGAGCAAGCCACCAATCCGTCATTTCATTATTAAAATAAGTAACTGGATCAGATACACCGATTGTTTCCAGCTCTGCTATTCTTTCAACCGCCCATCCATAAGTATATTTTTTGTCCGAAAGCTGGCCGCGCAACATTTTTTCACGCGCAAGTAATTCTTCGCCGCTTACTTCGCACCCGATGCCTTGTTGTTCCTGCAATTGCCTTGAAACCACAACAAATGAAGGCTCTTGGCGTATTTCATCATCTGGTTGCGATAAAGCATATTGCCAAACTTGTTGGACACGCGGGAAAATATGTATGCGAATTTCGCCCACACAAAAACCAATTGCATCGGCACTATTAACGAGTACCCGTTGCAATGTTTCTGCCACACCCCCGCGAAAGGTCCAGCGAACCCGCCTTTGATCCAAAACAATTTTCATAGCAAATACTATGTCTATTTATTTTCTTAATTTTTCCTTAACTTTTTGGCCAAAGTCACTAAAAGGTTTAATTTGAGAGAACATTTCTTTTTTAGGCAATATTCCAGTAACATATTGTTCATATCACTTAAAAAGATTTTTCAATTCTATATTTATAAAGAAAATTACTATGCGCAGACTGAGGAAAACGAAAATTTTAGCAACATTAGGCCCTGCGAGCACCGAGCCTGAGATTGTTGAAAAACTTCATCTTGCAGGTGTAGACGTCTTTCGTCTCAACTTCAGTCATGGCGAACACGCAGATCACAAAGACAGGTATGACACGATCCGCGCACTGGAATTGAAACAAGGTCGACCAATAGGAATACTTGCGGATTTGCAAGGCCCGAAAATTCGTGTCGGAACTTTCCAAGATACAAGTATCATTCTCGAAAACGGGGCATCTTTCCAGTTGGATCTAGACGAAACCCCTGGAGACATCAACAGAGTGTCCCTCCCCCATCCAAAAGTGATGGAGTCCTTGGAAGTTGGGACGAACTTGTTGCTAGATGACGGGAAACTCAATCTCAAAGTGACCTCTACTGGCGATCATACTGTAACTTGCGAAGTTATCACCGGCGGGAAGCTATCAGACCGCAAAGGTGTCAATATTCCCAATGCTATTATCAAAGTCAGCGCCCTAACTGAAAAAGATCGCCGTGATTTGGATTTCGCTCTTGAAATTGGCGTGGACTGGATAGCTCTCAGTTTCGTTCAGCGCCCAGAAGATGTAGCAGAAATTAAGAAAATTGTAGCTGGTCGTGCAGGCGTAATGGCCAAAATCGAAAAACCGGCAGCCGTTGAACATCTTGAAGGTATTATTGAACTTTCAGATGCTATTATGGTCGCTCGCGGTGATCTTGGAGTAGAAATACCGCTGCAAAAAGTACCTTCTATTCAAAAGCAAATCATTGCTATGGCGCGAGAGGCTGGAAAGCCTGTTGTTGTCGCAACGCAAATGCTTGAAAGCATGATCACTTCTCCTGTCCCCACACGTGCCGAAGTAACCGATGTCGCAAATGCTATATATGATGGCGCGGATGCTGTCATGCTTTCCGCTGAAAGTGCAGCGGGCGATTTTCCAATTGAAGCTGTGACAACCATGAGTGATATCGCTGAAGAGATCGAAATTGATCCTATCTACCGCAAAATGATGGATGCTCATCACGGACTACTGGAAGCCACCACAGCTGATGCAATCAGCGCGGCCGCGTCACAAGTTGCAAGCACCATCAGCGCCACTGCTGTTGTCACTTACACAACTTCTGGCTCAACAGCTCTTAGAGCTTCACGAGAACGCGGAGAAACACCTGTACTGGCTTTAACCCCCTCACTAAACACTGCAAGAAGGCTGGCCATTGCATGGGGTTTGCATTGCGTCTTTACTAAAGATGCAGAAAACTTCTCAGATATGGTCGAGAAAGCGTGTAACACATGCTTTAAGGAAGGCTTCTCTCGCCCAGGTGAGCGCATTGTTATAATGGCGGGTGTCCCCTTCGGAACACCCGGATCAACTAACATCCTGCGAATTGCGTGGGTCGGCGAGAAAAAACTTAATTCCGCTTGATTATGAAAGTACATCTGGTTTTGGGCCGCCGCTGGCCCAGTCCAGAAGTTGGACTGTATGTACCGCCGGTATATCCATGCCGGATGCAATCTGCGCTATACAGCCTATATTTCCCGCAGCTACCAAATCAGAGTCAACCGATTTGATATTTCTTACTTTTCGCTTTTTCAAACGGTCAGAAAGCTCAGGTTGTAGTAGATTATACGTCCCCGCGGAACCACAACAAATATGTGCCTCTGGTACCCCTTGGACTTCAAACCCTGCTTTTACTAGCAATGCCTTAGGTGTGTCAGTAACACGTTGACCATGCTGCAAAGAACAAGCGGAATGATAGGCTATCTTTAACTCAGATTTGAAATTCTCTGTATCAAGTTCAAGGTCTGCCAGAAATTCGGTAATATCCATTGTAAGTTCAGCTACTTTTGAAGCTTTATCCGAGACGTCTGGATCAGTTTCAAACATATGTCCATAATCTTTTACGGTTGTGCCGCAACCCGAAGTATTAATTATAATCGCGTCAAGCCCTTCACCGATAATCTCTTCATGCCAAGCATTTATGTTCTTACGCGCAAAGGCAAGTGCAGGGTCTTCTTGTCCCATATGAAGCGGCAGTGCGCCGCAGCACCCCGCTTCTTTCGGAATAATCACTTCAACGCCATGACGAGTAAGTAACCGGATTGTGGCATCGTTGATATCCGGGGATAGAACTTTCTGCGCGCAACCTGTCATTAAAACCACACGCTTTGAAGCCTGTTTATTTGCCGCAGTGTGATTTGAGACTTCGTCCAAAATGGATCGCTGAGGAATTGATCCCGGCGCCATTTCCAGCATAGCCCGCAGGCGACCGGAAAAGAATCCCTTTATTGGCTTTGCCATTGTCGCACCAAGCAAAGCCAATCGGAATAAATTTGGCCTTGATAGGATTACCCCGAGTGTTTTCCGTAAAATTCGGTCAAATATTGGCCTCGTGTGCGTTTCTTCCACATACTGTCGAGCATGATCAACCAAATGCATGTAATCCACACCGGATGGGCACGTTGTCATACAGGAAAAGCACGACAAACAGCGATCCAGATGTTTAACGGTTTCCGTATTTGCTGGCGCACCACTTTCCAGCATTTGCTGGATCATATAAATACGGCCGCGCGGGCTGTCCCGTTCATCCCCAAGTTCTATATAAGTTGGGCAAGTCGCCGTACAGAACCCGCAATGTACGCAGTTGCGTAAAATTTCATTAGATTGTGCAAACTTTGGATCGGCCAATTGCGCAAGAGTAAAATCTGTTTTCATGTCAATTATTGACGCCTTTAGTAAGGGTACATCCGACCTGGGTTTAAGATACGAGCCGGATCAAACCCTTCTCGTATACTTTCAGAAATTCTAGTAAGGACACTATTTTGAGGCTGGAAAGGCAATATATTCTGTCGTTGCTCAGCACTTCCTCTAATCAAGGTCGCATGACCACCTGACTTCAAATTTCCTCGCAGTATGTTTCCGCCCGCCTGATCTACATGAGACGGGAGTGACACCCAGATTAATCCTCCAGCCCAATCCATATAATATTCCAAGGCGGGCAATTGTTCCTCCAGTGCTTTGATGTAGTCAGACGCCTCAGATGGTGGCAGAGAGATCCGCCATACAGTTGTTGATTGGTCTGCGACAAAAGCCTCCGCATTGGCCAGATAGGTCCACAATTTTTCTGACCGATGTCCGTGGAGTTCTTCAACTTGTCCCCGGCTTTTAAACATTTCGCATAACGCAGCGCATCTAAATTCTGATGAGGGACCTGATCCTTCCACAGAGATAGCAGTAACTGCACCGCCAATGTTGGATACAAATTCAATATCGCTTCCGTTGGCTATATTCTGAGGCAGGTAAGCCGCAGCGCTTACCTCATGAATGGAAGACATCGCATCACGAAGACTATTCACAGCCTCAACAGGGTTCTGACCGTAAATAAGAACCGTCCGTTTCTTCACTGCCTTGGGAAGCACTTTAAATGTAAGACTTGTACACACAGCGAGTGTTCCGTAGCTTCCCGCAACCAATTTGCAAAGATCGTATCCTGTTACGTTTTTCATAACGCGACTGCCCGTCTGAAACGATTGAGCACGACCAGTAAAGCCGCTGACCCCAAGGAGATGATCCCGAGCCGCGCCGGCCTTTATTCTTGTTGAGCCCGATAGATTACTGGCAAAAATGCCGCCAATTGTTGATTGTCCTGCATCTCCACCCAAAAGCGGTCCGTAATCGGGGGGTGAAAAGGCCATCTGTTGCCCGCTTTCATCCAGCGTTTTTGTTATTTCGGTAAGCCGACTACCCGCTTTTGCCTTCATGACCAATTCTGCAGGTTCATAAAGCTCAATGCCTTGCATATCAGCCAGACGGATTTCAGCATCTGCATCTAATGGTCGCCCAATGGATGATTTGCTTGCCGCGCCATTTACTGAAAGTTTTTTCTTTTCCGCCAGCGCCCATTCCAGAACTTCCTGAACCTGCTCAGCAGAGGAAATATTAAACTTGTCCATTACTTAAAACCTCGGCAAATCAGGGAAAGGCAACTCGCCATTATGAACATGCATTTTTCCAAGTTCAGCACATCTATGTAAAATCGGGAAAACCTTTCCGGGATTTAACCGTCCGTCTGGATCGAAGGCACATTTCAACCTCTGCTGCTGCTTGAGATCATCTTCACTGAACATTTCGCCCATCAAATCACGTTTCTCGACCCCCACACCATGCTCCCCCGTTAGCACGCCGCCAACTTCAACACATAATTTCAAAATATCGGCACCAAACTTTTCACATTTCTCAAGATCACCAGGAATATTGGCATCGAACAGAATAAGGGGGTGCAGGTTACCGTCTCCTGCATGAAAGACATTTGCAACACGCAAACCATAATGCTCTGAAAGTTCGTTCATGCGCGCTAAAACCTTAGGTAACTGGCTTCGAGGGATGGTTCCATCCATACACATATAATCTGGAGAAATACGGCCGATGGCAGGAAATGCAGCTTTTCGCCCCGCCCAAAAGGCTATTCTCTCCTGCTCGCTTTGGCTTTGCTTGATAACAGTCGCCCCACATGCGCCCGCTATTTTTTCAATAGCTGAATTGTTATGTTCAATCTCGACTACAGGGCCGTCTAACTCCACAATCAGTAATGCCTCAACATCCAATGGATATCCGGCATGGCAAAATTCTTCTGCCGCATGAATGGCATAACGGTCCATCATTTCCATACCTGCCGGAATAATTCCTGATCCGATAATTTTACCGACGCACTCTCCAGCTTGTTCACTTGACGGAAATCCGATCAGTTGCGCGGTGATATGTTCAGGGCTTCTTAGAAGTCGTACAGTAACTTCTGTTATCACACCCAGAAGGCCCTCAGACCCGGTAACAACCCCCATCAGGTCATATCCTCCCGCATCGAGATGTTTACCCCCTAGTTGGATGATTTCCCCTTCCATGGTTATCATTTCGACACCAAGAACATTATTCGTGGTTAGACCATACTTCAGGCAATGAACACCGCCTGAATTTTCAGCGATATTTCCGCCTATTGTGCAAGCGATTTGACTGGAGGGATCTGGCGCATAATAAAAGCCATCAGATTTCACGGCATCAGTGATGGCGAGATTTGTTACACCTGGCTCTACAACCGCACACCGGTTATCGTAATCAACTTCAATAATTTTGTTGAACTTTCCAAGCCCTAACAGCACGCCATCAGCTAGGGGTAAGGCGCCGCCGGACAAGGATGTTCCAGCACCTCTCGGCACAACGTTGACTTTCTCGTCAGCGCAGTATTTTAGGATTTCCGAAATTTCCTGCTTTGTTTCAGGTAGTACGGCGATCATAGGTAGTTGACGGTATGCACTCAGACCATCGCATTCAAAAGCGCGGAGACCTGCCTCTTCGTCAATCACACCTTCCGGATTCTTAATTATTTTTCGAAGTCCGGCGACGAGCAGATCTCGTTTTGCAAGAACCTGCGGGTCGGGTTTTGGCATCATCACCATATCAACGCACCTTTACATTTAAACTGTAAGTGCAATATAGCGATAGTTTAGACACAAAAAAACCGCTCCTGCATAGCAGAGCGGCTTTTTTTCACCATCCAGAAATCCTGCGATGAATTTCTTGCTAGATCACGTAAGGGAATTAACCCTGACGCGCCTTGAAGCGTGGATTTGTTTTGTTGATTACATAGACGCGGCCTTTACGGCGTACGACGCGGCAATCACGATGACGTTTTTTCGCAGATTTGAGCGAGTTAAGAACTTTCATGACACAGATCCCAAAAAACTGTTCTGAATTTGAAGGCCGGAACATACTGGCCCAATTATAGTCTGTCAATGAAGAAAAAGGCCTTAAACCAACACTTCTTCTTCACTGGTATAAAATACGGTCAGCTATTGGATTTCAGCTGGCACTCTTGCGTAAATTCTGAAAACCTTAAGTGCCCCAGTTTCCATGGCCTGTACTCGCGAAGTCCACAACTCTCCTTCGCGTAAGACCCATCCATGAAGGTGACCACTTTTTTCTCCGCTACCTGTGAGCGTCGCATATTTTGAAAATGCTTTAAGAACATTGGCCTTGTATTCCGCAGTTGTATCCTCTGCAATACTCACTTCGAAGCCTGCTTTCGTGAGTAGGGTACGAATCTGTTGAACGTCCACAACATGCGGAGTATTTGGTTCAGCCTCTATCCATTTAACGATTGCTGGGTCTTCAATGGTAGCTCCGTCAAGCATATAGTCAGACATCATGAATTGACCCTCTGGTTTCATCATGCCGAAAATCCGCCTGAAACAATCGAGTTTGTTTTTCACACAAAACAAGGCTTCAGATGAATAAACAACATTCGCAGATTTGGATTTAGCTTCGAATTTTTCAAAATCGATATGCTTGTATTTAATATATTTTGAAAGGCCAGCCATCTTCGTCAGGTTTGTGCTGGCCTCCACCAACTCTTCGCTTTCTTCATACGCGTCTACATACGTATCAAATTGTTCGACCACCCAATGAGAAAAACCACCAAGGCCAGAACCTAGCTCCGCTATACTCATTGTCTTGTTGAGACCCATGGGATTTGTCAGGCGTTTTTTTGCAGAATCCGGAATGCAACGTGTCATTCCGTCACCGAACAACGTAATCACAGATTTTTGACGGCTAACGGACCAACCTTGCACCGTCGGTGGCCCGTCATCTTCAATTGGCAAGTCTTCAGCTACAGTAACAACTGTTTCTGATTTTTCATGCAGCTCATATCCGTCCCACCAAAGTTTAAGCCGCTCTTTCAAAGGCAACTTTTCACCCGTGCTCTCTTTTGGATCGCCCACTTCGGCTTCCATGTTACATACCCTTATTGTTTACTTCGTACTCATTGACATCAGTTCGTTGTCAAAATAATGCCAGAAAATCATTAACCGTATGTAAACTGCATTACAACCCTATTAATTAGTAATTTGTGAAAGATATTCGTCTCTTAACTCTCTTTTCAAAATCTTTCCAATTGTGCTTCTGGGCAAATAATTCCGTAACAAGATGGCAGAGACACGCTGTGTTTTCCCAAGCCTCTCATTCACCCATAGCTTAATGTCATCCTCGGTATCTTTGGCGCTATTCTCAAGCACAACCAGACCCAAAGGGGTTTCTCCCCATTCATCACTTGGGATCGCAATAACGGCAACATCGGAAACTGACGGGTGCTTAATAAGTTCGGCTTCGATATCTGCCGCATAAATATTGAACCCACCTGACAAAATCATGTCTTTCTTACGATCTAACAGATACAAGAAACCATCTTCGTCCAAACGGCCCATATCACCGCTTTTATAGAATTTATCGCCTTCTGGCGAGATCCATATCATTGCATCGGTCAAGTCCTGCCGCCCATGATACCCGGTCATCATCGCACCTGAGCGGCCAACGATTTCACCGATCTCACCGACGGGTAATTCGAGTCCTTCATCCGTTATTATTCGAATTTCCGCACCTTCTCCCGCCTTACCGACGGATGCAAGTTTATCGGGAAACTCCGTTGCAGAGAGGACCGTTCCGATACCACCTTCAGTCAGACCATAAATTTCGATCATTTTACCCGGCCAGCGATCCAGCGCATCGCGCTTCACATTTTCTCGTAGCGGGGCACTCGTTGAAAGTTTGACCTCAAAACTATCCAGATCGAAATCATCGAATTTCTCGAAACGAAGCAGTCGCTGGTATTGCACGGGCACAAGCATTGTATGCGTTGCACGCTCTGCCTCTGCCAGTTTCAAATACTCTTCCGTGTCGAATTTTGGCATTAGAACAACACGTCCGCCCAAAGCCATAGTCGGAAGAAGGGCAACCAAAGTCGTATTTGAATAAAGTGCGGTTGCGATCATCGTAACGGCACCTTTATCAAGCCCCATGGCTTTAAAGCGAATTACATGCTCATAGCGCATGTAGTGGCTTTGTTCGATCCCTTTGGGAACGCCTGTCGTTCCAGAACTATAAATCAGATTAAAGGCGTCTTCAGGTTGGATATCAACAATAAGATCTTCATCAGAAGCGCCGCGCATGAGCTCTTCAAAGCCACGCCATCCGTCAGCTTCAAAATCAAAGGCGATATAACCGTCCTCAATCAAGCACTCGATCCTTCCGTGAAAGGGCGATATCAAATCAAGAGTTGCCTTCGACGCAAATAACATTTGTGACCCGCTGTCACGCAACATTCCTTCCAGTTGCGTACTTGATGCCATACCGGATAGAGGTACGATACAAACGCCCGCTTGCAAACTTCCCAAATAAACTGTGATATATTCAATGCTGCTTCTCGCCAAAACAGCGACTTTATCACCGCGGCCCAGCCCTCGCCCCGCCAACATATTTGAAACCTGATTGACGCGGCAAATAAGCTCCCGCCAAGAAACAGCAGCTCCCTCTACTTTTAAAACCAACAAGTCTGGATTTTCTTGAGCAGCGCGTTGCACTAACCTCGGAAATGGGACAAACCCATCATCCTCATTAAAATTCGAATTTGTCCCTGTTTCTGGTGCCGGCGTTCCGCTCATGTCATCCTCCATAAATTAAGAGCAGACAGAATAACCACTCACAAGAGGATTGCAAACGCCCATTACTTCAGTGCTGAAATTCCACCTTTCTCTTTGATGTAATTCATAACTGTTGTCGCCATCAGGGTACCTGCAGCCTTATCAATCACGTGCTTGCTTTTCTTCAACATTGCAAATCCGTCACCCCCGCCCGCGACATAATCATTTGTCGCCAATGTATAGATCTTATTTGGGTCTACAGGTTCACCATTGATGCTCACTTGTGAAACTCTACTTCCCGCGGGATTTTTCGTATCAAAAATAAAACTGACACCTACAAAATGGCCAAACCGACCGGCACCATCTTCCACTTTGGAGACACTGTGTTCCAACAATTTCAAAATATTTGAACCACTAACTTCCAGCAACACTGTGACATTTCCAAAAGGTAATTCACGTAAAATGTCTTTTCGTGTGAGGACACTTCCCGCTTCATATTCACGGTCTCCGCGAATACCACCGCCATTAGTAAAACCGATATCAGCCTTAACTTCTTCCTTCATAGCAAGGGCAATGAATCTCCCGAATGTGGTTTGCTTTGTCCGAACGGATATTCGGCGTGTATCAAGCGGGATATGTGTTTCACCTACGGCTACATCAAGTTTCTTATCAAGAAGTGTGCCGAATTTTTCTGTCATGCCCGCAATTGTTGCGTCCGGCACCACATTTGAAGTCGCCAAAATCTTCCAACTCGGAATAACTGACAGGTATTTGCGACCTCGTTTTTCTTTCCGTTCCACTTCAAGATCCAACACCCCGAGATATCTCAGGTCTGATCCTGCTTGTAAAATTGCAACGCCGCTTTCAACGGAGGCAAACGTTCTATGGTCGTGCCCCCCGAGAATTGCATGCAAACCGGATACTTCCTTTGCAAGCCGAAGATCATCCGACAGATCCATATGAGTTAAAGCAACAAATATTTCAGCTCCATTCTGTTTCAGAATTTCTATGGATTCTTTTGCAGAAGTCACTACGTCGTCGAACTGAATTTTGTCTCCTGGAGACGAAAGACTGGTGGTTTCAGGTGTGACAAGTCCGATAAAACCTATCTTGAACCCACCGAATTCTTTTACAAAAATATTGCTTGTTCCAAGAGCAGGTCCGCCGCCGACAACTTTAACATTACTGGCGAGCCATGGAAATTCGGATTGCGCAACCCGGCTGCGCGTTACATCCGGACCAAAGTCAAATTCATGATTTCCAAGCACAGCAACATCAACTTTCAATGCGTTTAGCATATCCACCATTTCAATACCGTGGGACAAACCAGACATCAATGACGGAGAGATTAGGTCTCCCCCGAATGTCGTTATCGCATTGAGCGACCGCTGTCTTTCCAGCGTTATTAATGTGGCGAGTTCAGGAAATCCGCCGTATCCGGGTTTTCCTGAAATTTCACCCATATCATTTGTATGAAGAAAAGTGATCTTCGTGCCTTCTGCGAACACCGATGGTGTCAGCGCAACGAGCAAAGAAAGCGATAAAAACGTTTTTAGAAATCCGGATACAAGTTTCCTTTGAACCAACATTGCAACCTCCCCTGTATTAGCGTTAAGAAATAATCTTAGTTAAATTCATCCTGTCCTGCAAATTGCTTTCGGATTGTCAAAATTCAAACGGGTTCTATAGTTGCTACTTCCAGACCAAAAGAGAGTGAGCGAATTGTTTGAACTACACCCACGATTAAGAGCCGATACTTTTTTGGTAACAAAAATGGAAGTCAGCAGCCTGTATCTGATGAACGACGCCCGCTACAAGTGGCTTATTCTTGTTCCCGAGATAGAAGGATTGAAGGAGCTACATGAACTAGGCGTCGGAGACTATTCTACTGTTACATCTGAAATCAAACTGGTCTCTGAAACTTTAGCTCATCAATACTCCCCAAAGAAAATTAATATCGGGGCCTTAGGAAATATGGTTGAACAACTTCACATCCACATAATTGCAAGAAACGAAGGTGATTTTGCGTGGCCAGACCCTGTCTGGGGAGCGGGCGAAGCAACGCCATATTCTCCAGAATTAAGCGCTGAAATTTTATCGAGTCTAAAAAACAGTATTTCTCTATAAACTGATTTTAACCGGTTAAAATTACAACCATTTCACCCACCGCCCGTGGAAGTCTGCACGCGCCAATTCACGTGTCTCTCCAGAAGGCCAGATTGTTAGTTTCAACACCGCTCCGGGCTCATTCCCATCCGCCTCAAAACTCAACCAAGCAAGTGGCGCTTCAGGTGTGGCTTTCTCACCTGCACTTTGAATAAGTGTATGTCCTTCTTTTTGTTTTTCCGCCGGTAAATATTGCCATGCAATTGTATTGTAGATTACATGAACACAGCCTTCATACCTTTCACTCAAACGTTGTTTTAACCAGGGAATAGCATCAGTCGGCTTTACAGTTGCTCCTGATTTTCGATACAGCTCAATTGCCGATTTCGTGCGTGAGATCCTATCATCTTGATCAGGCCAAACATACGACATCAGACGCCTACGTTGTGGTTCATCGTCTAACATTAGTGGATTTAGATCACACCCTTCGCGTCCGATGACTTTAATGTCGTGAAATATCGGGGGGCTTCCGCTCCAGTCTGGTTCAAGATGAATACGGGAGGTTTCATCCCCCCATTTTTCTCCAGCTAATGTGTACAAATATTTATCCCAAATGAGATTTAGGCCTGCACTCGCACCGACTTCAGACATGACAAAATTTGACAAGCCCGTTACTTCAACGATTTCCATAAAACCCGGAAACAAGATGCTAGATCGACGGACTTCATTTGTTTGAGGCGCATTTTTCAAACGTTGAGATACGAAAATGCCATTTCTTTCAATAGCTCCTTCGACCGCCGACCACAGCACATTGTCACTGATATCCGTATGATTTGGTGGATAGACGCTTGAAAGAGTTTCATCTATCCCCTCCAGCACAAGGGCATGAAGCGTACCAGCTAAACGGAGCGGCACGGAATCCCCGTTTGGCCCCAAATCTCCCGGCCAATCCACCATCTCCTTCCAAACGCCACCCGAGTAAGTGAAATTCTCGGCAACAACCCTTAAAAGTCTTTCAGTAAAAAGGGAGCCTAGCTCTCTACACGCTCTGGATTGCCTCAGGAATGCCTGCTGAAGTCTGATATTTGACATTCTTCGTTGCCTTATCAATATATTGGTAATGTATTTGAAATATAAACCAAGAACTCGGTGTACCAAAATACAAAAACAATATTGGCATTCGTTGATTACAGTAAGTACAAGTCTAGGGGTTGGTGTAAATGAGTAGCATTTATTTGATTTTCAGTGCGCTTTGGATAACAGCACTGTGTTGCCTATCTATTTATTTCTTCAAATTTTCAAAAAAGCTACATGCAGTTGAAATTCCGCTTCAACTCCTTGGTTTTAGTTTTTTTGGGTTCGCAGTAGGATATGCTTTCTACACTACTCATATTAATCCATGGCTTTTATCCGCATTTAGTTTGACAGAAGAAATCCACTATATTCGTGTGTCTTCCAACGCCATAGCAGCGCTGTCTATATTTCTTCTTGTATTTGGACTAATTAAATTATTAAACATACTCCAAAAACAATACCTTATTGAGAAAAGTGTCGATGGACTTCACGAACAAGTATTACATCAAAATCAACTTCTTTCAGAGCAATCGCGAGATTTGGAAATTCGCACGATCGATTATCTTGAACAACGTGAGGCAGCAATAGAAGCTGATCGCTCAAAGACTGACTTCCTAAGAAATGCCAGTCATGAAGTCCGAACACCTCTCAATGCAATTATTGGCCTATCTGAACTTATTGCAGCAGGCAACGTGAAGGATGAACAGGAGCAAAAAGAATTTGCTCAAATGGTAATTGACTCAGGCAGGAAGCTGCTCAAAATATTCGAAACGCTTCTTGAGATTTCTCGGCTTAAATCTGATGAATATGTTGCGAACCCACAACCCGCCAACATTCGGGGAATAATTGATGAATGCGTTGCTCTTTGCCTGCCCAGAGCGCACGCAAAAAATATGTCCTTTGTGCATGTCCCCGAAAATGACGAAGGGATTTACGCAGTTTTTGACAAAAAAGCCACCTACCAAATTTTGATCAGACTAATCGGCAATGCGCTCACATACTCGCCGGAAATGACGAGTGTCACAATCACCATCGATCACTCAAATAGCGATTTCACACAAATCAAGATCTCTGACGAAGGCCCAGGCATCGAGCCTCAACATATTAAAAATGCTTTTGAGCTTTTTGGAAGGGCTGAAAACTGGCAACATCGCGGAACAGAAAGCACAGGCTTGGGTTTGGCACTTTCTGTAAAGATGGCGAATATTCAGGACGCAAAACTAGAGATTGAAAGCGATGGAAATTCTGGAACAACTTGCATTCTGTCTCTACCTGCGCATGAAAGCTCAGCCCGAAAAGCAAGTTGAAACACAGTCATTTTGCAGCTGTTTGTGAACTTCGGAACTGAATATCCCGAATGTAACTCGCCCGTGCATTTCGGAATATTTCCTGATCTTCCTCTTCATCATTAGTAAACATGCGCTTCAGCGCCAAACCCCTTAATATTATGAGAAGTTGCGACCGCCAGCTTAAAATATCCGCATCGCTTTGCTCATAATCTACAAAAAGTCCAAGCCATTGTTCATCACGTTCCTTTTCCAGAACACTAAGTGCCTCTACTATCGTTTCTCGAAACTCAGGATCTAACCTGCCTTGCAACGCCAACTCCATGAAGACTACATACTTATCGCTACGGTACCCGTCCCAATACAAATCAACAATTCGTTCCAAACGAACATCTTTGCCAAGCTTTGACAAGTCAGCCTCATCAAGCTGATCACTTAAAAAATGAACTATTTCAATGACCACTTCCCGCAGTAAATCCTTAGGGCTTGAGAAATGATATTGAATTGCTCCTCTGGTCAGGCCAGCAGCTTCTGCAACTTTTGCTGTTGTAAAATTGGAAGCCCCCTGTTCCCGAATAAAGTCAACGGCGGCTCGGATCAACTTCGCGCGCGTTTCTTCACTACGTTTCTGCTGCGCACTCTTTGGCGACACACCAGTTCCCACTTCATTCATTCCCAATTTCCCAATTTTTTCAATTTGTCACCTATTATGAACTAGGCGTTTTTCTTGAATTCCAATTTCCCAAGCTTATCCTATAGAAATATCTTTGATTATCAACCGCTTCCAAGGTGTTCGAAAATCCGAACAAAATTCGAATAAAAGCCCTTGCAACATTCATTCATGAATGATAGTATGTTTTCAACAATAAGAATAAAGGGGGAAACGGTCAGTACCATGTGTGCTTCTAAACCCCCGTCCTTATGTTCTCTTCCAAATTTGGAATGCGAAAGACTTCTTTTAAGCTTGGTTTTCATCGCTGGGATCTAGATGTTCTCCGCTTATGTCATCACTTGGCAGCACCTCCCCTGGTTAGTTAAGTCGTCTTTCGCAATTTTTTCTCACAAAAAAAAGCAGCGTCCGGTTAAGGAAGCTGCTTTCTAATTTACGACCGAAAGTTCAGTCTTAATCGCGGCATTTCACCAGTCTTAGAGGCGTATACTCAACAGCAACGGTTCCATCTTGCTTGGTCACCATGTTTCGAGTTCGAACAAGGCCCCGCCCCGCCTTACTGCTCAAGCGGGATTCAATTACTTCACATTCCACATGTACTGTATCGCCAGCGAATACCGGTCCTCTGACATTCAATTCCATATGTAGAAACGCAAGACCGGTATGTTGCATTGTTGCTTGTACAAGAAGCCCTTCTGCAAAAGAATAGACAAGCGCGCCTGGAGCAACACGACCCTTAATATCCTCAGATTTTGCAAGATACTCTGTGTTCATGAATAACACTTCCTGCATACCAGTTGCATTGATGAAGTTCACAATATCCGCTTCAGTAACAGTTCTACCAATTGTTTGAAATTTCCGCCCTAGCGGCAAATCTTCAAAGAAAAGACCAAGCCCTACGATGTCCATACTATTCCCCATTTATTTCTTTGATTGTATCAGTCAGCAAAGGCGAGTTTGCCAATAATATTCCTTTGGATTTGGTTCGTACCTTCAACAATTTTCAGTACCTTCGCATCTCTAAAATAACGCCCGATAGGATATTCAGAGGAAATCCCAGCGGCCCCAAAAAGCTGCACAGCGTTTTCGGCAACTGTCATGGCCGTATCAGTTGCAAACAACTTTGACATAGCCGCCATACCGGCAAGTTCATTGCCCCGGACACCTGCATTGACCATCGCAGCAGCCTTATAAACCATTAATCGCGCGGCTTCTGTCTGAGTCTCCATGTCCGCAATCATCCAGCGAATGCCTTGGAAATCAGAAATCTGCTGCCCAAAGGCTCTACGGTCTTTGATAAAGGACTTACTATGATCAATTGCCCCTTGGGCTAAACCAACCGCTCGCGCACCAATATATGGACGAGACTTGTTAAAGGCCTCCATCACTATCTTGAAGCCTTTACCCTCTGGCCCCAAACGGGCGCTATCGGGAACAAAAACATCATTCAAGAAAAGAGGATTAGAAGGAACGCCGCGTGCGCCCATTTTATCTTCCTTCAAGCCCACGTCAAAACCGGGTGTGTTTCGATCAATAATGAACATGTTGATGCTAGCTGTACCTTTACCTTCACCAACCTTCGCAGCAACAAGAATAAAGTCGGAGACTTCAGCGTTTGTACACCAGGTTTTTGCACCGTTAATAATGTATCCGCCATCAGTTGGAACAGCTCTTGTTTTTATGCCGGCAACATCTGATCCACTTTGTGGTTCCGTTGTGGAGAAAGCACCGCGCAAATCGCCGGATGCTAAGCCCGGTAAATATTTTTGTTTCTGCTCTTCCGATCCACCAGCCAGAATTGCACCGAAAGGAAGCCACTGAACCAACAACAAATATGCAGTATTATAGCAAACGCGTCCCAATTCCTCGATTGCGAGACAACAAGATACACTGTCTTCTGTTCCGCCATACTCTTCTGGAAAAGGCAGTGTAAATAGACCAAGCTCTTTCAACAGATCGAACATGTCTTGCGGATATTCCGCAGTTTTGTCGATTTCGTTCGCACGAGGTGCAACTTTTTCGTTGGCAACGCGCCGCACAAGATCTCGCACTGTGCGCTGATCTTCAGTCAGTTCAAAATTCATATTGGCTCTTCTTTTTATCTATAACTAAGCGCAATTTTTAGCGCTAGAACTCCTAACGTTTTTCGTCAGAAGTAGGACAGGTTGGAAATATAACAAATCGTCCTGCCTTATTGCTTTTTTACACTATGGCAAATGACAAGTCGTTCATCCAATATATTGTAGATTGCCTATTGATATATTTAATGTATCAATAGGCAATGCCAGATATTCGACAACTCAAGCAATTCATAGCCGTTGCGGAAGAAAAACATTTCCGAATTGCCGCTGATCGACTGAACATGACACAGCCCCCGCTTAGCCATTCCATAAAAAAACTGGAAGAAGAACTAGGTGTGTTGCTTTTATCCAGAACAAAGAAAAAAGTAGCTCTAACCCCGGTTGGTGAGGTTTTTCTGGCTGGCGCCTATGAAACTGTCGGCAGATTGACTCAACTTGAAAGTGATACAAAACGAGCGGCGGCGGGAATGATGGGCCGCCTTAAACTAGGTTTCGTTGGATCAGCGATTTATCAAGCGCTTCCAGAAACTGTCCGGAAATTTCGTGCGTCCTATCCAGATGTTGAACTTGAACTAAACGAAATATCGACGATCAATCAGATTAAGGCACTTGGCGAAAATAAAATTGATGCAGGTTTATTGAGGCCCCCAATCTCAGCACAAGGGCTTTTGGACGTCATCACAATTCAGACAGAACGATTGGTTGCAGTTATACCTGAGACACATCCTCTGTCTTCTAACGTTGATATTAATCTGTCTGATTTATCAGAAGATGGCTTTATAATTTTCTCCTATGACACCTCCCCCAACCTCCACACATTGGTTATGCTTGCATGCCGTGAGGCGGGTTTTACACCAACCATAAGTCAAACTGCACCCCAAATTCAAACGCAGATAAGTCTGGTATCAGCAGGTCTTGGTGTCGCTTTGGTCCCCGAATGCGCTCAAAACATCACGTACTCTGGCGTCCTATACAAAAACATCAAAGCCCCAAGCAAACACATCGAAACATCCATGGCTATCGCCAGTCAACGCGCCAACAAAAACACACTCGTGGATGCATTTATTAAAATTTGCCAAGATAACGATGGACTTCAAACTTAAGGAAAATCGTTGAGCGTCTACACGTTCCCAAGTATAAAAGATAAAAATAAAAACAAGGAAAACGTCACAATGAAAAGCTATTCGCATATTGAAGCCAGTGTGGAAGATGGTATTGGCCGCCTTGCTTTAAACGAACCTGAAACACTAAACTCTATGACCGTCGACATGATGAAAGAACTTGTTGAAGTTCTGGATATCTGGGAGTTAGACGATACTGTTCGAGTTCTGATACTTGAGGCAAGAGGACGTGCGTTTAGTGCAGGTGCCAACAAGGATTTTTTGCAAGACATACAAGAAATATCTTCGTTCGACATAAAGAATATCATTTACCGCCATTTTGCGGGTGGCACCAAAAAGATCAGGAATTTTCCAAAGCCCACTATTGCCGCCATGCGCGGTGCTGCGACTGGCGCCGGACTTGAACTCGCCTTAGCGTGTGATTTCAGGATAGCCACAAAAGATGCCATGCTTGTTGAAACATGGATCCACTTGGGACTCATTGATCCACTCGGAGGCATGTCAATCCTTCCAAAACTCATTGGTCTCGCCAAAGCAAATGAAATGCTGCTTCTTGGAGAAATATTTAGCGGCGAAGAAGCCGAACGTATCGGTCTTGTGAACCGGGCCGTTGATGACAGCGAGTTAGATGCGAAAGTCCTTTCCTGGGCTAAACTCCTAGCAAACGGTGCTCCGCTCGCGTTGCAAGCTATGAAAGAAGGCATTCGCCGCGGTTTGGACCAAGCCCCAGATGCAATGGCAAATCACAACATCAGCGTTCAAAGTCAATTGATCCAGACAGAGGACTTCAAAGAAGGTGTTCGCGCTCTTTTTGCCAAGGAAAAACCGAACTTTAAAGGGCGCTAATTGCGCCCCTTGTTGTCAGACTGCCGCGGCTAAGTAACTCGCCTGATTTATGGCGCGTTTGGCATCCAGTTCAGATGCCTCATAGGCTCCGCCAATAAGACTTACCGACGATCCCATTACCTGCAACTCATCATAAAGTGTTCGAAGCGGGGTTTGTCCCGCACACAATACTATCGTATCCACATCTAAAATTTGAAGTTCGTCGCGAATGCGAACATGTAAGCCTTTGTCGTCAATTTTCACATAATCACATCCGTTAATCATTTTCACACTGCGGCGCGCCAATGCAATTCGATGTGTCCAACCCGTCGTTTTACCAAGTCCCCGTCCTACAGGTGTTGCTTTTCGCTGCATCAAATAAATCTCACGATCCGCCACCTCGACAACAGGTTCAACACCGGTTACGCCACCGCGGGGGTGATTTTTGAAATCAACACCCCACTCTTTGGCAAATGTATCAATATCAAGCGCAGCCGACTTACCTTTATGGGAAATGAGTTCGGCAACATCAAATCCGATCCCCCCAGCCCCCATAATGGCTACCTTTTTACCGACTTCTGTTTTGCCGCGAATGACATCGATATAACTTACGACTTTGGAGTGGTTGATGCCTTCTAATTCAGGTGTTCTGGGTTCAATTCCTGTAGCAATGACAATTTCATCGAAACCGCCATCATTTAACATTTCAGCGGTGACATAGGTCGACAATTTTAAGTCAATTCCCCGAACTTCAATCATCTTTGTGAAATATCGAAGGGTTTCGTAAAACTCTTCTTTTCCCGGAATTCGTTTTGCCAGATTAAATTGACCACCAATTTCATCGGCAGCATCAAATAATGTGACATGATGCCCACGGCCAGAGGCTACCTCTGAATATGAAAGGCCCGCTGGACCAGCGCCCACGACAGCTATTTTCTTTCGTGTTTTGGCCGGTTTATATTTAAGAATGGTTTCATGACAGGCGCGAGGATTCACCAGACAGCTTACTTCCTGTCCTGTAAAAGTATGATCAAGGCAAGCCTGATTACAGGCGATACATGTGTTGATCTCATCCTCCCTTCCCTGCAATGTTTTCAAAACCAATTCAGCGTCGGCCAGCATGGGGCGCGCCATGGAGATGAGATCTGCATCACCGCGCGTCAAGACCTCCTCTGCAACATCCGGCATATTGATACGGTTGCTTGTGATAAGTGGAATATTAAGCTCTTTTCGAAGGCGACCAGTTACGCTGGTGAATGCTGCACGGGGGACCATCGTTGCAATTGTTGGAACTGCTGCCTCGTGCCAAGTAAAATGAGTACTCATGATATTGGCACCGGCGGCTTCAATCGCTTTGCCAAGCTGCACAATTTCATCCCATGACATCCCGCCTTCGAGCATATCCATGGCAGCGATGCGAAAGATTAGAATGAATTCCGGCCCTACGGCGTCCCTTATCCGGCGAATGCACTCTACGGGGAAACGCATGCGGTTTTCATAACTACCGCCCCACTCATCCGTTCTCCGGTTCGTTTTCTCCACAAGAAACGTACTTAACAAATATCCCGCAGATCCAATGACCTCTACGCCATCATATCCCGCTTCTTTTGCTTTCTCTGCACAGTTGGTTATGTCGGCTAGTTGTTTCTCGATGCCACTTGCATCCAGCTCGTTCGGTGTCTGCCGTGCAATCCGCGGACGAACGGCAGAGGGGGCGACAGCATTACCTCCATGCGCCAACGACCCCATATGCAATATCTGCATACACATTTTAACGTCAGGGTCTGCGGCGTGAACGGCATCTGTTACTATTTTGTGTTGCTCAGCCTCTTCGGATGTCGATAGTTTTGCACCGAAGCCGCCTTCCAGATTGGGGGAAATGCCGCCGGTAATGATCATCCCAACGCCGCCGCGTGCACGTTCAGAAAAATAGGCTGCCATGCGCTCAAACCCACCGTCACGTTCCTCAAGGCCCGTATGCATGGAACCCATCAAAACGCGATTTTTAAGCGTCGTAAATCCTAAATCAAGGGGAGAAAATAGGTGTGGGTATTTATTTTTACCGATCATTTTTATGTCCTTCACCATTAGGTTGGTCTGCTCGTATTCATTTGAGTTAATGCAAAGAATAGTTTTTAGGCAGAGTATATTCTGCAACCTCGATTGACAATACTCAGGCTTCCTTCAAACTCCGAGCTACACATTTGATGCAATATACTTTAGACTTACCTCCTGTAGCGCCAGTATTAAGCTACTTTTGTATTGAAGTGATTTGTTGTCTGCTAATGCCCCTACATTATGGAGATAGCCGGAGTAAAAATAAGTATGAGTTCAGATTGCAAGCTATCTAAATGGGTAAATGCATTTTTAAGCTGGCACCAAAATGAGCTAGCACCATTTAGTGAGGGATTGGAAATCATAAAAAACAGCATCAACATAGATGCTGTATCGTTTTCAGTTTATGCGGCTGAAGCACGTGAAATTTCGCTTTTTAAGCAAGTCCCAAACGGGACAATTCAGCCCAGCGATACGCTTGCTCTAATTGAAAAACAATTCGAAACAAATGACAAAAGATGGGCTCCAGAAAGCCCACAAGCGAATTCCTTGTTCAGCAATTCCTATGTGACAAAAAATAAAAATGCGACAAGAGGCACGCAAACCTGCCTGTGGAATTCTCATCCGTTTGAATTTGACACCGCCACCCAAACATTTCTGGATATGGCCTGTCCACTTATCGGTCAAAAGTATATCCAAAGCACGCCTAATAATGCGGTTCCACATTTTATCGCGGAAGCCTTTTCGGCTGTTTCAGATGGCTTCGTCTTATATGACAATGAAGAAACCATTCTCGCATTTAATGATCGGCAAACAACACTCTTCCCTTCAGTTGCCGGCAAGCTGGAAATCGGGAACAGCTACAAAACTATCCTGCAAAAACAATTACAATCCGGTCAAATTGACATTCCTGAAGAAGAACAGGAAAACTGGATTAACAGACGAAGAGCAAATCTAAAAATACATGGCTTTACCGAAGAGCAGAAATTTGACAGCGGGAAAACTATCCGACTCACCAATTATTGTACAGAATCCGGCGGTACAGTAGCCATCCGAACAGATATTACGGAACTTGTGGCAGCTCGACAAAAAGCACTAGAGAATGAAAAACTCTTCCGTACCCTGCTCGTTGGTGCTCCAATTCCACTTCTAATCACAATCGATGGTCAATATGTGTACGGCAACAAATACGCCCACGAATTATTTGAATTGAACGATGGAGAACTTGTCGGGAGAAGGACTGAGGAATTCTATTGGGACACAAAAGATAGAGTAGATGTATTAGAGGAAATCAAGAGAGAGAAAAGCCTTAAAGGTTCTGAAGTAGATATCAGAACGGCAAAAGGGAACCAGAAGACTGTTTTCACGTCAGGTGCATTTATCAATTACCAAGGTCAGGAAGCTCTTTTTATATCGTTGTTGGATATTTCCGACTCTGTCAAAATTAAAAACACTCTTGCGCAGAATGAAAAGCAGATACGTGAAATATTAGAACTCATCCCTGACGCGCTTCTTGTCCAAGTCGAAGGTGAAATCAAATATGTTAATGACGGGGCCGTGAAAATATTCAACACAGTCAGCAAAGATAATATGATCGGCACACCAAGTCTCGCACTCGCTGCAGAAAGCGAAAGGGGCAAAGTATTAGACCTTCGAAAACAGGCGCTAGAAGGCAAAAGGGCGAAAAGTTTTTCCTCAGAAAGTCAAAAATTTGATGGAACCACTTTCCCGTCAGAAACTTATGTAAAATCTGTGCTGTGGGATGGTGAACGTGGCACGTTAGCGATTATCCGGGATATCTCTAAACGTCGGGACTACGAAGACAAATTAATTCAAAATGAAACAGAGATGGCCCTTGCTCAACAGATTGGTGGTTTTGGCCATTTTCGCATGAACTTGTCAGATCGTAGCATTTTCTGGTCAAAAGAACTCTATCGTATGTATGATTTAGATCCGGACACTACCGAAATCAGTATTGAACAAGCTCAGTCATTTTTTGGCAAAGAAGAGCACGCATCGCTCACCAATACTATTCGCAAGATAATTGCAGAAAAGACATCCCGAAATTTTACAGTTGAAGTACAGCTGAAAAATGGATCTCTCCGCCACATGGTGGGAACTATGCTTCCTGAAACAGACAAAGACGGCAAGGTTAATTCGATCTTTGGTGTTATACAGGACACTACCGATCAACGTGAACTGGAAGAAAAACTCAGGCAATCTCAAAAAATGGAAGCCGTAGGTCAGCTCACCGGTGGTGTTGCGCACGATTTCAACAATCTACTTGCGATTATACTGGGAAATACCGAACTACTAATGGAAATGATAGATCTGCAGGATTATGAAAAAAGATCTCGATTAGAAATTGTCATGCAAGCCTGTAAACGCGGAGCAGATTTAACAAACAGTATGTTAGCGTTTGGCCGAACGCAGCAATTATTACCCACTATCAGTCGGTTGGATTTACAAGTCACGGATATGATCAATGTTCTTGATCGTACTATTGAAGAAGATATTGACATAAAGTTCATAACCGAGGCCGATCTATGGAGCTGTCTCGCTGATTTAGGGCAAGTGGAAAACACGCTTCTAAATTTGGCGCTCAATGCCCGAGATGCGATGATCGGCGGCGGAAATTTGGTAATTGAAACCAAAAATGCAACGCTTTCTGAGGGCGAAGAGTATGGAAATCTGGACTGTGATCCCGGTGATTACGTGATGTTGTCCGTAAGTGATACAGGTTCAGGTATTGATCCCAAAAACCTAGATCATGTGTTTGAGCCTTTTTACACCACAAAGGATGTTGGGCAAGGCACAGGATTAGGATTATCAATGGTATATGGGTTCATTAAACAATCTAATGGACATATTACAATAGCCTCTGAACTTGGTGTTGGGACGACAGTAAAACTTTACCTTCCGCGCGCCAAAGAAAAACTCAGGGTATAAATGTCAGGTGATTATCCCAAGCCCCATTAAGCTGGCTAATTCGATGACC
>MAAC01015623.1_pt1 | contig 139070 bp, 130 predicted proteins | sample 1115981 | NCBI WGS metagenome assembly MAAC01 (sample SAMN04961126, study PRJNA320927) | seawater metagenome | isolation source: sample BD02T64 sea water enriched with oil for 64 days | place: USA:Gulf of Mexico | collected 2013-07-27
TTAAAGTATTTTTTATACTCACTGTTTATTTTAGCAGTGTTTTTAGAAGCCATTTCTACAGTAGAAATACCAGAAGTTGTATGGTGAATTAAACGATCCCAAAGTGATAATACTTCTCCATCAGCTTTAATAATTCCCAGTCCAGCTCTTCCGCTACCAGCTTGTTCATAGGTCATTCCTATTCCGCCAACATAAGTTGGGTAGGTATCTCCATAACTAGGATATAACAAGTCAAAACTTTCTTTTGTAAAATAATACCAACCTTTCTTATCGAAATGTTTTGCATGGTTTTTTCCAATCTGAGTTTGAAAATTACGTTGCCAATTTGTAATCACTTCATGATAAGGTTCTACTGCAGGTGCAAAATAATATGGATTGTTTATGCCTTGCTCATGGAAATCTACATGCACATGAGGCAACCATTTATTATACACTTTTAATCGTTGTCTAGTTTCAACCTGTGTTGCCCAAGCCCAATCTCTATTCAAATCGAATAAATAATGATTAGCTCTTCCACCTGGCCAAGGTTCTCTATGTTCTCTAGCGTCACCATTATTATTGTAGGGAGCTGCTACCACTTGATTGTACCAATTTACATATCGATCTCTTCCATCAGGATTGATACAAGGATCCATAATTACTATCGTGTTCTCTAAGTAATTTGAGTTCTCAGTTACCAATTTATACAAGGTTAACATGGATGCTTCTGTAGAAGAAGATTCGTTTCCATGAACATTGTAACTCAGCCAAACAATCGCTTTGTCTTTTAGTTCTGCAGTATTCTCAATTCCTACATTGGTTAAATGTTGTTTACGAATTGTTTCTAAATTTTTGATGTTGCTTGCTGAAGAAACAAATGCAACAGCCAATGTTCTTAACTCGTTGGTCTCTCCATATTTTTGGAATTGCACCTTACCCGAGTTTTGAGCAATGTATTTAAAACTACTTTATGATGACGTGTAAAACGTGATCCTAATTTGTATCCTAAAAATTCATCTGGAGATTGTAATTTCTGTGCGGTAAGTTGAAATGTAAATATTGAAATGAAAATGATGAGTAATGACTTGTGCTTCATTATGATCTTTTTTTGATTAGTTTCCCAAATCTACTTGTAATTATCTAGATAACAAATTTTCTCACTCCAGAAAGCGTTAAAAATTTGTTAGATTAAAGTATCGGCTACGACCAACCATCAAAAAATTGTATTTTTATAAAAATATTTTTTAAAAGACTTTATATATGGATAGTGATTGTTGCTATTTGCCTTTCGATAAAATTTCAAATAATTTGTTTAACTCATTTAAAGAACAATTTCAATAGATGAAAGTTACTCAAATCCCATTTAAGGAAACTGGTTTTTTCTCAAAAACCATGGTTGATTATTTAGAACAAAAAGAATCAATTAAACCGTTTTATAATAATTTTTCTGATATAGAAGGATTTAAAAAGCAGCTAAAAGAAAAAGCTACTTCTTTTAGCTTAGAAACAAGAAAAGTATTGGTTGCTGCTTTAAACAATCAATATAAGAATGTTGCTATTTCTGAAGAAACGCAAGCTAATATTGATCATTTAGCCAACGAAAAAACATTTACGGTAACCACTGGTCATCAATTAAACCTGTTTACAGGTCCTTTATATTTTTTATATAAAATAATCTCTGTGATTAATTTGGCAGAAGAATTGAAGGTGGAATTCCCAGCCAATGATTTTGTACCTGTATATTGGATGGCAACAGAAGATCATGATTTTGATGAAATCAATTACTTCAACTTTGAAAACAAAAAAGTACAATGGAATAGAACTGATGGAGGAGCTGTTGGACATTTTGATACTGACGGATTACAAACCGTATTTGAGCAGTTTTCAAAACAATTAGGAACTACAAGGAATGCAACGTTTTTAAAAAACTTATTTGAAGAAGGGTATTTAAAACACAACACTTTAGCAGAAGCAACACGATATATTGCAAATCAGCTTTTTGCAGAATACGGGCTCGTAATTGTTGATGGAGATGATAAAAACTTAAAACAATTGTTTACGCCGTTTGTAGCAAAAGAATTGACAGAACAAGTTTCATATAATGCTGTTTCAAAAACAATAACAAACTTAGAAAAAGACTATAAAATTCAGGTAAACCCAAGAGAAATCAACCAGTTTTATTTGAGTGAAAATTCAAGAGAGCGTATCATTAAAGAAGGAGATAGATATGTTGTAAACAATACTTCAATATCATGGAGCACAAGTGAGATACTTAAAGAAGTCAATGACTTCCCTGAAAATTTCAGTCCGAATGTGATTATGAGACCTTTGTATCAAGAAGTAATTCTTCCAAATTTAGCATATACTGGTGGAGGTGGAGAAATAGCGTATTGGTTAGAGTTGAAAGACTATTTTAATGAAGTGAATATTCCTTTTCCAATATTATTATTACGTAATTCAGTTCAAGTAGTTTCTACTAAACAGCAAAAGAAACTAGATGGATTGAAAGTTTCTACTGAAGAGTTATTCTTGAATACCAATGACTTATTGAAGAAAAAAATCAATGAAAACTCTGGTATTGAATTTAATTTTTTAGATGCAAAAACATTGTTAGAACAACAATTTTTAGCATTAAGAAGAGTGGCAAATGAAACTGATGTTTCGTTTGTAGGAGCTATAGATGCACAAGAGAAAAAACAATTAAACGGACTAGCTAATCTAGAAAAGCGTTTGTTAAGAGCAGAAAAAAGAAAGCAAAAAGACTTGGTTATTCGTATTTCTGAAATTAAAAATCAATTATTTCCAAACCAAAGTTTAGAAGAACGTCAACGTAATTTCTCTGAATATTATTTAGAATATGGAGACAGTTTTATAAAATCCTTAAAGGATTCACTAAAACCTTTGGAGTTAGAGTTTACAATTCTAGAGTTATAAAATTAAAAAAGAGCTACGTACTGTAGCTCTTTTTTATTGCACTTTATTTCCGTTTATAAATGTTTGCTCAATTTTAATTTGATCTAATTCAGAAGTCAATATTTTAAATGGGTTTTTATCTACAATAATAAAATCTGCATATTTCCCTTTTTCTAAAGAACCAATTTTGTCTTCCATATGTAATTGCCAAGCAGCATTTATAGTCATTGCTTTTAATCCGTTTAAAAGTGAAATCTTCTGATTCAGCCCCAAAGTATCTCCTTCTTTTGTTTGCCTTAACATAGCAGTTTGAATTAAATGAAAGGGCTTGCTCTCAAACATGGGTTGATCTGCATGCATAGAATATTTTAATCCTAATTGTTGTGCAAATCCAATAGGTAAAATTTGTTGAGAACGCTCTTTTCCTAGAATATCATTAGACAATGCTTTTCCGTAAAAATACAAGTGATTGGTGTGGAAACTAGGAGTAATGTTCAAACGCTTCATTGCTAATAAACTTTCTTTAGTTAGTAATAAGCAATGCTCAATTCGATGTCTGAAAGAAGAAATATTGGTTGTTGAATTAATGCTGTCAAAAGCTTTTAATAGATGTTGACTAGAAATATCTCCTTGCGAATGAAATGCAATTTGCCAACCTTTTTTCTGATAAGTATTGATAAAAGTATAGATATCAGATTCTTTGATTAATGGTTTTCCTCTAGATCCTTCTTTAATGTGTAATCCGTTTTTTGTCAAGTCAGAAACTAAATAAGGTGCATTCATAAACATTGAACCAGTATAAGGAGACCCATCATACCAATGTTTTATACCAACAATATTATAGAAATCATTGATTGTTTTTTTCTCAGGTAATAAAAAATCTCTGTCGTGTCTGATATAGATAAAATGTCTAGGGAGTTGACTTCTTTTTGGTAGCATTCCTATTGCAGCTAACAACTGGTTTAAAAACGTAGGTTTTTTATCAGATAAATGTTGGTACAAACGCAACGGCTTTGCATCATTAATTGTTAAGCCAGCAGAAACAACAGTGGTATTTCCGTTATTTGCATATGTTTTTAAGGTTCTTGTAGTTGCATCAATTAAATAATTTGATGTCAATACTTCTTCTTTTAAAACATTTAAAATTGGCATAAAAGCTTCTTGTTCTGCAATCAATCCAGTTAGATTACCATTGCTGTCTTTTTCGTAATAGCTATTTGGTGAAGGATTTTTAGTTTCTTTTGTTATTCCAGCTTTTTCAAATGTTTTTGAATTGGCCCAATACGTATGCATACTTTGTGATATTAATAATACAGGATTGTTTGGAGCAATTTCATCCAAAAAAGAAATGTTTGGAGAAATTAAATCTTCGACTAAAAGAGGGTCAATTCCTTTGCAAATAATCCATTCGCCTTCTTTTTTTGTTTGTATTTGTTCTTTTAAATATGTCCAAACTTCGTTGTTAGAAGCATGCTTGAATCCAGATAAATCAATCATGTTATGAAAAAAAGAAGACAGCGCAACATGAGAATGGCTATCAATAAAACCAGGTAAGACTGTTTTGTTTTCTAAGTCGACAATCTTTGTATTCGCAGTTTTATGTTTTTCAATTTCTTTTAGGGTTCCAATAGCTTCAATAATTCCATCTTTTACAAACATTGCTTCTGCAGTTGGTTGTAAGGAATCTAGTGTGATAATATTGCCATTGATGTAAATTGTAGCTTCTGCTTTTTTGAAATCTGATTTAATAGCGTAAAAAATAATATAGATGCAAGCAGAAAGAATGATAAGAAAATATAGTTTGCGTTTCATAGAAATTGAATAGTTGTACTCAAATATAATAAAGATTTGCGTTAAAATAAAAGCGTTTCACAATTCGCTAGCTCTTTTTTATTGTACTATTTTTGCAGAATGACAGCAATCAGTAAGAAATTTCACGAGAACAATATTCATAATAAAGATTACAATTTTTCTGAACTTATAGCCGCGAATCCAGCATTGAAAACATTTGTTTTTGAAAATGATTATGGAAATACTACCGTGGATTTTTCTGACCCTAAAGCAGTAAAAGAAATCAATAGATCTTTATTGATGGCCTATTATAATGTGAAACTTTGGGAGTTTCCAGATGAGAATCTATGTCCACCAATTCCTGGTAGAGTAGATTACATACATCATGTAAATGATTTGTTAGTTGCTTCAGGTATTACAGCAAACATTAGTGTTTTAGATATTGGCACTGGAGCAACATGTATTTATCCATTATTAGGTAATGCTGCGTATGGTTGGACTTTTGTTGGTGTAGATATCGATTTAGATTCTTTAGATGCAGCACAAGATATCATTGATGATAATGAGTTAGATACGAGTATTAAATTACGACAACAGTTTGATGAAAATAATATTTTGACTGGAGTTATTGAAAAAGAAGATGCTTTTACAGTAGCAGTTTGTAACCCGCCATTCTATAAATCTGCAGAAGAGGCACAAGGAGCAAACAGAAGAAAGACTCGGAATTTAGGAACGAATGCCGTTCGGAATTTCGCGGGGAATAATAACGAGTTATGGTATGTTGGTGGAGAGAAAGCCTTTTTACACAATTACTTATATCAAAGTTCTTTGTTTAAAGAGCAATGTACTTGGTTTACTTCTTTAGTTTCTAAAAAAGAAAATGTAGAGAGTTTACAGAAGTCGGCTAAGAAATTAGGCGTACAAGAATTCAAAGTAATTCCGATGCAACAAGGAAATAAAGTAACAAGAATTGTAGCCTGGAAATATTAAACAATTACCAGTTACCAAAGTTCAATATTTTCTGATAACTGATAATTGTTTACTGATAACGGTTTTTACTTAAATTGTTGATGTAACTCTACAAACTGCTTTGTAGTTCCACTCGTGAACGGAATCAAATAGAAGCTATATGAATGCTTCTTAGTTCCTTTTATTTGATACTTTTCTTGAGGTTTAGAATACCAACTATCATCTCCTGCTAAACCACGTTGAGCCATATCTATATTTAATTGTACTAGGTTTTGTTCTTTAATATCGATTGTATGCTTGCTAAAATTAGCATTTTTATTTTCCTTCGTATAATTCAAATCATCTGTAATATCAAAATCTTCATTAGGCATATGAAGCGCAGAAATACTCAATCCTTTTTGTGATGGAGAAGCGACTAACAATCCATTGTTTTCTGAATTCATAAATGCCATCCAACGTATATCTGTTCTGTTTCCATTTTCTTGCGGACGAACATATGGAACATAAAAATTAGAAACTGTACTATTAAAAACATCTATAAATGTTGACGTTTTTCTGTCCTGGTAGTTTTCCCAAGGACCACGACCGTAATATTGAACTTTGTTAAACTTTTTAGGGATTTGTAAACGCATTCCAACTCTTGGAATATCACCTTTATATGCTGACGGATCTAAGTTGTTTTCTATTTTAATAACACCATTTCCGTTAATTGTATAGCTAGTGGTATGTGTAGTGTTTACACCAGGTAATTGATAGTTTACACGTACTTGCATTACATTATTTTCTAGTTTTTCAGATTCAAACTTGGTTACTTTGGCGTTTAGTGTAGCATTTTTCCATTCAATATTTCTTTTTTGCATTTTACTACCTAAGTCATTGTCTGTTGGTGCTCTCCAAAAATTAATTTTCGGCCCTTTTTTAGATTTCAAGAACTCTTCATCTTTAAAAATATAAGAAGTAATTTGCCCTCTTCTCTTATCAAATTCAACTTTGATGTAATTATTAGATGCAATAAAAATATTTTTTCTGTCTGTTGATTTTAAATACCAACCGTTATCAATTACAGTTTCCTTTTCTTTGAACTTCTTGGTTAAATAGATTTGCTCTCTAGCTACTTCATGTCCTTTAGGTAATAAGCTCCATTTGCTTTTTGTAGTTGCAGAAAGTTCTATGAAATACTCAGTGTTGTCTTTAAATGTAATGCCTTCTAGTGGAATTCGAACCAATTTACTAGTATGTGATTCTACATCAATATCTTTAATGTTAATCGTCTTTAAAATTGCTCCATTGGCTTTAACGATGGCTTTAAAATCAAATTGATTTAGATTGGTGAAGTCGTATAGGTTCTCAATTAAAATACGTTGCTCGTTAAATTTGTTATCTCCTAAATCTTTAAAGTTGATGTATTCATGTGCTTTCTTCACTTCAAACAATGCAGGTTGCGGACTTCTATCTGGAAATACAATTCCGTTGTTTAAAAACGAATTGTCTGTTGGCATATTTTCCCCAAAATCTCCTCCATATGCATAGTATTTTTCTCCTTTTTCATTGGTTTTGTATATGGCTTGATCTACCCAATCCCAAAGAAAACCTCCTTGTAAATTGTCGTATTTTTCTATAATTTCCCAGTAATCAGCGAAGTTTCCAGTACTATTTCCCATCGCATGCGCATATTCACTAGGAATAAATGGTCTGTCTGTTTTATTTTCTCCCACACTTTTAAAACGTGCTGGTGATGGATATTGAGGAACGATGATGTCAGTATTCCAGTCCATATCATATAAATTTCCATCTCTATCTTTATATGGGCGTTCATATTGTACAGGTCTTTTAGATTTGTCTAAAGCTTTGATAGCTCTATAGCCATCATAAAAAACAGTTCCATTTCCAGCTTCATTTCCCATAGACCAAATAATAACTGATGGATGATTTTTATCTCTCTTTACCATTCTGGTCATTCTATCTACATGTGCTTTGGTCCAATTGCTTTTCTTGGCTAATGAATGTTTTCCATAATACATTCCGTGAGATTCTATATTGGCTTCATCAACAACATAAATTCCGTAGATGTCACACAATTCATAGAAACGTCTAGAACGTGGATAATGTGCCAAACGAACAGCATTGATGTTATTCTCTTTCCAAAGTGTAATATCTTTCAATAATACTTCTTCACTCAACACATGTCCCGTATTCGGATCTGCTTCATGAGCATTGACACCTTTTAAAGTAATTACTTGTCCGTTTACTAATAACAAACCATTTTTAATTTCTACTTTTCTAAAACCAATATTACGTTCAGTAATTTCTAGTAAGTTTCCTTTTGCATCTTTAGTAGTAATTTGCAATCGGTATAAATTTGGATGTTCTGCACTCCATTTTCTAGGCCTGATTACATTGGTTGAAAAATGAGTTATTTTACGTTCGTTTGGAGAAACGGCGGTAATATTTGTTTGTTCAGCAATAACATGTTCTCCATCAAGTAATTGATAAGAAACATGAACTTCTTTATTTCTTTTTCCGTGGTTTTCTAAATTGACACTCAATTTTAAAAATCCATGTGTATTTCCTGCGTCTAAAGTAGATACCACTTCAAAATCTTGAATTCTAGTTTTTGGCTGTGCGTATATATAAACATCGCGCTCGATTCCGCTTATTCTCCAAAAATCTTGTGCTTCTAAATAACTTCCGTCTGTCCATCTAAAAATCTGAATAGCAACAGTGTTCAAACCCTTTTTTAGCGCTTTTGTAATATTGAATTCACTTGGTAATTTACTCCCTTGAGAATAGCCAATGTATCTCCCATTGATCCACACAAATCCTCCAGATTTTATTGCACCAATATGTAGAAAAATTTCTTTACCATTCCATTTATTATCTATCTTAAAATCTCTTCTATACGAACCAACTGGATTGTAGGTATGTGGTACTTTCCCTGGATTCTTAGGGTAAATTCTATCTACCAACTCCATATCATCAGCAACCATGGCTTTGTAATCTGAAAACTCATATTGATGATTTGTGTAAATAGGAACTCCAAAACCTTCAACTTCCCAGTTAGATGGAACTTTAATTTCTTTCCAATCACGTAAAGGCAATGTTGGGTTCATAAATTTTGTAGGTCTATCCGCCGGATTTCTCACCCAGTTAAATTTCCAAGTACCATTTAATGATTGTTTAAAAAGAGGTGTGTTTGCTTTTAAGTTATTTAAAGAGGCAAAAGATGTAAAGCTAGCATGAGCATCTTCTTTGTTTTCTGCAATTACTTGCTCATTTTCTATATAATGCCAAATATCTTTTTGTTGTGCAGTTATATTAATAGATACTAAAAATAGGAGTAGAGTGGTTGTATATCGATTCATTTGAAATTATTGAATTTCAAATATAAAAAAATCGAAGATAGCAGTCTTCGATTATTTTATCTCTTTTTGATAAGAGGTCTTCTTTTTCTCAACAATCATCCCATCTCAACTAAAAAATTGTGTAAATAATTTTTCATAGTTAGAATTTAATGTTAATGTTTTGTTAACATCAAAAGTAGTGCCAAAACTTTCTCAATAAATTACTCTCAAAAGTTTAAGTTAAATTGTGAGATGTAAATTACTGTTTTATAGATGTTTGATTTAAATTAGGGAGTCTTTTTTCAATTGTTGAATCAATTTATTTAAGCTCTTGTTTATTGATGATTCTAAACCAACTTGCCCGTAAACCTCTAATTCTCCTTTCCAAATAACAGTATTTGAAGTATATTCTAAAATACTAATTTTAAAACGTATTGATTCAATAATAGTTGGAGTTCTATAGCTAATTCCAGTTTGCTTAATAATCATTAACTGATTGGGATTGTAAGATTTAATCTTATTTAGAAACTCTTGATCAGTTTCTAGAGAAAGAGAATTCTTAGACGCATACCTTCCATCAATTTTGCTATTTTTAAAAGCTGTCATTAATTTATTTGATAATTTATTTGTAAATTTTGTTGCTTTTGCTTCTGACTGTATTAATACGAATACGTTACTTAATTTTTGATTAGAGTTATCTGCTTTATTGCTTATTACTTTTATTGAAGTACAACTGTAGGTTATTGCTATTACTAACAAATAAACAAATAGGAATCTTTGTTTCATGAAATAGATTTTTAATTGAATCTTTTCATTTCAAAATTGATGCCAAAAAACCTTGCGAATTGCAAGGTTTTAATTTTATAAAAATAGATTCGTTTTATTAACGAAGCTTAATTTTTTTTAAAGCGATCTTCAATGTTTTTGAAAGATCAACAACAGTTTTTGATTCTATTAATTTTGGCAACCCTAATTTATCTGTTTCTTCTTTACTGAGACCTTCTCTTTCAATCAAACGATTTAATAAACTATGTGCCATACGTAAATGTATATCATTTGGAGGAGTTGTAGCTTCAATTCCTTTTATCGTCTTTGGGCTTGTATTTGTCTCTATTATTGGGATGTCTTGACGTACAGGATTTCCTTGAAATACATTTTCAAAAGTAGGAGCATTGGCTGTTCTAGCACCTAATCCCCAAGATTCCTTAGGAATGTCTAGCATTGTAAGAATTGTTGCTATAACAGAAGTATGGTCGTATGGTACCGCTCCTTCAGCGCGAAACACTGTAGATTTTTGTACACGGGGTGATACTAAAATTAAAGGAACACGAACTCCAAATCGTTTGAAATCAAATTGACATTCATTTATTTCAGGTTCAGGTGTCCCGTCACTCTCCCAAGGTTGTTTTGCACAAGGAGTTGGTCCTACATGGTCATAAGTACCTCCATGTTCATCAAAATTGATGATAAACAAAGTATTATCCCACGCTTCTTTGTTAGAGGTTAGACTATCATAAATCTTTTTAACAAATGTTTCTCCAGGAACCAGATTTGTTGGTGGATGATAATCGCTTCCGTTCACTCCATAATCTTTGTCGTTAATTGGAAAATCTAAGCCCCATTCAGGTTCTAAAAAACAAACTTTTGGTAAAGTGCCAGCTTCTGCTCTTTCAAAAAAAGTATCTATTTTATCAAAGTGTTTGTCAAATGATTTATCTTGTAACTGGCTCATTAAATCGCGTGTATAGGCATAACCTTCAAGTCCCAATAAATCTTCCCACCAAGTCCCTTTACTGTAATAATGCATCCAATCTGAAGGTTGGTCTAGTTTATGCTCACTTAGTACATTCCACATCGTTTTCTGGTTAAATTGTTTTCCAACTGGTTGACTAAGGTGTGGAGGAATGTAACTAAAATCTCTATTATTAACAAAGGCTTCGAGTTTTCCTTGATCATTAATTCCTAAAGAATTTCCTGATGCTGCAAATGCGCGATTACAATTAGTTTGTGTTGGAACTGAACAAAAATAATGGTCTGAAACTCCAAAGTTTTTGGCTAGACCATTAAGCACAGGCAATTCTCCCGGAGTATAGGTTTGCATAATTTGATGAACTTGATCATTATAGGTTGCAAAGTCATTATAGAAACCACCCATTGTAGGTTTTTTTCCACAAGGTTGATTATCACTTGTACCAAACAGTTGAGCATTTACGTGATTGTATTCTTCATGTGGATCATGAATGGGTACATTCATATTATCAACTCCTTTGACTACATAATGTTTCTGCCCTTTATTGTCTAAATTGAAGTAGGTTTTTTCTTTAAGCCCGTTATAACTTGGTATATCTTGCTTTGGGATATTAACTAACGGTTGTTCTTCATCGTATAACCAACCTAATAATTGATCTAAAGAGCGATTCTCTAGCATTAAATAGACGATGTGTTTAATTTCACTTTTCATAATGTAATAAATATTTATTGATAATAATTTCTTAGAAAGTTATGAATAATATTGGTTCAATCTTCAGACTTTTTCAAAAACAGGTATTTCTACCTTTTAAAAATTAACTCAGAAAAACCTCACATCTGACTGAATTCATTTCAGTACTGCGAGGTTTTTCTGAGTTAATTAATGAAGAAAAAGAATTGTAACTGCTAGCTAACGGGTACTGGGATTTCCTTTTCTTTTGGAATGGTAACCGCTCTGAGTTTTTTTATTTCCAATTCATGCAGCTCTTTTTCTAATTGCGCTCTGGTTTCTGCATAGGCAGGGTCATAGGCTAAATTGGTGATTTCTTGCGGATCATTAATCAGGTCATATAGTTCATATTGGTTGTAATACGTACCTAAAGTATCAAAGTAAATATCATACTTCCATTTTTCTGTTCTTATACAACGAATACGATTTGCAGCATTTACCAATGACCAACTATTGTTAGAACCTGCTTTGGTATCATCATAGGTAAACAGAATGCTTTTTTGTACTGGTGTGTTATCTTCTAATATTGGTAGTAAACTTGTGCCAGCTAGACCCGTAGGCGGGTTTTCTATGTTTGCAATGTCTATAAATGTTGGGAAAATATCTGCCAAAGTTGCCAAAGAGAACGAATTTTTCTGCTTTTGATCCTTAAACAATATCGGGTTTGAGATTACCAGCGGTACTCTGATAGCTTCTTCATAAGCAACATATGTTTTTTGACGAAGACCACCATGTGCCAATCCCATTTCTCCATGATCTGATGTAAACGTTACAATTGCAGTATCTGCTAACCTTTTACCAGCGGTATCTTTGGCATACAGCTCATGAATAAATGTGCCTATTTCTCTGTCTACTTCTTTTATTAAGTTTGCATAAAAATTAATGTAGTTTAACTTTTTTTCATCCGTTGGTAGTGGGCCTAATCCAGCATTCATGGCAAGGAGTACTTGCTCTTGAGCCATTGGTTTTTTAGTACGTAGTAAGTCTTCATTAATCGTGTCTGGTAATCCAACCTCTCTGCTAGACCAACTTCCTTCATGGTATCCAGAAGTTCCAGCTGTTTTAGGATATGCCAATACATCATGTGGGTTTACTAATGAAAGAACTAAACAATAGGGTTGGTGTATTCCTTTTGCTCTTTTGGCTTTTACTTCTTTCAAAAATTTAATGGCTTGTGCGGTATATTTAGCATCGTGATTGGCATAACCACCACCAAAATTTAAAGGATCAACATCTTCTCCGGCATCTGGTGCTACCCAACCCATAGCTGCAAAAAGAGATATGTCTTCTGAGTTAAGTTGATCGTAATTGGTGGTGCCTCCATTGGCGGCAACTCCTTTACTCATATGCCATTTTCCACGATATTGTACATCGTAACCATCGCTCCAAAGCGTGTTCATAATGGTGGGTATAGAAGTGTCTAATGTTACTTCTGACGGTGATAAAGGACCGCCTTCTGTTAAAGTTTGTGTAACACCATGTTTGGCAGGATACAATCCTGTAAATAAAGTAGTTCTACTTGGAGAACACATACAGGTATTACAAAATGCTCGATCAAAACTAAAGCCATTCTTTTTTAGAAAAGTAAGTGTTGGTAGGTTTTTTTCTTCCCATCCAGGTGGAAAATGTTGTGTTGCACGTTGCTCGTCGGTAACGATTAAAATCATGTCTGGTTTATGTCCAATTTGCGATAATTTTTCTTTCATGTTTTTCATGTTTTCTATTTTTTTAATGTTGCGTTAAATGATGCTGTTGTTTTTGTATTGGTAATCGTGTCTTTTGACACATAGATCCCTAAAATATTATTCTTATATGCTGTATTAGCCGTGGTAATCATAGATGCTGGATATGAAATGTTGTTCCAAACAGCTTCTGTAAAAGAGCCATCAGAATTTCGATGTACACTTACTTGTGATGCACCTAGTTCTAAACCATCTGCCGTAACCCAGTCAACAGGCATGTTGTATCCATTGTCAATTGCACTCGTAATTCCTTCAAAATGAGTGATGATAGTACTGGTAGGATCGTTATTATAATTGAAAGCTTTGAAGTGGGTAAATTGTTTTGTTGATGCATTGTAATCAACTAAAAATCCTTGACTCAATTCTCCACGTACGTGTGTGCTAAATCCCCCAGATAGTGTATAATTGTTATTTCCATTATACCAGATTCCATAGAGTGAAGTACTGTAGGAGTTGGCTACCATATAGGTGAAACTGGTGTGGGTTTTTAGATCATAAATAAATGAAAATCCACTGGTAGGTTTGTGTTTAAGGTCATAATTACCAACAGCCAAATCTCCCATGGTGCTATGCATGAACACATCATATACGTCACCTTTATCTACGTCACTTGGTCTAATGGTGATCCATTTTCCATTTCCATTAATCGATCCTTCATACAGAAAACCTAAGTTTCTATTTCCTGTGGATACTCGTTTATAAGCGCCGACCACACGAATGTTTCCTTTGGTAGCATTGTTTGGTCCATAGCAAGATGTTAGTGTTACATCGTTAAATTTTGTGGAGCTGTAATCTAGTTGGTACCAGGTTCCTGAATTACCAGAATTACTTAATGGCCCCTTGTAAATGACACCATGTGTGATGCTATCATTTTTGACTGTAAAAGTACCAGCGATATATACATCTTTAGAATCGAGTACACCTCTAATGCCTTGTATACCCGTAATATTAGCATTTGGATCGTTAAATGACATGTACTTGACATGTTCATTAGTACCTTCTTTTTGTTCTTGTTTACAAGCTATGATGCTTATTAGTAATGAGGAAATCAAAATTATTTTTTTCATAATAGTTTTTTTTAAATTCTGTGGTTAAAAAGGGCAAATTTAGTGGTGAAGTCTTGTCGTTTAAATTATGAACAAGTATTCTGTAGATACTAAAGCCCTATTTTATTCGGTAGTTTTTCTATCGCTGTTTTATAGCAAGTTATGAAAAATAAACACCTGAAAACTAACCGTTTATGAAAACAGGTATAAATACTCAGGTGTTTTCTAGTACAGTTTAGATATAAAAAAACCTCGCAATTTGCGAGGTTTTTAAGGTGTGTTATGAGATTCTGAAACAGGTTCAGAATCTGGTTTTATTATAAGTGAATCACTTCATCATAAGCATCTGCAACAGCTTCCATAACTGCTTCACTCATTGTTGGGTGAGGGTGAATTGTTTTCAGTACTTCATGCCCTGTTGTTTCTAACTTACGTCCTAAAACAGCTTCAGCAATCATATCTGTAACTCCAGCTCCAATCATATGACAACCTAACCATTCGCCATATTTTGCATCAAAAATTACTTTTACAAATCCATCTGGTGTTCCAGCAGCTTTTGCTTTACCAGAGGCAGAGAAAGGGAATTTACCAACTTTTAATTCGTAACCCGCTTCTTTTGCTTGTACTTCTGTCATACCAACAGATGCAATTTCTGGAGTAGCGTATGTACAACCAGGAATATTTCCATAGTCAATAGCTTCTGTATGTAATCCTGCAATTTTCTCAACACAAGTAATTCCTTCAGCAGAAGCAACGTGTGCTAAAGCTGGTCCAGGAACTACATCACCAATAGCATAATAACCTGGTAAGTTAGTTTGGTAGAAATCGTTGACTAAGATTTTATCTCTATCAGTAATAATTCCAACATCTTCCAATCCGATGTTTTCAATATTTGTTTTAATTCCAACTGCAGATAAAACGATATCTGCTTCTAAAATTTGTTCTCCTTTTTTTGTTTTTACAGTCGCTTTTACACCAGCACCAGAAGTATCTACAGACTCAACAGATGAGTTCGTCATTACTTTAATTCCGGCTTTTTTGATAGAACGCTCAAATTGTTTTGAAACATCTTTATCTTCTAAAGGCACTACGTTAGGTAAAAATTCTACAATAGTAACATCAGTTCCCATTGAGTTGTAGAAATGTGCAAACTCAACTCCAATTGCACCAGAACCTACAACAATCATAGATTTAGGTTGTGTTGGTAATGTCATTGCTTCTCTATAGCCAATTACTTTTTTACCATCTTGTGGTAAGTTTGGTAAAACTCTAGAACGTGCACCAGTTGCAATAATAATATGATCAGCACTATACTCAGTTACTTTTCCATCTTCTGCAGTTACATCTACTTTTTTACCAGTTTTAATTTTCCCAAAACCATTAATAATATCGATTTTGTTTTTCTTCATTAAAAAGGCAACACCTTTACTCATTCCTTCTGCAACATTACGACTACGTTTTATAACAGCATCAAAATCTTTATCGATTGCTTCTGCTTTTAAACCATATTCATCTACATGCTTTAAATACTCATATACTTGTGCAGATTTTAACAATGCTTTTGTAGGAATACAACCCCAATTTAAACAGATTCCACCTAAGTTTTCTTTTTCTACTACACCAACTTTAAAGCCCAATTGAGAAGCTCTAATTGCTGTAACATAACCTCCAGGTCCACTTCCAATAATTAGTACGTCGTATTTCATTGTATATGTTTTTATGATTTTATGTTGAAACTTCTCGACTTAACTCGAAGTGACATTTTGTTATTTTATTTTTTGTTGGATACAAATTTAAGCATTAGAATCGAGTTTGCTTCTCAATGTAACTAATAAATAATTTTGTGTATTGAAAACTTATGAAGGATTCAGTACAACATCTTTTATGAATCTTTTTTTACAGTAAATTGATATCACATAATTAACCAGTAAATGCACCATAGCAATAGATACTATGGTATGTGGTGAAACACCCCAGAATTTATATGGGAAATAATAGGTCCAAACTCCAAAGTAGATGGTAATTATTTCTCCCACTGTTGGAAAAACAAGAACGATAGCAAAGATGTACATTAATTTTTTACTTCTAGTTGGTTTTGATAAGCTCTTAAAAATTTTAGTTTCCAAATTGTACATAAATGTAAAGGCTAACATCCAAACAAAAAACAAATATTTTGGTAATTGCGTATTGATATCATGGTATTCCCAATACCCGAATTTAGTTCCATAATACTCAATTACTGTTCCAAGTGTTCCGGTAACTAACATGCCAATAACTGGAATCACTACATTTTGTTTGTCAACTCGATATTTATTAATACGATACGCAATTCTTAGTCCTAAAATAATAGTTACCAAAGTTTGTTCCTTGTATAAAAGGCCAATTACAATCGCGGCTATAATTACTTTTAGTAAATAAACAAGGGTATGCTTCATAGCAATTTTAAAATCTGAATTCATAGGGTTACATTTTTTTTGGTACATTAATTCCTAATAAAGAGAATGCTGATTTAATAATATCGCTCACTTTTTTAGATAGTTGTACACGTAATACTTTTTTATCTTGATTTTCTTCTCCTAAAATGGATACGTTTTGGTAAAAAGAATTGAATTCTTTTACTAAATCGTAGGTGTAATTAGCAATCAATGCAGGCGAATGATTTTTTGCTGCAAGCTGAATTACTTCAGGGTAATTTTCTATAATTTTTATTAATTCTTTTTCTTTTTCGTGTAATTCAATTCCTTTTACAGCTTTTGAATAGTCAAAAGTAGCTTTTCTTAAAATTGACTGAATTCTAGCGTATGTATATTGAATAAAAGGCCCAGTGTTTCCTTGAAAATCTACAGACTCTTTTGGGTCAAATAAGATTCGTTTTTTAGGGTCTACTTTTAAAATGTAATATTTCAACGCTCCTAAACCAATGGTTTTGTACAAGCTTTCTTTTTCTGCATCAGAATAACCATCAAGCTTTCCTAAATCTTGTGATAGAGCTCTAGCAGTATCTGTCATTTCTAACATTAACTCATCTGCATCAACCACAGTACCTTCTCTAGATTTCATTTTCCCAGAAGGTAAATCTACCATACCATAACTTAAATGAAACAATTCATCAGCCCATGAATAGCCTAATTTTTTTAAGATTAAAAACAATACTTTAAAGTGGTAATCTTGCTCATTTCCAACAGTATATACCATTCCGTTTACATCTGGATAATCTTTAGAACGTTGAATTGCAGTACCAATATCTTGAGTCATATAAACCGCAGTTCCGTCAGAACGCAACACGATTTTCTCGTCCAAGCCATCATCGGTTAGATCAATCCAAACAGAGCCGTCTTCTTTTTTAAAGAATACACCATTTTTTAACCCTTCTTCTATATTGTCTTTTCCTAATAAATAAGTGTTGCTTTCATAATAATAAGAATCGAAATTAACGCCTAAGTTTTTATAGGTGGCATCAAAACCAGCATACACCCATGAGTTCATCATTTTCCATAACGCTACTACTTCCTCATCTCCAGCTTCCCATTTTAATAACATTTGCTGAGCAGCAATAATTAAAGGTGCTTGTTTTTTAGCTTCTTCTTCTGTAGCTCCTTTTGCAACTAGTTCACTAATTTCTTTTTTATATTCTTGGTCGAACTTTACATAGTAATTTCCGACTAATTTATCACCCTTCAATCCTGTAGATTCTGGAGTTTCTCCAGCTCCATATCTTTGCCAAGCCAACATCGACTTGCAAATATGAATTCCACGATCGTTAATGATTTGTGTTTTATATACTTTCTTCCCTGATGCTTTAATGATTTCTGCAACCGAGTATCCTAATAAATTATTACGGACATGTCCTAAATGCAGAGGTTTATTTGTATTTGGTGAAGAATATTCCACCAATACAGCATTTTCTTCAGATGGAGTTACAAAACCGTAAGTATCATTTTTAGCAATAGAACTAAACGAATTTAAATACAATCCATCTTCAATTACCAGGTTCAAAAAACCTTTTACTACATTAAAACGTAATACTTCTTGTACGTTTTCTACAATGTAATTTCCTAAGTCGTTTCCAATCTGAACAGGGTTTCCTTTTTTATAGCGTAACATAGGGAAAACCACCACTGTAATATCACCTTCAAACTCTTTACGAGTTGATTGAAACTCTACAGAAGGAATTTCAGTTTCGTATAAAGAAGAAAATCCTTTTTTTACAGCGCTTTCTATTAGGGTTTGTATACTCATAGGTAGTTTAAAATTGAAGTGCAAAATTACATAATTTATTTGATTTTTTGCGGCAAATTTTTGGCTGTAAATTTAAACTGATTCTTGTTTAGAATAATGCTAAATTTGCAGTCTTATGAAAGACATGAAAACGAGATTGGAAGAGTTGCCTAAATTGGCAGAAGAAACAAAAAAAGAGACCAAAAAATATTTCTCTAATTTAAAAAGGAGAACACCTAAGAATTTAGATTATGTAATGCAAGAATTACACGATGCTGAGTTTAAGAAAACGGACTGCTTAGCTTGTGGAAACTGTTGTAAAACTACAAGCCCAATTTTTACAGAGAAAGACGTTGAACGTATAGCGAAGCATTTAAGAATGAAAGTAGCTAAGTTTGAAAGTCAATACTTAGAACGTGATGATGATGATTTTATGGTATTGAAATCTGCGCCATGTAACTTTTTTGACGAATCAGATAACTCCTGTTTTATCTATGATGTTCGCCCAAAAGCATGTTCAGAGTATCCGCACACCAATCGTAAGAAATTTATTCAAATTACAGAATTAACTTTGGCTAACACAGAAGTTTGTCCAGCAGCCCATAGTATTGTAGAAGAATTAAAAAAGAAACTCCCTTTAGTGTCGAAAATTAAAAAAAGAAGGAGTTAATTTTATTAAGAGCTGGTAGGTTTACCTTTTAAGCGTTTTTCAACTTTTTGTTTTATCAACGTTAATCTCTTCATAATATCCATAATTGCAGGATCTTTTTCCTCTTTATAGATCTCATTTAAGCCCAAGATTAATTCTTTTGCTTCTCTTGAAATGATTATTCTTTCATTTGTTGTTAACGCTTTTAAACTTGTTTCTTCAAATTTTAAAGCTCTTTCTACCAACGTGCTCATTATTTTTAAAAATTTATATCGTTATTGATTACTCCTTTAACTTCTTAACAATTTATAGTTGAGGTCTTTGGATCTTCAAGTTTCGTTTTTAATTATCAAGGAAACTGCTTAGACCTACTTTTAATGTAAGTTAGTAAACATACAAAATGTTTTATAAAGTTAATAAAAAAAAATAAATTAAATTTCATATCAAATTTAAAGAGTGAAAAATGTTATTTAATTTTCTTATTTTTAGGAAAAATATTTCTCCTTGGAAACAATTATTAACTATTTCGATACCATTCCATCTTTACATAGAAGTTTGATTCTTGTAGGTGGAATTACTTTTTTTTGGCTTTTAGAAGGAGCTTTACCACTTTTTAAATTCAATTATAAAAAATGGAAACATGCTTTTCCAAACTTGTTTTTTACAGCTACAACGATCATAATTAACTTTACGTTGGCTTTTTTATTATTAAATAGTGCTGATTATGTACAAGCAAATGATTTCGGGATTATCAATTGGTTGCCAGAAATGCCCTTGTGGTTGTATGCGATTTTAGGTGTGATTTTGTTGGATTTCTTTGGGGCTTATTTAGCGCATTTTGTAGAACATAAAGTAAAACCACTGTGGATGATTCATTTAGTACATCACACAGATCATAAAGTAGATACAACTACAGCAAACAGGCATCATCCTTTTGAAAGTATGATCCGTTTTTCGTTTACACTATTTGGAGTGTTTGTTGTTGGAGCGCCAATTGCAATTATTATGATTTATCAATCTATGTCGTTGATATTTACCCAATTTACGCATGCAAATATTAAAATGAATAAGCAAGTCGATAAAGCGTTGAGTTATATAATTGTATCACCAGATATGCATAAGATTCACCATCATCACATGTTGCCGTATACAGATTCTAATTATGGAAATATTTTTTCTATTTGGGATCGAATTTTCGGTACCTTTTCATATATGGAACGTGAAACTATTGTGTATGGTGTAGATACGTTTCCAAATGAAACTACAAATTCGTCTTTAGTTGAATTGTTAAAACAACCTTTTCAAGGCTATCGAAAGCCTACGAATATGTAATTATTACTCAATAAAAACACCTTCTAATTCACCAACTATTTTTCTGATGTTTACACCAGATAGATTGGTTAAAATAGCAATAACCAGTTCTTTTTCTGGGTAGATTAATAAAAAGGCTGTTGCGCCCATTCCGCCACCAGAATGCGCATAGCGTATTGTGTTGTTTTTTAGCTTTATTACACCGATTCCGATTCCATAACCAGTTTTTCTTCCTGTTGTCGTTTGTAGAGATGTTACCATTTCTGCAATTACTTCTTTTGACACCATTTTCGGATTGATAATTTCATTTCCAAACAAAATTAAATCTTCTGAAGTAGCTACAAAACCGCCACCAGCTGCTTTAAATTCATTACTTACTTTTGGAGCAATAATTACTTTTCCGTTTTGCTTTACATAGAATTGCGTTCTATTTGGCATCTTCTTATCAGAAAAATCTAAAGAAGTATGTTGCATTTTTAATGGAGAAAAAATAGCGCTTGACATATAGTCTATATAATCTTTTCCTGAAGCATTTTGTACAACTACACTTAATAAGTTCCATCCATAAGTACTGTACTTGAATTTTGTTCCTGGATTAAATAGTAAAGAGTCGTTTTTAAATATATTTAACCCTTCAGTAATCGACATTTTGGTATTCATTAAAAACTCATTGCCATTATAATGTCTGATTCCAGCAATATGACCTGCAATTTGTTTTACCGTAAAATCGTATTTCTTCTTTGGGAAATCTGTAACATAATCATACAAACTACTATTAAAATTTAATTTACTGTTGTCAACTAGTTTAGCCATTGCTAAAGCAGTCAATGTTTTTGAAATACTTGCAACTCTAAACTGCGTTGTATTAGCAACTACTTTTTTTTCTGTTTTCACATCTGCATAACCAAAACCTTCAGACCAAATAAGTTTTCCTTTATGGGAAACAGAAATTGACATTCCTGGAATTTGTTGATCTTTTAAGAATTTTGCTGCTAGTGCAGTTGCCTTATCTATTTTCTTTTGATGTTGATTTTGGGCAGTTGTACACGAACTAATCATAAGTGCTAGTCCAAAAAATAAAATACTTGCTTTTTTCATGTTAGTTATAGATTAAATAGTTCTTTCTTGTTTTTTTAAAGGTATTCAACTCTTTTTTCCAAGATTTTCTAATCTCTTTTTCTGGGGTTCCTTGCTCAATTTGTTGCTGTAATTTTTCTGTCCCAGCTAATTTTGTGAAAAATGCATTAAAGAATTTTTTTGAAGTGTTTTGTTTGTTGGCTTTAATCAACCAAGCTAAATTTAATTGACTTAAATCTTTATGTGCTGTTAAGTCTTCTCCAAAGCACTCTTTGTTTTTATGCTTTGGATATTTTGCTCCTTCATTAGATTGTGGAATAAAACTAAATTGGCTCTTTGCTAAAAAAGGAGAACCATAGATTTGAAATTGTGTTTCTGTTCCACGTCCTGCAGAAACGTTGGTTCCTTCAAAAAAGCACAAACTAGGATAGAGGTTGATGCTTTTATCATTTGGTAAATTTGGGGATGGTTTTATTGGTAAAATATACCTTGAATGATGTGTGTAATTTTGTAATGGGATTACGGTTAAGTCACATTGTATTCCGTTTTTTAACCATTTTTCGCCATTAATCATTTGTCCATATTCACTAATCGTCATTCCATAAACTACAGGGACAGGGTGCATTCCAACAAAACTTTTATGTTCCATTTCTAAAACAGGCCCATCAATATAATGCCCGTTTGGGTTTGGTCTGTCTAAAATAATCAGTGGAATTCCAGCTTCAGCTGCAGCTTCCATTACATAATGCAAAGAAGAAATGTAGGTGTAAAAACGAGCACCCACATCTTGGATGTCAAAAACAAGTACATCAATTCCTTCTAATTGTGTTGCAGAAGGTTTTTTGTTTTTACCGTATAAAGAAATAATTGGCAGACCTGTTTTGGTGTCAATTCCATCTTTAACAACTTCACCAGCATCTGCTTTTCCTCTAAAACCGTGTTCTGGAGCAAATACTTTTTTGATATTGATATCTAAAGAAATCAAACTATCCACCAAATGCACAAATTCTCTTTTCTTTTTTCTCTTTTCTCCTTTTTCTATAACTGAAGTTTGATTGGCAATAATAGCAACATTTTTACCTTTTAATAAGTGTACATATAAATTTGTTTGAGCGGCACCAACTTTAATTTCAGTTGATTTTTGTGCACAAGAAGTCAAAGTGAAACTTATGCTTAATAATAAGATTAAATATGTACTTTTGAAACGAACTAATGGAATCATACAATTGAATTACGAGTTATTTATTGCGAAACGAATTATTGCTGGTAAAGAGTATAAAAATAGTATTTCATCTCCAATAATAAAAATTGCAATTACAGCAATCGCGTTGGGGATAATTATTATGATGATTTCCGTAGCTACAGGATCTGGTTTCCAACAAAAAATAAGAGACAAAATATCTGGTTTTAAAGGCCATGTTCAGATTACAAACTACGACGATAATAACTCTGAAGTTTCTATTACTTCAATTGATAAAAACCAAGATTTCTACCCAGATTTTAAAGATGTTTCAGGCATTAAAAATGTTCAAATATTTGCTAATAAAGGCGGGATGATACGGACAGAAACTGACTTTGAAGGAATTATTTTTAAAGGTGTTTCTACCGATTATGATTGGTCTTTCTTTGAAGAATACTTAGTGGAAGGGAGATTGCCAAATTTCAATCAGTCAAGAGTAAGAGATGTTTTATTGTCTAAAACTTTGGTTGATAAGCTGCAATTGAAATTAAACGAAACTATTGAAGTCCATTTTTTTAAATCAAATAAGAAACTACCAAGTCGCTATAAATTAATTATTGTTGGAATCTACGATTCTGGTTTTAATCAATTCGATAAGAATATGGTTATTGGAGATATTCGAGAAGTTCAGAGATTAAATAACTGGAATGAAAATCAAATTGGAGGTTTTGAAGTATTGTTAGATAATTTTGATGACATCAACCAAAAAGGAAACGAAATATATGCAAATATTGGCTCCACATTAAATAGTATTACAATTGTAGATAATTATTCCATAATTTTTGAATGGATAGAGTTATTTGATAATAATGTGTGGTTTATTATCGGAATCATGATTTTAGTGGCAAGTATTAATATGATTACTGCTTTATTGGTGTTAATTCTTGAACGTGTTCAAATGGTGGGAGTTTTAAAAGCATTGGGAAGTGACAATTGGAGTGTGCGTAAAATCTTCTTGTACAATGCTGGGTATTTAATTTTAAAAGGATTGTTCTGGGGAAATGTTATAGGAATAGGGTTACTTTTATTACAGCAAAAATTTGAACTGATTACCCTTGATCCAGCATCCTATCATGTTTCTACAATACCTGTTGATATTGATGTTTTGTCAATTTTATTTTTAAATATTGGTACTTTAATTTTGTGTTTTTTAATGTTGATTATTCCTTCGTATATCATCACAAAAATCAATCCTTCAAAATCCATTCAATTTTCTTAAATTTGCAATCTAAATTTAAGAAATGAAATACGCTAAAAATATATTAGAAACGATTGGTAACACACCTTTAGTTCAGTTAAACTCTGTTACAAAAGAAGTAGATGCTTTGGTCTTAGCTAAGGTAGAGACATTTAATCCTGGGAATTCTGTAAAGGATAGAATGGCTTTGAAAATGATTGAAGATGCAGAAGCTGATGGGAGATTAAAGCCAGGAGGAACTATTATTGAAGGAACTTCTGGAAATACAGGAATGGGATTGGCTTTAGCTGCCATAGTTAAAGGCTACAAATGTATTTTTGTGATTTCTGATAAGCAATCTAAAGAGAAAATGGATATTTTACGTGCTGTTGGAGCAGAAGTAGTTGTGTGTCCAACTAATGTAGAGCCAGAAGATCCACGATCGTATTATTCGGTTTCTAAACGTTTAGGAGCAGAAACGCCAAACTCTTGGTATGTAAATCAATATGATAACCCAAGTAATGCTTTAGCGCATTACGAGCAAACAGCTCCAGAAATCTGGGAGCAAACAGACGGAAAAATCACACACCTTGTAGTTGGAGTTGGAACTGGAGGGACAATTTCTGGGATTGGAAGATATTTAAAAGAGAAAAATCCAAATATCAAAATTTGGGGAGTTGACACGTATGGTTCTGTATTTAAAAAATACCATGAAACTGGGGTGTTTGATGAGAATGAAATCTATCCATATATTACTGAAGGAATTGGAGAAGATATTTTACCTAAGAATGTAGATTTTAGCTTGATAGATGGATTTACAAAGGTAACTGATAAAGATGCTGCAGTTTATACACGAATGATTGCTAAAGAAGAAGGGATTTTTGTTGGGAATTCTGCTGGGTCTGCTATTAAAGGATTGTTGCAATTAAAAGAGCACTTTACAAAAGATGATGTGGTTGTGGTGGTGTTTCACGATCATGGAAGTAGATATGTTGGTAAAATGTTTAATGATGAATGGATGCGTGAAAGAGGTTTCTTAGATGAAGAAATTACAACAGCTGCAGATTTGATTAAAGGTCATGTAGACTTGTCTTTAGTAACAGTAAAAACTGAAGAATTAGTTTCTCATGCAATTGAAAGAATGCGTGAATATAAAATTTCTCAAATTCCGGTTGAAGACGTAAATGGTTTTGTTGGTTCAGTTGATGAGACCGCTTTGTTAAGAAGTTATTTAGCGGATAGAGATATTGCAGACAAACCAATTAGAGAAGTTATGGGAGCAATATACCCAGTTGTTAAAAAAGACACTTCAATAACAATTGTATCAAAATTGATTACAAAAGAAAATCAAGCGGTATTGGTAGATTTAGAAGATGGGAAATTTAGTATTATTACTAAACATGATGTTATTAATGCTATCTAATTAGTTATTATAAAAACAAAAAAGAGCAGCCCAATTGAGCTGCTCTTTTTTGTTTTTAACATCCACACCAAATTTCTATAATACTTTTGTTAGGTTGTTGCTTTATTGTGTAATAGCATCCAACACCATCATCTTTGGGGATGTATTTATTGTCTTTCCAAGTATTTGGAATGTCATTTAAATCTGCCTTGTAAATATTTTCTATCCATTTTTTAAGCTTTTCTAAACTGGTTTTAGGGAAAGTAATAGATTCTGTTAAAGGCGAAGCTTCTCCACAGCTATTTGTGGTGAAAACAATTCCGAATTGATACTTTTTTGTGTAGCCACATTCCATATTATCAAAATCAGGATCCAATTTAATGTCTAATTTATCAGAAGTAGCTTTGTAATTGTTGTTAAGGTAAAGTTCTATTAACTTCATGTTCTTAGTTCCATTTTTCTCAACGTTTGTCCGTAACTTTTTTACATTGGGGTGCTTTAAGTTAAATTGTTGTTGACTGAAAATTGAGAAGCTAAAAGAGAAGAGAAGTAAAAGAGTGAATTTTGTTTTCATGCATTAAATATACAAAAAACAAAAACCACTTCGCTAGAAGTGGTTTTATTAATCAACTAATTCAAATAATTTACACAATGAAAACAAGTCTCTCACATTTGCTTTCATTTTAGTATTTGCAAATGGCGTGCCAAAATGTGTTTTTCTTTGAAAAAAAGTTAAAAACTTATGATTTTTACATTTAATTAACATTTTACTATGATTTGAAAGTAGATATCGCAATTGTAATTTAATTTTAGTATCAACTTCACATTAAAAAGATAAAAACTTTGTAAAATAAAAAAGCTCATAATTTTTAATTATGAGCTTTTTATATAAATTACATATTCTTTATTTAGCGTGCTTATGTGCTTTGTAAGAAGAACGGACTAACGGGCCACTTTCTACATACATAAAGCCCATTTCTAAGCCTAAAGTTTCGTATTTTTTGAATTGCTCAGGAGTAATAAATTCATGTACAGGTAAGTGCTTTTTTGAAGGCTGTAAATACTGACCAATGGTGATAATGTCTAAACCAACATTGCGTAAGTCTTTCATAGTTTGAATAACTTCTTCTTCTTTTTCACCTAATCCTAACATGATACCAGATTTGGTACGCATTCCGTTTTCTTTTAAGTATTTTAAAACACCTAAACTTCTATCGTATTTAGCTTGAATTCTAACTTCTCTAGTTAATCTTCTTACTGTTTCCACATTATGAGAAACTACTTCTGGAGCCACTTTTATAATTCTATCAATCTGTTTTTCGTTTCCTTGAAAATCAGGAATCAAAGTTTCTAATGTTGTAGTCGGGTTTGCTCTACGAACTGCATTTACTGTTTCTGCCCAAATAATAGAACCTCCATCTTTTAAGTCGTCTCTATCAACAGATGTTAATACAGCGTGTTTAATGCTCATTAGCTTTATAGAGCGCGCTACTTTTTCTGGTTCATCCCATTCAACAGTTTCAGGTCTTCCAGTTTTTACACCACAGAATCCACAAGAACGTGTACAGATATTTCCAAGTATCATAAAAGTTGCTGTTCCTTCTCCCCAACATTCTCCCATATTAGGGCAACTTCCACTAGCACAAATTGTATTTAATTTGTATTTGTCTACCAATCCACGTAATTCTGTGTATTTTTTACCTACAGGTAATTTTACACGCAACCATCTTGGTTTTTTTACTTTTTCTGGTAGGGTAACTGATTCGTTTGACATTCTATAAAATTGAATTGCAAAGTTACAAAGAAAACTCGTATAAATTGATTAAAAACCTAGCACTAAATTTGATTATAAAAATAATTTATTGCTTGCCTAATGCTTTTAAATCAAATTATATAGATACTCTTATAAACATGATTAAAGTAGCGGTTTATGCTTGATAAAAATAGCGATTCTAGTTTAAAGTTAAGACAATGTAGGGGGAGTTTTTATTACGATTTCTTAATAATCTCAGCTAACAATTTTCTTGCGCGTAATATCTTAACTTTTACGTTATTCATTGGTTCTCCAATTTTATCAGAGATTTCTTTATAACTTAATTCCTGAAAATATCGAAGGTTAATTATTTCTTGATATTTTGGTTTTAATTGCTTGATGTCTTTCAATAATTTCGCAAGATTTTGCTCAGTAATAATTTTATCTTCTGGGGTAGGGCTAGCGTCTGCAACATGATAGATTTCGTTGTCTTTTTCTTTGTATGGCTCTGCTTTTATAGATGATTTTTTCTTTCGTAAATTATCAATATGAATATTTTTTGAAATGGTAATTAGCCAAGTTTTAAATTTATATTTCTTATTGTAGGTGTCGAGTTTATCAAAAGCTTTTGAAAAAGTTTGAATAGTAATGTCTTCTGCATCATTATCGTTCTGAAGCTTTTTTAATTGATAATTGTGTACGCTATTCCAGAAATTATCCAGTAAAATGTTGAAAGCTAGTTGATTGCCATCTTTTGCTCTTTGGATGGTTTGTAATAATTCGTCTCCTTTTATTTCCAATGCGTAGGTTTTGAAAAAGTATTAGAGATAAAGATACTAAATTGAAACAAAAGAAGGAAAACCTCTAAAAAAGGCAAGAAGAATACCAATTGTTTTTCTTCGAGTTTTTTAGCTGAAATTCCAAATACAATAAAGAAAGTAATAAAATAAATTGCTACAACCAGCGTAATCATTTTCCAACTAAAGAGAAAATATAACAACGTTGCTAATAGGTAAAACATGAATTTTGAGATAAAAAATATCCCTAAAAAAAACTTGTGTTTAAATTTGTAATAAGAAGAAGTAGACACATGCCTTCTTTTTTGTCGAAACAACGCTTTTAAAGTTAATGGCGGATTTGAAATTGTAAAACTATCTGGATTGATCGTAAAAGTAGTATTACTTTTTGTTGCTGCTTCTTGAATAAATAAATCATCATCGCCAGATCTTACTTGGATATGACTTATAAATCCGTTGGTTTTAAAAAACTCACTTTTTGTATAGGCTAAATTCCTTCCAACACCCATATATGGCGAGCCAAGTTTTGCATAGGTAAAATACTGTAATGCTGTAAGAAGTGTTTCAAACCGGACTAAAAAATTCACAAAAGATTTTTTAGTATTGTATTTTCCATAACCTAAAATAATGGATTTATCTTCTGAAAAATTAGAAGTCATTTCTTGAATCCAGGAAGGTGACTTTGGATAACAATCTGCATCTGTAAATAATAAATGCTCATTTTTTGCTGCTTTAATTCCTAAGGTTAATGCGTACTTTTTATTTCCCCAAAAAGCTTCAATATTTTTTACATCAACAATTTTTATGCTGGTGTTTTTTTCTTTGAATGATTGCATTACTTCTAAAGTTGTATCCGTAGAAGCATCATTAATTAAAATAATTTCGAAATCTGGATATTCTTGATTAAGTATAGATGGTAAAAATTTTGTCAAATTCTGAGCTTCATTTTTAGCACAAATGATTACAGAAATTGGTTTGGTAGTGGCTGTTTTTTTAAGCTCTTTGCTAAAAAGAAAAGAAGAAAAACATAAGAAATAAATGAGTTGAATACTGGTGACAGCTACTAAGATGTAGAATAGAACAGTAGGAATCATTATCAAGAAATCAATTAGTTATGTTGAGTGTCTGAACAGGTATCAAACTGATCTGGAGTCTTACCACAAAACCCACAAGATTCTCCGCTCTCGTTTAACATTGGGTTTTGACTTGCACAAGTACCCGCAAATTCACCATCTTTTTTTGCCCAAATTTTTATTGCAATTCCAGCAAAAGCTAATCCTAATAAACCTATGGTAAGTAATACAAGTTTCATTAAATATAATTTGATTTGGCAAAGATACTTATTTATAAAAAAAAAGAACCAAAAAAACACGTTAAAGTATTGATTATATTTACATAAAAAACGAACACTAAAGTTAAAATAATCAAACTCTAAAGTAGGGTATATCAAAAGATAGCTGTTATATATACAAAACCAATAATCATGAAGAAATATTCAAATTTAAAAACCGTTTCAATATCATTAGCTCTAGTATTCAGTATGTTGTCTTGTAGTTCGTCATCAGAAGATGAAACTACAGATCCAACTGTAACACAATACGACATTACACCAATTTTGTCTAAGTTTAACGGAACGGGTTTAACAGTTTCTACAAGTGGAAATACAGTAACGTTTACGACACAGAATTTACCAGATCATAAAAGTCCCTATTGGCCAACTAATAACGCATTGTATGAAGCATATAATGGGACTAATGCAAGTTTTAATTTAAACCCTAATAGAATAAGTTCTCAAAACATATCAATTTCAGTTCCATTAAATCCAAAAGAAGCTAGCAATAAACAAGCAACTGCGTTAGGACCTATTGGTATCTCTGTAAATGGAGTTGTTTTTTACAATCAATACGCAGGGCCAAATAATCAAGCATTAACAAATGAAATTAATTCTTTTGATCAATATTTAGGACATCCACAGCAGTTTGGACAATACCATTATCATGTAGAACCAACCTATTTAACTGGGCAGTTTGGTGATAGTGCTTTTTTAGGATTGCTAGCAGATGGTTTTCCGGTGTATGGGCCTGTTGAAAATGGAAGTACGATTACAAATTCAGATTTAGATGATTATCATGGTCACACAGGTGTAACTGCAGATTTTCCAAACGGAATTTATCATTATCATATCACACCAAATGAAGATCCATATATTAATGGGAACGGGTATTTCGGAACACCAGGAAATATAACATTATAGACAGTGAAAAAAATAAGTATCATAGTGTTATGTCTTTGTCTGTTTTCTTGTAAATCAAAAGAAAAAGCAAGTTTGATTTTGTTTGAAGAAAATAAACAGCTGCAAATTAGTAATGGAATATTGTATTATAACGATGCGCCATTTAACGGATTGATTACATCTTTCGATGAAATAAATCAAACAAAAAATAAAACGAATTATCTACATGGAATGAAAGATGGTGAGCAAAGAAAATTATTTATGAATGATTCGGTAGCAGAAATTCGTTTTTATAAAGAAGGAATAAAAGTTGGTATTCATAAATCTTGGTGGGAAAATGGTCAACAAAAATTTGAATATCCATTTAATAAAAAAGGAGCTTATGATGGTGCTATTAAAGAGTGGTATAGAAATGGGCAGTTAGTTAAAGCGTTTAATTATGTAAACGGAAAAGAAGACGGCTCTCAAAAAATGTGGCTTTCTAATGGAAATATTAGAGCAAATTACACCGTAATTAATGACGAAAGATTTGGTTTGATAGGGTTAAAAAAATGTTATTCAGTAAAAATAAATGATGAAAAATAAAATATACTTATTACTTGCGCTAATTACGATTTTTGCTTGTAAGACAGAGCCTAAGGTAAATAAAGAAACTACGCTGCCATTTTTTAATTCGGCAGAATTTACGCCAGAATGGATTTCAGAAACTTCAATTTCTTATAGAAATATACATACCATTCCTGATTTTGAGTTTATCAATCAAAATGGAGAGAAAGTAACAGAAAGCACCTATAAAGATAAAATCTATGTAGCTGATTTTTTCTTTACAACTTGTCCTGGAATCTGTCCGAGGTTAGCTAAAAATATGGGGAAATTGCAAGAAGCTTTTAAAGATGATGAAGAGGTGTTATTGTTGTCTCATTCTGTAACACCAGAGCAAGATTCTGTGCCAGTATTAAAAGCGTATGCAAAAGAGAACAATGTAGATTCTAAAAAATGGAATCTAGTTACAGGAAACAAAAACGAGATTTATGATATAGCAAGAAAATCATATTTTGCTGATGAGGATTTTGTAAAAACACAAGATGAAAGTGCATTTATTCATACAGAAAATTTTATTTTAATTGATAAGAAGGGGAGAATTAGAGGAGTTTATAACGGGACGTTGGCTATAGAAACTGAACGTATTTTAAGACATATACAGCTGCTTAAAAAAGAAGATTAGATAATATTTACTTCAATTTCTAATTGAATATTAAATTTTTCAAAAACTGCTTGTTGAATTTTTTTTGCAAGTAAAAAAATTTCTTTTCCCGATGCATTACCATAATTGACTAAGACTAATGCTTGCTTTTCATGAACACCAGCATCGCCATAACGTTTCCCTTTGAACCCACATTGTTCTACTAGCCATCCAGCAGGTATTTTTGTTTCAGTGTTAGAAATAGTGTAATTAGGAATTGTAGGATATATAGATTGCAGTTCTAAAAACTGACTTGAAGTAATCACAGGGTTTTTAAAGAAGCTTCCGCTATTTCCAATTTCTTTAGGATCTGGAAGCTTTGATTGACGTATAGAAATAACTGCGTCAGAAACATCTTTAATAGTTGGACTCGAAATGTTTTTTTCTTGCAAAGCAGTTTCTATTGCTCCGTAAGAAGTGTTTAATTGATGCTGATTTTTTGTTAATTGAAAACTAACAGAAGTAAGAATGTATTTTCCTTTGGCTTCGTTTTTAAAAATTGAATTTCTGTACCCAAAATCACATTCGGCATTTGAGAATGTTTCTAGTTTCGTTGATTCAACATGTAAAGCTTCAACTTTAGTAATGGTGTCTTTAACTTCAACTCCATAAGCGCCAATATTTTGTATTGGGCAAGTGCCAACATTACCGGGAATCAACGATAAATTTTCTAAGCCTCCATAGTTTTGAGAAATACACCACAAAACAAACTCGTGCCAATTCTCTCCACTATTTACAGTTAAATACACAAAACCTTCATCTTCTTTGTCAATAGAAATGCCTTTGATATTTATTAAAGCAACAAGAGTATCAATATTTTTTGTCAGTAACATATTGCTTCCTCCACTAATTAAAAACAGGTCTTTTTCTTTATTTACTAATTGTTGTAATCCGTAAAAAGAATCAATAGAAACAAAACGTTTGGCGTAGCATTCTACACCAAACGTGTTGTATTCTTTTAAAGATATGTTTTCTTGAATAGTCAATTAACTATTGTATTGTTTTAAAGCTGCTGCTAAAACATCTACAGATTTTTTCAAATCTGTTTTGTTTAAAACATATGCAATTCTTACTTGATTTTTTCCTTCACCGGGAGTTGAATAAAATCCACTTGCAGGAGCAACCATTACTGTTTCTCCGTTTAAATCAAATTTTTCTAACATCCATTGCGCAAAATCATCTGAATCTGCAACAGGCAATTCTACAACGCAATAAAAAGCTCCTTTAGGACTTGCTACTTTAACACCATCAACCTTTTGCAATTCAGAAATTAAGGTATTTCTTCTTTCTACATATTCTTCAATCACATCGTCAAAATAACTTTGTGGTGTGTCTAAAGCTGCTTCACTAGCTATTAAAGCATATGTTGGTGGACTCAATCTTGCTTGAGCAAATTTAATTGCTGTAGCAATAAAGGCTTCGTTTCTAGAAACAATACATCCAATTCTTGCTCCACACATGCTATAGCGCTTAGAAACAGAATCAATCATAATTGCATGTTGATCTAATCCTTCTTCGCTCATAATTGAGTGATGTTTCAATCCATCATACACAAACTCACGATATACTTCATCGGCAATTAAAAACAAATCGTGTTTTAAAACTAGTTGTTTTAATTTTTCAATCTCTTCTTTTGAATATAAATATCCTGTAGGATTACCAGGGTTGCAAATTAAAATTGCTTTTGTTTTATCTGTAATCAGTTTTTCGAAATCTTCAATTTTGGGTAATGCAAAATTATCATCGATTCCAGAAATTACTGGAACAACCTTTACACCAGAAGCGGTAGAGAAACCATTGTAGTTTGCATAAAAAGGTTCTGGAATAATAACTTCATCACCTGGATCTGTAATACTACCAATTGTAAATAATAATGCTTCTGAACCACCTGTAGTAGCAACGATATTAGTTGCAGAAACATCAATGTTGTTATTGCCATAATAATTTGCTAGCTTAGTTCTATATTCTTCAGACCCTTCAGATCTAGCGTAAGAAAGTACTTCAATAGTATTGTTCTTAATAGCATCTAGAGCAACTTGTGGAGTTTTAATATCTGGCTGACCAATATTTAAGTGATACACTTTAGTACCTCTTTTTTTAGCGGCTTCAGCATAGGGAACCAACTTGCGAATTGGAGATTCTGGCATTAAGTTTCCTTTCTTAGAAATTAAAGGCATAATTTTTGATTTTAGTTGTTTAACAAGTAAGGCAAATTTCTGAATTTATTTTTGAAATATGCAGCGGAATTTCATTTCTTTTTTTGAATACCTAAAAGGTTAAAGATTTCCTAAAAAGAATAAAGCAAACAGCCTAATATTGTATATTGCATATTCATTAAAAAACACTTCACAATTGATAAAAAAACAACTCTTTTTGACCGTGTTATTAGTAGTTTTTTCTACGTTGGTTCAATCTCAATCTCAATCTCAATCTCAATCCAAATTTAAATTTTTTGGGTCAAATGATAAAGAAACGACGATTAGGTTTAAAATGATCAATAATTTAATTGTGATTCCAGTGAATGTAAATGGTAAATCACTGTCTTTTATACTTGATACAGGTGTGGATAAAACAATTCTGTTTAATTTATCTCAAAATGATAGCATTGGGTTAAACAATGTTAAAAAAATAAATCTTCAAGGACTTGGTGACGGAGAACCGATAGAGGCATTATTGTCTAAAAACAATAACATGGCGATTAAAAATTTTATAAGTTCTACAGAAGATGTTTATGTTATTTTAAAAGATAGATTTGATGTTTCTGGAAGAATGGGAGTTACAGTTCATGGTATAATAGGACATAAAATTTTTAAAGATGCAATTGTATATATAAACTATGCTTTTAATAGAATAACACTATATAACCCTAAATATTATAAGTATAAAAAGTGTAGAAAATGTGAAGAGTTTCCGCTACAGTTTTATAGAAATAAACCCTATATAAACGCCAAGGTTAGACTGGATACTATAGGAAATAAGTTTACAGATGTGAAAATGTTAATTGATACAGGAGGATCGGAAGCTATTTGGTTATTTGAAAATACTAAAAAAGAGATTAAAACACCAATAAATTTTTTCAAAGATATTTTAGGAGAAGGGTTAAGTGGTACTATTTATGGTAACAGAAGTAGAATTAAAGGCATTAAATTAGGTCGGTTTTATATTAAAAACCCAACGGTATCTTTTTTAGATTCTTCATCAACTTACTTTGCAAGACAGTTTAAAGCTAGAAATGGAAGCATTGGAGGTAATATCTTAAAGCGATTTAAAGTTTGGGTAGACTATAGAAATAAAAAGATCATTCTAAAAAAGAGTGGTTCTTTTATTGGAGGATTTGAATATAATATGAGTGGGCTGGATGTTGTTTATGATGGTAAAATTCTTGTAAAAGAATTAGTTGCAGCTACATTTAAAGACGCTTTTTCTGATGGTAATTCAGAAACTCTTCAGAATAATACTGTATCAATTGTATCTAATTATAGATATAGATTTAAGCCGTCATATCGAATTAAACATGTTTTAAAGAATTCTACAGCAGAGGCAGCAGGTGTTCTAGATAATGATGTAATTACAAGAATAAATGGAGTAGGAGTACATCAATATACGTTGAAACAGTTGCTAGGTAAGTTTCAAATAGGTCATAATAAAAAGGTGAGAATACACATTAAAAGGGATGGTGTGGAAATGAAGTTTGAATTTAGGTTAGAAAAGAAAATTTAATCATTTTCGAAACTATTTTTTAAAATCAAGATTTATTTTTTTTGACAACAAAACCTTTAATTCGAATTCTTTTTACACTTTGTTTAGCATTAGAAAAGATTGTAATCATTTTAGAAAATCCTCCAATTTTAGAGGTGTCATAAGAAACGGTGATTTGGCCTTTCTGCCCAGGCATTATTGGAGCCTCAGGTTTTTTGGGGACTGCACAATCACAAGAAGTTTTAATGTCTTTTATAATTAATGGACTTTGTCCAATATTAGTAAATTCAAAAACTCTATTGCCATTAGAATTCTTTTCTACTTTACCATAATTAATCAATTCTTTCACAAATTTAAATTCGGGTTTTACCGAACTTTTATTCTGTCCAAAACTAAAGCTGATTGAAGCAATCAAAAAAAGGAAAAGAATATATTTCTTCATGATGAATTTGTTTTAGGTAAAAGTAGTATTTTTGCTGATTATATCTCAAAAATTAAGCCAAATAATGGATATCCCATCAAAATATATTGCAACAAGTGTAGAGAACAAATGGTACGACTACTGGATGAAGAACAATTATTTTCATTCAACACCAGATGAAAGAGAGCCATATACAATTGTAATTCCTCCGCCAAATGTTACGGGAGTTTTACATATGGGACACATGTTAAACAATACAATTCAAGATGTATTGATTAGACATGCCCGTTTACAGGGTAAAAATGCGTGTTGGGTTCCTGGAACAGATCATGCATCTATTGCTACAGAGGCAAAAGTTGTTGCGAAGTTAAAAGAACAAGGAATTGATAAAAATGATTTAACTCGAGAAGAGTTTTTGGCACATGCTTGGGAATGGAAACATGAATATGGAGGGATTATTCTAGAGCAATTAAAAAAGCTAGGATGTTCTTGTGATTGGGATAGAACTTCGTTTACAATGGATCCAGAAATGTCTGAGGCTGTAATTAAGGTTTTTGTTGATTTGTATAACAAAGGATTGATTTATCGTGGATACAGAATGGTAAATTGGGATCCTGAAGCAAAAACAACCTTGTCTGATGAAGAAGTAATTCATATCGAAAAGCAAGGGAATTTATATTATTTAGAATACAAAATTGAAGGATCGGATGAGACTTTAACTATTGCAACCACAAGACCAGAAACTATTTTTGGAGATACTGCAATTTGTATCAATCCAAATGATGAACGTTTTACACATTTAAAAGGAAAGAAAGCAATTGTTCCTTTGTGTAATCGTGTAATTCCAATTATTGAAGACGAATATGTTGATATTGAGTTTGGAACTGGTTGTTTAAAAGTAACGCCAGCACACGACGAAAATGACAAGGTTTTAGGAGATAAACACAAATTAGAAGTAATTGATATTTTTCATGACGATGCATCCTTAAATTCTTTTGGATTACATTATGAAGGAAAAGATAGATTTGTTGCTCGTAAAGAGATTGTAAAAGAACTAGAAGAGAAGGGGATTTTAATAAAGACAGAATCTCATTTAAATAAAGTTGGTACCTCTGAAAGAACCAAAGCAATCATAGAACCAAGATTATCTGATCAATGGTTTTTAAAAATGGAAGATTTAGCAAAACCTGCTATCGAAGCTGTTTTAGGTGAAGATGCAGAGATTAATTTATATCCAAAGAAATTTGAAAATACGTATCGCCATTGGATGGAAAACATTCGTGACTGGAATATTTCTCGTCAATTAATGTGGGGACAACAAATTCCAGCTTATTTCTATGGAGATGGGAAAGAAGATTTTGTAGTTGCAGATACTGCTGAAAAAGCATTAGAATTAGCAAAAGAAAAATCAGGAAACACGTCGTTAACGATGTCTGATTTAAGACAAGAGTCTGATGTAGTTGATACATGGTTTTCGGCTTGGTTATGGCCAATGAATGTTTTTGACGGTATCCGTAACCCCGAAAATGAAGAAATAAATTATTATTATCCAACAAACGATTTAGTAACTGGTCCAGACATTTTATTTTTCTGGGTTGCGCGTATGATTGTTGCTGGATATGAACTTAAAGACAAAAAACCTTTTAACAATGTGTATTTAACAGGTTTGGTACGTGACAAGCAGCGTAGAAAAATGTCTAAGTCTTTAGGGAATTCACCTGATGCGTTAAAGTTGATCGAAGAATATGGAGCAGATGGAGTACGAGTAGGGTTGTTATTAAGCTCTGCTGCAGGAAATGATTTAATGTTTGATGAATCTTTATGTCAACAAGGAAAAGGTTTTGCAAATAAAATTTGGAATGCATTCCGTTTAGTAAATGGATGGAAGATTGACGAATCTGCAACACAAACAGATGTTGCAAAAATTGCTATTGATTGGTATGAAGCAAAATTTCAAACTGTATTAGCAGAAATTGAAGATCACTTTTCTAAATATAGATTGTCTGATGCATTGATGGCAATTTATAAATTAGTTTGGGATGATTTTGCCTCTTGGTTCCTAGAAATGGTAAAACCAGAATTTGGAATGCCAATGGACAGAAAAACATATGATGCAGTAATTGCAGCATTTGAAAATAACTTAAAGTTATTACATCCATTTATGCCTTTCTTAACAGAAGAGATTTGGCAATTTATGTCAGAAAGAACACCAGAAGAAGCATTAATTGTTTCAAAGTGGCCAGAATCGACTACTATAAATACGCAAATAATTGCTGATTTTTCTACCATTGCAGATGTTGTATCTGGAATTAGAACCATAAGAAAAGAAAAGAATATTTCTTTTAAAGAAGGGATTGAGTTGTTTGTTGTAAATAATGATAATTCAACAACAGGTTTAGATGCTGTAATTAAAAAGCTAACAAATACAACTACAATTAACTATGTTTCAGAAAAAGTAGAAGGCGCTTCATTTAGAGTGAAATCGAATGAATATTTTGTGCCTGTTTCTGTAGAAGATATCGATGTTGAAGCAGAAACAGAAAAGCTGAATACAGAATTAAAAAGAGCAGAAGGGTTCCTATTCGGAATTGCAAAGAAGTTATCTAACGAACGTTTTGTAAACAATGCACCAGAAAAAGTATTGGAATTAGAACGTAAAAAAGAAGCAGATACCTTAGCGAAAATTGAAACGATTAAAAACAGTTTGGCTAGTTTAAAATAAAACTCTTTAATTTTGAGTGAGATGGAAATTTCTTGACTGTACTCGAAATGACAAGTATAAAAAAGCTCCCAATTGGGGGCTTTTCTTATTTATGCATAATTTTCAATTTTGTAATTCTTCCAATATTGCATTAATACAAAAGAGCAAATTACAGAAGATGCGATGCCTTCAATAGCAATTGCAAAGACAATTAATGGCAATGTTAAGTTTGAGCTCCAAAGAAATGAGTTTTCTAATACAGTTATAAAACCAGGATCTATAAGACTTATATAGGTAATTAAACTTATTATAACCATTCCTACAGCAATAACAGATGTTGATACTCCTATAAAAAGATTAGAAATATAAAACGTGTCTTTGTTTTTTTTGATATTACTTTTAATCGCGTTGTTAATTCCCCAAGCAACAAAAAGGAAATTTAAAAAACGTAATTCTGAAACATTTTCTAAGCCTAAAAGTTTCATGGCAAAGAAATAAATAACAATCCCAAGGACTATTTTTAGTGCATTTTTGATGATAATTTGATTGATACCCATAGTGTAATTTTTTAAAACAAGGTATTGGGATGTCTCTAATTTACAAAATAATTAGGTAAAAATCAGCTTTTTACAAGTGAATTTTGGAAAATAATATTATTTTCTAATGGCTTTTCTAAACCCGATAGTGGCTAATAATCCAATAATAGGAATGATAGTAAACAGTGAATATAAATTCTGATATTCCACAAATGTTGGATCTTTTCCTAGCATATAGCCCACAAATAAAGACATAAAAATATCTGGTGTAAACCCAACCACAGAGATAATTCCTACAAGTGTTCCTGTTAATTGAATGGGCGTTTTTGTCTCTTCAATAATTGCAAAATATAAACCTCTTAAAGAATAGGTCCCTAATGCCATAAATACAAAAAAGGTAAATGATAAAAATAATGGTTGGTCATAAAAGAATCCTAAGCCTAATACGGATGAAGCAATAATTAAAATTGTAAAACATGGAACTATTAGTTTTGAAGGAACGTACTTATCTGCAATCCAACCAACAGTTACTGCGGCGATAGGTCTTAAGTATTGAATGAATACTGCAAAATATGTTGATTCTTCTAATGAATACCCCCAAACATCACGTGCATAAGTTCCATAAGTTCCCGTTAATTTATAGGCACAATAAGCACAAAAAATAATTAGGGAATGGTAGATGACTTTTCGTTGTTTCATTAACACGAATGCTTGTTTAAAATCGAACTGAAACTCCTTTGAATCTGATTTCTCAACCTTTTCTTTTGGTAAGAAAAACCAAACCAATACAGCTACTAAAAAGACAATCCCTGTAATGGTTCCTATAATATATTGTAACGTTTGTACTTTGTCATCAAATGTAATGTCAAATGCGTCCGCAGGGAAAAAGAAACTTAGAATGGCTGCGCCAGACAACGCTATTGTTGCGGCAAAAAAACCTCTTCCCCCATCTAGTAACCCAAACGATAACCCTTGATTGTTTGAGTTTCCCCATTGACGAGTTGCTTTAATTAAAGCAGCCCAAAACAAGAAAATAGTTGAAACTCCCCAAAAAGCATATAATAATTTTAAAGTAAAAATAGACGGAATCATGGTCATCCAGAACCCACCAATTCCGGTTAGAATTAATGAAAGGCACAACAGTTTTCTAGCTTCCCATTTGTCAGCAATAAATCCACCAAAGAAATAGGAGATTACAGCTGTAATTCCATACAAAGCTTGGGCTTCTCCAATCTGAGCATCAGAGATTAAAAAAGCTTCTCTAATTACGGGTTTAAAAACGCGCATTAAAATAAAAGGTAGTAAGAAAATAGCTTCGCCGGCAATAACAAGGGCAAACATTGAGGTGAATTTGTTTTGTTTGAACACAATAGAATGATTAGTTCTTAAATGTACAAAACAAATAACAATGTTCAATTAACAATTATCATTATTAACTGATAATTGTATTATTGTTTTAGTGCTTCCTTTAATATGGTGATTGGGTGTTTTGCTAGTCGTTTTGTTCCGTCAAAAATTTGATGTCTACAACTAGTTCCCGCTGCTACAATTTCTGTATCTGTTGAGCAGTTTCTTACTTTAGGAAACAAGGTGTCTTCACCAACTTGCATACTCAACTCGTAATGTTCTTTTTCATAACCAAAACTCCCAGCCATTCCACAACAACCTGTATTTAATATGGTTACTGAATAGTTTGTAGGGATATTTAAAATATTAAAACTCGCAGCTGTACTAGACAATGCTTTTTGATGACAGTGTCCATGAATTTTCAGAGTCAAAGACTCTTTGGTAAACAAATCTTTGTCAATGTTTCCTGCTTCAAATTCGGTATTTAAAAACTCTTCTATGGTGAAGGCGTTTTTTGCGATTTTTTCTGCAGATGTTTTGTCATCTGCTAAACGAATATATTCGTCTCTAAAAGTTAAAATAGCAGAAGGTTCAATTCCGATTAATGGTGTTTCTGAGGTAATTACCTCTTTAAAAAACGCTACATTTTCATTGCAATGATGTTTGGCTTCTTTTAAGAAGCCTTTAGAAATATATGTTCTTCCACTTTCTAAATGATGGATAGGAATAACTGAATAATTTAATTTTCCTAGCAATTTTATTGCGTCATGACCAAGTTCAGTATCTAGGTAGTTAGTGAATTCATCAATATATAGGTATACAGTTTTTGTTGGGTTTTTAATGTTAATTTCGCCATCATCTAGCCAGTCATAAAATTTAATATATGAAGATAAACTTTCTTTAACTTTTGGTAGGTTCCTTTTTTGATGTACGCCAGTTATCATTTTTATGATACTTGATGTAATTCTATTTTGAGAAATTGCATTATAAAAATTGGGGACTCTAGATGCAATTTTATTGAAATCTGTTGATTTTGCAAAAAGTTTAGATCTAAAAGAGTAGCCATTTGTTTCTTGATATTGATATAGAAACTCTGCTTTTAATGCGGCTACATCTACATTACTTGGACATTCTGATGCACAGGCTTTACAACTTAAACAAAGATCAAATACTTCTTTTAACTCTTTATGGTTGAATTTATTTTGCTCTTCAGAATTGGTTAAAAACTCACGAAGTGTGTTTGCTCTAGCTCTTGTGGTGTCTTTTTCGTTTTTTGAAGCTCTATAACTCGGACACATGGTTCCGCCAACAGATGCAGGTTTTCTACAATCTCCAGAACCATTACATTTCTCTGCTAATTTTAAAATTCCTTCGCTTTCAGAAAAATCTTGAATGGTTTTTATTACAGGTTCTATTCTATCAATCTCATAACGTAAACTTTTATCCATCGGAAAAGCATCTGTAATTTTCCCTTTGTTAAAGATGTTATTTGGATCAAAGGCTTTTTTAATACGTCTTAATAATTGGTAATTCTCTTCTCCAATCATTAATGGAATAAATTCTGCGCGTACAATTCCGTCTCCATGTTCTCCACTAAATGATCCTTTGTATTTCTTAACCAATTCGGCAGTTTCTGTAGTAATCTTTCTAAAAAGAACGACGTCTTCTGATTTTTTTAAGTTTAATATGGGGCGTAAATGGATTTCTCCAGCTCCAGCATGTGCATAATACACAGCTTCTTGCTGGTACTTGTCCATGATTAAGGTGAATTCCTCGATAAAATCTGGTAAGTCGTTTAAATCAACTGCGGTGTCTTCTATACAGGCAACCGCTTTATGATCTCCAACCATATTCCCCAATAAACCCAAACCGGCTTTACGCAAGGCAAATATTTTATTGATATCAGCTCCATATATCTTTGGATGGTGATATCCCATCTTCTTTCTTTCTAAATCTGCAATTAAATTATCGGCTAAGACTTCAGCTTCTTCAATGGTATCTGCAGCAACTTCTAACATTAACACAGCTCCTGGATCGCCTTGTAAAAAGAACCTGTTTTTTGCTTGTTCTCGGTTGCTTTTGGTGCAATCTAAAATCACTTTATCCATCAATTCACAGGTGTATAACTTGTGATTCATGGTAATAACAGTCGCTTTTAAACTCTCATTCACATTGTTAAAATGAGACGTAACCATAATGCTTTCTTTTGGTTGTATATCATCTAATTGAATGGTAATCTGAGTAGAAAAAGCCAAGGTTCCTTCACTACCAGATAAGAATTTAGCGACATTGATTGTTGGTTCAGTTCCTCCAAAAATATCTGAGGTTAAAAACTCATCAATTGCATAGCCAGTATTTCTTCTATGGATTGTTTCCTTTGGGAATTCTTTTTTAATTTCTTCTTGTGCTGAGTCAAAAATCAACTCATCGTAAATAGATTTATAGATGTTACCTTCTAAGGTGTCTTCTTCGAGTTTTTGTAGAAATTCTTCAGATGTAATTTCTGAAAACGTAGCTAAGCTTCCATCGCTTAAAATAGTATCAATAGAAACTACTTTGTCCCTGGTAACTCCATAGCGAATAGAGGTGCTCCCAGAAGAGTTATTCCCCACCATTCCGCCAATCATACAACGGTTAGACGTTGAGGTGTTTGGTCCAAAAAACAGACCATGTGGTTTTATAAAGAGGTTCAATTCATCTCTAATAACACCAGGTTGTAATGTAACTGTCTTGTTCTTAAGATCTAACGAGATAATCTCTGTGAAATGCTTAGAAACATCTACTACAATTCCATCTCCTACACATTGACCGGCCAAAGAAGTTCCGGCTGCTCTCGGAATTAACGTGGTATTATTCTCTGTAGCAAAAGCAATTAATTGCTGAATGTCAGCTACATTTTTTGGATAGGCAACTGCTAACGGAATTTTACGATACACTGAAGCATCTGTTGCGTAAATGGTTTTGTGTAAGCTGTCAAAGTGAAACTCACCAAGGAGTGTGTTTCCAAAAGATTCTAATTGTTTCTGGTCAATCATTGTGTGCTATTGAATAGGAATATTTCTTTTAAAACCAGTATCGAAACAAATAAAAGTATCAGTACCAGCAACTCCGTTTATCAAATGAACTTGTTCGTATAAAATTGTACGTAAATGTTCATTGTCTCGTGCAAATATCAGAATAAAAATGGCATAATTACCAGAAACATAATTACATTCTACAATCTCTTCAATTTTCTCCATTTCTTCCATTACGCTTTTAGCAAAACGTGCTTCTCGCAATCGAATTCCTGTATACGATTTAGTTTTAAAACCCAACATTTTTTCATCCAACACAAACTCAGCATTTTTAATAACGCCTGCTTCGGTTAACTTTTTAATCCGTTGATGGACTAATGAGTTCGAAATTTTGAGTTCTTCTGCTATTTTCGAGTAAGCTTTACGTGCATCTTTACGTAAGATTTGTAAGATTTGTTTGTCTGTATAATCAAATTGACTTTCCATAAGAATACCTAGAATTAATTACTGTCAAATACTTGTGAATAAGATAAATTAAAATCAAAATGACTTAAAATAACTTATGTGGATGTAAATTTAGCTATTATATGTCAATTTGTAAAGTAAATCGATTTATTTTTGTGTCGTAAATTAAACAATGATGACAACTACAGAGATTTTTGACAACTTATGGAACGAGTACACAGATAGAACTCCTTCTGCACAAAAAATAAAAAACCTATTTGAAGAAAAAGGAAACACGATTTTTAACGATCATGTTGCCTTTAGGACTTTTGATGATACTCGAGTAAATATTGAAGTATTGGCAGCTCCATTTATTGCTGCTGGTTATGTAGAGTGTGGTGAGTATACTTTTGAGAAAAAGAAATTGTATGCAAAGCATTTTGAGCATGCTACAGATAAAAATGCACCAAGAGTATTTATCAGTCAGTTAAAAACAACCGAATTTTCGTATGAATTACAAGGAGCTGTAAAAAAGATGATTGATAGTATTCCTTCAGAAGAATTGACTTCGGGGAATTTAGTTTTTAATGGACGTTTGTGGGAGCAACCATCTTTTGAGGTGTACCAAAAATTACAAGCCGAAACAGAATATGCAGCTTGGTTGTATGTAAACGGTTTTTGTGCCAACCACTTTACAGTAGATGTAAACAAATTAAATACGTTTGATTCTTTGCAAGATGTAAATGAGTTCTTAAAAGACAACGATTTTAAAATGAATACTTCTGGTGGAGAGATTAAAGGAACACCAGCAGAATTGTTAGAGCAATCTAGTGTATTAGCAGATAAAGTGCCAGTTGCATTTACAGAAACTACTAAAAAAATTACTTCTTGTTATTATGAGTTTGCCTATAGATACGCTATGACAAACGGAGACTTATACTCTGGTTTTATTGCTGGTTCTGCAGATAAAATTTTTGAAAGTACAGATATGAAATTGCAAGAAGCTTAGACTTACTCGAATTATATAAAAAAAGCCTCGCAATTTGCGAGGCTTTTTTATGGTTATATACTAGTAATTAATAATACACCATGCTATGTGCAGTTTTTAGATGTTTATTTCAACAACTAATTGCTTACTAAGTATTCCTTTTCCTCCAGCCATTAAATTCGTTATCTCTCCTTTTTCTATCTGCAAATTGGTTATAATTAAGCTTGGAGAAGGTTCTTGCATGTATTTACCTTGTTGAATGTGAAAACTGTTTTTCTTAATTTTTAAAATGTCAAATAAATAACATCCAAGTGGTCCTGCCGCCATTCCTGTTCCTGACTCTTCTAATATTCCATAACGTGGGCCAAACATTCTTGAAGTAGCATCATATTCTGTATCAGTAGAAAATACATAGTAGCCAATTAAATCGAATGCATCACTAATTTTACTGATTAAGTCAAAATTTGGAGTAATATTCTTTAAGATTTCTTTGTTTTTAACAGGAACAAGTATGAAAGAATTTCCCGTATTTACCAATTGAATTGGTGCGTTGGCTAAAAGATCATCTTTCTTTAACCCTAATGATTGTAGAATTTCATTTTCTTTGTGACTTACGTCAATATATTTGGGGGCTAATTGTTCCATAAATGCTAGATCACCAATTATTTCTATTTCTCTTTTCCCATCAATGGTTTCTTTTGAAGAATTATCACTCTTTAGAACCCCAATTTGTTTTAAGTAAGAAAATGTAGCTACTGTGGCATGCCCACAATGTGCAATTTGTTTATTTGGAGTAAAGAAATCTAATTTAAAATCTTCCGTTTTAGATTTTGAAACAAAAGCGGTTTCAGACAAACCTACTTTTTTAGAAATTTCAAGTTTGTTTTTATCAGATAACTCATCTGCGTTTAAAACTACACCTGCAGGATTACCACCTTTTCCGTTTTCTGCAAAAGCGTTAAGAATTTGTATTGTAACTGTTTTTTTTGAACTATCCATTTTATGTTTTTTATGTTATGTAAGATGGACGAAAGAAGTTAGAAAAAGACGTAATTAATTTTCATCATTTTCAAAATCTAGTAATTTACCTGTATTATCTGACTCTACATTAGGGCAATTTAAAATATTTTCTTTTAAAATTTCTTTAGCTTTTTGAACTCGTGATTTGGTTCCCGAATAGGAGATTTTTAGATATTCTGCTAGTTCTTTTTGTGAATAATTTTTAAAAGAGGTTAAAATAATTGCTTCTTTATGTTGTGAAGAAAGGTTTTCTATTTTTTGATTGATACAGTTGGTTAGATTTGAATACTCAAAATTATTGGTGTCTTTTTCTGGAATATCTATACCCGTAATTGAAATGCTTTTATCTTTTACTTTTCGAAAATAATCTATAATGCTATTTCTTGTAATCTGGTAAATCCAAGAAGTGAGTTTAGAAATATGTTTTAGCTGATGAATTTTAGTTTGAACCTTTAAGAAAACCTCTTGATGAATATCTTTTGACGTTTGTTCATCTTTTACTTTTCCTAAAATAAACTTATAAAGCTCTTCATTTAAGTCAACCCAGATAATGTTAATTTCTCTATTCACAATTTTGTTTTTTAACGTGTTTGTGTATCTATTTTTGTGGTTAAACTGCAATATGCTTTTTACCAATCCCGAAAGATAATTAATTCGTGTGAATTTACATTTTAAAAATACTGTAGCAATTAATTAGCTTTTTCATCATTCTCTTTGGATCTATCTTCTTTTTCGTCTAACATTTCTAAATAAAGATCCTCAACATGTTCTCTAGCCCAAGCGGTTCTTCTTAAAAAACCCAAGCTAGATTTCATAGTCGGATTGTATATAAAACAGCGAATATTGACACGATCTCCCAGATACTCCCAACCATAATACGCTACCAAACGTTCTAAAACCTGTACAAGTTTAACTCCGTGAAACGGATTGTTTAGCTGTTCTTCTGTAGCTTGCTTTCGTATGCGTTTTGTAGGTTTTTTTTTATTAGAAAGTTCTTCAGATTGCTTTTGTGTGTCTGTAGGTTTGTTGTTGTCAATGTTATTTGTGTTCATTGTTGTTGTGTCTATTGAATACAGTTTTAAGAGATGGTTTTTTCGGAAACCCAACCCGTAAGATCTTCAATGAAATATTGCAAAATTTTATCATAGCTATCTTCTGTATCTTCCATATCGAAGGTTTTCCAATCTAACCAAAACTCTGATAATAAAGTGTACAGTTCTTTATCTAACTCTTGAAAAGCGATGAAGTGTTTATGGTACTTAAATGCCGGATTATTACAAGACTTCATTGCGAAGAATGTACCAATAAAAAAATCTACAGCTTCTCTATCATAAATGCCTTTGTTCTTATACCTTTTAAAGAGAACGTCTAACATTTTCTTATTCATCTTAGGTTCATTAAAATCACTTGTTAAAAGTCGATTTTCATAACCCATTTTTAAAAATAGTGGACGCTTTAATTCAAGTTCTAGACAATACGCTACATGCTCTTTTAAACCATCAGAAAAAAGAGTATTAATTTCCTCAGATTTTTCCAAAACAGGATAGAAATCTTCTTCGATTTTTACGTTTTTTGATTTTAAGTAAAGGTGAATTAATTGATGGGTAAATGAAGTTGCACTAAGGTCATTTTCATTAATGCTGATGGTTGCACTATTGTCTGAAACGGTTGAACTATAACCCTCTTCTGTACTTGCTATTAATTCAATTTTATATACGTTACTTAATTCATTCCATAAATCGATGTTCTTGTCATCAATTAACAGCGTAAGATGTGCTTTCATGTATTTAAACTATTTTTTACCAATGCGGAAAGATAATTAATTCGCGTTAATTTCTGTTTTAGAATTACTAAAGAAATCACAAAAAGCATAAACTTACTTGAACTATATAAATAAAGCCTCACAACTTGTGAGGCTTTATTGGTGTTTATTAAGTTAGGTGAAATATTATTCCAAGGCACCATGGCTTTTTGCAGTTTCTATCCAATGTTCGGCAATTCCTTTGGTGTCTGCACCTAAGCCTTTTGCCAAGTGCAATGCTACTGCAATCATTAAAACAGAAGCTTCATGCAGTTCTTCAAATGTTTGTATGGCTCCAAATTTTTCTTGTGCTTTTTCTATGTGTCAGTAATTGTAGGAATCATTAAGTAATCTATCCATTCTTGGCCAATTCTTACTGCCAATACTTCTGGTGCTTCGTTTCCAATTATTCTCCAAGCCGCCAATGTTTTGGTATCTCCAGATTCAGACAATCCAGACTCTAGTAATAAGGCAAACCCAACATCTGCAATGTTTTGCATAATAATTAAATACTCGTCTTGTGCTTTTTCAAATTCACCAGCTTCTTGCGCTTTAATATAGTCGCCAACACTCATTTTTGGTAATTCTAATACTTCAGCACAGTCGTTTAAACACGGAAATTGATCTCCTTGGTACATATACTCTGAATTGTTAAATTGTATTTGTCGTCCTAATGGATACAAACGGCAGGCTAACGGTCGCCCTAAATGAACACTACAACCAGCATTGTCTACATATTGACTACAGGCTTGTTGGCCTTTGTTATCTTGTTTGCCATCAAAGCGTAATTTAATTCCGCCAAACTCACAATAGAAATCTCTAAACTCTCTTACTGTAACTTTCTTTTCTTTACTAAAACATAAGATTTCCCAAGGGTTTAGCCAAACTGCTTTACCAAAACAGCAGGTTCCAGATCTAGAGCAGGTTAGTGGTAAAATGTCTTCTTTAGTAAGTTTGGTTGTTTGCATTTTTATAGGGAGTTGTTTATTTTTTTAATTCCATATGTAAGGTAGGATACGGTTTTCCAGAAGCATCCAATTCAGAACGGCTGATGGTTTCAAATCCGCAATAGTTGTAAAACCCAACTGCCTGTTCATTCTGTTCATTTACATCAACTTTTGTTACATCTAAAGTGTCAATGGCGTACTTTAATAATGCTTTGCCAATTTTTTTACCTCTATATTCTGGGTGAATAAAAAGCATTTCTAAATTTTGATCAGCAACACCCAAAAAACCAATAATCTTTTTTTTATCAGTTCGTATGCAGCGTAATTCAACAGCATCTAGGTAGGTGTTTAAAATAAGTGGTTTAAAATATTGAATATCCTCTTCTTTTAAAAAGTGATGTGTAGCTCTCACTGAAGACTCCCACACATCTAGAATAGCTGTGTATTCTGTTTTATTAACTGTATCTATTTCTAAGTTCATTATCTAAATTACTGTGGAAGCGGAAAGGTACTTAATTAGGGTGAATTAATGTGATGTAAATTCTGTAGTAATTAGTTATAGAATAAAATCCCCGCAATTTGTGAGGCTATTGCTGTAGGGTTTTATAAGTTTTCCTTTAAAAATTTGACAAATTTGGCACCTGTTTTTTGTTCAATTTCTTTTATGATGATTTTTTTGATTTTAAAGTCAGCATCTAATAAAACAGTCGTTGGTCGTTCCATAATTCCATACTGTCTAAATAATTCTCTACTCATTTGAACAAATTCAAAAGTGTAGTTTTTTTTGTCTTTATATTTTTTTGTTAACTCTAAATCTTGGTCGTTAATCATTATAAATATAGTCTCCTCTTTAATAGTTGCATAGGCTTCTTCCATTATTGGTAGTTCTGTTAAACAAGGAGCGCACCAAGTAGCCCAAAAATTTACAACTACCTTTTTTGATTTTGATAATTCTTTGAGCGTTACTGTTTCACCATTTAATTTTTTTACTTCGAGTTTAGAAAAGTCAATTTCACTAATTTGACTTTCTTGGTAGGAGTTGATTAGTGGTTTTGAAAGCACATTAAAAGCAATAAATAGCACACCCAATACTGCTCCCCAAAAATAAGGAGATCTATAGTTGATTTTTTTCATGATTACTGTTTTTTGAAGTTTAAAATAAATTAATGGCTTGGTCAAAATTGAATAATGAGAACAACATCATTCCAATTAAAGCAATAGTTAAAAAGGTGATGATACATTTAATTGAGAATTGTAGGGCTTTTTTCATCTGTATATTTTAAGTGTTTTAAAGCACGGCAAATATGTGTGAAATCATTGTGTATTGAAAAAAAGGAAGGGTGTAAAAAAGGGTGTAACTTTGTTAATTATCAGTGTATTAGTTGGTTACTTCAATTGTTTCTTTTTAAGAACATTGTATTTTTGTATAATCTCCTTGCGATTCTTTACATTTTCTTTCTTGTAAATATTGTTGATGTGAGATTTTATAGTAGACAACTCTACAAATAATGCATTGGCTATTTCAATATTCTTTTTTCGTTGGATAATTAACAGAACAATTTCTTTTTCTCTATCTGTTAAATTAGTTTCAAACTCAGCAATAGTTTCTGTAGATTCTTTGGTTCTACCAAGTATAATTCCGAAAAGTAAAATAAGAAGTAAAAATGCGACAATCAGTATTGAATTGATGGAGTTTATTTGCACAGATTTAGCATAGTCTGGAGCATAAAAAAGAGCGAACATAAAAATACAGATACATAGAATTATAGCTACTACAAGTAGTATTCCTTTTTTAGGTATTTGTTTTAGTAGCTTCATTTATTTTACTATAGTAGTTAACTTATTCACTTAAATGTTGAGCTGTCATTTTTTAATACCATTTATAGATAGAAATCTATTTTCCATATTCAGCTATAGCCTCTTTTTTCTCAAACACAAAAATGTTGAAAAAAAGGGATTGTTTAATTGTACTTTTTTGGTATTTGGTTGTTAGTTCTCTCGCGATCAAACATCCAAGAAAGAATCCACCATCTAGTTCCGTCATTATATAATTGAATGCTATTGATGCCCCTTTCTGTAACTGGACCTTCTTTTTCATTTTTTGTGATATAGGTGCTCCAAACATGCGTAATATTCCCGAATTTTTGAGTCTTTCGGCTAATTTCATATTCCCAAAATCCATCTTTAGGAACGCCAAAACTTTTATGATATTCTGATAAGTTCTGGGTAATGATATAAGGTTTATTGTTTTTATTCATTCCTGTAACAGCTATAAAAGCACCAGGATGATGTAAAGATAAATCTCTTTCCCAATTTCTTACTTGCCCTGCAGGACCAGAAATAACATCGTAGTAGGCTTTAATAATACCATCAAGGGTTTCGATATCTGCTTTTAATGGGAACTTATTTTTAGTAGAATTCTGTGCATTGGTTATTGAGCACAAAAAAAGAAATAACGCCAATGACGTTAAGAGTTTATTGTTCATGATGTTTTTTTTAGCCTTTTAAGTTAGTGTTAATTATATTCTTTTTACGCAGTACTGCGTTCCATTATTTATCGTCAAATATATTTTCACTCCATTTTCTAAGTTCATAATATTTAGATTTTGGTTCTCCCGTCCAGCCATGTATTCCTTTTTTTGGCAGCCAAACCAAATGTATATATAAAGCAGGTATCGTCATCAATCCAAAAACGATCAATGCTGTTTTTTGTCCAAAAAATACTGAAACACCAACAACGATTGCCAAGCCAAAAACATATTTTAAAAATTTCCGTAACCTAGGTGTTCGCTCTTCAAAATGCCCTAAGCAAATATAGCCTAAACACATAGTGCTGCTTAAAACAGCAATTTCAAACCAAATAGTATTTGTGTCCCACATAATTATACATGTCTTAAGTTTACAATCTATTAAATTTATAGATGCAAGAAAAATGAAATCAATTTGTAAAACAGTAATTGTTTTTTAAAAAGTTGGTATTCATTTTCTTAGCATTGTAAAGTTAACAAAAAGTGTGATACCTTAAATTTTAGTTTTCAACATTTTGTTAAAGAAAAGTTAAATAGGTCACAGTCAAAATCTGTGCAATGATTGTTTTGTTTACCTTAGACACTTAAACTATAATCAAACTAATTTCTAATGAAAAAACTTGTATTTCTTTTTTTGTTGATTTCCTATTCGGTTTCAGCACAACAAGTAGATTTATCGTACTATTTACCCAAAGATGTATCGTACAATAAAAATATACCTACTCCAAAATCTGTTATTGGACACGAAGTAGGTGAGTGGCATGTTACGCATGATAAGCTTGCAGAGTATATGAAAGCTTTGGCAGCATCTTCTAATAGAATTTCTATAGAAAACAGAGGAACCACTGCAGAAGGTAGACCAATGTTATTATTAACAATCACATCGCCAGCTAATCACCAAAAGATTGATGCGATTAGAAAACGTCATATTGCAGCAACGAATGATGCTTCTTTAGATGTTTCTAACGACCCTATTGTTGTATACCAAGGGTTTTCTATTCATGGTAATGAGCCAAGTGGTGCAAATGCTGGATTGGCTGCAGCTTATTATTTAGCAGCTGCTCAAGGAAGTAAAGTAGACGATTTATTACAAAACACTATTGTGTTGTTTGATCCTTCTTTTAATCCTGATGGATTGCAACGATTTGCATATTGGGCAAATACGAATAAGGCATCGAATATAAATCCAGATCCGAATGATAGAGAATATCATGAAGTTTGGCCTGGAGGAAGAACCAATCATTATTGGTTTGATATGAATAGAGATTGGTTGCCAGTACAGTTGCCAGAATCTAGAGCAAGAATTGCTTCTTTTCATAAATGGTTGCCAAACATCTTAACAGATCATCACGAAATGGGATCGAATTCTTCGTTCTTTTTTCAACCAGGAATTCCCTCTAGAACAAACCCATTAACACCTCAGTTAAATCAAGATTTAACTAAAGAGATTGCAACTTATCATGCAAAAGCATTGGATAAAATTGGTTCGATGTATTATTCTGAAGAAAGCTTTGATGATTTTTATTACGGAAAAGGATCAACGTTTCCAGATGTAAATGGAAGTATAGGAATTTTATTTGAGCAAGGATCTTCTCGTGGTCATGCACAAGAAACAGTAAATGGTGTGTTAACATTCCCTTTTACAATTCGCAATCAATTTACAGCAGCACTTTCTACCTTAGAAGCAGCGAGAAGCATGCGTGTTAAGATTAAAAAATACCAACAGAGTTTTTATAAAAATGCAAAGAAAGAATCGGCTAAAACAAAAGCCATTGTTTTTGGTGATGAAAAAGATGCTGCGAAGACTTATCATCTAGCAGAAATTTTAAAGAGACATAATATCAAATTCAACGAAGTAAAAACTGATTTTACATCAAAAGGGAAAAGATATAAGAAAGGATACAGTTATGTAATTCCTATGCATCAAAAGAACAGTCGTTTGGTAAAAGCAATGTTCCAAAAAAGAACCACGTTTCAAGACAGCTTGTTCTATGATATTTCTGCATGGACATTTCCATTGGCTTTCAATTTAGATTATGAAGAAGGGATTTCTACCAATAAAATAGGTAAAGAAGTAACAAACTTGGCATTGCCAAATGGACGTGTTTCTTATAAAAGTGACTACGGATATTTAATGCCATGGAATGAATATTATGCGCCAAAAGCCTTGAATGCAATCTTAGCAAAAGGAATTAGAGCAAAGGTTTCTATGAAGCAATTTAAAAACGACGGAATCTCGTATGACTACGGAACTATTTTTGTGCCAGTACAAAATCAGAAATTGAATTCTAGAGACTTATTCACATTCTTAGAAAAAGTAGCTAAAGAAAGTTACTTACAAATCAATGGAACAAAAACAGGATTGAATGATGGTTCAGATTTAGGATCTAACAACTTTAGAAATGTTGCCCCTAAAAAAGTAGCTATTTTAGTTGGAGGACGATTTTCTAGTTATGATGCTGGTGAGATCTGGCATTTATTTGATACGCGTTATAATATGAAGATAACTAAATTAGACGTGTCTTATGCAAGTAGAGTAGACTTAAGTAAGTATTCTACCATTATAGCAAACGGAGGTTCTGTAGACAAAGCATTAGAGTCTAAATTAAAAACGTGGGTTAAGAACGGTGGAACCTTAATCGGTAATCGCTCTGCAACAAGATGGTTGTCTTCTAAGAAATTTATAAACTTAGAATTTAATAAAACAAAAGCACTTACTGCTCCTGTTACTTTTGAGAACAGAAGCTTGCAATCTGGAGCACAGGTTATTGGTGGTGCAATTTTTAATACAAAGTTAGACTTATCCCATCCTATTACTTTTGGATATAAGAACGATCATTTAGCGATGTTTAGAAACACGACTATTTTTGTGAAACCGAATAAGAGAAGTTATAACAATCCGATCCAGTATACAAGCAACCCGTTATTAGCAGGGTATATTTCTGAAGAGAATTTAGAGCAGTTAAAAAATACGGTTCCTTTTCAAGTTCAAAGAAACGGTAGAGGTAAGGTTGTTGTATTTACAGACAATACCAATTTTAGAGCATTTTGGTATGGAACCAACAAGCTATTGATGAATGCTATTTTCTTTAGTGGAGCAATGTAATAACAATACAATTTTATAAATATAAGGTTCTTGAATTTTCAAGGACCTTTTTTTTGTAACAAAATATAAAAGATGTCGTCATATAGATATCAACCTTTAAAAAATACTATGAGTTTATTACGAGTTTTATTAGCTATTTTCTTTCCGCCACTTTCAGTTCTTGGAAAAGGATGTGGTTCTTTTGTAATCGTTTTTTTATTGACGCTTTGCGGATGGGTTCCTGGAGTAATTGCAGCATTGGTAATTTTGAATAATCCTGATAATTAGGATGGCCTAATATTTGTCTTATTTTAAAAATGAAATTATTATTTATTACATTTTTTGTTCTTTCATATTCAATTAATAGCTTTTCTCAAGTAGAGGAGAAGCATCTTATTGGTAACTGGTATCACATAAAAACGGATAGAGTTTCTAAGGAGATAACTTTAGAAAAAACAAAAAAAGATTATGGAATAAGTCTAAGTTTAAGAAATGATAATAGTATAAGAGAACATTATTCAGCTCCATGTGGTAATGATATGCAGTTTTTTAGAAGTGCAAATAAAGGAGTTGGGAAATGGAGTTACAATTCAAAAACACATATTTTAACATCTTCAATTCCTCTTTTATACGCTAGTAAAAAATTTAAGCTAATAAGTTATAAAGATAATAGAATTGTACTAAGTTCATTACCTATAAAGTAAGTGTCATTTAAGATATCTGTTCTCCGTTTTTAATTTCTTTAGAAGCTTTTAATAAGACTACATGTCCATCTTTATTGTAAATACCTAACACCAAACATTCGCTCATAAAATTAGCTATTTGTCGAGGTTTGAAATTTACAATAGCATTCACTTGACGATTTAATAAGTCTTCTTTGCTATACAAATCTGTAATTTGTGCACTCGATTTTTTAATGCCCAATTCTCCAAAATCAATCACTAATTGATAGGCTGGTTTTCGCGCTTTCGGAAAATCATTTACTTCTATAATTGTTCCGACTCTTAAATCTACTTTTACAAAGTCTTCAAATGTAATCTCTTCTGCCATTATCTCCCTAATTTTTTTAGTACCCAAAGCGGACCAATTAATAAAAATTGCAAGTCTTTGATAAACGATGGTTTTTTACCTTCTACCTTATGTCCGTAGAACTGACCAATCCAAGCAATAACAAATATTGCTAGAGAAATTAAGGCTAAATTTCCAACTCCGCTTAACCAATAATTTCCAACAATACTTAAAGCGGTTACCAAAAACATATTGATAAAATACCAAAATCCTAATCGCAGGTAAAAGAAGAGAATTAAAACAGTAACCATTGTTGCCCAGTTTTCAAGAAATGGATTGTATAGGCCAATTGTATTTTCTAAAAAAGTAGTAGGGATACTAAATAATAATCCAATTACGCTAAAGAAAATAGCTGGCACACAGATGTAATGTATGGCTTTATTGGTTTTGTTTTGATGGCTTACAGCATATTCGTCAAACCATTGTTGAGCAGTTTTCATAGGTATAATTTAGAATTCTAAATATATGAAATGTAAATATACTAATTGTACATTTTGCTAAAACCTTGTCAATTCGAGTGAGTTTTACGATTGAAATGAATGAAACTTGTATGGAGAATCAGAGTTTTAGTTTTCTAGACTATTGTTATACCCAGTTATTGCGAATCAATAGATTCTCAATATGAGCATAATGATGATTGCAATGCCACGCATAAATACCAATATTTTTTTTTAGAGAAACAGCATCTCCACTTTCTGGATGGATAAAAACCTTTTCTAAATCGGTGTCAGAAAGACCTTTTAATAAATACACCCATTTGGCATGCAATGCTTTTATAAAAAGTAATGAGAGTTCAATTGGAGCATTTTTGGTGTCAAACAACTCAGCCCAGCTGGCTTCGTAATAGGCTTTAATTGTTGGCTGATTTTCAGTGAGCGTCCATTTAAAACGAACATAACTGTTTACATGGCTATCTCCACAGTGGTGAATAGTTTGTCTAACCGTCCAACCACCATCTCTGTAAGGCGTATTTAATTGTTCTTCGGATAAGTTTTTAACAAGCTTTTCTAAGGTACTTGGAAAGTTTTCAATATCAGAAATCCATGTAGCAATCTGCTCACTCGTAATTTCTGTGGGGATATGTACTTGACCAATAGGGTATTTTAAATGCTCTAACATTAATCTAAAAATTGTTCATCAATAAATTGTTTCGCTCGGGTGTTTTTAGGATTCAATTCTAGCGATTTTTTAAAGCTAATCATGGCATTTACAGAGTCTTTACTTCTATAGTATGCTTCTCCTAAACTGTCAAAAGTATTTGCACTCTTAGGATAAAGTATTGTGTTTAACTTAAAAATTTTGACTGCTTTTTTATATTCTTTTTTTCGCATTGCTCTATAGCCAAGGTTGTTTAAATCTCCTTCTCGAATACTTCTACTATTAGGGTTGTTCTTCTTTATAGATAAATATCCTTCTATCGCTTTGTCAATTTGATCATTTTCATAATAGGCATTTGGTGTTTTTTGTCCTGCTAACATTTTAGGAAACTTAATGGTTGCGCCTTTATGTTCTCTCTTTTGTGCTAAGAGAATATGCACTTCTGGCTGCATCACAAAAATGAATTTTTCATTCATTTCTTGAATATAAAAAGTGCTATCGTTAATCTTTAATGGTTTGATATTTTCTTTATCTCTCCATTGTACTAATAACTCGTTTTCAGTAAAAGAAATTCCAATTGTTTCTTTTGCATTGAATAAATAGTCACCACTAACAGAAGTCATAAATTCTGATGAGTTTTTAGTATTACTACATGAGGCTAAAAAGATAACTGAGAGAAGAAGTAGAATGCGTTTCATAAAAATTAGTTGAGTTTTAATTTTGTGTCTAACTAATTAGTTAGACGAATAAAAGGTGGTGATAGTTACAAAAAAAACAAAGATAATTAAAATTACAGTAGGGTATTTAAAGAGTTACCTGTTATATAAACAAAGAAAAATAGATAGGAATGAGTTTTAAAAGGTCTTTTATTATAATTGGAATATTGGCGTTAATATGTAGTTGCAGTTCTTCTAACATTGATGTAGATGATGCTGATATACTAATAGACCCAATATCTAGCACACCAAATATTTTATTAATAATTGCAGATGATATGGGGTTAGACGCCACGCCAAATTTTTCTGAAGGAACTATTAAGCCTAACATGCCAAATTTACAAGCGTTGATGAATACTGGAATTACGTTTAAAAATTTGTGGTCGTATCCAGTTTGTTCTCCTACAAGAGCATCAATTTTAACAGGAAAGTACGGAGGTAAGTCTGGAGTTTTAGAAGTTGGAAATGTTATTTCTACTTCAGAAACATCTATTCAGAATTTTATAGATGATAACACAAGCAATGCCTATGCAAGCGCGATTATTGGAAAATGGCATTTGTCAAATTCAGCGTCAGATCCAACAACAATGGGAGTTGATTATTTTGCAGGTTTATTAACAGGAGGAGTGCAAACTTATACAAATTGGAGATTAACAGAAAACAATTCAACTTTAACATCTACAGAATATACCACTACCAAGTTTACAGATTTAGCAATAGATTGGATAGATAAACAAACGAAACCTTGGTTTGTATGGTTAGCTTATAATGCACCACATACACCTTTTCATTTGGCGCCAACAGACTTACATTCTCAAGGGAATTTACCTACAGATAGTGGAAGTATAGATGCAAATCCAACTCCATATTATATGTCTGCAATTGAAGCAATGGATACTGAAATGGGAAGATTGATAGATGGTTTAACTACTGAAGAGAAAGAAAATACAATTATTATTTTTATTGGCGATAATGGATCACCAAATCAGGTTGCTCAATATCCGTATAACAGATTTAAAGCAAAAAACTCATTATATCAAGGAGGTATAAATGTACCAATGGTCGTTTCTGGAGCTGGAGTTTCACGAATGAATGAAAATGAAGATGCATTGATTCATACTACAGATTTGTTCTCAACCATCGCATCCATTGCAGGTATTCCTACTTCTAATGTAGAAAACAGCACAAGCTTTTATCCTTTATTAACCAATGCAAACGCTTCTTCTAGAACCTATGTATATACAGAAATTTCTGATAACGGAATTGGATATGCAATTAGAAATGCTACCTATAAACTAATTAAATACGATTCTGGTATTGAAGAATTTTACAATTTAGGCAGTGACGCTTATGAGAATTCTGATCTGATAGGTACAATGTTGTCAACAGAAGCTAGTAATGCAAAAGCAGCATTAGAAGCAGAAGCGATACGAATTAGAAATTAGTTTATCCTTAAGCTATTTAGTAATCAACTCTTCAATTACATTAAAAACTAAATTTGTAGAAAAAGATAAGTACTCAAAATTCACGGTTTCATAAGTGTCAGTAACTCTGTGATAATGTGGAGTTGTATCTTTATTTCTGTATTCTTCAGTGATTCCCACAGCATTAAATCCTTCAGTTCTGAAGGCTCTATGGTCAGAACCAGCTTCTGGTGTAACCAACGCTTTTATACCAAGTTTTTTAGCTTGTTTTTGATATACAGTTTTTAAATAAGGAGTTGGTATTTCAATCTCAATATTTCTGTCATTATCCATATCCCAACCCATTTGATCTACCGTATGAACAGAATGTACATTCATTTTTTTTTCTTTTATGAATTCCGTAAAAGCCTGACTACCAACAAGCCCATGCTCTTCCTGATCAAAATAAACTACCATTACATTTTTTGTTCGAGTTTTTAAAGCAGCAATTTGTTTTGCCACTCCATAAACCAAAGCACAGCCTGTTGCATTGTCATTTGCGCCCGGGCAATCTTTAACAGAATCGAAATGCGCACCAATAATCACATATTCATTACTTTCTGTAGTTGAAGGAATTATTGTGTAAATATTTTTTCCTTCATAGTTTTTAGTGACCCCTTTTCTAAGGATATCAATCTTGTAGGAATGCTCTTTAAGTTTTAATCCTAAACCTTTAATCTGGTTCCCTAAAAAATCTCTTGCAATATTTCTGTTTTCAATACTGTATCTATCATGTAAAGGTTTGTGGTTATTGATTCCAGTCTTTCCCGTTAAGCCGGCAAGAATGGATTGTTGTTCTTTTTGAATTGTTTGTGACTGACAAACAGCAATTGCAAGGCTAAAAGTTAGAAGTAAACTTATTTTTAAGAGCTTCATAGTATAAATTTCTTTTTATTCAATTATTCTTTTTTCAAATATAGGGTTTGATTTTATTGCATCAATAAATTCTGGGTCAAAACTTTCAATAGTTACAAACTCAAAATTTACAAAAAAGAAGTGTTTTAATCCATTTTGTTTTAAAATTTGATTTCGATTTTTATCTGGCAAATGTTCAAGAATAAGGCTACTCGGAACTGGCTTTTCAAACTGATAAATGCGTAATTGCCTTGTATTCTGTTGCAATATTTTTTTGAGTCCATTTAAGTCTGTTTGAACATCCATTTCTAGTTGACGAACAGATTGATTCTTAAATTCTAAACCGCGTTCGGTTTTTAAATCAATTGTATACCATTCACTTGACTCATTAAGTGAAAAACCATGAATAAAAATGATATCTATGTTGTGATCAAAAAGGCTCCAAATTTCTTCATTTGAATTCGCTTCTAATGTTATTTCTTTCATTATTATAGTTTCTAATTTGCAACTTCTTTATCAATTACATCAATAATTTCCTGAACCTCTGTTTTTAAGTTAGATTGCATTCTTATAAAATTAGTATAGATATCTACAGTAATTATGAGAATCTGTTTGTACTCAGGGTTTTTAATGAATTCATTATAATTTTTAGGTATTGCTTTTGAAGTAAACTCAAATGAAGTGAATTCAGAAACCATCATCGGTTTAATATAATTGAAATAATGATTTACCATATACGTGTCTTCAAATGTCTGATAAGCTTTAAATCTATTTGAATAAAGATCTGAAACTAAATTTCTCAATGAATCATTTGAAATTAAATCAATTCCTTGTTGCTTGAGCGTTTCATATGTGGTTTGATTAATTGTAAATGTAATAAAAGGGTAAATCATTGAAAAATGATAGTTGAGAGAATCATTATATGTAAGATTATTTTCAATATGATGAATAATAATTTCATTCGCTTTTTTACTTATTTGAAAATTGGTAATATTTCCACTAATATCATTTAAGTTTTGATGTAAATCTTTTCTTAACTCCAAGAGGGATTTTATTTCTTTAACCTTTGTTTTTTTATTCTCGTTCCAATTATTAATGCTTATTGCAATAAGAATTCCAATAACAACAAGGATAATTTCTCCAATCGCATACAGTAAGTATTTATTGAATTTATTTTCAGTTAGAAGCCGTTGACGAATTTTTCTGTAGAATTTTATCATGGGTTAAACAGTTAATCGAAAAGTAGTTGAGCCTTTATTACAAGATATTTTTTAACTAAAGTACAAAAAAAAGCCCTCGAATTTCGAGGGCCCTTGTATATCTAATAATAAAAGAGTGAAAATCTATTTCACATCCATCAATTCTACATCAAAGATTAAAGTTGCATTTGGAGGAATTACTCCACCAGCACCAGCTTCTCCATAAGCTAAATGAGAAGGGATTACTAAACGAGCTTTAGTACCCACATTTAATAATTGAATTCCTTCATCCCAACCTGCAATTACTTGACCAACACCAATAGCAAAGTCAATTGGTTGTTTACGTTTGTAAGAAGAATCAAATACAGTTCCGTCTAATAATTGACCTTTATAATGTACAGAAACAGTTGCTCCTTTAGTAGCTTTCTTTCCGTTTCCTTCTTGTAAAATTTGGTAACGTAAACCACTTGCAGTTTCATCATAACCAGCAGCAACAGAATCTAATAATTCTTTTTGTTTTGCTAATTCTTCTTCTTCACGTTTTGCTCTAGATCCTTCAAAAGTTCTAAAAGCTTCAATAGCATTAAATTTCTCTGCAGCATCACCAACGCGAACAATTTCTATAGAAGTTAATTCATCTCCTTGAGAAATAATATCAACAATATCTTGCCCTTCAACAACACTACCAAAAACAGTATGTTTGTTGTCTAACCAAGGAGTTGGTACATGTGTAATGTAAAACTGAGATCCGTTTGTTGCTGGTCCAGAATTAGCCATTGCTAATTTTCCTGGAGCATCATGTTTTAAATCTGGATGAAACTCATCATCAAATTTATAACCAGGATCACCTGTTCCAGTTCCTTGTGGACAACCACCTTGAATCATAAAATCAGAAATGACTCTATGAAAAGACAATCCATCATAATAGGGAGTTCCTTGTGGTTTTACTTTGTTTTCTAGGTTTCCTTCAGATAAAGCAACAAAGTTACCTACTGTTCCAGGAGTTTTTTCAAATTCTAAGTTTACTAAGATTTCACCTCTATTGGTGTTGAATTTAGCGTAGATTCCGTTATTCATAATTGTATTATTTATTCTTGTAATTTAATTTTTGTTTCCGATTATCGGCTATTTAAACTCACTGACAAAATGCAATTTCACTGTAGGAAATTTACTTTGTGTCATTTGTATGGTAAAAGCAGAATCTGCCAAAAAGACCAATTGTCCTTGCTTGTCTTTTGCTAAATACCGTTGTTTTATACGTTTGAATTCTTTGAATTCTTCATTCTTTTCATCTTCTGGTTCTACCCAGCAAGCTTTGTGTACTTGTAAGTTTTCATAAGTACATTTTGCTCCATATTCGTGTTCTAATCGATACTGAATTACTTCATATTGTAAGGCTCCAACTGTTCCAATAATTTTTCTTCCATTCATGTCTAAAGTAAAAAGCTGTGCAACTCCTTCATCCATTAACTGGTCTAAACCTTTAAAAAGTTGTTTAGATTTCATCGGATCTGCATTATTTACATAACGGAAATGTTCTGGAGAGAAACTCGGAATTCCTTTAAAATTTAAGATTTCTCCTTCTGTTAAGGTATCTCCAATTTTAAAATTACCAGTATCATGTATCCCAACAATATCACCAGGAAATGATTCTTCTACAATTTCTTTTTTCTCAGCAAAAAAGGCATTTGGACTCGAGAATTTTACTTTTTTACCATTACGAACATGCAGGTAAGGAGCATTTCTTCTAAAAACTCCAGATACAATTTTTATAAAAGCCAAACGATCCCTATGTTTTGGATCCATGTTGGCATGAATCTTAAAAACAAAACCTGTTAATTTTTCTTCTTTAGAATCTACTAAGCGCTCTTCAGCTTTTTTAGGCTGTGGAGTAGGAGCAATCTCAATAAATGCATCCAATAATTCTTTTACTCCAAAGTTGTTTAAGGCAGAACCAAAAAATACAGGTTGAAGTGAACCATTTAAATATTCTTCTTGATTAAATTTTGGATATACTTCATCAATCAATTCTAATTCTTCACGTAATTCTTCTGCAGCTTTTTCTCCAACAATAATATCTAACTCAGGGTTTGAGAGATCATCAAATTCTAATCCTTCAGAAATAGATGTTTTATTATCTCCAGAAAAAAGATTGATTTTCTTTTCCCAAATATTATAGATTCCTTTAAAATCGTATCCCATTCCAATAGGAAAACTCATTGGAGTAACACGCAATCCTAATTTTTGCTCTACTTCATCTAATAAATCGAACGCATCTTTTCCTTCACGATCTAATTTATTGATAAAAACCAACATCGGTATGTTACGCATTCTACAAACTTCAACTAATTTCTCAGTTTGAGGTTCCACTCCTTTTGCAACATCAATTACAACAATAACACTATCTACAGCAGTTAATGTTCTAAAGGTGTCTTCAGCAAAATCTTTATGCCCAGGAGTATCTAGAATGTTTATTTTTTTGTCTTGGTAGATAAATGCTAATACAGAAGTAGCAACAGAAATTCCACGTTGACGCTCAATTTCCATGAAATCAGAAGTAGCACCTTTCTTAATTTTATTGTTTTTAACGGCTCCAGCTTCTTTAATTGCTCCACCAAACAATAATAATTTCTCAGTCAACGTAGTTTTTCCTGCATCGGGATGCGAAATGATTCCGAATGTTCTTCTACGTTGTATTTCTTCTAATAAACTCATCTACAAAAATTGAGGTGCAAAGGTACGGTTTATTCTATAGTTTTTTAAAACTCAAATAGATAAAATATGGTAAAGATTAAATGTTATAATCATTCGAGAATTAGATTTTTGTATGTAGATTTATAACCATGAAAGAAGTAGCATTTGTTCTTGTTTTGGTATTGATTTTTAGTTGTAAAGAATCGAATAAAAGCAAAAACCAAAAGAAAGTTGAAACCATAGAGAGTATCTCTAATCTTGTAGATTTAAATGATGAGTCTGTAGATATGACTTCATTTAAAGGAAAGAAAGTGTTGGTAAATTTTTGGGCTACTTGGTGTGCTCCTTGTAAAAAAGAAATGCCAGATTTATTGGAAGCCCAACATATATTAAAAAAAGACAACTATGTTTTTCTATTGGTTTCTGATGAGTCTCAAGAGAAAATAGTTGAATTTAAGAATAAAATGAAGTACGGTTTTACCTATTTAAAATCGACTAAAACAACATCTTCATTTGGAATTTATGCATTGCCAACCACTTTTATTTATAATGAAAAAGGAGTGAAAGTAGATGAGGTTATTGGTGCAGTAACATGGAATTCAAAAGAAATGATACACAAGTTAAAAAACATCAAATGAAAAAAGTAATCCTAGTATTCTGTATTGTTAGTGTGTTTATTGGTTGCCAAAAAAAAGAATTGGTAATTACTGATATTCCGTTTGAATTTGGAATTAACAACGCAGAACCAAATTTAGTAGCGCAAGACGGAAAGTTATCACTTTCATGGGTAAACTCTATCAGAGGAAAAGAAGCAACATTGTATTACAGTCAATTAGAAAATGATGTATGGAATGCACAATCTAAAATTTCTTCTGGAAATGATTGGTTTGTGAACTGGGCAGATTTCCCAGCAAATGCAACTAACGGAGGTGTTTTGTTAACCAGTCATTTGCAAAAGTCGGCTACAGGAACATATACCTATGATGTAATTCTGAATCTCCGAAAATTGAACGGCGAAATTATTAAAGAAAATTTTTTATTGAATACAGATGGAATGGAAGCAGAACATGGTTTTGTTAGTGTAATTCCTAATGAAAAAGATGGTTTTTTGATTACGTGGTTAGATGGCAGAAATACTGTAAAAGAAATGGAAAATAATCATCATAAAGCAATGACTATTAGAGCTGCTGAAATTTCTAGTGATGGAATAATCTTTAACGAAACTCAGTTAGACGGTAGAACGTGTGATTGCTGCCAGACTTCAATTACAATGACTCAGAATGGACCAATGATTGTGTATAGGGATAGAAGTAATAAGGAAATTAGAGATATTTATTTCTCTCAGAGAATCAATAATAAATGGACAGAACCGACAGTTGTTTATAATGATAATTGGAAAATTAATGGTTGTCCTGTAAATGGGCCAAAAGTAGTTTCAAATAGTAAAAACACAGCGGTTTCTTGGTTTACAGTAGCTGAAGGAAACCCTAAAGTTAAGATTTCATTTTTATCAGATACTACAACTTTCGATGCTCCAATTATCTTAAATGACGTGGATGCAATTGGAAGAGTAGATCTTGCTTTTATAAATAACAATGAAGTATTGGTGAGTTATATGGAATCTGATGAAGCGGACACCTATTTACGCTGTAAAAAAGTGCATAAGAACGGAACTGTTTCTGAAGCGATAACAATTTCTAAAATAAATTCAGGAAGAAGTACTGGTGTTCCTCAATTAGAAATTATGGACGGTTTTGCATATATGGTTTGGACCACTTCTATTGAAAAGAAAAACCAACTTAAAGCAGTGAAATTTAATCTAGATGGAATTTAGTCTAGTCTCTCTTCTGTCTTATCTTAATTTTCTACTAACCACTAACTAATTTTACTCAATAATTTCAACTTTCATAGGTACATCAACCACAGGCCATTCTTTAATATCTGTTTTTAAATTGGCTATCTTACGCATCGCTTCAAATCCAGAAATAACTTCTCCAAAAACAGTATGCTCATTGTTTAAATGATGGGCTCCATTTTTACTTTGTACAATGTAAAATTCAAATGGACTTGAGAGTTTGTTTGGGTTGTTCTCCCAATGTCTTGCAGCTGCCAAAGCCCCGTATTTATGTTTTCTATGCGATCTAAATTCCGGTTTCATTAAATAGTTACCATATTTCTGACGTTGTCGCATGGTATAATCTTCATCAGAATTGCCTCCTTGAATTACAAAGTTCTTTGCAACTCTATAAAATACTGTAGTATCAAAATATTTAATTTTAGTTAGGAAAATAAAATTAGCTCTATGAATAGGAGTGTCGTTGTATAATCGTAATTTAATATCTCCAAAGCTTGTTTTAATAACTACTTTGGTTTCTTTGTTGGTCTTCTCGTATTCAGTAAAAAAAGCCTCTACATTATGTCGTCTTAAACTGTCCCATGTTTTTTCTGCTTTTTTAATTGGTTTTACTTCCTTTTCTATAATTGGTTCTACTAGTTGTTTATTCTTTTTTTCTTCACAGCTAATTATCGACAATAGTAAAGTAATACTTAAAAGTAGTTTGAATAACTTCATTTTAAATTGATTGTTTATTGATTGCAAAGATAATTGATTTTGCTACATTTGTTTCATGGTTGAAGAGCAAGTTATTTTAGTTGATACAAATGATAACCAAATTGGTTTAATGCCAAAAATGGAGGCCCATGAAAAAGCATTGTTACATCGTGCATTTTCTGTATTTACATTTAATGATAAAGGCGAATTACTTCTACAGCAAAGAGCTGCAGATAAATACCATTCGCCGTTATTATGGACTAATACTTGTTGTTCGCATCAACGAAACGGGGAAACTTCTTTAGAGGCAGGTAAACGTCGTTTACAAGAAGAAATGGGATTTACCTGTGAGTTAGAAGACGTGTTTTCTTTTATCTACAAAGCACCGTTTGACAATGGATTAACAGAGCATGAATTAGATCATGTACTTATTGGGAAGTTTAACCTAAACCCAGTTGTTAACCCTGAAGAAGTAGAAAGTTTTAAATGGATGTCTTTGGATGCTGTAAAAGCAGAAATGGAAAATAAACCAGAAATATATACAGAATGGTTTAAAATTATTTTTAAAGAATCATTTGAAAAGATTACGAATTATAAATCACGAAAACTTGATTTTCTTTAATCTTTTAGTTTCAATTTTTAAATAAAAAAAATGCCTAAAGTTACTGCACATAGAAAAGCGCATTTTAATGCGGCACACAGATTGTTTAATCCAGCATGGTCTGACGAAAAAAATGCCACCATTTTTGGAAAATGTAGTAATCCTCATTATCACGGGCATAATTACGACTTAACCGTTTCTGTAACTGGAGAAATTGATCCGGTAACAGGGTTTGTAATGGACTTGTCTATTTTACGTGAATTGATTAAAAGCGAAATAGAAGAAGCTTTTGATCATAAAAACTTAAATGTAGAAGTAGCAGAATTTAAAAACTTGAATCCGACTGTAGAAAATATTTCAGTGGTTATTTACAATAAACTTAGAGCTAAAATCAAAACATCATTGGACATTTCTGTTACGTTGTATGAAACTCCTAGAAATTATGTTACGTATTCTGGTGAGTAGACAAGTCTAAAGAATTTAATCATCTTCATTCTCCTTTTTGTGTTTTTTATATCCAATAACTAGTCTTACACCCAATCTTGCAGATAAGATGATGTCAATGACTATTACAATGTTAAAACCGTCTATTATTTTTTATGTTATAATATTTGTCGTTTTTATCATTACTTAATTCTTTTAATAGACCTTATCATTACTGGTTCTATTAAACGTTGATTTTTATTTTCTCCAGATTGAATTTTTCGAACGATATCCATTCCTTTAATAACTTTTCCAAAAGCAGCAAAACCATAACCATCAGGGTTTCTTTTACCTGCAAAATCTAATGCGGGTTGTGCATTGATACAAATAAAGAAACTGTTAGTTGCAGTATTCGGCTCACTTCTAGCCATAGATAGTGTTCCGTTTTTATGAAGAATTCCGGTTTTCTCGGTCGTTTCTATTTCAATCGCATCAAAATCTTTTCCTTCACCTTTTCCGCCTTGAATAACTTCTATTTTAATATCTCGTGTTGCTTCGTTTTCTGGAGTTGTTACTCTAAAAAAGGATCCATTTGTATACAAGCCTGCATCCACATATTTTAAAAAGTTAGCAACAGTAATTGGTGCTTTGTCAGGATATAATTCTACTATAATGGTTCCTTCGGTAGTTTCAATCTCACAATTAATGGTATTGTTGCAGCTCATTAATGTAATAGCAAATACAAGAAGCATAAATGTTTTTGATTTCATAGTTTTGGTAAGTTGAGTTTTTAAAGATATAGAAAAGTTAATTAATTTATATTTCGTATGTTAAAACTAAATTTCATTGTAAATTTGTTTTAGTTAAAAAGAACCTATGAGCATCCACCAATTTTTAAAATTTCAACCAATCCTAAAAGAAAAAATTTGGGGAGGAGAAAAGTTGTCAAACCTTTTAAATAAGAACTCTACTAAAACCAATATTGGAGAAAGTTGGGAGATTTCTGACGTAGAAAATGATACATCAATCGTTGCAAACGGAGCTTTACAAGGAAAGAGTTTAAAAGAATTAATTGCTAATTTTAAAGGGGATTTAGTTGGTGATACTATTTACAAACATTTTGGAGAGAAATTTCCGTTATTGATTAAGTTCATCGATGCCAAAGAAGCATTAAGCATACAATTACATCCAAATGATGCGTTGGCAAAAGAACGCCACAATTCTTTTGGTAAAACAGAAATGTGGTATGTGATGCAAGCAGATGAAAAAGCAAACTTAATTGTTGGCTTTCAAAAAGAAGTTACTTCTCAAGAATATGTTAAGAGTCTTGAAAGTAAAACATTGTTAGATATTTTAAATATTGATGAAGTTTCTGAAGGTGATGTGTATTTTATTCCGACAGGAAGAGTGCATGCAATTGGAGCAGGTGTGTTGCTTGCAGAGATTCAACAAACATCAGATGTTACTTACAGAATATATGATTGGGACAGACCAAATCCAGATGGAACGTTTAGAGATTTACATACTGAAGAAGCTATAGATGCAATCGATTATAAAGTTCAAGATACTTATAAAACTAACTATTTAAAAGTAGAGAACAATTCTTCGGAAATAGTTTCTTGTCCATATTTCACAACAAATGTGTTGCCAATTACAGAACATATTCAAATTGATCACAGAGGTAAAGACTCTTTTGTTATTTATATGTGTGTAAAAGGTGAAGTGGAATTCAAGCACCAAAATCAACAAGAAAAATTGCAACAAGGTGAAACAATATTAGTTCCAGCTTGTATCAATGAGTTTTCAATTGATACTACAAGTAACTCGGAATTATTAGAAGTATATATCAAATAAATCTACTTTTCAAACTTCATTTTTTAGGACTCATAAACCCATATTAATTTTTTATCTTTGGACTTCATTTAAAAACTAAAAGAATGCCAGGATTTGAATTATTTGGAGATGCAGAGCGTAAAGAGGTAAATGACGTTTTAGAAAGCGGCGTTTTAATGCGTTACGGATTTGATGGTGCTAGAAACGGACATTGGAAAGCAAAGGAATTAGAACAAGAATTACAAGATAACTTAGGAGTAAAACATGCACAATTAACAAGTAGTGGAACTACTGCGTTGAATGTAGCATTGGCTGTATTAGGTGTTGGAGCAGGAGATGAGGTAATTATGCCAACATTTACATTTGTAGCAAGTTTCGAATCTATTTTGGCAGCAGGAGCAACACCTATTTTAGTGGAAATTGACGATACATTAACTTTAGATCCTAAAGCTGTTGAAGCTGCAATTACACCAAAAACAAAGGTGGTAATGCCAGTACATATGTGTGGTTCTATGGCGGATTTAGATGCGTTGAAAGCAATTTGTGATACACATAATTTAATCTTACTAGAAGATGCTTGTCAAGCAATTGGAGCTTCTTATAAAGGACAAAAACTAGGAACGATTGGAGATGCTGGTTGTTTTTCTTTTGACTATGTAAAAACAATTACTTGTGGCGAAGGAGGAGCAATGGTTACCAATGACCCAAATTTAGCAGTAAATGCAGATCATTATACAGATCATGGTCACGATCATGTTGGAAATGATAGAGGAGCAGAATCTCATCCTTTTTTAGGATACAACTATAGAATTTCTGAATTGAATGCTGCTGTAGGATTGGCACAAGTAAGAAGATTAGATGGTTTTGTAGAAACACAACGTAAAAATAAGAAAGTATTAAAAGATGCTTTGAAAACAATTCCAGAAGTAACCTTTAGAAGAATTCCGGATGAAGACGGAGATAGTGCAGGATTCTTATCATTCTTTATGGAAACAAAAGAATTGACAGATAAAGTAGTAAAAGCATTTAAAGAACACGGAGTAGATGCATATTGGAATTATTTTGATAACGATTGGCATTATGTACGTAAATGGAGTCATTTAAAAGACCAAGTTTCTTTATTCCCATTATCTGATCAGATAATGAATGGAATGCAAGATTTAAATACTGCTGAATTCCCACAGTCGGATGATCTTATTTCAAGAAATATTTCTTGTTTGATTAAATTATCTTGGACAGAAGAGCAATTAAACGAAAGAGCAGCTAATATGGTTGCAGCAATTAAATCAGTACTATAAATTAGTGTCATTCCTGCGAAAGCAGGAATCTCATTTTAAGAATAAAATTGATAAAGAATGAAAATTATTGCAATGATTCCTGCTCGTTATGGAGCAACTCGATTTCCGGGTAAATTAATGGCGGATTTAGGTGGTAAACCTGTAATTGTTAGAACTTATGAAGCAACTGTTGCTACAAAATTGTTTGATGATGTTTATGTGGTTACTGATAGTGAAATCATTAAAGCAGAAGTAGAGAAGTATGGAGGAAAGGCAATTATGAGCATTAAAGAACACGAATGTGGTTCTGATCGTATTGCTGAAGCAGTAGAACACTTAGATGTAGATATTGTGGTAAATGTTCAAGGTGATGAACCTTTTGTAAAGAAAGAACCTTTAGTAAAAGTTCTTGAGGTGTTTAAAGGAAAAGATGCAGAGCAAATAGATTTGGCTTCTTTGATGCAAGAAATTACAGATTGGAAAGATATTACAGATCCAAATTATGTAAAAGTAATTGTTGATAAAAACGACTATGCTTTATATTTTTCTCGTTCACCAATTCCGTATCCTAGAGATAAAGATGCAGGAGCTAGGTATTTTGAGCATATAGGTGTCTATGCTTTTAGAAAACAAGCAATCTTAGATTTTTATAAATTACCAATGCGAACACTTGAAGCAACAGAGAAAATAGAATGTATTCGTTATTTAGAATATGGAAAGAAAATAAAAATGGTGGAGACAGATTTTATGGGTATCGAAATTGATACACCAGAAGATTTGATTAAAGCTCAAAAATATTTAAACCAATAATACTAAAACCTCATATAAATTATATGAGGTTTTTTAATTTTAGATAGATGTATAAAAATATCAAAGTCATTGCTTTTGATGCAGATGATACGCTGTGGGTTAATGAAACTTATTTTAGAGAAGCAGAACATCAGTTTGCAAAACTATTGACAGCTTTCGAAACCGAAAATAAAATTGAACAAGAGCTTTTTAAGACAGAAATCAAAAACCTTGATTTATATGGTTACGGAGTAAAAGGTTTTATGTTGTCTATGGTTGAATGTGCTTTAGAAATTTCTAATAACAATTTAAATCCGACGTTATTAAACGATATTTTAAACATTGGTAAAGAGATGTTAGAAAAACCCATCGAATTGCTAGATGGAGTAGAAGAGGTGTTGAAAGGATTGCAAGGAAAGTACAAATTGATTGTTGCTACCAAAGGAGATCTGTTAGATCAAGAACGTAAATTAGAAAAATCTGGCCTGCTGCAGTATTTTCATCACATAGAAGTAATGAGTGAGAAAAAAGCAGCTGATTATAAAAAATTACTTTCTCATTTAGATATTGAATCCAAGGAGTTGTTAATGATAGGGAATTCTTTAAAATCAGATATTTTACCACTGGTTAAGATTGGAGCTTCTGCAATTCATGTTCCGTTTCATACAACCTGGGCTCATGAAGAAGTATCTGCTATTGAGCAATCAACAACTGCGTATAAAACAGTAGCATCAATAACAGAAATATTAGAATTTGTTTAATGGAATATTTAGAGATAGAAACCTGGAATCGCAAACAGCATTTCGAGCATTTTAAAGAATTGTTAGATCCTTATTTTGCAGTTACTGTAGAAGTTGATGTAACGAAAGCATATCAAACAGCTAAAGAAAAAGAGTTACCGTTTTTTGTGTTGTATTTGCATGCATGTATGAAGGCAATTAATGCTATTGAGAACTTTAAGTATAGAATTACAAACGAAGAAAGAATTAGAATCTATGATGTAATTCATGCTTCAGCAACCATTATGAGACCAGATCATACTTTTGGGTTTTCATTTATTCATTATTCAGAGAGCTTTGATAAGTTTTATCAGAATTTTAATAAAGAAAAAGAACGAATTTTAAATTCAACAGATTTATTTCCACCAATTAATTCTGATGATTGTGTGTATTGCTCTGCCTTGCCTTGGATAAATTTCACAGGACATAAGGAGCCAAAGAATAGTGAAAGTGATTCAATTACCAGATTAGCGTTTGGGAAGTTTGTAGAGAAAGAAAACAAACTAAAAATGCCCGTCTCTATAACGGTAAATCATGCGCTGATAGATGGCTATCATGTGAGTTTGTTTTTTGAAAATTATCAAAAAGCATTAGATAGTATTTAATAACCAAAAAGTTTATTTATTTTTGCAGCAAATAAGATAACACACTATGAGTTTTAGAAATTTCCCAATGGTTCCTCGAGTAGTTTTCGGTAGAGGATGTTTTAATCAATTAGATGAAATATTAGCTCCAAAACGTAAAAGCGAAAAAGCACCATTTATATTTATTGTGGATGCTATTTTTAAAGGAAATGACTGGTTAATCAGTAGAATCCCATTGCATTTTAACGATAAAATTATTTATGTAAGTGCAGAAGAAGAGCCAAAAACAACTTATGTTGATGGTTATAGAGATGATTTAGTAGCTGAGTTTGATGAAATTCCTTCTGGAATTATCGGAATTGGTGGAGGAACAATGTTAGACTACGCAAAAGCGGTGTCATTAATGTTAACAAATCCAGGAAGCTCTGCAGATTATCAAGGTTGGGATTTAGTAAAAAATCAAGGAGTATATCATGTTGGAATTCCAACAATTTCTGGAACTGGAGCAGAGGTTTCAAGAACAACAGTTTTAACAGGGCCAGAACGTAAATTAGGGATGAATTCTGATTACACACCGTTTGATCAAGTAGTGTTAGACCCAGAATTATGTAAAGATGTGCCAACAAATCAATGGTTTTATACTGGTATGGATTGTTATATTCACTGTATTGAATCATTAACTGGAACTTTCTTAAATACATTTAGTGAAAGTTACGGAGAGAAATCTTTAGACTTATGTAGAAGAGTGTTTATAGAAAAAGACATTCGTGATGATGAAAGTCAAGACGAATTGATGATGGCTTCATGGCACGGAGGAATGAGCATTGCTTATTCTCAAGTAGGTGTTGCGCATGCAATGAGTTACGGTTTGTCTTATTTATTAGGAACAAAACACGGAATCGGAAACTGTATCGTTTTTGATCAATTAGAAGAATTTTACCCAGAAGGAGTTGCAGAATTCAAAATGATGGTGAAAAAGCACAATATTGATATTCCGAAAGGATTGTGTAAAGACTTGTCTGATGCTGAGTTTGATACCATGATTGATGTTTCTTTAAGTTTAGTTCCGTTATGGGAAAACGCTTTAGGAGATGATTGGCAAAAAACAATCACTAGAGAAAAGTTAAGAACAATGTTTGAAAAAATGTAATTGTTTTAATTACGTTTTAAATCAATAATTTATAGTAAATTTGCACCCAAAATAAGAAAATTATGGCAAGCATAAAAAATTTAAAAAAAGACATCAACTATACATTAGGTGATATTATTGGTGTTTGTGATTTGGTACAGTTAGATCCAGCAAAAGCAGGAAAAGCGGAAGTAGTAATAGACGAAACGATTAATGTATTTGATGCATTAATGGCAAAAGTAAATGCTAAAGGTGTAGAAAATAAAAAAGCACATTATAAAGCGATTGGAGCAGAGTTAGAAGCAAGTGCTAAAGACCTAGTTGCAAAAATAAATAAGTTATAATTACAGTTTTTTAACTTAATTTTAAAAATCATCTTTTTCTAAAGATGATTTTTTTTTGTATTTTTATGAAAGTTAAATACTAAAAATAATTATGAACCGTTTATCTTAATAATACCCCAAAATTAAGAATGGCTAGAGCAATGTTTGAGTACACAAAGACGGTACTAAAAAAAGTAAGTTTTAATGCAGAATTATTCTGCAAAGAATTAGAAAAAGCATTACAGAGGTTATTGCCTCATGAAGTAAATGAATTAACAATTTGGATTAAACAATACACTTCTAATAAACCAGAACTGTATGCTTGTTTAGCTTTAATAAAAGAATAAAAAAAAGGAGAACTATTTGTTCTCCTTTTTTAATTTTCTAACTTTTTGACTCTTAAATCTCCTCATCAATCGCCTTTCAAAGTCTCTTTCTCCAACTTCTAATAATACAATTTGTTTATAAGAAATGATTTTGCTTAAGTCAGATTGAAAGGTTATGTATCCTTCATAAAGAAGCCTTTTCATTGCTAGCATTTTATTAGAAATACTTTTGGCTTGTTTTTCAGTTAAATTATCAATACCTCCAAGTTTATCAATTTCCTTTTTTAATTCGTTTCTTCTTAGATGGTAAAGCTCGTATTTTTTCTTTTCGAATTTATTGTAAACTGGCCAAAACTTAGCTGCTTCAGATTCAGATAAATTTAATTTTTCGGTGATGTATGAAACCTTAAGGGTTTTTATTTTTTTTCTGCTATCTCTATGTTGAGAGAACATACTCAAACTAATGAATAAAGCAAAAATGAAAATTAATATGTGTTTATTGTTTTTCATTACGATTCTATTTCTGTTAATAAACTTGAACTATCTATTGTATTTAAATATTCTAATATGTCATCATCATCTATAGATGTGTCGTCTTCTAAAATATTTCTCTCAGTAAAGTCAGTATCAATAAACTCAATAGCATTAACCGTTGAGTAATCAATATAGTTTTCATCAAACCAGCTATCAAGATCCTCAGATGAAATGGTGTTAAAAGGATCTTCAGTAGTAAAAATATTTAATCCAATAAAAAGTAGAACACTTGCTGCTGCTGCAGTAGGAATAAATTTTAATACTCTAGATTTTAAAGAAATCACTTTTACTTCTTTTTTAGTAATATCTAATTTAGAGAATAAAGTGTCTTCAAAACTTTCAAAATAGCGATCAGGAGTAGAAAATGTATTTCCTACAGGAAAATGTTGCTCTCCAATTTTAGAAAACACAGCATCTTCAACAGTGTCAAAATAGTTTTCAGGTATTGAAAAACCATTTTCGTTCTGTGTTTTACCATTGGTAAAATCGAAGCTATTTTGTTTTTTGTTATTCATTTAATTCTTAGACTTTAAAGTACTTAAAAGGTTTAATTAATGGGGTGTGTTTTTTATATACTCTTCTATTTTTCTTACTGCATGAAAATATGACGCCTTTAAAGCTCCTTCTGAGGTTTCTAATATTTGAGAAATATCTTTGTATTTTAAATTATCAAAGTACTTCATGTTAAACACCAACTGTTGTTTTGTGGGTAATCTTTTTATTGCTTTCTGTAGTATAATCTGAATTTCATCACCATCAAAATACATATCGCTATTTAAGTTTGATGCAAGACTATGTTGATAGTCAGAAATATCTACATTACTTTCTCTAGCTCTTTTGTTGATAAAACTAATTGACTCGTTTGTAGCAATTCTATACATCCAAGAGTATAACTGACTTTCTTGTTTGAATTTATCAATACCTTTAAAAATCTTTATAAAAGTATTTTGCAATACATCATCAGCATCATCATGAGAAATCACAATTTTTCGGATGTGCCAATATAGTCGTTCTTTATAGTTGGTAACAAGAGTTCTAAACGCTTTCTCTTTAGTTTGAGCGCTTTGAAGTTGTCCAATAAATGTAATTTCGTCTACCAACTAATCATTTTTAGTTTTAGTTTAGACAGTCAGAAGATCAAAAGGTTTAAAAGTAAAATCATTAATTTACTTTTCTTCTTTTTGTATATCCAAACAGTCTATCTTTCTTAATAATTTCTGCAATTCCTTCTGGAAGCATATCCTCCCAGCCACTTTCATTTGATATGATCATTTTTAAAACTCTTCTTGAGAAAATATGTAAGATTTCGGGATCAAAATCTGCGATGTCAATAAGTTTTCCATTGTGCTTAAAGAATTTATATAATTCTTTCATTCTAGGGTGCACCTTAAGATTTTCACTTGTAATATATTCCCCTGAAGCTGCGTCCTTGTAAGGGTACATATAGATTTTTAAATCTCTATAGAACAATTTACCAAATGCTTCTAAAATTCCACCGCTAATATGTCGGTAGTATTTCTCATCAAAAATTTGAATCAAATTGTAAACTCCCATGGCTAAGGCCATTCTTTCTTTGGTGAACTCACTAAAATACTCTACTAATTTATAGTATTCTTGGAAATTTGTTATCATAACACTTTGACCAAGAGAACACAATAGTTCAGCCCTGTCTAAAAAGTCACGTTCGTTTATTTCTCCTTCAGCTCTTAAGTTAGCTAATGTAATTTCGAAAATTATTTGCGAATTGTTAGGGTCTACTTTCTTTTCGCTAAAGAATAATTCTTTAGATTTCTCAAACATATCCATGTTTACTTTGGTAACGGGTCTAAAACTACCACGTAAGGCCAAAATATTCTTTTTATATAAAACTTGAGCAGGTAATAAGTTGTTTCCGTCAGAATCAAACATTACAGCGTTTGTCATTCCGTTTTTAACCAATTGTAAACTCATTAATCTGTTGTCTACATACATAAATCGTGGGCCAGAGAAATTAATCATATCAATTTCTAACTGATCTTTATCTATATTGTCATAAAAGGATTTTACCAATTCCTTCGGATTGTCGTTCATGTAAAACCCACCGTAAATTAAGTTAACTCCCAAAACACCTAACGTTTCTTGTTGTAATCGGGCATCAGTTTCTTTAAAGCGTAAGTGCAAAACGATTTCGTTATAATCTTCTAATGGATCTAACTGAAAACGAACTCCAACCCAACCGTGGCCTTTAAATTTTTTACTAAAATTAATGGTAGCAACGGTGTTTGCATAACTAAAAAATAATTTCTCGGGATGTTTTTTTCTGCTTAAACGCTCTTCAATTAAATCAATTTCATGAGTAAGCATTGTTTTTAAACGAGGCTCTGTTACATATCGGTTATCAGATTCAATTCCGTAAATGGCATCAGAAAAATCTTTATCATAAGCACTCATGGCTTTTGCAATAGTTCCTGAAGCTCCACCAGCTCTAAAAAAATTACGTACAGTTTCTTGTCCTGCACCAATTTCAGCAAAAGTTCCATAAATATGAGCATTTAAGTTTACACGTAAAGCTTTACTTCTTGTAGTTGGTACTGAATTTATTTTTTGATCTCCTTTTAGAGTAATTGCCATGGCTAAAATTTTATATAACAAATGTACTAAAAATCGATATTTCTAGTTAATTTTTATGCTATTTTTGTAAGTATAGACTATGATTTTTTATAAACAATGAAAATTACTTTTTTAGGAACTGGAACTTCACAAGGTATTCCGATGATTGCAAACAATCATCCAGTATGTCTATCTACAAACCCTAAGGATAAAAGATTGCGTTCTTCCATTATGATTTCTTGGGATGATTATAATTATATTGTTGATTGTGGTCCAGACTTTAGAACGCAAATGTTACGAGAGAATGTACAACGTATAAATGGAGTTTTATTTACGCATGAACATTCTGATCATACAGCTGGCTTTGACGATGTTAGACCTTTTAGCTACCAAATGGGAGAAGTGCCTGTGTATTTAGATAAGCGAACGTTAGTGAGTTTGAAAAAACGGTTCGAATATATTTTCACTTCGGAAAACCGATATCCTGGAGCTCCAAAAGTTGCGGTGAACTTAATTGATGATGCTGTTTTTAATTTAGGCGAAGTGGAAGTAACCCCAATTGAAGTACTGCATGGAGAACTGCCTGTTACTTGTTATCGATTTAATAATTTTGCATACTTAACAGATATTAAAACGATTTCAGAAAAAGAGAAACATAAACTAAAAGGAATTAAAATATTGGTTGTGAGTGCGCTAAGGGTAGAGGAGCATCCAACTCATTTTAATTTACAAGAAGCATTAGATTTTGTTAAAGAAATAAATCCAGAGAGAACTTATTTTTCTCACATCAGTCATCGATTAGGTTTTCATGATGAGGTTCAAAAACAATTACCCAAAAATGTTTTTTTAGCTTTTGATGGGTTGCAAATTGAGATGTAGTCTTGAGGATTTGCGTTAAGTTGAATCATGCGAAGTTATGTTGCTAGTCAACTAATTTAGTAGAAGTGGATAGAAAATTCAATGAACACCTTGCAGTCAGGTAATTGCATGTGTTCTTGAAGTAGTCTAGTGTTTTTGTTTTAAAGTAATTTTATATTTGCTGAAATAATTTTTCAAGCTTTTCCACTGTAAAAGGTTTTTGAAGAACAAAATCAATAGCATGATCCTCTTTAGTTTTCTCATCAACCCCCCATCCAGACACAATTACAATTTTTATTTTGTCACCAAAATTATTCCTAATAGTTTCTGCTAATTCCCACCCATTCATTTCAGGCATACCAATATCTGTAAATACAATATCACAAATATTTTTATTAAGATAATCTAAGGCTTCTTTTCCGCTATTTGCAATAGTACATTTATGTCCCATCAATCCCACCAACTCACCAATGTTTTCTGTAATAATGGTGTCGTCATCTACCCACAAAACACTAAAAGAAGCTTTGTTTTCCTGTTCATTTTTATCTGTTACTTTAATTTCATCTTGCTCAACTATTGGAAAAACTATTTCAATGGAAGTTCCTTTAGTTAATTCAGAGGATTTAACAACTATATCTCCTTTGTATTTCTTTAAGGTACTATATACCCCACTCATTCCTAAACCTCTCCCTAATTTGAATCCTTTTGTTGAATAGAACGGTTGAAATATTTTTGATTTGGTTTCTTCATTCATGCCTATTCCTGTATCAGTAAAAGTTGCGTATATATTTTTAGCTTTTATACCTGTTCTAATAATAAGCTCCCCGCCTTTGGGCATTGCTTCAACACTATTCTTAATTAAATTATAGATAACTAATTTTAATTCCCCGCGGTTACAACTAATTTTCGGAATATCTTCGAAATCGGTTATAACACTTATCTTTAATCCTTCTTTTTCCATGTCATCTTTCCATAAGGGGCGTGACTGACGCAAACTGTCTTTAATCAATTTATTAAAATCGATAAGTTTAGCATTTTTTTCGTCATGTTCTGTGTCACCAAATTTTTGCAAGCCACTAACTCTATCAGCTACGTCATCTATGATAGATTCAATGTCAATTAGGCGCTCAAGAGTACTGCTTGAAAAATCATTTTGAAGCTTGATGACGTCTAAATTCCCTATCATTTGTTGTAAAGAATTATTAAAGTCATGAGCAATAGAAGAAGACATCTCTCCTATTGCTTTAAGTTTTTGATGCTTTATCTGAGCTTTTTCAAATGTTTTTTGTGATGTAATATCCTGATTTGCACCCATTAAGCCAATTACCTTGCCGCCCTCGCCTAATGCGGGCTGGCAAATGGTTCTTAGTGTTTTTTGTTCATCAGTAGGAAGGTGAATTCGAAATTCAATATCATATGGAATCCCAAAATTTACAGCTTTATAATAAGAACTATTAAATAATTTGAAGTCATCTGGGTGAACTAGTTTAACGAGTGTATCATATTCTGGAGAACCTTTTTTTGAATCTAAACCCCAGATAAGAAATGTTTCATCAGACCATTCAATCTTTTGACTTGGGAAATCAAATGTCCAGCTTCCAATTTGTGCTAATCTCTGCGTTTGATTTAAGATGGTGTTTAATTCATATAGTTTTTTATATTGAGAATCTAACTTTTTTTGATTTTCAACAAGTACGTTATTTTGATTTTCGATTTCTTGTTCGGCAACTTTACGCTTATGTATGTCTCTGCATACTTTAACCATTTTTATGATTTTACCATTAGTGTTTTTAATAGGGTAGATGTATTCAGAAAACCATTTTTTTTCTCCAAAACAATCAAAAAAGATTTCTACTGTTTCACTTTCACCTGTTTTCTTTACTTTTTTAAATGCATTTAGAAGGGTATCTGAAACTTCTTTGTCGAAAAGATCGTTGGGCATTTTCCCTACTATATCTTCAGGAGATACTGTATAGCATTTAGGGCCATTATAATAAAGGTATTCACCATTGGGCTTATGTATGGTAATCATATCTTCAGACGCTTTCAATAGTATATTAAAACTGTCTTCGTTTTGACTTAGTTTATTTTCTAATTTAAATTCTTTAATCAGTTTTTCTAAATCTTGATAGGTAGGTTTTTCAGTCGATTTCATTTTTTTCTTTTTACTATAGCTCAAATGATATAGAACATCTTGTGTTTTATACAGAAGTTTCTAGTAAGATAGTGAAAAAGAGTGTTAAAAAAAACACAAACTACAAGCGTTCTTCAATCCAAGATTTGAAATTGTAAAAATTTTGTGGAGCAACTCCATGACCAACAGGGTATTCTGAATAGATATTTTCTAAGTTGTTTGTCTTTAAGTATTCTGGAGCTTTCCTCGCCCATTCTACAGGTAACACTTGGTCTACAGAGCCGTGAGAAATATAATAATCTGTAGTGATATTTAAATTAGAAACGTCTTTAGGAGCTAATTCGTCATTGATATAGCCACTTAAAGCTAGTACGTGATTCACTTTGTTTGGGTAGTTTAAGCTTAGTGCATAACTTAAAATTGCGCCTTGGCTAAAACCTAATAAGAAGGTGTTGTTAGGGTCTGTTTTGTAGGTTGTTTTTATATACGCTATAAAATCTGCAATTTTTGTCAATGACTTTCTGGCTTCATCAAGGTCGGAAAATTTCTCATCATTGGCGTCTAATGTAATTGCATACCAGGCATAACCGCCAAAAGCCATATCATAAGGGGCTCTTGCGCTTACAATTAGTAGCTCGTCTGGTAATTCTGAAGCAAAAGAAAATAAATCTTCTTCGTTACTTCCAAAGCCGTGTAATAAAATTAATAATGGCGGGTTTTCTTGTTCGATTTTTGGTTGTCGAACGATATAGTGCAATTCTGAATTCATAAGTTAATTGATGACCAATTGGTTGTTAGCGAAAATACCGTAAGCTTTCCCTTTTAATTCTTTTCCTAAAAAAGCACTGTTTTTAGAAGTTGAGTCTATGTATTTCTTAGAAAAAGTATAGCTTTCTTCTGGGTTAAAAAGTGTTATTTCTGCTTTTTCTCCAATACTAATTGATGTGGATTCAATATTGAAAATTGCTCTAGGTTTGCTAGTGATTGCTTCAATACTATCTTCTAATGAAAGTACAGAGCTCACAGCTCCAAACAAACTTTCTAAGCCAATTGTACCATCCATTGCTGCACTAAATTCTACTTTTTTATTTTCGATATCTATCGGATTGTGATCTGAGGTAATCACATCTATGACCCCGTCTTTTACGGCTTTCTGAAGTGCTTTACAGTCTTTTTTAGTTCGTAATGGTGGTGTTACTTTCACATTGCTGTCAAAGCTTTCAAGCTCGTCATCCGTTAAGGTTAAATGATGTGCACTTACGCTACAGGTTACGTGTAATCTTTTCTTTTTCGCTTCTTTAATTAAGGCGACAGATTTTGCTGTAGAAACAGTGGAGATATGTAGTTTTCCACCTGTATATTCTAGTAAAAATAAGTCTCTAGCAATTTGAATGTGTTCTGCTAAAGCGGGGATTCCTTTTAATCCCAATTTTGTGCTATTCACGCCTTCATTTACCAATCCTTCTCCTGCAATAGAAGTGTTTTTGGGAAAGCTAATTACCAGTCCATCGAAGTTTTGAGCATATAGCAGTGCAACCTTCATAAGGTTGTCATTCTTCACAGCTTTGTTGTAATCTCCAAAACCAATAGCTCCAGACTGCTGCATGTCATACATTTCTGCCATTTCTTTTCCTTCACTGTTTTTTGTTAATGAAGCAATTGGATGAAGTGATGTGGGGAAAATTTGTGATTTATTGATTAAAAACTCAACCGCAGATTTATTGTCTATAAATGGATTTGTGTTTGAATTAACTGCTACTGCTGTAAATCCACTTTTAGCTGCTGTTTGTAGGCCGTTGGTAATTGTTTCTCGCTCTTCATATCCTGGTTCACCAAAAGAAACACTGGTGTCAAACCAACCGCAAGAAACATGCAGGTTTTTTAACACGATAACGTTGTATTCTGGTTTATTGGGAATTGAATTTTCGATTTTTTTAATTACGCCATCGGTAATTAAAATGTCTTTTTTTTGATTATTGAATTGACTACTTGAGTCGATTATAGTAGCTGATTTTAGTAGCGTACTCATGGTTTGAAGAATTTTAAAATCAATATTTCAAAGAACAAAGATACAATAGCTAATGCTAAAAACCATTTCCAAAACCAAGTAACTTTATTTTTTTCTTGATTTGTTTGGAAAACATCAGTGACAGATTCAGAATAGCGTAAGTTCTTGTTGTTGGTGATCAGTTCTTTAATGTTTAAAAATTGCAACTCACTTTCAAGTGAATTGTTATTGTAGGCAAGGTTTTTTATAGAGGTATTCTCTATTTTCACAGTATATAGCCCTTGTTTATTTGGCTTTTCTTTGGTCTGTAATGTAACCTTTGATGGATAAGATTGTTGAAGTGGTATAAATGAATTCGTGTTGTCTTGAATAGACAAAACTTGATTTTTAGTAAGTGATGTTGCTATGTCAATAAAATTAGTTTTGCCAATTGTGTAATATGGTTTTGGGTATTTGGCGCTTAATTTTCCAAAATTATAAAATAGAGGAACTACTAAAGGGGAATTTGTGAAATTACTGTTTTGTGTGTTTAGTGAGCTCGAGCTCCAATAAATAATTCCTTTTTGTAATTGAATTTGACTAAAAAACTGTTGTTGATTGTCAAATTTAATTAAAGAAGAGCTCTTAGTAAAGTTGCTTGGATAATAATTTTTTACTGTTGGATATTGAAAATTCCGTACTTCTTTAGAAAAGACATTTTTAAAAAATGGGCTTTTAAAATTGATGTTTGCAATTTTTAATGAATCCTTTTTTAGGTTTTGAATGCGTCCTAAATTTAGTGTGTTGAAAAACGAATTATAAGAATTTGTGTTCGCTTTTTGACTCGGAATAATAACCACACTTTTATTTTCATTTAAATGTTTTTGTAGAAATGTAATCAAGGTGTTTGGAATTCTGTCTAGTTCATTTAAGATGATTAATTCTTGTTTATTTAATGCATTATAATTGATGTTTTGAATGGAGCTGATATTGAAATCGAACTCATTTTTATTGTATATTTTTGATAAGAATTCATGATTATTCCCTATGCTAAAAACGTTGATTTTTTTGCTCTGATTTAATGTGAAAAAGAAACTGTTATCAAAGCTAAAAGCATCGTCAAAATCAATGGTGATTTTTCCATTTATTTTTTGTGTATTTTGAATCGGGAAGACAATGGTTTTTCTTTCGTTAGTTTTGATTGAGAAAGTTTGTTTAGCGAAAACAGCATCCTTGTTGTATAATGCTATTGGAATGTTGATTTTTTCAGTTCCCTGATTTTTCACAACAACGTGTACTAAGAAATTTGTATTGCTTTGGTTTTGTATAAATATACTGTCAATTGATACATTGTTTTTTTGTGTGGTAGCTAATTGTATAAAAGAAACTGAAGATGTTACATTTGTAAATGCTTCTTTTTTTAGTGCTTTAATTATTTGAAAATCAGATATTAATAAGGCGCTACTTGAGTTGTTAGTTCTATTTATGCTTGAGCTTTTGATTTTTAATAAAACCTCGTCTAGAGGTCTGGAATCGCTGTTGTTTTTTAAGTTCAAGAGTAGTTTCTTAAGATCAGAAAAGGAAATATTTTTATGTTCGTCAGAATTGGTGAGTAAACTATAGGTTTCATTTTCTGAAGCGTTTTCTATAATTTCTTTTATAGCATTTTGTAATAGATCTCCTTTTTCTCCTTTTGAGTTTAAACTTAAAGAATTGTCTAAATATATAAAATTATGATGAATTTCTTTAGTTTTTTTATCACTAATATATGGTTGAGAAAAAGCAATAATTATTGCTGATAAAAGTATTAATCTAGAAGCCAGTATTAACCATTTTTTTAGCTTAGAACTTTTTCGTGTTTGAAGTACTAATTTTTGTAAAAAGGCAACATTGGTAAATGGTGTTTTTTTAAACTTTTGCAATTGAAATAAATGCACCAGAATAGGTAGTATTAAAAACACTAAAAAATATAAAATTTCTGGATGTTTAAGTTGCATAGTTTGTAATTAACTTTTCAAATATAGGTAAAGTAAAACACTTTTTTTGAATAAATAACTTCAACTTAAAGGAAGGGTATGTCAAATAAGAATTCCTTTTTTATTTCCATATAAGCATCCGAGAATTATACCCGGTTTAGCGATCACTTTGCGATTAAAATTTTTCAAATACACCTAATCCAAATAAAGCAAAATCATATTTTGAAGGATCATTTTTATCGAGTGTTCTTAAATTGGTGTCTAACTCATGTACTGCTTTCCAATCATTTTGTTTTCTAGATAACAAGCCTAGTTTTCTGGAAACGTTTCCTGAATGTACATCTAAAGGACAAGATAAATGTGCAGTATTATGTGTTTCCCATATTCCAAAATCAACTCCTTTGTTATCACTTCTAACCATCCAACGTAAAAACATGTTAATTCTTTTCGCAGCAGAGCCTTTTAATGGATCAGAAATGTGTTTTTGAGTTCGTTGTTGATGCGGAACTTCAAAAAAGGAGCGTTTAAAGTTAGATATAGCCGTTTTGTAGTTTTTTGTGTTGTCACTTATGGCTAATGCATTCTCAAGCCCGTTATGGTGTTTGTAGATGTGTTGTAATGATCTTATAAACTGAATAACATCAATGGAATTGAAAGTTCTGTGCACAAAGTTATTAAGCCGATCTAACTCTGATTCCTGGTGATTTAAAATAAAATCATGAGGAGCATTGTCTAATAACTCTACTAATTTTTTAGCATTGCTGATGATCATTTTTCGATTTCCCCAAGCAATTGTAGCGGTTAAGAACCCCGCGATTTCAATATCTTCTTTTTTAGAAAACAAATGCGGAATTTGTATTGGGTCTGTTGTTATAAAGTTTGGATTGTTATATAATTCAACCTTTTCATCTAAAAAAGTCTTTAAATCTGCTTTATGTAATGGCATCTTTTGTAAGTAAAAAAAGAGAAAATAGTAAACCATTATAGGTTGCATGTAAAGCAATAGACCATAATAGCCCAAACCTCACACGAATAAAACCAAAATAGAATCCAGCAAAGACTTGTGGAGCAATCAATATTGGCGAAAACAATAATATGTTAGTAGTGATTTCGTAATTGGTGATGTGAATAAAACCAAAAAGTAAGGCAAGTGTGTAAAAAGCAATTTTAAAGGCTTTTTTATTTTTAAACAGCGTTAATGGAGCTCTAAAGATGCTTTCTTCTAATATTGGAGCAATAACTACAGCGAAAATAAAAAAATGAAAAGCACTTAATTCTTTAAGAAGGCTTTCTGCTGCATGATTTTCAGTAGAAATAAATCCGCTTTCTTCAATTATTGCAATACATATTGTGAAAAAGAATGATGTAATCAAACTGATAATAAAGATTGAAAAAAACTTTTTCAGTCGATACGTGAAATTGGTGTTCTCGTCTTTTCCTAAAACAGGATTTTTTATATAAGCAAAGAGTTCAGTTACTGTTTCTTTCATATGATAACACCATCTTTCATTATTAAAGTTCTGTCTGCCATAGCAGCTAGTTCTTCATTGTGAGTAACTAGCACAAAGGTTTGGCCAAACTTATCACGCAATTCAAAGAATAATTCATGTAGCTTTTTTGCTGAAGCAGAATCTAAGTTTCCACTTGGTTCATCTGCTAATATTACAGAAGGCTTATTGATTAAGGCTCTTGCTACTGCAACACGTTGTTGTTCTCCTCCAGATAACTGATTTGGTTTGTGTTCACAACGGTCTTCTAAACCTAAAAAGGTTAATATTTCTTTGGCTCTTTTTTCAGTTTCCTTTTTATCTTTTCTAGCGATAAACGCAGGAATACATACATTTTCTAATGCAGTAAATTCTGGTAATAATTGATGAAATTGAAAGATAAACCCGATGTGTTTATTTCTAAATTTAGAAACCTCTTTGTCTGAGATTCCGTTTAATGAAATATCATTTAAAGTTAGTTCGTAATCTGCAGTAGTCTCAGGTTTGTCTAGAGTTCCTAATATTTGAAGCAAAGTTGTTTTTCCTGCTCCAGAAGGACCAACTATAGCAACAACTTCACCTTTTTTAATGTGTAGTTGAACTCCTTTTAAAACCTCTACGTTTCCGTAAGACTTATGTATGTTTTTAGCAAGTATCATAATTAGAAATCAATAGAGCGAATGTATTAAAATAAGTGCTATAAAACAAAAGACCTTGAACGATTATTGCTCAAGGTCTTTACTGGGAGATTTAATGGAAATTAAAATATGTTTTTCAAGCTGTTGTAATCTATATAGTAGACAAATCGTAATGAGAATACATGCTGACTTGGTTGTTCAAATAAATTATCTAAATTATCGAAAAAGTCTAAATCTGAGTTTGAATCTCGGTTGAAAATTGAATTACGATACAACGCAATTAATTGACTTCCTGGGGCAAATTGCCACACATAATTCAAGTCTAAATTCCAGTTGTTATAGTTAATGTCATTAGCGCCAGCATAAGCTGTTGATGACAATGTTCCATCTGTATTTAACATAGTGTAGTTGTTACCGTAATCTACAGAACTCCAATAATGTCTAAATGATAATGATAATGCAGATTTTGTACTAAAGTTATATCTACCAGATAAAGAGTTTGTATAGCTTTTTCTATCTCTTTGTCCAAAAATTAGATTACTTCCAGCTATGTCAACAAATCCTTGGTCATTTTTAGTTCCAAAATAGGTGAAATCATATTGTAATGAAAACTGATTACTAATTCTATAGCTAGGACTAAAACCAAAGTCAAAATTGCTTTTTGAGTCGTTAGAATAGGTTGAGAAACCAGCTCTAAATCTAGTCGTAAATTTCTTTTGTCTGTTTGTAGAGATATAAGCATTTGCGCTTAATCTTTCTGGTCTGCGAAAATAAACACCACTTGTGTTTCCTTGTCTAGGTTCGTTAAAATCTTTACTCTCTGTAGCATATCTTATGTTAGATCCGAAGTTTAAGCGGTTTTTTGTTTCAGCGTTTAAACTTATATTGGCTATATATCCTGTATATTCTCCAGTATGATGTTGATATTGAAAAGCATTGAATAAGTTTAAGTTTATACGGTTAAAAACTCCCTTAGGTTTTAATGTTCTATATCCTGCACTACTATAAATCATTCGTTCGTTATTGCTAAACAAGATTCCCATATCATTTGGGTTAAAGTTTTCGTCTTCAAAATTATAACCAACTTCCCAGCTCCAGCTACCAGAATTCTTACCAAAACTAGTATCAAAAGTATATCCAGTATTTGGGTTGTTTACATCATCAAAAATGTTACTCATTTTTACAGATCCATCAACATTGTATTTACTATCTTTTGTTTCTACGTGCCATAATAAACCAGTAGTATTGGCATCTCTGAAATCACCAGCTCTAGTTACATTGGTATTGATAAATGTTACTGAAGAGTTTTTATTGAACTGTTTGTCTACCACCAAAATATTGTAATTAGAAAATGGATTGATAACTTCTTTTCTAATTTCTTTTGTAGCTGTGTTTTTTATAACAGCTTCTGTTTTTTCTGTAATAGCATTAAAGAAACCGATTCCTAAACCACTTTTTGTTCTACCTGAAATTTTTATGGCATTCAACATGTTTACTTTATTTGGATAGTCAATAAGCTCTTCATCTGCTGTTAATTGCCCAGCAACATTAAATTGATCTATTGGAGAACTACCAATTCTACGAGAATAAAATAAACGTCCTTTGTTAAATAATTCTGTTCCTTCAGTAAAAAACTGTCTTTGTTCATCGAATTGTTGCTCAAACGGACCTAAGTTTAAGGTCACATTATCAAAACCAGCTTGACTAAAATCAGGAATCAATGTTGCATCTAGTGTAAAGTTTTCTGATAGACCATATTTTAAATCCATACCTACATTATAATCGAAATTACTTGTGCCGTTATAATTATTAGATATAGATGAAGCGTACGGATATAGTCCTAACCTAGTTGGAGGCTTAATATCTTTAAATCCTTCAACTAACCCATCGTGCTGTGTCCATCTACCTATTGAGTTGTCAATAAATGTCCAGGTATGTTGCTCGTTTATTTTTTCTAATCTTCTATGAAAATTAAATCCCCAGCTTTGTACTGGTCTGTTAGCAAAACGAATTGCACTATATGGAATTCTCATTTCTACTACCCAACCTTTGTCGTTTATTTTCGCAGCACTTTCCCAAACAGCACTCCAATTAAAGTCTTCATTACCATTTGATACTTTAGAATCTGCTTGATTCCCTGTACTTTGTACAATAAATTCAAAAGGATTCTGTCCATCATCATTTGGGTTGATTGTGACTAAAAAGAAATCTGACTGACTAAAATTATCTCTAGTTGCAAATTCTCTTGGAATACTTTTAGGGTCAGGATCTAGCATCATCGCAGAGATATAGATAGCATCATTGTCATATACTATTTTTACTTCTGTTTGATATTCTTTTGGTACAAGAACACCGTTACTGGGCCTAAACGTAACAAACTCTTTAATGATTTCTGCATTTTCCCATGCAGCATCATCTAATATTCCGTCAAGTTTTGGAGGTGTTGTAATTCGAGTGGTTGTAGTTGTTTTTCTGTCTACTTTCATTTGTGAAAAAGTAAATTGCGCACAAAACAAAAATAGGAGTGTAAAAGTTCGTAATAACATTTTTATATAAATTGATTGATTAATGTAAAGACTTCAAAATTTGTGCTGTGTCACAGTATAGGATGTTAATTAAATCTTAAAATATTTTTGAGGCAAATTTATGAGCTATTTGACCTTTCAAAAAATGAAATGTAATGAACTGTAAGAGTGGTGTATTCAATTGTATAAAAAAAGCTTCAAAATCATTTGAAGCTTTTTTAGTGTGACAATTTTTTGTGTTAAAAAATGTTTTTTAGTTTGTTGTAATCTATAAAATAGACCATTCTTAAAGAAAATGTATGTTGATTAGGTTCTTCAAATAGTTTATTTAAATTGTCGAAGAAGTTTATGTTTGCTTGATCATTATAGCTAAAGATTGAATGCCTGTAAAAAGCAATTAATTGACTTCCTGGAGCAAATTGCCATATGTAGTTTACGTCTAGATTCCAACTGTTAAAGTTTACATTATGATTGTCTGTATAATTACTATTTTCTAATTCTCCATTAGATGTGTTCAGTTTTAAAAATTGGCTATCGTATGGAACTTTTGTCCAGTTATGTCTAAAGGATAATGATAAGGTAGATTTTGTGCTGAAATTATATTTACTAGAAATAGAATTCTCATAAGATAAACGATCTCTTTGTCCGAAAATAATATCAGAACCGCTTGTGTTAACATACCCTTGGTCATTATTGCTTCTGTCTAAGTTAAAGCCGTACTGCACAGAGAATTGATTGCTAAAACGATAGTTAGGACTTAAGTTGAAACCATATCCTTCTTTTGGATTGTCTTTAAAGTAAGTGTAGTACATAAAGTATCTTAAAGAAAGTTTTTTCGTTCTATCTGTTTGTCCCCATTGATTTACATTTAATCTGGTAGGAGTTCTAAAATAGATTCCGCTCATTGTACCTTGTCTTGGCTCATTAAAATTTTTCCCTTCACTACTGTAGTTAATGTTTCCGCCAAAGCTGTGTCTACTTTTTGTATTTGACCAAGAAGATAAACTAATATCAGTTCCTGTGTATGTTCCTGGAGTATGTAAGAAATTAACATTGTATTGTAAGTTAACGCCAGCACTATTAAATACACCTTTGGGTTTTAAAAGTCTGTAGCCAACAAACCCATATATGGCTTGCTCGTTATTACTAAAAAGTATCCCTAAATCATTTGGATTGTAGTCTTTGTCTTCAAAATCGTATCCAACTTCACCTCTCCATTTCCCAGATTGTTTACCAACACTTAAATCAAATGATTTTCCAGTATTAGGGTTGTTAATGTCATCAGATATCTTGGTGATTTTAAAAGAACCGTCAATGTTATAGTTACTTTTTTTGTCTTCTAAATGCCATAATAAGCCAGTAGCATTTGCATCTCTAAAATCTCCAACTCTTGTAACATTTGTATTGATTAATGTAACTGACGAGTTCTGATTAAACTGCTGGTCTAAAACTAAAATATTGTAATTTGTTAAAGGATTGGTAACCTCTTTTCTGGTGTCTTTAGTAGTGTTATTTTCAATTACCGCTTCTGTCTTGCCAGTAATAGCATTGAAAATCCCAATTCCTAACCCTTTTTTTGTTCTTCCAGAGATCTTTATTGCATTTAGCATTTTCACTTTCCCAGGTTCATTTATTATCGTTTCATTAGCACCAGGATTTGCAGACTCAATTGGAGCTCCACCAATTCTACGTGAATAGAATAATTTTCCTTTTGTAAATAACTCAGTTCCTTCCGTGAAAAATTGTCTTTGTTCATCAAATTGTTGTTCAAAAGGACCAAGATTCAATGTGACATTATCAAAAGCTGTTTGTCCAAAGTCAGGAATTAATGTAGCATCCAAAGTGAAATTTTCTGTAAGACCATATTTCACATCCATTCCTGCACTCCAGCTAAACTCACTTTCTCCGTTAAAACGAACGGATGTTGTAGATGCATACGGATAGAATGCTAACCTTGTTGGTGGTTTAATGTTCTTAAAATCTTCGATTAAACCATCATATTGAGTCCAATTTCCTTGTGTATTATCAATATGATTCCAAGTAAACTGTGCATTTAAGTTTTGTATTCTTCTGTGAAAATTAAATCCCCAAGATTGTACTGGTTGATTTGAGAAACGTAAAGCTCTATATGGAATCTTCATTTCTACAGTCCAACCTTTTTCTGTTATTTTAAAACCGCTTTCCCAAACAGCGCTCCAATTAAAGTCTTCATTTCCGTTAGAAATTTTTGAATCTCCTTGTGTACCAGCACTACTTACTATAAATTCAAATGGATTCTGACCATCGTCATTAGGGTTAATAGTAACTAAGAAAAAATCTGCGTTCCCAAAATTGTCTCTATTCGTGAATTCTGCAGGTATTTTTAGAGGGTCAGGAGCATACATAAGTGCACTAATATAAATAGCATCATCATCATAAATGATTTTCACTTCAGTTTTGTGACTTGCTGGTTCAGCTTCTCCATTGTTAGGGCGCATCATTACAAAGTCTTTTGCAATTGGAATGTTTTTCCAAGCAGCATCATCTAATGCACCGTCAATTTTTGGAGGAGTACTGATTCTGGTTGCCGGTATTTTTTTTCTACTTGAATTTAATTGAGAAAAAGAAAGTTGAACAGTTAGTATGAATAAAATTGATAGAATTTGATTTTTTGTTTGCATCTGATATGTATTAATAATTTTTGATTGATAGCATAAAGACATGAGAAAATTTAAAATGTCACATTCATATGTGTTAATTAAATCAAAAAATGATTTTAAGCACGAAAACTATCGTTGTTTATAAGTGTAAAAGGGCTGTAAGAGTGGTGTATTCAATTGTATAAAAAAAGCTTCAAAATCATTTGAAGCTTTTTTAGTGTGACAATCTTTTGTGTTAAAAGATGTTTTTGATATTGTTATAGTCTATGAAGTAGACAAATTTCAGTGAAAATGTATGTAAAGAAGGTTGATTAAATAATTCGTTAATGTTATTGATAAAGTTTAATGCAGATTGATCGTTGGCATTAAATATAGAGTTTCTGTAGAATGCTGTTAATTGACTTCCAGGAGCAAACTCCCAAAGATAATTTAAATCTAAATTCCAGCTATTATAATTTACATCATGATTGCCTGTGTACCCATGATCTATTAAAGAACCATCTGTCTTTAAGCTATAAAATTGACTATTGTATTTTACCGTTTGCCAATAATGTCTAAAGGATAATGATAAAGAGGATTTTGTACTAAAACTATATTTACTAGACAAGACATTTTCATATGAGTCAGAACCTCTTTTTCCAAAAACAATATCATTATTGTCACCTCCAGTATATCCAACGGAGTTTTTAGTGTTACTGTATTTGATTTTATATATTAAACTCATTTTATTGCTAAAACGATACCTTGGACCAAATTCAAAACCAAACCTTGATTCATCAGTTCCAAAAACTGTTCTAGCTCTTGCTTTTAAATCAAATGCAAATTGTTTTCTAAAGTCGGTTGAGATAAACCCATCAAGTTCCATTTCAGAGTTTCTTTCTAGATAGCGTTGTTCAGAGATTTCTCTTCTTGGCTCGTAAAAATCTTTCTGTTTTCCAATCTTCCCTTTTGCGTTTAACCCAAATGAGAAGCGTTTTTTAGTGCCCGCAAAAAAACCTAGTCTATAATTGTTTCCTGTATAGACACCAGGTGTGTATAAAAAGCTGTTAAATAACCTGAAGTTGACCATGAAGAAGTTGAAATTACCTACAGGTTTTAAAGTTCTATAACTTGCCATTGTGTAGATGGTCTGTTGGTTGTTCCTTCTTTGAAAACCGATATCATTATAATTAAATTTATCATCTTCCATGTTGTAACCAACTTCTCCTTGCCAGTTACCAGAAATTTTAGCAATACTAGAATCAAAAGCGTAACCAGTTTCTGTAGCGCCGTTCTCTTTTATGTTACTAGTTTTAATAAATCCATCAGCAAAATAAGTATTAGCCTTATTTGTTATGTGATAAAGTAACCCAGTTACATTTGCATCTCTAAAATCACCTTCTCTTAATACATTTGTATTAATAAAAGTTACAGAAGAATTTTTATTAAATTGTTGATCTAATACCAATACATTATAATTCGCTAAAGGTTCGGTGACTTTTTTATAATACTCATCAACTGTTGTGGTTCTTTGGGTTATAGTTCTTTTAATTGTTGCGCTGGTTTCATCAGTTATTGCATTAAAGAACCCTATTCCTAATCCACCTTTTGTTCTGCCAGAAATCTTTAAGGCGTTTAGCATATTTACTTTATTAGGGTTGTCAAACACTTCTTCATTTGAAGCTAAATTATCATAAGCAGTATAATATCCAACAGGTCTATTTCCAATTCTTCTAGAATAAAACATTCTTCCTTTGTTAAACAACTCTGTTCCTTCTGTAAAGAATTGTCTTTGTTCGTTAAAACGTTGTTCAAAAGGACTCAAATTTAAAGTGACATTATCAAAAGCAGTTTGCCCAAAATCTGGCACAAGTGTTAAATCCAATGTAAAATTTTCTGTAATTCCATATTTTAAATCCAGTCCTAAATTGTGATTGTTAACTGTTTCTCCATCAAAATGTGAAACTGAAGTTGAAGCATATGGATAAAAGCTTAAGCGGGTTGGTGGATTAATATTTCGAATCCCTTTAAGAATACCATCATATTGCGTACGTTTCCCTATTTTATTGTCAATATGGTTCCATGTGTATTGTGTATTCTGATTAATTATTTTTCTTAGAAATTGAATTCCCCAAGTTTGTACTTCTTGATTTGAAAAACGTAATGCAGAATATGGAATTCTCATTTCTACAGACCAGCCGTTATCTAAAATTTGAACTGCACTTTTCCAAACGGCACTCCAACTTCTGTCGGGCCTTCTACTGTTGTCAGAAACTTTAGCATCTAATTGTGTTCCTGTAACCATTACATCGAATGAAGTTGCATTAACACCATCGTTATTAGGGTTAAGTATTAAAGAAAAATGATCAGCTTGCCCATCATTGTCTCTACTTGTAAATTCACTTGCTATTTTAGAAGGGTTTGGGTCGTACATCATTGCAGAAACATAAATTGCTTCATCGCTATATAAAACTTTTACTTCAGTTCTATAATTAGGATCTTCTTTTTCTCCATTATTAGGTTCCAACATTATGAAATCATTGGCGATTTCTAATCCTTTCCAGGCATCATCGGTAAGTAGACCATCAATTTTTGGAGTCTTATTAATGCTGCGTGTTGTGTTTAATGTTTTTTTAGGAATGTCTGTTTGAGAAAACAAAATAGAAGTCGTAAAAAGAGAGATGTAAAACAGTAGTTTAGAGTGTTTTATCATTGTTTTATATAGTAGTTAGTTTTGTGTGCAAAAATACAGAGGGTTTGAAATAAAAAATCATAAAATCATGTTAATTCCTGATAAAAAAATAAGAATATTTTAAGAAGTATTTTTTAGAGGTTATTTTATTAAAATTAAAGTGATATTATAAATTGAATTTGTATTTTTGTGGCGTTAAAAAACATTCTTAAAAATGAATTTACACGAATATCAAGGAAAAGAAATCTTAAACAGTTTTGGCGTTAGAATTCAACGCGGAATTGTTGCAAGTAATCATAAAGCAGCAGTTGATGCAGCAAAACAATTAACAGTAGAAACTGGTACAAGCTGGTATGTTGTTAAAGCTCAGGTTCACGCTGGTGGACGTGGAAAAGGAGGAGGAGTTAAGTTGGCTAAAAACTTAGCTGAAGTTGAATCTATCTCTAATGATATCATTGGAATGATGTTGGTAACTCCACAAACTTCTGCTGAAGGTAAAAAAGTAAACCAAGTTTTAATTTGTGAGGATGTTTATTATCCTGGAGATTCTGAGCCAGAAGAATATTACATGTCTGTTTTATTAAACAGAAACACTGGTAAAAACATGATTATGTATTCTACTGAAGGTGGAATGGATATTGAAACTGTTGCTGAAGAAACTCCGCACTTAATTTTCACTGAAGAAATTGATCCTACAATGGGATTATTACCTTTTCAAGCACGTAAGATTGCCTTTAACTTAGGGTTGTCTGGTGTGGCTTTAAAAGAAATGACAAAATTTGTATCTGCATTATATACTGCATACATAAAGTCAGATTCTTCAATGTTTGAAATTAATCCTGTTTTAAAAACATCAGATTCTAAAATCTTAGCTGTTGATGCTAAAGTAACTTTAGATGAAAATGCATTATATAGACATAAAGATTATGCATTAATGCGTGATTTACGTGAAGAGAATCCTATTGAAGTAGAAGCGAAAGCTGCTGGTTTAAATTATGTTGATTTAGACGGTAATGTTGGATGTATGGTTAACGGAGCTGGATTGGCAATGGGAACTATGGATTTAATTAAACAAGCTGGAGGAGAGCCTGCAAACTTTTTAGATGTTGGTGGTACTGCAGATGCTGCACGTGTTGAAACTGCATTCGGAATTATCTTAAAAGATCCTAATGTAAAAGCAATCTTAGTAAATATTTTTGGTGGTATTGTACGTTGTGATAGAGTTGCACAAGGAGTTGTTGATGCATACAAAAGTATGGGAGACAAAATTAATGTGCCTATTATTTGTAGATTACAAGGAACTAATGCTGTTGAAGCAAAGGAACTAATTGATAATAGCGGAATGGAAATCATTTCTGCTACAGAATTTCAAGAAGCAGCAGATAAAGTTGCAGACGTATTAGGTTTGTAAGACATTTCTTAGAAAATATAGTTTATAAAAAACGCCTCACTTATGTGAGGCGTTTTTTTTGCATTATATTGTCAAGGAATAAAAAATAACAAATCATGAAAAAAATTCTCCTTATAATTTTATTCCCGCTGCACATGATGGCGCAAGAATCACCAAACTCAGTTAAATTTTGGAATTCACTACAAAGCCATTGTGGAAAAGCTTACGAAGGAAAAATAATTGCAGGAGGAAAAGAAGGTGATGGTTTTGTTGGAGAAAAATTAGTAATGCATGTTCGTTCTTGTAAAGAGAACACAATTAGAATCCCTTTTTTTGTTGGAGAAGATAAATCTAGAACTTGGGTTTTTACGAAGAGTAAGAATCAATTAATTACATTAAAACATGACCATAGGCATAAAGACGGTTCTGAAGATAAAATTACTCAATATGGCGGTTCTAACCCAAATACTGGGCTGGCCAATATTCAGTTTTTTCCTGCGGATCAGCATACAGCAAGTTTACTATCTTACGCTTCCAATAATGTTTGGTGGGTAACTATTGATAAAACTACATTTACTTATAACTTACGTAGAATAGGAACTGATCGGTTTTTTTCTGTGAAATTTGATTTAACCAAAGAAATTAGTATACCAAGTGCTCCCTGGGGAAGTAAAGGTTAATGTATTTATAATGATAGGATGATTAATCCGCCTTTATAATATTGTCAACAAATTTATTTCTTTCCATGTACAAATTAAAACGTCTCACAATTGTGAGGCGTTTTTTTGTTTTGTGAGTTTTGTAATACGTTTGTTGAAAACTTAGCGTGAAAAAAACTCAGCCTTTTCTAACGAACAAAAGACTGTTTCGTTAAAATATTTTATAACCGAAATTAATTGAGAATGATTTGTACTCGTTCGTGTCCCAAGGGTCATTATAACCACCAACTGTATTAAATCTTCCAGACTTAAACATTTGTATGTTTAAACTGTATTTTGAATCCCAATTGTAACCAGCTCCAACTACAAACCCTGCTGAAGAAATTATATCTAAATCTGACCTTGTGCTAGAAAGAAATTCAATTTTAGAGGTAAGGCTCAAATTAATAACATAACCAGCAGTAAGAGTAATTTTTGATTTTTTGTTTAAGAACATGTTATGCTTTATTCCCATTGGTGTCTTAATTGCGCTGTATTTAAAATTTAAAGGATGTGTAATTGGCAATGTAGGATTATTGTTGGTGAAACTATTAACTACTACATCAAAATCTTTTACAGAATAAGAATGGAAAGTTGGTTCAATAAACATGGCCCATTTTCCTTTGTTATTTGGAAGCGTATATTCAAATTCAACCCCAAATTGTGGTCTAATTTGTGAACCTAAATCATTGCTTCGCAATTCAAGACTTGAAAATTGAGCACCAACTTTTAAGTATATGTTGACGGGTTTTTTGATTGAACTGTACTCTTCATAAGCTACTGATGAAGACTTTGTGCAAGTAGTATTGTAATTGTGAAAATAAGAAATTAGGTGTTTCTTTCTATAAACTGTTTTTTCTGTTTTTATTTTTTTACAAGGAAGATCTTTTTTTAATTGTAATTTAAATGCGTTATTTTCTGCAATAAGTCCAGAAGAAGTTAAATATTTTTTATGCTCTAGCTGGATTGGGTTTGAATTATTTATCTGGTAAAAAAAACGAAATAGCTGATTACTTTGGTACTGCCATAGAGATGCTTTTCCTGACACTAATAATTTTAAGAAGAGTGTTTCTTCTTTATAAATAGGATTTCTGTTATTCGTTAGTTTTCCTGTGCGATTACTTGAGCGGTCAATAGATAGAGTAAACCTTTTATAATGAATATTGGTGCCAATTTCGAAATTAGAAACAGTTTCAATTGTTCCGGTTTGTATTTTTGAGTTTTGAGTTAATCTATATTTAAACTCTACAGGATTGTTCTTCCAATCAATGTTTTTAATATAGCAGTTAGTTTTTGTTCCTGTATTTGTAGTAAATGATCCTTTTTCAAAAGAGATTTGTGCAAAAGAATTTAGGCATAGGAATGCCATTAAAATAAATAAAATTGTCTTTTTCATGAGTAGTTTTTAATTTTTTTATAAAAACTAAAGATACTTTTATTTAGTGTCCTAAAAAACTTTTCTAAATACTTTCATTTACCAACAAAATTTAATGAAAAGAAGAGTTTTTTTTATGTTTAATCAATCTTATACACCCAGATAGAAGTATCAAAATCTTCTTCTAGTGTGATAAGGTAATTGTATGCTTTTGTTATTGTTGATAATGAGTTTAGACTCACCAAGTAATTTCCATCTCTACTTCTGATTAGTGTACTTTTTCTTCCTATAGCAGTTAATTTTTTTTGACGTTCAGTTGCATTTGTTCTTAGTGCATAACTACCCGCTATGATGTGAAAAGGTTTAGATTCAACCACCTTAACCTTAGTAGCTGCTATAGTAATTTCGCTAATTTTAGTTTTAGGATAGCTTTCATTGGGCTTTATATTTCCAGCATCAACATAAGCTTTTTTTGCTTTGTTGTATTGTTTGTTCTTGAAAAAAGAATCTGCTTCTTTAATTTTGTTGCTATAATTAACATCTACTCTTTTAGAAAGAAGAACATTGATTTTTTTTATCTGTTCTGTAGGATATACTTCGTCTTTATTTAATTCTAATGCTTTTGCATAATGTGCTTTCGCTTCTTCAAATTTTTGACCAGTAAATAAAGAATCAGCTTTTTGAATTTGAACAGTGTATGCTTTGTTGTCTGTACAAGAAGAGAATGTTATACTTAATATTAGAGTAAATACTAAAAGAAATATATAGGTTGGTTTTTTAACTAAATTTTTCATGGTGACTAAGTTTTAATATTAGAACGATTATTACTCTTGCAAGTACCAAAAATAATTAATTTTTATTTGATGCTACTTGATTTTTAAATTTAATGATAAAAAAAAGCCTCCCGATAGGAAGGCTTCTTTTGTATATGTAATTGCAAATGTATTACTATTTAGTAGCCTTATCTACTTCAATACGGTTTTCACGATTTGCTAATTCCCATGCTGTATGGAAAACAAGACGAGATCTATTTTCTAACAAGTCATAATTAATTTTATCTGGAGTATCTGATGCTTGGTGATAATCATCATGTGTTCCGTTAAAATAGAAAATAACAGGAATGTTGTTTTTTGCAAAATTATAATGGTCAGAACGGTAGTAAAAACGATTTGGATCGTTCTCTTCATTAAAGGTATAATCTAATTCGATATTTGTGAATTCTTTATTTACTTGTTCAGAAACTTCATGTAATTCTGTACTTAATTTATCAGCTCCAATTAAATAGATATAATTTCTTTCTCCTTTACGTTTTGGATCAATACGTCCAACCATATCAATGTTTAAGTTAGCTACGGTATTTGTAAGTGGAACTAAAGGCTCATAATCAGTATAGTATTGAGAACCTAATAATCCTTTTTCCTCTCCTGTTACGTGTAAGAAAATAACTGAACGTTTTGGACCATGACCTTTATCAGCAGCAGCTTTAAAAGCTTCAGCAATTTCTAATATTGCAACAGTTCCAGAACCGTCATCATCTGCACCATTAAAAATCTCCCCTTTTGCATTCACTCCCACGTGATCTAAGTGCGCAGAAATGATAATGTATTCGTCTGGCTTTTCAGACCCTTTAATGATTGCGGCAACATTTTCAGATGCATGAGGTACTTTAATACTTTTGTAGCTCATTTCTAATTTTGTAGCAACTGTAGCAGTCTTTGTAGATTTAGTAATGTTACCTACTAAAGCTTTACCCATTTTTTCGCTAATTATGAAGTGATAGATTTGAGCTTCTGCATCTTTTTTAGTTGGTAATGATAATCTCTTACTACCTCCATTTGCTTCACTTCTTTTATAGAATCTCGAATAACGCTTAAATAAATTATCATCCATAAAGAATAAGGCTGTAGCACCATTCTTTTTAGCTGCATTTCTTTTCGCTGAAATTGCTTGACGTCCATTTGACCACTTTGAAGCTTTTTTATCTCCGGTAAGTACATTGTTACCATCTTTATCTTGTGGTTCACCAGCTCTTACAACAACAACTTTTCCTTTTACATCAAGGTTTTTGTAGTCTGAGTGTTTTTCGTCATCAATTCCAAAACCTGCATACACAATGTCTGCAGCAGAAACTGATCCTGTTGCAACAGATGTTAGTGAAATGTAATCATCAAAATAGTTAAATGATTTTCCGTTTACAGAAATAGCAACCTCTGGTGTTTTTACAATATTTAAAGGTACATTTTGAAAATAGTTCCCTTCAATAAGAGAGTTAATTCCTAAAGCTTCATACTCTTTTTTAAGATACTCGATAGCTTTTTTTTGTCCAGGTGCTCCTGTATCACGCCCTTCAAATTCATCTGAAGCGTAAATGTATAAATGTTCTTTTAGCTCCTTTTGTGTAATAGTACTTCCGTAAGAAACAATGTCTTCTTTTGTAGCTTCTTTTTTACAAGAAAGGACTACTAACATTGCGCCTAATAATAATAGTGATTTTTTCATTTTATCTGGTTGTTATATGTAAGTAATCTACGATATTACAAAAAAGAACTAATACATAGTTTGAAAGTGTATCTTTTAACACTTTTTAACAAAATTACAAATGTCTTTTTAACACCTCAATTTCATCTCTAAACTATGATGCTGATAAAGTTCAATAAGGATGGATATTATATACAAGGAATCTCTTGACATAATTTTGTTAAAAACACCTTACAACTGCGAGAGGTTATCTATTTGTATTCTTTTAACATATTGTTAGAATATGAAGAGATTTTAGAGTCAATATTAAAGTTTTCATTAAAAGATGTAATAGCATTTTCTGAATAAGACTCCCAATTATTCATTACTTTATTTAAGTTCTTAAGTAATGAAAATTTTATGTCATTAGAGTAAAATAAGCCATTTTTGTTATTGATTATTTCTGTGGATCCTTCTGTTTTTGTAGCTAATACAGGGGTTCCTTCTCTAAGTGACTCAACCATAGTGTTTCCAAAAGATTCAGAAACACTTGAATTTATTATTACTAATGAATTGGCAAACGTAACAAATAATTCTTTTTGAGGTAAAGAATTAATAAAAACAATATTATCAAAAACATTATTTTTTTTAGAATAAGAAATGATTTCTTCTTTTAAGTTTCCATTACCAATAATTTTCAGTTTTATGTCAGGAAATTCTGATAAAACATCTTTAAATTGTTTAATTAATTTTATATGTCCTTTGGATTTATGTAACCTGCCTGCTATAATTATTGATTGACTCCTATCCTTTAGGTTAATGTATTTAATATTTGAAGGACTGAAAAGGTTTGTATATACACCTGTATTCTGATTTTTAACAAATTTTTTATTTATGCTATCTATTAATGTTCCTTTAGAATTGGTGTAAATATGTGTGTTTAGTCTATAAATTATTCGTTTTCGTGTAATTAGAAATTTATATTTTAATTTGTTGTCAGAGTCAATTTCTGTTTGTTGACTAGTTGTTCTAATCCAAATAATTCTATTTTTAACTCTAAAAAAGAATGCTATAAGAGTCATTATATTTCCAGAGCCAAACATAGACATTGTCATATATGGCTTGTATTTTTTTATTAACTTGAAGAGAAAGATAAAATCTTTAATTTTTGTTGGTCTTTTTGAGGGCCAATTATAATAGGTTATTTTATTTCTATTGATTGGTAACAGGTGATTTGGACAATCTAAAATAAATACAACATTAATATTGTCTTTAGTGAATTCTTCTCCTAGCCTTTTGAATTGATAATTAATTGTTGATGTAAAACTTGAAGTCGCTATGAATATTGTTCTCTTTTTCATTAATATATTTTTCGCTAATTTATAAATGTCTTTTTAACACCTCAATTTCATCTCTAAACTGAGCTGCAGATAAAAAGTCTAATTCTTTAGCTGCTTGTTCCATGTGTTTACGGGCATTTCTAATTCGTTTTTCAATCTCTGGTTTAGGCAAGTATTCTAAACCTGCTTCTGCAGCTTTATTTTTTGCATTGTCATAATGATATGAAGAAACCTCACTCTTAGTTAGCGCATTATCTATGGCTTTAACAATTTGTTTTGGCGTAATATTATTTTCTGTATTGTAATCGATTTGTTTTTCTCTTCTTCTATTAGTTTCGTCAATTGTTAACTGCATACTTTTTGTAACTTTATCAGCATACATAATTGCCAAACCATTTAGGTTTCTTGCTGCTCTTCCAATAGTTTGTGTTAGCGATCGATGTGAACGTAAAAAGCCTTCTTTATCTGCATCTAAAATAGCAACTAAAGAAACTTCAGGTAAATCAAGCCCTTCTCTTAATAGATTGACACCAATCAAAACATCAAATTCTCCCTTTCGTAACCCCAACATTATTTCTACACGTTCTAAAGTATCAACATCTGAATGTATATAACGACAACGAACTTGAATTCGAGTTAAATACTTTGCCAATTCTTCTGCCATTCGTTTGGTTAATGTTGTTACTAATGTACGTTCGTCTTTTTCTACACGAACCTGAATCTCTTCAATCAAATCATCTATCTGATTTAAACTTGGACGAACTTCAATTGTTGGGTCTAACAAGCCTGTAGGACGAATGATTTGCTCAATAAACACCCCTTCTGTTTTTTGTAATTCATAATCCGCAGGTGTTGCACTTACATAAATTACTTGATTTTGAATTTCTTCAAACTCCTCAAATTTTAAAGGGCGGTTATCCATAGCAGAAGTGAGCCTGAAACCGTGTTCTACTAAGTTTTCTTTTCTGCTTCTATCTCCACCATACATAGCATGTGTTTGCGGAATTGTAACATGGCTTTCGTCAATAACCATTAAATAATCATCTGGAAAATAGTCTAACAAACAGAAAGGACGTGTTCCTGGTTCTCTTCCATCTAAATAGCGAGAATAATTTTCAATTCCAGAACAATAACCCAACTCACGTATCATTTCTAAATCGAATTCTGTACGCTCTTTTAATCGTTTTGCTTCTAGATGTTTTCCTATTTCTTGAAAGTAATCTACTTGCTTCATCATATCATCTTGAATCAAATGAATGGCATTCTGTAAGACATCTGGAGAAGTCACAAATAGGTTAGCTGGATATATTGTTAAATTCTGAAATTTTTCTAAAATAGCATTGCTTTCTAACTCAAAAGATTCAATTTCATCTATTTCATCACCAAAAAAATGTACTCTATATCCATTGTCTCCGTATGATGGATAAATGGTGATAACGTCACCTTTTACTTTAAATGTTCCGCTTTTAACATCAAATTCTGTTCTAGAATATAAACTGGTTACCAGTTGATGTAAGAACTTGGTTCTTGATATTGCTTGGCCAACTTCAATCGGAATTACATTCTTTTTAAATTCTACAGGATTCCCGATTCCATATAAACAAGAAACTGATGCAATAACAATTACATCTCTTCTGCCAGAAAGTAGGGCAGAAGAGGTGCTTATTCTTAAGCGTTCAATATCATCATTGATAGATAAATCTTTTTCAATATATGTTCCTGTTACTGGTAAATAGGCTTCAGGCTGATAATAATCGTAATAGGAAACAAAATATTCTACAGCATTCTCTGGAAAAAACTGTTTAAACTCAGAATACAATTGAGCTGCTAATGTTTTGTTATGTGCCAAAACCAATGTTGGTCTATTTATTTTTTCAACTACATTTGCTACAGTAAAGGTTTTTCCAGAGCCAGTTACTCCTAGCAATGTTTGGTGTTTTTCTCCTGTTCCTATCCCATTTGTTAGCTGTTCAATAGCCTGAGGTTGATCTCCTGTAGGTTTAAATTTTGAGTGTAATTGAAAATCCATAAAGACAAAAATAAGTATTCTGAAATGGAAAAAATAAGAAGTTTCACTTATTTTCTAAGCAAACTAAAATGCCCAGTTTGTTTTCTGATATTTCCATTAATATCTTCTAAAACAGCATTGAACCAATAATCATTTGATGGTAGTTTTTTTCCATTGTAAGTCCCATTCCAACCATTATCATCTTTGTGATTGATAATGGCAACAACTTTTCCATATCGATCAAATATTTGCACTTCTGCTTTGGTGTAGAAGGCATTATCTGCTCCCATTACTTTCCATGTATCAAAGACGCCATCATTATTTGGTGTAAAATGCCTTTGAAAAAACAAGAAAGATAATTGCTGACTACTTGTAATTCCACAGCCATTTTTATCTCTTATGTACACGGTATGTAATCCAGGACTAATTTGATTAAAAGTGAAAGATAAATTTTCTGTTCCTTTTGAGAAACTTGCAGGGTTTGTACTGTTTAGTGCATATTCATAATCTCCAATTCCAGAAATAGTAATCGTAAGCGTGTTTTCTGTTGGATTGTCAACATTATCTGTTAGTTCTGTAGCCGTAATTAATGCTTTGTTAGATTCAATTACAGTAAATGTATTATAACCTGTACAAGAAGAATCGTCTAAGGGATTTTCAATATCATTTTGATATGCTCTATAGGCTTCTACATAATAAGTTCCTTGCACATTTGCTTTGTGAACAGCACTTGTTGCTCCAGTAATTAAATTTCCGTTTAAAAACCATTGATAGATGTCTGTTTGAGTTCCTGTATCTGCATTTAAATCTATCGTTATTGGTTGAGGATTGTCTATAGGATTGTTTACACATAGATACAAAGGAGCTGTGTTTCCTTGCGGAATTGGACGCGTGTTTACAAATACTTTAAATTGACCGATACCAGAACAAGCATTGGTTCCAATAGTAGATATTCGAACAAAAACATCTGAATTATTAACAAACAAATCATCATCATACGGAGTTTCAATTAGATTTGTTTGCAGCGCAGCATCATTAGCTGTTCTGTAATATTCAAAGGTGTGTGTTGCTAAAGAAAAAGCACCATTAGAATCTGCAATAATAGCATCTGTTTTAGCATTGAAATCATAGTATGTGTTTCCAGACCCAAGACTGTTTACTGCGCCAGGTATGTTTGCGTTTAAGTCTATCTCACATCCGTACATATCTGGGTAATTACTTAAACTAGTTGGATTTACTTTCAATTCAATTTCACCAAATTCAACACATCCAGTACTAGTATTGGTTAGTCTGGCAATTACTTTGTAGTTGTTTACTAATGTTGTTGTTAAGTTGGTATAAGAGTTTTTATTACTAATTGGAGAGGTAAAGTTAATATCCGATGTTTCAAAAAAGTCAACAATTATATTTGCAACATTGTTTGTGAGTTCTGCTTCTTTAGATTCTAAATTAAAAATGGTAATTCCATCTATTGGATTTGAATCAATATCACATTGTTCGTAAGCAGGAATAGTAGTAAATATAGGTTTTGGGTCTACGTTTAAGATTATGGAGTTTGAAGTAAATTCACAACTGTTTCCAGTTCTTCCTAGTTGAACTCTGAATTGATGATTGTTGTATGTTGTTAATACATCAGTAATTAACAAACTGTTAGTTATTGCTCCACTATATACTGTATTATCAATAATATCATTCCAGTTTACTCCGTCTGTACTAAGTTGCCATTGAAAAGTGTCAGCATTTGAATCTATGGTTAGATTTGAGTTTGTGGCTTCACAAAAAACAATATCTTCAAATGGTGAGTTTAAAACAATTGGAGCAGCGACTAAATAATTGATATGTGGAGTTGTATATCCATCAGTAACATTGATAACTTGACCCAATGTGTTAACCGTGATGGGTAAATCCCCTAACAAACCATCACTATTTATATCAGTAAACCCAGCTTCGGTAACGTCAAAACAGGTGTCATTATCACTATCTAATTCTAAAAAGTTGAATATTGAATCAGTATCTGTGTCTATAATGATATATCCTATTAAATTACTATCAGGATTGGTTTCAAGCGTATCAACAAAACCATTTAAACCAATTAATGCGATTGCATTATCAATCATTCCGTCAAAATCTGTATCTGGTAAACCATGACCAGACTCTTCTAAGTCAAAAACCCCATCATTATCAGAATCTACATCTAAGAAGTTGAACACAGTATCGTTATCCGAATCTGAAGGTGAAATTGCAATATCAAAAACATCGTCTAAGCCATCAATATTTGCATCTGTATTTAATAACGTTATATGGGTACCATTCTTTTCTACTAGATCAGGAATTCCATCATTGTCAGAATCAGCATCTAAGCTATTGACAATTCCATCATTGTCAGTGTCGATATCAAAACTTGTTAACTGTATATTTCCAGCAAAAACAGAGTTTTCTGTTAGGTTGCTCAAATGATGTGCAAAAGAAATTTGACTTACTTGATTTGCAATAAATTGATACGGTGTTGATCCACTAGAACTTGGGTTGTATTTGAATCTGATTTCTGATGCAGAAAAATCTACTACTCCAGATTCGAAAATCCCATCAAAATTTGTGTCAACCAATAGTTGATTGTCAGGATCTAAAAGTGTTATGTTTTTGTTTGATGGCGCTATTTTTATAATAAAATATTCGCCAGTAATATTTGTATGATTTGTACCTGTAGTTTCTGTAAAATTAAAATTGACAGGCTGTGTAAAACCTAAAGTATACTCTAAATTAGAGGTGTTTGCAGCTTTTGCTGTAGAGGTAAAATTACCATTACTTTGACCAATAAATGTATTTGTTGTTCCGTTAATATTGTTCTGTGTAAATGTGCTTGAGATGATGGATGCATTTGTTGTTGCGTCTATAAAAACAATTTCTGGATTCGAGATGTCTACCAAGTTTAGGGAAGCGTCACCTTTTCCTTCGTCAGAATTTAAAATTCCGTCATTATCAATATCAATATCTTTGTTGTCAATGATTCCATCATTATCGTAATCATCAGGGCAAATACTTACAGGGATTTCAACCGATTCAAACTGTAAACCAGAACAATTTATAGTTGCTATTAATTTATAGTTACCGGGTAGCGTAGGAACAAGGTTACTACTTGTAATCCCTGTTGTAACATACCCAGATCCATCATCAAAAAACCATTCAAACTGATCGAAAATATCAATATTTGTTGCAGACAATGTTATGTTAGGAATACAAGTTCCTAAGGTTTGAACAGTTGTATTTAAATTTATTTCAGGAGCTGATGGGAAACCAGAATAAAAACTTCCAGAAGTTGCTGCTCCATTAAAATTATAGTAGGCGCAATACAATTCTCCAGAGCTTTCTATAGAGACATCTCCTGTTAATCCAGAGACTTTATATGTCACATAATTTGTATTACCAGTTACATCTTGTGGTAACGCATTAATAGGTTGTGAATTAACAGTAACTGTTGCATTTTTGTTAGTAATAATTGTAATACCACCAGTATAAATTGTGGTTCCAATATTTTGAATGCTAGCAATAGAATTTACATTTCCTCTGTTTTCACAACTTAATGGAGGAACAAAAAACAACCCTTGATTTGCTTCACTATTATTTGCACCAATTCCTTGATATGCAAATACATTTTTACTTGTAGAGACATACATGTTTTGGTTGGCAGAATAATTATCTCCTTCAATCAGGTAGTATTCACCTGCATTTATGGTTGTAATTGGTGTATTTCCGTTAATACTAATGCTTGTGTTGTCTTCATGAGCAACAAGCAGCACGTTTTCCCAATTATTATTACCATCTCCTTTTACAAAGATATATTCGTTTCCTACTTTTGAATAATCTACAATTTGATCGATTCCATAATCTCTTCCGCCGCCATTATCAAAACTACCATTAGCAGAGCCAGAGTTTACAACAATTGGTTTATCAGACTGTACCAAAGCGCCAATCAATCCATCTCGATTTATAACACTTTCAGAGCTATTTGTAGCAATTGTGTAGCTTTCTCCTTCATCTAAATTGATGACAACAGGAAAAGTTCCAGTATAATTTTTTATTATTAATCCAACAGGTAAATCATCAAAAGTCACAACAGTGTTGTCTTCTGTAGCCATAACAGATACAAAATTCATGTAGTTTGTTTGTGGGTTTTGATTTGTAAAAGAACCGACTCTAAATGTGCTTCCTAATGCAGATAGTCCTTTGCTTACTAAAGCTCCAGCTTGTGCTCCATTTCCAGCTTTCATTCTTAAAGACACATAAATAACATCTTCGGCTTCTATGATATAGCCTTTGTTGTTTTGTACAACACTAGATTGGTTTGATTCGATAAAAAGTTGTCCATATCCTGTTCCTAACGAAATTTCAACAGGACTTGTGTTCGAAACGATCCCAGAAATAGTACTTGATGATGGTTGTCCAACAGGCGTTATTGTATAAGTAACATTTTTTGTGCTTGGTGTAGAAATATAAAAATACTGACTTTCTGGATTTGCATTTCCAAACTCAGCACTTGTTAATGGCGGAATAAAATGCTTTTTACTTAATTGTGCCTGAATTTTTGTTGAACAGACAAGTAGTACGAATAAAAATAGTAGAAATATTTCAGATTTATTTTTCATTGCCACTAATATAAATGAAAAATATGAAAGAGCTTATTTTCTTAGCAAACTAAAATGTCCGGTTTCTTTTCTGATATTTCCATTCATGTCTTCAAGTACTGCATTGAACCAGTAATCGTTTGACGGTAGTTTTTTGCCGTTATAAGTTCCGTTCCACCCATCACTGTCTTTATCAGTGATTAAAGCAACAACTTTTCCGTATCTGTCAAATATTTCTACTCTAGCTGATTTATAAAAACTATTGTTTGATCCAAGAATTTTCCAAGTATCATACACACCATCATTATTTGGTGTAAAATGCCTTTGAAAAAACAAGAAAGATAATTTTTGGCTAGAAGTTGTTCCGCAGCCATTAAGGTCTCTAATGTAAACAGTATTTAGCCCTGGTTTAACTTCGTCAAAAGTAAAGGTTAAGTTTCCTGTGCCTTTAGAAAAACTTGAAGGATTTGTACTATTCAATGCGTATTCATAATCTCCAATTCCAGAAATTGTAATCTTAAGGATATTTTTTTCTGGGTTGTCAACATTGTCTGTTAATGTAGTAGAAACTATAAGGGCTTTATTCGATTCAATAATGGTAAATGTGTTGTAACCAGTACTGCTTGTGTTGTCATTAGGGTCATTAACATCATTCTGATATTCTCTGTAAGCGATTACTTTATAAGTTCCTTGAACATTTGCTTTGTGAATAGCATTTGTAGCTCCAGTAATTAAATTGCTATTTAAAAACCATTGATAGGTATCAGTTGGGATTCCTGTATCAGCATTTAAATCGATTGTAATTTGCTGAGGGTTGTCAATCGGGTTATTGACACATAAATATTGAGCGTTTGTATTTCCAAGTGGAATAGGACGTGTATTTACAAAAATTTTAAACTGTCCAATTCCAGAACAAGCATTTGTTCCAATGGTTGAAAGACGCACAAAAATAGTTGAATTATTTACAAAATAATCATCATCATAAGGAGCAACAATTTGATTTGTTTGTAAAGTAGCATCAGTTGCTGTTCTGTAATATTCAAAAGTATGTGTTGCTAAAGAAAAGGCGCCTCCAGAATTTGCAATTATATCTGTTGTTTTAAGATCAAAATCAAAGAAAACATTCCCAGAGCCTAAACTATTTGTAGAATTTGGAATGTTTGCATTTACATCAGATTCTGTTAAGTATAAATCAGGATAACTTGCTAATGAAGTCGCATTTGTTTTTAACTCAATTTCTCCAAATTCTTGACAACCACTTGTGTTATTTGTAATTCGAACAGTAAGTTTATGTGAATTAAGGTTTGTAGAAATTAGGTTTCTATAATTCCCTTTGTTAAGTATTGGGTTGGTGAAGTTAACATCTGAAGTTTCAAAAAACTCTACAGTAACATCTAACGCATTATTTGTTAAAAGACCTTCTTTAGATTGTAAGTTGAAAGAAGTAATTCCATCGGCAGGATTAGAATCAAAATCACACTGCTCATATAAAGGAATAGAAAACACTTCAGGCAAGGGAAGGAATTCTACTTCAACTGAGCTATTGTACTTATTTATTCTTCCACAAGCATCTATAATTATCATTTCTAAATTATACACCCCAGTTCCATAATTTACGTAATCAATTGAAATACTTCTGGTTGTTATATTTACACTTGGGTCTCCTTTTTTGGTCCATTTATAAGTCGACCCTGAAACTCCAACTATTTCAGGCTCCATATCTAAAACTTGACCATTACAAACAAATTGTTTCTCTTCGTTTAAATTGATTGTTTTTGTATCAATATCTACAATGTTTATTGGAGAGAAGAAAGATTGTATAAAAGGTGGCAAACCTTCAGATGAAGTTGCTAATCCTAATGAAACTCCATCATGAATATAATTAACGTCTAAACCGTCATTTTCTGGGAAATTGATTACACCTAAAGTGTTTTCTCTACTTTTTGCATAATATATTTTACCATCTGCCCCTAACTGTAAAGCACCGCGAAACCCTGTAAAGGAATGAATGTTTACTCGTGAGTTGTTTATTATATTGATATCTGAAGATTCAATGTCAAACTGGTATAAAGTGGTGTTTTCAGGGTCGTTGTTGTTTTGACTATGTGTACCAGTAGAAATGTATAATTTCTTACTATTTTGAGAAAATTCAACGCCATAGCCTAAATTAGAACTAATATTAATTGCTCTTTGGTTTGTAATAATTCCACTTTGAGTATCAAAATCAAAAATATAAGTGTTTTCTTGTTGATTTGCAGAAACAATTTTAGTTCCGTCAGGAGAAACTTTTAAATAACCTCTTCTGCTAAATATTGGACTACTTATCGGTGATATTATTGGTGAAGTAACCTGCACTCCATTAGTGTCAATTTTATAAGCATAAAACTCATCGTATGTACTAGAAATAATCCAGAAGGTATCACAGTCTTTTCCTTGTACAGAAGTGATTTTTTCAGACCAATTATCACCATTTCCATTTGATAAATCAATGGAGCCAGAAAGAACCTCTCCTAAACCAGCATTTTTTGTAAGGTCTATAGTGTACAAGTTTAAGCCATATCCATCTTCTATTTTTGTACCACCACTAAAACTTGGTCCATTATCTACAGTAAATAAATAATAAATATCTGTAATGGTTGGATGTGGCACAACTACAGCAGATTGAGTGCTTGAAGGGTTTCCTAATAAATCATCAGCAGGTAAACCATTTGTATAATTCATTATAGTATGAGTTTTATCCCATACTGTAATCCCATCAGAATAAAAAAGAAGATTTCCTTCTTTGTCTGCAATTGTCGAACATCCTTCAAATGTATCTAATTGTCCGTCTACTAAAGCTACGGGGGATCCAGAAGAAAAATCGAGTCCGGCATTGTGACCGAAATACCAAAAATTCGCCTCTTTTTGCCCGTAAGTACTAATTGTAATTAGAAATAATATAGCACTTAAAAATATTCTCATTCGACAGATTTTTTATTCGAACGTCAAATATAGTTGAAAAGTATTATAAATCTCTCTTTTTTAATAGTGCATACGATAGGTAAATAAAGATTGCCGTCCAAACAGAAACAATTAAGACATCTGTAAACTGTACAGAGAAATCTTTTGTTATTTGTTGTCCAATAGTATTCGCTACAGATCTAACGGCATTTAATCTTGTAATGGGTTCTTTAATAAGGTTAGCCATCGCTTCTAATGGTAAATACTGCATAATACTATTTACTTGTTCTGTGGTATTATCAACAGATCTAAAAGACCAAAATAAATACCCTTTAAACATGCTCTCTATTATCAGCCAAATAAAAATGGCTCCTACAGCAAATGCTGAGCGTTTTACTAAGATTCCAAAGAAAAGCCCCATTGAAAAGAATCCAACCAACTTAATAAAGAAGGCGAGTAAGTATTCTAAATTAGAAAAAACAATTGCGAATTCATCATAATCAGAATAAATTAAACCTAGAATTAAAGAAGTAATAAAAACAAAAAGTGTTGATACTGCTGCAAAAACAATTACTGTGTAAAACTTAGAAAGAATAAATTCTTTTTTACTCAATCCATCAATTAAGTTTTGTTTTAAGGTTTTATTGCTGTATTCATTTGCCATCATAGAAACTATTACAAGTAATAAAAAGAACTTGAAAATTGCAGCCATATATGTGTTGAAATGCCAGATGTATGGGAAATTGAATATACCTTGATCTGCAAGGTGAAATTTCACGAATCCAATATCAAATTTTATAGCGGCTATTAATGCAATTGAGGTTAATAAGGCAAAGTAAATGATAGATAAAACTTTACTTGCTTTGTTGTGTTTTAATTTATGAAATTCTATATTTAGTAATCTAAACATGGTGTTTTATATTTTTGTGAATTTGATCTCGATAGCACACGAGTTAATATTCAGTTGATTAATTGTTGTTTGTTAATTTTAAGAATTGTTGTTCTAAGCTTGGTTTACGTTTTACCAAATGAGATAACGTAATTCCTTTGTTAAATAAGAATGTGTTCATCTCTGATGCAGACATTACTTCATTTAACGTGGCTATAATAATTTCGTCCTCTTTTTTAACAGAACTTATTGATGTGTGTTGCTCTAAAACCTCAATAAGGTTTGCTTCATCACTTTCAACTTTTAATTCAAATAATCCATTAGAAGCGGTCAATTCATCAACTCTTCCAGAGTATAATTTTATTCCTTTTCTAATAACAACAACATGGCTACACACTTTTTCAACCTCGTCTAATAGGTGAGAAGCTAATAAAATAGTAGTTCCTTTTTTTGCAATCTCTTTTATAATCTGTCTAATTTCATGAATTCCTTGAGGGTCCAAACCGTTGGTTGGTTCATCAAGTATTAAAATCTCAGGATCGTTTAATAAAGCAGAAGCAATTGCTAAACGTTGTTTCATCCCTAATGAATAGGTTCTAAACTTACTGTCTCTACGTTCAAAAAGGTTTACGGTTTTTAATTTTTCATCAATTTTATCAAAAGAAACACCTTTAATTTTGCAAATCAATTTTAAATTTTGAGTTGCAGTCATATAAGGATAAAAGTTTGGGCGCTCAATAATGGCTCCAACCTTTTTAAGTGCTTCATGAGTTGTTAATCCGCCATCGAACCAGCTAAATTCTCCCGAAGTTCTGTTTACAACATTTAAAATGATTCCTAAAGTGGTAGATTTTCCACTTCCATTTGGTCCTAAAATTCCATACACATTTCCCTTTTGAATGTCAAAAGAAAGATTGTTTACTGCATGTACTGGGCCAAATTTTTTGTCTAAATTCTTTAAAGATAAGATAGTTTCCAATGAAATTGTTTTAGTCGATTATGGTTATTTGACGAACAAGGTACTGAAATGTTACAGAAAAAAGGGAATCAAAAAAAGGAAATTAATAATTATCAAAATCAATATCATCTAATGACTCAAAATCATTGTCGCCAAATTCATTATCAAAAGAATCTTCGTTTTTCTCTGCAATAAACTCTTTTTCTGGAGCTTCATCTGGAATTTCACCAATTGACATTAGAATTGTTGGCTCAGATAATAGTTCGTTATTGCTATCAATAACCTCCACGTAAAAGGACCACATCTTAAAGAAGTCATACACGTAAATTAATTTATCATTGGTGTTTGGTAGTGTCTCTTTTAAAATACAAGTACTCATAGAAATTTCATCACCAAATTCTGACATGTTAAATAATGGAATCTCTTCTCCTTGATTCCATTCATGATCTGATCTGTAGAAAGAAGCCATTTCTTGACCGTTAAAACCAAAAGCTTTGGCAATAAACAAATGCAATTCCTCTAAGTTAATTGAGTTATTAACTGTTAAAGTTCTAATTACATCTTCTTTTGTGTCTAAAATGACGCGTACTTTATACATCCTGAATTCCTTCTAATTATGCTGCAAAAATACAATAAATAATATGTATTTTTACCATAAAATAATCTAGAATGACAGAAAAATCAGCAATCCTAAAAAGTTTCAATGAGCGTTGCAAAAATACACTTATGGAAACTCTAGAAATAAAATATACTGATATTGGTGATGATTATTTAGTGGCAACCATGCCTGTGAATTCTAGAGTTCATCAACCCTATGGTTTATTACATGGTGGCGCAACTGCTGCATTAGCAGAAAGCGTGGGAAGTGCAGCATCGGCTTTTTTTGTTGATAACAGTAAGTTTATTGTAAAAGGGATTGAACTTTCAATTAACCATCTAAAAAGTGTTAAAGAAGGAGAAGTGACAGCTACAGCAAAAATATTGCACGAAGGAAGAACTACACATTTGTGGGAAATTAAAGTTGTGAATGAGAAAGACGAGTTAGTTTCGGTTAGTAAACTTACTAATATCGTATTAGAGAAGATGTAAATGAAGTTATTCAAGAAAATTTTAAAAATAGTAGGTGCAATTTTTGTATTGCTATTGGTTACTGTTTATATACTATTTGTAAATTTCTCCTCACCTAAATCAGATATAGAAATAGCAGAAGAATTTGAAAACAGCATCTACAAACCTATAATTTCTAAAGAAAAATATAAGAATTTCGAATTTAGAAAATTATCCATGCAATCAAAAATAGATACAACTAAATATACGCTTGTGTTTGTTCATGGTGCAATAGGTTCTTCTTTGGATTTTAAAAAATACATGTCAGATTCTTTATTGAATAGCAAGGCAAATATGATTTCTTACGATAGAATAGGGTATAATTACGAAGACATACATTTAGCCCAGAAATCTATAGATTTTGAAGTAGCAATTTTAAAAGAGGTGTTGAAAAAAATAGACCCCAAAAAGACAATTTTGATTGGGTATTCTTATGGCGGCCCAATTACTTTAGCGTTAAAAGAACAATTTAAGAAGATTGTATTGTTAGCTCCTGCGGTTTATAGTGTAGTAGAACCAATGCCTTGGATGGTGAATTTCTATAAATGGAAAGCAACTAGATGGTTGGTTCCACATTCATGGAAATCAGCATCAGAAGAAAAAATCACACATCAAGCAGAATTGCAGAAATATGAAAACACTTGGAGTGATACTCCTTCACAGGTGATAAGTATTCATGGAGATTCAGATCAAATTGTACCTTATGAAAACTCACTGTTTTTAGAACAACAATTTTCGGAGAAACAATTTAAATTAGTAACTATTCCAAAAGCTGGACATGGATTAGTTTGGAGTAATTTTGATTTTATAAAAGAAGAATTTTTAAAAGTATTAGATTGAAAAGAATAGAAGATAAAATTGTAGAATCTTATAAGAGTCAACTCCCTTTTGTAGTATATAATAAACCAAATACAAAGGAGGTTTATGGTGTTTTTCAAAAGAATGACAAATTAAATACAATAACAAATGAATTTGATAAAAAGGGATTTGTTTTTGCTCCATTTAGTTCAAATGAAAAAATTGTTCTCTTTGAGTTTGAGAATTCAGATTTTGTTGACGGTACTTTTAAATTTGATTCTCAGCCTATTCAACCAAATTCTAAAATTGAGACAACATCAAAAGAGCATCATATAACTTTGGTTAAAAATGGAGTTGAGGCTATCAATAAACATCAGTTTAAAAAGGTTGTATTGTCAAGAAAGCAGCGTGTAGAGGTTTCTAATTTTGATATAATTACTACTTATAAAAAACTATTGCAAACCTATTCGAATGCATTTGTATATGTTTGGTTTCATCCAAAAGTAGGGTTGTGGTTTGGAGCAACGCCAGAAACATTGGTAAAGCTAGAAGATAATCATTTTACAACAATGGCTTTAGCAGGAACTCAGGTTTATAAAGAAAATGAACAACCAAATTGGAATCCCAAAGAAATTGTCGAGCAAGAATTTGTAACAGAATATATTGTTTCAAAACTTTCAGGTTTTTCTAAAAACTTAGAGATTTCTGAAACAAAAAGTGTAAGAGCGGGTTCTTTACTGCATTTAAGAACAGAAATTAAAGGTGAGTTAGATGTAAAGGCGAATAACAGCTTGTTTTCTTTGGTTGATTTATTGCATCCAACACCAGCGGTTTGTGGTTTGCCAAAAAATGTAGCAAAGCAATTTATTTTAGAGAACGAAAATTATAATAGAGCCTATTATACTGGGTTTTTAGGTGAATTGAACATGAGCTCAAAAAACGATAAAGATTCCCATTTATTTGTCAATTTACGATGTATGGAAGTAGAAGGAAACGAGGCCTCTATATTTGTTGGTGGAGGAATCACAAAAGATAGTAACCCAGAAAAAGAGTGGGAAGAAACCGTTCAGAAAAGTCAAATAATGTTAAATGTATTAGATACTCAATAGGTATAGGTTTTAGAGTTTTTATTTGTCCAAAAGGCAAAAAAACTAAATCTATTGAGTGTAAATAAAAACGCCATCTAAATTAGTTAGATGGCGTTTTTTGTGTGAGAATTATTTGAATATTAGATGTCTTCAAATGATACATCTGTAAAGCTTTCTGTAGAGGTTGTTTCTGTTGTGTCTTCAGATTCTACTTCTGTTTTTTTATAATCTTTTTGGTGTCTTTCGCTTATTACTTCTTGACCTTTTTCATTTACAATATAATCGGTTGCTGCTTTTAACATCTCATTAAATTCAGAGAAGTCTTCTTTATATAGGTAAATTTTATGCTTTTGGTAATGGAAAGATCCATCGTCATGTGTAAATTTTTTACTTTCTGTTATTGTTAGATAGTAATCATCTGCCTTTGTAGATCTAACATCAAAAAAGTACGTTCTTCTTCCTGCTCTTAAAACTTGAGAAAAAATCTCTTCTTGTTCTACTCTCTCTGCCATAATAATCTAGTAATAAAATTAATTGTTGTTTTATTTTGCTGAACAAATCTAAAAAAATATTTCACTATTTCTAATGAAACCTTAATTTTCTTTTTCTAAAAGTTGTTGTTCATATAATTCTTTGTAATATCCTTCTTCTGTTATTAGTTGATTATGAGTGCCTTGCTGTGTGATTGTCCCGTTGTCAAGTACAATTATTTTATCAGCATTTTTAGCTGAAGAAACCCTATGACTTATAATAAATGTTGTTTTGTTTTTTGATACTTTTTCTAGGTTTGATAGTATTTTCTCTTCAGTTTCTGTGTCTACAGCTGATAAACAATCATCAAAGATTAATATTTTTGGATTTTTTATGATCGCTCTAGCTATAGAAACACGTTGCTTTTGTCCGCCAGACAACGTTACGCCTCTTTCGCCAAGAATAGTATCATAACCTTCTTTAAACCCAATAATATTCTCGTGAATAACAGCGTTTTTTGCAGCTTCAATAATTTCTTCTTTAGAAGCATCATCTTTACCAAACTTAATGTTATTTATTATTGTATCAGAAAACAAAAATGGATCTTGAGGAACAAAACCAATTTGATTTCTTAAATCTGTTAGGTTTGTTTCTTTTATTGGTGTATTGTCTACAGAAATAGTTCCTTCTGTTGGATCATATAATCTAGAAAGTAGATTAATGATTGATGATTTACCTGAGCCTGTTTTTCCTAAAACGGCAATGGTTTCTCCAGTATTTACTTTAAAACTAATATTGTTTAATGCAGTAATATTAGTGTCGTCATAGGTAAGACTTACATTTTTAAATTCGACAGAACCGGTAATTTCTGAATGCTCTTGATTGGTGTTTTTAATCTCTGGAACTTGCTTTAAAAACTCATTAATCCGTTGTTGAGAAGCTTCAGCTTGTTGCACCATAGAAGTAACCCAACCTACAATAGCAACCGGCCAAGTTAAAATGTTTACATATAAAATAAATTCAGCGATAACTCCAATCGGAATTTCACCAGCAATGTATTGTTTACCTCCAATGTAAATAACCAACAAGTTACTGGCTCCAATTAATAGCACCATTAAGGGAAAGAAAATAGCTTGTACTTTATATAAATCAATGTTTTTTTTCTTACTGTCATCGGCTAAAACATCAAAGTTTTTAATGATCGATTTTTCAATTCCGTAAGATTTTACCACATTAATTCCAGAGAAAAACTCTTGATTAAAGGTTGTTAATTTTGATAAATATTGCTGTACAACGGTGCTTTTTTCATTGATAACCTTACTTAGTATAAAAACAGATATAGATAAAACCGGAAAAGGAATTAATGTATATGCAGTAAGTGTTGGATCAATACTAAACATTTGATAAAAACCGACAATAAACAATACAATCATGTTCATACTATACATTATTGCAGGTCCAAAATACATTCTTACTTTAGAAACATCCTCACTAATTCGATTCATTAAATCTCCTGTTCTGTTTTTTTTGTAGAAATTTATAGACAATTGTTGGTATTGTTGGTAGATTTCATTCTTTAAGTCAAATTCAATTAATCTAGAGGTAACTATAATAGTTTGTCTCATTAAAAAGGTGAAAAAACCAGCAATTAATGTCACACCAATTATCATTAATATATTTATTAATAATAAGTGTTTTATGTCTTCAGTATCAGAAATGGTTCCTTTTCTGTACTCATCAACAATATTGAAAGAATCTCCAATTATTCTTGGAATCTTTAAAGAAAGTATCTTTGATAATACAGTAATAATTATTCCAATTAATAACCGGTATTTATATTTTAAAAAGTATTTGTTTAAATATTTTAAAGCCTTCATTTATGAATTTTATCGCTAGGATATTAGAATTTAAGTTTAATTAGTGTTGAATTGTTCTTAATAATATCATAATTAAACATTGTTTTTTTTGATATGATTTGCTAATATCATATTTTCGCGTCATAAATTTTGAGAAATATTTAATTTTAGGATAAATCAATTACATATGACAGCAAACATATTAGATGCAAAAGAATTAAAAAAAGATCCTGTTTTTGGACAACTTTCTTTTGATGGTCACGAACAAATCGTTTTTTGCAACGACGAAGATACAGGATTAAAAGCAATAATTGGTATTCATAATACGGTTTTAGGCCCAGCTTTAGGAGGAACTAGAATGTGGACATATCAAAGTGAATGGCATGCATTAAATGATGTTTTGCGTTTGTCTAGAGGAATGACTTATAAAGCAGCAATTACTGGATTAAACCTAGGTGGTGGAAAAGCAGTAATCATTGGTGATGCAAAAACGCAAAAGAATGATGCTTTGATGCGCAGATTTGGTGAGTTTGTTCATTCGTTAAGTGGGAATTACATTACTGCAGAAGATGTAGGGATGGAAACACGTGATATGGATGTTGTAAGAGAAGTTACACCTCACGTTACAGGTATTTCTGAAAGTAAAGGTGGAGCAGGAAACCCATCTCCAATTACAGCTTATGGTGTTTATATGGGAATGAAAGCTGCAGCAAAGTACCAATTTGGTACTGAAAACTTAGAAGGTAAAAAAATCTTAGTTCAGGGAGTTGGGCATGTTGGAGAAACATTAGTAAAACATATTACAGAAGAAGGAGCAAAAGTTATAATCAACGATATCAATGAAGCTCGTTTAGAAGAATTAAGTAAAAAGTATGGAGCAAATGTTGTTTTAGGAAACGATATTTATGGATTAGATGTTGACATTTATGCACCTTGTGCAATGGGAGCAACTATTAATGACGCAACTATTAATCAATTAAAAGCGAAAGTTATTGCTGGTGCAGCCAACAATCAATTAGCTGATGAGATTAAGCATGGAAGATTGTTAAAAGAAAAAGGAATTGCATATGCACCTGATTTTTTAATTAATGCTGGTGGAATTATCAATGTATATGCTGAGTTAGAAGGATATGGTAAAGATGAAATCGTTCGAAAAACAGAAAATATCTACAATACTACTTTAGATATTTTCAATCATTCTAAAAAAGAAGACATCACAACACATAGAGCAGCATTTAATATTGCACAAAACAGAATTGATACTCGTAAAAAAGAACAAAACAAGTAGAAAATTTCAATAAAAATCATATTTTTGCAGGGCGTTAGAATTTTTCTAACGCCCTTTTTTAAACAAGTTCTTTAGAATGATTAATAGAAGACATATTAGAGTCAAAGTAATGCAGTCAGTTTATGCAATGATAACGTCAAAAGCTGATGATTTAATTAGAGAAGAAAAATTCTTAAAACTTAGCATTCAAAAACTGTTAGACTTGTATGTTTTACAGCTGCAATTAATAGTTGAAGTGCAGAAGTTGGCAACTCAAAAGCTAGCAATATCTAAAAAGAAACATTTGGCAACTAAAGAAGAATTAAGCCCAAATACAAAGTTTATAGAAAACCAAGCGATACTAAATTTAGTTAATAGTACATCATTTGTTACTTTTAAAAACGATAACAACATCAATAATTGGACTTTAGATGATGAATACGTTAAAATTATTTGGAAGAAACTTGAGAAAAGCGATCTGTATAAGGCGTATTTGAATTCTGGAGATTCTTCATTTAAAGAAGATAAAAACTTTGTGCAAGATTTTTTCAAAGAAATTATTGCTCCTGATGATAAATTGGCTGACTATTACGAAGATCAAAATATTAGCTGGTTAGATGATATTCCGTTTGTAAATACTTGGATTGTTAGAACTTTAAGCAAATTGAAACAAAACAAAATTTTTGTTTTGGATAAATTATACAAAGATGAAGACGATGAAAAATTTGTATTAGAGCTATTTAGAAAAGTAATCTTACATCATACATCATATGAAGAAGATATCAGTGATAAAACTCCAAATTGGGAAACTGATAGAATTGCAGATATTGATATGATATTAATAAAAATGGCAATTGCAGAATTTTTAAAATTCCCATCAATTCCAGTTAGAGTTACTATTAACGAGTATATAGAAATATCTAAAGATTACTCAACAAACAAAAGTGGTTATTTTATTAATGGTGTGTTAGATAAGTTATCTAAAGAATACGAGAAAAATAAAACACTTAATAAAATTGGTAGAGGATTGTTATAATTACTATTTTTACTCAAAATATTTAAATCATGAAAAAAATAATCATTTTTAGTCTAGTGGCTTCATTAGGGATATTTACAGCTTGTAATGAAGGTAATGCTGCTGCAAAAGTAGATTTAACAAAATTAGAAGCAGCTAAACAAAGAGATATAGATATTAGTAAAGGAGCTCCAATAATTAAATTTGATAAATTAGTATATGATTTTGGAACTGTTACTGATGGAGATATCGTTGAAACTACGTTTATTTTAACTAACATTGGTAAGTCTGCTTTAGTAATTACAGATGCAAAAACAACTTGTGGTTGTACAGTACCAACTTGGCCAAAAGACAAACCAGTATTACCTGGAGAATCAACTGAAATTAAAGTTAAATTTAATACAGCTGGTAAAGGTGGAGGAAGACAATCTAAAGACGTGACTTTATTTACAAATACAGCCGTTGGTAGAGAAGTTTTAAAATTAAAAGGAATAGTAAATAGAAAAAGTTAGTATTAAATAATTAAAAATATGATGTTTTTACAAGCAAGCACAAGTGGAATAAGTAGTATGTTGCCTTTTTTAGCAATGATTGTTGTAATTTATTTTTTTATGATTAGACCACAAATGTCTAAACAAAAGAAAGAAAAAAAATTTCAAACAGATATTAAAAAAGGAATAAAAGTAATTACTAGTAGCGGAATTCACGGTAAAATTGTTGAGTTAAATGAAAGTGATAATACCGTTACAATTGAAACTGGTGCAGGTAAAATAAGATTCGAAAAATCTGCAATATCTATGGACTTAACAAATAGGTTAAACAATCCATCAACAAAATAATAGATTATTAAATCTAAATTTTAAAAGAGAGCTTTAAGCTCTCTTTTTTATTGAAAATAAAATACTTCGTTGCGTTTTAAATTTGCTTTATGTAGCTTGCAAATAATATAAAACTAGTTAATGCATAAAATAAAACACCAAAATAAAATACCAAAATCTTTTTTTGTTGCTATTGGAGTCGCGTTGTTTTTTTGGTTATTAACGAAGTTATCAAAAGAGTATCAAACGGTAATTACTTTACCTGTTGTCTATGTAAATCTTCCACAAGATAAATTGATACAAAGCGAGCCTTTAAAAAAGATTGATATACAGGTTAAAGCAACAGGTTTTAGATTGCTAGGGATTAGTATTGTAAAAAAAACTATAAAATTAGATGCAAGCAAGCTTCAAAGAAAAAGTAACTTAGGTTTTTTCTTTTTGATAGAACATCAGAAAATAGATATTCAAAATCAAGTGAGTAATAATTTTATGATTGGTCAAATAGTACAAGATACTATGTATTTAGATTTAGGTCAATTGGCAACTAAAAAAGTGCCAGTTAAAGGTGATTTCGATTTTAATTATCAATTAGGATTTCATTTAACGAAACCAATAAAAATTACTCCAGATTCTGTTTTGGTGTCTGGCCCACAAAAACAGTTAGATACTTTATCTCATTTACAACTCCAAAAACTAGCTATAAATGACATCTCAAAATCAATAAAACAAACATTAACGATTAATGAAGTGTCTGAAACCATTAAGTTTCAAGTTAAAAATGTTGAAATTTTTGGTGAAGTAGATCGGTTTACAGAAGGAAGTTTTGAAACAACTTTTGAAATAATAAATATGCCAGACAGTATTCGTGTCAATACATTTCCAAAAACGATTAAAATTGTGTATCAAGTCGGATTAACAAATTTTAATAAAGTAACTAGTACTTCATTTAAAGTTGTTTGTGATTTTAGGGTATCACAACTTAATAATCTTAATTATTTAATTCCTAAAGTGATTACAAAACCAGGGTTTGTGACTTCGGTAAAATTGATGCCAGCTAAAATTGAATATTTAATACAGAAATAATATGGTTGTAGGTTTAACAGGCGGAATCGGAAGTGGGAAATCTACTGTATTAAAAGAATTTCAAGAGATTGGAAATATAGCTGTATATAATGCAGATGAAGAAGCCAAAAAATTAATGGTATCGTCTTCTGTAATCCGTGCTAAAATCAGTAGCGAGTTTGGGAGTCAATCTTATACAAACAATGAGTTAAATCGCTCTTATATATCTTCTGTAGTATTTGCAGACAAAGATAAATTATCAAAATTAAATGCTATTGTCCATCCAGAGGTTTTTAAGCATTTTAAAAATTTTGTAGCTTCAAATCTAGATAAAGAGTATGTGCTTTATGAAAACGCAATTTTGTTTGAAAATGGAAGCGATGTTTTATGCGATGTAATTATTTGTGTTGTTGCCAGTAAACAGGTAAGAATTCAAAGAGTTGTTAAAAGAGATGGAGTTACAGAAACAGAAGTGATTCGTAGAATCCGCAATCAATGGAGCGATTCAAAAAAGAGATTACTATCTAACTATATCATACACAATCAGAATGTTAACAATCTACAAGGTCAAATTATTAGAATTCATAATAATTTAACAGAAAACAAAGCTCAAATTTAAATAAGTTCATTTTTTTTCTTAAAAAATTCTTAAAATCTTAGTAAATTTGTTAATATGCGTTAAAAACGTCAGTTAACAACATTTAAACGCATATTTTTGAATGATGGGTAAAAAAATGTTTGTCCTTATTGTAGTTTTAATGAGCTTTTCTTTAATCGGAATTGTGACTGTCCAAATATATTGGATTGGCAATGCTGTTGAGACAAAAAATAAGCAGTTTAAGAGTGATGTTAAAAAATCCTTGGCGCAAGTTTCTGCAGAAGTTAGTGAAAAAGAATACTTAGAGTTTTATAGAAAAATAAGCCCATATCTTGAGGTTACAGGTAAGCCGTCTGATAGTCAGATTCATAACTACATGTTGCAGCAAATTGATACTACAGGAAAACAATTATTTTCATATAGTTTCACTTTTGTAGAGCAAGGAATTGAAATTCCTACAGAAATTTTAGCAAATGATAGTTTAGATATTGTCGTGAAAAGAATCGCTAGTAAAGAAGATATTTCTACTTTTTCAAATATTACTTCAAACAGTGATTTTGCAAATAATAATAGCTCACAGACCTTTACAAAAATTCAGCGTAATCAAGTTCAAGAAGAAGCCTACATAAAAGAAGTATTTAATAATTTCAGAGCATCTTTTCCAATACCTATTCATCAGAGAGTTAGTAATAGAGAGTTAAATTTATTATTAAGTGAAGCATTTACCAAGCATGGAATTGATATTGATTTTAAATATGGAGTTTACAGTACGGATGGATATTTAACTAATTTAAAATCGGGATACTACACAATAAACAAAGCAAATAGTATTGGACGTCCATTGTTTATAAATAATGGAGAGAGTAAATTCACCTTATATGTTACTTTCCCAAACCAACAGGAACACATCATATCTGATATCTCAAATATATTATTTCTCTCTTTATTTTTTATTTTTATTATTATCGTTGCATTTTCTAGTTCTTTATATCAATTGATTAGACAAAAGAAAATATCAGAAATTAAAACGGATTTCATTAATAATATGACGCATGAGTTTAAGACGCCCATAGCAACAATCAATTTGGCTTTAGATGCCATTAAGAATCCGAAAATCATCAATGATAACGAAAAAGTAAAACGTTATGTTAAGATGATTCGTGAAGAAAACAAACGTATGCATGGCCAAGTAGAAAACGTTTTAAGAATTTCTAAATTGGAGAAAAATCAATTAGAGATTAGTAAGGTTGCACTTGATGTGCAAGATGTAGTTGAAGAAGCTATTTCTCATGTTAGATTGTTAGTTAATAATCAGAAAGGAACCATAACAACACATATTCAGGCAGTACGCTCAGAAATATTAGGAAATCAATTGCACTTAACAAATGTAATTATAAACATGTTAGAGAATGCGTTGAAGTATTCTGAAGGAGAGCCAAATATTGAAGTTTTTTCAGAAAGCACAGCAAAATTTTTTATTCTTAAAATTAAAGATGATGGAATTGGAATGGGGAAAAGCGCTCAGAAATATGTGTTTAATAAATTTTATAGAGAGCACAAAGGAAATGTACATAATGTTAAAGGACATGGATTAGGTTTGGCTTATGTAAAAGAAATTGTAGAGAACCATCAAGGAACGGTTTTTGTTGAAAGTGAAAAAGGAAAAGGAAGTACGTTTACGGTAAAATTGCCATTAATTTAAAAAATCATTATTTATGGGAAGTAAAAAAATATTATTAGTAGAAGATGATCCAAATTTTGGAACAGTATTAAAAGATTATTTAGCATTACATGATTATAATGTAACACTTGCAAAAGATGGTATTGAAGGCTTAATTGAATTTAAGAATAACGATTTTGATCTTTGTATTTTAGATGTAATGATGCCGCGTAAAGATGGTTTTTCTTTAGCAGCAGATATAAGATCTACAAATAAAGAAATTCCGATTGTCTTTTTAACAGCAAAGACAATGAAAGAAGATGTGTTAAGAGGATATCAAGTAGGAGCAGATGATTATTTAAATAAGCCTTTCGACTCTGAAGTATTGTTATTTAAAATTAAAGCGATTTTACAAAGAAAAGAGTCTGACACTAATAAAGAAACTGACGAGTTTGAATTTAATATTGGTAACTTCTTTTTCAACTCTAAATTAAGACATCTTTCATATGATAAAGGAGAAATTCAAAAACTATCTCCAAAAGAAAGTAAATTGTTGAAAATGTTAGCTGTGCATAAAAATGATTTAATGCCAAGAGAATTAGCATTAACTAAAATATGGAGAGATGATAACTACTTTACCTCACGAAGTATGGATGTTTATATTGCAAAATTGCGTAAATATCTAAAGAATGACGAGGATGTAGAGATTCTAAACATCCATGGAGAAGGATTTAGATTGGTTGAAAAATAGACAGAATACACTTCACATAATAAAAAAAGCTCAATTAATTTTAATTGAGCTTTTTTAGTAACTTTGATTTTGTATAAAATCAATTTAACAAATGGCAGAATTTATAAAGTTGTATAACGAAAACCCTAATGAAAAAGAAATAGAAAAGGTTGTGAAGGTGTTACGAAACGGTGGATTGATTATTTATCCAACAGATACAGTTTATGGTTTAGGCTGTGATTTTACAAATACAAAAGCCTTAGAAAAAATAGCTAAATTAAAAGGAGTGAAGTTAGAAAAGGCTAATTTTTCTTTTGTGTGTAATGATTTGAGTCATCTGTCAGACTATGTTAAGCAAATTGATACACCAACCTATAAAATTTTAAAAAGAGCATTACCAGGGCCTTATACTTTTATTTTACCTGGAAGTAATAACTTACCAAAGGTTTTTAAAAAGAAGAAAACAGTCGGAATTCGTGTGCCGGATAATAATATTGCTAGAACTTTGGTAGCCGCATTAGGTAACCCAATAATTTCTACTTCAATTCGCGATGATGATGATGTGATAGAATACACAACAGATCCTGAGTTGATTTATGAGAAATGGAAAGACATTGTTAGTTTGGTAATTGATGGCGGTTATGGAGATAATGAAGCTTCTACAGTAATAGACTTAACAGATGCTGAGCCTTTTGTAATAAGAGAAGGGAAAGGAAGCTTAGATATTTTGTAAAGAATTCTATTTTAAATCCTTAAATTTTTTCCTTTTTAAAAAGAAATGTTGCCAAACAATACTTGTATGGAGGTTGTAATCAGATTTTTTTTGCAACTTTCTACGCTTCTTTAAATATTTATTAAAGTTCGCATAAAAACCAAAGTGTGCTTTTATAATTGCCCAAGTATGAATTGGTCTTAATTCAATCATAAATTTAACTCCAGCAATTCCGTCTAAAATCAACCGAGAAAATACAACAAATAAAAACCATTGTTTAGGTACATTTTTAACGACATTAAGTAAGCTATTTCTAAAATTTAAGAATGTTTTATGCGGATTTGTTTCTTGCAAAGTTGCTCCGCCAACATGATATACAGTAGAATCACCAACGTATTTTATAGTATATCCTTCATTTTGAGCTCTCCAACACAAATCAATTTCTTCTTGATGGGCAAAATAATCTTCATCAAAACCACCTAATTGATGATATACTTTTGACCGAATAAATAAACAAGCACCAGAAGCCCAGAAAATTTCTGAAACATCATCAAACTGTCCGTTGTCTGTTTCTAAATGATTAAAAATTCTTCCTCTACAATATGGATATCCAAACAAATCAACAAAACCACCACCAGCTCCAGCATATTCAAATTTTGTTTTGTCTTTGAAGTCTAATAATTTTGGCTGAATTATAGCTGTGTTTTCTTCATTGTTAAAAATTGTAATAACTGGAGTAAGCCAATTTTCTGTTACTTCAATATCAGAATTTAATAAGCAATAAAGATCAGCATCAATTTGCTGTAATGCATCATTATATCCTTTTGCATAACCGCCATTGGTTGCATTTTTAATAATTTGTATAGAAGGATAATATTCTTTGATAAATTGAATAGAAGTATCTGTAGAAGCATTGTCTGCTACGTAGATTGTAGCTTTTTCAGAACTGTAATTTACTACAGATGGTAAAAATTGTTCAAGCAATTTTTGTCCATTCCAATTTAATATGACGATAGCAGTTTTCAAGGTTGTAAACTTACGTTTTAAAAGTGAATCTGATAGGTAACAATTTGTTAATTGTAAGTAGGTATATCTTTTAAGAAAATATAGGTTTCTTTTTTAAAATCCATTTTGCAAAAAAAATGCTCTAATCCGTTTGTAACAATTAAATAATTAGCTCTTAATTTTAAATTATATCTAGCAATCTGATCAAAAGTATCTTGTGATATTTTTATATGTGGCGCTTTACATTCAACAATAATATCTGGATTTCCTTCTTTGTTAAAAATAACAATGTCGGTTCTTTTCTTACGGTTATTTATGATTAACTGCTTTTCTAATGCTATTAAAGAAACAGGATATTTTTTTTCATCAATTAAAAAACACACAAAATGTTGACGGACCCATTCTTCTGGAGTTAAGACAAAATATTTTTTTCTCAAATTATCGAAAATAAGCGTATGTTTTTCGCTATTTTTGAGTTTGAAAGGATATGTAGGAAGATTGAGTTTTTGCATCAATCAAAAGTAAGAAAATGAGCGAAATAAATACCATAGTTAATAATATTAAAGAAGGAAATGTAAAGCCTATTTACTTTTTAATGGGTGAAGAGCCTTATTATATTGATCAAATATCTAGCTTTATAGAGAAAACCGTTTTAGATGAAGCAGAAAAAGGTTTTAATCAAGTAGTAATGTATGGTAGAGATGTTTCTATAGAAGAGATCGTTTCTTCGGCAAAACGCTATCCAATGATGGCAGAAAAGCAGGTTATTATTGTAAAAGAAGCACAAGATTTAAGTAGAACGATTGAGAAATTGATTTCTTATGCAGAAAATCCGCAGCCAACAACCATTTTAGTGTTAAACTACAAGTACAAAAAACTTGATAAGCGTAAAAAGTTATACAAAGCGATAGAAAAATCTGGTGTACTTTTTGAAAGTAAAAAATTATATGACAATCAAGTTTCTGATTGGATTCGAAGAGTTCTTGGTGGAAAAAACTATAAAATGGAACCTAAGGCGGCACAAATGTTAGTGGAGTTTTTAGGAACAGATTTGAGTAAAATTAATAATGAATTAGAAAAATTGATTACTATTTTACCTGTTGAATCAATTATTACACCAGAAGATATTGAAGAGAATATTGGGATTTCGAAAGACTTTAATAATTTTGAATTACGTAAAGCAGTAGGAGAGAAGCAGATTGTAAAAGCAAACAGAATTATCAGTTATTTTGCAGAAAACCCAAAGAACAATCCAATTGTAATGACTATTTCATTATTAAATAGCTTCTTTACTCAATTATTACAATACCATGGGCTGCAAACAAAAGATAAATTTAGTGTTGCAAAATCACTTGGAGTAAGTCCGTATTTTGTTGGTGATTATGTAAATGCTTCAAGAAATTACCCAATGCGAAAAGTATCACAAATAATAGGCTTATTAAGAGAAGCTGATGTGAAAAGCAAAGGTGTTGGTGCCAACGGAATGCCACAAGCTGATATTTTAAAAGAGTTACTTTTTAAGATTATGCATTAACTATTTTTTAAGAGTAAAAACAAAAAAGCCGAGCAATTTGCTCGGCTTTTTTGTTTTTATAAATTCAATATTATCTACTTGGTGGAGTTACAGGTTTGTCAACAACCAATCTTTTATCTCTATTTGCAATTTCCCAAGCAGTATGGAAAACTAAACGAGATCTGTTCTCTAATAGGTCGTAATTGATTTTATCTGGAGTATCTGTAGGTTGATGATAATCTTCATGCGTACCGTTAAAGTAAAAGATAATTGGCACATTGTATTTTGCAAAGTTATAATGGTCAGACCTGTAGTAAAAACGATTTGGATCTTTCGGATCATTGTATTTATAATCTAAAGATATGTTGGTGTATTTAGAATTCATAGCTTCAGATAAATTGTGTAATTCTGTGCTTAATTTATCAGCTCCAATTAAATAAATAAAATTTCTGTTGTCTTTATGTCTATCATCAATTCGACCAACCATGTCAATATTTAAATCAACTACAGTATTGGCTATTGGGAAAATTGGGTTTTCAACATAATACTTAGATCCTAACAGCCCTTTTTCTTCACCAGTTACGTGTAAGAATAAAACAGAACGTTTTGGCCCATTACCGTCTTTAGCTGCCTTTTGAAATGCTTCAGCAATTTCTAAAATAGCTACAGTTCCAGAGCCATCATCATCAGCTCCGTTGTAAATTTTACCATTTTTAATTCCTTCATGATCTAAATGTGCAGAAATAACAACTATTTCATCTGGTTTTTCAGAACCTTTGATAAAAGCAACAACATTTTCAGATGCTTTTAATGTGCCTCTTCGATTTCTTTTATTTAAGAATTTAGCAGGAACTTCTTGGAAATAATCATCACCACCTAAAGGGGAAGCAATTCCTTGTTCTACATAAAAATTCTTTAAATAAGCTACGGCCTTTTTCTGTCCTGGTTCTCCTGTATTTCTACCTTCAAACTCATCAGAAGCATAAATAAACAAATGTTTTGCTAAGTCTTTTTCTGTAATTGTTGCTGCATATTTAGCTGCATAATCTACATTCACATCTGCTTCTGTAGCTTTTTTACTTGAACTACATGATGCTATTAGAGCAACGATGCTAGCTGAAAGAATTAATTTTTTCATTGAATAATAATATTTAGGTATTGGTTAGTTAGTTTTAATAAACTGTAGCTTCAAATATAGAAAAACTAATTGTCTTTGCTAATTGTAAATTGTCGTAATGTTTTGTTAAACTTTAAGATTTCTTTAGGAAATAGAGTTTCTAATTCATCTGCTTCAATCAGGTCTTCTGTTGTGCCAAACACCACTTCTTTTTCATTCATTATTATCAGATCATCAACAATTTCTAAAGCTAAATTTATTTGATGTGTAGAAATAAGCACTGTTTTATGAGTTTTGACTACCAATTTTTGTAATAATTGGAAGATCTTATAGGTATGATGCATGTCTAAATGAGCTGTTGGCTCATCTAATATAATTACTTCTGTATCTTGTGCTAAAGCTCTAGCAATTAAAACACGTTGTAATTGCCCATCACTGAGTTCGTAAAAACGTTTTTCTTGTAAGTGGCCAATTTCTGTTTGTTCTATTGCCCAATTAATTTTTTTTAAATCAGTCTCAGATAGTTTGTCAACCCAATTGGTGTATGGTTGTCTACCTAAAGCTACTAACTCAAAAACGGTTAATTGACTTTCTGGAAGTCGTTCTGTTAATACCAAACTTAATTCTGAAGCTAATTCTTTACTGGTAAAATCATTTAGGTTTTTGTTTTTTAAAATAACAGCTCCAGATAGTGGATTTTGAACTTTAGATAGCGTTCTCAATAAAGTAGATTTCCCAATTCCGTTTTTACCCAGCAGTGCAATGAATTTCCCTTTTTCTAATGATAAATTCAATTCTTTAGCAATGAATAATGTTGCTTTTTTTTGCTGATATCCTATAGATAAATTTTCAGTTTTAAGGACGATATGTTTTTGAACAGTTTTCAATTAAACGTACATTTTCTTTTTTCTGATTAATAACCAAATTACAATTGGTGCACCAAACAAAGATGTAATTGCATTTATAGGCAATGTATATTCACTTGTTGGTAATTGCGCAATCATGTCGCAAACCAATAAAACAATTGCTCCAGTAATTGCGGTAGCCGGAATTAAAATTTTATGATTTGATGTCGTAAAAATTAGTTTTGCTAGATGAGGCACCGCTAATCCAATAAAAGCAATTGGTCCAGAAAAGGCTGTAATTACACCAGTTAGTAAACTAGTTACCACTAAAATTATAATTCTGCTTTGTTTTACATTTATCCCTAAGCTTTTGGCATAGTTTTCTCCTAATAAAAAGCTGTTCAATGGTTTTATTATTACGATGGTTCCAATAATCCCAATACTATAAATAGCTAAGAAAATATAAATTTCATTCCAGCTTAAATTACCTAAACTACCAAAACTCCAAAAAACGTATTGTTGAATTTGTTCTGCCTCACTAAAATAGGACAGCACACTAATTATAGCGCCAGTAAAGCTTCCAAACATCAACCCAATAATTAAAATTGACATGGTGTTTTTTACTTTGTTTGCGGCTAAAATAACTGCAGATAGCACTAAAAACGAACCTAAACTCGCAGCAATAGCAATAGACCAGCTAGAAAAAGAAAGCGTAAGAAAAGCACCACCAAATACAGATGAGCCTAAAATAAGTAGTGCAACACCTAAACTTGCACCAGATGAAATTCCTAAAACAAAAGGCCCTGCAAGCGGATTTCTAAACAACGTTTGCATTAATAATCCACTAATAGATAATCCAGAACCAACCAATACTGCAGTAATAGCTTTCGGGATTCTAAAATTTAAAATGATAGTTTGCCAACTATCTTTAATTGTTTCATCACCAAAAATAATAGCAACAATATCTTTAAGCGGAATAGAAACGGAACCTAAACTTATATTTGTAAACCAGAGTACTATTACTATTATTAATAACAGTATAAATTGTTTTGTGTATTTTTTTTGAGTGTTCAACTATTTATTATTAGTTAAAAATTCAACTAATTTTCGTACAGCGATTCCTCTATGAGAAATGTTATTTTTTTCTTCTGAAGACATTTCTGCAAAAGAGGTGTCAAACCCTTCTGGTTTAAATATTGGATCATACCCAAAACCTTTTTCACCTTGTTTTGTATTAAGAATTTCACCTTTACATATTCCTTCAAACAAAAATTGTTCGTTGTTAAGATTTAATACAACGGCTGTTCTAAATTGTGCTTTTCTATTTGATTTGTTTTCTAGTTCAGTTAATAATTTCTGCATATTGTTTTCAGGATTATTTTCTTTCCCAGCATAACGAGCAGAATATACTCCAGGAGCACCATGTAAACTTTCAACTTCTAAACCAGTATCATCAGCAAAACAATTATAACCAAATTTCTTAGTGATGTAATCTGCTTTTAATTTTGCATTTCCTTCTAAAGTTATTTCTGTTTCTTCAATGTCATCAAAACAATTAATATCTTTCAATGTCAATAATTGAATAGATTCAGGCAACATTTTCTGAACTTCAGAAAGCTTATTTAAATTATTTGTAGCAAAAACAATTTTCATTAATTACAATTTGGTTTAGCACAAATGTAGTCAAACAAATAACCAACAAAAAAGAAAACACTTATATTAGCATGCATTTTTAAATATTCAAAAATGACCGCTAAAAATATAAATTTTTTATTGCTTTTAATGTTGTTGACTGTTTGTTCCTCCTCTTGTTCTATGGAGGATAAAATAATTGATAGTGGAAAAACATTTGAGAGAGGTTACTTTGCTGATGATTGGAAGTATGTGTTTAATATGAATGAGCCAGATCAAAATGCTTTTAGGTTGTGGCTACCAGAAGATATTATACCAAGAGCCGTTATTGTGCTTGCTCCTGGTAATGCTAGTGATGGCACAAACCTCGTAAACCATATTGATTGGCAAGAATTTGCAAGAAATGAAAAGGTAGCACTTTTGGGGGCATTTGTAAGGTCTGATACAGAAATAGCAGCGACAAACTTACTTATTGCTTTAAATGAGATAAGTAAAGAAAGAAATATCGAATATATATCAGACTTGCCATTATTATTAAGAGGGCACTCACATGGAGGTAGATTTAGTTATGAATTTGCTAATTTTCACCCTAAAAAAGTAGTTGCTTTCGCAAACATTAAGGGGCCTTTAGAAAACACTTCTACAGATTTGCCACCAGGCTTATTTATTGTTGGAGAAAAAGATTTAGTTGCAAGAAATGAAACCATTAAAAATGCCTTTTTATCCCAAAGAGAAAAAAAGAATGTTATATGTTACGCAGAAGAACTTGGCGGTGGACATGGTGTTGGAGATGCAGATGATTTAGTTCGTGTTTTCTTTAGCTCAGTATTAAAAAAGAGATTAATTAATGGAGAATTAATTGATTTGAATGAAGAAGAAGAAATTTTGGCAAACATTGATAATTTTGAAGCATATTCTTATGCTAATTACCCCTATAACAAAGAAGAGGCTGCTTGTTTAATTGATGATGATTTTAAAATTGCATGGTTGCAGTATGTAAAATAAAAAACACAATATCTTCCTAAAACAAAGGGAAGTCGTGTAAATGTCGGGTCAAAATCAATAAAAATAGTTATGAAAAATAAAAATCTAAACTAACATTGTATGGTAAATAAAAATATACATACGATGAAACAACCAGCATTAGGAAAACGAATTTCTGAATTACGAAAAGAAAAAGGATTAACTCAAGAAGAGTTAGTGGAACAATGTAATATCAATGTTAGAACAATTCAACGAATAGAAGCAGGCGAAGTAAACCCAAGAAGTTATACGGTTAAAATTATTTTAAGTGTTTTAGGAGTTGATTATTTTGAAAGTGACAACGCAGAGGAGTCTGTTTTTAACACTTCAGAAAAGAGAACATTAAATTTGGCTTGGATTTTTGGAGTTGTTTATTTTGTAATAGGTTTTATAGAGGCAGCCGCTGATTTTTATCAATTTACTGATGATGACTCGTTATTAAATACTTCAACTTATATTATAATTAAATTGATTTCCGCAATCTCATTTGTGTTCTTTTTCGCAGGATTTTATACTGTTGCAAGAGCTTACAATAATCAATTACTTAAAATTGTAATAGTACTTTTAATGTCTTTATTTGTTATTCGTAATTGTATTGATGTTTTTAGTATGCACTTGATCGATGAAACGATTGCCGTTCGAATTATTATAGAATGTATCGCTTTTGGAGGACTACAGTTAATTTTTGGAATCGGAATTCTACAATTAAAAAACAAGCTTGGTCAACTTGCACAAGTAAACGGAATATTAGAAATTGTTGTTGGAGCTTCTTTGGCAACAGTAATATTCGCTGCTTTAGGCGTGTTCTTGTTGATTCCAACAATAATTATTGAAATAATTTTATTGTACAGGTTAGCGAAGAAGTAAAATTTTATTCGTGATGATATGGTTCATTTTTAAGAATCGTATAACCTCTATATATCTGTTCAACAATAAATAAACGAATCATTTGGTGGGAAAATGTCATTTTTGATAATGATATTTTTCCACTTGCTTTTTTATACACAGCATCAGAAAATCCGTAAGGCCCGCCAATTACCAGAACTAATTGTTTAATTCCAGAATTCATTTTCTTTTGTAAATACTGAGAAAACTCAATAGAAGTGAAGTGTTTCCCTTTATCATCCAGCAAAATCAATTGATCTGTGTTTTGTAGCTTCTTTAAAATCAATTCGCCTTCTTTTTCTTTTTGTTGCGATTCACTTAAGTTCTTCACATTTTTAATATCTGGAATTACATCCAATTCGAATTTGATATAATGTTGCAAACGTTTTTGATACACATCAATTAATTGATGTAAGTTTTTATCATCTGTTTTTCCAATGGCCAGCAATTTGATTTTCATAATTTAAATGTTGTCACTTCGAGTGATTTTCTATCGAACGAAGTCGAGATATTAGAGAAAATTGTATCGAGAAGTCTCATGTTAGATTGTTCTCGATACAAATTTATTCGTTTTAACTCATAAATTCACTCGAACTGACATAAATTTGTAAATCATTACTATTTTTACATCACAATACATTTTTATGATATCACAAGAACAATTTGAGAAGGAATTAGAACTTATTATTGCAAATGCAATAAGAGAAGATGTTGGAGAAGGAGATCATACTTCGCTGTCTTGTATTCCTTCGGATGCTAAAGGAAAAGCAAAGTTGTTGGTAAAAGATGATGGAATTATAGCTGGTGTAGAATTTGCAATACAAGTTTTTAAAACTGTTGACGCAGGGTTGAAAGTTGAAACTTTAATTAATGACGGTTCAAAAGTGAAATTTGGAGATATCGTTTTATATGTTTCTGGGAGCTCTCAATCTATTTTAAAAGCAGAGCGGTTGGTGTTAAATGCCATGCAACGAATGTCTGCAATTGCTACAAAAACACGGTTTTTTGCTGATTTATTAGAAGGTACAAAAACAAAAGTTTTAGATACACGTAAAACAACTCCAGGAATTAGAGCGATTGAAAAATGGGCTGTAAAAATTGGAGGAGGTGAAAACCATCGTTTCGCATTGTATGATATGATTATGATTAAAGACAATCATATTGATTTTGCTGGTGGAGTTTCGCAAGCAATTGAGCAAACAAAAACATACTTAGCTAAAAATAAACTAGCTATTAAAATTATTGTAGAGGCTAGAAGTCTAGAAGAAATTCAAAAAATTTTAGATTGTGGCGGTGTGTATAGAATTTTAATCGACAACTTTAATTATGAAGATACTCGTAAAGCAGTGGCATTAATCGATGATGCATGTTTAACAGAATCTTCTGGTGGAATCACAGAAGAAACGATTCGTAAATATGCAGAATGTGGAGTTGATTATATTTCTTCTGGCGCTTTAACACACTCGGTTTATAATATGGATTTAAGTTTAAAGGCAGTTGATTAATGACAGACAATTACTTTGATAGTGAAACCTATTCAAAAATTGATTTCACTAAAAAACAGATAAAAAAAGGAGAGTATGACAATTGTACTTTTGACAATTGTAACTTCGAAAATGTACATGCGTCTAACATTCAGTTTGTAGAATGTGAGTTTATCAATTGCAATTTTAGTAATGCGATTGTTAAGAATTCTGCTTTTAAAGATGTGCAGTTTGTAAATTGTAAATTAATTGGCGTAAAATTTAATGAATGCGATGTTTTTCTGTTGCAACTAAGTTTTAATAATTGCCAGTTGAATTACGCCTCTTTTTATCAATTAAAGATCCCTAAAACACAATTTATCAATTGTAATTTAGAGGAGGCTGATTTTACAGAGGCACAATTGCAAGAAGTAATCTTTGATGGTAGTAGTTTAAAAAGTACTATTTTTGAAGCAACCAATTTAGAAAAATCAGATTTTACATCTGCAAATCATTTTTCAATAGATCCAGATGCAAATAGATTAAAAGGAGCAAAATTTTCTAAAGAGAACTTAATTGGATTATTACATAAATATAAAATTATTATAGAATGAAATTAAGTAAAATTGTTGTGTTAGTGTCTGTACTTTTCTTTTTGTCTTGCAAGGAGAAACCTTTGAATATCGACTCTCCAAGTGTTTTTGGAATGAGTATCTTTTCCGGAAAGCACCAGAATTATGAATTAGAAATTAAGAAAACTGATTCGTTAGATAATTACAATTACCATCATCAAAAAAATGTTTTGGGTAATTTATTTATCAAATACTATGAAAAAGAGGACTATATAGATTCTAAATTCGGAAAATTTACAATGGTAAATAAGTCTAAAACGTACAGAGGTTTTTTGTTTAAATATTATAGCACGAAAAAGAAAGGACCAAAAGGTTCTGTCATAGTGTTTAATAAAGAATATGGAATAATAGCTACATCAGCATATGGAGCGGATTTTTTGTTTTTAAAAGATTCAGTTTCAATAGAGAAGAATAAGGAGATTTTTACTGAAATAATTTCTGGTATTAAATAAATTTAATGATAAAACCAATCGAAGACAATCTTGAAAAAATACCTGTACTAAATGTATTGGTGCGTTTTGGAAAGAAAATAAAAGTCCCAGGATTGCAAGGGATGTCTTTGTATGATGTGCTAGAAATGTACATTATTGGTATTGTAAAAGGTGCGTTAACAACAAGAGCTGGCGGAATTGCTTATAGTTTTTTTATGGCAATATTTCCATTTTTATTGTTCTTGCTTACACTGATAGCTTACATTCCTATTGATGGTTTTCAAGTTGAACTGATTTCTTTAATCGTTGATGCTTTACCCCCAAAAACACTTGTTCTTGTTCAGCCCATTATTGATGATATCATTAAAAATCAAAACAACGGATTATTATCCTTTGGTTTTATCGCTTCTATTTTTTTAATGACCAATGGAGTGAATGCTATTTTTGGCGGATTTGAATATTCCTATCATGTAAAAGAAGTAAGAAGTGTAGTTAGAGCCTACATTATTTCATTAGGTACTTCGTTAATTATGACCTTGTTTTTAGTAATTACAGTTGCATTAACCATTTTGTATGGAGTTGGTTTAAATATATTGAAAGATAAAGAGTGGTTAGATGAGGGTGATTTATTTTGGTTGCAATTCGGAACAGGACTGTTGTTTGTCTTTATGATTTTCACCATAGTTTCTATGTTATATCATTACGGAACAAAACAAGGAAAGCAATCCTCTTTCTTTTCTGCAGGAGCTATTTTTACAACCATACTTTCTATTTTTACCTTTTATCTGTTTGGTATTTATGTAGTAGAATTTTCTAAATACAACGAATTGTATGGTTCCATTGGAACCTTATTAATCTTGATGTTGTTTGTTTGGTTAAACGCAATTATCTTGTTGTTAGGCTTTGAATTAAATGCAACAATTAACCGTTTAAAGCGAAAAAATAAAGCCGCTATTCACAACTAAACTTATTTTTATTTTTCGGATATTTGCGCTCGCAGAGCGCTTAGGTGTTTTTGCAATATTGAAAACTAAAAATTAAACACTCATAATTCATTATGAAACCAAGTATTCCTAAAGGAACCAGAGACTTTTCTCCTACAGAAGTAGCGAAACGTAATTATATTTTTAATACGATACGCGCTGCGTTTGAAGTATTTGGATTTCAACCAATAGAAACACCAAGTTTTGAAAACTCTTCTACACTAATGGGAAAATATGGTGAAGAAGGTGATCGTTTGATTTTTAAAATTCTGAATTCTGGTGATTATTTAAATAAAGTTGATGAAGCCTTATTAACGTCAAAAGAGAGTAATAAAGTTACTCCTAAGATTTCTGAAAAAGCTTTGCGTTATGATTTAACAGTGCCTTTTGCACGGTATGTTGTACAACACCAAAACGACATTACGTTTCCGTTTAAACGCTATCAGATACAGCCTGTTTGGAGAGCTGATAGACCACAAAAAGGAAGATTCAGAGAGTTTTATCAATGTGATGCAGATGTTGTAGGAAGTAAATCGTTATTACAAGAAGTAGAATTTGTACAATTATACGATACTGTTTTTAGTAAGTTGAAGCTGGTTGGTACGACTATCAAAATCAACAATCGTAAGATCCTTTCTGGAATTGCAGAAGTGATTGGCGCAAAAGATAAATTAATTGACTTTACAGTTGCTTTAGATAAGTTAGATAAAATTGGTAAAGACGGTGTGGTAACAGAAATGTTATCCAAAGGAATTACTGAAGAAGCGATTGAAAAAGTAAGTCCGTTATTTGATTTTGACGGTTCAAATACAGAGAAGTTGAATTCTTTAGCAAACATGCTACAAAATTCTGAAGAAGGTTTACAAGGAGTTGATGATTTACGTTTTGTCTGTGACTCTATCGAAACATTAGGTTTAGAGTCGGCTTCATTAGAGGTTGATGTAACCTTAGCAAGAGGATTGAATTACTATACAGGAGCAATTTACGAAGTAGCTGCTCCAGAGGGTGTAAAAATGGGTTCTATTGGTGGTGGAGGAAGATATGATGACTTAACAGGAGTTTTTGGATTGAAAGATGTAAGTGGGGTAGGAATCTCTTTTGGATTGGATCGGATTTATTTGGTGCTAGAAGAATTAGGTTTGTTTGAATCTGTAGCATTGCCAAAACCAAAAGTGTTGTTTTTAAATTTCGATTCAAACAATGATATTGAGAAATTAAAAGCAATTAAAGAATTGAGAAATAATAATGTAAAGTGCGAAATCTATCCAGATGTAGCATCGAGTAATAAAAAAGAAAAGAAACAATGGAAGTATGTCTCTGAAAGAGGTATAGAATTTGTGGTTTCTAAAATTGAAGACAACCAGTTTGTCTTAAAAAAGATGTCCAACGGAGAACAAACAAATTGTTCTTTGGCGGAATTGATAAACACAGTGCAATAGTTTACAGTAAAAAACTGTAAATTTGTGCTCTAATACAAAGAATGAAATGTTTGAAGTGAACAGCAAAATGAATGACGAGAGAGTTGAAGAAATAGGTGAAAACCACGTAGGTACATCGGCAAAAACGCCTTTGCGTGCAGATGCCTTTGATATTTCTGACAGTGAAAAAATTGAAAAAATCCAAGAAAGTGTAAAAGAGATTTTAGAAACTCTTGGAATGGATTTAACAGATGATAGCATGCAAGGCACTCCGAAAAGGGTTGCAAAAGCTTTTGTAGAAGAATTATTTATGGGATTGAATCCTGCAAATAAACCAGAGCCATCTACATTCGAGAACAATTACAATTATGGTGAGATGTTGGTCGAAAAGAATATCGTTGTGTATTCTACGTGTGAGCATCATTTATTGCCAATTATTGGAAGAGCACATGTTGCTTACATTTCTGATGGGCGTGTAATTGGATTGTCTAAAATGAATAGACTGGTAGAATATTATGCAAAAAGACCGCAAGTTCAAGAGCGTTTAACAATGCAAGTTGTACAAGCTATGCAAGAAGCACTAGGAACAGAAGACGTTGCTTGTGTGATTGATGCAAAGCATTTATG
>MAAC01010174.1_pt1 | contig 138920 bp, 115 predicted proteins | sample 1115981 | NCBI WGS metagenome assembly MAAC01 (sample SAMN04961126, study PRJNA320927) | seawater metagenome | isolation source: sample BD02T64 sea water enriched with oil for 64 days | place: USA:Gulf of Mexico | collected 2013-07-27
ACAGTTCGTCTAGAAAAGCTTGAGCTTGAAGTAGGCGCAGCAGTAGAATTTGATAACGTTTTAATGATCGCCGATGGCGAGAACATCAATGTAGGCGCGCCTTACGTTGCTGGTGGTAAGGTAGTGGCTGAGGTGGTAAACCAAGGTCGTGCTGATAAAATTACTATTGTAAAATTCAAACGTCGTAAGCATTCACGCAAACAAGCGGGCCATCGTCAATGGTTCACTGAAGTGAAGATTACTGGTATTAACGGCTAATAGGAGCATTTTGACATGGCACATAAGAAAGCTGCAGGTAGTACACGAAATGGTCGTGATTCAGAAGCAAAACGTTTAGGTGTTAAGCGTTTCGGTGGAGAATCAGTATTAGCAGGTAACATTATTGTTCGTCAACGTGGTACTCGTTTCCACGCTGGTAGCAACATGGGTATCGGCAAAGATCATACGTTGTTCGCATTAGCTGACGGTAAAGTTCAGTTTGATGTTAAAGGTCCAAAAAATCGTAAGTTTGTTAGCATTATTGCTGATTAATCTTAACTAGATTTTCTAAAAACCTCGCATCATGCGGGGTTTTTTTTTGATTATTTTTTATCTTGTTGAGATGACGATTTTGTATAACCAGAAAATCGTTTATACTAGCAATATATAAACCACTAAAATTTAGGGTTGTGTAAGCACCATGAAATTTGTTGATGAAGTTGAAATCAGAGTTGAAGCTGGCGACGGCGGCAATGGCTGTGTCAGTTTTCGTAAAGAAAAGTATATAGAATATGGCGGCCCTAATGGTGGCGACGGTGGCGATGGTGGCGATGTTTACCTAGTTGCTGATGAAAGCTTAAATACCTTAATTGATTACCGTTTTGAGCGTTTTCATCGTGCTAAGCGTGGTCAGAATGGCCAAAGCCGTGATTGTACAGGCAAAAGTAGTGATGACCTCGAGCTAAAAGTTCCTGTTGGTACGCGCGTTGTTGATGTTGATACCGGCGAACTATTAGGCGACTTAACGCATAAAGGTCAAAAACTTTTAGTGGCTAAAGGTGGTTGGCATGGCTTAGGTAATACGCGCTTTAAAAGCAGTACTAATCGTGCTCCACGTCAAAGAACTGATGGTACACCAGGTGAAATTCGCAATCTACAATTAGAGCTATTGTTACTTGCTGATGTGGGTTTGTTAGGTTTACCTAATGCAGGTAAATCGACACTCATTCGTAGTGTCTCTGCGGCAACGCCAAAAGTGGCTGATTATCCTTTTACTACCCTAGTGCCTAACTTAGGCGTAGTGCGCTTAGATACGCAACGAAGCTTTGTTATTGCCGATATTCCCGGCATTATAGAAGGGGCTGCCGATGGAGCCGGCTTAGGCATGCAGTTCCTTAAGCATCTTGAGCGTTGTCGAATCTTATTGCATGTGATTGATATCATGCCAGTAGATGGCTCAGACCCATTAGAAAATGCTAAAACGATTATCAGTGAGTTAGAGCAGCATAACGAAAAGCTAGCGGCTAAACCGCGTTGGATAGTTTTTAATAAGCTCGATTTATTATTAGAAGATGAAGCTAAAGAACTTACCGATTCAATTTTAGCTGAGCTTGACTGGCAGGGTGAAGTACATAGTATTTCAGCTTTTAATAAAATGGGTACGGAAGAGCTAACTCAAAGAGTAATGACTTTTATTGAACAACTGCCGCCAGAGGAAGAAGTAGTTGTTGATAGCAAAAATGTTGAATTTAAGTGGGATACTTACCATGAAGATGCCATCGCAGATGGCTTAGATGACGATCTTGATGATGAAGATTGGAATGAAGATGATTACGATGTCGAAGTTGAATATCGACCATAGTTCTCACACGCATTGAGCATATCGACACAAGAGTAATGATTTACTATCATACAAGGTAAAAATCATTACTCTTTTTTTATGCCTTTTATAAATTGACTTAGGATTTATATGACCAGACTCTCAATGATAGTTGCTACAGCCGATAATAATATTATTGGTAAAGATAACGACATGCCGTGGCATTTACCTGCTGATTTAGCTTATTTTAAAAAGGTGACTTTAGGAAAGCCTATCATCATGGGCAGAAAAACCTATGAATCGATTGGTAGACCCTTACCTGGTCGTCGAAATATTGTAATTTCTCGTGACGAAAATTACTCGGCTGATGGTATCGATACCGTTACTTCAATAAAAGAAGCGCTTGCTTTAGTTGATGGTGTTGAGGAAATTATGGTCATAGGCGGTGGCGCTATCTATAAACATTGCTTGCCTGCATCGACTCGTTTATATATTACCCATATCAAAGCGTCTATTGAGGGGGATACCCAATTTCCTTGTTATGATGATGGTAGTTGGGAAAAATTGACCAGTGAATTACGTCCTTGTGATGATAAAAATGTCTATGATTTGGATTTCTGTGTTTATCAACGAGTAGCCAATGCCGTTTAGTTTTATCGTAAATAAAAAAAATTACAATAGTAATATACTCGCTTTAGCGGTATTGGTTTTTGGTATCTGCTCTGCTTTATTTGTCAATTATTTTGTTGAACCTATTGAAGTAAACGCTGCTTACCATTATGGCTTGTGGTCATTGCTGCCCGCGTTTATTACCATCTTTTTAGCCTGGCTAACGCGTGAGCCATTAACGGCATTATTAAGTGGTATTGCGGTTGGTGCATTTATGATGGGCCAATATGATCTTACCGATCAAATATTGATCCCAGCCATGGCTCAGAAAGGAACTGCAGGCTTGTTATTGCTGTACCTTTGGTTGCTTGGTGGCTTGTTAGGCATTTGGTCAAAAACGGGCGCGGCGCAAGCGTTTGCCACCTTTATGACCGAACATTTCGTTCGTGGTCAACGCTCTGCTAAGTTAGTGACTTGGTTTTTAGGCATTCTTTTCTTTCAAGGCGGTACTATGAGTACTGTGCTTGTTGGTACCACAGTTCGACCTTTAGCTGATAAAGCGGGTATTAGCCATGAAGAAATGAGCTATATCGTTGACTCAACTGCCTCTCCTATTGCAATTGTCATTGCTTTTAATGCATGGCCAGCATACGTTCAAGCTTTGCTCTTTGTACCGGGTGTTGCTTTTTTAGCGACTGAAGCCGATAGACTAGCGTTTTTCTTCGCTGCGGTACCTTTTAGTTTTTATGGCATTATTGCCGTTATTGGTACCTTACTATTAAGTCTAAACATTACTAAATTCTCTGGAAAACGTATTAGAGATGCACATCATAGAGCGATAGCAACAGGAGAACTAGATGCGGTTGGTGCTAAACCGCTTAGTGCAAAAGAGTTGCAGGCCAGTGATGTACCTAAAGGTTATCAGGCGCATGTGCTTGAATTTATTTTACCTTTAGTCTTGTTAATTTTAATTGCAGTACTGACTTTCGTCTTTTTGGGGTCGCCGAAAATTAATTGGGCATTTGGCGCAGCATTATTACTTAGCGCCTTTATTGCTTTAGTTAAAGGTATGTCACTTAGTCATGTTGTTGATGGTTTTGGTAACGGCTTAAAAGGGGTAGTGCAGGCATCGGTGATTTTGGTGTTAGCGGTAACCATAGGCGCTATTAGTAAACAAATAGGTGGTGGGCTATATTTAGTCTCATTGCTTTCAGAACAATTACCTTATTGGCTCTTACCCGTTATTTTACAATTGATGTCCATGCTTATTGCTTTTTCAACAGGCACTAGTTGGGGCACTTTTGCCATTGCTTTTCCATTAGCTATGCCACTAGCTTGGGCAATTGCTCAAAGCGCTGGTATGGCAAATCCTGAGTTATTTATGATGGTGTGTTTTGCTACTGTTTTAAATGGCAGTGTTTATGGCGATCAGTGTTCACCTATTTCGGACACGACTATACTGAGCGCGATGACCACGGGATGCGACATGATGGATCATGTTAAATCACAAATTGTGCCTGCGACTTATGCAGCAAGTTTAGCGGCAATATTGTGGACGTTTACCGTAGTGTTTTTTGCGTAGCTTAGTGCTACCGATAACGTCACTTGTTAGCAACAAAAAAAGTCAGAAACAAAAAAGCAGCCTAAGCTGCTTTTTATTAAGGACAAAGTGAATATTATCTCAAGAAATGGGCTTAACTCACTTTGACATATTGCTGTTCAGAGACAAAATCTAAAATGCCCATCGCAGCCTTTCGACCTTGATCTACAGCAGTAACCACTAGATCTGAGCCTAATACCATGTCACCACCAGCAAAGATGTTTTGCTTACTGGTTTGCAGGGCAAAATCACTATTTTCAACAGCAACAACACGTCCGCGAGAGTCAAGTTCTACACCAGCATCAATCATCCATTGTGGTGGGCTAGGTAAGAAACCAAAAGCGATAACCACGGCATCGGCTTCCATAATAAATTCACTGCCTTCAATTGCTTCTGGATTACGACGGCCATTAGCATCAGGTGCGCCTAATTGGGTCTTAACAAATTTAACACCAATAGCTTTACCTTGCTCATCTACGGCAATATCAAGTGGTTGAATATTAAATTCAAAGTTAACACCTTCTTCTTTGGCATTTTGAACTTCTTTTGGTGAACCTGGCATATTGGCTTCGTCACGACGGTACGCACAAGTTACAGAAGATGCCTCTTGTCTAATCGAGGTACGGACACAATCCATGGCCGTATCACCACCACCTAACACAATCACTTTTTGGCCGTCAAAGTTAACGTATTCTTTGGCGTTTTCAGTAATACCCATTAATTTCTGGGTATTACCAATCAAGAAATCTAATGCGCTGTAAACACCAGCTGCACCTTCGTGCTCAAAACCACCGGTCATATCGGTATAAGTCCCTAAGCCTAAGAACACTGCATCATATTCTTGGCTTAATTCTTCAAAGCTGATATCAACGCCGACTTCAACATTCAAGCGAAATTCAATACCCATGCCTTCAAATATTTCACGACGTGTTTGAATAACTTCTTTTTCTAACTTAAATGATGGAATACCAAAGGTTAACAAGCCGCCAATCTGAGAGTTTCGATCATAAACTACCGCATCAATACCATTTCGGGTTAATACATCAGCACATGAAAGTCCTGCTGGGCCGGCGCCAATAACAGCAACGCGTTTACCTGTTTTAATTACATTACTTAAGTCAGGTTTCCAGCCTTGAGCTAAGGCCGTATCAGTAATGAATTTCTCAATATTACCAATGGTTACTGCGCCGAAATCTTCATTTAAAGTACAAGAGCCTTCACATAATCTGTCTTGTGGACATACTCGACCACACATTTCTGGCAGGCTGTTGGTTTGATGACACAAATCAGCTGCTTCAAAAATTTTCCCCTCTGTCACTAGCTCTAACCATTGTGGAATATAGTTATGTACTGGACATTTCCATTCACAATAGGGATTACCACAGTCTAAACAGCGATCTGCTTGGCCAGCACTCTGATCTTGACCCATAGGGTTATATATTTCAACAAACTCGATTTTACGTTTAGCGATGTCCATTTTGGGTGGATCAATACGTTTAACGTCGATAAATTGATAAACATTTTTACTCATATCTGTTTCTTCCTATTCGCGTTCGCTTACTATTAGTTAATCAGAACGCGAAGTTCTGCAGAGGAACGACTACGATGACCTAATAAGGTTTTAACATCAGTGGCTGTTGGCTTAATTAATTTAAATAATGGCGCAAAGGTATCAAAATTTTGCAATATCTCTTGGGCGCGTAAGCTACCTGTTTCTTCAAAATGATGATTGATGATGCCACGTAAATGTTCTTGGTGTATGGCAAAGTCGTCAACGGCTAACATCTCAATGGACTCAGTATTTAAACGTATATCTAAATCACCAGCTTCATCTAATACATAGGCAAAGCCACCGGTCATACCTGCGCCAAAGTTCACGCCAATATCACCTAACACAGTAACTATGCCGCCAGTCATATACTCACAAGCATGGTCACCGGTACCTTCAACAACGGCATGGCAACCCGAGTTACGTACCGCAAAGCGTTCGCCGGCTCGGCCACTGGCATATAATTTACCGCCGGTAGCACCGTATAGACAAGTGTTACCCATAATTGGCGTTTTATGACTTAAATAATCGACACCCTTAGGTGATTTAATGGTGAGTTTACCACCGGTCATACCTTTCCCAACATAATCGTTAGCATCGCCAGTCAATAGTAAATGTAAACCACCGGCATTCCACACACCAAAACTCTGTCCAGCGGTACCCGATAAGTGCATCGTAATAGGCTTAGTAGACATACCTTGATCGCCATGCTGACGAGCTATTTCACCTGATAGTGTGGCACCAACAGAGCGATCGGTATTTTTAATGGCAAATCTAAATTCACCACCGTTACTATGCGCAACGTTTTCCTGTGCTGCCGCCAACATTTGTTGGTTTAATATACCTTTATCAAAAGGGCTGTTTCCCTCTGTTTGATGCAGTGCAGTGTTAGCTGCTGCAACCACAGGTGCGATAATTGGCGATAGATCTAATTTTTGCTGTTTAGCACTAATGCCAGCAATTTGAGTTAACAAATCAACACGGCCTATGATGTCAGTCAAGTTAGCAACACCTAAACGAGCCAATATTTCACGTACATCATGAGCGATGAATTTAAAGTAATTCATCACTTGGTCTGGCAAGCCTTTAAAAAATTCATCTCGTAGCACTTGGTCCTGAGTTGCTACGCCAGTGGCACAGTTGTTTAAATGACAAATTCGTAAGAATTTACAACCTAACGCCACCATAGGAGCAGTGCCAAAACCAAAGCTTTCTGCGCCTAAAATAGCGGCTTTAACAATATCAACACCAGTTTTTAAACCGCCATCCACTTGCAAACGTACTTTGTGACGTAAACCATTGTCGACCAGTGCTTGATGTGCTTCGGCTAGGCCAATTTCCCATGGACAGCCGGCATATTTTACCGAAGTCAGTGGACTGGCTGCTGTACCGCCGTCATATCCCGAAATAGTGATGAAATCAGCGTATGCTTTCGCTACACCTGCTGCGATAGTACCAACACCAGGGCCAGAGACTAATTTCACCGAAATTACCGCTCTTGGGTTAACTTGTTTTAAATCGAAGATAAGTTGGGCTAAATCTTCAATAGAATAAATATCATGGTGTGGCGGTGGTGAAATCAAGGTAACACCAGGCACAGAGTAACGTAACTTTGCAATAAGTGGCGATACTTTGTCTCCAGGTAACTGTCCACCTTCTCCTGGTTTTGCACCTTGCGCTACTTTAATTTGTAATACGTCGGCATTCACTAAGTAATGCGGCGTTACCCCAAAACGGCCCGAAGCAATTTGCTTGATGCGAGAGTTTTTCACCGTGCCAAAGCGTCGTTCATCTTCGCCACCTTCACCGGAATTTGAGCTACCACCTAAACGGTTCATTGCTATTGCTAAGGCTTCATGAGCTTCTGGGCTAAGTGCACCAATAGACATTGCTGCAGAGTCAAAGCGTTTATACATGGCACTATCATTTTCTACCGCTGAGATATCAATAGGATCACAATCATCTTTCAACGCGAGTAAATCACGCAACATGGCTGCCGGGCGATTATTTACTTCGTCTGCGTACTTGCGGTAATCATCGTAGCTGCCACTTTGAACTGCACGTTGTAAGTAATTGACAACATCAGGGTTAAAGGCATGGTATTCTTCGCCGTGAACGTATTTCAATAAGCCGCCATGTTTCATTTTCTGGTGAGGCAAAAAGGCTTTACGGGCTAAGTTAATGCCATCTTGTTCAATATCGCTAAAGTCAGCACCTTGTATGCGGCTAGGTAAATCGTTAAAGCATAATTGCATAATATTGTCATTGAGGCCGATCACTTCAAATAAACCGGCACAGCGGTAACTAGCGATAGTAGAGATACCCATTTTAGAGAGTATTTTCAATAAGCCTTTGTTTATTCCTTCTCTATAGTTTACGACCGCATCGCGAGCGCTTATATTGATTTGACCTTGTTCAACTAATTGCTCGATGGTTTCGAAAGCTAAATAAGGATAGATTGCGGTTGCACCTAAACCAAGCAATACCGCATATTGATGTGAATCACGAACGGAAGCGGTTTCAACAATAATATTAGAGTCACAACGAAGTTGCTTATCAACTAAACGTTTTTGCACTGCACCAACAGCCATAGCTGCAGGAATAACGAGTAATCCCTTATGAATTTGTCTATCAGAGAGCACTAAAATAACGGTACTCTTGTTGCTTACTAGGTCTTCTGCCTCATCACATAGACGTATAATTGCCGCTTCTAGGCCTTCATCGCTATCGTAGGTTAGCGTTAAGGTGTCAGAACGATAATGCTCAGGATCTAATTCGCGTAATTGCTTCAGGCCAGTATACATAAGCACTGGCGTAGAGAATAACATGCGATCAGCATGACCTGAGGTTTCGTTGAATACATTGTGCTCACGGCCAATACAAGTGCCAAGTGACATGACATAACGCTCACGTAACGGATCTATTGGTGGGTTGGTCACTTGGGCAAATTGTTGACGGAAATAATCATATAAAGTTCGTGGTTGACTTGATAGCACTGCCATGGGGGTATCATCACCCATAGAGCCAGTTGCTTCTTGGCCATTTTCTGCCAATGTTTTGATTACTTGTTGAATTTCTTCATAACTGTAATTAAACATTTTATGGTACTGATTCATTTCGGCATCAGTAAAAACACGTTGTCCAATTTGATTAGCCTCGAGCTCATCAAAAGGAATTAAGCGTCGAATATTTTTATCTAACCACTCACGATAAGGATGGCGTTCTTTTAAGTCATTATCGATATCGCTAGAGTTAAATAGTTTCCCTGTATAAGTATCAAGGGCCAGCATTTCACCTGGACCAACACGACCTTTTTCTACCACTTCATCCTCGCCGTAATCCCAAATACCCACTTCTGAAGCTAAAGTAATAAAGCCATTTCGAGTAATAACATAGCGAGCCGGACGTAAGCCATTTCTGTCTAAGTTACAGGCTACATGACGACCATTGGTCATTACCACGCCAGCAGGTCCATCCCATGGCTCCATATGCATAGAGTTAAATTCGTAAAATGCGCGTAACTCATCATCCATTAGCGTGCTATTTTGCCACGCAGGAGGCATCAATAAACGCATAGCACGATACAAATCCATGCCACCGGCAAGGAAAAGTTCCAGCATATTGTCTAGTGAAGAAGAATCTGAACCCGTTTGACCAATAAAAGGTGCTGCATCTTGTAAATCAGGCAATAAAGGTGATTTAAAACGATAGGTACGAGCACGAGACCATTGGCGATTGCCATTAATGGTGTTGATTTCACCGTTATGAGCTAGATAACGAAATGGTTGAGCTAAATACCATTGTGGTGATGTATTAGTAGAAAAGCGTTGATGGAATACACAAATTGCACTTTTCATTCTAATATCAGCTAAATCTAAATAAAAGTTCGGCAAATCTATTGGCATCATTAAGCCTTTATAGATAGTAACCAAACATGACAAACTCGCTACATAAAAGACATCATCCGTAATACGCTTTTCTGCACGACGACGTGCCATATACAAACGGCGTTCTAAATCACGGTTACGCCAGCCTGGAGGAGCGTCAACAAAGACTTGTTCGATAGTGGGCATATTGTTTAAAGCCGCGTCACCCAAAACAGAAGTGTCCGTCGGTACTGTGCGCCAGCCCACCAGAGTTAGACTTTCATTAGCAAACTCTTCTTCAAGTATTCTTTTAGATAGCTCAGCAACAACAGGGTCAGGATTTAAAAAGATCATGCCAACTGCATATTTTTTACCTAGTTTCCAGCCATTATCTTCAGCAACAGCTCGGAAAAAGCTATCTGGCTTTTGCAACAATAAGCCGCAACCGTCACCTGTTTTGCCATCAGCAGCAATACCACCCCGATGTTGCATGCGATCAAGGGCTGAAATAGCGGTCTTAATTAGTTTATGGCTTGTTTCGCCTTGTTGATGGGCTATTAAACCAAAACCACAATTTTCGCGTTGAACGCTATGATCATAAAGCTGCATTACTCTCTCCTAAAAAAAAAGCCACTCGGTTACAGAACAAAAAAGAATAAAGGGATGAAAAAAATGCATAACTATCCCGTTTTTTGACCGAGAGGGATTTTGTAGATTACTAATTATAAGGTGAAACGTCAATAAGAATAGAGTATTTGCTCGTAAGTTTTTTACATGTTTTATGTGCTTGAATAGGTGAAGTTATCGTTAACAAAACCCTATCTCTTTGTTTTATAGTTTGTTTGTATTTTTTGGCTTGCAGGTCTACTAGATGGAAATTCCACTTTGTGAAAGTTTATTACATTTTATTCTGTGTTATATGTATTTGAAATCTTTTGTGTTTATTCACTTTATATGCACAAGATTCGCAAAAGATTGATTTTTTTGAGAAAACTAAAAAAGGGTACCCACTGTAAAGCGAGTACCCGGTGTCTACTTTCTACTTGATGCAGGTAATTTGTCTTGTGCTATTAGGGTTGATATCCGCCAACGATACCTTTAGTGGTAATACTTACCGCATCATGAGCATGCAATGATTCAAGATGATTTATTTTTAGCCAAAAATCATCAAAGTCAGTCGATTTATTCATACTGTATTGCAAGCGACGAGCAGCATCTTCACAGAACATTAAATTCTGACCATTTAAGCGAGCAAATTCCTGCTCATCTTCACGTTTAACCGCGGCTTGAACTGGCGTTTGCAACGAATTTTCAATTAAATCAACTAAATCAGTTATAGGAAAATCGCTAACACTATTATTAAGTTTTACTTTAATCTCGGCTACGGAACGTTGTGAATGTGGTGTTGCCACTATTCCTTCGGTGGTACCTAGCCATTCATGTACCGTATGCAAATCAAGTTCTTTTTCAGAAAATTTCTGCTGAAATGCTTTTTGAATTAATTGTCTTGCTAATGCAGCTGAGCATGGGCAGGTTGATGAATAACGCACATCAATAGCCAGTTCTATAGCAAGTTTACCTTGATTAAAATGACCTGTTAAGGTTATTGGATAGGCTTTCCAGCCCTCCTTACCACTAATTAATGACTTTCTACGTAAGTGATATTCAAAGTGAAAAATAACTTTGGCCTGATCACTCAAATCACTGTGGCTGCTAATAAAACCATCAAGTAAAGTAACTAAGCTGTGATAGTTGAGCACGTTACTCGTAGATAATTCATCTAACTGTAAGTAAAGGCGTGACATATGAATGCCTTTAGCTTGTGCTTCTTTTAAATTGACAAAAGCATCTATGTGAGCTGAAACCATACGCTCACTTTCACCTTTGGAGGCGATGATTATTGGCATTTCAATATTACTCATGCCAACCCAGTCAAGTGTTCCCTCTGTTTGGGCTGTGGTATGGTTAGCAATATCAGGCATTGATGTGGACATTGGTACTCCGCTTTAAGCTATAGACTTATTGAGGTTGTGCGATGATAGCTAAGTAACCACACAACAAGTAAATTCAGGGCGCACATTCTATCTTATTTTTTACTAGTATTCATTATTGTTATTAAAAGAGGGGGAGAAAAAGTGTAAATAATGGCTAAACCTAGGGTAATAATAGGAAGGAACCTAGTTCAAAAGAGCTCATCGCCATCACCTGGCGTATTCTCGGATAAACCTGAAGATAACTTTTGTAGTTCAGCGGCAGCTGAGCCAATAGCACTACTTACTGTTGTATCTTGTGCTATTGCCAAATATTCATCGCTAGATTCTTTCACTTGTACCAATACATTACTTAAGCTTGCTGAAACAGTTTGTTGACTGTTAGTCGCGTTTTTTACATCATTACTTGCTTGTTTAATATTAGATATTTGATTGAAGATCTCTTGCAAATGCTGCATCAATGATTCGCTATTTGTTGCGGTTTTTTTCGTGATTTCTTGACCTGATAACATAGATGAAACGGCATTCTCTGACGCTTGTTGTAGCGTGCTAATTACCTCATTTATCATGTTTGTTGATTCACGAGTTTTAGCAGCAAGTGCTCGAACTTCATCTGCAACTACGGCAAAACCTCGTCCTGCTTCTCCCGCTCTTGCTGCTTCTATTGCCGCATTAAGTGCTAATAAGTTGGTTTGTTCAGCTACGGAGTTAATTACTTCGAGAATAGCACTGATACTCTTTGTTTCTTGGTGCAATGTTTGCGTTCTTTGCGTTGCAATATCAACTTCTTTTACTAATAATTTTACATCGGCTTCATTATTCGAAAAAGCAGTCATACAGTCTGTTGATAGTTTTTCTACTGCGTGGTTCGCAGTTATAGAAGTTTCAACACAGGTGCTTAATATAGCGGATATTTGAGCTAATTCAGACATAGAGTCTTGCATTTGGTTAACACAGTCAAACTGAGTTTGTGCGCCTTGCGAAATATCTCCGCTCAAATTTTTTAATTGGTTAAAAGAGTTATCTACTTGATAACCGACCATACTGACTTGTGAAACCGAAGTAGACATTTTCTCTTTTAGTCTTCTGGTGTAACAGGCTAATTGGCCTAGTTCATCTCTACTTTTATGATTATTAGTGAAGTGAAAATTTGATTCAGATAACGACTTTATGTTGTTAATCAATTGAATAATAGGTTCAATTACCTTTTGCGAAAGTAACACATAAATAATTGTCAATAATATAATACAAAGCACGACTAATGTTAAAGGAATACCCAGCAGTAAATTCTCTGCGTCGTTATGCAGTGTTTTAGATGTAGTTACGCTAGCATCTATCAGTTGAGTACTAAGTTTGCTTAGGGTTTCAGCGGGAAACCTATCTATTCCTCTGACAGCGCTATCAACGGTCTTTATATCGAAATTATTTGTAATGAAGTTTTGATATCCATCAATGTACTCTTGTTCAATAGCATTATATTGTTTAGTAAAACTTTTAAGCGTTTTAGCTGTATATGGGGGTAAATCTTTCCGGTTTAGTAATTGCTTACTCGTTTTTTTCAAACTGTTACTATGCAATAAGAATTCTTGCCAATATAGCTCTCTATCGTTGGGATTATCACCTCTTAATAAGGTGTTTTTCCATGCTTGAATACTAGATTTAAAATGCAAATGAATGACATTAATAACATTCTCAGTTTGTATGTGTGTTTTATCTAATTCAATGTAATCATGGAGGGTTGCTTTGAGCAAATAAAAGCTTATTGCAATGAAGATGAAAATGACGCTGATACCTATTAAGATAGTACCAAATAATTTTGATTTAATTGTTGAAAACATATGGCAACGTACACCGTCAGTTCATCGATAATCTTCTAATAAAGCTTAGTAAGTAGTACTTGAAAATGCAACTTGTTACACTCCTGTCTTGGTGTCGAGTTACAATGTTGCTAGACTGTCTTTTAAAATTGTGTAGGTAGTAGTTATTTATGAATGAACATGGTGAGTTAATACAATTAGATATTGAGCTGCTTGATGGTTACCTACAGGGGATGGGTAGTGAAGTGGTTAAAAAAATGTTCACTTTATATCAGCAGCAAGTACTCATATACCTTAAAGATATAGAGCGGTCTCTATTATGTGATAATGCTAAGTTATGGCAAGAACATTGCCATAAGATGAAAGGTGCGGCAGGTAGTGTCGGTTTGATTGCGTTATTTGAACGATTAAAATTGATGGAGAAAACTACGGAAGATAAAAAGAGTAAAACAGCTCAATTAATCGCGCTTAAGATTCACAACGAACAAGCCATTGATGATTTCGATACTTGGTTAAATAGCTTATAGCGCAATAGTATTTTATTCCGCTTTGCCAATAAAGCGATATCCTTCACCGTGAATTGTATTAATTAATTCAGGGGTGTCAGCATTCGACTCAAAGTGTTTACGTAAACGCCTGATAGTAACATCAACAGTTCTATCGTTACTGCGTAAATCTCTACCCGTCATTTCTTTGATAAGTGCTTGACGAGTAACAATATTACCTTCATTTTTAATTAATAAACGTAATGCTCTATATTCTCCACGTGGGATAGGTATGATTTCACCGCTTGGGCTGATCATTTCACGGGAATTCCCATTTAATGACCATTGGTTAAAACTCACAATAGCTTGTTCTGTTTCACTTTCGGTTTGATTTTGTCCTATTCTACTGAGAATATTACGCGCTCTAATGGTTAACTCTCTTGGGTTAAAAGGTTTAGTTAGGTAATCATCAGCACCAATCTCTAACCCTAAAATCTTGTCAATGTCGCTATCTCGGCCGGTTAAGAAGATCAACCCTAAGTTTTTATTGCTTGCTAATTCTCTACCAAGTAGCAAGCCATTTTTACCGGGCAGATTGATGTCCATTATCACTAAGTTGATCTCTTGTTGCCCAAGCATGGTGGCCATGGATTCACCGTCAATAGCCTCAAAGACTTCATAGCCTTCTGCTTCAAATAAGTTGCGTAAATTAAAACGGGTTACGTCTTCATCTTCAACAATGAGTATTTGATAATTTTCCATGCTGTTTCCGTTGGGTTGACTGCAATATTTAACATCTGGTTAACTATGGTACCCAAGTATGTATTAAATAACAATTACATTGCACAATTTTACTATAATTTATTGCTCTGACAGTAGCTGTACTGGGAAGGTGATATCAAATGTAGTGCCATCTCCAGCGTTGCTTTCAAAGTCAATATGACCGTTTAACGCTTGAGTAACTAAATTATAAACTAAATGCAGCCCTAAGCCACTTCCGCCACTTCCGCGTTTAGTTGTGGTAAAAGGTTCAAACACTTTTGTCTTAATATTTTCATCGATACCAATACCGTCGTCTTTATAACTTACATGTAATTGATTGCTCAAGTAGATTATAGAAATACTGATAGCACCTTCAGATCTATTTTCAAATCCGTGAATGATAGAATTCAAAATAAGGTTAATTAAAATTTGGTTGATAGGTCCCGGTTTACTTTCAACTAATAAACTGTCAGAGCAATCAATAGTTAAATTAACATGCTCTTTATTTAATTTCGCTTTGAGTGTTAATAAAACTTCTTCGAGTAGTTCTTTCACATTAAAAGCTCGGGTATCAGCACTTGATTGATCAACGGCAACCTTTTTGAAACTAGAAATTAATTTAGCGGCTCGTTCTAAGTTGCGATAAATAATACCAATATTTTCTTCACCTTGAATGAGAAATTTTCTTAACTGACTTGATTTAAGAGATTTATCTTCAAAGGCATGCTTTATTTCTTTTAGGCGATCACCCATTAAGGTCGAAGCCGTAACACCTAAGCCTATTGGTGTATTAACTTCATGGGCAATTCCGGCTACCATATCACCTAATGATGCCATTTTTTCAGTTTCAACAAGTTGGCCTTGAAACTGGTGAAGTTTTTCTAGCGTTGAAAGTAATTCCTGATTTGATTCTTTTAATGCATCAGTTCTAGCCTGTACTTTTTCTGTTAACGCATTGTTTTGTAATAAGGCTTGTTGATGCTCATCATCTTTTTTCGTGATAAGTTTTTCTGTTCTGCCAAGCAGTATATTGATATTTCTTCCGAGAATATCCATTTCCATTAAGGGTAATTTTTCTATTCGAGTATGGTAAGTTTTACTCTGTGAAATTGCGTGTATTGATTCAATTATGGTTGAAATGGGTTGATTTATTTTCTTTTGAATGGCTAATGCTAAGAACAGAGAAAGGGTTAAACCCAAGATCATCAACATTACTGAAATAAGCGTTAATTGATTAATATAGTCTGTAATATGTTTAGTACTGGATTGAATATATAAATAGCCATATATTTTCTTGTCAAATTCAATTTTAACAATTAATTCCACGTGGTTCTGTTGGTAATTAAGAGAAGATAGTTGTTCTATGAGATCAATTTTGTCGGGAATAGACGGGTAATAAATACTTTTGTTGAAGCCAGTGAAGTAATTTACCCGATTGTTAACTTTATTTTCATAAATATGGATGTAATTTATATAATCCGGTGTAACTAGATCTTTTAATTTTGCTTTTAATTTTTTTTGAGCGTCTTTTTGATTATCATGTAAATAACTAACACTTGCTTGCGCTATCGAGTTAGCCCATGCGGTAGTACTTACTTCTAACTGTGTTTTTTTGTCCGCTTCAACAATATAGATTACACTCGCTAAAATCGTTATTAATACTAGTGAGGCAACGCCTAATATGCTGGTAAGTAAAAACTTTCTACTAGAAGTTAAGTTATTTATTGTATTCATAGCATAACCATCGCTGAAAAAGTAACATTTATCAAGTATCCCTTCTGATTATTTCAGTTGACTTTGATAAATGCTAAAGCCTTGTTTACTGGTCAAGCGCTTAGTCGCTGTAATGTGCTGATTCATAATAGGTTGGTATTGTAAAAAACTGTTGGCAACGATAGTAATATCGCCAAGTTTGGCTATGTGCGCTTTAATGCCTTTTAGGAAGTCTTCTGTCGCTTGGTAACTTGTTTTAGTACCTTGATGAAAGGGAGGATTTGACACTATATGCTCAAACTTTCCGGTGACTTTAGATAAACTATTTGAAGCAAAGACATTGCCAGTTAAATTATTAAGCAATAAAGTCTTTTTCGCTGAGGTAATCGCCAGAGCGCTGACATCTAGCATGGATAGTTGTGCTTGCGGAAACGCTTTGCCAATAAAACTACTTATTACGCCTGCACCACAACCAAAATCTAGCACTTTACCTTGCATTGTTTTAGGTAAGTTTTCTAAAAGAATAGCTGTCCCTACATCGAGTTTTTTCTGACTAAATACTCCTGGCAGTGAAGCAATTGTCAGATCAATGTTTTGTATTCTAACTTGGTAGGTTTTAAACCAATCTTCAAGCACAAAAATTTTCTCTAAGCTCTCAAGTTTAACTATACCAGCAAAGAGTAAACAATGACGTGCAGCATCTATTTTTTGACAGTTTTTCAAAAAATGCTGAGTGAGTTTAGGAGCAGATTGCACACCACCTTTTTTCTCGCCGACTAAAACTATTTTAGTCTCAGAAAATAAGTAAGGCGCTATCATTGCTAACGTGAAAGCTAGCTCGTCTTTACTTTTAGGAAAGTTAATTATTACTAAGTCGTGTTTTAAATCGGTTTTATAATCACTGGAAAAGCTCGTTACTACTCGCTTTTTAAGTTTGTCACTGATGGCCAAATAATCAATGTAATTAGTGTTATAACAACTTAAGTTGCTCGTTGGGTTTTCAGCTAAAAAGCATTCAATAAAACCATCATTCGTTAAATTAATAAAAAGCGGTGTGTTAGCAGACAATAATGTTTTATTGCGCAATAACACTTGGGAGATATTTGATAACGATGAGTTAGATATAGACATAAATGTAGAAAATAGTGTGCGACTTAGAAGTAGGCATTCTACGTTATGCAAATTTTGATGGCTATTATTATCCCTAAAAAGCATTATTTACCGCAGAACATCAGAAAAGAGCATTGACTCTAATATGAAAAAAATGCTTAAATAGTCGTGTCCCTAATTCTAATCAGATGACTTTTAATGTTTTCTGATTCTAAGGGGCCAGAAGAGGAGCGTTAACCAGGTAGTTATCATTGTTTTTCTCAATATATCATTGAGGAAAACACAGAGATCAAACTCTACTAATGATAATGAGGGGGATTAACGCCGAGATAAATACTTATTTGATGAAGTATTTGTCGGTCGTTAGCTTATATAGGATATTCCTGATAAGTGTGGGCTGAATCCCAACGATTGTCACTGTTATAAACATAGTTTAGCTAAGTTTATAATTGAGTGGAGAGCTTCTGGCCTTTGCATAAAAGCCAGTTTATATCTTTAAGATGTAACTCGGCTCGAAGTAAATGCCTACAAGTTCTCCGAACCTATAATCTGCGAAAGCATGAAATACGAGTTCGAGAGCAATGAATTTTAAATCATCTTCTAACGTTACTTACCAAAACGATGGTACAAGTGATCTTGATGTCTGTCATTTATGGACAGCGCTAGTTACCCCTTTCCTTGAAAATGACCATATAGACTTCGATAGTCTAAAAAATATCGCAATAGCACAAGCACAAGCAGGTAATGGCATATTGTTACTTGGTAGTACTGGTGAAGGCTTAGCATTAACCAATGAAGAACAATTTAGTATTGTTGAATTTGTGTGTGCTTTGCAATTAAATACACCAATTATGGTTGCTGTGGGCGGCTATAACCTACCAGAACAAATCAGCTGGATTGCCAGCTGTAATAAATTAAATATCCATTGTTATTTATTGGGAACACCTCTTTACGCCAAACCTGGTGTTGTAGGTCAAACTCAATGGTTTAAAGCACTGCTTGATGAAGCGAAATTTCCATGCATGTTATATAACGTGCCATCACGCAGTGGTATAGAAATCCCTATTGCAACAGTGCAAAGTTTGCAAGAACACCCTAACTGCTGGTCCATGAAAGAGGCAAGTGGTGATGTTAATAAATTTCTAAACTACCGCAAATATTGTCCCAACATAAGCTTGTTCAGCGGTGAAGATGCCATGCTGCCATATTTGGTTCCTGCTGGTGCAAAAGGGCTTGTTTCTGTATGTGCTAACGCATGGCCGAAAGCAACCAATAAATATGTAGAACTTTGCTTGCAAGGAAGCTCAATATCAGAGCAAGCGGTAAATAATTTTCCTTTATGGAACGATGCAGTCGAAGCACTTTTTTGTGTCGCCAATCCAATACCCGTTAAAGTGTTAATGCAGCAACAAGAAGCAATATCTACTTCAGTGCTGCGTGCTCCTTTAACCCACCTTGAATTAACTGATAACACTGAGTTATTAGCTTTTAATGAACAAATTAATCAATGGTTAGCGCAAGCTAGTCAATCTTCTTTTTTAAATACAGAAAATAATAGGAATATCGCATGAACTGGCAAGATGTAATAGCACAGTTAGAAACGGGCGCACTTCGTGCCGCCAATCAAGATGAAAATGGTAACTGGCATGCCAATGTAGCAGTAAAGCAAGGTATATTATCTGCATTTAAAGCCGGTGTTAATGTTAGTTTTGCTGATAATTACCAAGGCTTTGTTGATAAAGATAATTTACCAGCTCGTCAATTTAGCCCTGAAGATGGTGTACGTTTGGTTCCTGGTGGATCTTCAGTTCGCGCAGGCGCTTATGTTGCTGAAGGCGTTATTATCATGCCACCAGCTTATATTAATGTTGGCGCTTATGTAGATAGCGGCACTATGGTCGATAGTCATGCTTTAATCGGCTCTTGTGCTCAAGTGGGTCGTAATGTGCACGTGTCAGCTGCAGTACAGATTGGTGGCGTATTAGAGCCTGTTGGTGCCAGCCCTGTCATTATCGAAGATGATGCTTTTTTAAGTGCTGGCGTTGTAATAGTTGAGGGAATTGTGGTGAAAAAAGGTGCGGTAATTGCGCCAGGTGTTTCACTTTCCAAATCAGTACCTGTCTATGATTGTGTTAATCAAGTTATGCGTGAGAAAGGTGCTGAAATACCAGAACGTGCGGTCGTTGTGCCGGGCACACGCCCAGTTAACGGTGAGTGGGCACAAGCACAAGGGCTAAATATGGCCTGTGCTTTAATTGTAAAATATCGAGATGAACAAAGTGATGCCTCTTTAGAATTAGAGTCAGTGTTGAGATAATTATGATGACTAGGCCCACTTGGTTTGATACCAGTCTTGAAGGCTCTTTACTTGAGCATATTTCACCGGCAGATGAGCAAGGCTATTTTGTTTATCATCTTGATGCATTGAAAAAACACCTTGCTGAGCTACAACAGCAAGATGTTATTAAATTGTGGTTTGCGGTAAAAGCTAATCCATTGTCAAAAATTATCCAAGTCTTAGACAACGAAGGTTTTGATTTTGATGTGGCCAGTTCTGGTGAATTAACGCAAGTGTTAGCTCAAGGTATTAGCCCAGACCGTGTACTTAATACCGGGCCTGCCAAATCAAAGCAACAGCTTGAATCCTTTGTAAAACAAGGGGTGAAAACATTCGTAGTCGAAAGTCTAAATCAACTGCAATGGCTAAATGAAGTAACCATAGCGCAAAAGGTTGTAACTAAGCCGATAGTATTACTTCGAGTACAATTACAGTGGCCAGATGGTGAGAAAAATCCGCTGGGTGGTAATAGTTTGACTCCCTTTGGTTTATCCGTTAGCGAATGGCAACAAGTCCAAGTGAGTGATTATCCAGCGCTTGATATTTGTGGTTTACATATTTTCCAATGGGGCAATATGCTCAACAATGAAAAAATGTATGCTTTATGGGGACAGATGGTTGCGCCGTTAACCCAACTTGCTAAAGATCTGGGCATGAAGCTTAAAATTTTAGATTTAGGCGGCGGCTTAGGTATTGATTATCTTGAAAAAGGCCACAGTCTTTCTTGGCAACAGATTATTGATGACTTAGCTGATATTAAAGCGCAAGCCGGCGTAGAAGAGCTGTGGTTAGAGCTTGGCAGATTTGCTGTTGCTGAGTGTGGATATTATGTGGTACCAGTGGTTGATCGCAAAGTGAATTATGAGCAAGAGCAGTTGGTTTTAGCAGCAGGAATTAATCATATTATTCGTCCAGCAATTACCGAGCAGCCATTTCCAGTTACTTTATTGCGTACATCGACTGAGCGCGAACAGAATTTTGATTTACATGGGCCTTTATGTACCAGTATGGATAAGTTGGGACATTTAGCGCTACCGCAAGATGTAGAGGTTGATGACTCCTTAGTTTTTGGTTTTTGTGGCGCTTATGGCTTCACTGAAAGTATGCCATTTTTCTTATGTCATCAGTTAGCAGCAGAGTACATTTTTGAAAATGGCGAGTTAATTGAAATTAGAGCAGCTCAACCCGCGAGTACTTACTTAGCCTAGAATGCGAGAAAAATTATGAATACTTTTAATAAACAAGTGATGCATGTAGGTGAAATGGCTAGTGGTGCAAAATTAACTGTGCCTGTATATAGATATGAGAGTTCAAATACAGAAGCGCCCGCTGTTTATATTCAAGCAAATATGCATGGCGCTGAAGTTCAAGGCAATGCCGTTATTTTTCAACTGCTAGAGTTATTGAAGTACTGTAAGATTCAAGGGAACATTACTTTAGTTCCTTATGCTAATCCTGTGGCTTGTAATCATAAAAATGGTGAATACACCTTAGGGCGTTTTGACCCTATTACAGGTGTGAACTGGAATAGAATGTATCATTTCAATGAGTCAGTGATTGCACCATTTGCTCAGCAACACTTAGATGCTGCAGAGCATGAGATTCAAACTAACTTCCAGCAACTGTTATTAGATCAAATTGAACAAAAATTAGATCATAATATTTGGGGACTTACTACAGGGCAGCGTATTGCATATCAACTACAACGTATGGCGCACCAAGCTGATATAGTACTTGATTTACATACGGGGCCAATTTCTAGTAAGCACCTTTACTGTCCCGAGTATGCAAAGGCTAGTGCGAACTATTTTGATATCCCTCACACTATCTTTATCCCTAATGATTTTGATGGGGCCATGGATGAAGCAACCTTTTGTCCTTGGTGGAGCTTACAGCAGTCTTTTAAAGCAATGGGGCGCGATTTTGTTATGGGCAAAGGCGCCTTTGCTAAAGAAAGTTTCACAGTTGAACTAGGCTCTCAAGAGCAAATTGATCTGGAAGTAGCGCGTCAAGATGCATTAGGGATTTTGAGTTACCTCCAGTTTAAAGGAGTGATAGAAAGTACTGAATTTATACCTACAAAAATGATCCGATACGCTTGTTACTTAAAAGACTATAAAGCACTCTATTCGCCTATGGGAGGAATGGTAGATTTCTTAGCAGAATTTGGAAAGCCGCTCCCTGCTGGAGAACCCCTAGCTCGTATTTTGCGGATGGATAATTATGGTGATGGCGATCCTTTGCATCAGGTCAGTTTAGATAAAACTGTGCTGCCAATTTTACATTTTGCTTCAGCAAGTGTTAATCAAGGCACTGAACTTTATAAAGTTTTCTGCAACTATTTTGAAATTTAATCTGAATATTTACGTTTTAGGCTGAGCCAATAAAATAAAAATCTTGTAGATAAAATAAAAATGTTATAATATCACAATTGTTATGACGTTACTTTATCACACTAAAAATTCGACAGCTATAAGCAATAGCACAAAAAGCATTAGCGCCTATGCAACGATGCTTTTTGTGCTGTTGTTTTTAGCTTCATCACTTGCTCACGCAGATCATTTATTTGATGTAACAAGTATTGCTGAGCAACAAGAATGTCATATTTGTCATCAGGGTATTGATGCACCACCTGAACTTTCGCAGTTCGAATTCAACATAACAAGTATTTATAGCTACATTAGCAGTAAGATTGCTGTTGTAGTCGTTAATAAACTTTACTTTATACAACCACAGTTAAGAGCACCACCATCGCTTCAGTAAACTAATACTTTATTTATTGGCTTACAGCTTAATCTACATACTGTAAGCCAAGTATACGTGTCTTATTTATTGGAAAAATTATGTTCTTAACGAAAACTTCCTTGCCGATGCGCAAGGTTATTACAACTTGCTCAATTTTCATCTCAATTATCGCATCCGGCGTTAGCGTCAACGCTTTTTCGCAAAACTTATCAGGCCAAATTATTGATAATCATGGTAATCCTATCAAGTTTGCAACCATTAAAATTAACGGTCGAGAAAAAGCTTTGCTTAGTAATGAGCAAGGTTTATTTACTTTCACAGGCCTTGAAGCCGGTAGTATTGAGTTACATGCCAGTGCTAAAAACTTTACGCATGATAGTCATCATGTCAATCTTAAAAAGGATGACATTGCAGATGTTGTCATGGTTTTATCTCCTTCAGTAATGGAAGTGCTTGATGTTTATGCCACTCCATTACATTCATCTACTATTGAGTCAGCTTTACCGGTGAATGTCATTTCAGGAGACGACTTAAAATTAAAACAAGCGTCTACCTTAGGCGAAACGCTTAAAAATGAAGTAGGCGTACACTCTAGTTTTTATGGTTCAGTAGCAAGTAGTCCCATTATTAGAGGGCTAGATGGACCAAGAGTGTTAATCACTCAAAATGGTTTAGATGCAGGAGATGCTTCACGCGTTGGTGCGGATCATGCCGTAGCAACTGAAACAAGTACGGCGACACAAATTGAAGTATTGCGTGGGCCAGCGACTTTGTTTTATGGCAGTGGTGCTATTGGTGGCGTGGTCAACGTGGTCGATAATCGAGTGCCTAAATCTACAGATACATTGGCTGAATGGTTGTTACAATATAACGATGTAGCTAATGAGCAGCAAGCTTCGTTTGCCCTACAAAAAGGTGTACAAATTGCCGGAGAAAACTTTGCTTTGCATTTGGATGGTTTTTATCGAGACGGGGAAAATTATAAATTACCCAATGGCTTTGAAGAAGAATCTCATGAGGAAGAAGAACATGAAGAGGACGAAGAGCATCACGAAGAAGCAGATACAGACACGCTAGAGAACAGTGCTTCTAAATCAAGTGGTCTTACTTTGGGGTCGAGTTATATATTTGATAACGGCTTTGTTGGTTTTTCTTACGGTAGTTTAACTAAAGACTACGGTATCCCTGGGCATGTGCATCATGAAGAAGATGAACATGAAGAAGGTAACCTAGAGGAGCATGGCGAAGAGCACGATATTGGCACTCAGGCTAAAATGAAGCAAGATAGAGTACAGTTTATTAGTGATATTAAGTTTGACAATAGTGCTATTAAACAATTAGCGACTAAATTCGCTTATACTGATTATCAACATCAGGAAATAGAAGCAGGGCTAGTCGGCACTACATTTTCTAATAAAAGCCTTGAGTTTAAAACAGATGTTTACCATCAGGATTATCTCGGCTGGCAAGGAGCTTGGACTTTTCATTACAAAGGTTCAGATTTTAGCGCCATTGGTGATGAAGCTTTTACGCCGCCTTCTAATACAGATAGTCTTGCATTTGCATGGCTTGAGGAAAAACATTTTGGTCCTGTATTGCTACAACTTGGCGCACGTATTGAGCATGTAACACTAGATGTTTTAGGTGAAGTCAGTGGTTTTTCACATGAAGAACACGAAGAAGAACATGAAGAAGAACACGACGATGAACATGAGCAAGGTACTATCTCGCTTGAGCAACAAAAATTTTCGCCAGTTAGTGTTTCAGCCGGTTTAGTTTGGGATTATCAACAAGGTTATAATATAGGCGCGTCGATTGCCTTTTCTCAACGTGCACCTTCAGCACCAGAGTTATTCTCTTTTGGTCCGCACATTGGCACCAATACCTTTGAAGTGGGTGCCCTGTTTGAACTTGAGCAAGAGGGAGATGAATTACACCTTGAGTCATCATTAAAATCACCTGAACTAGAAAGTTCATATAGCCTTGATTTAACTTGGCGTAAATTTGAAGGTGACTTTGGTTTTGTACTTAGCGCCTTCTATAACCATGTGAAAGATTACTATTATCAGCAGGATACTGGACTTTATTTTGATGACGCTCATGATGAACATGAAGTGGCAGAAGAAGATCATGAAGACCATGGCTTACCTATTTTAATCTACCAACAAGATGACGTTGACATGTATGGTATGGAAGCAGAGCTTGTTTATCAGATCGCAAGCCCATTAAAAATAACCTTATTTGGTGATTATATTAATGCTAAATTGTCTGATGGCAGTTATTTACCACGAACTCCACCAATGCGCTTGGGCACCTCATTGCATTATCAAGGCAATAACTTTGACAGCGAAATCAGCGCTAATCATTATTTTAAGCAGAGTGACATTGCGCCTTTAGAATCAGTTACTGATGCATATACACTGCTTGATATGAATATAAACTATTATATTGAAGGTGTAGGAAATGATATGGTGCTATATGCCAAAGGGCAGAATTTGACCGATGAAGTAGCACATGTTCATAGTTCATTTCTAAAAGATATTGCGCCTTTACCAGGGAGAAACTTTAGTATTGGCATTCGTGCTAGCTTTTAAAAGTATCGTTACTACAATTTAAATAGCAGAGGGCACTTCATTGCAACATTCGCCACTATTAACGCAATACTTAGCTAAATTACAATCCTTAACTCTAGATACACAAAGTTCAGTGCTGGATCTAGCATGTGGTAGTGGCAGAAATGGCCTTTATTTAGCAAGTAATGATGTGCCTGTCTCTTTTGCTGATATTAATAATGAAGCTCTTTTGCAGGTTAAGCAAGCTTTAGCAGGTTTACCTAAAAATCAGCAAACATTGACACACTGCAAACAAGTTGATTTAGAACAGGCAGGGATTGATCCGCTGCAAGGGCAATCTTATGCAGGTGTTATGGTGTTTCATTATTTGCACCGGCCACTATTTGATCATATTAAAGCGGCAATAAAGCCTAGTGGCATGGTTATTTATGAAACGTTCACAGAGCAACAAACACAATTTGGTAGACCTAAAAATCCAGATTTTTTATTAAAATCTGGAGAGTTATTATCTTTGTTTGATGACTGGCAAGTTTTGCATAGTTTTGAGGGAGTTGTGATAACCGATGAAGAGAATGGTACAAAAAAGGCTATTGCACAAATAGTAGCGATAAAGCCTAATTGATTACTCAATAGTAGCTAAGCCCTAAAACTTTATTTTCAAGCAATTAATATTTCATGTGATTATAACGAGACTTTATATTTGATATAGAGCAGAAAAAACTATGTTTTAGCGTTATTACTCGTTAAAATGCGCTCGTTTTTTTATGTCATTTAAGGAAGTAGTATAGATGTCGCACGATGAAGATTTTAAAGATGGTACGGGTCCAGGCTTGATTCTATTAGTAATATTAGCAATGCTAGCGTTACCTTTATTACCCATGTTAATGGGCTGGTTTACTATGTTGCGTTAAGCTGGTTTTTGGCTAGTTTACTTGGTAACATTACAAGTAAAGCTGGCCATAAGTTACAACTTAATTTCAATATGTGCTGAATACCATCGACCAGGCTGCTGATATGGGTGCAAAGTAGAACCTCCTTGCAAATGTTGCTTATCAAATAAGTTAGATATCTTCAGTCCAATAGTAATATTACTCGAAAATGCATAACGAATGTTAGCATTGACGAGTGTAGCATCAGCGATATATAGATTTGGGTCATCGAAGCTTACCCCTTCATTTGGCAGAGGGTCGGGTACTTTAACGCCATCTTTTTGAATAACCGTTGGTGAGAATTGTTTTCCCACATAACGTACATTCATGTTAACCGCTAACTTCTCATTAAATTTCTTATCTAACACAAGACTAAAAGACTTTTCAGGGATATTAGCAATAGCGTGATTTTTTGACTTTATTAATTCACTATTAATTGCTTGTCTATAAGTGCCTATAAAACGAAGTTGTAAGCTCCCTTTTATATACACTAGTTCTTGCTCTACCCCCCAGCTGGTTAATTTTCCAGAATTACTATAATTGTTACTCGTGGCGCTGTTGTCTCTTATAATGACATCTTTAGCCATATCATAAAAAATGTTACTGGTTAGTTGGAGTTGTTGTTTTGGAAAATAAATCGAGGGCGTTACTTGAAATGTTTCAAGCGTTTCCGGCTTTAAGGTATTTGCGCCGATAAATGCGGCTAACGTAGAGAATCTATTCCAGTAGGTTGCATCGACAAATGATTTTGCGTAAGAAAACTTAATATCCTTGTCGTCCTTAGTGTAAATAAGCGCGAGGCGTGGACTAATTTGTTGGATGTTATCTGTTTCTTTACGGTCTTTATAGTCAAAGCGCAAGCCGAGGTTAGTATGCCAATTTGTTGAGATAGTCTTTTGGTATTGAAAAAATGCTGAGATATTGCTTTCGCGGCCGTTGGGTAAGATGCTAGCGGTTTCAACAAAATCAGTTCCAATATATAACGGAAATTTTGCCCCATATACTTTATATGTCTCGTATTGCATGCCAGCTAATATATTACTAGATGAAAAGGACTTCTCAAAAGTACTAAGCAGGCCGAAGGTTTGATCCCGCCAATGCGGAGCACCATATACGGGAACACTTGGATTAACAACTAGAGGGGTATTGATGGCAAAATCGTCCCAATATAGTCTTGTTTGAGTTTGCCAGTCGAAAATTTTTGTTTGATAACTCATGTCTAAGTGGTTCATGCTATAACCAAGCCCGGCTCCATAGCCTTTAATTTTATCAAGCTCTTGGTAATTGTATGGCTCGCCAGTCAGACCACCAGCAGAAAAAGGTTCAATATAATGACTGCGTTGAGAATTAAGAAAAACTTCAAGATTAGCGTAGGTTAGATTAATGCCAATATCATAACTACCCTTGTCGTTTATACCGCCTAATATAGCTTGGTTGTGTTCTTTTGGTATTGCTGTATATACTTGCTCGGCAGACAAATTTATAGTCTCGCCGTCATTTTGATAGCCACTTGCCCAGATGAGGCTTGATATTTCTTTCCCTTGAAATCCATAGGTTAAAGAAACGCCTTGCTGTCCATAATTCCCTAACAAGGCTTTCACTTTCAATGCTTGATTATCACTTGCAGATTTTAAAATAATATTAATAGTGGCAGTTAAAGACACGTTGCCATACAAAGAAGATGCTGGTCCTCTTAATACCTCTATCTGCTTGACTTTGTCTAACGAAATACTGTGATCAGGCGCTGCCATAGAATAGCTTCTAGAATTTAGTCTGTGACCGTTAACCATGATTAATATTTTTTGTTGAGAAGAAGTATAAACTCCTCTGGCGGCGATATTGATTTCATTTTGATCTTCAACATCGTTAAAGCCAGGTACGTAGGTAAGTAGTAACTCTTTTAAAGTTAAAGCGCCACTTTGCTTGATCATATCTGCAGTGATGAGGGTTATCGGAACGGGAGAGTGAGAAATGGTCTCAGGTGTTAGAGAGGCTACTTTAACTTTTACATTACGTAGCTGATCTAAGGTTAAATCAAGGAAGTCAAATTCATCATCCTCAGCTAATATAGGCAAAGAGGTGCATAGAGTTAACAAACTCAAAGTGAGCAATAAACTTTTGACATGAATTTGAATCATTAAATTATGCCAGTAACTTTGTATATTTCTTTATTGTAGTCTAAAAATTGAACTATAAATCCAGATGCAAAGTTGTTTCTTACTTAAAGTATTATTCTTTTAGCTTAATTCCATTACTTTCTATCACGATCATGCCTTTTTTCATTAAGTTACCTACGGTAGCTTTAAAAGTTTTCTTACTAACACCTAAGATGCGTTGTATCAGTTCAGGCGAACTTTTATCATGCAGAGGACTAAAGCCATTATTTTTTTGTAAGTGATCTAATAATTTATCAGCAAAATCATTTACTTTATTTTTACTACCTCGGGATAAAATCAGATCTAAACGACCATCATCACGTACTTGTTTTATATAGCCGTCAATATTTTTTCCGATCCGTAACGGTTGGAAAATTTCATTGTCGTATAACAAGCCCCAATGCAGATCATTGACTATTGCTTTAAAGCCTAAATCAGTTTTACCGCCAATAATTAACTTAACTTTGTCGCCTTGCTGGTACTCGGCAGGCCAAATATCAATAAACTTATCGAGTTTACTTGATGCGGCAATACGATCGGTATGTTGATCAAGAAAAATACGGACTAAATAATATTTTCCTACTTCCATTGCAGTATGTTGCTGATTATAAGGAACCAGTAAATCTTTAGGTAAGCCCCAATCTAAAAAGGCCCCCATTTTATTTACTTGTATAACTTTTAATGACACAAATTCACCTACTTGGCCAAAGGCTTTTTCAGTAGTCGCCACCAGACGATCGGCAGAATCTGCATAGATAAAAACTTCTACCTTTGAGCCGGCATTGCACTCCTTCGGTAGAAAACGTTTAGGTAATAATATTTCACCTAAGTCACCGGCATCTAGGTAAGCACCATTATCTTTTAAAGCAATAACGGTTAACGTACAGCGCTTGCCTATTTCTGCAGTTGATGAAGTGTGAGAGGTTGTCATAAGGAAGCCGTTGGTGCCAGGAAATAATATGGCTGCTAGTTTAACTTATCCGCTAGCGCTTAACTATTTATTTTAATTCTCATGAAACTGTTGAGCAGCAATTTTTGTGGCGATATATTCACTGTGTCTTAGATGAAGTAAGTCAGCAATTTTTCTAATTATATGTTCTTCGATACTGGCTAAGTCACCATCAGCATAGGCGACTTGCCATAGCAAAGTGACGATTTCAATACGCTTATTTAATGAATAGTATTGATTGAGTTTAGAAGTAAATTGATAAAAATCATTAGCATTTTCACTTAGCTCAAAAGCTTGAGCTAAAATAACTGCTACTTCTTCGGAGTTAAGCTCAAATTGCTGAGTTAATATAACGCTTAATTCACGTTGCTCTGCCTCAGTAAAAACATTATCCGCACGCATTACTTCACAAAGTAAAACAGCACAAGCAATTTCTATAGGTAGCTCCTCATGTTTATCACTTTCTTCTTGAGTTAATAGCGTATTAAAAAAGGCGCTGATCTTATTTAGCATATAGGGTTATCCTCATGAAAAACGAATGGCTAATTTGCTTACAATTTTTTTTAAAACTACAAAAAGTAGTGAAATAAACTAAATAGGCATAATAATATTTTAGTGTAATTTATTTAATGAAGAAAAGCACAAATAAAAGTTTTATGTGTATGTATTTGAATTAAATGGTGTTTTTATGTTTATTGGTATTGTTTTTAAGGTTTTTAACAAATAGGCGCATATTTTGTAATACACGGTTACAACTTTGTAGTATTTCGTTATAAGTTATTCGTTATGATCTACTACTTATCATCAGAGTAATGACTTAATTTTTTAAGTCAAAAAATATAAATAGTCTTGAAATAAGGGAAAAACAATGGCTCGTAAAAAACAATTTATTATACCTGTCGCCATTTTAGCAGTTGGGTTTCTTGCATTTGTTGGTTTTTCAAGTATGAAAAAACCACCAGAAGAGAAAGCTGAAGTAGATAACACACCTATTGTTGCCGTTGAGAGTATTACCGTAGCAGCCATGACGCTTGAAGTGAGCTCCTACGGTGTGGTAACACCTAAATATGAAACGACAATCGTTGCCCAAGTAAATGGTGAAATAGTTGAGTTGAGCGACACGTTTGTACGTGGTGGCTTAGTTAAAAAGGGTCAGCTGTTAGCGCGTATTGATCCTAATGATTACCAAGCAGCATTAATTGAAGCGGAAGCGAATATGGCTTCGGCACGCGCAGCATTAGAAAAAGAAGTAGCGCAAGGTAAAGTAGCTGAAAGTGAATGGAAACAAATTACCGACACTTCACCAACAGAATTAAGCTTACGTAAACCACAACTTGCACAAGAATTAGCGCGTGTTAAATCGGCTCAAGCAAGTGTGTTACGTGCTAAGCGTAATCTACAACGAACTGAAATCACTGCACCTTACGATGCCATGATTGAAAGTAGAGACATTGGCTTAGGCTCATATGTTGGCACAGGTACACAGTTAGGTAAGTTACTTGGTACCGCAATTGCTGAAGTACGTTTGCCCGTTGCTGATAATCAATTACAGTTTTTGATTAACCATGGTCAACAAGCCAAAGTTAATTTAGTAGGATCGTATGCAGGTAAAGATATTCAATGGCAAGCTGATATAGCGAGAAGTGAAGGCGTTGTTGATAGTAAAAGCCGCATGAGTTATCTCGTTGCTGAAATCAAAGACCCTTATCATTTGAATAGTGGCACTGAAAATACGGGTACGCCATTACGATTTGGCTCTTATGTTCAAGCTAATATTTTAGGTAAAGAAATAGCGAGTGCGAGTATTGTGCCACGTTATTTAGTGAACAATAACCGCATTGCCATCTTAGATGGTGAATCTAAGCTTCATTATGCTGAAATTGATATCGTACGCCAGCAAGGCGGCGACGTGGTTGTCTCTAATGGCTTATTTGATGGTGATCAGATGATTGTTTCGGCTTTAGATTATCCTGTAAATGGAATGAAGTTGACACTAGCGGGTGATGAGAAAGAGTCAACAGATAAAGAAAGTGATGAAAGTGCAGAGACTCAAGTTGCGAATAACGAAAATGGGGGAGAGTAGCCATGAGTTCGGTTTCACAAAGTAACACTCATGAGAATGAGGATACTAAAATAACAAAACAAGTTGATGAAAGCATTGATACCAATAAGGGGATTATTGCTTGGTTTGCCCGCAATAGCATTGCTGCGAATTTATTAATGGTGTTTATTTTAGTGGGTGGCTTACTAACGGCTTTCACCATTGATAAGCAAATGTTTCCACAAGTTAAAATCAATTGGATATCTTATTCTGCCCTATACCCTGGTGCAGCTCCTCAGGAAGTAGAGGAAGGCATCACTATAAAAATTGAAGAAGCATTGAAGTCTGTACAAGGGCTAAAACGGGTTATTACTTACTCTAATCGAGGCTATTCAAACGGCTGGTTTGAAGTAGAGCTGGATTATGATCCTCAAGTTGTGCTTGAAGAAGTAAAATCGGCAATTGATTCTATACCTAGTTTTCCTGATGGTATGGAGCGTATTAAGGTTGAACGGGAAAAATATCGTCAAGAGGTAATGTACATTAGTTTGTATGGTGATTTAAGCAATATGGAGCTTAAAGAGTTAGGACGAAATATTTATCAAGAAATACAACAATTACCAACAATTAATACGTCGGATTTTTATAGCGGTTTAGATTACGAAATTGCCATTGAAGTCAGTAAAGATAAGCTTAGAGAGTATGGCCTGAGTTTTAACGATGTCGCTAATGCAGTACGTAGCTATTCACGAAATATGTCAGCAGGACAAATTCGAGCAGAAAATGGTTATATTAACTTGCGAGTTGAAAATCAAGCCTATCATGGTCATGAGTTTGAATTAATTCCTGTTGTTACCTTAGAAGATGGCTCCAAAGTTTTATTAGGTGAAATCGCCACTGTGCTTGATGGTCTCCAAGAAGGTCTACAATACTCTAAATTTAATGGTAAGAATTCAGTGACCTTTTTTGTTGGTGCTGCCGATAATCAAAGCATTACTGATGTTGCTGCTATTATGAAAAAGTATGTAGAAGATAAATCAGCAGTTTTACCCGAAGGTGTGAAGCTAGAAACTTGGGTGGATCTTACTTATTATCTTGAAGGTCGCTTAAACATGATGTTAGATAACATGAAAAGTGGCTCTGTACTTGTCTTTTTAATGTTGGCGTTATTTTTACGTGTACGTTTAGCGTTTTGGGTGATGATGGGCTTACCGGTATGTTTCTTAGGCACCTTGCTATTTATGCCGATGGAATTTATTGGCGTCACTATCAATGTCATTAGTCTATTCGCTTTCATTCTAGTACTAGGTATCGTGGTTGATGATGCTATTGTGATGGGAGAGAGTGCCCATGATGAAATAGAGGAGCACGGCCATACAACAGATAATGTTATTCGCGGTGTTAAGCGCGTGGCAATGCCGGCAACTTTTGGGGTATTAACCACCATTGCGGTATTTGTGCCTTTCTTATTTGGTGAAGGGCCCTCATCAGCTTTTAGTAAAGCCATCGGCGCGGTGGTCGTTTTATGTTTGATTTTTTCTTTAATAGAATCAAAATTAATTTTACCTGCGCATTTAGTCAAGATGAAAGTCAAGAAATTCAACCCGAGAAACCCACTTGATAAATTACGCGCGTGGATTGACCAAAAATTAAAAAGCTTTATTGATAATAAATATAAACCAGCATTAAAAGTCTGCCTAGAGTATCGCTACGCAGTACTGATGTTTTTTATCAGCTTGGTATTATTGAGTGCCGGTTTATTTAGCGGTGGTTTTGTTCGCTTTATTGGCCAGCCTAAAATTCCACATGATTTTCCTCGTGTTAATATTGAAATGAATATTGATGCTTCTGAAAATTCCACGTTAAAAACCTTGTTAAATATTGAGCGCATTTTATATAAAGTCGACCAAGAGGTTGAAGCAAAGTACGGCAGTTCAATGATATCTGATATGCAAGTCGATTTACGCAGTCGCACCAGTGGCAATGTTATGGTTAAATTGGTCGTTCCTAAAGATAGAGCAATAAATACCTTTGAATTAGCTGATTTATGGCGTAAAGCGATACCAAATTACCCCGGTGTTAAAACATTGTCTATTGACGATAACTTTTTCGGTGGAGGTCGTGATGATGGTGACGTCGCCTTTAGATTAGAGGGTGTCAATGATGCTCAACTACTAGCAGCAGCAAAAGAGTTAAAAGCTAAATTGAACTCTCTTAAAGGTGTTGGAGATGTTAACGACTCTCGTCAAACTAGTGCTAAAGAAGTACAACTTGAATTGAAACCTTTAGCACATAGCTTAGGCTTGTCATTGGCAGAAATAGCGTCACAAGTCAGTTACAGTTTTTATGGTTTAGAAGCACAGCGTATTTTACGCGATAGTGCAGAAATCAAGGTGATGGTACGTTACCCGCTAGAGCAAAGAAACAGTGTCGGTCAGGTTGATGATGTGATGATTCAAGCGCCAAATGGTGCTGAGTTGCCGCTATCGGAATTAGCTGAAATTAACTTAACAGATGGTGTTACGCGTATTCGTCGTGAAAACGGTAATCGCACTATTAATGTCTGGGCCAGTGTTGACGCTGACCAGGTAGAGCCTTTTGAAGTAGCTAAGGATATTCGTGATAACTACATGCCTAAGTTATTAAGAGAATACCCGCAAGTGAAGAGTGAATTATCCGGTCGTATTCAAGAAGAAATGGACGGTGCAGCTGAGCAGTTTCGTGATGCACTTATTTCCTTTATGGTAATTTTTTCTTTGTTAGCTATTCCGCTTAGATCTTATTCGCAAGCAGCGATGATTATGACCGTTATCCCGTTTGGTATTATTGGCTCTGTTTTTGGACACTTTATTTTAGGTATGGATCTTAGTGTCTTGTCTGTCTTTGGTATATTGGCCGCAGCAGGGGTTGCTGTTAATGATTCTCTCGTTATGGTTGATTATGTTAACAACGCCAGAAAGCGTGGAGAGACTTTAAAAGATGCCGTGATACATGCGGGTACCAAGCGTTTTAGGGCTATTTTATTAACATCATTAACTACCTTTATTGGTTTAGTACCTATTATATTTTTCGAAACCAGCGCGCAGGCACAAATTGTGATTCCTATGGCTGTTTCGTTATCGTTTGGGGTCTTGTTTGCTACTATCGTGACTTTAGTCTTTATTCCGAGTCTGTATTTGATTTTAGAAGATTTACGCAAAGTGTTTAGGCGTTTAATTAATGCCATTAAAAAGATGCTTTTCGGTGCTGATTCACTGGAATCTGAGCATAGTTAATGAGTTATGCTTAATCACTAAACTAAGAATGTTGTTAAAAATTTAAAACCACTGCACTGTCAGTGGTTTTTTTATGATTTTATCGTTAACCTTAAAGAAGATACTTTCAAGGGAATATATTAAATGATGCAAGTAACTAAAGCTGTTCTAATGAGTTTTTTTATATTGCTTTCTGGCCAGTTACACAGTGAACAATACCAGAAAATATTTAACAGTCAGGATGGCTCAGTAGTATTAATTCACAATACAGGGCAGTTAAACCGCTTGTTAATTAATGATGAAAAGCAAATAAGAGTCGCTTTGCCTTTACCTGACGGTAACTTGATAAACTTTGTTCTGACCCCAACCAGTATCATGGCCAAAGAGCTTGCGAACAAATATCCTGATATTAGAACGTTTCAAGGCGTTGCTATTGATTACCCAAATTATTCTGGACGCTTTGATATTACTCCCCATGGCTTTCATGGCATGTTTCATTATCAAGGGAGACGCGTTTTTGTTGAGCCAGAAATATCTTATGTTCAAGAAAGTACTGAAGATAAAAGACAAAAAAAGCGAAGGGTATTCAAGTCATCACCGACTAAATACACGAGTTATTTTGGCAAAGATAGGGGGGCGAAAAATAAATTGAAGCACAACTATTATCCGGCTAAAAAAATTACTGAACATGTAGAATATTCACAATCGGCGGAACAAACGAATAGTGCCAGCAGTACTATTAAAACCTATCGCATTGCTGTTGCTGCGGCGGCGGAATATACCTTGTTTAACGGTGGCACGGTTGACAGTGCCATAGCTGAAATAGTGACTTTAATAAACCGGTTGAACCTAAGCTATCAGCGTGATTTAGCCATAAAATTAGAATTGGTTGCTAATAATGACTTACTTGTTTTCACTGATACCAACACAGACCCGTTTAATAACGATAGCGATGATGGTGAAATGAATACTGGCATAATCGACGATATTATCGGTAGTTCAAATTACGATATTGGTCATGTTGTCAATACTAATGGAGGAGGGCTTGCTGTGCTTGGCGGTGTTTGTCATCCGTCGTTTAAAGGAGATGGTGTAACGGGGTCTGCAAATCCGACAAATGACGCTTTTTATATTGATTATGTTGCTCATGAAGTGGGCCATCAATTTGGCGCAGATCATACTTTTAATGGTACTGTTGGTGCCTGTTCTGGTAATCGAGTCGCAAGTGCTGCTTATGAAGTTGGTAGTGGTTCGACTATTATGGCCTATGCTGGTATTTGCGGTGAGCAGAACTTACAGTCTCATTCAGATGATTTCTTTCATGCAATATCAATCGAGCAAGTAAATGAGTACGTAGTCAATGGCACGGGCAGTACTTGTGGCACAGTGACAGGACAGAATAATAATGCAGCGGCTGTTGATGCAGGCTTAGATTATACTATACCCGCACGAACCCCTTTTCAGCTTTCAGGCAGCGCAGCCGATATAGATAGCGTTAATTTAGCTTATAGTTGGCAGCAGTTCGACTTAGGTAATAGTAGCGGCTCTTTAGCTGAGCAAATTGATGATGGTAGTAGGCCATTATTTAGGGCCTATTTACCAAGTAGTGAGACAACACGTTTTTTTCCAAAACTGTCTAGTGTGTTGTCGAGTGTCAGTAATATTGGTGAAGTATTACCAACAACAAACAGAGAACTTAATTTCCGTTTGATGGTGGTAGACAATGAGGGCGGTGTGAGTTTTGATGAAACAAAACTCACTGTCGTAGATACAGGGCAAGCTTTCTCGCTTTCAACACCTGAGGAAAATGATGTGTGGACCGCCAGTAATAACACCATAACTTGGGATGTAGCACAGACTAATGAAACGCCTATTAACTGCTCTACCGTTGATATTCAGCTATCTAAAGATGGTGGGGATAATTTTGATGTTACATTAGCTAGCAAGGTTGACAATAATGGTAGTAATGAAATATCAATCGGCTCTATTTGTGCTAGTGACATCGATACTGCTCAAGCCAGGATTAAAGTGGCGTGTAATAATAATGTTTTCTTTGCAGTAAATAATGGTGAGTTTAGTATTAATAAAGCACTAAGCCGTGCTGATATAGCCATTAAGAATCAACAGACATTTACAATGACGCAAGGTGAAAGTATTGAACTAACCAGTGAGCAATTTACCTATGCTTGTGAGGATGCTAGTTCAATCGTGATTCAAAATGGTGAAAATTATACATTTTCAGATGGCACTATTACGCCTAATAGTGATTTTAGTGGCACTTTATTAGTAAATGTTATTGCGACTAAAGATGATATTAGCAGCGCTATATTTATCGCTTCAGTAGCTGTTGAAGCAATAGCAGCGCCAACCCCAACTCCAGCAGCAGAAACGCCAGAATCCTCATCTTCTGGTAGTATATTTTGGCTGTTACTATTGATATTAATATGTCCTTGGCGAACAGGGGGATTAACCACTAAAAACCTTGTCACTAAATAAAGGAATATTATCTTATGAAACATTGTTTGCTCGCCCTATTGGTCATAGGTATTACTGGTTGTGGAAGCTATTTTTCGAACAATACTGCCAATACCGCTGAAACTAGCCCTCAACTCTCAATATCTAACGACCAAGACAAAGCAGTAAATAAGGCAATAGCATTAGCCGTAAAAGCAAAGGATTATCGATTTATAGTAACTTCAGGCCGAGGCTTGAATGCTCCAGGTATTGATACTCGTACTAATAAAGCCTTAATTGACGTTTGTGGTAAAAAATATAGCGCGGTGGCGGGCGATGTTATTACTTCGGAAGAGCAAAGAGTTAAGCGAAAGCGAGAAATTAATTTTATGGGTCGATATAATCAAAAAATGTTAGTACTTTGCCGTGAAAACGTGGCCAAATAACGCGTATTATTAAGGTAATGATAGATTTGTCACCATTTTTATATCGGTTTGCGGAAAGCCACGGCGAGTATAAAATAATTTATCTTGCTCAGGGATTAATGTTACGGAACTAAAACTATCAAATGAATACAAGGGTAATCGTACAACAGGGTTATTTGTTTTTTTGGTTAAATCAAAAAAGATCACCTGCTGGTGATCGGTGAATGCTTTATGAAAATACACACCGCTTTTATCGTATGCCCATGCATAACGGGTATTAAAATCTTTACCACTAATTATGCTTAATGAAGCTTGTTGGGAGTTAATGTTTTTTTGCCACAATCCTCTTTTTAGTTTGGTGTAAAGCAAAGTCGATGCAGACGTCATTACGCCAAAACGGCCGCCATCAAACGTTAACCGCTCAGCATTTCCATTTGCTATATCAATACTAAATATATCGGTAAATTCTTTACCATAAATGGCAGAAAGAATTTTGCTGTCATCCCAGCTCCAGCTTGGTCTATGGTGCACAGCAAATGGACTGTTTAATATAGACACTTTTTCATTTTTGAATGAATAGATATAAATGCTATCGCCCTTATTTTCTTCATGAGAGGTTAAAAAAGCAATTTTTTCACCATCATGGGACCATTTGGGGTATCGAATGTTTTGCTTTAGTTGGGTGAGTTGCATTCTCTCACTGCCGTCTGGTTTTGCTGACCACAATTCATTAAAGCCTGATTCATTTGATACATAAGTAAAACGGTTGGTAATTTGATTAAAGTCAGGTGAAAAATGATTAAAGCGTGATTGAATCACCGGAAATGGGCTACTGGCAATCTTGCTATTTAATTCTATACTGGCAATATCTTCATGTTCTTTGCGTTGCTGGTAAAAGAGTTGTCTGCTTTGCTTAGCGAAACTGGGGTAGCTAAAACCATTTAAGCTTAGCTGAGTTGTTTCTTTTGTTTTAATATCAAGCAAAAAACCTAGTCTCGTGCCTGCACGAACAGCAGCATAGACAATACTATTGCCATTAGGGTGCCAGGATAAACCAACAATATCTTCTTCTTTAAAAGTTAATTGCCTTGACTCTTTCGTTAATAAATTAATGAGGTAAATGTTTTCGCTAAAACGGTTGTATCGTCTACTTACTGCAATGAATTTCCCATCGGGTGAAAAAGCCATGTCTCTATCTTTGTAGCCACAATTTTTACTGCAAGAAAAGCGTTCACCTTGTAAGAGTTTTTTATTGCCAACTTGTCTTAAATCAAGAAAATAAATGCCTGACTTTTCATCGCCTTCAAGGAAGTTGTAGACTGCTAAGGTGTTGTCATCATTGGAGATATCAATATAATAATATCCTCCTGTTAGAGGACAGTTTGCAAGCTCTGTTTCTTGGCTAGTCGCTACTTTTAATCGAATATATTTACAATACTTTTGGCTTTTATTTTTGCGTGAAAAATACAGATATTGGCCATCATTACTCCAAACACTATGACCTTCTTTGGCATCATCAAATGTTAATTGCTTGGCAGGTAATTGTGGTTGTGTGGTGTCATTCATAAAGAGATCATTGGGCTTGTTAGTACTTTCTTGGCTATAGACAATATATCTACCATCAGGAGAAGCCGCTGGAAATAATTCACTCCCGGGGTGATTAGTGATTTGCGTTATTTGCTCGGGCTTATTGAAAAAACCATCATTAAAAATAAAGCCTACTAACAAAGCGGTAAAAGCGATAAAAAGAGCAAAGAGGTAACGCTTGTTGCTAGAGTTATTTTTAGCTGGCTTTGATATATCACTTATCGTTGGGGTTGGGTGAATCCATTCAGGTGAGAGTAATAATCGGTAACCAGCTTTACGTATTGTTTCAATTACTTCAGTTTCAGAATTGGCAGTACTCATGTTTTTTCGCAAATGCCAAATGGCATTTGTCAGGCTTTTTTCACCAACGAAACTATCGGGTCCCCAAATATTTTCTATTAACTCTTCACGAGGTATCACCCTAGGGTGATGCTTGGCTAAATAACTTAATACTTCAATAAACTTGGGCTGTAAGGATTTTTTTTCTTTGCCTTCAAATTGAATACTGAAGTCGTCAGGGGTCACTTGGCATTGACCAAGTTTGAAGGAACAGGTTGTTTCGAATTCTGACATCAGTGAGTTGCAGTTAATAGATAGCTGAAAAAATAAGAGCTTTCATGCTAGCAAACCTATGGCAATCTTTCATTATTTCTTTTGAAAACATCTAATCTACTATAAAAAACTCACAATTAATGTTTTTTGTAACTCATTGTTGTAATTGTAAAAAAATAGAATAGATATTAAATAGATATAAAAATTATCTAGCATAGATTGTAGTTGCGCTGGTTGTTTCATAAAAAAGGGTTGCACAAAAAATAATAACAAAAGAAATAACGAAAACTTCCTTGAAACATTTATAAGAGAGAACAAGATGAATAAGAAACCCCTTAGCATCGCGATACAAACTGCCCTATGTACAGTGTTAGCGACAGGTGCAATTAGTGCGCAGGTATTTGCAGCAGAGCAGGATATATCAAAGCCGGTTGCTGAAAATGTCTCTAATGAAGAAACCACAAAGGTTGAAGTAGATGAGAAAATAACCGTGACAGGTTCACGTTTACGCCGTGAAAACTTCACTGTTGCAACACCATTAGCGAGTATGGGTCAAGAGGCAATTGAAGATACCGGTATCGGCTCATTATCAGATATCCTTATTGATGAATTACCGCAAATCTCTGAAGGTACCAGTAATTCAAATTCACAATCACAAGTATCAGGCACTGGTCTTTCAACAATCGATTTACGTGAATTAGGTACTAGCCGTACGTTAACGTTAATTGATGGTCGTCGTGTGGTTTCAAATTCATACTCAGGTAATTATGTCAGCTTATCGACTATCCCATCAGGACTAGTACAGAAAGTTGAAGTTATCACGGGTGGTGCTTCAGCAACTTATGGCTCTGATGCTGTTGCTGGTGTAGTAAACATTATTACTCAACAAGATAGTGAAGGTTTCACTGCTAAAGTTCGCGGTGGTGAATCAGTTGAAGGTGGTGCCAAGGAATTTGGTATTGATCTTGATTACGGAACCGAATTTAACGACGGTGCTGGCTACCTTTTCGTAGCAACAAGCTACGACAAAGAATACGGTATGACCTTTGATGATCGTGACCGTGCACAATTACAAGATTCATGGGATTACGACGAAGACCTAATGTGTAACCTTATGCAAACTGCAGATGGCGATCAATGTATGCGTGATATAACGCAAGCTGATTGGCGTAGTTTAAGTGACTCTATTCCAGGTGGTGTTTTCAATGAATCTTCAAGTACAAAGGATGGTGGCGGTTACTGGTATAATAGTGACGGCTATCAAGGTAAAACATGGAAAGAAGAGCGTGACGGTATCAACACTAACCAGTTTGTAATGTTACGTGTTCCTGATGAAAAAGCATCTGCTGCAATAAAGATTGATTACGACCTAACTGACAATGTTATGTTTTATGGTCAATTGCAATACAGTTACAACCGCTCAATTAACCATAAAGCACCAGAAAGTGAAGATGAATGTGATTCAGTTGTAACTCGTGACCTTGAAACAGGTGAGTTCGGTAAAGATTGTATCGGCCATATACCCAGTGACAACCCCTATATGCCAGAAGAGATTCGTAATGAATCAAGTAAAAGAGGTGATTGGGATCGTAACTTTGCTGAAGTAGGCAATATTACAACGGATAATAAACGTACTACAATTCGTTCGTGGGCTGGATTACAAGGCACAATGTTTGACGATAGCTGGGATTGGGATTTATCGGTAGGTTATGGTAAGTTTCAACAAAGGCAAACTCGTTATAATGAGGTATATGTTGCTAATGTTCGTAATGCTTTACATGTAGAAGATGACGGTAATGGTGGCTACCAATGTGATGACGCAGATGCGCGTGCCGCTGGTTGTGTACCAATTAACCTATTTGGTGAAGGTTCAATAACCACTGAAGCTGCGGACTATATTCGTGCTAACCCAACGATTAATTCTGATATTGAGCAAACCTCGGTACTTGGTTATATTGCCGGTGATTTATTTGAACTACCAGCAGGCCCTGTCGCTACAGTGTTTGGTTTTGAGTGGCGTAAAGACTTCCAAAGTGTGTCAACAAACGTACCTGAAGGTGGTATTACCTTTAACTATGTGCCAGATTTTGATGGCGATGTAACGGTAAGTGAAGTTTTTGCGGAAGCAGGCTTGCCATTACTTAACAATGTTACCGGTGTTAAAAGTTTATCCGCCAACGTTTCGGCACGTCTTGCTGATTATAGTTGGGGTGGTACTGGTTTAATTGGTAGTTACACTGCGGGTGTAATCTATGAACCAACAGATGGTTACGTGGTTCGTGCAAACTGGTCAAGAGCACAACGTGCGCCAACTATTACTGAGTTATTATCTCCACCTCGTGGCGATTACGATACATTTGATGATATATGTCAGGAAGTAACGGCAACATCACAGGGTACAATAGATGATAACTGCCGTACTCACCCAGGTATTGCAGCAGAAATCGCTGCTGAAGGTGAGTTTGATATTAGCGATAATGGTTACTCCCCGGGCGTTGGAAATCCAGATTTGAAAGAAGAAACAGCTGATACCGTCACTTTTGGTTTTAGTATCGCACCAGAGTTTCTTGAAGATTTCAGTTTATCGGTAGATTACTATGATATTGTCATCGAAGATGCAATGTCTGAGTTTGATAACGAAGATATTTTAGCTTTCTGTTATGATTCTTCATTACCGTTTGGTGCTGATAACTCATTCTGTCAAGATATCAAACGTGACCCTTCAGACGGCCAGTTAATTGAAGTTCAGCAACGTGTTTACAACGTTGATGAAATCAGAACTAGCGGTGTTGATTTAGAGGCCGTATATCGAGTTGATTTGAATGAATTTGGTCGCTTGAAGTTTAAAACTAACTGGACACATGTATTCAGGTATGAAGAAACAAATACCGGTCCTGATGGTCAATACACAGAAGACTCTTTAGGCTCATTAGGTAGTGACTTATTTGAAGACTTAGCTTCTGCTTCAGCAACTTGGTATAAAGATGGCTGGCGCGTACGTTGGAGCATTAAGTACAAGAGTGGCGTAGTTTCGAGTCATTCTCGTTATGATGAATTCTACGGCGAAGGCGGTATCTTCGAAGAGTATGAAGCTAATTGTGCTGCAGATGCTAGTGCGTGTGTTGACAACCCTGAAGCTCCATTTGCTTTAGATCTTCCATCGTACGTAAGAAACGATTTATCAGCTTCATACAAGTTCGATTTACCTAATGACGGTGAAGTTCGTTTATTCGGTGGTGTGAACAACATCTTTGATAATAACGGACCGTTTATTATTGGTGGTAAAGGTAACTATGATAGTAACTACGGTGGCGGTAAAGGCCGTTTTGTTTACCTTGGCGCAGAAGTTAAATTCTAAACTCCCCCTAAAGGTATGTTAAACCACAAGGACTGTGGAATTTATGGCGCTATGGATAGCGTCACTCAACTAATACCAAACGGATTAATAAATTAGTCCGATTGGTATAAATAGGTAACTTCACAAGGAAGTGAGGTTTTTTCTTCATCATGTGTTTTTTCTCACTAGGTATTTCCATGTTTAACCGTAAGTCATTATTGGTTCTCGTTGTTGTTATTGCTGCTACTGTCATTATTAGTAATAACATTGTTTTTATAAGTAAAGCTGAGTTGAGGCAAGAAAAAGAACAAGAAGTAGCAGCCCTCGTATCTACGGTTTCTGATGGCCCTTATATCTTTTTGGGAGAGGGGACAGATGAAGATAATAAGTTGAATGCTTACTGGTTATGTCAAGGATCGGTAGTGAAAAAAACACTAGATATTACTCAAATACCACTTAAGACTACTGCATGTGAATTGCCAGCAACTGTGCATAGTTTAACTCATCAAGAAACAGCAGTGTTAACGTACACTGGTAATTATGAAGTAGCCGCCTTAAGTGACTTTCATGGCCAATATCATTTGATGATAAAGCTGTTAAGTAATAATAATATCATCGACAAAGACAATAACTGGGCATTTGAAAATGGTCATTTTGTTATCACAGGTGATATTTTTGATCGAGGCGATAAGGTTACTGAAATCTTGTGGTTTTTATATGATTTAGAGCGTCAAGCAGAGCAAGCTGGCGGTAAAATTCATTTAACTTTAGGCAACCATGAAGTGATGATATTAAATGGGGATTTACGCTATTTGCACCCTAAGTATTTGGCTGCAGCTGAAAAACTGAATAAGTCATTTGAACAACTGTTTAGCAAAGAGAGTATTCTAGGAAACTGGCTACGAAGCAAGCCGGTCTTAGTTAAGGTAAATGATATGCTCTTCGCCCATGGTGGATTTCATCCTGACCTTGCCACTGATGATCACAGCTTAAAAGAAATTAATGCCGTGTTTAAGCAAAACCTAATTAAGGCAGATTTAGCACAAACTAGAGAAGGTTTTGGTGAATATTTACATCGGAGAAACGGCCCAATTTGGTATCGAGGTTATTTTGCTGATGATGAAGGTGCAACAGCTGCTGAAATTGAGCTGTTGTTAAAGCATTTTAACGTGCAACATCTAATTGTTGGACATACCTCACAAAAGCAAATAGAAACACGTTATAAAGGTCGTGTTATTGCCATTGATTCTAGTATTAAACGAGGAAGTTATGGTGAAATCTTATTGGTTGAAGCAGCTGATGATGATGGCAAAAAGAAAATGTATAGAGGCAGTTTAACCGGTGAAAAACTGCCTCTTAATATTAACTAATGAAATTAATTACGATATCTCACAGTTAATAAATATTGCGCTGGTTGGCCAATATAGTGATTGTTGGTCACGTAGTCTTTATCAAATAAGTTGTTAGCTTTTAATCCTAAGGTCCAGGCGTCATTAAGTTCATATGACGCGCTGGCATTAACCACAGTATGACTCGGTAAAGTAACGGTAGCTGGCCATTCACTATCTTCACGCTCACCTTGATAGTTAACACTGGCAAGTAAGCTCAACTTCTCCCATGATTGACTAATTTGATAGCTAGCACTGCGTTTAGCACGACGAATTAGCGGGTCACCAGAGTCTTTATCTTGAGCATCTAAATAGTTAAATTGCAGTTGATGATTTAAGCCAACCAACTCAGCAGATAAGGTTAATTCAACACCATCAATTTCTGCTTGGTTAACATTAATAGGGTGGTAAGCAAAATTTTCATCAGGCAGCCACTCAATTAGGTTATCAATTGCTGTTTGGTAAATGCTAAGCTCGGCGTCAACAACTGAAAAACGGGTTGTGATCAGCAGTTCAATACTGTCAGAGGTTTCTGCTTGCAGATCGGGATTACCGTATGAATAGAGACCTTCTGGAAAATAGAGATCATTAAAGCTTGGTGCTTTAAAGCCGCTACCGATACTTAAACTAATTATTGAATCTTGAGCAAAGCGATAACCTGCACTGAAGTTATAAGTGACTTCGCTGTCGATAAACTCAATATCATCGAAACGTAGTGCCGCATCTAAAATAATGGCATCGTTGTCAAAGGCTAAACGCGTAAAAGCTGAGTGTATATCGCGTTTGTTGATGTTATAGGCCGTTTGGGTATCAACTTTTTCGCTAATCAAATCAACACCAAAACTTGACGTTAATTGATGAGTTAACTCATAACTGGCTAACCAAGTGCCTTGCAAACGCGTTGTTTCAAAAAAACTACCATCAGCTTCACTGACACCATTGCCAAAAGTTGTGCTTTTATTTTTTTGCTGACCAACAAAAAACTGTTGATACCAATTACCTGCATCTTGGCTAGCGGAAACTTGCCATTGCAATGTGTCAAATGAACTCTCATTAGCACCACCAAATGCATTGTCGTATTCGCTCTCACCTTGGTTGTATTTGGCTAACCAATTTATTGTCCATTGCTGATTTAGTGGTTGTTGACCAATTAAAGCAAGGTTTTCTCGCTCATAACCATCTTTGTCATCTTCTGCTAGGTCATAGACGTCATAACCTCCGCTTGATTTGAGTGAGGCGGTGAATGTAGTCGATCCTTCACCATGTCCAATAGCACCACTTACCGTGGCTTGCTGTTGTGCTTCATTACCTAGCCCAAGATCGAATGCAATTTCACCGGCTTCAAGGCGGCGGGTAAATATTTGGATAACACCACCGATGGCATCTGAGCCCCAAAGGGCTGCACGTGGTCCTTTAATTATTTCAATACGTTCTATTTGTTCAGGCGCAAGATCGGCGAAAGCTACTTGGCCAAGTGTTGCTGAGCTAATACGCTGTCCATCAATAACAACCAAAGTATGACCAGAGTTAGTGCCACGGCTAAATAGTGATGTTGATTGCCCTGAGCCGCCATTTTGTGATATTTGAAAGCCGTTAACTTCATTAAGTAATTCTGCTACTGATCTCGCTGACGATAATTCGATATCATCACGGGTTATTACTTCAATACTACTTAAGATATCAGTTTTGCTTTGTGGAGTACGGTTTGCAGTAACAACGATAGTTTCTACATTTTCAATACTTTGCGCGGCGTTATTGGCTGTTACAAGTCCAGAAGTAAAAGCGCTTGCGATAGATAGTGCTATTAGTGATTTTTTCATGTTTTCCTCAATACAAGAACCCACCGTTCTTGGGTTGTGATAGTAAATGCTGGTTTGATTTTCGGACTTAGGCAACCTACTTAGAAGTTACTCATCTACCGTTGCGGGGGCAGTGTTGAATTCTCATCAACTTCCCAAAGTCAGCAAATAGTTATGCTCAAAAAGAGCGTTAGTTAATGGCTTGCATGTGCTTGCTCATTATTGTTTAGCAACCACTGACGGGTAACATCAATGGCTGAACACAAATGCTTTAATTCTTCAAGGCTACGTGCTGTCATGCGATGCATGGCGTCAGCATTTGGTTGAAGGATTTGATTATTTTTTACCGCAGGAATTATTGGCCAATCTTGCCAGTTAAAACCTTGTTTATCGGTCTGGTTTTTTGATAATGGCTGAATAATTAATTGAATCGAGGTTTGTAATACCTTTTCAATATTAACCTGAGGATATGGCGTGGCCACCCGTTTAAATGGATTTTGTGCCTGGCAGACATTCAAAAATTGTTGTGGCCAGCTTCCCTTTGCTATTGTGGTTAATGGTCTTGACCATAATTCATAAAATACTATGACAGGTGTTTTATCTTGGTATTGTGCTTTTATTACATCAAGCTCATCAAGTAGTTGCTTTGCTTTTCGCTCAGCTTGTTTTTGGTGGCCGATGAGTTGTCCAAATAGACGCATTTCTTTGGCTATATCAGCAAAATTATTTGGTTGTGAATAAATGATCTTGAAGCCAAGTTTCTTTAACTTGGTAAGGTCATCACTGGGATTACCACTCTGCCATGCAATAATGTAGTCAGGTTGTAGTGCTATGACTTTTTCAATTTGCAGGCGTAAATAATTGCCTACTACCGGAATGCTTTTAGCCTGCTCCGGGTAATCGGCAAAAGCGCTCGTGCCTATGATCTGCTCACCAGCACCAATATCAAAAAGCATTTCAACAATATGAGGTGATAATGCGATCACGGTAGGCTTGGCGTTGCTTACGGTTGCTCCATTACTAGAGAAAGTAGTGCTAGCCAAAGTTAACACTAACAGCGTTATGATAATATTATTCATGATATTGATACTCTATTCATTACTTTGAAACGGCAACGCTAAATTACCTACTCACCAATCAATGCCTTTTTGCGCCTTTATACCATTATCAAAAGCATGCTTTATTGACTGAACTTCACTAACAGTGTCAGCTAGGTCAATAATCGCTCGATGACAAGCGCGTCCGGTAATGATTACATGTTGGTGCTTAGGGCGGCTATTAAGTGTAGTAATAACCTCTTCTAAATCTAAATATTTATATGACAGCATATAAGTTAGCTCATCAAATAAAATTACATCGATACTCTCATCCGCTAATAATAATTTACTGCGCTGCCATACTTCCTGTGCAGCTGCGATATCTTTGGCTTTATCTTGCGTGTTCCAAGTAAAACCTGTTGCCATAACAGCAAAAGTAACCCCCGCATTTTCAAGTAGGCTTCGCTCACCACAAGCCCAAGTGCCTTTAATGAATTGGACTACCGCAGCACTTAAACCATGGCCTACGGCACGAGCAACAGTACCAAAACCAGAGGTTGATTTACCCTTGCCATTGCCTGTGATGACAATAAGCAAGCCTTTCTCTTCTTGGGCATTTTCAATGCGTTGATCAACTTTTTCTTTAATACCTTGCATGCGTTTTTTATGTTGACTATTTTTTTGCGCTGCGTTTTTATCTGTCATTTTTATACCTTGGTAAAATTAATAACTATTGAGTTAAAGTCTTAGCGAGTATTTTTACTGCGAACCATAATAAATAAAAAGAAAATACTACCTAAAGCAGAGGTAATAATACCAATGGGGATTTCTGCATTGCTAAGTGCTGAACGGGCAATAATGTCAACCCAGATAAGAAAACTGCCACCAATTAATGCACTACCTATAACTAGCTTTAACGTTGTTACCCCGATGATTTGCCTGACAATGTGTGGAATCATCAGGCCAACAAAGCCAATACCGCCACAATAGGCCACAATGGTTGCCGTCAGCGCGGCACAAAGTCCAAGCATCAATAGCCTTAATCTATTAACATTAACACCTAAACTGGCTGCACTTTCATCGCCAAGCAATAGGGCATCAATTTGTCGATGCAATGCGGTTATGACAATGAGTGATATGACTAAAACACCGGTAATCACATAGAAATTGCTCATTTCAACGCGAGATAAACTGCCCATTAACCAAAAAATTACTCGATTGGTAGCGAAGGGCTCACCAAAATAGAGTATGAATTGCGTAATTGCAGCAAGCATAAAAGAAACGGCTACCCCAGCAAGCAATAGCTGCTCCATTCGTTGCAGCACATTGGCAATAAGTACAACAATGGTAATAGCAAACAAAGCGCCCAGAAAAGCAGCGAGGGGCAGGGCAATACTTAGTTCATGACTTAACACCAGGTTCGCTATGGTTGCCCCTAAACCTGCTCCGGAAACTATGCCAAATAAGTAAGGGTCAGCTAACGGGTTGCGCGTGGTGTTTTGTAAAATAGCGCCTGCAATTGCCAGGCCCATGCCTGCGACCAAAGCCACTAATACACGAGGAACGCGAACTTGCCAAATAACCATATCAGTAATTTCATTGGCACAGTTAAATAGTACACATTGAAAAATTTCATTGTTGGTCAACTCTAATGGGCCAAAACTTAATCCAGCAATTGCCGATGTTATTATTAACAGCACGAGTGCGCTGATGACTACCAGTGGCCTATTCATTTTGAACCGCCGTATTTATTAACTGCTCAGCTGGTAAAGAGAAGAATACACTTGGACCTTGCTGTTTATTGTTATGGGTAATAGTACAAGGCAGTTTGAATACTTGGCTTAACAACTTTTCCGTTAAAACCTCACAAGGCCTGCCATCGGCGACTAATTGACCTTGCTCTAATAATATTAACCGTTGGCAATATTGGCTGGCTAAATTGAGATCATGTACTGTCATAATCACCGTAATACCTAGCTGACTTATCAAATTTAGTATTTGGTGTTGATAGTAAACATCGAGATGATTAGTAGGCTCATCTAAAATTAAAATGTGTGCTCGTTGCACTAATGCACGGGCAATTAATACCCGTTGTTGCTCGCCACCAGAAAGATGATTGAATTCGGTGTTTTCAGCATGCGCTAAACCTACCTTATTAAGTGCTAGTCTTATTTGTGCTTTATCGTGATCATCATCAATAGCAAATAAGCTTTTGTGTGGCAAAAGGCCCATTCTGGCTATATCCATTACCGTCAGAGAGAAAATAGCTTCCGCTTTTTGCGCAACATGAGCAAAATGCTGGGCCAATTCTTTTGCGCTGTATAAGCGAATTAGTTTGCCCTTGAGGTAGACTGAGCCAGCAGAACTTGTTGTCTTGGTATGTTGTTGCTGATTAGAAATACAACGTAGCAAACTCGTTTTACCTGCACCATTGGGGCCGATAATACCGAGCACTTCCCCTTTATTCAGATTAAAGGTGATATTGTTTAAAATATTCTTGCCGTTAATCTGCCATGTTAGCTGATCAACTTGTAGTTGTAATGTCATGGTAAGTTTGTGTTTTCCCGCACGCGTAAAATAAATTAGTTGATTATTGTTACTAAGTATCTGACTTATCGTAATTTAATTTATATAGATAACGACTTACAGTTGCGGGTACAGTTGAGGATTTCCTTAAAAGCAATGTTGAAAAGGCACCTCATTCCCAAGTAACAATTATTATTCTAACCTTAGTCACAGCTACTTGCAATGTTTAGATGTTTAGATGGCTATACACCGTATTGCAAACGATAATGGTTTTTATTAATAAACTCTTTTGTTTTTAATGGGTTATGAGTTATTTTTTAATTAAAAAAGTAGGCTATTTGTGCAATTGTTGACTACAGTTAGGGTGGATACTTTACTGTTGGAGAATACTATGAAAGGCAATGACAAAGTTATAGCAAGTCTCAATGGCTTGTTACATAACGAACTTGCGGCAATTGATCAATACTTTACCCATTCACGCATGTATCAAGATTGGGGCTTAGACAAGTTATATGAGCAGCTTGATCATGAAATGCAAGAAGAAATAACTCATGCAGACGCGTTAATTAAGCGTATTTTGTTTTTAGAAGGCACACCTAATTTAACCGATCGACGCGACTTACTAATCGGGGCTGACGTACCGTCAATGTTGAAGAATGATTTGATTTTAGAGATGGAAGTTGTTGCAGCGCTTAAAGAGACGATTACATTATGTGAAGCAGAGCAAGACTATCAAAGTCGTGAAATGTTAGAAAAGCTACTTGAAGACACCGAGGAAGACCACGTGTATTGGCTGGAAAAACAACTTGGGTTAATTGATAAAGTCGGGCTGAATAATTATATCCAATCGTATATGGGTAACCATTTAGCTGGATAGATTATTAAGGGGATAAAATCATGAAAGGTAACAAAGGCATAATTGCGTTATTGAATAAGGCATTAGGTGTTGAGCTCATCGCTATAAACCAATACTTTTTACATGCGCGTATGTATAAAAATTGGGGATTAGATGAACTGAATAAAGCGGACTACAAAATCTCTATTGAAAAAATGAAGCAGGCGGACGATTTAATTGAGCGGATATTATTTCTAGAAGGGTTGCCTAATTTACAAGACTTAGGACGTTTGCATATTGGTGAAAATACGGTGGAAATGCTGCAATCTAACATGGATTTAGAGTATAGCTCTAGAGCTGTTTTGCAAGAAGTTATTGAAGCATGTGAAATGCAGCAAGATTATATTAGTAGAGATTGCGCTGAAGATTTATTAGAAAACGTTGAAGAACAAATAGATTGGATAGAAGCTCAACAGTACTTGATTAAAAATGCAGGTTTAGAAAACTATTTACAGTCAATGATGTCGTAGGCATTAGTTTAACTGCTAAGCCACATTAGGCTCAGCTTCTGCTATTTGAATTAGTTTGTTATTTAAGACGCGCTTGCTGCATTGACAGCATTTACCACATTGAGAGCCAATTTTTAATTCGCTACTCAATTGCTTCATTGTGTGTGAGCCGTTTTCTACTGCTGCTTCTATTTGTTTGTCAGTTACACCGTGACAAATACATACGTACATAACAAGTTTCTATGAGTGATTTAACTAGGCATATAATAATCTAAATGATAATAATTATCAATTACTATTTATTCAATGGTAGCAATAAGATAGGTTTTTTATTTTCAAAACAGATTTTTTAGTCACCAGCTATAAGGTAAATCGACTTGCTAGTTGTGGAGTAATGTTTCATTAATCGTCTGCCAGTGTGTAACCTTTTCAGTAATAAAGCCTGATTGTCGGTAGGCTTTTTCGATTACACCTTGTGCCCTTAAAGTCTTCAATCCCTTTTGTAATGCTTGGAATACCATTTTTCCCTGTGGATGATTTTTAGACACAACAAAATGTCGACTATCATTTAGCGCTATTTTTACGCCTTCAATTGCAGTTATATGGTAATCATTACTTTGATAGTTGTAGGGCTCTTCGCGGGTAAAGGGGGCTAACATAACATCAACCCAACCCATACTGACGAGCTTGGCCATTGAAAGCCACTCTTCTTCATGAGCTAAAGATTTTGGTTGTAACTGCTCAATGGTATACCAATCAACAGGCCAATTCTTATTTGAAATAACGCTTAATTTTTGAAAATCAGATAAGCTATCTATCAATATTTTATCTTTATTTGCTAAAGAGGTATAGATACCAGCTAAATATTCTCCCTTACGGATAACAGCATCGGAGATATAGACATCATTGGAAAGGGTTTTAGCATGAGATAACCACATAGTGTCAAAATTGATTAATAATAATCCGTCTTGAAGAAGCTTTGAATTTCTCGCATCATAATTTCCAGTTGTAAAAGAAAATTCAAGCTTAGCTCCACCTAAGGCAAGTGCTTTTTGTACTAAGATAAATTCAACAACATCTCTTTGAACATGCTTTCCAGAAAAATTGTTAATCTCTAGAGGCGTTGTTCCGGCTAATAGTTCTTGGGCATAGTTGTATACATCGGTTTCAATGGTGATTTCAACGCGACTAGACTGAGCATGAGCTACTGTGTCGAGAAAGAATATAATGAAAATATATTTAAAGAACATACTAATTTTGCGAATTAAAGTTGCTTACTAAAGTGTAGTTCACCGAGCATAAAAGCCATAAGTTGTACGACAAAAATCAAAAAAAGCAGCCTAAGCTGCTTTTTTGATTTTGTCTAGCAACAATTGATTACCAAATCTTAACGCGGTTTTCTGGTGCAATATACATAGCGTCACCTTCTTTAACATCAAATGCGTCATAAAACTCATTCATGTTCGAAAGTGAACCTAAGGCACGGAATTCACCGGGTGAATGCGGGTCAGTTGCCACACGATTACGCATAGATTTTTCAACTATCTTAGAGCGCCAAATTTGCGCGTAACCCATAAAGAAACGTTGATCACCTGTTAACCCATCAATTACAGGTGCTTCTTCACCGTTTAATGAGGCTTTGTAAGCTTTATAAGCAATAGTAACACCGGACAAGTCACCAATGTTTTCACCTAAGGTAAGTTCACCATTTACGTTTAAATCATCAAAGACTTGATAACCTGCATATTGTTTAACTAACGTTTGAGTACGATTAGCAAATTCTTTCAGATCTTGCTCTGTCCACCAGTTACGTAGATTACCTTCAGCGTCATACTTACTACCTTGGTCATCAAAGCCATGGCCCATTTCATGACCAATAACCGCACCGATGCCGCCGTAGTTTACTGCGTCATCCGCTTTCATGTTGAAAAAAGGAGGTTGTAAAATTGCGGCAGGGAAAACAATTTCGTTTGCTGGTGGGTTGTAATAAGCATTCACCGTTTGAGGTGTCATATGCCATTCCCATTTACGAATTGGTCCACCAAGTTTAGCAATTTCTTTTTTACTAGAAACTTTACGCGAACGTATAATATTACCCACTAAATCATCTGCTTTTATTGTCAACGCAGTGTAATCTTCCCATTTATCAGGGTAGCCAATTTTAGGGGTGAAGGCTGCAAGTTTAACGTGGGCGGCTTTTTTAGTATCTTCTGACATCCAGGCTAAATCAGTAATGCTTGAGCCGTAGGCATTTCGTAGATTTTCTACTAACTCACTCATGCGCGACTTTGCCGAAGGTGTAAAGTGACGGGTAACATACACTTTACCAATTACTTCGCCTAAGTTGCTATTAACAACACTTACGCCACGCTTCCATTGAGGTTTCTGTTCTTCTCGGCCATTTAACTGTTTCGAGAAAAAGTCAAAGTTTTCGTTATCAAGATCAGCAGATAAATAACTTGAGAAGGTATTTAGGGTATTAAATGTTAAGTACTGCTTCCACACGTCAATCGAAGTCTCATCAAATACCTTACCAAAACCTTCGATGAAGTCTGGTTGGTTAATAATAATATCTTTTTGTGAAGCAACACCTTCAGCAGCTATGAATGCCTGCCAATTAAATTTATCAGTGAGGGAATTTAACTCAGCTGTCGCAAATTTATTATAACGCTTTTCACTATCGCGGCTTTGCACTCGTGTCCAATGGAATTCCGCTAAGTTAGTTTCTAATGCCATGATGTTCTTAGCAGCATCTTTGCCATTTTTCATGCCTGCTAAATTATACATATTTTCAATATGCGCCACATAACCAGTGCGTAAGTTAACAAAGCGTTCAGCTTCGTTAAAGTAGTAATCTTTGTCAGGGAGGTTTAAACCATTTTGCCAAATATGAATAGCATAACTTGAGGAGTCTTTTGCATCGATACTAATGTATAGCGCTAAAGGGCTATTGATACCAGCAGTTGAATAAGTACCAAAAAACTTAGCTAAATCGTCTTTACTGCTTATATTATCTATAGCCGTTAATATTGAGTTAATTGGTGTGATTCCCGCAGCGTCTCTGTGTTCACTATCCATATATGAGCGAAAGATGTCCGCTACTTTTTGTTCATCTGAGCCCGCTTTTAAATCTTTAGTGGCCGCTAACTCTTCGATGATTGCCTTAACGTCGTCATCTGCTTTGTCACGTAGGTCATAAAAAGAACCGATAGCTGTTTTGTCACCAGGAATTTCGTGGCTACTCATCCATCCGCCATTGATGTAACGGTAGAAGTTGTCTTGTGGACGAACACTCTTGTCCATATTAGCTTTTTCGATACCTGACGCTAATGCTGTTTTTTGCGGCGCAGAAATGCTGGTTTCTGCAGTGGTATTTTCATTGTTACTACAACCCGAAAGTAATAGCAAAGATGAACAAACTGCACCTGTTATAATAGCTTTCATTATTTGACTCTCAATTAATATTTTTGAATATTTTATGTATAATGCGCTTTAACTCACATAAGTCGTTGAGTTAAAAACACGATGGTTCGATATTACGGGGTATTAAGGCTAAATTCTAGTAAACGACACATCTGTTTACACTTTTAAGTGCAACCTAAAGTTTATAGCTTATTTACCTTTTGTTAACAATAAAGTTTGAGGTAAGCGGCGTATTTTACAGGATGAAGGGTATGCATTCTAACTGTGATGGGATAAAAAAAGCTCAACTGCACATTGGCACATTTCATCTATTTGACTGGCGTCGGCGTAAATTCCATCAATCACTAATTGCGCTATGCCGTGTAGTGTGGCCCAACTAACTTGCGCTAAGCGCACTGTTTTTTGCGATTGTGGTAATAGCCCTTTTTGTTGCCAAAAAAGAGTCATTTCAACTTGATATTGGAAGCTAGGGTAAGCAACATCTTTCAGTTTTTGCGAACTGTTTTGTTTATCGCCTGCTTTTTTCCATAATGTACTGCCAAACATTAACTTGTATATTGCCGCATTTTCTGTGGCAAAACGTACATAATAATGGACAAAGGTACGATATTTTTCTTGGTCAGTTAATTCGGTGTTGTTAAATATTTCCTCGGCTTGCGCTTGCCATGAAACAAAGCCTTGGGCGGCTATAGCACAAAGCAAGTCGTTTTTATCTTTAAAATGATGGTATGCAGCAGTACGAGACACTCCTATTTTTTCAGCTAACTTCCTCAGGGAGAGTGCTTCAATTCCTTGTTCAGCTATCATTGCGGTCGCTGTATTAAGTAAGCTATTTTGCAAGTTACCATGATGGTAGGAAGAGGTTATATTTTTACTTTTAGTCATCATTAATAGGCGCTGTTAAAGTGTTTTTCTATGCGGCATAGCAACATTGGAAAAAATAATGCCAGCAACTAATGACATAAAAATTAAAAAGGTTTGTGAGCCTAAATCAGTCACCGCTAGCATTTGTTGTCCAGAGACTAAACTATTGAGACCTATATAGACTTTTGAGCCCGGCACTAAAACAACCAAACCGAGTAGGCGAACTATTGACGAAGGTAAGTTCATCACACGGGAAAATAAATTACTGTATACGCCTAAAGCAAAAGCGCCTGCAAATGCACCTAAAGCAACCCCTAAGTAGGCACTAGCCCAAACACTAACACTAAAAGAGATATAACCTGCGATCATGCCCCAAGGTGCGTCTTTGATTCTAACTTTAAATAAAATAACTAAGGAAATAGACAGTGTGGTGACCGCTAACCACGAAGTCCAAACGGGCATGGTATCAGGTGAAACAAAAGCTACTTCACCCCATATTAATTTTCCTAAAGCCATGCCCAATACCGCGCCAAAATAGAGCTTAAAAAGCACCATGACACTGTCCATAATACGAGCAGTACCAGACATTAAGTGCCTTGCGGCGAGTTCAGACAAGCCAACGGTCAAAGATAAACCTGGAATAAAAGCAATGATGCTCGACAAAATTACCATAGGAAGGTTAATACTGGGATCAATCAGTGATATGGCAGAGGCCAGCATAGAGGTAGTTAATGCTGCCATCGGTTCTAACATTTCAGTAACGCGACGAGAACGTTCGGCCCACATTACAAAAATACAAACGACGAAGCCTAAGATAGTAGACCAAAAAACGTCATGCCAACTGGTATGCATTAGCATGGCAAAAGCACCGCTTGATGCACCAAAAGCGAAAAAGGTTAAAATAGCACCATATGGCGGTGGCTTAGCATTTACTTCGTTTAATCTTTCAATAGCTTCGACAAGAGAACGCTCACCATTAATAAGTTCATCGACTAATTCATCAATTCTGGCTAATGAGCCTAAGTCTATTTCGCCAGGTGTCACCCTCACTAGGTGGTTATACTGTTGATCATCTTCATCATCTGACAAGATAAAGGTCAAGGCAGTGGGCGTAATAATAAATGAAGCACGAATATCTAAAAAGTGGGCAATAGAGAGTAAGTTATCTTCTAACCGATAAGCAGTAGAGCCTAACTTGTGTAATGCTTTACCGAGTCGAATAATAAATCGACGTTTTTGATAGAAATCATCTGCTTGAGACATAGAACTAGTGAATAATAAGAATACCTTTGCTAATGTTAATTGATTTTTAGCAATTGTATAGCTATTCCATTAACTTTCTCAGGAAGAACATATGACTTTACTTATTATTCTCGCTTGTCTATTTGGTGCTGTGGCTTTAATGGTGATTTTAGGAGAGCGTTTTGGCAAACCTATGGATGAAGAGCAGCAAGCAAAATTTAGTAAAACCACCTGGATACTGGTTTTTGCTATTCTAATTGCCGCTCTGGTAAAAGGAATGCTCTAAAGCAATATCAATTATTATGCTTTGGGTGCTGAATCAGGCCAATCAGCGAAAGGAAATGGATACATTTCAGAATTCACCGTTAAAAACTGGTTAATTTGATATAAATAAGTATTTAAATTCTGACCAAATTTAACTAAAGGTTGGTTAGGTTTTTCAGCGAATAGCAAAGAGAAGAATTGAAATACTGCGATAAGGGTAATACCTAAACGTACAAAGCCAGCTATAAAACCGTATCCTAACATAGCAATACCACGCTTTAAGGCGTTTTTGTTGTGCCAAGTTGTTTCCTCGTTTTCGTCAAAAGTATGCTGTTTAGCAGTTTCTTCATCAAAGGATTGCTTATTGCTTGTTTGCTCAACTGATTTTGTAGCTGTTTCATTTTGAGATATTTCATCACCTTGTGGCTCTGGTGAATTCGTCCCTTTACCTTCATCATGGCTCATATTAACTTCCTTTCTCTTTGGTTCATATAAATGTCAATTAAATAATAGCAAAGACGATGCCATATAAAATGTGCCTTATTTTCATTGGTTTATGTGTTTGTTGTCTTATTGAGGCTATTGGGTTAACTAAATGTTAGTCAAATAGGATAACTAATGGTGTTTTTTTATTAACTATTGCTCTCAATGGTAAAAGAGAAGTTTTGCTGCTCAGTACATGCTCCCTTATTATTATAGCTGCGATCATAAATCTCGATATTTCCTCGTATATCTAGGGTAATAATATTAGTTGTGCGAGTGCCATAATCGGGTGAAATAATGAAAATTGAGCTGAGTAGTTGCTCCCAATTTAGTGGTATACCTGTTTGGGGTAGTAACTCAGCTTGTGCCTGAGTAGCGTTGCTCATCAGTTCAAACAACTCTTCTATCTCTAGTGGTTGTGTAGATTGTGAGCTTATTGCATTATTTAGTTGTCTTTGTCCTAAGGCCATTTTGGGCCAAATATCATCTAAAGCACCATTACATAAGCTATGAAATCCTGAGGATAATTGTTGTTGTCTTTGAGTCACACTGTCGAAACAAGATAAATTTGTCAATTGGCCAAAGATTAAATTAAAGCCATTATATTGAGATGAAGTTTGTGCAAGCAGCTCTATTATTTCATCGTCATGCTGATTTAACGATTGTAATACCAAGTTGCCACGCGACTGTTTGTTATTATCAAAGAGTTGAGGTTGGCGGTAATTGGTTAATGCACTAAATCGACCTTGTTTATTTAAACCTAGCCAAGTTCCACCAGCCTGTAGATCTTTTCCGGCTAAAATAGAATGTTGCACATCTGTTTCTTGCCACCAGTGCATTTTCTTGGTCGGCCGTTGATGAAACTCATCACGGTTTGCACAAATGATGACTGGGTATTTAGGGTGTTGGTCGATGGCTAAAAATAAAATACACATAATATAATGCAGGCACCAATAAAGTGGCGATAAAATTGTGTCTCTATTATAACTTATCGTAAGTCTTTCTTTAACGAAACAGATTACTCAGTTAAAATTCAATTATATCCTTAGCTGGCTAGTAAGAGTGTAAAGATGATTGAAACACCGAAAGTAAATTTAAAAGGTAAAGTATCAGCCCAAGAGTGGCAGATTCGTGTCGATTTGGCGGCCTGTTATCGTCTTATGGTAATGCATGGTTGGGATGATTTAATTCACACGCATATTTCTGCGCGTATACCTGATACAGAGCATATTTTAATTAATGCTTTTGGTTTAGCGTTTGAAGAAGTGACAGCATCCAATTTAGTTAAAATCGATATTGACGGAAATATTATTGATAAAGCGTCTCCTTTTGAAATTAACCCCGCAGGCTTTACCATTCATAGTGCTGTACATGAAGCCAGACATGATGATATTTGTGTTATGCATGTTCATACCAATGAAACCATTGCCGTCGCTAGCCTTGAAAAAGGATTACTGCCCTTAAGCCAGTACTCAATGTTTGCACTGGCTTCGATGAGCTATCACGAATATGAAGGTTTGGCGGTCAACGCAGATGAAAAATTAAGGCTGCAGCATGATTTAGGTACGAATAATTTTATGCTGTTACGTAATCATGGCGCATTGACTATGGGGAAAACCATCGGTGATGCCTTCATGCATATGTACGATTTAACCAGAGCCTGTCAGATACAATTACAGGTAATGGCAACAGGTATGAAACCTATTTATGCCCCTCAAAGTATCATTGATAACATTAAAGCCCAAGCAAGTGTTGTGCATACCGGTAAGACAGGCGGAGAAACTGCTTGGCCGGCGATGATTCGTCGTGTTGCCAGAAAATATCCAGACTTTGCCAACTAACCATTTAGCGTTAAATTTAAAGAGAAATAAATGAAAATAACTCACATTGAAGTTTTTGATATTCACTGTCCAAAACGCCCCGCGTGGAACCCTGTTTTTGTTCGTATCCATACTGATGAAGGTATCAGTGGTGTTGGTGAAGCAGGTCTTGCTTACGATTGGGGACATAGTGCAGCAGCAGCTATGCTCAAAGAAATTTCTGAAGCAGTATTAATCGGCTTTAATCCTTTTAACACTGAACTACTTTGGTCTCGAATGTTACGGGAAAGTTTTTGGGGTTTAGGTGGTGGTCCGGTACTCTACTCAGCGATGAGTGCTATCGATACTGCACTTTGGGATATCAAAGCAAAAGCTTTAGGCGTACCTGTTTATCAACTATTAGGTGGTAAGGTAAACGACAAGTTGCGTACCTATGCTAGCCAACTTCAATTTGATTGGGATAGCGAAATAACTAAATTAATTGAACCAGAAGAATATGCGCAAGCGGCTTTGAAAGCAGTTAGTGAAGGGTATGATGCGGTAAAAGTAGATCCCATTGTTTATAACAAAGATGGTAGTTCATCATTTGATCGCACTAAACTATTTACAAAACCTCAGATGCGTCTATTTGGCAATAGGTTACGTGCAATTAGAGATGCTGTTGGAGAAGATGTAGATATTATTTTTGAATCTCATTCATTAATGGGCGCTGCTTCGGCCATACAAATGGGCGCTATTGTGGAAGAAGTAGGCTGTATGATGTATGAAGAGCCTGTAAACTATTTAAATTCAGCGGTACATAAAAAAGTATCAGATAGGGTGAATGTGCCTATCGCTGGCGGAGAGCGTTTATATCATCGTTGGGATGTTCGTCCTTATTTTGAATCGCAAAGTATTGATGTATTACAACCTGATGTGGGTCTATGTGGTGGTTTTACAGAAGCTAAAAAAGTATGTGATTACGCCGACGTTTATGATATTCGCGTACAGGCACATGTTTGTGGTGGGCCTGTTGCAACCGCAGCGTCACTGCATTTAGAAACCGCTATTCCCAACTTTTTAATTCATGAACATCATACTTATGCAATTAAAGATTGGAACCGCGAATTGTGCTTAGAGGATCCACAACCGGTTGACGGTTTTTTCCAAGTAACAGAAGTGCCAGGCATTGGCATCGAATTAAATGATGAAGTGGTGAAGAAGTCTCCGCATGTTATTATTAAGTAGTAATCAAGCTTTTACATAGGCAAATGATTACATAGAATACCAATTAAGCGCATTGTGGTAACACAATGCGCTTTTTTCTTGCATCGTTAACTTTTGAAAAAAATCACTTTGAATTATTGATAACCAGTAATCTTGATAGCTTTTGTGACTAAATAAGCATAAAGGAAAATTACTCGCTAGCATTACTTTATTAACACCAAAGGTATTCAAGATCACCGATAGCTGTTTATTGAGGCGTGCTTTTTGAAACTCTCTATCGACCATTTCCCAACCGGAGCATTTCACCGCTATATTTGGCAACGAGGCAAGTTCACATAAACTGTCATACCAATGTTGCCAAGGCGCTATTAGATGAGCAGTGGGTGGAAATCCGGCATGGTTGATAATGAATTTTATATGTGTACTTTTTTCGATAACTGTACAGATAGTCTTAACAGCCTGTCGATCACTAAGGAATAGCTGTGTCTCGAAGACAATACCTTGATTTCTAGCTTTTGCAAATTCGTTAAGTGCAGCAATATTGTCTAAAACTTGCCTGTCGGTTAATAACTGTAATGCTTGCTCATCGAAAATATGACGAACACCAGTAAAAGATTTTTGCTTAGCTAATATGTCTAGATCTTGTTCTAAATGCAGAGTAGGTTTAGTTAAGTCTATGCTAGCAATTGCTTTAAAAAGCGTCTTATTTTTTTGATTTAAAATAGTGTCTTCAAGAAACTCAAGTTCACGCCAAGGCTGGGAGTTATCAAATCCTGCTTCAATATGAATAAAACCCTCTAGATTAATAGGCGAACTAAGCTTTATATCGCTAAAAGTGAATGATTTGTTGATCAGTGACTTATCGGACCAAAAAGGTGGGCTTTCAGCCTTAAGCCAATGATAATCGCCTTCTTCAACATTAAACAGGTGGATATGTGGATCAATTATCTTCAACTTAAATACTCGTTTTGGTGTTATTTTTTTCTGAAATTAACTTACTGTACTGTGTAGCCGCCATCAATTACTTGTAGGCTGCCTGTGATGAATTTAGCTTTGCTTGAAGCTAAAAATAGCACTAACTCAGCAACTTCTTCAGGTTGCCCCAAACGGTTTAGTGGTTGCAGCTTTTCTTCTTCACTATGCACTTCTGCTTTATTGGCACCAGATTTTTTACAGTAACTATTAATAGCTTGATGATATAGCGGTGTTTCGATAGTGCCAGGGCAAACGGCGTTAGCACGAATATTAAAAGGGGCATAATCTAAAGCGGTGGTTTTGGCCATAGAAGCCAACGCAGCTTTACTTAAGTTATAAGCAAATGAGTTTTGTTTGGCAATCAGGGCTTGATCAGAAGATATTAAGATAATAGACCCACTATTATTAGACTTCATCACAGGAAGTACAGCTTTAACCGCAGCATAAGCTCCTTTGACGTTAATATTAAATACCTTGTCCAGCTCGTCTTCCGAGGTATTCTCAATGTTGGCTGAAAAATGAATGCCAGCGTTAGAAACCAACACATCAATAGACTGTTTTTGACTGATTTCATTTATTATCGCAGTAACTTGTTTTACATCGGTAACGTCACATTGACAAAACTCACCAGTAGTTGAGGGGGTTAAGTCCAAATTAAATACTTGGTAATCATTCTGTTCAAATAGCTTTACTATGCTTAGGCCAATTCCTGAACTACCACCGGTTACTACACATGTTTTTTTCATTTTTAACTCTAAAATTATTATTTCTTTCAATTTTATTAATGATAACGCTAAGTTAATGCTACTTCCATTTTCTTATTTTCACTATTTCGCTATAATGACGGCAATTAATCGAAATGAGAGTTATCCATGAAAGCATGTGGCGTTGAAATAAAAGGCAATGATGCAATTATTTGTATTATGAGCAAAGAAAATAATTTGTATGACATTCCTCAAACACGAGTTCAAAAAGTGAGTTTAGATAACGCAGGCGATGCTGAGCAAGTACAAAAGTTTCAGTTCACTTTTGCCAAATTAATGGAAGACTATGGTGTCACTCATGTCTTGATTAAAGGGCGTGCGTTAAAAGGGAAATTTGCCGGTGGCCCTATTGGTTTTAAGGTTGAAGCGGCAATTCAATTAATCCAAGAGCTACATGTTGAAATACTTGCCGGTAGCTTTATTAAGAAAGAATTAGCGAAAAGCCAGATTGATATAGATTTTCGCGATACCGGCCTTAAGCAATATCAAGAACAAGCATTTGGTACAGTGTTTGCCTATTTAGAAGGTGAAAAGTAGCGAGTCATTAAATTAGTTTTATCATTTATAAGACTATGTTAACTTTTGTAAGCTAATCATACGCAAAATAATAAAAATCACTTAGATTTATACATCAGCTTTTAGGAATTGTTATGAAGGAACAAATGCGCCATATCTATAAAGTAATGCTAATTATCACAGCGATTATGCTACAAGCATGTGGCAGCTCAGAAGATAAAACTGTTTTCTCTATTTCAGCAGATGTTACTGAAGCACAGTTCAGTAATGAGTTTTTACAAGAATCAACTGAAACTATCGCCATACAAGTCAATTATGTCGGAGATGGTTTACTGGTTGGTTTTGCTCCAGAAAATGATCCTGTTGCTTGGTTAGAACATCGCACTGATAATGTTACCGAAACTTCTGCGACTATTTACCTTGATGTTATCAATGCGCAATTTTTTCTAGCTGATACTTATACCACCAAAATACGTATCGCAACGAGCAACGATGATGCCAGTAAGTTTGCTTCACATGACATTGACATATCTCTACTCGTATGGAATTTGGCTGTAGATACTCAAAAGGTTAAATACAATGGTACTTTTGGCGATACCGCCATTGCAGGTCAAACAATCAACATATCCAGCGAAACTAATGAGTGGACCGCTAGTAGTGATGTAAGCTGGTTATCATTAGATGTTACCTCGGGCACGGGTGATGGCAGTATAGTTGTTACCCCTGACATAACATCGTTAACTGCTCAAGGGTTGCAACAAGGTAATATTATTCTGACGGAAGTAACCTCAGGAGATACTAAGTCAATTCCGGTAGATTTAGCGCTAGATAATATCTATTTACTTGCGGAGAAAACCGCAATTGCTTTGACTTCGACACCCAGCATTTCAGCGCTAGAAACAACACTTGCGATTGGCAATAATGGTGAGAGTACTGTTGAATGGCAAGCATCAACCCAAGCTGACTGGCTGACCTTAACGTCATTGGAAGACAATAAACTACAAATTACTGCAGACCCCGGTGTTGCGCCACTTAACGTTAACTCAGTCGCTGATATTGTTATTTCAACAGTGCAAGAAACACAAGTTATCAATGAAACGATTAAAGTGAGTTTTTATAATTCTGATTCAATCATTGAAAACAAAGTGCTGGAAGCATTAGAAATCAATAATAATGAAATGCTAATTTCTCCTTTAGCCCCTCATTTCTATGTAGCTGTTGGGCATCAATTAGTAACCTACCACCAGTATACCGGTGAGGTAGTTGCAACACTTGATGTTTCACCTGTTGAAACTAGTCTAGAGCAATTGATAATGCACCCGAATGGTGATTACCTCTTAGCCAAAGCAATAGAAACGGTGACTGAAGAAGACGAAACCGTCACTGAAACAACGCACCGTTATAAAATCAACCTGATTGATAGCAGTGTTAGTGAAATTGTTGATTTCGATATTGAATGGGAGCCAACGGATATTGTACGCTTATCTGGACGTTATTTCGTCGTCACCCAGACCTTAGAGTTTGCCGATGAAGATCTAAAGGTTTTGTTTTGGGATATTGCCAATGCTTATTTTACTAGTGAAGTGGATGTAGCTACGCAAGCTAATACTTTATTTGCTCTTGATAATAATACCGTCAGTTTTAAGCGTTATGTGCCACAAATAAATGATTTTGGTGACGATCGAATCACCACCACGTTAACCCATGAATATCACCCTTTTTCATTAGCTGAAGGGCAGCCTATTTTTGATTTTATTGTTACCAATGATGAAGCAAATATTTATGCTATTAGTGAAGGCAGTGAATGGATTAGTTTTAATGGCGAAGATTTTAATGATAATGGTTTATTAGAAACGAATGACAATGTAGTGACGTTATTTCTAGAAAAGAATAGTAACAGTCAACCAAACTATTTACGTATAGATGTCACTAGTCCTAATGGCTTTTACTTAGACATGTATGATGATCAGCAAACGATTCAAGGTACTGTTCTTACACAGGGTAGGCAACCAAGTAGCATTAAATTGTCAGCAGACAATCAACGTTTACTAATTAATGTTGATTCGACAAATAACCCAGAAGTTGACTCTCAACTAGAGTTGGTTACGCTAGCACAATAATTTTATTGAGTTTATCTATATTTAAAGGAGCATTTTTGCTCCTTTTTTGTTTTTTATATCTACACTATTAACTCATTCTATGAAATTTTTCTTTTAAAAAGCACTATAACATGGTTAAATCAAACACCTGTTTGAAGTCAGACCAGTTGATTGCTTTTGTACTAAAGCGACTGAATAATTATTGGAGAGAGCCATGCCTGAATATAAATCACCGATTAGAGATATTAAATTTGTAATGCAAGAACTACTTGATTGTGAAAGCCACTATCAGCAGCTGGGTTATGAAGATGCAAGTATTGATATGGTTGATGCAATTATCTCTGAAGCCGCTAAATTTACTGAGCAAGTAATAGCGCCAATTAATCAAATTGGTGATGAGCAAGGTTGTACTTGGCATGATGGAGAAGTTACTACACCAGATGGCTTCAAAGAAGCGTATCAGCAATATGTTGAAGGTGGTTGGCCAACGTTGGCACAAAATGTTGATTTTGGTGGCCAAGGCTTACCTCATTCCTTAAATACTACCATTTCAGAATTATTCTCAGGCGCAAATCACAGTTTTGCTATGTATCCTGGATTAAGCCATGGTGCATTAGCCACGGTTGAGGAACACGGTAACGATTTTCAAAAGTCTATTTTTATGCCAAAACTCGTTGAGGGTTCTTGGACAGGAACCATGTGTTTAACTGAGCCTCATTGTGGTACCGATTTAGGCATGTTGCGTACCAAAGCCGAATTAAATGACGATGGTAGTTACTCGCTGTCTGGAACTAAAATATTTATTTCTGCGGGTGAGCATGACTTATCAGATAATATCATCCACATTGTTATTGCTAGGATTCCAGGCTCTCCTGAAGGCAGCAAAGGCATTTCACTATTTATTGTGCCTAAGTTCAATGTAGATGAAAATGGCGACGTTAGTGATAGAAATGCGGTAAGTTGCGGCTCTATCGAACATAAAATGGGTATCAACGCTAATGCCACGTGTGTTATTAATTTTGATGGTGCAAAAGGTTATTTAATTGGTGAAGTAAACCGTGGCTTAAATTGTATGTTTACTTTTATGAATGCTGCACGATTAGGTGTGGCCACTGAAGGTGTTGCTGCTGCTGAGGCATCATTTCAAGGGGCTCTCGCTTACGCGAAAGACAGGTTACAAATGCGTTCGTTAACTGGTCCTAAAAACCTTACAGGTCCAGCAGATGCCATTATTGTTCATCCTGACGTGCGCCGCATGTTACTAACACAAAAATCTATTGCTGAAGGTGGACGAGCGCTAATTGCCTATTTGGCACAATTAGTTGATATTGGTCATGCAAGTGATGATGATGCTGAAAAAGCAGCAGCTGAATCTAAGCTGGCACTGCTAACCCCTATCGCCAAAGCCTTCTTAACGGAGTTAGGGTTGGAGTGTACCAGTCATGGTGTACAAGTATTTGGTGGTCATGGTTTTATCAAAGAATGGGGTATGGAGCAATTAATGCGCGATACCAAAATTAGCTGTTTATACGAGGGCACAACAGGTATTCAAGCGCTGGATTTATTAGCACGTAAAATTTTGGGCTCAAAAGGTGAAATTTTGAAACCGTTTGGCGCAGAAGTAACCGCTTTTTGTGTTGCTAATGCAGACAATGAAGCTATGCAAGAGTTCATTCAGCCTATCATGACTTTTGGTGGTGATTGGCAAAAAATGACACAGACAATCGGATTGAAAGCCATGCAAAATCCTGATGAAATTGGTGCAGCTTCAGTAGACTACTTAATGTATTCAGGTTATTTAACACTAGCGTATTTCTGGGCAAAAATGGCAAAAGTTGCTCAAGATAAATTAGCAGCAAGTGATGAAGAAAGTGCTTTTTATCAAGCGAAAATAAAAACAGCTCGTTTTTACTTTAAGCGTATTTTACCAAGAGCAAGCGGACATGCTGCTTGTGTTGAAAACGGCGCCGACTCTATGATGGCGTTAGATGAAGATGATTTCGCTTTTTAATCGCTAAGGTTTTAACTAGAAAAAGGAGGCAATATGCCTCCTTTTTTGTTTTGAAATAAAGTTAAGGTTTAATAATTTCTTGTACCGCTAAGGCTAGTTTAGGGTTGTTAATGTCTGAACTCGTCGATTTATATACCGCTTTACCTTGGCGATTAATAAAGAACGTGGTTGGCGTGCCTTTCACACCGTAAGTATCAACAACGGATTCACCATTAACAGCAGTAACAAAGTCATAGCCTCGCTCAAATATTACATCCTGGGGACGTGCACCCTCATCTTCATTAAAGCTAATAGACACTATCTCAATGCCAGAGTCCTTATATTGATTTTTTAACTCTACTAACTTTGGCTGGAGTTTTTTGCAGTACGGGCACCAAGTGGCCCAGAAGTGCAAAATAACAGGCCTACCTTGATAATCATTTAGTGAGATATTGTCGCCTGACTGTGTTTTAAGTTGCCAAGTGGGAGCTGTAGGGTATTCAGATGCAATAGCGCTAAAAGTTGTCAAAATACCAGCGACTAAAGTTATTTTTACTATATTAATTAATTCTGAAATTTTCATTGATTACTTATATTTAGCTAGAAAGTTAGTTATATGACCTTGCAAGTTAGCTTTGCATTGCATGGAAAACTCATTTTTTGCTTTTATTATTCACCGTGCTATCTTTTAAGTATTAAAGTCTTCGTACATAAAGGTGTTCTTTTGAAAAATATTGCCATTACCCTTTGTTTAGTTATGTCTTTGTCCATACTTTCTGGCTGCTCTAGCACACCGTCAGCAAAATATGATCTAGCTGCCCACGATGAGAATATTCCTGTTAATAATGCACTATTTTCTGAAACAGATATTCAACTAGATGCTCAAAAAGATCTTTTTTCATTAACGTTAACTCAGCAAAATGAAATTTTATCTGCTGTAAGTATGAAGCAGCAACAAGGGCTAAAATTACATCAAGCCTTATATGAAGTGCTGAAACATAAATTAACGAACTTTACCTATTACGGTGAAACTTATAATGCCGAAACAGCCATGCGACTAAATAAAGGGAATTGTATGAGTTTGGCAGTATTAACCACCGCTTACGCTAAGTTACTTGGTGTGGATTTTTCTTATCGAGAAGTGAGCACTTTACCAATTTTCGAGAAGCAGAATAATTTAATCTTATCTTCTTCTCACGTACAAACTATTCTCTATGATTCTGATTATAAGAACAAAACATCTAAACTCTATTTGCGTAGGCCTAGCTTAATCATTGATTACTTTCCTGATAAGAATAACCGAGCAGGAAAGTACTTCGATGAGGCTGCTTTTATCTCAATGTATTATAAAAATCTTGCCGGTGATGCATTAATTGAAAATGATCTTGATAAAGCTTTTATGCTTGCTAATGAGGCTTATCAATATAATAACAACAATATTGAGGCAATTAACTCATTAGCGATTATTCATCGAAGAGCAGGAGATGAAATAACTGCAGAAATTATTTATCAAGCAGGCCTGAAAATAGAGCAGTCTAACCTTAGATTACTGAGCAACTATATAATGTTATTGAAAACTCAGCAGCGTTTTGAAGAAGCTGAGATATATCAAGCAAAATTAAATCGCTTAGACGACCCTAATCCATTTCACTGGTTAGAAGAGGCTTATACTGCTGAGAAAAGTAATAACCTTAATAAGGCTAAAAATTACTATTTAAAAGCACTGAATCAAGCACCCTACTTGAACCAAGCTTATATGGGGCTCTATCATATATATCTTAGCAAGGGGCAGCTTTCAAAAGCTAAACACATGCTCAACAAAGCCTTAGAATGGACATATGAAATAGAGCAGCGCAAACTATATAAGCACAAATTATATAGTTTGGCTAAACGTTAGCAGTATTTATTATGCGTAAGTTGTTAAAATGCTATCGGCTATTTTAGCGGCAATCATTATCGTTGGCGCATTAGTATTACCACTAATGAGTGTCGGCATAATTGAAGCATCTATGACACGTAATTTGTTAATGCCATGAACTTTTAACTCGCTGTCAACAACCGCCATATCATCATTGCCCATTTTACAAGTGCCTACAGGATGATAGATAGTACTAACCTTTTCTTTTAAAAAGGCTAAAATCTCTTCGTCACTCTGTATGTTTTGGCCAGGAAAGATTTCTTGGCCATTATCATCACAAAGAGGCGGCTGAGTTAAAATAGTACGAGCAATTTTAACTGCTTGGATCATATCTTTTTGATCATCTTCATGACTCAGCATATTTAAAGTGATTTTTGGATGCAAACTTGGCTTGTTGCCAAATAAAGTAACACTACCTCTACTTTTGGGGCGTAATAAACAAGTGTGAATAGATATACCATAGTTGAGCAGCATCTTTAAATCACGGCCATGATCATCGAACGCTGCAGGAATGAAGTGCAGTTGTAAATCGGGCCTTGTTAAGCTAGGTGTTGATTTTATAAAGCCGCCTGTTTCTGCCACTACTGATGTTAAAATGCCACTGCGCTTTTGTTTGAAATATTTCAATGATTGCTTGCAAAACCACCATGCTGCTTTAGGTCTTAGTGCCAGCAAATCATGACGCCTGTGATGATTAACTACGATAGTGTCGGGATGGTCTTGTAAGTTCTCCCCAACCCCTTTCAACTCATGCACTACAGGAATATCGTGTTTTGTCAGCTCGGTTTTTGCACCAACTCCCGATAACATTAATAGTTGAGGTGAATTGAACGCGCCCGCACTTAGTAATACTTCTTTATTGGCAAAAATATCATGACATTTACCTTTGCGTTTATAACAAACACCGTTTGCTGTTTTAGCATCATCGATCAGTATTTTTTGTACATGCGCATCGGTTATTACCGTTAGGTTAGGGCGCCCTAAATTTGGTGTTAAGAAAGCTTTAGCGGCACTACAACGCTGTCCATTAATTTGCGTTACTTGGTAATAGCCCACACCTTCTTGTACTTCACCGTTGAAATCATTATTAACTGGAAATCCTGCTTGTCGCGCGCTTAGAATAAAGTCATCGTGTATTGGTGCTTTTGAGCGAGAATCAGCGACATTTAAGGGGCCATTCACTCCGTGTAAATCGCTTTCACCTCGTTCTTGATGTTGTGTGCTTTTGAAATAGGGCAGTACTTCATCAAACGACCAGCCTTTGTTGCCAAGTTCGCTCCAATGATCGTAGTCTTCTTTTTGTCCACGTACATAAAGCATGGCATTGACAGAGCTACTACCGCCTAGCGTTTTACCGCGCGGGTTAAATATTTTTCGGTTATTTTGTGATGCTTCTGGAACTGAATTGTATTGCCAATTGAGCACTTTATCTTTCATTAATTCAATAACGCCCAGCGGCATATGAATGCTCCAGTGCTTATCCTTTGGTCCTGCCTCTAATAAGCATATTCTATGCTTACCACTTGCCGATAACTTATCAGCAAGTACACAGCCAGCGGAGCCGCCACCGATAATAATAAAGTCAAAATTGTCCATGTAAGCACCTTTTTTTTTATAATTCTAGACATGTCAGACCACTATGGAGTATCTGTTGGTATTTTTCAAGAAGACAATAAAAACGCCTATCAAATTAATTTGATAGGCGTTGTTGAGTGCTACCAGTAAAAGCTAAGTAGTTATAAGCCTAATACTTGCTTTCCTTGCTTAAATACTATGTCTACAGGGATGCTTGCCGCTTCTAAACGAGCTAAGTCTGCAGCAAGTGTTTCATTGATAATACCCTTAGTAGCCACTAATTCGTCAACTCCTTGATAATCGCCATTGCCTTGTAAGGTTAAAATTAATTTTGATAGTGAGTCTATTGCTGTAGTCATTTTATCCATATTTACACTGTATAAGCCTTGCTCGTTACGACTGAAAGCGCCTTGTTCTTGAAAGTAATTAAAACGTACCATGTTTGCCTTGCCGTGAGCAGAGCTAGCACCAAATCGAACTGAACGGAAAATTCCAGCCATGAAGGTTGTATAATATTCTTCAAGCTTACCCTCGGTAATTGCGCCTTTCTCTAAAAGCTGGCGCACCATGTATAGCCCCAAAATATCAGCTTTACCTTCTTCTAATGCACTGGCGTGCTCTTTCAACGCCTGACGTACAGTGCCCCTGCCATTCAAGGTGTTTTTAATACCTAAACCATGGGCAACTTCATGGAACATTGTGTTAGCAAAGAAGCCTGTAAAAGTTACGCTTTTTCTTTGTTCAGGCACGATTAACGTATTAGCAATTGGCAACATAATGGTGTCAAATTTTGCACGCATTGCATTTTTAAGTTGTAAACGGCGAGTGCCTTTTTCTAACTGTACTTGCTCATCATTTGGCAAATTTATTGCGATAGTTTTACTGCCAGCATTAGAATGCCCAGCGTAATAAATCACATCATAAGCATTTAAGTCAGCATCTGAGCCAGGTACTTCCGCTCTATATTTTTTAGGTACCGGTAGTTCTTGCTGCAACTCTGGTAAGTACTGTGCATATTTAGCTAATTTTTCACTCCAGGATAAGTCTTTTATTAGCACATAAGCTTCAAACGCTGCACGGTAACCATAGAGTTGATCTTCATAATTCTCTATTGGACCGATAACTACATCAATAGGATTGTTCTTCATGTCCATCCATGCAAAGTCTGACGCTTGGTATTCATCTGTACGTAGTGCTTTAGCCCGCATATTCAGGTAATTAGCAAATTCCTTATCATCAGCGAATGTGGCCGCTTTTTCTAAAATAGCAGCAGCTCTATTGATTTCGTCACTGTACATTTCTGAATAAGCAATAGTGATAAGTTGCCCCTCATCATCTCTGCGCACAACGGAATATAAACCATCTTTACCGGTAAGATTAGCTTGCTCAAACTCAGCCTTGGTCATGTCTGTTGGGTAAAACTCTGCTCCATGAGATTTTGTCTCACTATGTGTTAAGAAAACTTTATCACCGTCTAGCCTGTCCCAAGGACCGTAATTTATGTCGGCAAAATGGCGAACTTTTTCGTTCTCAATGTTAGCAAGAAAAGTTTTCTTATCTTGAGAAAATGCTTGCTGCCAAAATAAATCATCCATAATTTTAGAAGCATCAATTAAAAGCGATAACATTTGTTTTTGATTTGCTGATAAATGACTTAAGTCTGCACTCAATGTAACCTCTTTATAAATATCTAGACGATCTTTAAAGGTTGCGAGCAATTGTGGTTTAGTGTGCTTGTTTTTCTCTACGGTTGTATTAGTTGAGCTTGTTGGTTGTTCATCATTACAAGCTGATAATGCGGTTATAATTGTAAATACTAATGCAGCTATTTTTGTCTGTTTTGTTTTAAGGAAAGGCATATTATTTCTCAATTTATTTTTATAATATCAACTTGCTTGATATTTATTGGCTAAGAGACTAAAAAAAATTGCGAGTAAGTGCAAGTAATGGAGCAAATAAAAGTGTTATTCGAGTGTAATGTGGAGAAGAAAAAAGAAGATGAGTTGTATATTTGATTATCAGAGTAACCAATGGTTTGAAATGTCGAGATAATGATTATTTCAAATATAAAAAAACCGGCAGAAGCCGGTTTTTAAATTCAAATAATTCAGAAAAACTTAAAGTGCTTTAATCGCAGCATTTAAACGACTCTTGTTACGAGACGCTTTGTTTTTATGAATAAGACCTTTAGTTGCATAACGATCTAAAATTGGTGTTGCAGCAGCTAATTCTTTTGTTGCTACTTCTTTGTCACCAGCTTCAATTGCTGCTAATACTTTTTTAACCAAAGTACGCATCAATGAGCGACGACTTGCATTGTTTTGACGGCGCTTTTCAGATTGTACTGCGCGCTTCTTAGCTTGCTTTGAGTTAGCCAAGGTGAACTCCTAAAATGTGTAATATATAAGCTTAAATTTAAGGCGACGAAATATGCCTTTTTTTTAGCTGTTTGTCAAATGTTTTAATTGCCAATGAATTAAAAAAACTTAATAAAGGCAATTAATAAAATAATGCTGAGCTTCTAACAGGGTTAGTTAGCTAAGTATGTTGTGAACGGCGCAAGTATACATTGTTTATACACTCAAAATCATTACATAATACGGTTTATTTACTGTTATTTTTCTCTAGCTAGTTTGTGAGGGTGTTGTTTTTGAGCAAAAAGTTAATTAAATCAGGACTTATTGTTAGTGTCATGACCTTGATTTCTCGCGTGTTAGGTCTTGTTCGTGATGTTGTTATTGCTAACGTCATGGGAGCAGGGGTAATGGCGGATGTTTTTTTATTTGCCAATAAAATTCCTAACTTTTTCAGGAGACTTTTTGCTGAAGGGGCATTTGCGCAAGCATTTGTGCCAGTTCTCAGCGAATATCACACCAAAGATGAAGCTAATGCTCAAAGTAACAATAACACATCTTTAGACGCTCCCCTTGATGAAACGCGACTTTTAATTGCTCAAGTTTCAGGTACTTTAGGCGTTATCATTACCCTTGTGACCTTATTCGGCATGCTAGCTTCGCCACTGTTTGTGATTTTGTTTGGCGGTGGCTGGTTTGTGGATTGGTTAAATCAGGGGGGTGACAGTGCAGGCGGTGAAAAATTTGAATTAGCAGCAAATCTATTAAAAATAACTTTTCCTTACTTATGGTTTATTAGTTTTACTGCTTTAGCTGGAGCTGTTCTCAATACTATGGGACGTTTCGCTGTGGCAGCATTTACCCCTGTACTGCTTAATGTTGCTATTATTATTATGGCTATTTACGGGGCTGATTATACTCAGAGCCCTGCACACTCCTTGGCATGGGGGGTATTTCTAGGTGGTTTTATTCAGTTTGTTTTTCAAATACCTTTTTTGTATAGAGCAAGAGTTTTAGTTAAACCTAAATGGGCATGGCACAGTAATGGTGTTACTAAAATTCGTAAACTCATAGTACCAGCGTTGTTCGGTGTTTCTGTCACTCAAATTAATTTATTGCTTGATACGTTAATTGCCAGCTTCTTAATCACGGGATCTATCAGTTGGCTCTATTACGCAGATAGATTGCTAGAATTTCCTTTAGGATTATTTGGTATTGGTATTGCGACCGTGGTCTTGCCGAGTTTGTCGAAGCTACATAGCAAAAATAACAAAGCTGAGTTTACCGCTACCCTAGATTGGGGCATCAAAGTTATTAGCCTTTTTGGCTGGCCTGCACTTGCTGGATTAATGGTATTGGCACAGCCCATCATTATGGTGTTATTTATGCGTGGAGAGTTCACGCAAAACGACGTTATGCAGGTATCAATGGCATTATTCGCTTACCTTTCTGGTTTGCTAAGCTTTATGATTATTAAAATATTAGCACCAGGATATTACGCGAGGCAAGATACTAAAACGCCGGTGAAAATTGGCATCAAAGCCATGGTTGCCAATATGGTATTTAATTTAATGTTAGCACCATTTTTTGGTTATGTTGGCTTGGCAATAGCCACCACAATGTCTGCAACGTTAAACGCTTGGTTATTATACCGAGGGTTAAAAGCTGCGCATATTTATCAGCTATCAAAAAGTACTAAAATATTCATCAGCAAATTAATTGTTTCAGCTATGGTTATGGCAGCAGTAGTATTCAAGTTATCAGCTGATTTTAATAGTTGGCTAGGCATGAGCTTTATAGAACAAGTAAGTCAATTAGTGTTCTGTATTAGTTTTGGTGTACTCAGTTACTTTGCCATGATCCTATTACTTGGCATACGGCTAAATGATTTTAAGGTGAAAAGCTAAAAATAAGTGCTTTGAACTGCTGATTATTATTGCACTTTAATATATAATTCGGCGATTTATTTTGTACATCAGTTAAGTTGAGTGCCAAAAGGCAGTGTAAAAGAGATGCAGTTAGTTCGCGGTATACATAATATTCAGCCTAAAGATCACGGGTGTGTTTTAACCATAGGCAATTTTGATGGTGTTCATAAAGGGCACCAGCGAGTAATTTCGGCTTTAGTTACTAAAGCAAAGTCTCTCAACTGTGTTGCTGCGGTTTTAGTGTTTGAACCTCAACCACAAGAACTATTTGCTCCTGACAAAGCGCCTGCCAGACTTTGTCGATTACGTGACAAATATGCTTTATTAGCTGAATTAGGGGTAGAGCGGTTAATTTGTGTGAATTTCACCCGAAAATTTGCTAGCCAAAGTGCAGAGCAATTTATTGAACATTTATTGGTGGAAAAATTAGGTATTAAGCACTTAATTGTTGGTGATGATTTTCATTTTGGTAAAAATCGCGTGGGTGATTTTGCCATGTTGTCACAAGCAGGTAACACTTTTGGTTTTGATGTGACCGATACCGCGAGCTTTAAAGTGTCAAACTGTCGCATTAGTAGCACAGCAATAAGGCAAGCCTTACAAGATGACAATCTGACGGTTGTTGAAAATATGCTCGGTAGGCCTTATTCAATTATTGGTAAAGTATTTCACGGTGACAAACGTGGTCGACAGTTAGGCTTTCCAACGGCCAACGTGTTATTAAAAAGGCGTAACTCCCCCTTAAGTGGTGTTTTTGCTGTAAGAGTAAAAACAGTTGAGGGTGTATTTAATGGCGTCGCCAATATTGGTGCAAGACCTACCGTTAATGGAATTAGACAACAATTAGAAGTGCATATTTTTGATTTTGATGATGATCTTTATGGACAATGTATTGAAGTAATAATTAAGAAAAAGCTTCGTCAAGTGATGAAGTTTAAAGGTTTGTCAGCGCTAACCGCACAAATCAAATTGGACAGCGAACAAGCGAAAAATATTTTATTGTAGGTCGGCCCAAGCGATATAAGGCTCGACAAATTGAAAATTAAACACAGTTAGTAGTATTGATACCGTTAACCAAAACCGGATAATGATTTAAATGAGTGATTATAAACAGACCCTAAATTTGCCTGCCACATCTTTTGCCATGAAAGGTAATATGGCGAACCGTGAACCTAACATGCTCAAAGAATGGGCAGCTAAAGATTTGTACGGTAAAATTCGTACCGCAAAAAAAGGCAAAAAATCATTCATTTTACATGACGGTCCTCCATACGCTAACGGAAGTATTCACCTTGGGCATGCAGTAAATAAAATCTTAAAAGATATTATTGTTAAATCGAAAACCTTGTCTGATTTTAACTCTCCATACGTGCCCGGTTGGGATTGCCATGGTCTACCGATTGAATTAATGGTTGAGAAAAAAGTGGGCAAACCAGGCCATAAGGTCACTGCTGCTCAGTTTCGCCAAAAATGTCGAGATTATGCAATTAAGCAAGTAGACGGCCAGCGAGAGGACTTTAAACGTTTAGGCATCTTTGCCGATTGGCAAAATCCTTACTTAACGATGGACTTTACGACTGAAGCGAACATTATCCGCGCTTTAGGTAAAGTTGCAGAAAATGGCCATTTACAGCAAGGCTTTAAGCCAGTGCATTGGTGTACAGACTGTGGCTCTGCTTTAGCAGAAGCGGAAGTGGAGTATAAAGATAAACAATCACCCGCTATAGATGTCAAATTTGATATTAACGATGAAGAGGTAGCCAGTAAGTTTTCTCACCCTGAAGGCCATACTGGTTCAGGTCAAATTGGCATGGTTATTTGGACAACCACACCTTGGACCTTACCTGCTAATCGCGCGATCTCAGTTAATAGCGACGTAGAGTATACACTAGTACAGTGTGATACTTTGCCAAATGGTGAAGCGGGCAAGTTACGTTTAATTTTAGCGTCAGATCTTGTCACTTCATGTATGGACAGGTTTGGTATTGAAAAATACCATGCTTTAGGTTTTTGTAAAGGTGCTGAGTTAGAGCTTGTTCAGTGTCAACATCCATTTTATGACTTTACTGTACCTGTCATTTTAGGGGAGCATGTTACCACCGACTCTGGTACTGGTTGTGTTCATACTGCGCCAGGACACGGTGTTGAAGATTTTGTTGTTGGTAAAGAATATGACTTGGAAGTTGCTAATCCTGTAGGTGCTAATGGTGTTTATCTTGAAGATACGCCGTTATTTGCTGGCCAACATGTGTTTAAAGCTAATGCTAGTGTAGTTGAAGTGTTACAAGATCAAGGCGCGTTAATGCACCACCACGCTTTTGAACACTCTTATCCGCATTGCTGGCGCCATAAAACGCCCATTATTTTTCGTGCGACACCGCAATGGTTTATTAGCATGGATAATAAAGCTTTGCGAGATGATTCATTAAAAGAGATTGAAAAAACAAAATGGATCCCTGATTGGGGCCAAAGCCGTATAGAGAAAATGGTTGAAGGTCGTCCTGATTGGTGTATTTCGCGCCAACGTACTTGGGGCGTGCCCATTGCTTTGTTTATCCATAAAGATACCGGAGCATTACATCCACGTAGTATCGAATTAATTGAAGATGTTGCAAAGCGCGTTGAAAAAGAAGGCATTCAAGCATGGTTTGATTTAGAAGCCAGTGAATTAATTGGTGATGATGCTAATGAGTTTATTAAAGTACCAGACACCTTAGATGTATGGTTTGATTCAGGCACCACCCATCACTCAGTAATAAGCGCCCGTGAAGAGTTTGATGGTATTGCTGATTTATATCTTGAAGGCTCAGACCAACATCGAGGTTGGTTTATGTCATCAATGATGTCATCTGTTGCTATGACAGGTAAAGCACCATATAAGCAAGTACTTACGCACGGTTTTACTGTTGATGTTAATGGCCATAAAATGTCTAAGTCTCTGGGCAATGTGGTAACACCATCAAGTATTACTAATAATTTAGGTGCTGATATTTTACGCTTGTGGACCGCTTCGGTTAACTACACCCAAGAAATCACAGTTTCAGATGAAATCTTTAAACGCCAAGCGGATGCTTATCGTCGTATTCGTAATACCTCACGTTTTTTACTCGCTAATTTAAATGGTTTTGAACCAGCACAGCATTCTGTTGCTTTCGAAGACATGGTTGCATTAGACCGATGGGTAGTTGATAAAGCAGCTCAACTGCAAGACGAAATTATTACTGCTTACAATGAATATGAGTTCCACGTTGTCGTTCATAAGTTAATGAATTTCTGTACAACAGAACTTGGTGGATTTTATTTAGATATTATTAAAGACAGACAGTATACGTCAAAAGCAGATTCAAATGCTCGTCGTTCATGTCAAACAGCTATGTATTTAATCGCTGAAGCTATGACTGCTTGGATGGCGCCTATTTTATCCTTCACTGCCCAAGAAATTTGGCAAGCATTACCAACACCGGCAACTGGCGAGCGTGATGAGTTTGTGTTCACCGGCGTGTGGTTCAATGGTTTAGCGACAATGCCTGCAGATACTGAGTTAGGCAACGATTACTGGAGTGAGTTATTGCTTGTGCGTGGTGAAGTTAACCGTGCACTTGAATTAGCGCGTAAAGAAAAAATAGTAGGCAAAGCACTTGAAGCTCAAGTGATTTTATATGTTACAACAGACTTGGCCGGAAAATTAGCTAAATTAGAGGAAGAGTTACGCTTTGTATTAATCACCTCTAAAGCCATTATTAACACTGTAGAGTCTGCTCCTGATAATGTAAGCAGCACAGATATTGAAGGTCTTTGGTTGTCAGTTGGCACAGCAGAGGGAACTAAATGTGACCGTTGTTGGCATGTAACTGAAGATGTTGGTGTAAACGAAACACACCCAGAATTGTGTGGTCGTTGTGTTACCAATGTTGATGGTGAAGGTGAGCAAAGAAAGTATGCCTAAACTATTTTCAGATACAGGTTTACGTTGGTTATGGCTGACGTTAATTTGTTTGATATTAGATCAAGTTACTAAACAGTGGGTTGTTGGCTCGTTTGATTTGTACGAGTCATTGCCAATCTTTCCTGTTTTTAGTTTGACTTATGTGCAAAATCCAGGTGCAGCATTCAGTTTCCTTGCTGATCAAGATGGTTGGCAGCGCTGGTTTTTCACTGCCATAGCTGCGATTGCCAGTGTCGTTTTCATTGTGTGGTTAGCTAAAACGCCTAAATCAGATGTTTTATTAAGCATAGCATTTGCCTTAATGCTTAGTGGCGCAATGGGAAATTTAATTGATAGAGTTTTGTTTGGCTATGTAATTGATTTTTTAGACTTTCATTGGTCTGGCAAACGTTTTCCCGCTTTTAATGTGGCTGATTCAGTGATTTTTATTGGCGCAGCATTAATGATTCTAGACTCTTTTATATCAGACGATAACAAAACTGAGTCAAACGATACATTGTAGGAGCGGATAAACCGCAATATTTAACATGACAATAGATAAAACTATTAAAACAGATTCAAGTATATTAGTGCATATTACCATGAAGTTAAGTGATGGCTCTGCAGCTGATAGCACCAAAGTAAACAACAAACCGGCAAAGATCATTATGGGTGATGAAAGTATTTCAGCAGCCTTTGAAGCTCAGCTGTTAGGTATGAAAACAGATGAAAGCAAAGAGTTCACGCTAGCAGCCGTTGATGCTTTTGGCGAATCAAATCCTGATAATATTCATTACATGGATATAGATAAATTCTCTACTGAGGTACCGGCAAAAGTAGGTAATATTATCACTTTCTCCCAACCTGGAGGAGAACTTCCTGGTATGATTAAAGAAGTTAGTGGCAACTCAGTGACTATTGACTTCAATCATCCTCTAGCAGGCCAACCTGTGACTTTTGTCATAGATTTAGTAGAGATACTTTAGTCGTAAAATTGTTCGCGTATTTTATCGGGAATACAACCCCTTTAACAAAGAGAAAACTATGGAAATTATTTTAGCTAACCCGCGCGGTTTCTGTGCCGGGGTTGATAGAGCCATTAGTATTGTTGATCGTGCATTAGATCTGTTTGGCGCGCCTATTTATGTACGACATGAAGTGGTGCATAACAAGTTTGTGGTTGATGGTTTGAAAACTCGTGGAGCTGTTTTTGTTGAAGAACTGAATGAAGTACCAGATGACAGTACTGTAATCTTTAGTGCTCATGGTGTTTCCAAAGCTGTTCGCAATGAAGCAAAAAAACGTGATTTAAAAGTATTTGACGCCACTTGTCCTTTAGTCACTAAAGTGCATATGGAAGTTGCTCGCGTTAGCCGGAAAAATATTGAATGTGTCTTGATTGGTCATGCTGGACATCCCGAAGTTGAAGGCACTATGGGTCAATATGATAGTGAATCAGCAGGTATATACTTAGTTGAATCGGCGGAGGATGTTGCAAAACTTGAGGTTAAAAAACCTGAACTGCTCTATTTCTGTAGCCAAACAACTTTATCTGTGGACGATACCTCGGATGTAATTGATGCACTCCAAGATAAATTCCCGCTTATTCAAGGGCCTCGTAAAGATGATATTTGTTATGCGACTCAAAATCGTCAAGATGCAGTGAGAGCTATTGCCAGCGAGGTTGATTTGTTACTAGTAGTTGGTGCTAAAAATAGCTCTAATTCAAATCGCTTACGAGAGGTGTCAGAAAAAATAGGTACAACATCTTACCTGATTGATACGGCAGAAAATATTGAGATCTCTTGGTTAGAAAATGTTAATAAAATTGGTGTTACTGCGGGGGCTTCTGCACCTGCTATCTTAGTGAAGCAAGTGATAGAAGCGCTAAAAGACTTTGGTGGTCAAGAAGTTAGTGAGTACCCAGGGCGAGAAGAAAACATTGTATTTGCAGTGCCGGCAGAATTGCGCTAACCTTAAAGTGCTTATATTTTAACCACGACTATTTGTTAGCTGATATTGACATCGAAAGGAATAATTGTAGTACAAGTATATAGGCGTATCAAAAGGAAGTATTTTTAAGGAAATTTTACGGATAAAAAGGATATGGGTTAATGCAGTTCACGCCAGTGATATTTAGCACATATGAATTTTACCGAGAGTCTTTAGCTAACGCAAAATCGGCTCTGGCTTTTTTTATGCCTAAAAAGGCTGTAGTATTAAAGTTGATGGATTTTAGAAATAAGATATTATCAATAGTTGAAAATATATTTTTACCAAAAGAACTTTTTTTCACATCCCCCCAACTGAAAATCACTCTTTTCAATATAGTTTGCTTACAAACTAAACTACTGTATTGTTTTTCATTTAAAAAACTTAGTAATTGCATGTTTTATTTATTAGAGAGAGGGACCAATGCCTCAGCTTCAAACTAGTTTCCAACTAAGAAAGTGCGTTAAAAAACAAAAAGGAATGACCTTTATTGAAGTGTTAATTGCTTTATTTATTATGGTTACAGGCATCTTAGGTGCTGTTGCTATGCAAGCAACAGCTAAAAAAGGTAGTTTTGACGCCATGCAACGCTCGCTTGCCTCTAGTTTAGCCCAAGATATTATCGAACGGATGAGAAGTAATGATGCAGCCACATTAGCAAATTATGCAGGTACAGATTACGGCGTTACTTTAAACTCAGAGCCAAGCAAACGCTGTAATACCAGTGGAGGCTTATGTTCAGCAGCTGAGATGACAACAAATGATCAATACGAATGGGAATTAGCCTTAATGGGGGCCGATGTTAAATATGGTACCAGCAATGTGGGTGGATTATTGGATGCAAGAGCCTGTGTTAGTGTAACAAATAATGCCGTTAAAGTTGTAATAACTTGGCAAGGAAGGGTTGAGCTTGTGAGTGGAAGTACGGAGAGTTGCGGTAGTACTAGCAATAAAAGAAGGCAGGTGTTAGTTGAAGCATTCGTTTATTAGTCATAGATGAGAGAGTGTTTTTTTCTAGTAGAGACGATGAGAAGATAAGTATTGTATGAAGCTAATTAATAGTACACGTCAACAAGGTTTTAGCTTAGTAGAGGTTTTTATTGCTTTGGCTATTGGCTTGGTTATCTTTGCTGGAGTGTTGAGTGTTTTTGTTGGTATACGTACCACTACAGCAGAAACCTCAAGTAGTGGAGAGTTGCAAGAAAATGGTCGTTTTGCCATAAGCATGCTTACTGACGATTTATCGAAGCAAGATTTCTGGGGCGATTATGCTGGTATCTTTGATCTTTCTACTATCAATCACGCACTTGCTGCACCAGGAAATGATTGTAGTGGCGATGGAGTCAATAATGCTTCATTTCCTGCAGCAGTGAGTACTTTTAGAACTATTTGGGGCGAAACTATCACTAATGCTAACCCTATGGGGTGTTTCACTGATGCTAAACTTGGCTCTGATCTAATTCAAATTAAAAGAGTTTTAGCAGATGATCTGGTTGATGGCGCGGGGGATCCAATAACAACTGCACCAGTAGGTAACTATTATCTGGTTACCAATGCTAATGATGGCGTTTTATTTGCGAGTGGTACTGTGCCTACTGTTGATAATAGCCGTGTATGGCAATATCAACATCATGTTTATTATATAAGAGAAGAAACTCAGGGTAGCAATACGGTGCCAGTATTAATGCAAGGACAATTAACAACACAAATGTCTTTTGCTCCTGTTGTTGATGGTATTGAAATGATCAGGTTTATGTATGGTTATGATGCTGATACTGATCCTGATGCTGCAGGTTATGGCAAAGTGGATGCTTTTATTTCTGCAGACGATATGACTGATGAGTTATGGAACAATGCAGGCGGTACTAAGATTATCGCTGTTAAAGTTTTTGTCTTAGCAAGAGATATTACCCCTGATAACAAGTATAGCAATAGTAATACTTATCAGTTAGGTGATTTGTCTTTAACTTTTAACGATAATTATAGACGTTTGTTATTTAGCTCAACAGTGACTTTATATAATGCGAGGGTCGATTTATGGTAACTAACAACTTAAAAAGTTTTAATCCAAAATATCAACATGGAGTAGTATTGGTTGTTTCTTTAGTATTTTTAACCGCCTTAACTGCGGTTTCTGCTGCCTTAATGCAGAACACTACAACAGACATGAAAATGTCCGGTGCCAGTGAAGAAAAAGTTGTCGCGGATCAAGAGGTCGTTAGTGCAGTTGATGAATTTATTTTCAAGCAAGTGACGGCCGGTAGTGGAAATAATGGCTTTGCTAAGCCAGTTGCAACTTTTAAAGATGGTGCTAAAAATATAAAAGCAGATTTAACTATTGCAAATAAAGACGGTAATATTGATGCAGCATCGCTCGATCTTGCTAATAATGAATTTCAACTTGAAGCAGATTGCCCCCACTCAAAATCTGCTTCATCAGCTCAGGTGTTTACTTGTAATGTGTTGCGCATACAAATAAGCAGGAAATATGGCCGTAAAAAAACTAGTACGGTGGAAGTGAATTCAGGTATAGCGCAGCACTTATTGAAGTAATGCATGTTTCAATAAAAAGCAAAACAGCTATCAATGTTTATATTGGGGTTTTACAATGAAAAAATTTATAATAGCAGGTTTTTTAATCTTTTCAGGATTAGCAACAATACCTCTATCTTTAGCAGAAGATATAGAGTTATATATTAGTGATGCCGTAAAAGAGTCAGCTAAAAAATCGAAAGTTTTAATTATTTTTGATAACTCTGGCAGTATGGGCACTCTTCATAGTGTAGACGAACCATATCTTAAAGATGGACAAACTGAGCCTGATTATTATCCCCCTGATGGTGCCTCTCACGCTTATAATGACGATGCAACATACTTTAACAAAGGAACGGTAGACGGAACTTCAAGTATACCTGATAGTCCTAGTGATGGGAGACGATTTTTAGCTGCAATTAATAGTTGTGAAAGCTCAAAAGAAGCTTTAAAAACAAGAGGTTTTTATACTGGTCATATTCGTGAATATACAGTTAAAGGTAATAGTGGTACCTGGGAAGAGATTCCGGATAATAATGGACTAAATATTGAAGTATTAGATTGTGAGGAAGATGTATCGACTGATGATAACTTAGGTAGTTTAAAAAATATCGATAGCCTTCCAGAAGGGTATCCTGCAGATAATTTAGGGACCAAAAAAGATCCTGTTTATCATACCACTGATACAGGTAAGTTAAATGTCACCTGGACGGGTTCTTTAGTTACCTTGTATACGGCCAATTATCTGCGTTGGTATCACAGTGCACTGAAAGATAAAATCACTGAAAGCCGTTTTGAAACGGCTATCAGAAGTATTACTAATGTTATAGAAACTACCGATGGTATTGAATTTGGTTTAGAAATTTTTAACTATAATTATAATACTTCTAACAATGGTGGTCGAATTGTCTATGGTATCAAGGAAATGACAACAGCTAATGAAACTAGTCTCATTAGTATTATTGATGATGATCTAACTGCATTTACTTGGACACCATTATGTGAATCAACTTATGAAGCTTCGCAATATTTTGCCGGCAAAGCTGTTGATTATGGCGATGATGCGAAAAACTCTTCTCAGCCTAAAGCGGATCTGAGTGTTATTAATAGCTCCGATGAATATATAACCCCGTTTGATGAATGTACTGATAAAGCCTATATCATTTTGATAACCGATGGCGAGCCCACATATGATACAAAAGCCGATAGCAAAATTCAGGCATTAACATCCAAAATACAAGATGGCGTTGATGCTGATGGTGATACAGTTTATAAAGACATCAAGTTTACCGATGCACACGCAGAGTTAGATAACTCTTCTTATAATGATGATGATTTAAGCACTGCTAGTTATTTACCAGCATTAGCTGGATGGATGAATACTTATGATATTAATTTAAGCATTGACGGAGTACAAACCGTTTCTACTCACACCATCGGTTTTAGCGAAGGAGCAAATGACGCTAAAGGGCTTTTAACTGAAACAGCAGCAAGAGGTGGTGGTGAATACTTTTCTGCAAGTGATGAATTACAATTGACATCTGCTTTACAAAGTACATTACGAAGCTTGACACCATCAAATGATAGTTTAACCTCTGCCTCAGTTGCGGCAAATAACTTTGATAGAACGGAAACACTAAACTCTGTTTACTACGCAATGTTTAACCCTCAAAATGGACCTCGATGGCAAGGTAACTTAAAGAAATATAAGGTGATCAACAGTGTGCAAGTTGGCTCAAATAGTGTTGCAGCACTAGATGAAGACACTGGACATTTTTCTACAGAAGTGCAAAGTTATTGGTCAGCAAGTGTCGATGGAAACTTGGTTGCCGAAGGTGGTGTAGCAGGTTGGTTTGCGACACAAGATGTAGATGATCGTGTTGTTTATAGTGATATTGGCACTGGTGATGCTTTAGCTTTGTTAAATGCTGCTGCTTTAGTCGGTAATGAACAAGACTTTGCCGATGATTTAGGTATAGCACTAGAAAATGTTACTGATTATTTTAATTGGAATCTAGGAATGGATGTCGATGATGAAGATAAAGATGGTAATTCAACCGATATGCGAGCTGATGTTTTTGGCGACCCTTTACATTCTAAGCCATTAGTTGTTAATTATGGCTCAAGTATACGCATTGTAATTGGAACCAATGCAGGAGCATTACACATGTTTGAAGATGCTGGTGATACGGTATCTGAAAAGTGGGCATTTATGCCTAAGGAATTATTCCCTAATATTACAGGTTTGCGCGATAACTATTCTTCTGCAGATAAAATTTATGGTATCGATGGTCAAATAACTTCGCATGTGAATGATAAAGATGGCGACGGTATCATTGAAACAGGTGACTCTGTTTGGATATTTTTTGGTTTACGTCGTGGTGGCGATTCATACTATGCTATGGATATTAGTAGCCCTGACTCACCTAGCTTAATGTGGCATATAAAGGGTGGAACAACTGACTTTGAAGAGTTAGGACAAACATGGTCTCAGCCTAAAATAGGCTTTTCCAAACTTAATTTAAGCGGTACTGTTGCTAGTCCTGTATTGTTCTTTGGTGGCGGTTACGATACCAATAAAGACAGTGATGGGCCTGGTACCGCTGACAGTATAGGACGAGCTGTTTATATGGTTGATGCTAAGACCGGTGCTTTAAAGTGGAGTATGGAGCCTAGCGGTGGTGATACGACTTTTGCCGGTACTGATAGTATCCCTTCAAGTATTGGTTTATTAGATACAGATGGCAACGGACTTGTGGATAGGCTATATACAGGAGATACAGGGGGAAATGTTTGGCGAGTCGACATGCCTGATGACACAAAAGCAGATTTTTCTGTGTTTCAATTAGCAAGTTTAGGGGGAGGTACCAATGCCACCGATAGACGGTTTTTTTACGAACCTTCAATTGTAAGAACTTTTATAGCTGAGACCATTGAAACACAGGTAACAGACGAGGAAGGGGAAACTAAGACAATAACGGTGCATCAAGAAAAACCTTACGAAGCTATTTTGATTGGTAGTGGCGATAGATCTAATCCTTTAGGCACTGATACAGACGATATTTTCTTTATGATTAAAGATGAAAATATCAAAACACAAACTTTTTCTGCTAGTAGTACACCCGTTACACCTATGGCAATAACTAAAGCAGATCTATATGACTTTACCAATGATCCCTTTGCTCAGACGATGACTACCCAAGAAAGAGAAACTCTTGAGCTTGCTGTGAGTGATAAGTCTGGCTGGTTTATTGATTTTACTCAAACAGGTGAAAAAAGCACTTCATCTGCAATAGTAATAAATGGGATTGCCTATTATACTTCATTCACTCCTCCAGCGTTTTCGGCAGACTTAGTTGACTGTAAACCACCTTCGGGTCAGGGATGGTTGTACGCTGTTGATTTAGCGTTAGGAACTAAGGAATATAATTGGCTATCAGAAAATTCAGACAATAGAGAAGATAGAATTGCTTTGATTAGTGAACAGTTTCTTGGTTCTCCAACCTTGATCGTTCTGCCAGATAACCCTGATGATTCTGAGTCTGATACAAGTGGTAACCTAATTGTAGGTCGAAAAATTATAGGTGTGGATTTTGATTTGAAAACCATGCGAACCTATCTATATATTAAAGAAGAGCAATAATAGTTACTAAATATATCTTATGGAAAAATATATGAAAAATGCAGAAAAACAAAATGGCTTTACTTTGATAGAGCTATTAATTGCAGTTGCTGTTATTGGAATTTTAGCCGCTGTTGCTTATCCAGCATATACAGACTTTGTTACGCGTTCAAATAGAAGCGAGGGTCAACGAGAGTTGATGCGTTATGCAAACCTTCAAGAACAAGTCTTTGTTGATAGTCGTGCATATGCATCTGATATGAAAGGTTTAGGAGAAGCTACAGCGACTATTGATACTGAGTCAGGCAATTACACTATTTCAGTATCAGCCCAAACAGCGACAACATTTACATTAAAGGCGGCAGCTAAAGGTAACCTGTCTAGTGACACAACATGTCCTACATTGACAGTAAATGAACTTGGACAAAAAAATCTGAGTGAGAACTCTGGATGCTGGGAGAAATAATATGAAAACTTTTGACTCAATAACAATGAAAATCGGTTGCTTTATCTGTGTGTTTACTTTTGCTCTCACTGTAGAAGCGAAAGTCAAAAATAAAGAAAATAAAAATGTAGATATGAAATGCTTTGTAGAATTGGTAGGGGGAGGAGATATTATTAGTTTTTGGCATATACCCAAAAGCAAAGCATCAAACTTAGCTAAATCAATCAAAGGGCATAAAATTGCAGTACCTAACTCTAAACAAAAAACCAAAATTTATAGAGTATATGAGTGTACATTGCTAAAAGATGATTTTACAACTAGTCGAGCTAAAATGGCAGATAAAGAAACTGCCCGATAGTCACTTTATACTTCAAGACTTAAAAATTGGCAATGAATTATACTTAGGTAGGCTCTAGCTACAAACTATTTCATTGCCATTTCTGTCTTCATCCTTATCATCATCATCAGTATCAGAGCTAGTATAACTTCTACCTGATACAGACAAGTCGATTCCTCGAGATTTTTCAGCTTCAGCGTATGGGCAATAGCTAAAAGAAGCTGCAACAGCAGGAGTTAATAATCGGCCTGTTGGTGTGTAAATTACACTAGTAGTAGCAAATTGAAATTTGTCACCTGCTTTAATTGCTTCTTTTATTTTAACTAACTCATCATTAGCACCAAAAGCCGTACCATTAGCTAATGTGTTTGCATCGTTTGTGAATACACTTATCTCTCCCCCCCAGCTTGTTGTACAAGACCCACTTTCCAAAGGACAAACTGTAGTATTTTTTCCTGTATTTATTGCTAAACTTCTTGCAGTTAACAATAGCCTTTGCATTTCGCTTATTTCATTATCAACACGCATTTTTATCAGGAAGTCATTCATGCCGGGCATTGCTATGGCTGAAAGTATGCCGATTAAAGCTGTTGCAATCATAAGCTCAAAAAGCGTGAAGCCTTTGTTCGTGGTTGATAATAAGGGGACAGAGCAATTGATATTTTTATCCATAATATATCCATTAAATACTACCTGGAGATATAACATTTATATCATTTATTTGGAGAACTAGCTAGTGTTTGCTTTTTGAACAATTTAACTGTTAATCGCATTTAATTTCTTTACCAGATCTATTTTCGTCAATACCATCGTTATCAATATCACTTGATTGATATACCCTACCTGAGCGAGCAACTACTATACCTCTAGAGTGATTTTCGTAATAAGTGGGACAATAACGAAATGTACCATTGGCTAAGCCACTAAGTTGTCCAGTAGGCTTAAAGGTTATTTTAGCTCTACCCTTGCCATATACAAGAACATCACCGGTACTGATTTCATCTTTAGTCCTAATTATCATTTCATTATTATCAAGTATTTCATTATTATTACTATCAATGTATATACTTAGTTCTTTTTCCCATTGGGTAGTACATTTTAAAGATTTGTCTAATGGACAGATTATTGCTTTATGACCGCTATTAATAGCGGAGTTTCTCGTAATGAGTAACATTCGATGGAGTTGAGTAATCTCATTATCTACACGCATTTGTACAATAAATGCAGAGTAGTTAGGGATAGCAATTGCGGCTAGTATTGAGCTTACAGAAATTGAAATCATAAGTTCAATAAGTGTAAGCCCCTTTGAAAAGTAGGGGGTATTAAGCATTAAAAATCCATTTTAATTCGCTTCCTTGTATATTAGGTATAGCTAAAGAAAATGGATTTTTCTAGTATTAGTTTAGGTCTGAGGATGCTAGCCGTAAATAGTCGGAATAGCTTGGCGTTTATGCTGGGTTCTATTGTATATATTTATGATATGCTCAGAAACCTGTGTTGAGACATCTTTTCCTTCTAAAAAGTCATCAAGTTGATCATAGCTAATACCTAATGCATCTTCATCTGTTTTACCTGGCTCTAGATCTTCTAAATCAGCGGTAGGTGCTTTTTCAACTAATATTGCTGGTGCGCCTAAATACTTAGCCAACATTCTGACCTGTCGTTTTGATAGACCAAAAAGTGGCGCTAAATCACAGGCGCCATCGCCCCATTTTGTAAAAAAACCGGTAATATTTTCAGCACTATGGTCGGTACCCAACACTAAGCCACCTAATATACCGGCAATATGATATTGAGACACCATACGAGCGCGAGCTTTCACATTACCCTTAGAAAAATCTATTTGGCTCTCGGTTGCTACTAATAAATCAGTAGTTTTTAGTGCCTCTGTAACTTGCTGATTAATACCATCAACACCGTCAAGTATATTAGTAGTTACGCAATGATTAGGTTGAATAAAATGTAGAGCTTGTTGTGCATCATCTTCATCTGCTTGTACGCCATAGGGTAACCTAACAGCAATGAACTGATAGTTTTCGGATATGTCATTATTTAGCTCATCAATAGCAAGTTGTGCTAATCGACCACAAGTTGAAGAGTCTACGCCACCACTTATACCAAGTACCAAGGTTTTCAAACCAGAATTTGTGAGTGTAGATTTAATAAAGTCTACGCGACGGCGAATTTCAAATTTGACATCAATTTCAGGTAAAACTTTCATTTCATCAATAATGACTTGCTGATCCATGTAACTTCCTACTTATGAGCTGAGTTATTTAAAATTATAGTTTACCAAAATAAACCCTTTAGCTAAATATTAACACTTGGATATTGATAAATTGCTTCAAACACGCTGTAATAACAGTAACTAAAGCTCAAATAGAGAGATATGATGAAGAAAATTGAAGCGATCATTAAACCATTTAAGTTAGATGATGTAAGAGAAGCGTTAGGTGAAATAGGTGTTACCGGTATGACTGTCTCTGAAGTTAAAGGCTTTGGTCGACAAAAAGGTCATACAGAGCTTTATCGTGGTGCTGAATATATGGTGGATTTCTTGCCTAAAGTGAAATTAGAAATTGTTATTGCTAAAGAAGACGTTGAACGTTGTGTGAATGCAATTTTAGAAACGGCACAAACGGGTAAAATTGGCGATGGCAAGGTTTTTATTACTGATGTTGAGCGTATAATCCGTATAAGAACAGGCGAAGAGAATCAAGAAGCCATTTAGCGAATCAGGGACAAGTTTCGAGACACAAAAGAAGTAACTCGAAACTTGATATAGCCTTATCCTAATTGACTAATGTATTATTAGGGTAGTTGGCAGCTAGTACCTGTAAGGCATTTTTCTTTAAATCAACTAACCCTAGCTTATCGTAACATTCAATCATTATTTCTAATGCTGGCTCTACTTCAGAGCTAGGTGTGAAATATTCAATAATGTATCTACCTCTATTTGCTGCAGAAGCATAAGCTTCACGCTTTAAATAAAAATTTGCAACAGCCAGTTCATATTTTGCTAAGCGTGATTTAATGGCAATCATTCTTTTACGAGAATCGGCAGCGTATTTACTGTCTGGGTATTCAGCTAGTATTTTCTTAAAATCATTGAACGCATCACGAGAAGCGGTCGGATCTCTATCTGATCGATCAATACCTGCAAGATCTTGAAACAAATTTTCTTCGGTTGAAATATTGATCAACGCGCGCATATAGTAAACGTAATCGATATTTGGGTTGTTAGGATTTAAGCGCAAAAATCGATCTGTCAAAGCGACTCCCTGCGCTGAATCACCTACTTTATAATAAGCGTATATTAAATCTAACTGAACTTGATGAGAAATAGGACCAAAAGGAAAGCGAGAATCAATCGCGCTAAGAATTTGAATGGCTTTTTGGTATAGCCCATTATCAAGAGATGTTCTCGCATCAACAAAAAGCGCTTGCGCTGACTTGTCAGGTACTTTATCTATTTCGGTGATGTTATCTGATGAAGAGCAACCCGCTAAAGTTAATGCTAGCGCTATAAATATTATTTTTGCAGTCAATTTTTCCATGGAATTTGCATTTACGCCTTAATTTGAAATTAAATAAGTATGAAACCCCTTCAGAAAAAGGGTAAAATAAAGCTAATATGAATACTTGAGTAAGGCATTCTAACCTAGCGCATTAGCTAGTACAATGGCCTTACAAAACTGATAGAGAGTTTAATGGCTGAGATAATTCAACATAAGGATATTGTTCCTGATTCGTGTTTAGGTAAACGCTTAGACCAAACTTTAGCAATAATGTTTCCTGATTATTCACGTTCACGCTTAAAAGATTGGATTTTAGCTGGGTGTGTTCATGTAAATGGCGAAGTGTTAACCCGAGCTAGAGAAAAAATGTATGGTGGTGAGGAGATAACCATTGATGCTGAAGTTGAAGCAGAACAACGATTTGAAGCGCAAAATATTAAGTTAGATATCGTCTATGAAGATGATGACATCTTGGTGATTAACAAACCTGCCGGTTTAGTTGTTCACCCTGGTGCTGGTAACCCAGATGGCACAGTACTAAATGCTTTATTGCATCATCATCCTGCAATAGAAGTTGTACCGCGTGCGGGTATTGTTCATCGTTTAGACAAAGACACAACAGGTTTGATGGTTGTGGCAAAAACAATTGCCGCCCAAACAAACTTAGTTGAAGCTTTGCAACTTAGAGAAATTACCCGGGAATATGAAGCTGTTTCGAATGGTTTAATGACTGCTGGCGGCATTGTTGATGAGCCTATAGGTAGACATCCAACCAAACGTACGCATATGGCTGTCGCTTTTTCAGGCCGTCCGTCCGTTACCCATTACCGAGTCATGGAAAAGTATCGATTACACACACGCTTACGTTTACGCCTTGAAACAGGGCGTACCCATCAAATTCGCGTGCATATGTCACATATTACCCATCCGTTGGTAGGTGATCCTGTTTATGGTGGCAGACCTCGGCCACCAAAAAATTCAACACCAGAACTATTAGCTAAACTAAGAAGTTTTAAACGTCAAGCGCTTCATGCTGCTATGCTTTCTTTATATCATCCTGTAACCGGTGAATTGATGACTTGGCATGCTGACTTACCGGATGATTTTGTTGAGTTAGTTGAATTACTGCAAGCTGATAATAAGTTAAATGCTCAAGAAGAGTACTAAGCAAGTAAAAACCTCATTAGCAACCTCCGCTTTTGAGTTTGTACAATGGCCAGTAGATGAGTTCGCAATATCAAATAAAATTGCTGACAAGGTTCTGGCCATTCAAACAACACGTGAAACACCTGAGAAAACCCCCTTTCATCAAGTGAGTCCTTATGAAAGTTTTAACCTTGGTCTACATGTAGGTGATTGTGCCAAACGTGTACGCAATAATCGTCAATGTTTGCAAAACCACCTGCCTTTAAATTCAAAAACTCAGTGGCTTGAGCAAGTTCATGGTAATGACGTTGTTGTGATTACCAATGTCTCCGAGCAAGCACTTACTGCTGATGCAGCTATCACCAGAGAGAAAAACACGTGTTTAGCGGTAATGACAGCTGATTGTCTGCCGATATTATTGGTGTCGAAAAAAGCAGATGAAATAGCCGTTATCCATGGAGGTTGGCGTCCGCTATCGACTAATATCATTAGTAACACATTGGCTAAAATGAAAACGCCTGCAGATGAAGTGTACGCATGGCTAGGTCCATGTATTTCGTCAAGAGCGTTTGAAGTAGGCAGTGAAGTAAAGCTGCAATTCCTTCAACAAGGTGATTCTTTTAATTATGCCTTTACTGAAACAATAAAAGATAAGTGCTTTGCCGATTTACAGAAAATTGCAGCATTACAATTAGAGCGACTTGGCATTACTAAAATTAGTAATTTAGCCGAATGTACTTATGAAAACGAGCAAAAATATTACTCTTATCGTAAAAGCTCGGTTACAGGCCGAATGGCAACACTTATTTGTTTGTGTTAATTATCTCAATAAAAGCGACTGCTAACTTGTTGTGAATCATATTTATCGCCAGTTCAATATTGAAAAACTCTAAAGTAGTCCTAATGTTATACTTAACTTTTGTAGAGTAGACTAATTCATAAGCCCAAGTTATTAATTTTTATCGGGCAGGAGAGTATTCATGCGTTTAGACCGATTTACACAATCTTTTCAAGAATCTATTGCCGATGCACAATCGTTAGCATTAGGTCGTGATCATCAGTTTATTGAGCCAATCCATCTGATGTTGTCATTACTCAACCAAAATGGTAACTCGGTTATTCCACTTTTAAAAAGTGCTGGCGTTGATGTACGTACCTTACGCGTGAAAGTTGAAGAAGCACTACAATCATTGGCCCAAATTCAAGGGACAGGCGGCGACGTTCAGTTATCAGCAGCTGCAGGGAAACTATTTAATTTGTGCGATAAACATGCACAGAAAATGTCGGATAAATATATATCATCTGAAATGTTTATACTTGCAGCACTTGAAGATAAAGGTGCATTAGGCAAAATTTTAAAGCAGTTAGGCGCAAGTGAACAACGAATTAAAGACGCAATTAAGCATATACGTGGTGGTCAAAAAGTTGACGATCCTAATGCTGAGGGTGTACGCCAAGCTTTAGACAAGTTCACAGTGGATTTAACTGAACGAGCAGAGCAAGGAAAGCTAGACCCAGTTATAGGACGTGATGATGAGATCCGAAGGACATTGCAAGTTCTCCAACGTCGTACTAAAAATAATCCGGTATTAATTGGTCAACCGGGGGTAGGTAAAACAGCCATTGTTGAAGGGTTAGCTCAACGTATTGTTGATCATGAAGTGCCTGAAGGTTTAAAAAATAAGCGAGTATTATCGTTAGATATGGGTGCTTTGGTGGCGGGAGCAAAATATCGTGGTGAATTTGAGGAACGGTTGAAATCGGTGCTCAATGAGTTAGCGAAAGAAGAAGGTCAGATCATCTTGTTTATTGATGAGTTACATACCATGGTTGGCGCAGGAAAAACTGACGGAGCCATGGATGCTGGTAATATGCTAAAACCAGCTTTAGCGCGTGGTGATTTACATTGTGTTGGTGCCACTACTTTAGATGAATATCGTCAATACATAGAAAAGGATGCCGCATTAGAGCGACGCTTTCAAAAGGTACTTGTAGAAGAGCCTAGTGTTGAAGATACTGTGGCAATATTGCGTGGTTTAAAAGAGCGTTATGAATTACATCATAGCGTTAATATTACCGATCCTGCCATTGTCGCAGCTGCCACGCTCTCTCATCGTTATATTAGTGATAGACAATTACCAGATAAAGCGATTGATTTAATTGATGAGGCTGCTTCAAGTATTCGTTTACAAATGGACTCAAAGCCTGAAGATCTAGATCGCCTTGAACGACGCCTGATTCAGCTTAAACTAGAGCAAAAAGCACTTGAAAAAGACTCGGATGATGCTTCTGTAAAACGTTTAGCAGAAATATCAGAAAAAATTAATGACAAACAACAGCAATACGATGAATTAGATGAAGTTTGGACTACTGAAAAAGCGGCGCTTTATGGCACGCAAACCATTAAAGAAGACCTAGAACAAGCCCGAATTGAATTAGAGTCTGCAAGAAGAGCTGGCGATCTTAACTTAATGTCAGAGCTACAGTATGGCAAGTTACCAGAATTAGAAAAGCAACTAGACTTAGCAAGCCAAGCTGAAATGCAAGAAATGAGTTTGTTGGCAAACAAAGTGACGGATGTTGAAATTGCAGACGTGCTCAGCCGGGCGACGGGAATTCCCGTGGCTAAAATGTTGGAGCAGGAGCGTGAAAAGTTACTAAATATGGAAAAAGAGCTACATCAACGTGTTATTGGCCAAGGCGAAGCTGTTACTTCAGTTTCTAATGCTATTAGACGCTCTCGGGCTGGTTTAGCTGATCCAAATCAACCTATTGGATCTTTTTTATTTTTAGGGCCAACAGGTGTTGGCAAAACTGAATTAACGAAAGCGTTAGCTTATTTCCTTTTTGACAGCGAAGAGTCACTTGTCCGTATTGATATGTCGGAATTTATGGAGAAGCATTCAGTCGCTCGTTTAGTCGGGGCACCTCCAGGATATGTTGGCTATGAAGAAGGCGGGTATTTAACTGAAGCGGTTCGTCGTAAGCCTTATTCAGTAATTTTATTAGATGAAATTGAAAAAGCACATAGTGATGTGTTTAATATTCTTTTGCAAGTATTGGACGATGGCCGATTAACCGATGGACAAGGGAGAACAGTAGATTTTAAAAATACGGTTATTATCATGACTTCAAATATAGGTTCAGATATTATTCAAGAATTTGGCGATGACAGTCACTATCAACAAATGAAAAGCCAAGTAATGAGCGAAGTAAGTCACCACTTCAAACCCGAATTTATTAATCGCATTGACGAATCAGTGGTTTTCCATCCATTGATCGTTGAGCAAATTAGTCAAATTGCTCAAATTCAAATTCAAGCATTGTCAAAGCGTTTGGCTGAACAAGAACTAGGTTTTTCGGTTAGCGCCAAGGCTATAGCGTTAATATCAGCAGCTGGATTTGATCCCGTTTTCGGTGCAAGACCTTTAAAACGAGCTATTCAACAAGGGATAGCAAACCCATTAGCGCAAAAGCTACTCGCAGGAAAGTTTACTGTAGGTACTACTATCAAGCTGGATGTGGAAGATGGCAGTCTAGTGTTTAAGTAAATTTACATGCATATCCTTTAAGTTAGCAATTAAAATTTACCGTGGTTTAAAAGTTCAACTACCTTTGTCGCAATACATATCAATGTGTTTTTTACTTAAGGCAAGCTGGGCTTTTTTCTCTTTATCCGATAAGGCTTTATTTTTACCCTTTGCATCGGTGATCATGACACTGTCAAAGGAGTTAAGCATTTTTTCATTCAACTGAGCAGCTTTACAGTTTTTCTCAGTAATTTCTTTGTTCTTCGCTAATACTTCAGCTTGCTCCTTTTCAAAGTTAGCTATTTGTTCATCAACTGACGGTTGTGAAGGAAGTTGTTGCTCTGCTTGCTTTTTCGCTTGATAAGAAGCAATAGTTGTTAGCTCGGAGTAATTGGTATGTTGAGGCTGATGCTGGCTAAAATGCACGACATTATTTTCATCGACCCAGCGATAAATAGCAATTTCCTGAGCAATGACATTTGTACTAAAAACAGCAGCAGACCATAAAGTGATGAAGGCTGAAATGCGAATATTCATAAAAATTCCTTTGCTGCTATTTAAATACTTACTTGCTTAAGTATAAGAGTATTACCTAGGTAAATTCAACTTAGGTGAAATTCACTATAATTTCAACGAGTTTCTTGCCTTTTAAACAAAAATCAATGCAAGTTATCTATATAGTTAGTATTTTTCAAAAATAAGTGAAACATTCAAACCACCAAAAGCAAATGAATTACTTAAGGCTTTTTTAACTTCAGTTTTAACACCTTGCTCGGTGACAAGATTAATTGCACATAAGGGATCGGTTTCAATAAAGTTAGCCGTTGGAGGAATTTCCTGTCTTTGAATGGCTAAAATACTCGCTATTGCTTCGATAGCAGCCCCTGCTCCAAGTACATGGCCATGGCTAGATTTAGTTGAGGAAACCCAAGGCGTACTGGAGCTATCAGCAAAGATCCTGTTTATTGCTTGGCTTTCTAATTGATCATTTTGTGAAGTTGCAGAGCCATGTGCATTAATATAATCAATTTCATCACATGATAACTTTGCATCATTGAGGGCTGCTTGCATTGCTTGTTGCGCCCCTTCAGCGAGAGGTTGTACTGCATTATGAGCATCAGAGCTCATACCTATACCCGAAATTTTAGCCAGAATATTCGCCTTTCTAGTTTTGGCAAAAAACTCTCTCTCTAAAACTAAGGTACCCGCACCTTCACCAATGACCAAACCACTTCTTCCTAACGAAAATGGTCTGCAGGTATCGCTAGATAATACTCTAAGGCCATCCCAAGCAATAAAGTTGCCTTTGGTAATACAAGCTTCAGCTCCGCCTACAACTGCAACATCAATTAAATTGCTACGAAGCATTAAAACAGCCATAGCAATGGCATGACCAGAAGAAGAGCAAGCCGAAGAGGTTGAAAAGCTTGGTCCCTTGATGCCAAATCGAATTGATATCTGACTTGTTGCAGCACTGGGTAACAGTTTTGGTACGGTGAAGGGGTGTGTTCTTTTATTTCCTTGCTCGAATAATTGTGCATAAGAATATTCAATCGTTTCTTGCCCCCCAATACTCGTACCATGAATAACACTAATTCGAGTGGCGTCGTGCTCTGCAATATTGAGCTTTGCGTTATTTATAGCCTCTTTAGCAGAAACTACCGCAAATTGTGCGTATCGGTCTAATAGTTTAAGTTCATTCTTATTGAAATGATCACTTTTATTGAAGCCATTTACTTCTGCTGCGAGGTAGTTTTCACCTTTAGATAAAGGAAATAATGTTACTGGGGCTATGGTTTTTTGTACTTTTGAAGAAAAGAGGCACTCTTCAAACGCTTCAATATTATTACCTGCAGCAGAAATACAGCCTAAACCAGTGACAACAATAGGTTCATGCATATTAATTATTTTTTTTCAACAAGTTGGGTGACAACTGTTAATACATCATTGAAATTGTTAATGGCGAGTCCTCGTTTATCTAGTTCAGTTTCATCAGGAATTTTAATATCAAACGCTTCCTCAATATCAAAAATTATTTCGACCATGGATAAAGAGTCAATGTTTAGCTCGGCAAAACTTTTTGCCTGACCATATTCCGCTTCACTAGCTTCAGTGTAATCACGAATAATGGCATGTATTTGTTGTTTAATTTTTAGCATCTGTTCTCCGAAAGCGAGTGATAGTGATTAAAGATATGAAGAAAAATATTGCTTTGATTACATTGGGGTATTGTTGATAGAAACTGTCTAATGATTGTATTTGTATCTCTGAGACAGAGTAACCTACGGTGTTAGTTGCTATTTTTGAGTTAGACAAAATACGACCATAAGGGTCAATTACAGCGCTTATTCCAGTGTTGGTTGCTCTAACTAAATATTTTCTATATTCGATACTACGAAACATAGATAAAGCTAAATGAACTTTTTGACCGCTATTGTCAGAGAACCACGCGTCGTTTGAACTATTGATAATAATTTCACCCCCTTGAGCAACGCCTTTAGCTACCATATTAGGAAATACTGCTTCATAACATATAAGTGGAATGGCGGTAATAGCTTCAGATTCACCTTGAATAATGAAGTTTTCGGTTTGTTCACCTGGTATATAGTTTGGAGCATAAGGAAATACTTTTCTCAACCAAGGAAGTTGCTGCTCAAAAGGTAAGTACTCGCCAAAAGGTAGTAACACTTGTTTGTTATAACGCTGTTGTACAGCGTTATGATTGATATATTCCATGGTATTAAAATAACTGGCATTTGTTGAGTCCAACGCTGTGATTGGCTGTATAGCTGTTAACAGTAAGGGAGTGTTATAAACGTTTTGCGTGAAAAACTTTTTATCTTCTTCATAGTATTGATAAGAAATGGGAACAGGTACTTCGGGTAGTATTGCTAAATCAATATTTTGCTCTTGATCAACACGTTGTAATATTGTTTTAAGTTTTTTCTGCTCTTGCTGCCAATCTTCGCGTGTACGATTTTTAGTATCAATATTTGGTTGCACTATAGCGATATTAATAGATTTAGCTGGGGTAGTAATATTAGCTGAATATCGTATTTTGTATTGGCCATAGGAATAATTGCCGAGAAATATAATAACTGCCATAACAAAGCATTGTGTTGCCTGAGTTTTATTGGTTCTTAATAATGTTATCCCGTTCGCTATTAGTATATTTACTGCATGAATTATAAAAAATACCAAGGCAACCCCACCAACATCAGCAAGTTGAATCAATGAAGGTTTTAGGTATAGAGCGTGTGCCAGGTTGCCGGGTAAAACATGGGGAATATAATTAGCTAGTACGGTGAAAATTACCGCTGAAGCAAAAGCACCATATAGTGAACTCCCTAATTTCAGGCGAACATGCAACCAACAAGCCACAGCATAAGGTAACGCAGACAGTAGGCAAAAGAAAAATATCACAGGTAAAACGATATTTTCAGTGGAAGAGGTTATTTGGGCAACACCCTCAACGGCCCACCAAATAGAGCACATCCAACCTAATGTGGCAGCTAATAACCCAAGCATAAAGGCATTACGTTGGTTGCTAGAATAGAGGGCGATAATTACGGGAACTAGGGTAATCCAAGCAAGTTCAGCAATGCCACCACTAGGGAAGGCTAGGTAAAAAAGTATTACGGTAAGTAAAGCTAACAAAAGAGCATTAAGTTGATTCTCAATGCTTATTGGTTGCACAACAGAGTTAAAGAGGTTTTTCTCCTCAGCTGCAATCATGCTACTTTTTTCTGTGATAAATAGTCGCAATGAAAACAATAATAAGTGCTTGTAATGCAATATGTAATGAAGGCACACTGGAACCGCCACCGCCACCGCCACCGCCACCGCCAGCGAAAGTGAACCACGGAATAACGGTAATAAACATAGTTAAGACACAAAAGACAATTCTATTCATTTACTGTTTATTATCTCCAAATATTCTTTCAACACTTATAATGACAATTATCGCAGCAATAAAGTTTAGTGCTTGCCATATATACAAGTGATAAAACTCAAAATTATTATTTTCTTTTTTTATTTCATATAGTAAGTGAGTTATTCGAAAAATATTTTCGCATTGTAAGAGCAAAATAGCCATAGCTAACATTTTTAATTTTGCAAGCCATGAATGTTGGCAAGCAATAATCGCCGAAAATACAGTTGCAACTAGCATTAAACCCGTGCACTCATTGTTAACAATGAGGTATTGCCCAGCAGGTGTGTGTCTTAAAGTATTTTTATCTACAATCACAGGTTCAGCAATTACTTGGTAAATATAAGCAACGGTGTTGGTAATTGTGTGTTGAATTAATTGAAATATGGCCGGCGTGGTGTGAGCAAAATAAACAAAACCTTGCAAAATGATTAAAACAAGTAAGAATCTTGATAAGTAAGTTAAGCCGAAAGGCGAGGTTTCTTGTTTGTTAGAGGCCGAAGGTATTACCATTGCTGTTTATTCAATATTTTCGATGAATACATTGTAATATTAATTTAATCATTAGGGCAAAATTCTCACTTAAATAGTCATTTATGAAAGCGAGGAAATATGTGAAATGTACTTGTTAATATAAATTAGATTTTGATGATGGCTAATCGGCATTATTCTGAAAAATGGTACTTCCCTCTCGATAATTCAATCTATAGCTCGAAGGTAGCTCACCAAAAAATAATCGGAATTGTTTGCTGAAATAACTATGCTCATTAAAGCCGGTTTCATCTCCAACGCGCGAAATAGGCATATTGGTTTCTACTAAAAGCTTACGGGCATTCTCAAGCCTTACTTCATTAATGAATTGTTTTGGGGTTTTTGCTAAGTGCTTTTTAAAGCGTCTTTCTAGTGCGCTTACAGATAAATAAGCCAATTTAGCTAACTTTTCTATGGTGAATTGTTGATGATAGTTTTGGCGAATATAGTCAACAGGCACTTTAATTTCTTCGATACTGGATAATACCTTGGCTTGTTTTTCTAAATGCCGTGTTATACCGTAAGAGCCGATTATATTTCCTTGAACATCAGTAATAGGTCTCTTAGAAGTAGCATACCAAGCGGTATCACCAGACTGAGTCATATTCATTTCTAAACGATCAGTGACTGTTTTTCCGGCTAATATCTTTTCATCATCACTAATAAATTGTTTAGCAATGTGCAAAGGTGAAAAATCAAAATCCGTTTTGCCGATGATCCTTTCAAGATCTTTTACTCCTTTGTGCTCTATAAATGATTGATTAGCGTGGATAAAGTTGTGTTCACTGTCTTTTATCCAAAAAAGTACGTCAGGTAATAGATCAAACATGTTGATTAATTGTTCAACACCCATTTGCGTAACGAAACTATTGAATTTTTTTTCTGTCATAGTATTTACATTTTGTAATGATAAATATTGCTATAAAAATTATAGACGCCGATTTTGTTGCACTTTAAACCGATTTATTAATAACATATTTTTCTGCCAAAGGCATATAGTAATTATTAGCTTTTATTAACGGGTATTGAAGAAAAAGATACGTGCGGGCATTACTTGTAATGCTCAAAATTCCTAAAGTTGGGGCGATGACATTTGAAAAACAATCAAGATAATAGCTCAAGTGTAGTGACACTCGCTAACAGTAAACGTTATTTCCTTAAAGGACTAGTGGCTGTTATGAGCGGGAGTGCTGTTGCACAACTTACTGCTGGTAATGCCTTGGCTGTTGCATTGAGTTATGAGTCAAGAAAGGACAGTGTTGCTAAAGCAGGTAAGTTGTTTTCTCAATATCAGATGGAAATACTAGCTGATGTATGCAATGTAATTTTACCCAAAACGAATACCCCAAGTGCTGCAGAACTAGATGTGCATGGTTTTATCGATCATCAGCTTGTTTCTTGTTACAGCAAAGCACAACAAGCACAAGGCAAGGTTATTTTGAATAGAATTGACCAGTTAAGTCAAACACATTTTTCAATGGCTTTTTCCCAATTGAGCTTTGAGCAACAGACACAAGTGTTAATTGCCGCTGAACAGCAGGACTTAGGATTTACTGCTAATGATGAAAAATTATTTAAGGGACTAAAATCCTTGGTTGTCTTTGGTTTTTTTACTACTGAAATAGGTGCTACTCAAGCATTAAGCTATCAAGCGGTGCCAGGCGGTTTTAAAGGCTCTATACCTTATGATTCGGTAGGGAAATCTTATGGGTCCTTAGCTTATTATTAAGCGCTTGGCGAACGTATTGAGAGAGCAATAAACAATGAACGAAGGTTTATACATTAACGAAACTACTGACGAATATGATGCACTTGTTATAGGCTCTGGTATTTCAGGTGGTTGGGCGGCAAAAGAGTTCTGTGAGCGTGGTTTTAAAACGCTAATGGTTGAAAGAGGTCGAGTAGTTGAACACCAAAAAGATTATATAACTGAGGGTAAAGGTGTTTGGCAATACCCTAATCGCATGAAAGTTGATAATTTGTTAGCGGATGAACAACACAAAGTACAAAAGCTTTGTTATGCCTTTCATGATGGCACCAAGCACTTTTTTGGTAATGATAAAGACTACCCTTACTCAACCGAAAAAGGTAGCGGATTTAGTTGGATAAGAGCAAATCAGTTAGGCGGAAAATCGTTACTTTGGCACAGACAATCCTATCGATTTAGTGATTTTGATTTTAATGCCAATAAACTAGACGGCCATGGAAACGATTGGCCAATACGCTATAAAGATTTAGCGTCTTGGTACTTACATGTAGAAAAACATGCCGGTATTAGCGGCAATTACGATAATTTAGCGCAACTTCCAGATAGTGACTTTTTACCACCGTTTGAATGGACAAAACCAGAGCTAGCTTTACAGGAGAAATTTTCAACTTTATTTCCTGAACGTCCCATGGTGATGGGCAGAACTGCACATCTTACCAAGCCAAGTAAATTACATATTTCTCAAGGACGGGTACAATGTCAGGCGAGAAATGAGTGTCAAAAAGGTTGTTCATTTGGTGCTTATTTTTCTACTCAAAGCTCAACCTTACCTGCTGCAGCAAAAACAGGAAATCTACATATTGCTCCTAACAGTGTTGTTCATAGCCTAATTTATGATGAGCATACTAATCGAGTAAAAGGGGTGAGAGTTATTGATAATGATAATTTAACCACCCGAGAATACTTTGCCAAGGTTGTATTCTTATGCGCTTCAACGTTGGGTTCAACACAAATAATGCTTAACTCTAAGTCAAAGAAATTCCCTAATGGTATTGCCAATAGCTCAGGGGTTTTGGGGCATTACCTAATGGATCATGTATACAATGCCGGCGCTACTGGACGAATAGAAGGCTATCACGACGAGTTTTATTCTGGGCGCAGACCCACAGGTGCTTATATACCTAACTTTCAATTTGAACCGTCAAAATATAAAAAACACTATAAACGTGGTTATGCTTTATCAGGGGGAGCAAACCGGAGTAATTGGCAGGGAAGAGGAAGTTTGGATGGTATTGGTGCTAATTTTAAACAGCAACTTACCCAAGCCGGAGATTGGTATTTTGGTTTGCACGCACAAGGGGAAATGTTACCTCGATTTGAAAATCAAGTGTCCTTGCATGCGAGTAAAAAAGACAAGTGGGGTATTCCTCAGCTTCATATTAACTGTCAGTGGTCGAACAATGAAAAATTGATGATGGAAGATGCTGAACATACGGCAAAAGATATGTTAGAGCAAGCGGGGCTTAAAGAAGTTCAAAGCTATAACTCAATAGATAGCAACTCACCGGGTTTAGCAATTCATGAAGTAGGCACAGCCAGAATGGGTAAAGATCCTAAAAGTTCAGTTTTAAATGCTTATAACCAGACTCATGATATACCGAATTTATTTATTACTGACGGCTCAAGTTTTTGCTCGTCAGCTGTGGTTAATCCTTCATTAACCTTTATGGCACTAACCGTTAGAGCTGTTGACTATGCGGTACAAGAAATGAAAAATAAAAGAATTTAACTTAATTAGTTGTGATTAAAATAAGAGAATGAATATGAAAATAAAAACGTTAATATTGCTCAGTTTACTTGTGATCTCAACGAAGAGCTTTGGTGCTGGCATTGACAAGGAAAAGTCAATCTCACAATCCATACCAAAACTCAGTGTGCAATTATGGTCGGTTAAAGATGAGGTTAAGGCCGATTTTAAAGGCACTTTGACGCAACTTGCCGACATGGGCTTTGCTGGTGTTGAGTTTGCGAATGAGTTCGGTGAGTTTAAAGGTAATGCAAAAGCTGTGAAGCATATATTAGACGAGCTGGGCTTAAAGGGCAGTGGCGCACATATTTCTTTTGAGCAGCTAAATGATGAAAACTTCGATCAAACAGTCTCTTTTTATCATACATTAGGTGTTGATATGCTTATTGTTGGTTGGGATGAACGGGCATGGCACCCAGAAGGCATTAAGGAAGTTGTTGCGCTATTAAATAAGCTCGATAAAAAACTTGCTCCCCTAGGAATGAAAACAGGTTTTCATAACCATGACCATGAATTTAATGCTTATAAAGGCATTACCTATTGGGATTATTTGGCGAAAAATACTTCTCAGAATATCATTCTTCAGCAAGATGTTGGTTGGACAACTTATGCAGGTAAAGACCCTATAGATTATGTGAAACGATATCCAGGTAGAACATTAACAACACACTATAAAGTGAAATTACCTGAAGGAATAAAAGGTAAGCTGCCACTGATTGGCCAAGATACAATTGATTGGTTAAACCTTTCAAAAACAAATATAGCCGTAGGTGGCACATTATGGTTCGTAGTCGAACAAGAAGAATATCCGAATGGATTAACGCCACTACAAGCGGTTCAACAATCTAAGGCGGGTTTAGATAAAATTCTTGAGCAGCTTTAATCATAAGGTGCGGCTAATATAGAGTTGATTAAAAAATAACCATTTAACTTGTTGTTTTGTCAGCTTATTTTACAAGTAAATAATCACTGAAGTTTAAGGCTATTGTAAGTTTATGATGTTAATCGTGATTTTTCTACTGGCATCATTCCTGCTTAAACAGGGAAATTTTAATGATGATGTAGTTAAATGTTTAAAAATAACCTTATAAATTTATTTATTATTTTATTCTCACTTACTTTGATAAAACCCGCTTCTGCAACCTTAATTGATTTTGAAGTTAGCAATCTTGGTGTGGTTGGAGGTCAAGCCTATAATGAGGTGAGTTTAATCGTTGATGGTATTGAAGTGACGGTAACCGCTTATAATATAATTAATGACGGCGATGGTAATATTGACTCGTTAAATTTGCTTAATGCTGATGGCACTGGAGTCTATGTTAGTTCAAGTGACAACCTTGGTGTGGTTAGTCATGATAATGATGGTCATCATCTAGATGGCGGTAATGACAATAACGTTAAAGATGATGATAACAGTATTCCGGATTTTGATGAAGGTCTGTTATTCACCTTCGATCAAGTTGTCCGCTTAAATTATATCGACTTTGACAGTTTTGATACCTTTGATGGCTACGATGATTTCAACTTAACCGTTGATGGTGTGCTTTATTTAGCTGATTTCGATATTGAAGAATCATCTCCATATGCGAGTCAGGCTTTTTTTGATGATGATTCAAAATTTGATTTTCATTCCATTGTGGGAACTAGCTTTCTATTTTGGGCTGATGGAAATTCAGACGGCTTTAGAATTGATTACTTTAATGTCACCGCCGTTCCAGAGCCAAATTCTATATTATTATTAGCATTAGCTTTACTGTTTTTTGTGATGGGTAAGCGTAAAAAATCTATAAAACGTTAATGTGTAAACAGTAAACTTAGTACAGGGTTACTGATAATGATTTAAAAAAGTGGTAGTGAATACTTTCACTACCACTTTTTTATATTCGTTTGAATAAACTTAATACCAATTAAGCTTAACGTTTAAATTCGGAAGACTTGCTCCATTTCGGCCAAACATTCTCTTTTGATAACTCATAACCAATCTCATAGAAAGCTTGTATATCCTGTACTGCACCAGACATGTCCCAAGCTTCATCATATTCATCACATAAATTATGATAGCACTTGCCTAAGCTCTCTTTTAATTTAGCACGCAAAGCTTTGGTTGCTTCATCAACCGGCGTTTTTCCTGTTTTTGCATAAAGCGCAGGAATGCCTATATTAGCAAAAGCGAAGTGATCAGAACGATAATAAATGCCAGCCGCAGGTCTAGGGTCGCCTGCAATACTGCGTCCTTGTTTTTTAGCAGCCGTTGCAAGAAAGTTATCTAACTCAGATTGACCTAAGCCATAAACAGAAACATCGCTGCTTTTTCCTACCACACCCAGGGCATCCATATTAATATTGGCTACCGTTTTTGAGGCAGGAATAATAGGGTTAGTGGCGTAGAATTTAGAGCCTAATAGGCCTTGCTCTTCTGCCGTAACTGCCATAATTGTTATGGAACGTTGCGGGGCAACAGGTAATTTTGCAAAGGCTTCGGCAACCTCAATAAGTGCGGCGGTGCCTGATGCATTATCTACAGCGCCATTATATACTTGATCGCCAATAAGGCTCGTGTCCTTACCTAAATGATCCCAGTGAGCGGTATAAAGAATATGTTCATCTGGCGTTGTACTGCCAGGTAAAGTTGCAATAAAGTTATATGAAACAGATTCTTTAACGGTGTTGTTAACTTTTATTGTTGCTTGTAAATCGCCCATATCAACATTAAAACTGCCTTTTGCCGCTTGTGCCTTAGATTCTTCAAAGTTCAGACCTGCACTATCGAACAACTCTTTTGCCACATCACTATTAACCCAACCTTCAACGGCAACCCTACCTTTATTGAGATCTTCACGGACAAAGCCAAATTGAGGCCCAGTCCAAGAATGCTCAACCACAGACCAGTTGTATGATGCTGGGGCAGTTTCATGAATAATGATGGCGCCTTCAGCACCTTGACGGCTTGCTTCTTCGTATTTGTAAGTCCAACGGCCATAATAGGTCATGGCATTGCCATTAAAAATAGCAGGATCTTGAGTTGCAAAACCTGGATCGTTAACTAGCATGACAACAGTTTTACCTTTTACGTCAACATCTTGGTAATCATTCCAGTTATACTCAGGAGCATTTATGCCATAACCGACAAACACTAAATCAGAATCTTTTAACTCTGAAAAGTCAGTAATTCTGCTTGAACCCATTACCATTTCAGGTCCGTATTGATAATCTTTACCACCAATCGAGAGAGTCATCTCAGGTGATGCTTCAATTGATATCATTGGCACTGCTTGTAAAAAGCTATCGCCATTGCCTGGTACAAAACCAACGGCAGTGAGCTGTTTTGTTAAATAATCAAGGGTAAGCTCTTCTCCTTTACTTGATGGTGCGCGCCCTTCAAACTCATCAGAAGCTAACACTTTTATGTGTTCAATCAACTGTTCTTTGTTGATGCTTTCATAACTTACATCAAAGGCTTGAGTGGTATTGATTGTTACAGTTTTCTCTTCAGTCTGAGTTGTTGCTGAATCAAAACAACCAGCCAGCAATGCGGTAGATAATAGGGATAAAACAATTTTATTTTTCATGGAATTATTCTTATTTGGTTAAAAATACCGTACGAGTATAAAACGTATCATCTTAATTCGCTATGCACATTGAAAACAAAGTATGGTTGCTTGGAAAGGGAAGTTTGCAGTTAATTATAATGATCACTTTTATAACTATTATGACAGAAGAAGATATGGCAAGAAATATGAACTCTGTATAGGCAAGGTTGTAGACTCAAATTATTAGTGGAGTCTAGCCCTATGAATTTAATAGGGCTGCTTAAGTGTATATCGATTTTATTAATTATTTATAGCTTAGGCTTTGACAAACTTAAAAACAAAACGGTCGGTTTTTCCTCGCACCGCCTTATCAAAGACAACCTTGCTGTAATCATCGGCTGGATTTTTTAGGAAATCAGCTTTAGCTTCTAACTTAAATCCAGCGTCAGCAAAATCATTAATAACAAGATCTTGGCTAATACGGTGTAGATCTTTTTGATTTCCGTTATTTGATTCCATATCAATTACCCCTACCGTTCCCCCTGGTTTAAGCGATTTTTTGATTTGCTGTAATACTTTCATTCTTTTCGCTTTAGGAAAATTTGAATACATATCGTGATAATTCAATACTATTGTCACCACATCTACTTGATTCTCAATATCAAATTCACCAAACTCTTTCACATAATGTTCAACGTTGTTAAGCCGTTTATTTGCTAAACGCCCATCAAGCTCTTTTGCGAAGCGGCCGTCAAAGATATCCAAAATGAAACGATTATTTTGCGCAATAACTTTACCTTTACTGCCTACGCGTTGTGATAAAATTTCGGTGTAATAACCACCACTGGAAAGAATTTCCAAAACTGTCATTCCATCTTGAATACCGAAAAAATCTACAACTTCAGCTGGCTTTCTTCCTACATCTCTTTCTTTGTCACTTGCAGGTCTATCACTGTTGATAAGATTCTGTGCAAAGGTATCAGTACTTGATGCATCCATAGTCGACTGGCATGCTGCCAGCGTTCCAGCTAATGTTAAAGCTATTAACGTTCTATTAATTAAGGTGTTACGATTCATTAGTTATTCCTTTTAAAGTGTTTTTGTTGAGCAATGATTGATGTTGTTTATTGATATAACCAAAACGGTGTAATACAAAAAATACCGGTATAATTGCACTAAGGTGGCCAAGCATTAATCCTTGATAGAAGCCTAGTTCGTTAAAGGCAAAAGCGCCCAGTGCACTGAGTGGTAGCACAAAAATAATTCGGTGACAGAGTGTAATTAAAGTGGCTAATACCGTTAGATTTTTGGCGTTCAGACAAGATTGAAAAACTATTGCAATACCAGCAGCGCCATAACCCCATGGAACCCAGTTTAAATAGCTCTCCAGATTCATTGAAATAGCATGGTGAGGGCAAAGAAAGGATGATAGAAAGTAGCTTTGGCTAAATACAATTAACGCTACTATTAGTTGAAAAATAGCAATTGAACTGAAAGCTAGTTTATATAAGTTTTTAACTCTTTCCTTGTGCCCTAACCAGTAATTGGCACCAATAATTGCTGGCATAGAGGTAGTTAAAACCATAGGTAAAAGTAAAAACAATACTTCTAGTCTAAACAATAACGCTAAAGTGGCTACATAGCTGGTATCCATATTGGCGGCAATTGCAGTTAATGCAGCCATACTTATAGGAGTAATAAACTGTTGAAATACAATAAGTGAGCTGTCTCTCTTTTGACGCAAAATACTGGAAAGAAGGGTACTAAATTGTGGTGACTTCAACATAACTTTTTTCTGTAAAAACAACAGTGAAATAAAAGTAAATAAAGCGTCAGAAATTAGGTGTACAAACCCGAGTGTTTCTAAACCATTAGCATAAAATGGGCTTTGCGGCGTAAGTATTATTACCGCTAAGAAAGATTTGCATAACGCCCAACTTAGCATTAAGCCACTGGCAATCTTCATCCAACCTAGCGCACGTAAAGTTGCATTAATTTGCCAAGTTAGCGCCATGAATACCCAACCAAAATAGCGAATATCTAGATAATCAGATTGAGCTATTGCTGCAGTATTGTTTATATCATCAGTCCAAATTCTGTTGCCAGTAAGGGACAATAATTGCTCGCTTGCAATAAAAAATAAGCATGAGCATAGCGTGACAATGAGTAGACAAGTCATCAAACTGTTTGAAATTGTTTGAGCTAAATTCGCTTTATCAGTACAGTTGCAATGCACAACTTTATTATTCGCTCGAATACTTAAACCAATGGCTAATGCGGTCATGGCTGCAGTAATGGGTAAAGTAAAACCAAAAGCGGTAAGTACATGCTCGCTTTGAAAAGCGAGCAGTGTTGACTCTAATAAATCATAAGCAAATAACGCCATGATTGCGGCAATCATAGGTAAGCTGTTTCGCCATAATAGTTTAGCTACAGGCTGGTCAATAAATGCTTGGCTATTACAAAGTGTCACTAATTAATAATTCCCAGTAATTTTTGCTACAGCTATAAGATAGGTTATTCTTTTAAGGAATTTCGTTTCGGGATGTAACAATTCTTGTCACAGTCCTGTTGATTTCTACTGACGAGGTCTGGCGGGGGATATTTTAGGGTGTATTTATCGCGTAGCAATGGGATATTTGGTAATAGTATTTTGTTGAAAAGTCAGTTTATCGCGAGATTAAAAAAGCCCTAACTGAGGTTAGGGCTGATGTTTATTGGTTATTTCAAAATATGAAAAAGTAGTCTATTACTTACTTTGGTTTCATATTTTCAGAGGCTTCTAACATAGCGTGCATTAATACATTACAGCCAGCTTCACATTGCTCTGACGTGGTATCTTCAATTTCAGCATGGCTTATGCCGTCTTTACATGGGGTAAACACCATACCAGTTGGTACTATGTCTGCCATGTAACAGGCATCATGTCCGGCACCAGCAAAAATATCCATATGAGAATAGCCTAATTTTTTAGCGGCTATTTCCACATTGTCAGAGGCATTAAACTCGACTGGTTCAAAATACCAAAAGTGGTCAACATCAATATCAACCTTATGTTTCGAAGCGAGTTCTTTACAGTAGCTTTGTAACTGGTCGTCCATTTGTGCCAACACATCTGGATTAGGATTACGTAAGTCAGCACTAAAGTTAACTGTTCCAGGAATCGTATTTCTGGAGTTTGGGTAAACCTCCATAAAGCCGACCGTGCCTAAGCCATTTGGTGGGTTGTCATGGGCAATGCCATTGATTTTAGTGACTATATGACTAGCTGCTAACATGGCGTCATAGCGCAAATGCATGGGAGTAGAGCCAGCATGAGATTCTCGACCTGTAACGGTAATGTTGTACCACCGAATACCTTGACCTAATCGAACTACGCCGATAATTTTATCTTCATCTTCTAGTATAGGGCCTTGCTCTATATGGGTTTCAAAAAAGGCACCAATATTGCGACTTCCGGGCTCTTCATCACCTAAATAGCCAATTTTTGCTAATTCGTCTTTTAACACTAAGCCATCTACATCTGTCTTAGCTAGTTCAGCTTCAAGATCAAAACGACCAACATAAACACCAGAGCCTTGCATCGCTGGTTGAAAGCGAGAGCCTTCTTCATTAGTCCAGACACTACATTCAAAAGGGGCATTAGTTTCTACATTATTGTCTTCTAGGGTTCGTAATACTTCTAAACCAGCTAACACCCCAAAAACCCCATCAAATTTACCACCCGTTGGTTGAGTATCAAGATGGCTGCCAGTAACAACGGCGGGTAAGTCATTATTTTTACCCGCTCGGCGTGCAAAAATATTGCCCATCTTATCAATCGCAATTGAACAGCCCGCGTCTTTACACCACTTAACAAATAGGTCACGTGCTTGCCCGTCTAGTGCTGTAGCGGCAAGCCTCTTACAACCACCTTTGTCGGTTGCACCAATTTTTGCCATTTCCATTAAACTGTGCCAAAGACGGTCTTTGTTTATCCTTAAATCATTCATATTGGTTTCCTATAATATTATGGAGTTTCATTGAGAACATTGTCAGCACTTACGCTAGGTGTTCTTTTTAGAAGGTAATAAATAATTGCACCAAAGATAGAGCCAGTGAACCAGCCATAGTTATAAAACCAGTTCAATTGGCCGGTAGTGAGTGAGTACAATGTTAAAGCTACAGGAATAAGAAACGCTATCATACCGTGGTAGTTTATATTGCTATATATTCCACCTGTTTTATATAAAGACACTAGGTCGAGTTGTTGTTTATTGACGATAAAATAGTCAACAATCATGATGCCGGCAATAGGGCCTAGTAAGCTGGAGTAACCTAACAGCCAATTTGAATATAAGGCTTCAACACTGACATCAGACTCTATCCAATGCATTTTTTTCAGTAACTCCCAACTCATCATCAAAACACCAATTAAGCCCGTGAGTAACACACCTCGTTTTTCATTAATAAACTTTGGCGCGACGTTTTGAAAGTCATTCGTTGGTGAAACTATATTGGCAGCACTGTTGGTTGATAAGGTAGCGATAATGATCAATACCATGGCAATGCCAACCATCAGTGGGTTATCAATTTTTCCTATTAAATTAATGGGATCAGAAATGGTTTCTCCAACTAAAGTCATCGAGGCAGAAGTCAAAACCACGCCAAGGGAAGCAAAGAAAAACATCGTTAAGGGCAAGCCTAAAATTTGCCCTGTTATTTGATCTTTTTGTGATTTAACAAAACGACTAAAATCAGGAATGTTTAGGCTCAATGTTGCCCAAAAGCCTACCATGGCGGTAATACCAGCCATTAAATAAGGCACACTACTATCACTTTCAGGTCGATTAGCCGGGGTGGCTAACACTTCGGTTAAATTAATTTGTGGTAAAGCCCACAACATTAAGCCTATACCAACTGTAAGTAAGATAGGTGCAGACCAGTTTTCAAGTTTTTTTATGGAGTTAGCACCTTTGATTACAACGTAAAGGTTAAGTGCTAAAAACATAAAGAAGCCATAGACTTCACCAACACTACCCAGTGATGCCCAGCTACTTGATAGTGCGGATAATAATAAGTGACAAGCAATGCCACCAAAGAGGGTTTGAATGCCAAACCAGCCACAGGCAACAACAGCCCGAATTAAACAGGGAATATTGGAGCCATAAAGACCAAAGGAGCTGCGCAATAATATAGGAAAGGGAATGCCATACTTAGTGCCGGCAAATGCATTTAAGGTTAATGGAATAAGCACAATAACGTTAGCAATTAAAATGGTAAATAAGGCTTCAAGTACCGACAAACCAAAATAGGCAGTTAAAACCCCGCCTAAAGTATAAGTCGGAACACATATTGCCATGCCTATCCACAACGCCGTGACATTGCCCTTGTGCCAAGTACGTTGTGCTATTTTGGTTGGTGCAATATCATCATTATATAGCGGACTATCGCGTACATCATTTTCTACTTTTAATTCAACAAACTCATTAACTTGGATGGCGCTTGAAGTTGGTACTTCATTATTATTTTCCATGCTCTTTCCTCGTTTACGTTATAGTAGTTACAATTTATTTTTCTTCCCTATAAGGATTGGCTGGGTGATGTAGCCAACTTAAATGCTCTTCACCTGTGTCAACATCCACCATCTCAATGGCGTTTGGCTCAGGACAAGTCACTTGGCACAAGTTACAACCAACGCATTCATCATCTATTACTGAATATTCACGATTATCAAAATCGCCTGTTTTTAATATTGCCTGATGAGAAGTATCTTCACAAGCGGCAAAACAGCGACCACATTGAATGCAATTATCTTGATTAATACGAGCTATGCGCTTGTAGTTCATATTCAAGTGTTTCCAGTCAGTGGTATTGGGAATGGCAGCACGACTGAAATCGTTAATATTGCTATAGCCCTTTTTGTCCATCCAGTCACTTAATCCATCGCAAAGATCGTTGATAATACCAAAACCATACAGCATTGCAGCAGTACAAACTTGTACATTGCTGGCACCTAAAGTGATGAATTCAGCAGCATCACGCCAGTTAGAAACACCGCCGATCCCAGAAATAGGGAGTGAAGCAGTTTCAGGATCTCGCGCAATTTCAGACACCATACTTAAGGCAATTGGTTTAACCGCAGAGCCACAATAACCACCATGAGTTCCTTTGCCATCAACACTCGGCTCAGGTGACATGGTTTCCAAATTAACAGAGGTAATTGAGTTAATCGTATTGATTAAGCTCACTGCATCAGCGCCTCCACGTAAAGCAGCAGCAGCAGGCTTACGAACATCAGTAATGTTAGGTGTTAATTTTACAATCACCGGAAGTGAGCAATATTGCTTACACCAGCGGGTGACCATTTCAATATATTCAGGTACTTGACCAACCGCTGCACCCATACCACGTTCAGGCATGCCGTGAGGACAACCAAAATTAAGCTCAATGCCGTCTGCCCCTGTTGCTTCAACTAAGGGTAAAATATCTTTCCAAGACTGTTCTTCACAAGGAACCATTAAAGAAACAATGATCACTCGGTCAGGCCAATCTTTTTTAACTTGGGTAATTTCATCTAAGTTAATTTGCAATGGTCGGTCGGTAATCAGCTCAATATTGTTAAAGCCCAAAACTTGACGGTTTTGCCCGTAATGAACACCATAACGAGAAGACACATTAATTGGGGCAGGATCTTCACCTAACGTTTTCCAAACTACACCACCCCAACCAGCTTCAAATGCTCTTACCACATTATAGGCTTTGTCTGTTGGCGGTGCTGACGCTAACCAAAATGGGTTAATAGATTTAATGCCAATAAATTCACATGCTAAATTTGCCACAATACTTTCCCTATTAATCTTGTTGTAATTGTTGATGAATTGCTAATGCGGCTTTGTTGCCATGGTCAACAGCTTCAACGACTAAATCTTTACCGTTGATGCAATCACCACCAGCAAATACTTTGTCTAAGCTGGTCTGAAATTGCTCGTTTACTGCTATTCTGCCTCGTTGATCTAATGCCGGGGGATTGTCATTGCCAAATGGCGAGCTATCTAGCTGTTGACCGATAGCCTTAAATACGACATCACATGGCATTGAAATGATTTCATCTTTGCATTGTAATTTACCGTTACTACTTTGCTGTGTACGAATAAACTCCATCGTTGATATGCCGTTTTCATCGCCAACAATTTGCTTTGGCTGAGCATTAAAGACAAAGCTAACGCCATTTTTATAGGCTAATTCTTGTTCGTGTTCTGACGCACCCATAGCACTTTGATTGCGTCGATAGACAATAGTGACATTTTCTGCGCCAAGCTTTTTACTCTGTACAGCAATATCAATGGCAGTCATACCAGCACCAATAACAATGATGTTTTTACCTACAGCAAGGCTCGCTAAGTTATTGGTTTGACGTAATTCACTTACATACGCTACCGCGTCTTCAACGTTGGGGTATTGTTCTCCGGGTATATTGAGCGCATTAACATTACCCATACCTATACTGAGAAATACGGCGTCATGGTTTTCTCGAAGCTGATTCAAGTTAACGTCTTTTCCTAATGCGTGTTGATACTTGATGTCAATGCCACCAATTTGGAGCACAAAATCAATTTCTTTTTGCGCGTAATCATCGACTAATTTGTATAACGCAATTCCGTATTCATTTAAGCCACCACTTTTTGCCGCCGCTTCATATATGGTCACTTTATGGCCGTCTCTTGCCAGTCTATGTGCACAAGAAAGACCGGCAGGTCCTGCTCCAACAATAGCAACATGCTTTCCGGTACTTGCTGCGCGGTCAAATGGATAAGGTTGAGTGGTATCTAAATGGTCAACGGCAAATCGTTGTAACTTGCCAATAGCAACTGGTTCATCGTGTTCAGTGTTTCTAACACAGGCTTGTTGACATAGAGTTTCTGTTGGACAAACTCGCGCACAACTGCCACCGAGAATATTTTTTTCTAAAATTTCTTTGGCAGCGCCATGATAATTTTCAGTATTAATTTTTCTGATAAATAATGGAACATCAATATCAGTGGGGCAAGCATTGATGCAAGGAGCATCATAACAAAATAAACAACGCTCACTCTCAATTAGCACTTGCTTGTCGGTTAACGGGGGTGAGATGTCATGGAAATTATCTGTAATCTCATCTTCAAGTAATCGATTGGATTTTATTTCATGCGTAAAACTCATTACCTTTCCTTGTCTCAATTTCTAATTATAAATTTATCGTTTTGCCTTCATGGTTCAAATATCATTTTAGTGTATGCATTTTAAACCATTACTTTCAAAAAAACTGAAAATACACTTTGACCAATTGGTCAGCTTTAATTATTATTACATTGAGTCGGTAAGATTAAAAGAAAAAAATACATAGTAAATTCAGTGTGTTGTACTTATCGGCGAAAAAAACACTTTTTTTATAGATTTTTAGTTAATAATTTTGCTGAAAAAACGAACTTGATTTGTTGGTTTAATGACTGATAATTCTGCTTGTAATTTGAGCGTTAATGGGCTTTATAAGCGAGTAAGTAGCTTGTTGTTTTTATAATTTTTCATTGTAAATTTAGATTTTTAGTAAAAAAATATGAAAACATCACTGTTGACATAATAAATATTATAGATCTATTTTAAGAGTGTGCAGGTAAATGCGAATAATAAAATAATTAAAAGGAAAAGAAATGTCGATATTAATTAAAGGTGGGACAGTAGTAACAGCAGATCAAAGTTACCAAGCAGACGTATATTGTAATCAAGGTATCATCCAAGCAATAGGAAGTAATCTTGAACAACCTGAGGGCTGCGAAGTTATTGATGCTGTGGGCTTATTAGTTATGCCTGGAGGTATTGACCCGCATACGCATATGCAACTGCCATTTATGGGCACGGTTGCCAGTGAAGATTTTTTTACTGGTACTAGTGCAGGAGCGGCTGGCGGTACAACCACTATCATAGATTTTGTTATTCCAAACCCTCAACAACCGATAATTGAAGCTTATGATCAATGGATGCAGTGGGCTGAGAAGTCAGCCACGGATTATAGTTTTCATGTTGCCATTACTTGGTGGGACGACTCTGTTTATCACGACATGGCGACATTGGTAAATGAACATGGCGTAAATAGCTTTAAACATTTTATGGCCTATAAAAATGCCATTATGGCGGAAGATGAAACGCTCATTAATAGCTTTTCACGTTGTCTTGAATTAGGCGCAATGCCAACCGTACATGCTGAAAATGGCGACTTAGTTTATCACTTGCAAAAACAAATTTTGGAGCAAGGTATTCGTGGCCCTGAGGGCCATCCTCTATCAAGACCGGCAGAGGTTGAAGGGGAGGCTGCCAATCGTGCTATCCGTATTGCACAGGCGTTGAATGTGCCAATTTATGCTGTGCATGTTTCTTGTGAAGAATCATTACAAGCCATTACTAGAGCACGTAATGAGGGACAGCGCGTATATGGAGAAGTGCTTGCAGGTCATTTAGAAATTGATGATTCTGTCTATCTAAGTGATGATTTTGAATTTGCTGCTGCGCATGTAATGAGCCCACCATTTAGACCTAAAAAACATCAAGATGCTTTATGGAAAGGATTACAAGCAGGAAATCTACAAACGACAGCAACGGATCATTGTTGCTTTTGTGCCGATCAAAAAGCAGCTGGCAAAGATGATTTTAGTTTGATTCCAAATGGTACTGCCGGGGTCGAGGACCGATTGTCGGTTATGTGGGATTCTGGTGTAACTACAGGTAAATTAACACCTAATGAATTCGTCGCTGTAACGTCAACTAATGCGGCAAAAATATTCAACATATATCCACAAAAAGGCTCTATTACCATTGGTGCAGATGCTGATATTGTGGTGTGGGATCCCAATGGCACTCGTACGATCTCAGCAAAAACCCACCACCAAAATGTAGATTTCAATATTTTTGAAGGGCGTACCGTTCAAGGTATTGCTTTACATACCTTAAGTCGTGGCAATTTAGTTTGGACCAATGGTGAGCTAAGAACGGTTAGGGGCGCTGGAAAATATATTAAACGCCCGGCGTTTAGTTCGGATTTTGATGCAGTTAAAAAGCAGGCATCACTTCATAAACCGACCGCAGTTGAGAGAAATTAACCATAAAGGCGTATCAAATACGGGGCAGGTGGATTCATCGATGGAATTGAATTTACCTGTCTATTTAAGTATAGCTCAGCACTCTATTTAGACAGTATGCTGTTATTTTATTATATTGATAGTTTCAGCTCTTAGCTTTCTTGTTTGTTGATTACAGGTGACCTATTTTAACTAGAATGACGGTATCTTTTTCTACGAAAGGATTATGTTGACTCATATGCGGGTTTCTAATCCATGTGCCTTCGCCGTATCGACCATGCTCATCAACAAACTCTCCACTAATAACATAAATCTCCTCGCCTCCAGTATGAACATGAGGTTGAAAATGCTCACCTGCTGGCCAGTAAACTAAAGCCGTTGATTCGGTTTTAAAGCTATGTAAAGGCATTACTTGTAAATTGCCCATGCCTGATTGCCATGGTGTATTTTGGGTGTCAACCCGAACGATATTGTTATCCCCCTCTTGAAATTGATGTAACTTAACAAGTAAGAAACAACCATGTTTACTAAAAGGGGCATGAGAAAAACCTTGTGGATTTCGTAAATAACTTCCTGCCGGGTAATCGCCAGTTTCGTCAGAAAATACACCTTCTAGCACTAATATTTCTTCGCCATGAGGGTGTTCATGTTTGCGAAATTTAGCACCTGCTTCATAGCGAACAATGCTGGTAGCATGGCCCTGTTCAGCTTCTTCTCGCGCTAAAGGCTTACGGTAAACTCCGGTTAATGGACTCGCTTGCCACGCTTCTGACAAAGTGTTTATAACGACTCGTTGTTCAAAATTCATGTTTAACATTTTATCAATCCCATTAATTTCTAATGTTGTGCTTATTGTCATTGAATAGGACATTAATATGATTATTAATGCCCTAGATAATTAATTGCGTCCAGCCATTACGCCACCATCAACATCCCATATAGCGCCTGTGACCCAACTAGCTTTATCTGATAGCAGAAAGGCAACTGAATTTGCAATATCTTCTGGTGTACCAATACGTCCTATAGGGTGAAAGTTATTGAAGCCCGCTAAAGTATCGTCTAGAACTTCCGGCTCGATAAATGATTGATAAATTGGTGTTTTTACTACTGCAGGTGCAACAGCATTAACACGAATATTAAACTCAGCTAATTCCATTGCCATATGGCGTGTTAAGGCATGCAAGGCCGACTTCGCCATCGAGTAGGCAGAAGAAGGCGTTGCTTTAATGGCTTGTTTTGCCCACATAGAGCCAATATTGACGATATTGCCGCCTTTATTACGGATCATACTTTTCGCCATGGCTTGTGATATTTTAAAAGTGGCTCTGTTAAGCTCCATGTAAATATCATAGTCAGTGTCTTCATGGTCAATAAAAGCTTTAGGGCTAAAATAACCTGCGGCATTCACAAGATAATCTATTTGATTACTTTCAATATTTATATAGTCGAGCATGTTTTGAAGATCAACATTATTATATAAGTCGGCTTGTATAGTTGAGACATCACCAAAGTCTTTTAATGCTTGGCAAGCATTCGACAATTTACCTTCATTGCGACCAACAATAATCACTGAAATGTTCTCTTGTAATAATTTCTTGGCCGTGGCAAGTCCTATTCCACTTGACCCCCCTATAATTAGTGCCGTTTTTGATTTGGTTAACTGATTGTTTACTGTATTCATTTTATATACTCCACTGACTATTTATCTTTGGTTTGATGTTGCTTTGATGTGATAATGTTAAAAGATAAGTAATAGATAAAATAGTAAGTACAAATTGGTACAGTAGGAACTTTTTGGTACATCTTTATGAATTCAAAAGAAAAAATATTTCCAAGAAAATTAGCGCCTGAACATTCTTCACGTATGGTCGAAGTCATAATGGGTTGTAAATGGTCACTAACTGTTTATCAGTTATTACGACATGATATTAATCGACCCGGTGAAATGGTAAGAAATGTAGAAGGTTTATCAACTAAAGTTTTGAATTCTTGTTTAAAGAAAAATATTGAGTTTGGTATATTAGCAAGAGAAACGTTTAATGAAATACCACCACGAGTTGAATATAAAGTTACGCCATTTGGCACTAAATTTATTAAAGTCATAGATAGTTTAGAAATGCTTCAAAATGAAATTGATGCGCAAGTGAAATGAATTAAGGGCGTTGACTTATCCCGCTGGATAGCAGGAGTTTTAAGTATATTGGCTCACTTAATTACGCGTGGTTCTGCTTTAACCTATGAGAATATATCTCAAAGTAATCTCTGCATTTGGTAATAGCTAGTCACTTTCAGGTAATCTCGGTATAGCGCTTCACTGGTAAAATCTTTTATGCCAAGCTCTGTCATTTCTGGTGAAAATACCGCTTGTAATTCGGCTTCTGGATTTATTAATAGTATTGTTAATCCATGATTAACATAATAAAAATTATTGTTACGTTCGGTTGTAGTCGCCTTTTTAATGTTTATTCCCTGCAATGCACTATTTTTTGAATTAGCATAGCTAATCTCCACATTGATACCTAAGCTTTGCTGAAAGTTATGTGCAGCTAGTGGGTTTTGTGCTCTGACAGCAACAAAGTCATTGGAAAAATATTGAATATATTGAGCAAGTTTGTCTTGGGTATCGCGTTGTGGATCAACGGTGTAAAAGACAAATTTAGTTTCGGGGTTGTTGTTACTGTCGTTAACCAAGGCGTCTAGTTTAGTTAAGGTAAATAGGGTTGTGGGGCAAATGTCTGGGCAATGAGTATAGCCATAAGCAATGACATGCCACTTACCTTTAAAGTACTCACTATCGACTAACTGGCCTGCTTGGTTTGTTAAGTTCACATTGATTAACTTTTCAGGATTTTTTAACATTATTCCTTGTATTTTAGGTAGGGTTATATCGGTTTCATTGTGTTTTTTTGTCAATAAATGGTAGGCATATAGACTAAAGGAAATGAAGATAAGAATGGGGAATAATATAAATGTTCTCTGTAAGCTTAATCGTGGTTTCATGAGTGTTCTATAATCTGAAAACAACAAAATGATCGACTAACAAAGCGAGAAATAGTGCGATTAGATAATAAATCGAGACACGAAATGTCTGCAAAGCTAATAGCTCATCGTTAGTAATTTTCAACTTAACGGCATAAAAGCCAAACCACAAGCCAAGGCCTGAGGCGATTGACAAATAAATAAGGCCTGAATAATGAAAAAGGACAGGAAGTAAACTCGCCAAAACTGTTGCTAAGGTATAGGCAATTATACAATTTTTAGTATAGTGAACGCCTTTAACGACTGGCAACATAGGAACATTGGCTTGCTTATAATCTTCAAGCCGATCAATCGCTAGTGGCCAGAAATGTGCGGGCGTCCACAAAAAAATAATTAACGTTAATAATATTGGCTCTAGCGTAATATCATTGGCGACACTAGTCCAGCCGAGTAGTGGCGGAATAGCACCTGCAAACCCTCCAAAAACAATATTCTGTGGTGTATGGTGTTTCAAATAACAACTATATACACAAGCATAACCAATAAAGCCAAGTAAGGTTAAGCATGCGGTTAATGCATTAACATAACGTAGTAATAAAAACATAGCAGTAAACACTAAAATAGCAGAGAAGCACAGCGCTTGTTTAGTTGAAACACGTTGATTCACCATTGGCCGCCATTGAGTTCTTTGCATTTTAGTATCAATTTTAACATCGATAACATGATTAATGACTGCAGCAGCACTGGCAGCAAAGCCTATAGCAACAGTGGCGATTAGCATTAGCTCAATATTAAAGCTTTTCCCGCTAGCTAAGTACATACCAACCATCGTAGTGATTAATATCATTAAAACGACTTTCGGTTTGCATAGGCAGAGGTAGTCTCGCCAAGAGGCCGTTTGAGCTAGTGCTACTCGGGAATGAGTTTTGCTATTCATCGCTTCCCTTAACCGTAGTCGGTAAAATCAAGGATTAAAGAAAAATAAGATACGACTGATAAATATGTACCCCGCTTCACTCGCCATTAAGGCAATAAAGATTAGGATAGCAATAGGTGGTAAGAATAATAATAGCTTAACGGCCATTCGCTCCCATGTTAGATGCATAAATACCATAATGATTAATCCTGCCTTTAGAAACATAAAAACCAAAATCAATGTCCATCTGAGCAAGCCTTGAAATTGAAAATAGTCAACCATATAAGAAAAGCCACTGAGGAGAAAAAGTAGCAGCCATACTTTAAGGTACATACTAATTGGGTGTTGTGGCTCAGAGTGCAATTCAGCTTGCTGGGTTTTGGTGTTTTGTTCCATCATATATGCCTACCATAAATAGAAAAATGCAAAAATAAATACCCAAACTAAATCGACAAAATGCCAATAGAGTCCCGTTATTTCAACAATTTGGTACCCCTTCTTTTGGTATTTCCCTTGATGAACTCGTTTGGCAATTACCAATAGATAGATAACACCTGCGCTAACATGTAAGCCATGGAAGCCGGTAATCATAAAAAATGCAGCGCCAAATTGATTAGCGCCCAGAGGGTTCCCCCACGGTCGTATGCCTTCTTCTACAATAAGTTTAGTCCATTCAAAGGCTTGCATGCCAATAAAGCTGGCTCCTAGAAGTGCCGTAGCCATCATTAAATAGACTGTTTTTTGTTTATTCCCTTGGTAGGCATAATTAACGGCCATTGCCATGGTGCCACTACTGGTTATCAAAATAAAAGTCATAATGGCTATTAAGACTAAAGGAATGTGATGACCTGCAATGGTTAATGCAAAAACTTCACTTGAACTTGGCCATACAGCTGTGGTTGACATGCGCACATTCATATAACTGGTAAGGAAAATACTAAAGACAAAGGTATCGCTTAACAGAAAAATCCACATCATTAATTTGCCCCAAGGCATATCAAAAGATTGTTTGTCAGCGCTCCAATCGCTGACAACGCTCTGCAAAGAAGAAGTGTCTTTATTCTGGTGTTTATTACCTGACATATATCCTCCTTAAAAGCCGCAGATTAATGCAATAGTTTTAAAGGTATTCGCATCACTGGTTAATAAAAAAAATAGAAATAACCAAACAAAAAATAGATAGTGCCAGTAACGAGCACATAACTTGAGGCGCCCAGATAGTTGTTGATAAGAGAACGTGGTAGCGAAAATCCCAATACAACTAACAAGTACTATCACGCCACCCAATACATGCAGTGCATGAATGCCGGAAAGCAAAAAGTAAAAGCTGTTAGCAGGGTTTGTATTGATATAGAAGCCTGCATGATTAAGCTGCTGCCAAACCAGAAACTGGCCAATAATAAAAAGTGATGTAAAAAGTGTCGTTGCAGTTAAAGCAAAAACAACAGCATAGAAATGCTGCAGCTCAGCATATCTTCTAGCGATAATAATGGTAATACTGGCCAATAATAAATACCCTGTGTTTTGCCATAACATACTGGCATCAGTAAATGGTAGCCAGGGTTCTCCAGACAAGGCTTGAAAGTCAAAAGACTGTGTACGTTGTAAAAAAGTAATGGTAAATAAAAAGAAAATTACCGTGATCACAGTTAAGAAAAAATTCAGTGCGGTTTTAGCCGCCTGATTGTCATTTAGTTGGTGAAAATCACCTTTTTCTTGTTGACTCCCTTCCTGTGGCAACCAAGGTTTCACTCTTAATGTATTGATAAGCTTCATGATGGCTCCCTCCCTTTGTTGCTTTCTTCAGTATCTAGGTAAGCGACATCTTCTGGAGTGACGTTCTGTGGAATAAAGTCATCTTTCGCTCTAGGAACGCTAAAGTCATATGCCCACCGATAAACGTTAGGTAATTGTTCCCCCCAATTCCCATGCCCGGGCGGAAAATGAGCTGTTTGCCATTCTAGTGACGTTGCTTGCCAAGGATTACGGCCAGACTTTTTACCTTTAAAAGTACTCCAAATGAGATTGAATATAAAAATCAATTGCACTAAACCAACGATTATTGCCGATACAGTGATGCTAGCATTTAGAGATTGAGCAGATTCAGGTATAAAATCTGTTGTACCCATAGCATAATATCGTCGAGGAACGCCTAAAAATCCTAAATAATGCATTGGTAAGTAAATAGCATAGGTACCTAAAAATGTTCCCCAAAAATGGAACTTTCCGAGTGCGTTATTCAAGAAACGTCCAGTTAATAATGGAAACCAATGGTAAATTGCGGCAAAAAGCACCATCACGGGAGATACCCCCATCACCATGTGAAAATGTGCCACCACAAAGTAAGTATCAGATAATGGTAAATCAATAACGACATTACCTAACATTAGCCCAGTTAAACCGCCATGGGTGAAAGTAAAAATAAAACCGATAGCAAATAACATTGGAATAGTTAAGTGAATGTTGCCACGCCAAAGCGTTAACAACCAATTGTAAACTTTGAGCGCCGTTGGAATGGCAATAATAAGCGTGGTGGTGGCAAAGAAAAATCCAAAATAAGGGTTCATACCGCTGACATACATATGATGGGCCCAAACAACGAAGCTCAAACCTCCAATGGCAACGATGGCCCAAACCATCATGCGGTAACCGAAGATGTTTTTTCGTGCATGAACAGCTATTACGTCTGAAACCATGCCAAAAGCAGGTAAGGCGACAATGTAAACTTCAGGATGGCCAAAAAACCAGAATAGGTGTTGAAATAGTATAGGGCTACCACCGCTATGATCTAACGTTTCGCCCAAGGATAAAATCGCTGGCATAAAGAAACTTGTGCCAATGACTTTATCAAAAATCATCATGATGGCGCTGACTAATAATGCTGGAAACGCCAACAAACCTAATATTGTCGCAACAAAAATTCCCCAAATAGTTAAAGGCATACGCATTAACGTCATACCTTTGGTGCGAGCCTGTAAGATAGTGGTAACATAATTGAGACCTCCCATAGTGAAAGCAACAATAAATATGGCAAGCGATGCAAGCATTAATAAAATACCAGCATGCTCCCCCGGAGTTCCACTTAAAATGGCTTGAGGGGGATATAAGGTCCAACCGGCTCCTGTAGGACCACCACTAACAAAAAAGCTGGCAAGTAAAACTAAAACTGCTAGAAAATAGGTCCAATAACTCAGCATATTCAAAAAAGGAAATACCATATCTCTTGCCCCTACCATCAGGGGAATCAAATAATTGCCGAAGCCTCCTAAAAGCAGAGCCGTTAATAGATAAATAACCATAATCATGCCATGCATTGTGACAAATTGAAGATAAGCAGAAGGGTCAATAAACGAGAACTCATTAGGGAAACCAAGTTGCAAACGCATCATGCCAGACAAAACCAAAGCAACCAGACCTACTGCTATTGCTGTGATAGAGTATTGAATCGCTATTACTTTATGATCTTGACTCCAAATGTATTTGGTCATAAAACTATGAGGATGCTTGGACTCATCCACTTGATCTGCAATTGCAATATTGGCAAATTTGCTCACATCATGCTCCTAAAGTCATATCGATAATATTTATGGTAAAAGTTGAATTGAATTGATATATCTCACTACATTATTAATATCATGTTCATTGTGTAATATTTTTGACATCAGTATCATTTGTTTGCCATAGATATCAGCAGGGTGCGTGCCTCTTAAACCTTTTTGATAAGCATAAATTTGCCTTTTCAAATACCATGCGTGTTGGCCTGCTAATCTTGGTGCTTTCATGGCGTAATTGCCCTGCGCGTTATCGCCATGACAATATGAGCAGTTTTTATAAAGGGCTTTGCCTTTGTTGTTTTCTTCAAGGCTAAGTGAAGGACTTTCAAGCTCAGGTAATGTACTAAGATAAGCACTGACATCTTTAATATCTTTATCGTCGGCTAGTAAGCTAGCCATAGTAGCCATTTGTTGACCATAAATGTCACTATCATCTCTGCCTCTGATTTTCTGTTTGAAATATCGCAATTGTCGTTGTAAATACCAACGACTTAGTCCAGTTAGTGTCGGAGCGTTCATCGCCTCTATACCTTGACCATTTATGCCATGACAAGCTACGCAGCCATCAAAAAGCCGCTTACCATTTTCTAAGTTAGCGGTGTCACTTGTTAATGTTTGAGCGAAAGTGGGTAGGTCGTCTAGCCAGGTTTTATAGTCATCGGCGGTATCGATTTTAATATAGCCACGCATGGTGAAGTGGGCAACACCACATAGCTCTTCGCAGAGCAATTCATAGCGGCCTAATTTAGTGGGAGTAAACCAAACATATGTAACAGTGCCAGGAACTAAATCCATTTTTACTCTGAATTGTGGTACAGCAAAATTATGTAAGACATCTTTTGAACGCAATAGCACTTTTACAGGTTGGTCAATTAAAAGGTGTAACTCATTACTTTTAATTAATAAATCATCTGAGCCGTTAATATCGTTTACATCGATGCCAAAAGGGTTTTTTTCGCTGACGAAACGGGTGGATGTTTTCCCTAACTTTCCATCTTTACCTGGTAGCCTATAACTCCATGACCATTGCTGCCCGACGGCTTCAACGACTTCACTATTTTCAGGAACAGAAATGAATTGCCCCCATACAAAAAGGCCAGGTGCTAACATTGCTGCAACGCCTAAGGTAGTGATTAACGTCAACCAACCTTCGAGCTTACTGTTTTCAGGTTCATAGTCCGAACGCCTATTTTTATTATGTCTATATTTAAAAATAACAAATGCTAGAAAAAGGCTGACGGCAACAAATACCGTACCTACAACCCAAAGAGAAATGTTAATGGTGTCATCAATAGCTTGCCAATTGGAGGCTAAAGGAGTGAACCACCATGGGCTAATAAAATGAAAAACTAATGTCGCAATAACTAATAGAACAATAACAATGGCTATCGTCATAACGAATCCTTTAATTTAAGTTGAATACTTTATAAAATATAGCAATGTTGAAACTAATGAGTATACAGACCCACTTAATAATTAAACTCATACGGCTTTGATAGATGAAAATATAGTTTAGTTGGCCTGTTTAGCTAAACTAAAGTACTCACCTATACAGCAATATTGGTTGAAATATTAACCTTCTACAGTTATTAACATAGACTATTATTGTTAAAGTCGCGAAATGTAGGTTAAGAAAAAACAAAAGAAAATTGCAACTGCCATATGTTTGATTTCATTAAATTATAAGCACAGCAGAATGGCACACATGGCCCTTTGAGATTTATAAGCTAAGGGACATGTGTTTAAGAGATATCAATATTACAATATAATGTTTTAAGGCATTGATTTCATAAAACTCTTAAAGTTACCTTGAGCTTTAATAACCCAGCTAGGAGTTGACTCTCCAAAGCCAGATGCCCCTACATTCGGATGTGATTCCATTACGGCAGCTAGAGCTAGTTCTTGATTAGGCTCAGCATCAACAAACAAAATATGCCTTCCATTTTCTAGCATTTTTTGGAAAGGTAAAAAATTTACATTCGGTTGTTGAATACCAATAAAGCCACCTTCCCAAGTACAAAAGCCTAAGGTAATTACGGCTAAAAATATAAAAGGTACCCAACCCGCTGCAGATAGATGCCAATTCAGCAGGTAGGTGATTAAAAGCACTAAACAGGCGCCTATAACACCTACCACCGCACCTAGTTCAGTAGAATGAACAACATCTTGCTTTAATACCGCTGCAACCTCATGTAGGTGGTGATTTTCAACTTCAGTATCATTATTGCTTAATACGTGTATTTGTGGCTCTAAGAACCCTTGCTGTTCTAACTCATTTTCAACTTTTTCCAACTCATCAAGATCATCGGAAACAAAATAATGCCTCAACATAATAAACTCCACTTAAGTTATTTATATAGTATTTCGCCACAAAAAACATAGTCCTTTATTGCTCTATGACAAACGGTAGATATAGTTAAGTATAGCAAAGTTTAAAAAAGTGCCATTAATCTATGTATTAGTCAAAGAAATGAATATTCCATAATGTTAAATTGGCTCGAATTGATTTTATTAACACTAAATAGCATTACTCTTAGTAGAGGTTTCAAGTTAAATAGCGGGCATTGCCTATGAGCTATAGAAAATAATAGACGACAGCCATTATTTTTAAGCTATTAAATATACAATTGCCTATAATTTAGTTGTTGTATAAACTAGTTAAGTTTTAGAGGATAATTCTAATAAAATCAGTTATTAATAATAGTCTCTTTTATTAAGCTACAGTGTGAAAAATATATAATGGCTGTGTTTGTTAATAAGTTAATGTACACATTTAAATACGTGAGCTATGCTTTTATGTTAGTAAATTATAAGTATGGAAATTTAGGTAAATAATAGATGGATCAAATACCTAGCAAAATTCTAATTGTAGATGACTTTCATTCAAATAGAATAGCCTTAGAAAAGCTTCTTCAACCGATTAATAATATTGAAATTTTTCAAGCAAGCAGTGGTGATGAAACATTAGGGCTACTCATTTACAACCATTTCGCATTAATTTTACTGGATGTAAATATGCCCGGTATGGATGGCTATGAAGTAGCAGAGTTAATATCTTCAACTGAAGCCCATAAACATACCCCTATTGTAATGTTGACTGCACATGACTCAACTACCAATAGTATATTAAAAGCCTACAAGTCTGGCGCTATTGATTATCTTTCTAAACCAATAGAGCCAACGATATTACTTAATAAAGTACAACAATTCGTTACTTTAGATCAATTACAAAGCAAGACTGAAGCTTTAAAAGCAGAAAGAGAGCTTATTCTTGAAGTTGCCGGTCAAGGGGTTATTAAGTTAAGTAACGATGGGGTAATACAGTTTGCTAACTCAAAAAGTGCTCAATTAACTAAAACCTTATCCAGTCAGTTGGTAAGTACTCACTTTAATGATTGGTTCAAACAAGATAATCAACAGCTCCCCAAACAAACAGATTTTTTTGGTTATATAAAGCAACAAGTTAAACAATACGGTCAATATCAACAAAAAATTTATCTAAGTCCAGCCAACGATACTAGTTTTCATATTGAGATCACTTGCTCAGCACAGATAAATGGTGAAAATGCTCCTATCATTGTTATATTTCAAGATATTACTACAAGAGTTACTTTAGAAAATAAGCTGACCCATTTAGCAAACTACGATCCATTAACACAATTGGCTAATAGACAATATTTCCACGATCAATTACAAAGAGCATTAATCAGAGCGAAACGCAGTGATAACGCAGTATCTTTGTTAATGTTAGATTTGGATCACTTCAAAGAAATTAATGATACCTTAGGTCACGATATCGGCGATGAATTACTACAAGCCGTTTCTTCTAGACTTTCGTTTGTTTTACGAGAAACAGACTTGTCAGCTCGTCTAGGTGGCGATGAATTCGCTATTCTTTTAGAGGATGTATCTGAGTTATCAGCAGAAGAAGTTGCAAGAAAAATTGTACTTAATATCTCTAAACCTTTTGTCATTCAAGAAAAAGAGATTTTTGTTGAAACAAGTATTGGTGTAGCTTGCTCTATTGGCGGTAAAGCGGATAAAACAACATTGCTTAAATGGGCTGATATTGCACTATATGAAGCTAAATCAGCAGGACGAAATAGAACTCAACTCTTTTTACCAGCAATGTCTGAACAGCGAGAGCAACAAGCTTATATTCAACAACAATTGAGAAACATTGTTGAAGATGAAGCGTTGGAAGTACATTATCAACCTCAGTTTTCAGTTAAACTTAACTGTTTTACAGGGGTTGAAGCGTTAGTTCGTTGGCCAGCATCGGGGTATGGAAATAAGCCAATTTCCCCAGCCGTTTTCATTCCTATAGCGGAACAATCGCATATTATACATGAGATTGGCGCTCAAGTACTTATGCAAAGTTGCCAGCTATTATCTCAATGGCAAAATGAGCCGGATAAGAAACACTTAACTGTTTCGGTCAATCTTTCAGCCAAGCAAATTAATTCCCCTACCTTTTTAGATACCTTAGAAAGCATCCTTGCCGAGTATAAATTTCCGATGGCGCTGTTGATTTTGGAAGTGACAGAAACGGCTATTCTGAATCACTTAGATAGTGCCATAAGAATCATAAATACCATTAAATCTTTAGGGGTGAAATTAGCATTAGACGATTTTGGCACGGGTTACTCATCTCTCAATTACCTGCAAAAATTACCGTTTGATATTATTAAAATTGATCAGTGTTTTGTGCAACAAGTTGATCAATGCCATAAGACCAGTGCGCTTGTTAAAGCAGTTATGAACATAGCAACTGCCTGTAATATTGAGGTGGTAGCAGAAGGAGTAGAAACTAAAAATCAGTTAGAACATATGACTATTTTAGGAGGTGATAAAATCCAAGGTTATTATTATAGTAAGCCTTTAAATATACAGGATTTATTAGGTTTTTTGTCGCCCAGTCAATTAAAGAAAACTAATCATCAGCAAATAACTTTTTCCTAAATATGCGATGCTTTTTATGGGTTTTATCAAAAAGCGGAGCAACAGCGGAAAAATCGATAGATTCTCGATCTCCTAACATGAGAAAACCTCGGTGAATCAAGCTCTCACTTAATATTCTAAGTGTTCTATCTTGCAGGACTTGGTCAAAATAAATCAAAACATTTCGACATAAAATAAGATGCATCTCTGCAAACACACCATCTTTCATTAGATTATGGTGTGCAAAAGTAATTTTATCCTTTAATTGCTCAGCGATGACGATAGTGTTTTCAGTGGTATGATAATAATCAGATAAGCTAAATTTCCCGCCAGCTAATTGATAATTTTCAGAGTACTGCTTAGCTTTACTCAAGGGATAAATGCCTTGTTCAGCAGTGTTTAGCGATTGGTTATTGTAATCTGTTGCATAGATACGTGTTCTATTTAACAGCCCAGACTCATGCAAAAGAATCGCAGTTGAATAGACTTCTTCACCCGTAGCACAACCAGCATGCCAAATATTGATTGTAGGGTAGGTAGACAATTTGGGGATGACCAAATCATTTAAGAGATTAAAAATATGAGGATCTCGAAACATTGCAGTGACGGTAATCGACATATCTTGTAAAAATCGGTCGAAGAAATAGATATCATGAATTAGACAAGGTATCAGTTCACTTACATAGGATTTTTTTTCTCTTTGTAGGCAGTTTGTAATTCGCCTTATTAAAGAGGAACGAGCGTAATGTCTAAAGTCGTAGCCATACTGTTTAAATATGGCTTCTAAAAATAGGTCAACTTCCAAGTCAAGTGTTCGTGATTTGGATAGTAGTTTACTCTCAACTTCAATACTATTCGTTTCAACGTCCTTGTTTATTTTCAATTTACTTTTCTCTGGTACAGCCAAACACGTAGTATGGACAGTAACTTGTCGGTATCTATAGGTTTAGTTAAATATTCGGATGCACCTGCTTCAACACATTTATGCTTATCGCCAGGCATCGCTTTTGCGGTTAACGCTATGATCGGAGTAGTCTTATAGTCAGTCATTTTTCTGATTAACATTGTCGCTTCAATACCATCCATTATTGGCATCATAATATCCATCAATATTAATTCAAAAGGCTTATTACTCTTGTCTATTGCATTAAGCGCCGCTTGGCCATTTTCAGCCTGAGTGACGATTAAGCCATAATCTTCAAGCACTTTGGTCATGGCAAAAACATTTCTCATGTCGTCATCAACAATAAGCACACGTCGCTCATGTAGCATTTCATTTTCATCATGCAACATTTTTAAGGTATCTTGCTGATGGGAAGAAAGGTTTTTATCAATATGATGAAGAAATAACACCACATCATCTAAAAGCCGCTCAGGTGACTCTTGGCTTTTTATCACAATAGATAAAGACAGTTGATTTAATATTTTTTCTTCGTCACTGGTAATATCTTGAGCCGTATAAATAATGATCGGAGTTGATTTAGTATTTTCATGTTCACTAATTAAATGCACAAGTTCAGTTCCACTTACATCAGGTAAACCGAGGTCGAGGATAATACAATCAAAATTATTGCAATCTAACAGGGCGAGTGCTTGTTTAGCGTTTGACGCAAAAGAAATGGTAATATCAGACGTTTCAAGCAGTCTTTGTATGGCAACTTGAGTCGCAGTGTCATCTTCTACCGCGAGTACATATTTTTTTGATTTATTTTCATCTACATCATAACTGGCAATAATTGCGCCTATTTGATTCACATCTACAGGCGTTTGCTGAAAACTCAACGCCCCTAATTGCATCGCTTCTAATTGATTTTCTTTAGCGGCGAGTACATGTACTGGTATGTGTCGTAAATTCAATTGGTTCTTCAATTGTTCTAATACAGTAGCACCATTAATGTCAGGCATATTAAAATTTAGAATAATAGCGCTGGGGATAAACTCTTTAGCCAAAATGATACCTTCACGGCCCATATTGGTAACAATTGTTTTGAAAGATAATTTATGGGCAGTATCTACAAGGGATTTTACCAGCTCTTCATCATCTTCAATAATGAGAATTGACTTATCTGAAGTGTGTACATTATCTCTATCATCATCAAGCCATATATCTTGTGAATAACCCACTGTGCTTGTTAAGTTATTTGAATTACCAGCCGTTGTAATCTCGATAATTGAAGTGTTTTCAGTCAAATTTTCAAGTGCATTATCGTCAATTGATTGGGGTAAATAAAGTGTAAAACAACTTCCTTTGCCAACTTCACTTGTTAATTTAATTTCACCGCCTAATAAATGAGAAAGCTCTTTAGAAATAGATAAGCCTAGCCCTGTACCACCATATTCTCTGCTAGTTGAGCCATCGGCCTGTTGAAAGTTATTGAAAATCACTTGTTGTTTATCTAGTGGAATACCTACCCCGGTATCACTTACAGAGAAAGCAATTATGCTTTGATTTTTCAATATTGAAGAAATATTGCCTTCACCCATAGATATACGTTCTATGGTTAAATCAACACTACCTTGTTTGGTAAATTTGAATGCATTTGAAAGAAAGTTCTTTAACACTTGTTCAATACGTTGCTTATCTGATTGAATGTATTCTGGTATCTCTTCACTGACATTAATCGTAAATTGAACACCTTTTTCTTTGGCGACAGGATTAAAGGTGTTCTTTAATAGTTGGCAAGTTTTGTTTAAAGGCATAGCCTCAATATTTACATCAAGCATACCTGCTTCAACTTTAGATAAATCCATAATATCATTTATTAACGAGAGCAAGGATTGTCCTCCTTCATTAATAATTGTAATCTCTTCTAATTGTTCATCAGTCAAATTGTTGAGTTTATTTTCAAGCAAAAGCTTGGATAAAATTAATAAGCTATTTAACGGTGTACGTAGCTCATGAGACATATTCGCTAAAAACTCTGATTTATATTTACTCGATTTTTCTAACTCATTAGCAGTATGTTCAATGACCCTTTTAGATTCCATCAATCTTAAAGCTTGGGTTTGTAAAGAGTCTTGCTTTTCTTCTAATTCTTCATTAGTTGCGCGCAGTTCATCACTTTGTTGTCTTAACTCTTCTTCAGAAGACTTAAGCTCTTCTTCAGACCTTTTAAGATTTAAAGTTTGTTCTTCTAATACTTGGTTTGCACAAGTTAAGTCATCTTGATTATCTTTTAATTCCTGCAACTGTTGCTGGTTGGTTTGTAATAATTCAATGGTTTTAGTTTTAGCTACTTCTTTTTCGAGAATAATAGAAATTATATCTTCTATTTCATGTATGAACGCTTGCTGAAAATGATTAAAGTCGCCAAGGGTGGCAAGCTCAATAATGGCGATAGTTTTTTTGTTACGGACAATCGGGAATAACATTAAGCATGCCGGAGAGGTGCTACCAACTCCAGATTCAATATCGATATAACTATTAGGGATATCTCTAATAAAGAGTACTTGTTGATCTAATGCTGCCTGACCAATTAACCCTTCTCCTAATGCATACGAGTTATTTGATAAATGATGCTTACTGATAGCGTAGCCCGCTAAATAGTTCAGCTCATTTTCTTGATTTGCAACAAAAATCGCACCATGACTAGCTTCGACTTTAGCACAAATATAATTGAGTATTGTGTCACCAAGTGCTTTTAAGCCCTTATTATCTTGTACTAAATCGTTAAACTGATTAATACGATTTTTTAATTTGGCATCTTGAGCAATTTTACTAGTTGCTCGTCTATTCTTAACAACGAAAAAACTTATTAAACCAAACCCTAATACGGAAATAGCAATTAATAAATTCGAAAACTCTATTAAGCTATTATTTGAGATGGCTTGGATTTTTGCCATGGGCAGCTTAACTTCTAATATGCCTCGAACATCACCCATCTTCCAATCATTTTTCGGCGTAAACTCGTGAGAATTATGGCAATTTACGCAACCCTCTCTTAGAATATCAGCTTGCGCATACCTTAATATTTTATCATCGCCAACTTGTTCGAATCTTGAAAATACTTTGCTTGGGTTTTCTGTCAAAAAATTCCATGCATCGACTGAGAAGTCATCGCTTAAGCCACCGTCTTTTTCTCTCCAAGGAAATGGATAAGGACTATAAAGGCGTGTTTCAGCACCACCATCATGCTCACCAATTTTTTCCCCAAGTAAAATGCTTAATGTTGCAGGTAATGGAATAGCCCCTTGTTTTCCACGGTAATTATGGTTGATATCCATACCAAATTGTTTGGCAGGGGTTACCACTTCAGTTGTGTATAACGTTCTAAATTCTTCCAGTGCTTTAATGTATATTTCAGCACTATTAATAGCGGACTCTTCTGTTAAGTTGACATTTATGCTTTGAATATAACTATAAAGAAGTGAGGCTAGCACAATAAAAGCACATAATAGTCCCGTCATAAATTTAGCAACGTAAACCTTATTTGTATGGCTTTTTGTCTTTATTAAATCTGTATTCTTATCCATGGGGCGCCTTAGATATAAGTAAGCTTAACAAGAGCTAGGCTCTCATCAACTTTAGTGCTATTTACTGCTTTGAAAGTAATGACTAAATAATAATGAAAAAATGCTTATGATTCGCCTACTTAGTATATTTGAGCTTAGAACTATTCACCAGAAATTATCTAGATAAAAATAGAACGGGTGAAGAAAGAGCGATTTTAGTGAACTTTTTTTCTTATTCAGACTCACATTCTTTATAAGCAAACTTACTTAAAGGATAGCGTAATTAATAGCTTAAGTTTTTATTGTAATAAACTTTGCTTGCCATCAAAGGATTTCTCAGCGTTTTTATACTCGGTCATTATTCACACTGTTGTGCTTCTGGTATTACTAAGTATAAGTCCAACGGTTATAAAGCCTGTATCACCAAAAGTCATTAAAACCATTTCAGCAAAACTCTTTTCATCCAAGAAAGTAGCGTCTGTAACGAATGAACAAGACAACAAAAATCCCAAGCATTTCAATGGGCCAAAGATTGTCAAAACTAATGATAAAATCATAAAGGAAGTTGATGTAAAAAAAGCCGTTAAGTCGCTAGCTAACAACAAAGTTGATATCAATAAAACTTCAGCGGCTGAAACGCTAGCTGTGAAAAAGCAAAAGTTTAGCAGCTTTAGTTCTTTGAAATCTTTACAAGGAAGCATTAGTGAAAAATCCTTTAAAGAAAGCGCTGATATCGCCTATAAGGAATACGTAGAGAGTAGAAACTTTATTCCGAAATCAACAACCAAACTTAATCAAATACCAGAAGCTAAACCCGTAACTGTTGAGCTTAATTGTAATAGTACTTTTAATAAAGGCATGAAAATACTGTCAGGTATGTTGGGAGGAAGTATTAAATGTAAAAGTTATAATGGCTCACAAAAATTCATCGATGCACGGTTGATAAAGTTAGGAAAAAAGAAAGATGACAAGGAGTAAAATATGGACATATCAGTCATTTACCAGCGAGGTGGTTTCGTTCGAACAATTAACACTAAACCTAGAACTCGCGAATAAGATGCTCAACCTGTAACCATTAAAATAAAATAATTTCAAAAAAATTCAAACTATATTTCTTTATGCGTCGTCTTACTTAAAAACATTACGTTTTAAACCGTGAAATATGATGAGGATAAATAAATGAAAAAATCAGCTAGTGCAATGAAATTAATGGGAGAGGGCGTCATGGGAAGTAAGGCGAATAATAGGTTTGGAAAATTAAAACTCATTGCTATTGCTAGCGCTTATTTTTTTACTGCTTCAGTTTGTTTTGCACAATTATCTGGTATTGAACGTGGAGAACAGGTTGTTAATATTTTATCTGAAGGTCAATTAGAAAAAATAGAACATCTATTTGATAACAATCTCGATGTAAATTTCGACATTGATGGTGATGGCACACCGCTAATTATTGCCGTGCAAAATGGCAATAAGCAGCTGGTTAAATACTTACTTGAACAAGGTGCTGATGTTAATAGAGCAAGTAGCCAAGATGGAAATCCTCTAATAGTAGCGGCATCAACAAATAACATAGAATTAGTTGAGTACTTGTTTCAACAAGGAGCAAACATTGATGCTATTGTGGAGCATGATGAAACGGCATTAATTACTGCTTCACGAGCAGGTCACTTTCAAGTTGTTAAGTACTTAGTTGAGCAGGGCGCCGATGTTAACTTGGCTGTACAAGTCAAAACAGTTCAAGGCGATGAGTTAAGAAGCCCTCTAAATGGCGCGAAAACAATAAAGATTCGTGATTATCTAATTGCCAAAGGCGCTGTAGTTGGAGCATAGCTAACGTTAAGTGCGAAGGTTAGAACTTTTTGGGGCTTACCTCTATCAATAAAAAAACCTCAACAGACGTTGAGGCTTAGCTTAGTTAGCACTATTTTAAGTAGACTAATAAAACATTAATATGATGTTTTATTAGTCTCATAATCGCTTTGGTTAAAGTTAACTATTTACCTTAAATCGGCCTACTAAATCATTTAGCTCTTTAGACAAGGTCAGTAAATCATTTGAACCATCAGCCAATATATCCGCTGTATCGGCAATACCTGTAGCAGAGTCATTAATTCCAAGTATATTTTGATTAATAGAGTCAGAAGAATGGTATTGCTCATCGGCAGCATCAGCAATATGTGAAACTTTAGCTTTGATCTGTTCAACTGATGCTCTTATTTCATCAAAAGACTGGTGAGCTTGTTGTGTTTTTTCAATACTTTGCTTAGAGCGCTCTACACTGTGGACCATTTTTTTCGAAACTGTGCGCGTTTGCTCTATAAGGTTGTTTAATACTGCATCAATTTCTTCTGTAGAGTCTCTTGAACGTTGGGCAAGCGTTCTTACTTCATCTGCAACAACGGCAAAGCCTCGCCCTTGCTCACCCGCTCTGGCAGCTTCAATCGCCGCATTCAGAGCCAGCAAATTGGTTTGTTCTGCAATAGCTCTAATAACACCAAGAATCTGTGTGATATTCTCACTTTCTTGTTCCAATAACTGCATAGCTTGAGAGGATTCAACCAAAGATTCACTGAGATGATTAACTTCTTCAACTGAAGAAGAAATGATAGTATTGCCCTGACTCGAAAAGCGTTCTGTATGTTCTATATCTTCCATAGTACTACGACAATCAGTAGACACAGTTTGCGCCGTTTTTGCTAACGAACTTGTGATGTTACTGGCTTTATCAATGGATTGCTCCTGCTGATGACTTGAAGCCTTGATATCGGATATTTGGTTACTTGAGTTGGATGCGGTTTCACTTAAGGTTATGGCTCTTGATTTGATATCTACCACCAAGTGATGAATTGAATCTAAAAATTGATTAAACCACTTTGCCAATTGGCCTATTTCATCATTGCCAATGACTTCAAGTCGCTTAGTTAAATCCCCTTCACCTTGGGCAATACCTTTTAAGCCTTCAGATACCTTATTAATTGGTAGTACTATTTTGTTTGCCATCCAAATGCCTAATGCGACAAACACAGACACCATAATGAGAGCAATAAAAGTAACGGTGGTGATCATTTCGTAAGTTGGCCCCATTATCTCTGAGCTGTCGATAACGCCAACAAACTGCCATTTTAGCTCTTTAGAGAAATAGGTAGTGACATCGATATCCTTACCATTCAATTCAGTTGAAAAATTTAGTTGGCTCGATGAATTTCTTAACTTCTTAAATAACGGTGAAGGTAATTCATTGATGTTTTTAAAGTTGTTTTTGGGGTTTTTAGGGTCGGCCAATACAGTGCCAGTGTCGTCAATGAGTATTAAGTAACCAGTGCTTCCTAACTTTACGTCAACCAATATATCTGTAAGTGTCGAAAGCGTTACATCAACAGATTGTACTCCAGCAAACTCGCCATGATCATTTTTAAAATCGTGGGCAATTGAAACCATTGGCCCACCTGAATTTCCCTGATACGCAGTGGTAATATTCGCTTTACCTGGATTATCAAGGGCTAGTTTATACCAAGGACGTTTACGGGGATCATACCCTTCCAAGGCTTCAGGTGGATATTGAATAAATCCTCCATTTGGCGTGCCTAAGTAAACAAAAAGTAACTCCTTATGAGCGTCACCAAACTGCTTAAACAGGTTGAAAATAGCAGATTCGGCCGGAGAGTCCTGATTGGGCGTCATATCCTTTTTAGCGTCGAGGTAATCTTGAGTATCGATAGGTGCCTTTTTAACTAAGGCATTGTTGGCTAAGAACGTTGCACTATTCTTTACTTGCTGAAAGAACAATTGAAAACCATTGTCTACTTGTCGAATTTCGTTTTGAGTACGCTGAACAAAATTTTCAGAGGAGCGAGAAATTGTTTCACTGATACTGACCATGGCAATTGCCAATATTGGCAAAATAACAGTCGCTACAAACATAGTGATGAGTTTGGCACGCATATTCATATAAGTGTCTTCTTCTTTTTTTTGGATGTATAAGTTATCAATTTTAGTTGAGAAAATAAAATTAGCACCACTTGATAGTGAACTTTTCGGCAGAACATTGCGAGTGCCACGGCTAGCGCATTTTAATCCCAGATTCTAACAGGGTTGAGCGATAATCATCATCTAACCCAGCCATTTTCTTTTTCCTCGCCATACTAGCTGACTTGGTGGTATTTTGTTTAAATAGTGCCATTGCTATCTTTCGCATCACATTAAACACAAGCGGCCCCTGCTTTTTACGTATTCTCGATTCATCTTCTCTAAAAGTCATATCTAGCACCCAGTGCATACTTTCAACTTGCCAATGACTACGTACTGCATTGAGTGCTTGCTCTGCATTTAAGTTTAACGAACTTATATACAAGCGTGTTTCTGTCGACTCTGTACCTGCCGATTTATCATGAACCTCTGCGGTAACTTTAATAATACTTTTTAGCCCTGACCACTGGTAAGGTTTGGCTAACCAGCTTTTATTGATAAGTAACTGCTGACAAGTCCTTGTTTCAATACGACCATGCCCTGAGCTTCTTTCAGTATGCTCATCAGTGTTGCTCTTGGTTAAACCTTCTCGTTCACTCTTGTGCCACCAAGCTTCTAGCTCCCATTGCATACCTGAGTGGTTGCCTTTGAGCGCGAGAATATAATCGGCTTTTTGCTTGATGATTTGTTTGGCTATTTCTTGTTGGCATCCCATTGCATCAAGTGTAATGATACTATTTTCAATATCCAACATGGTGAGTAACTCAGGTATTGCTGTGATTTCATTGGTTTTGCTATCAACGGCGGTTTGCCCTAACACCAATTGGTGTTGGCAGCTCCATGCGCTGACGGTATGTAATGCACTTTTTCTATCCTTTGTCGTAAATGAACGTCGTGCAGTCTTTCCATCAATGGCGATGATATCTGCACCTGTGGTTTCAATAAGTGATGATATCCAAGATTGAAATGCACTTTCTATTTCATTAGATTTTAACCGACAGATGACACGAGCGATGGTGTCGTGCCTTGGAATTCCTTCTTTGAAATTGCCGTATCTTTTTAACCAATCAAGCTTTAGGTGGCCAAAGTCTTCAATATCCTCCCATCCCTCTGCACCAGAGAGTACTGCACTAATAGCTAGTAGAAGAATATCGATAAGTTCATGCTTTTTACAGCGTTCAATGCGAGGGTCTGTTATTGGATTAAAGTGTTTCAGAAAAGTAGCGCTCATTCTAAGTTACCAAGGGGATTATTATGCCTTGATCTGATCGCTACTTATCCTATAAGTTCAATTTATAATGATCTTGCCGTG